>Ga0208373_1000047_pt1 | contig 255707 bp, 261 predicted proteins | sample RifOxyC2_FD_184036 | JGI IMG/M metagenome (GOLD analysis project Ga0208373, IMG submission 184036) | Soil microbial communities from Rifle, Colorado - Rifle Oxygen_injection C2 (SPAdes) | ecosystem: Environmental > Terrestrial > Deep subsurface > Rock core/Sediment | place: Rifle, Colorado...
TAACGCCCTGGTGGCGAAAGTTTATTTCACGGCGATCGGTCCCGCCGCTCCGGTTGCCGACAATATCGTCTTTGATTTTTCGGCCGGAGGAACGGCCGATTCCAATGTTATCAAGGATGACGGCCTGGGAACCGATATTTTAAGTGGTGTCTACGGCGCAAGGTATTCGGTCACGCCCGCCGATATGACGCCGCCGACGCTTACGCAGGTAACGGCCGTACCGTCCTCGAAAAATACCAGGCCAAGCTACACATTCAACTCGACCGAAGCCGGCACGATCAGCTACGCCGGAGACTGCTCTTCGGCGACCGCCAACGCGACGGCGGGCAGCAATAAAATAACCTTTAACGCTCTCTCTGACGGCGTTCACGATAACTGCACTATTACGGTAACCGACGCGAACAACAACCGAAGCCAGCCCCTGACGGTCAGCCCCTTTACGATCGATACGGTAGCGCCGATACTCGCCGAAATAACGCCGGTACCCGATACGAATAATTCCGGCATCGTGACCTACGCTTTTAGTTCCACCGAAGCCGGTGTGATCAGCTATGGCGGAAACTGCCGTTCAACGTCAATGACGAACGCCGTCACTGGGGAGAATATAATAACTTTCGACCTTCTGCCGGACAGGGATCATACGAATTGCACGATCAAAGTTACGGATGCCGCCGGAAACCAAAGCCTGCCTCTGGCGGTAAATCCGTTTCTCGTCGATACGAAAGCGCCGATTCTATCCCAGGTCACGCCTGTTCCGCCGGCAACAGGTAATACCAGGCCCGGATATACTTTCAGGTCGAGTGAGGCCGGCACGATCAGCTACGCCGGTGACTGCACCTCCCTGACGGTTAATGCCTTAAGCGGCAACAATACGGTATTTTTCGATACTTTGCCGGATGGCATCCATGATAATTGCGTAATCTACGTTACCGACACGGTCGGACACCGAAGCGAACCCCTCTTAGTCAATGCGTTCGCTATAGACACAGCCGCCCCGGTTCTCGCTGAGGTTTCGCCCGTTCCTCCCCTGACCAACGTCAATAAACCCGTTTATGTCTTTAATTCCGCCGAAGCCGGAAAAATAACTTATGCCGGAGACTGCTCTTCGCCGACAACACAGGCGATAGCGGGCGACAACAGGATCGTGATGAATCCCCTGTCCGACGGGATCCACGGCAACTGTACGATCACGGTAACGGACGCGGCCGGCAACCGGAGCGCCCCGCTCTCCGTAAGCCCTTTTACTACCAGCACGGGAGCGCTTTCATTAAGCAATATTTCCGTTTCCCGGACCATCAACACGGCTATTATTACCTGGAATACGGACCGGAACACAAGTTCCCGGGTCGAATACGGCCCGACGGCATCTTATGGTTCGAATACTGCCGAAGACCCGAATCTGGTAACGGCGCATTCGGTCGAACTCTTCGGTTTAACGGGAAACACGGTCTACCATTTCCGCGTCCGCTCAAGGGACGCGGCCGGCAACGAGATCGTTTCCGGAGATCAGATTTTCAGAACCGGCTCCGTGGCCGACCTTAACGCGGACGGCTTCGTAAACATAATCGATGTCGGCATCATGATGTCTTACTGGAATTCGTCGGAACCGGCGGCTGACCTCAATCAGGACGGCACTGTCAACTCGATCGACGCGGGCATCCTCTTATCAGATTGGTCTGTCTAAAGGGTCCGATCGTCTTAACAATATGAAAAAAACAATGCAAACCATATTCGGGCTCGCGGCGCTTTTCCTTTTCGTCCTTTTTCCGGACTCGGCGTCGGCGCGCACCCTGGTCGGAGACGGCGGCCGGGCGACACTCGCCATGGCGCCGGAAGGCGGAACATATTCTCTTAATGACGAATTTACCGTGAGCGTTTACGCGGACACCGGCGGAAAAAACGCGGTCGCCGTCTCCGCTTACCTGTATTACGATAAAGCCGCTTTCGGCGCCTTGGAGATAGATTCATCCGGCTCAGATTTCAGCGGAGGTTTCGAAAACGCGATAGAAACAGACAAAGGCCGGATAAAGATCTCCAGGGCCAGGCCGACTCCGGGGGTAAATACGGACAAGGGCCTGGTGGCCAAAATAAAATTCAGAGCTATCGGCCAGACCGCTCCCGCGTCCGATAATTTCATCTTCGATTTTACCCCGGATTCGATTCTTGACTCGAACATCGTCCTGGATGACGGCCGGGGAACCGATATTTTAAGCGGCGTTTACAACGAGAAATTCGCGGTCAGCGACGAAAGTGCAGAACAGGAAAAGAACATCGCCGCCCCCCCGCCGTTTACTTATGTTCCGGAAATCGCGGAAAACCGACCGGAAAAAAAATCCGGAGCTTCAACCCTTGGCTGGGAAGACCTGATGAGCGAAGCCTACGCTGTCCATAATTATAATAATTTCACTCCGCTTACCCGGGAAAATGTCGGGCTTTACATCGGTGTAATCCGCGGTTACGGCGGTTTGGATAATTCGGTAAAATTCCCGATTGCCCGTTATATAGAGTCTGGCACAAAGAGTACCGCGAGGCTGGGATCGGGCGAAAGGGCGGGCACGATAAATTCATTCAAAACAGCTTTCGATAAACTGCCCGCGACGCTTGATGATTGGCGGGACGTTATCATGATAGCCAACGGCAGGTGGCCGTCGCGGATCGGCCTTAAGGCCGAAGAACGAGCCCGAGTCTCTTTCGAAAAAATTTATTTGCGCCAACCTGATGGGAAAAACGGCCCGGATGCCAACGCGATCGCGGTGGCAGCATACGGTTTAAGGCCCGTTAAGCGCGCCATTGATTCGGAAAAATTCGCCATAGCGGCCTTTATAAGCATTTACGGCAAGAATCCGACGGATCCGACCGACTGGGACCTGGTCAGGGCGATAGCTTATTCCGGAGCGAAAAGATGAGCTGGCCGCAAACTAAAAAGGTCCGGATGGCCGCGGACACGGTCGGGAGTTATTACCTGAAGAACGGAAAAAATCGAATTAAAAAAATACACCGCCAGGTGTATTTTATTTATGTAAATATAAAATAGTGTTTATTCCTCCGCCGGCGGCGGAACGGATATGCGATTCTGTATATCTTTGACAAGCTGGCCGAGCGCGAAAAAACCGTAAGCGAAGAAAAGGTAACTTAATCCCCAGACAAGGTCGAGATACCGATAGGGGGATAGACCCTCCATATAGGCGTCAAAATAAACGGCATATAATATATCGGGAATCAAGGTAAGTATCACGCCCATGAATATATAAAGCCAGGGGAAGAATATTTTACCGCCCCGATATTCCCAAATAATCATCAGGATGATGGCAACCAATAGTCCCAGGATCGTATCGCCTACGCCGTAAAACATGTTGATCATATTTTCAAAAATCGAAGCTTCGGCGTCATAAGCCCCGATTATCCCGTAGACTATAGTAAAATAAAACCCGATCGCCAAGAGGGGCAGGAGAAAAAGGGCTTTTTTCGCCGTCCACTCCACTTTCCCCCGTTTTATTTCCATAAAAAAACCCGCGGCCATAAGCGGGTAGGCGATTATATAGAACAAATCCGCAATGGAAGGCGTCTGATTGATGTCGAGAATCCCGAACAAAACCCATAACACCTCGCCCAGAAGCCAGCCGGCAAGACCCAGCACAATAAGCGAAAGCGACAACCCCCGTCCGTGCCTGATATTAAAAAACCTCAGCAAAAAGACGCCGCAAACCACGGCTATAAGCGGCGGCAGAAGATAGGATATTGTTTCCGCGCGCGCGGACAGATCTTCGTCATTAATGAGGGTATATGACGCCGCCTGGACGACAAATACCGCTGAAAGCATCAAAATAAAATAAAATTTTTTCATAACGCGCATAAGATAGCCGTTTGTTTTTTGGCGTTGGACGGACCGACAATCTCGGAAAGCAATTCCTCAATGGTCGCTAAAATAGCATCCTCGCTTAAGGAGCTAAAATGTTTTTCGTACATTTTTGCCGTAGAATCGCCGAAGTGGGCAGCTATAAGCCCGACGGCCCTTTTTATCAATATATCTTTATCCATAAATCCATGTTACCACTAACAATATTATAACACAAAAAATAAAATATTAAAATGAGGGATTCGGGTTTTGTTTATTGACAATAAATTTGAATAATCCCTTTTTTTGTGATAATTTTAATTTAACAATAAGCACATTTACATAAAAATATATTTTCTAAAAACGTCCGAAAAGGAGACGGCGATGAAAAACGGTAAAGATCTTAGGGCTATTAAAAGATTAAAGCCGGAAGAAGCCAAATGGACGCCCGACCCGGATCTGATCCCCGCCACCACCAAGGCCGTCAAACCTCTGGGTAACGAGATAGTCGGCCAGGAGCGGGGAGTCGCGGGCATAACTTTCGGCGCCCGGATCAAAAAACCGAATTACCACGTAGTGGTCATCGGCGATCCCGGAACCGGCCGGAAAACCACGATTTTAAAAAAACTGACCGAACTGACCGCCAAGGAAAAATGCACGTTTAACGACTATTGCTACGTGCACGACCGGGATAATCCGAAAAAATTGATACCTCTTAAGGTCAAGGCCGGTTTCGGCCCGAAACTTAAAAAAGACGTTGATAGGTTGATCAATGATTTTAAGGAAACGATCCCGCACCAATTCGGTAGCGAAGAATACTTCGAAAAGATCCAGTTGATCCAAGATCCGATCGACGAAAAGATCGAAGCGGTTTCCGAAGAACTTAAAAGAACCGCTGAAAAACTGGGTTTCAGGGTTGAATTGCAGGAGTCGCAGACACAACCGGGGGTTATTACCCGCGATTATACCTTCCTTTATGTCCATAACGGCGAAGGAAAGAACTCCGAGGCTCTGGACCAGATGCTTGATGGCGGAGAGCTTGCCAAAAGCGACTATGACCGCATCGTGTCCGACCGGCGCAAACTCGATGACGAGCTGAAAAAATCCCTGATCACCTCCTTTAAATTAGAAGGCGAAAAAAAACGGCTTACGAAAAATTCGGATAAGGAATATTTCCTTTCACTGGCGAAGCAGGCGTTTCCGCTCAAAGATTATAAAAGCGAAACGGAAGCCAAAAAATTCATCAAATGGATGTTCGATAGTATGGGCGATAACGTCGTCGAGCTTTTCTTCAGAAGAGTCGATATCTTAACGGGCGAATACGCGCTTAATGAACCGGAAACCGATAAATTCCTGAAGTACCGTGTATATCCGCTGACAAACAATAAAAACAAGACCCGTCCACCGGTGGTTTTTGAAGAAAACCTGGCTTACCTGTTCGGACGCGTCACGAGTCATATCAACGTGGCTACCGGGACCATAACGAGCCTGACGGCCACGGGGGGTTCTACCTTAAAAGCGGATAAGGGATACCTGGTGTTATATCTTCGTGATTTTCTGAAAGAAGATATTATGCTCTGGGAAAAGGTCAGGCGGCTCCTGACCACTAACAAGCTCTATCCGGAAAATTATTTTTCTTCCGCGTTTATGCCGGTAACGGAATTCAAGACCGAGCCCATCGATATCGATATCAAAGTCATCCTGATCGCCGACCACGAGGCCTTCGACATTATCAGAGAGTACGACAAGACTTTCAACGAAATTTTCCGGGTAGTCGCCCTCTTCGACGACGAAATGAAAAATAACGAAGCTAATATCGTTAAAATGGTCCGATTCATAAAAACCGTCGTCTCGCGGGAAAAACTCCTCGATTTCGAAAAAGACGCGATCATCAGGATCATCGAACAATCCGCCCGGCTTGCCGATGGCCGCCAATTATCGACGCGTTTTTCCGAATTGAACGACCTCCTGATCCAGGCCGATTACTGGGCCCGTGAGGATAAGGCGGAATTCGTCGCCGGCAAACACGTCGAAAAAGCGATCGCGGAAAAAAGATACCGGCTCGGGCTGGCGGAAGACAGATACTTAAGCGACGTCGCCAGCGGCAAAATCGCCATCAGTACCCGCGGCTTAGGCGAACCCGGTCAGGTCAACGCGTTGGCCGTTAGTGTTGATATCAGCGAATTCGGCCACCCCATACGAGTTACCTTCGCGGCCGGCGTCGGCATCAACGGTATCATCGATAACGAAGCGGAAGCCAATATGTCCGGCAATATCCATACTAAGGGCATAGCCATAGACCGCGGTTTCTTTCGCAAGCGCTTCGCCCAAAAAACAACGTTATGCGCGGACGCCAGTCTTACTTTCGAACAGAACTACGGCGGTATTGACGGCGATAGCGCTTCCTCCACCGAAATCTATGCCGCGCTTACTTTCTTCTCCGGCCTGGAACCCGATCAAGGCATAGCGATCACTGGTTCGGTCAACCAGAACGGTGAGATCCAGGCTATCGGCGGAGTGAATGAAAAGATCGAAGGCTTCTTTGATTGCTGTCTGGCGACCGGCGGACTGACCGGCGAACAGGGTGTAATTATTCCGGAGACGAACAAAGATGATCTGATGCTCCGTGAAGACGTGATCCAGGCGATTCGGGAAGGAAAATTCCACATTTATCCCGTCCAGACGATCGAGGAAGGGATCGAGATATTGACCGGCGTCAAAGCCTGGGAAAGCCCCGACAATTACGGGCAAAAAACGGTTTACGGCTTAACCTTGAAAAAGCTCGAGGAATACGCCGCGATCTGCAACGGCGAAAACGAGCCGACGCGGAAATGCCGTAAAAAATAAATTACCTCAAAAACAAATAAAAAAAACGGAAAACCAATTTCCGTTTTTTTATTGGCGGAGAGGGAGGGATTTGCCCGGCATACGCCGGGCGCGGGGCGAATGCCCCGCGAACCTTGGCGGAGAGACAGGGATTTGCCCGGCATACGCCGGGCGCGGGGCGAATGCCCCGCGAACCTTGGCGGAGAGACAGGGATTTGAACCCTGGAGACCCTTGCGAGCCTACCGCATTTCGAGTGCGGCCCATTCGACCACTCTGGCATCTCTCCGAATTTATAAATCAATTATTATTCTTTTTCTAATATCCTTTTTGCCATCACTACTTTTTAAAAACCTCTCCCTTTTAATCGCTTCTCCTTTGGTTAAATAAGCTTCATAGCATAATAACCTCAAGGGATGCCTATTTCTTGTAGATTGAACTTTTCCCTCTAGGTGCTCTTTCATCCGCCTCTTTAAATCTTCGCTATACCCAATATAAAAATTTTGATCTTTTTTGCTATATAAAATATAAACGTAAAACATATTGAGACGCGCAAGGATTCTCCCGGCAGCCGCCGGGCGCCCCGCGGCTGCGGGGCGAACCCTCGATACGCGTGAACGTATATCTGATTTCGAGTCAGACGCCTTCGACCCTTGTCCGGCGAATGCCGGAACTTGAACCACCCCTCCTTTACCCCTAACCTTTAACATTTGACCTTTGACCCGCGAAGAACGGATTAAAGTTCGTGTCATGATCGTAATGATCTTCGCCTTCGGATTTTTTTAGATACGCGACGACTTTATAGGTAACGGGCGTAAACAGGATCTCTACGCCGCACTTGAAAATATAATTTGATATAAAAACGGTCATGAGCAGTTCATTTGGCAATATTCCGTAAAAGGCGATTCCGATGAACAGGGCCGTGTCCAGGCCTTCGCCGACCAGGGTCGACAGAATCGTCCGCAGCCAAAGTTTCCTTCCCGCCGTCCATATTTTCATTTTAGCTAAAATATAGGAATTTGAAAACTCACCGGCGAAATAAGCGATCAGGCTGGCAATAACGATCCGCGGGGCCAGGCCCAATATCGCCTGGTACGCCGCCTGATTCTCCCATCCCGAAGCCGGTCTCAGGGCGCCGACGACCATAAGGACGGCCGACATCAGCAAGGCGCAGCCGAACCCGGTCCAGATAACCCGCCGTGATTTTCGGTAACCGTATACCTCGGTTAAAATATCGCCGAAAATATAAGCCAGCGGAAAAAGCAGGGTGCCGCCGTCGAATTCGAATTTCCACAAGGCCAGGATCTTGGTCGAAGCGATATTGGAAATAAGCAGAACGGCCACGAACAGGGCCATGATAATATCGAAATATTTAAATTGCTTATTCGCCATATCGTTTACTTATGAATTTTTTCCATTTTTCCAGAACTTCCGCGTCGTCAATACATTCGGAATAATCCCGATTTAGGTTATTTTCGCTGAATATATTTCTGTATTCTTCGACTATTCTCTTGCTGCCGCCGGCTTCAGCGGCCAGAAATAATTCCGCGAGTTTCTCCGCCTTTCCGCCCCCTCTTCTGTCGGCCTGACGCTCGCCTTCCGAACTCACGAATTCACGGAAAAACTTACGCGGCGTTTTAAGGATATTTTTAAATCCGGGCTCGCTTAAAGATTCGATGAAATCATCCATGGCTTTCAAGGTTTCCGGCAATTCTATCTTATGGAAACGAAAGAACGAAATCATGTCCTTCGCGTACCGGTAAATCGCGTGCCCCCATTCATGGGCGGCGATCTCCCGCCCCAATCGGTCGAAATTCCCTTGGAATAATTTCGGGTCGAACGATATCTTATACGGCTCGCCCGCGTTCAGTCCGCCTCTGAATTCGCCCCAATTCCCCGGCCTTTCATCTTTTACGATTTCCTCAAAACAAGCGGCCAGCCCGTGATATCGAGAGACTAAACTCTTTACGTACTCGGCCGCGGAAGATTTGTTTGCCGCTATTTCCGGCATGATTCTTTCAAAATCGGCCCGATTTTCGCTTGGTTCGTTTTTTATATGTTCAAATTTTTCCATAAACCGGATCACTTTATTTTTTTAACCTCGTCTTCTTCCAAAAACTTCCACTCTCCCTCTTTCAAACTTCCCAGTTCAAGTTTTCCGATCGCCGTCCTCTTGATATCAATGACTTTATATCCCCGGGCGGCGAACATGCGCCGGATTTGCCGCTTTTTCCCCTCGGTCAAAATTATCTCAAACTGGTTTCCGCTCAGGTGTCTTATTGTTTTGGCGCGGACCACGCCGTCGCCATCGCCGATATCGATTCCTTTTTTCATCGCGTCGACCGTCTGTTTCGACCCGTGATCAGTGGGCATCCGTTCAGCATCCGTGCCGATCCGCACCAAATATCGTTTCTCATGCTCGAATTTAGGGTGCGTCAATCTCTGGGTCAGCTCACCGTCATTGGTCAGGAGAACCAGGCCCCGGCTGTCCTTATCCAACCGTCCGACGATATGCAGAGACGCGATCAATCGCGTCTCTACGCCATCCAATAATTCAAACACGTTCTTTTCTCCTTTAAATTTACGGTTCGTGCAGGTATAACCCTTCGGTTTATATAATTTAATATATATCTTCTTTTTTTGCAACCCTATTTTTTCGCTTCCGACCCGCACCTCGTCTTTATCGTCCGCCCGCATCCCAGGCTCCGCCAAAACGCCGTTTATGGTTACCCGGCCCGACCTGATCAATTTTTCAGCTTCACGCCTGGAACAATAACCTGATTCCGCTATTATTTTCTGTAAAATCGTCTTCATAGGCTCATATATAAAAAAACAGAATAAAACAACCGATCCGCCTTAATGCGAATCTTATTAAAAACAATCGCGCCGATCTGTTGTTTTTATTTTTTTCGGGAGACCTGCGCCACGCACGCTTCTTTATTCCCGGCGTCTTCCAGATAGTCGCAATATCCGCTATCGCCGGCGTTAAAGGCTAAATTACTATAACAATCGTTCGATGAAATGCCCGCCTCTCCGCCCTCTTCTATCTTCGCGCACATTCCGGCGTCCGTCTTGCTAACGGCCCCCACGAAAAAACAATTATTGCGCAAATCGACATTCTCTATCATCGCGCAAAAACCGCTATTATCTTCCCAGGCGAACGCCTGGCTGTAGCATATATCCCTTAAGTCGGCTCCCCGTATTTCCCGGCATATATCTATGTCGCTCTTTTTTTCCGCCAGACTGGAATAGCATAGATCTCTGATTTCGTCGGAGGCTATATCGTTTCCGCAAATGCCGACGTCCATCTTTTTCTCCGCCATCATCATAAGACACCGGTCCTTATCGGAAAACCTTGAACAATAGTCGGGATTGCCGTCCCGGACCGCCGCCATGACGAAACAGCTTTTCTTGCTGTCGTCCGATTTAAGATCGTCGCACTTGGCCTCGGGGGACATATTAAGGATATTATCAAGACACTGGTCGAGCGCGTTTTTATCTCCGATTCTCTCGCACAATTCGATGGCGGCGTCCTTAACGGCGGCTTCGGCGTAACAAACGTCGTTGGCGGCGGCATCCTCGCTCTCGCACTCTTCTCTCTCCGCTTTCAGAGGAACTGATTCCGCGGCTTCCGTTGAAGTATTTACCGTATCAGCCGGATTAACGGGCGGAAGCCCGTTCTTGGCCAGATCGGTTTTCCGGATCAAAAAAAGAAAAATCGAACCAGCGCTCAGAATAATCAGGGTTAAAACGAATATTGCGAGCAAAAAATTATTATTTTTCTTTTTAAACATAACTTTTAAAATTATCCCGAGAGCTTCGAGCTCTTCCCGGCGGCATCTTTGCCTTGAAGTTTTATAATACTCATAAGTGCGAGGAGAACCCAGAACGCCACAGCCAGATCGTTCTTGAAATAAGGCACGTCGACGATGCCGTGGACGATTATGGCCGTCATCGCCCCCATAAGTCCGAAATTAAGGAATTTATTCGGATCGCCGCGGCCCGGCAATTCACAAGCCGGTTTAAAATACCTGATCCCCGTAAAAAAGAATTTGATCATGATCCAGACGAAAAAAAGCGCCCCGACCAGCCCCAGTTCCGTCCAAAAATTCAGAAAGATATTATGCGGATAAAGATAAACCTCGACCGGCTGCCAGCGCTCGGACTTGTACTGTTCGTCAAAAATCACGATTTTGCGCCGGAAATCCGGATCCCTGTCAATATTAAAAAATATTCCTTCCTGATGATAGGGCGCGACAGCCTCCTGATATCCGGAGATTCCGGTCCCCCAGAACCAGCGATTATCGCCTTTAAGCATTTCCCAAGTCTCGCGCCATTGCTGTTTTCTGATCTCGCCGGAAAGATCATTTAATGCCGCCTTGTCGGCCGCGTAATCCAGGGCCGGGATGCCGGAGTCCAGGTAGGCATGTTCCGGAATTAATTTTGTTAAAATAAGAGGGCTGTACATGATCAGGATCATCATGGTCGAAACGGCCATGATCGGAACGAACTTGCCGTATTGCGAACAACTGAAATGCCACATCAGTCCGAAAACCGCCGTTCCGGCCATGATCCCCACAAGCGCCCCCTCTGATTTTGCCAGATATATCGCCGTTACGGACAGTACTATCGTTAAAGCTAAAAACCAACTCTTTAAAACCCTCTTTCGATATTCGACATTCGACATTCGTAAATTCCCGATGAGCCACCCGGCCATCACTAAAACGAGCGGCCCCAAATAGAGTCCTAACGCGTTCGGATAAGGAAAGGGTCCGGTCACTCTCGGCCAAAAATTTTCCGGCGACAACACCAGTCCGAATCTCTGTAAAATCGCTATCAAAGATACTCCCAGGGCGGACAGACACAACGGCCACAGTATTTTTTCAAGAATATTTCCGTTCGACTCGGTCTTTCCGTTAAATTTAAAAACGTTCAGTATCAGGATAAAAACCAATACGGGTTCATAGAAATACGCCTTCCAGATTCCCAGCGCTTCATCCGAAAATCCCGCCCAGGCGGCCGCGCCGTAAGACAGGAATAAAAGACAGGTGATCTCCAGAGCGAAAGGATACGTCCCTCTTTTCGCCCGGGTCTCTTTTATGTCCCGCCAGGTATGCTTTCTGCGGATTATATCCAAAAATTTCGTATGAAAAATACAAAAAACGGCGAAAGAAACGAGGATCATCAATTCCAATAGAGTCGCGGGGATTCCGGCGACAACAAAACGGACCTGATAAAACGGCAATGAGGCCAGGAGGAGCATCACGGCCCAATCCGGCCTTAATTTGGCCAGAAGAAAATAAAGGCCGATAAATAGAACGAATAACATGGTTGACACTTCCATAATTTTTGAATATATTAAAATAATAAAATCAATTTCGAAAATCCCGGCCTAACCGCAAATACCAACAAAGGGGAAAGAAAATGTTCTTAACCTGGGCTCGTCTGCTTGCGCTGGTAATATTGATAATTGCTCCGGGGGGCTTTCTTATTATAAGCCTGTGGCTAGCCGCGAAAAAAACAAAAAAGAGGACAAGAATAAAAACGATCTTATGACCGGCAAACCCGCCGGTTTTTTATTTCCCGGAGTTCACAGGATAAGCATATACAAACCAGTTCCGACCAGCGTCGCGCCGATCAATTTCTGGAGCATTACTCCGCCGCCCAATTCCTCTTTAAGATAGCGCGGATAACGGGTCGACAAAAAGAAAACGATCACTATCAAAAACATATATTGCGCTCCCTGGAGAGAATTTACCAGGGCTACGTTGCCCAGGGAGATCGCCCAGTTAAGCATGATGAACGCTAAGGCGGCCAAAACCCTTACCCCCAGAAAGAAGCCCATGTTTTTAGGTGTTTTCGCTCCCCGCTGATGATCAACTATGTTACGGCGCCAATCCGGAATGAAAAGTATTAAAAGCGCTCCCAAAAAACTTCCCACCCGCGACCAGACGAAACTGCCGATAAACGGCTGGTTAAGATAGATATATTTTATAAGAACGTAATAGCCGGCGAAAAAAAGAGCCGAGGTAACCGAGTTCGTGAGCAGACGCCGGGTCGGGCGGTAAGCGGCGTGTATGCCGCCCAGGACATCGCCGAAAATATTTTTAAAGCGGTTCATGACCTCGGGGATCAGATATATCCGGGTACGTTTGATTGAAATCAGGATGCCGCCGTTTATCAGTATGAAAAAAGCCAGAAGCTGCCGCTCACCTAAAGATTCGCCCAAAAAAATATAAGAGAAGATGAAGCTGAATATGGGCACGAGCGCCCCGACGATCGGCACGACCCGCGTCGCCTCGGATTGGTGCAGGGCTTTATACCAAAAAACCAGTGTCGCCAAAAACAGCATTCCGGCCAAAAGATCGATCATGAGCTCCCTTAGATCCGGCGTCCAGGGATCGAATGCCAATATAACCAGGTTGAATATGCTCCAAATACCGACATAAAAAGCGTAGGTAATGGAGGAATGGATCTTTTTGGACAATAAAAACTTATCGGCGACATAAACGCCGGCATTAATGGAGTAAGCGGCAATAGCTACTAATAACCATGTCATAATAACGTATATTGGATATTAAATATCAGCTAGCTGAAATATTTTGCGCGGAAAATTACATCCGTTGCGCAATATCCAATATCTAATATCCAATATCGGGCTTTTTTTCTATCTTTACGCTATTAGTTTTACAAATCTCCCGATAAACCGCCGCGCTCGGTCTCGCTGTCCGCTTAAAAGTTTTTCTGTCCACCGCGTACAATCCGAATTTAGGATCCCATCCCCAGGACCACTCGAAATTGTCCAGAAGCGACCAGTGGAAATAACCGCGCACGTCCGCGCCTTCGCCGATCGCCTTATGGATATATCGAAGGTGTTCGCGGATGAAAGCGGTCCGGTGCTCGTCTTTAGAATCCGCCGTTCCGTTTTCCATGATCAAAATCGGCTTATGGAATTCTTTAAGATACATGAGCTTGTGATAAATTCCCGCGGGAAAAATTTCCCACCCTTTTTCATTCACCCATCCGTTAAGATTTTTTTTAAATGGCGGGCGCCAGATGATCCTATCATGGAAATAATAATTCATGCCCAAAAAATCGCATTTCATGGTTTTTTTGACGATACGCCTGTTCCAGTAGTAATCGAGAAAATCGGCCAGCGCCCTTTCTATGGGGTTCCACCTGTGCGCCGGTTCGAAATAATTAAGCATGTTCGTGGAGCCGACCCGGGCGTTAGGGAAATGTTCGTGGATCATGTCGTAAACCGCGTTATGAGCAAAGGATAAATTATTAATGACCCTGTGGAACTTTAAAAGGGAAAATTTTTGCGGCGGGTGCCTCCGGCTTACGTAAGCCCCGAAAGCGAACATCATCGGTTCGTTCAAAATCACCCAATAGTCAATTTCGGCTCCCAGTTCTTTTATGACCATATCGACGTAAGAAAAAAATATCGATCTATTCCCTTCCTTTTCCCATCCGCCCTCGCGAGCGAACCAATCCGGCGCCGTCCAATGCCAGAGGGTCACGACCGTAGCCAGATTGCGTTTCTTGGCTTCCGCCAAAACGCCGCGATAATGGTTTACGGCCGCCACGTCCCAACTGCCTCGCTCCGGTTCAAGGCGCGCCCACTCTATTCCGAGGCGGATGGCGTTAGTATTGAGCGATTTCGCCAGTTCGATATCCTCCCGATAACGGTTATATGAATCGCACGCCTGGCCGCAAATATAATCCTCGGGCCTTTTGCCTTCTTTTTTTAATTTTTCGATTCTCCCTTCCGATTTCTCCCATTCGCTCCAGTCATTTTTTATGCCGCCTTCGATCTGATAGGCCGACGTGGCCGTGCCCCAAAGAAAGCCTTCGGGAAATGCCAGGGTATCATATTCGATCTTCGGCAAAGATTTTTTTTCGTCCGCCCCGTTTTTCTTCGGCGTCTCTGTAACGGGAGCGTTTCCCGGCGCAGGCGCGCGCTTTTCCTTCTTCGACAGGTCGGTCACTAATTCGGCGCTATCGCGGGGCTCGGCGATCGTTTCCGGGACAGCCTCGTTTTCGATCGTCTTATCACGATCTTCCGATTTCCGCTTTTCGAGTTTCTCGATCTTCTCTAATAGCTCTTTTTTGTGTACAAGCCTTTCCGGACTCTCCTTCGGACCACCCGATTCTTTTGCGGTCCGGCCCGGCCGTACGGATTTATCGCCCGTTCTTAAATCCAGCCGCGGATTTTGCGTTTTTCTCAAAACCATATGGAATATATGAATATCTTAATAAACACGAAATTGCCCATTATTGATTTATTATACCATTTTTATGCCGAACAACACAAAAAAGCCATAAGCGCCCAAAGCTTAAAAAAAATCCCGGCATAGCCAGGATATATGGTTTAAAAAAATCCGCACAGGATCGTAAAGACCGCTAAAGCGAATATTGAGGCCAGAAATTTTAAATTCCTTTCCCGCCCGAGCTCTTTCGTTTTCCTTTCCCTAAGTTCTGCTTCGAATTTTTCCCGGGAACAGCGGTCGCATCGTCGGTTCAAATCCGCGATCTTCCGGCCGATACAGAAACAATCGGTAACCAAATAAATGAAAATAGCGATATCGATCTGGGCGAGCAAAACATAAAAAACCGATCTTTCCGTAAAATAGATCCGGACGAGCAGAGCAGCGAATAAAATTGCGGTTATGGTCAAAATCGTTTTTAGGCTCGAAAAAAATCTGTTTCTGGCGTGATCGTGCCTGGCCGCGAATTCCGGCGGGGCGGGATCAGGGTTCGAACAGGAGTCATCGCGATGATACTTCTCTTCATACTCCTTAAGTAAAACCCCGAAAGGAATAAAACGTCTTATGCAAACAACAAGACAGGCCACCGCCAGGATCGTTAACAAAAATATTATTGCGCTCATTTTTCCCCTCCGATATATTTAAAAAGGACTTACGTTTAAATAAATCTTATATTAAAAACATCTTTAAGTCAATAATAGACTACGTTTTTAGGTTTAACCTTGTGCAAAACCTGTGCAAATCAATACTAAGCCTTTAAGAAAATTTTTAAAATTAAATTTTAAACCAATAGTTTTATTAAAAACCGAAAAAAAACATAAGTTGTAGATAGCTAATATTATTACTAAATATTAGCTAATATTAAATATTTAATAATTAATAATTAATGCCCGGAATCTTATTCCTAAATTCTCTTGACATTACAAAAAAAATCGTTTAATATACTAATACGTAATATTTACCAATAAACAGATGAAGATGTAGGTTTAAAATTTAAAGAATAATCAGCTTACAGCAAAAAAAACGGACAGTTGTAAGGTCTGTTTTTTGTTTATCTGTCAGAAACGGTACCGCACGTTAACAATTCATATTTTGGCGCTAGCAGGCGCCAATTTACAACCAATACAATTGTGAGATTCAATATCTTCAATATTCCTTTGATTATTCCCGTATATCACGGAAACAATCAAAAACAGGCGAAACCTGTTTAAAAACACCTAGGATACAACCTAGTAAAAAAATTTTTGTCAGAGAGTTTGATCCTGGCTCAGGATGAACGCTGGCGGCGTGGCTAAGGCATGCAAGTCGAGTGGGTTTAGACCCACGGCAAACGGGAGAGTAACGCATTGGTAACCTACCCCGAGGACGAGGATAATCCGCCGAAAGGCGGGATAATACTCGATAGAATCCCGGAGAGACATCTCTTCCGGGATTAAAGTTCCGACGCCTCGGGAGGGGCCTATGGCTTATCAGCTAGTTGGTGAGGTAACGGCTCACCAAGGCTATGACGAGTACCGGGTGTGAGAGCATGGCCCGGCTCACTGGGACTGAGACACTGCCCAGACTCCTACGGGAGGCTGCAGTCACGAATATTCCTCAATGGCCGAAAGGCTGAAGGAGCGACGCCGCGTGCATGAAGAAGCCCTTCGGGGTGTAAAATGCTTTTATCTGGGAAGAACCAATGACGGTACCAGATGAATAAGGGGCTGCTAACCTCGTGCCAGCAGCAGCGGTAATACGAGGGCCCCGAGCGTTATCCGGATTTATTGGGCGTAAAGGGTCCGTAGGCGGTTTGTCGCATCTCCTGTTAAATTCTGAGGCTCAACTTCAGAACCGCGGGAGAGATGGATAAACTAGAGGCCGGAAGAGGCAAGCGGAATTGCTGGTGTAGGGGTTAAATCCGTTAATATCAGCAGGAACACCGAATGCGTAAGCAGCTTGCTGGAACGGTTCTGACGCTGAGGGACGAAAGCGTGGGGAGCGAATGGGATTAGATACCCCAGTAGTCCACGCCGTAAACGTTGGATGCTAAGCATTGGCAGTATCGACCCTGTCAGTGCTGTCTACCTAAGCTAACGCCTTAAGCATCCCGCCTGGGGAGTACGAGCGCAAGCTTAAAACTCAAAGGAATAGACGGGGACCCGCACAAGCGGTGGAGCATGTGGTTTAATTCGACAGTAAGCGAGGAACCTCACCCAGACTTGACATCTAGCTGCAGACCCCTGGAAACAGGGGGGCCTTCGAGGGTGCTAGACAGGTGCTGCATGGTTGTCGTCAGCTCGTGTCGTGAGATGTACCGTTAAGTCGGGAAACGAGCGCAACCCCTATCTTGTGTTTTATATGTCACGAGAAACTGCCCGCTTTAAGTGGGAGGAAGGTGGGGATGACGTCAAATCAGCATGGTCCTTACGTCTGGGGCGACACACGTGCTACAATGGGAAGTACAGAGGGACGCCAAACCGCAAGGTGGAGCCAACCCCTTAAAACTTCTCTCAGTTCGGATTGGGGTCTGAAACTCGACCCCATGAAGCTGGAATCGCTAGTAAACGCGCATCAGCCATGACGCGTTGAATACGTTCTCGGGTCTTGTACTCACCGCCCGTCACGTCAAGAGAGCCGGCAATACCCGAATGCCGATGTAGGTCGGCAGAAGGTAGGGTCGGTGATAGGGACGAAGTCGTAACAAGGCATCCGTAGCGGAAGCTGTGGATGGATCACCTCCTTTCTAGGGAGATATCGGGATCTTCGATGGCGATCGTCGATTTTCGACCGATCTGAATCGAAAAATCCTGTAGTCGACCCTCATCTTTAACCGGATGAGGAGAGTCCCGGACCAGAATTTATTTTGGCCCAGGATTACACGGTTAGTAAAATTGGCGCCTGCTAGCTCCTAAACCGAAAACGGTTTTATGGGGCCGTTCCTTTTTCCATCAAACAAAAAAGATTGGTCCTCAATTCTTGTTGAAGCCAATCTTTTTTGTTATAAAATAAGCCTTCGGCGTTTTTTTGTTTGCTTCGTATTTTTTCGTTGCTTTCGTGTTTAGTTTTTTTAAGCCGAAAACACAAAAATAACGAATGATCACGAAATTAACTAAAAAATAGAAATTCCTAGACAATAAAAAATCCGCGTTTGCCGCGGATTTGCGAAAATTTATTTTACGATCAGGTTGCCGACCAGAAGGCCGATAACGAATAGGGCGTCCAGGATACACACCCACGGCCCGCAACACAAAGTATTCAAAAGTCTCAATAGGGAATCATCGGATTTTTCCTCAAAAATTTTTCCAATCAAACCAAAGGCGACTAATGCCGACACGATTTCCAGATACCAGGGAAAAAACAAACCGATCATGATCCCGGCTAAAAGCGAAGCACCGGCCTCAGCGGCCATGACAAATCCGACTCTCGTATCTTCCTTCATTAATAACCCTCCCTATTTCCCGTTTACTTACGAAAAGAACGATTTATTTTATATTATATTATCTAAAAATTGCTGTCAAATTAGTTGAAATCTTTTAAAAAATTTGCTATAGTTAAAAATGCTTTAACCTTTGATCGTTAAAGGTTAAATTGTCAGGGGCAAATGTTAACACGGGGCGATTAGCTCAGCTGGTTAGAGCGCTTCTCTGATAAGGAAGAGGTCGATGGTTCGATTCCATCATCGCCCACAAACCGCCATTGGCGGCAAATCCAAAATTCTAATTACTAAATCCTAAACAAAAATTAGGTTGGAGAACTTGGAATTTTGAATTTGTTTAGAATTTATGATTTAGTATTTAGAATTTGCTTATAGCGGGGTAGAGCAGTTGGCAGCTCGCCAGGCCCATAACCTGGAGGCCGCAGGTTCGAATCCTGCCCCCGCAACCAAACGACAATTAACGGTTGACTTTTGACATTTGGCCACAAACGGTTAATTGTCAATTGTTAAAGGTCAACTGTCGGACACGCCGCGGTAGCTCAGTGGTAGAGCAAAGGACTGAAAATCCTTGTGTCGTCAGTTCAATCCTGACCCGCGGCACGTACATGAAAAACGGATAAAAATTGCCGCGCAAAAAATTATTACAGTTTCACGGGCGTGCGAGCCCGTGATCCGCCGCCGCGAAGCGGCTCTTGGCGGACAATCCTGACCCGCGGCACCAATTCGACAATTAACCGTTAACAGTTGACAATTGACTCCCGCGGATAACCGGTTGATTGTTAAATGTTAACGGTTAATTGTTATCTGGCGGGCTGTGGTATACCGGCTAGTACTCATGCTTTGGGAGCATGCAGACTGGGTTCGATTCCCAGCAGCCCGACCTTAATGACATTTAACATTTGAGAATTAACCTTTAACTCACGTCACGGTTAAGTTAATTGTCAAAAGTCAATTGTCGATTTTGCGGGTATCGTATAATGGCTTTTATGCTAGCCTTCCAAGCTGGAGATGAGGGTTCAATTCCCTCTACCCGCTCAAATTCAAGGCCCCGGTCGCATCCGGGGTTTTGAATTTGAGCGCGCTTTTTTTGGGAAGTCCATGCCCCAAAATTGGTCAATGGGCGCCCGGGCAATCTGATTTTGTTTATAATTTATCTATAATCAGGCATCAAAATCCTTGATTTTCCCATTCTTTACAAAAAAACACCCGTATGATAGTATAAATTTATAATCCAAAAAGCAAAGGATTGAAACTAATAAAATAATTTCTGCGGATTGGGGTAAAAGGATTATTGAGTAAAAATATTTAATCTTAGCAAAGGTGAAAATTAATAATATATCGACAACTAAATATATTATTAATAATGATAATCCCACGATTCTTTTGTACAGGATCCTGGGAGTCTTGTAATTTTTCACTCGATTTTACTCTAGACCACCCGAACCGCAGATAGGCATAAAATATGTTAATGGAGTTTATGGTTTATGCTTTCCTGATATTCTTGGGCGGTTTTTTTCTTGGTTATTGGCTGCGCAAACAGCGCATCACGGAAAAAATCAAATCCGCTGAGGCCAATGCCGAAAAAATATTGGCCGAAGTAAAAAACAAACAGAGCGCTTTACTTTTAAAAGCGCAGGAAAAAGCTATCAAAATTATCGAGGAAGCAAAACAGGACGAACAGAAACGCCGTCAGGAATTGAGCAATCTGCAATCACGGCTGGAAAAAAGGGAAACCACCTTTTCCCAAAAACTTCTGGAGTTGCAGGACAAACAGCAGAAACTATACGACAAAATAAGCAAGGTGGAAGAAGCGAAGGAAAAAATACACCAGATCAAAAAGGACCAACTGGAAAAACTGGAAAAGATCGCCAACATGACGAAAGACGAGGCGAAAGAGGTTCTCTTCAAGAATGTCGAAGCCCAGATGAAGGACGACATTCTTTCCCGGATAAAAAAACTTGAAAACGAGGCTACCGACGTCCTCGAGGAAAAAGCGCGGGACATCATGGCTTCGACCATGCAACGGCTCGTATCCAACTACACGACCGAGATCACGACCACAACAGTGACCCTTCCCTCTGACGAGATGAAGGGCCGCATTATCGGCCGCGAAGGCCGGAACATAAAGGTCATCGAGCAGTTGACCGGCACCGAGATCATAGTCGATGACACGCCGAACGTGATCACCGTTTCCGGCTTCTCACCGATCCGCCGGCATATCGCCAAGAAGACGCTTGACCGCCTGATACTTGACGGCCGCATCCATCCGACCAAGATCGAAGAGGCGATCGAGGAGTCAAAAAAAGAGCTGGCCCTGGATATTAAAAAGGCCGGCGAAGACGCGCTTTACGATATCGGCGTTACCGGTCTTAATCCGAAACTAGTGCAGATCATCGGCCGTTTGAAATACCGGACCAGCTATGGCCAGAACGCTCTCCGGCACTCCCTGGAAGTGGCCCATCTTTCCGCCTTATTGGCCGAGGAATTGGGAGCGGACGTGACCCTGGCTAAAAAAGCGGGCCTTCTCCATGATATCGGAAAGGCGGTTGATCACGAAGTGCAGGGTACGCATCCTGAGATCGGCCGTGATATCGCCAAAAAATTCAATTTGCCGCAGGAGATAATCGACCCGATAGAAACCCATCATGATGACCGGCCCCGCGGCCTCGTGTCTATCATCGTCAAAGTAGCGGACGCGATCTCGGCCGCCCGTCCCGGAGCAAGACATGACACCTATGAAAGATATCTGCAACGACTGGAAGAACTTGAAAATATCGCCACTTCTTTCGAGGGAGTGGAAAAAGCTTACGCGATCCAGGCCGGACGCGAGGTCAGGATATTTGTCGCTCCGGAGGCGATCGACGATCTCGGGGCGCATAATCTCGCCCGCGATATCGCTAAAAAAGTAGAATCCGAACTTAAGTATCCAGGCGAGATCAAGGTCAACGTCATTCGCGAAATGCGGGTTACGGAATACGCCCGATAACATATTTACGATTTCCATATTAAAAAAGCCCCATTGTATTATGGGGCTTTTTTCTTTAATAGAAATCTAGCGGGCTTGCGAAAAATAATAACTTATGTTAGCATAAAGAAAGCTGGAAATTATAGGTCCTAAGTCATAGATAACAAGAATATATAATTCAGCCTTTAAATCACAAAACAATGAATATACTTTTTATAGGCGATATTGTCGGAAAAATCGGCCGGGAAACCGTAGCCAGGGTCTTACCGGAGATCAAGCGCGACCACAAGATCGACTTAGTTATCGCTAACGCGGAAAACAGCGCCCATGGAGCGGGAATCACCGGAGACACGATCAAGGAATTGGAAGAAGCCGGTGTAAACTTTTTTACCACCGGTGATCACGCCTTCGACAATAAGAAACATCCAGGCATATTCGACGAGCATGATAATATCATCCGCCCGGCCAACTATTCCCGACGCGCACCCGGCCGAGGCTACGCGGTTGTTACCGTAAAAGATAAAAAAATATTGATAATAAGCCTGATCGGCCGGGTCTTCATGTCCGGCAACCACGAATGCCCCTTTCACAAATTAGATGAAATATTAGCTAACACGGATTTGCTTGATAAAAAATTATCTGGTATAATAATTGATATACACGCGGAAACCACCTCGGAGAAAATAAATATGGGGCATTACGCGGCGGGCCGGGTAAGCGCGGTTTTGGGAACCCACACGCATATCATGACCGCGGACAACAAAATTCTCTCCGGCGGCACGGCCTATATTACCGACGCGGGTATGGTCGGAGCAGCCGAAGAATCGCTTGGTATAGCCAAAGAAGGCACTCTTAAGACTTTCCTGACCCAGATAAAGCAGCCTCATGTTATTCCGGAAAAAGGCTTAGCTATTTTTAATTCCGTTTTAATCGTTATTAACTCTAAAAATTACCAGGCTAAAACCATAAAACCAATCACAAAATTCATTAACATAAAATAATTAAGTAAAAGATAAGTTAAATAAGGATGGGGACCCTCTTTATTATTGGCCGCTCCGTTCTTATTTATAAATTTATGAACAAAGCATCCCTAATCGAAAGACTCGCCTCTGACGCGGCGGTCTCAAAAAAAGACGCCGAAAAAATGTTGGAATCGCTGGTAAGTATCGTTATCGGCGAACTTAAAGAGGGCCGGGAGGTAACTATTACCGGTTTCGGCACTTTCTTGTCGCGAACCCGCCATGCTCGTGGCGGCGTCAACCCGCAAAAACCGTCCGAACGCATCCAGATCCCGGAAGTCAAAGTGGCTAAATTCAAGACCGGCAAGACCTTAAAAGACGCGCTTAAAGGGAAGATATAGATTTATCGGATAAAATACAAAAACACCCCGATTCCGCGAACCGGGGTGTTTTTTATATAAAAAACATTATTCTCCCGGGTCAGTCTTGCTTTTTTTCCGGTCTTATGTTAGTATAAAATTGGCTCCTATGGCAGGAGTTTTTTGCAATAAACGCCTAATAAATAAACCGTCCTGCACTTGTAGCTCAGCTGGATAGAGCACTTGGCTTCGGACCAAGGGGTCGGGGGTTCAAGTCCCTCCAAGTGCACAAAATCGACAATCGCAAATCGTCAATCGAAAATCCTACGGCTGGGTAGCTCAGATGGTTAGAGCGTAGCACTCATAACGCTAAGGTCGAGAGTTCAATCCTCTCCCCAGCTACAAAAATAAATTTAAAAATCAAGACGAATTATCGAGAGTTTGAGCCGCGTGTGAGCGGCTCATCCCGCCCCCGTCCGCCAGGACGGAAATGTGGCGGGACAATCCTCTCCCCAGCTACAAAAATAAATTTAAGAATCAGACGAATTATCGAGAGTTTGGGCCGCGTGTGAGCGGCTCATCCCGCCCCCGTCCGCCAGGACGGAAATGTGGCGGGACAATCCTCTCCCCAGCTACATTCGAAATTTAATCGCCTCGTTAGCTCAGTTGGTAGAGCAGCTCCCTCTTAAGGAGACGGTCGTGGGTTCGAATCCCCCACGGGGCACGAATATAAATAACCGAACCGCTGTTCGGTTATTTATATTCGTGATCTTCGAAGCGAATCGTCCGAAATTTCAATTCCACGTCTCCACTGCCCGGCTGCCGCAGGCCAATAGTGCTTGACCTTGTATTTATTCTGTGCTACCGTATTAAGCAATGCACATTAAAAAAGGGCCCTTATGAACAATAATGATGTAAAATCATCATTTTGTTTTATTTGATCTTATCGTCACGGATGTTTTTACCATAAGATCATCGAAGAAACACAGAGTTTTTCCGCTGACCTTCCGGCGATTCAGTAATGGAAAAAGGCTGCGGCAAAAACCGTCCAGTTTACCTTTATAGATCCAATGGCCAATTTAATAAATACGATAAAAAAGGAGGGGAAAATGCACGGTGGCTACGACTACAGAACACCTGAGCCGGATAAATGGGGATGGGTATGGCCGGTCGCTAAATTGATAATCGCTCTGGCGATCGTATCGCTTATTGTCTTCGGTTTGATCAAGTGCTCACAATTTGAAAAAAAAGCAACCCTAAGAAGAAATCAACAGGCTGAAACTCTTTTATCCGGCGAACACTCTTTGCGCAAGCTTACGGAAATCCGGAATGAAAAAAACAGCTGGTCTGTTAGCGGCGGCTTTTTCGGTTTCGCCGGCGGCATTTACGGAGGCGGAGCTTCATATTCGGAAACGAAAATAATTTTCAGCTGGCTCATGAACAACGGCAAATACGCTTTAAGCGAAGTTCCGTTCGCGAAGGTTTTCGTTAACATTGACGAAAAGATCGGTATTCCGAATGTCCAATTCGAGTGGAAAGACACAAACAACTATTATGAGTGGTATGAAGTAAATGACGCGATGCGTTATATGGTGGTAGCTGTTACGATCAACTGCCACCCCGATCATTGGCCCCATGAAATCCAGATGCCCATGAACAGAGCGAAGTAATTTATTATTTAAAACCCAAAGGCGACGCGTCAACGTCGCCTTTTTAAATATATGAGTAGTTTATCTTTTTCCCGCTTTTCGCGCTCCTTTTTCGTCCGAACCGAAATGGTGGGCAATCTCGTGCTTAAGGGTGTCCGTGATCTGGGCGCGGCATTCGTCGGGAGTGGAACAGCTTTGCATGATCGGGACACGGAAGAGCGTGATCCGATCAGGCAGAACCGGACCGAAATTCTGCCGGCTGGACTGATGATAACCCTCGAAGAGACCCAAAAGACCGTACTTATCGCGGATGCGCAGGCTTTTTCTCTGCTCCGTTGTCGGGAAATCCTCAACCAAAATAGCGACATTGTGCATCCGTTTCAAGAATTTTTCCGGTAGGCCATCAATGGCCTCCGCTACTATTTTTTCAAATGAAGCCTGATCGATTTGCATATCTAAAATCGTATTATAATTACAAATACACGAATCAGAACACAAATACACAAATTTTTGCTGCCATATTTGTGCATTTGTGATAAAATTTGTGAATTTGTAATTAACTATTTCTTCAATACCGCGTAATAATTATACTGATCTTTATATAATTTTTCTATCTTCAGGCCCGCTTTTTTAAATATGGTTTTAAGCTCCCCCTTGCGGAAAGCGTGGTAATAGCGCTGGCTTACGCGTTCGCCCTGGCTGTTCTTCCAGTCAAAGATTATATCGCCGAAATCCATGCGGTTTTTCTTGATGATTTTCAGGAACCAAAATTTCCAAATCCATTTTTTATAGGGTTTCTTCCTGTTCAGTTCCCGGCCCCAAAGATTCCAAACGGTAATAATGATACGGCCGGAATTTTTCACTTTATTCTTTAACTGCTTAAGCGCGTCGATCTGAAGAGCGCGGCCCGGAAGATGCTGAAGGGTGGCTACGCAAAAAACGTAATCGAAATCGAACTCCGGAACATGATTAAGATCAAGGATATCGCCTTCGCGGAAATTATAACCGATATGAAGAGCCTGAGCGTTGTGAATCAATTTTTTTGAAGAATCCAGCCCCAGATAAACAATTTGTTTTTTCCGCAGAGCGTCCAGTAGCCGCCCGTTGCCGCAGCCGACATCAAGCACCCGATCGCCCTCTTTGATCGGTTCGGAGAGCCGGACGAGTTCCGGCCAAATCTCTTTCCGCCTCGACTCGGAAAATTCTTCCGCCACTTCGTCGTAATTTTTTTTAACCATTTCCAGTAGGTTTTTTTGGGTTTGTTTGTCCATATTCTTCGTTTATTATCGCATTTTTTAGATAAAAAGAAAAGGGTGTTTTTGTAACACCCCCTATTTCATAATATAGTTTTACTTACCCGACCGGGCAAGATTCTTTCGGTCCTCAGTTATGTTTCGGGAAAAATGGCTTGTCTCCCTTGTGGTTATCGGGGTTTTCGGTAATGCCGAGCGACCTTGCCTTCTCAAAAAAACTTTCCGCGGATTTACACTTCCCAAACATATCCTTGCATGCCAGGCCCGCGTTAAAATAGTACAAACCCTTATTTTTTTCGGGTATATGTTTTGACTTGATCCATCGACGATAATACACAAGCGCAAGAAAGACTTGTCCTTTTTCATGAAGCCTGAACGGTTTTCGCGCCCACCAGGCCAGAGGATATAATATTAATTTCAACGGGAAATACCCAAATATGCTTTTTTCCTTCATTTTCACGCCTCCTTTTTAAAAGTGGACATTAACCTATTGAATGACCGCACCGCATGCACATATTCGTTTTGATGGCACACTTCGGGCAACGTTGCATTTGTTCGTAGCGTTCATCGCGCCGTTTACATTCCGGGCATTTTTTTATCGGCGTTGTTAGAATAATGCCACAATAACAGTTATCGCAAAGGGCGTCAAAATCGTCTAACTCAGAATAGTCGGCCGGTAATAGTTTGTGTTTTTTTAGTAGTTGAATCGCTTTTCTTTTTTTCTGCCGCTCAATCACAATAGATACTTGCATTTTACCTCCGTTCATCTTATATTTTCGGTATTTTAATTTGAAAAACAGTTTTGCGCTTTTTGGGCGTCAGAAAAAACAAGGGTATCGTCGGGGACTATGGCGACATCGGGACAACAGCATTCCGGGCAAGCGATAAGCGTCTGAAGTTTTATGGTCCGACCCGATCTTTTTATTTTGATTTTTTTGTTGCCGTCCCCGTTGATGGGATAGGCGCAATCAATGCATCGGCCGCCTTGCGACCGCAACTGTTCCCGTTCCTGTAGCTTTCTGAAGTTCATTTATTCCTCCGGATTTTTTATTGTAAGGATCTTAATTTATTTATATAAACTTAGCAGATATATCAGGGTTTGTCAAACGGGGCTAGACCGTGCAAAACTTACTCAACGTTTAGTTTTACTGTTTCTTCGCCCGCGTCCATGGCCACTAAAACTATTTTATCACCCTCAATGATCAATTCGGATTTTTCCCTAAATCCTTTATGCCGGCTATATTGTTCGTGATATTCTTTTGATAAAATAAAATAAAATCGTCCGGATAAATTAATACTACTGTTAATCGGTATTATATTATGATTGCTATAATACCATAACGTATTTAAATATACATGATCAATCGCGTAAATATTTTCCCGCTGGACGTTCTCGCTCAAATACAACCCGATTTTTTTCTCCTCTTCGGCTAAAGTATTTTCGTATGTGTACTTACTGCGCATATTCATGATTTGGGAATAAGTATTTATAAACCCGACCAGGATAAAAATAACCATAATCAACCCAGTCTGGATTCTGCCCTCTCTCCCGCGCTTCAATAAAATTTCTACAAAAAAAGCAGCTACAAAAATCGCCAAAAAAGGATACATCGGCTCTAAATAAAACCAGAGTTTCGTTACGGGAATGGAAAATATAAAAAGTATGAATAAGGCGGATAATAGCGATGCCAGCTGCAGTTTTGGATACTGGCTGAATTTTAATTTGTGCTTATAAATCAGGTAGCCGGCCAACACCAGTAATAATGGAAACCAGGGCTCAATATAAATAAATAAATTTTTTATATAATAAACAATAGCCCGGCCATCGCCCCCGGCTATCGGTTCATATACTCGCTTGGCCACATGAAAGATAAAATAACTATTCCAAAAATCCGCGCCGAATTTTATGGTCTCGTAGATATGCCAAGGAGCGGCGATTAATACTCCAAACAAGACACTTAGCCAGAAAAATTTATCTTTTATCCAATCCCATCTACTGTAAACCAGGCTGAATATTAATGCTATCGGAATAGCCAATATTCCTATTACGCTTTTAATCATAATGCCGATCGCTATGCCAGCGCCGAATCCGAGGTACCATTTTGGATTTTTCCAGCCTTTAACAAAGCCATAGACTGCGAAAATTATCGCAGTTGTGACCGCCGCGTCCATCCTTACTTGCCTGGCGGCAAAAACAAAATCGCCGCTTAAAAGCAATATAATTGAAGACAGGTGCGCGATCCAGTAATTATTGCTCAACTGATACGCCAACAACCAAACCAGTATAATTCCCATAAGCCCAAAGAGTGCGTAAGGCAGACGTAGGGCAAATTCAGACGCGCCGAATAATTTAATGCTGGCCATCATGGCCCAAAAACATAGAGGCGGTTTATCGAACCAGTAGCTTTTATTATCCGGCCCGATCAAGGATAAACGATTATCGGAATCAAGTGTGTTCCGCGCCACCTGGACATAGGTAACTTCATCGAAGTCCCATAAAGGAGCGTCTCCCAGCCGGAAAAAAAACAAAACAGAAGAGAATAGTATAATCATCAACAGAAATATTGCCGGAAAAAATTTCTTTGTCTTACTAATAATACTTTTCATATTTAAAGTCAATTTTATATTTGTTATCTCATCTTTAATATTAGCATTTTAATTAAAGACTGTTAAGGGGTTTAAAGTTGTCGTTAATAAATTAAAAATTGTCGTGAAGTGGCCCTTGACACCCCCCCCTATAAGTATGCTAAGTTTAATTTAATTTCCGGATACAAAATCCGGGAATTATTGTTCTTCCACATTTGATCGGTATAAACGGAATTCAGACAGAGGCAGAAAATTCAAAAAAGGAGGTGATAATAAAAAGTGGCGGCATAAGTAAAGTTGGAAACTAAAAAAAGGAGAGGAGAGAAAAATGAAAATTTTAAATGTACTTTTGGTTGTTATTTGCCTAATACTTGGAATGATTTGTGGTGTCAGCGCCGAACTAATCGATCGTGGCGGTGGTCTTATTTATGATACCGAATTAGACGTAACATGGATGCGAATCGCAAATTATGCCGGAGTTCCACCAGATGGGGCCATGACCAGACAGCAGGCGGTCAACTATGTGGAAAATCTTGAGTATTATGATTCGGTTCGTAATGTAATCTGGAATGATTGGCGTATGCCCGATGCTCATAACCCGGATGGAAGTTTACCCGTTAACGGTATACCCGGTAGCACAGAAGGAGAGCTTGGACATTTATTTTTACAACTTAGCTGCAATAGATATGATAGTTCTGGAATGTTCACAAACTGTGATCCACTAATTGGCGTGAATGCGGGGTCACAGTATTGGACAAACACATCAGCTGATGGTATTAATTTTTATGTCTTCGGCCCACTTTTTCGTGAATACGATATAACAAATGTTGGCTACCACCCCGTAATTGTGGTGCGCGATGGAGATGTTATTTTTATAAATCGCCCTCCTGCCTTCAATCCGCTTCCCAATCAAACCTCCCCAGAAGGACAACTGCTCGAATTCACGGTTTCGGCCGAGGATCCTGACGAAAACGATACACTGACCTATAGCGCCGAAAATTTGCCCTCAGGAGCAGTTTTTAACCCCGCAACTGGTACATTCTCTTGGACGCCTTGTTATGACCAGGCCGGAAATTACGAAGTAACCTTCATAGTTATGGATTCCGGTAATCCGCTTGAATTGGATGTCGTGACGGTCATGATAACCATTGGCAATGTTAATCGCCCACCCGCGATCGAGCCGGTTCAACCGCAAACCGTTAACGAGGGTCAAACCCTGACATTCGCGGTAACTGCCCCCGATCCGGATGGCGATGTCGTAGATTTATGCGCCAGCGATTTGCCTGACGGAGCCGTTTTCAACCCCTCAACTAGGCAGTTTATCTGGACGCCGAGTTATTTGGACGGCGGCAACTACGTAATAGTGTTTACCGCCCTTGATAACGGCGAACCGCCGTTATCGTCCCAGATCGAAACCGTGATCACAGTTGGAAATACCCCTAACCCGACACAACTGACCGACGACCTAATTAACACTATTTTGGGATTGAGCCTGCCTAACGGAATCGAAAATTCCTACATGGCTAACCTGAAAAAGGTCAACAAGTTCATCGAACAGGGTAAAATCAACCCGGCCGTGAACCAGGTCTTTGCCTTTATGTGCAAGGTTGAGGAAGACGTAGCTGAAGACCTGATTGATGTCGAACTGGGCGACAATCTTCTTTTTCTGGCGACGGAAATCGTCCTTGATCTTAATCGCGATCCGAACGAACGAACTTGCGACTAAAAATTTAAACAAACCCCCTTCGCGAAAAAGCGGAGGGGGTTTTAAATAAATTTTATTTACCGGTTTTGCTCTTCATCTTCGCCACCACTAAATTGATTTTATCGTAACTAACGGCTTCATCCAACTCCTCGAAGATCGGTTTTAACTTGTCGGTACCTGCTTTATCCGCCGCTTTTATTATCTTATTCTGGATACTTTTTTCTACAAGACTGTCTATATCCTTTATAAGCCCCACTTTGATCAGGTAGGAAAGATGGTCGACTATCGTCCGGCTCGTGAGGCCGCGCTCTTCCGCCATTTCCTCGATCGATATTCCCCGATTGAAAAGCTCAAGCGTTTCCAACTGCGTCAATTTTGTCGATAGGCCGGATTTGGCGTTCGGCGCGACGGCGACAAATTCCTCTTCGAGAGAACGAGCGCGTTTAAAACCGTGTCCGGAATATTTTTTATCCGCTTCGTCATTTCCTTTTATTTCGCGCCGGGGCGCTTCGGTTTTGCGGATATAACCGCCGCCAGTTAGGCAGGTGTCGCACTTTCGGCACGCTTTAGCTTCAGGGTCGCCGAAATAACCGAGAATGTACTTCTGGCGGCAGCCGAAGTCATAAACATAATCTTCCATACGGTCAAGTTTTTGGTGGGCGTGTCTGATTTTGCGGGCCAGAGCCTCGCGATCGATTTTTAATTCATCCGTTTCCACCCGTTTGAGTATCTTTATTTCCGTCCCCCGGAAAGGAGGTTTGTATTCAGCCAAGCCCTGCTCCGAAAGCTTGCGAATAAAACGGGCTAAAGACTCCCGGCCGGCGCCGATTACCGCCGCCACCTCCTCCAGGTTTATATCCCAGCCGTTTTCCATCTCCCGGCCGTATTTACCGTAAAGCGCGTCGAATATTTCTTTTTGTTTTTTCGCCCGCGCGCCGAAAGTTTCCCGGATCGTATCGGCGCTTTTAAGGAGTGCTAAGTAAGCGTTGCCGCTTTTTTCGCGCGTCCGGGCGATATAACCCTCTTTTTCCAGAAGTTTTAAAGAGGTGCCGATCGCCATTTCCGGCACGTTTTCCGTAAGAAGCTTGCCAAGCTCGGCGTACGTGATAAGGACAGTGTCAGACTCGTAAGCCTTGAGGGTTTCATAGATTTCCGCGATCAATTCCGGCGGCGGATTATCGCCTTTAATGAAGAATTCATGCAGATGCCGGTCGCGGGAATTAAAAAGCAGGAGACAAAAACTCGGTTTGCCGTCGCGTCCGGCGCGTCCGGCCTCCTGGTAATAAGCCTCGATCGTGCCCGGCATATCGTAGTGGATCACATACCGGATATTAGCCTTGTCTATTCCCAGTCCGAAAGCGTTGGTGGCGACGATAACCTTGGCTTGGCCGGACATAAAATTTCCCTGGACCCAGCGCCGGTCGTCGGCATCAAGACCGGCGTGGTATCCGACCGCTTCAATATTATTTTCTAAAAGTACTTGGGTAAGATTATCTACCCGCGCCCGGGTGCTTGTGTAAATAATACCGTGCTCATCCGGAGCGCTCGCGATCGCGTCTAAAATGAAGCGCGGCTTTTCCGATTCCCTGGCATGTATTACGCCGAATTGAAGATTGGGACGGGAGAAACCGGTAACGACCAGCTCAGGCGATTTTAAATCAAGCTGTTTGACGATATCTTCCCGCACTTCCGGCGTGGCCGTAGCCGTCAAGGCGGCCACCGTCGGGTTGCCGACCGCTTCTATCGCCTGCCGTAATTTTATATAGCTCGGGCGGAAATCGTGGCCCCATTGGCTGATGCAATGGGCTTCGTCCACGGCGAAAAGGCTTACTTCCATATCCTTAAGAGCGGCTACAAATTCCGGATTATAAAATCTTTCCGGAGCGATATAAAGAAGTTTAAAATTACCGCTTTTAACGGCCGCCAGACGTTCGGCTGTTTCGTCGGCGCTAATGGACGAATTTATAAAAGTCGCCGGTATGCCCAGCCTATGGAGGCCGTCCACCTGGTCTTTCATAAGAGCGATCAGGGGCGAAATAACGAGAGTAACGCCGGAGAGCACTAAAGCCGGCAATTGAAAACATAAGGATTTTCCGCCGCCGGTCGGCATTATGACCACGGTGGATTTTCCGGCGAGAATATTATCTATAACCCGTTCCTGCCCGGGACGGAAAGAATCATAGCCCCAATGTATTTTTAAAAGCTCGATGGTTTGTTGTTTTTTGTTGGTTATGTCAGTCATTTATTTGTGGATAAAATTCCAAGCACCAAATCCCAAATTCCAAATAAATTCTAAAAAATCAAATTCAAAATAAAAAACATTATTAAATCAATGTTTATGGTAATTTGATATTTAAAATTGGGGATTTTTGATTATTAGCTCTTCTTCCTTCGCTTATATAACTCCAAAGTATTCTTGAATAACATCGCGATCGTCATCGGCCCGACTCCGCCCGGCACCGGCGTGATATAGCCGGCGTTTTTTTTGACGTTATCGAAATCGACGTCACCTGAGATCTTTTTTCCCTCTTTCGTGATCCCGATATCGATCACGACCGCGTCCGGCTTTACCATATCCGCGGTTATCAAGTTTTTTTTGCCGACTGCCGAGATTAAAATATCGGCCTTTCCGGTTTTGTTATTTAAACGATTATCATCGGCTTTGGTTATAATTGTTTTTGCGCCCCGGCACTCGAGGACTTTGGCCAAAGACAGGCCGAAGATATCGGAGTTGGCGATAACGCAAGCCTGCTTGCCCACTAGATCATATCTGATGCTTTTAAGCATTTCGAGGACCGAGGCCAATACCGGCGGCATAACCTGGTCGTGGCTGCAGGTGCTGAATAATATTTTAAGATTGTCCGGATGAAAACGGTCAACGTCTTTAGCCGGGTCTATCGCCAATATCAGTCCGTCAGTATCAAAACCGCCCGGCAGGGGGAGTTGGATCAATATTGCGTCTATCGTTTTATCTTTATTCAAAAAATCGATCATGGAAAATATCTCTTCTTCGGGGGTATCGGCTTCACACCGGTAAATATTAGTATCGATACCCACCCGCCTTGCTTCCCGTTCTTTCATTTCAACGTATAGCTTAGAATCTTCCCGGTCTCCGATCAGGATGATCGCCAGATTAGGCCTGTTCCAAGCCGCTTCCGCCAAGCCGTAATTTATGCCCACTATTTCTTTAACAATATCATCCTTGATCTTATCGGCTAATAGTTTGCCGTCTATGATGTTTTTTAAATTATTTTTTTTTGTCATCTTAATAAAAAGTTACGAATTATGGATTCCGGGAACCGGAAAAGCTTCGCATAATTCTTCCACCTCGTTTTTTATAGAATCTAATACCTCGATATTCTCCCTATTCTCAATAGCGGCTTCGATCCAGCCGGCGATCCGCTTTACCTCTTCTTCTTTCATCCCTCTGGTGGTCAGGGCCGGGGTTCCGAAACGGACGCCGGAAGGATTCATGGGAGGATTGGGATCGTTCGGAACGGTCGAACGGGAAACGGAAATACCGATCCGATCAAGAACAGCTTCCGCTTCCTTGCCCGATAGGCCCTTATTCGTCATATCGACCACCATCAGATGATTATCCGTACCGCCGGATATTACCCGATAGCCTTTTTCCGCGAATTCCGCCGCCAGAGTTTTGGCGTTTTTTATAACCTGGGCCGCGTAAACCTTAAATTCCGGCTTCAGGGCCTCGCCGAAAGCGACCGCTTTGGCGGCCGTGATGTGATCGTGCGGCCCGCCCTGCATCCCCGGAAAAACCGCCTTATTTACCTGGGCCGCATATTCTTCCTTGCACATAATTACCGCTCCCCGCGGTCCCCTAAGCGTTTTGTGCGTCGTGGTCGTGATGATGTCGAAGATCCCGACCGGACTGTCCATTTCGCCGGCGGCGATCAACCCCGCAGTATGGGCGATATCGGCGAAAGTATAAGCGCCGACCTTATCGGCGATCGTCTTGAATCTTTCCCATTCTATTTCCCGCGAATAAGCGCTATAGCCCGCCACGATCATTTTCGGCTTTTCTTTTTTGGCGATCTCTTCCACTTCATCCATGTCGATCCGGCCGGTTTTCGAATCGACTCCGTATTGGACGAAATTATAAAGCATGCCGGAAAAATTTACCGGATGTCCGTGCGAAAGATGTCCGCCGTGGTCAAGCTTCAAGCCCAAAACCTTATCGCCGGGCTTTAAAAAAGCCATATAGACGGCGGCATTGGCCGGAGAGCCGGAAAGCGGCTGGACGTTCACATGATCGGCGCCGAATAATCTTTTCGCCCGCTCTATGGCCAGAGTCTCAACATCGTCTATTACTTGATTGCCGCCGTAATATCTTTTTCCCGGATAACCCTCGCTGTATTTGTTGGTCAGGAGCGAGGCCATCGCCTCCATAACCGCCGGGGAAACATAATTCTCCGAAGCGATCATTTCAAGCTCCCTGGCCTGCCGACCTTGTTCTTTTAGGATCAATTTGTAAACAGTTTCGTCGTTCTGTTTTAAATTTTTATAGTCCATTTTTTTAGGTTTTAAGTTTTTGAATAATTTAAAAGCTATATTTATAGTAAGCCAAAATCGTCCGTTTGTCAAAACAAGATAAGTCTTCAGCGATTTCATGTTTTTCTTTCGATTAGTGCCCGGATGTTTATAAGTCAAAATACGAAAGCAACGAATATTTACGAAATTTAACGAAAAAATAAAATTTTCAGGTAATAAAAAACCCGTGTTCAGGCACGGGCGATATAGTTTTGTGTTAAAGTTTTCTTATCCCCACCAAGCTACGTTTTGTATGTCCGGGGACATGAATCTGGCGGCCAGACCGCTGGCCGGTTCGGTTTTTATCTGAGCGGCGATATATTTTATCTGCCGTTCGTTTAAATTCAGGTGAGCGTCTTTCTTTGCCGCCCGGACGATAAATTGCAGATTGCGGGCGTCTTTGGTTAAAGCAATGAATTCATCCCTGAATCCGCCCCGGTTGATATCCGAAATATATCTGGCGGCGGCCTCCGGATCAAAACGATCGCTTTCACAAGCCAGAACAAAAGCCAGGACAGAGGACAAAAAAATTTCATGGGCGTCTATGGGCGAATAAATATCATCTTCGCCGCTAATGATGTTTTTCGCCGACTTCCGGGCTGTTTCGGTTTGAAGTTTTTTCCTGGCTTCCTCGATCCAATAATGAGCCAAAGGATAGCCTTTATCCGCGAATTCTTTGGCCCGCGAAATCCATTGCAGTAGATCTGCGTCTTTAGCGATCACGCCCTCCGGGCTATCGCCGCCTTCGAAGTGTTTCCGGTATAACGTCAGCTTCAGTCGCGCATAATTATTCAAATAACGAATTTGATCGTTAAAAGCCGCTTCTTCCGCTGTTTTATGATTAGAAAAATATTGTTGATTCGGGTACCCGGTCCTTACTTTGGGGGCGTCGTGGAAAAGTCCGATAGCGAAGGCCCGATCTGGATTAATGGCAACGTTTTGTTCTTTTTCTTTTCGGGCTATTATATCGGCGAAAACCGCCGTCTCGATCAAGTGCTCTGCGGCTGTTTCCGCCTGCCCCTTGCCGATAAAATCCCATCCGGTACGCGGCGTGATCAGAAGCTGGTTCATTTCCAGAATATATTTCACTAAATTGTCCAGGCTCATTTTTTGCCTCCTGATTTTAGGTAAGCTTTATTTTTCCGGTTTTATTGTTCCCACCAGACGACTTTTTTTATTTCGGGGGACATGAATCTGGCGGCCAGCTCCCGGGCCGGTTCGGTTTTTATCTGTGACGCTATGTACTCCAGTTGTCGGCGAGTAAGGGTAATATCCTTATCTTTTTTGGCCGCCCGGATGATGAATTGCAAGTTGTTAGCATTCGCGGCAGTTATGAGCGCCGTTTCCGAAAAATGGTAATCGTTATCGATCGGCGGCTTCAGACCGATACTAAGGGCGGTAATTTCAGCCACGAGCCTGATAAACGGAATTAGGGCGCAAAAAGCGCTTTCTTCCGGGTCGTTGGTTTTTGGATCGGTCAAAACAAAGGCCAGAACGCCGGTCAAAAAACATTCATGAGCGTTTAGACGCGGCCAAATCGTTTCAAGGTCAACGTTATCGGTATTTATGATTTTAGCGGCGATATCCTGGGCGGTTTTTGTCCGAAGTTTTTCTCTGGTGCCGTCTATCCAGCGTTGCGCCAAGGGAAAATCTTCGTCTAAGAATTTTTTGGCCATGAAAATCATTTGCAGCCAATCCGCGTCCTTGGCGATTTTTCCCGCCAGGGTGGAATGGCTTTCAAAATCAAAATGGTAGCGCAAGAGCTTTACCTTGGTGTCGGGTTCCGTCCGTCGTATCTGGTCCCGAGAGGCTCTTGCCTCCGACTCTTTGTGCCGGGGAAAGTAAGTTTTGTAAACAGAGTTGGGATCGCCTGTTCTTACTTCGTGCAAGTCGTGAAACAAAGGTATCAGAAGCGTTCTGTGCGGGTCAATATGGGGATACTGCTTTCTTTCTTCAAGGGAAATCCAGTGAGCCAAAACGGCTGTGTAGAAGGAGTGGTAAGCGACGGTTTCCGCCCGGTCTTTGCCGATAAAATCCCAGCCGCTGCGGTACGTAATCAGGAGCTGGTTTGCCTCTAGGCTATATTTTACTAAATTGTCAATGTTCATCGATCCTCCTTGTTGTTCGGTGCTTTGATTTGTTTTTTTTGAATTTAAAAAATATTTATATTCAATGTTTAATTATGGCGTATTTTTTCTTTTTTGTCAAGACGCGAGGGACAACGCGCGTAATTTAAAAGCGCCCTTTATTTAAGGCGCTTTTTGTTTGTATTTTTTATAAAAACAGCGAGGTGACAGAATCGCCGCGATGACAGCGGATAATAGCTTCGCCGAATGTCTCGGCAATCGAAACCACTTCGAATTTGTCGCAGGCTTGAGCGTCGCTATTAAGATTGACCGTATCGGTCACGATCACGCTTTTAAAAACCGATTTTTCTATCCTTTTCACGGCCGGACCAGACAGGACGGGATGTATGCCGCAGGCATATACCTCTCTCGCCCCTTCGCTCATAACGAGCTCACCGGCGGCGGTTATGGTGCCGGCGGTATCCACCATATCGTCAAGAATAACGACGATCTTATCGCGTACGTTTCCTAAAAGCCTCATGGTTTTAACTTCGTTTGGCTGTTCACGGCGTTTGTATATTATGGCGAGACCGGCCCGCAAGCGTTCGGCGTAAGCTTCGTCTACCGAGGCCCGACCGACATCCGGCGCGACTATGGTTAATTCCCCCCGTTCGATCTCAGCGGAAAATTTCCGGCCCAGATAATTTACCAGAACCGGACGGGCCCAGAGATGATCCACGGGAATATTGAAGAATCCTTGAATTTGGGGCGAGTGCAGGTCCATGGTAATAATCTTGCCGGCACCAGCCGTCTGGAGAAGATCAGCGGTATCTCTGGCGCTGATCGGCACCCGCGGAGCCACTTTTTTATCTTGACGAGCGTAGCCGTAATAAGGAATAACCGCCGTGATCCGGCCGGCCGACGCTCGTTTAAAAGTAGAAATCATCAACAAAAGTTCCGTCAAATAATCATTAACCGACCGATTGTCATCAGAGCAGATCGATTGAATCACATAAACATCTTTTTGGCGGACATTCTCTTTTATTTCAATTTGCACTTCATTATCGCTGAAGGTCGTGACCTTGGCGTTGCTGATTTGCTTCTTAAGATAAGAGCAGATTTTTTTTCCCAAAGGCTTATTGGAATTTCCTAAAAATACGGAAAAACCGTTGTTGGCTCCCCGGCGGCTTTTTAATTCTTCTACTTCTTTTTTTAAGGAATCTACCATTGTCAGCAGGCCGTTAAATTGACCTTTTAATTCGTCGTATTCTTTTCCCCCGGGCATTTTGCACCTCCTCGTATTTTTTGTTTTAAATATAAAAAAACGACCCGGTGTCGTCCGTCGATCCTGGATTTTAAAAGAGCTTTGATGCAAAAAATTATGGATCAAATTCTAATCGTTCTTAAGAAAGTTTACCGCCGGAACAAGCCATTGCGATAACAGGTCCGGACTCTCCAGGTCGTGATCGCCCTCCGGCACCATTATCCTGTTCTTAAATTTTACGTTCAGGCTGTTTATGGGCACCACCTCGTCTTTTTCCCCATGGATGTGGAGGATGTTTTCCGAGTCGGGGATCTGGGAGGAATAGTCCTGTCGGCTGTTTTCCAGGAAATATTCGCTGCCGACGTAATGCGCCTTGGTTATTTTTTGCTTCTGGCGGCAATATTCCAAGAAATCATTTTCATTAAGGTATTTTTTATAATTATTCCAGGTTATTTTGGTTTGCGGCCGGACTTTTTTCATGGCTTTTTGCGTGAACCAGTAACGCAGAAGCTCCTTCTGATTCAGGGCCGGGGACATGAATATTATTTTTTTAAACAGATTTCGTTTTTTTTCATCCGCCATAACACAGGGCGGGAGGCTGTGGGCGAAATAAGCCACGCCCTCAAAGCTCAGTTTCTTTTTTGCGGCCCGAACGGCGCGGACAAGCTCGTCTCCTAACCCGGCTGTATTTATTTTAGAAAAATCACCGTCCGACAAACCAATGCCCGTGTGATCAAAACGAAATGACGGAATATCCTGGGCGACCAAAGCGTCGGCTAAGGCCTTAAATTTTTTTTCGCCGGTTGCTGTTCTTTCAAAACCAGCCATCATAACTACCAGTTGCGGGTTGCTGTAACGGTTAAAGGTCAATATGCCGCGCAGAATTTCGCCCTGGCGGTTTTTAAATTCTATTAATTTGGTTTGCTTGGTCTTCATAAAGATTCTCGCTTTATTCGATACCGGAAAAAGATCTTTCGATCAAAGGATAAAGCTGCATTAACGCTTCTTCTTTTTTTATTCCCGGCGGCACCCCCAAAATCGTAACTTTTTCGATATAGCCAAGTTTAGCAAGAAGTTTAAGGTTAAAGCTCAGATCAAGATCGTGGGCGGAGTAGATTTTATCAGTAATGATCCTATCGATATCATGCAAAACAGCCACTTTTTTAATGCCGAATATCGTGTCTATGATTACCGGTTTCTTGTCTGTAAATTTTAAATTCTCGTTCGGGTCAATGGACAAAAATGTTATAGCCGGAAATTTTTTAGCAAGATCGGGCATGAGTTTTAAGGGAAGGTTATCAAAAGACAAAAGCGGATTGCCAAAAATATAAACAGTTTTCATTATTTTTCCAATATAACTATCATAACATATTTGTATTATAGCAAAGAATTGCTATACTATAAAAGAGGCTAAATAATCAAAATTTATGGTTAAAAATAAATTCGAAGAAAGAAAATTAGAGATAAGCGACGAAGAAAAAATAAAAGCGGCAATAGCCAACGCTACCGATGAATTGGCCAATCTTATATTGAAAAAACAATTTTTTCATAATAATCTCTTAGATAGATTCATGGATCTTAATGATAATCGCCTGCATCAGGGCATAAAAGATATTTTTATTAAGATGGAAAACTCTTTGGCGGGCCTGGACGAAGAAACTATAAAAGATCAGGAAGAATTAAGATGGCGGGTATTTAAATTAGCCAAAAAACAGGCGATTGAAAGTTATATCAGCAAAAAAGGTGAATTTCCGGCCGATAATCTTATAGAGGATTATATCGGCTATCTGGCAGAAGAAATAGCCGCTATGGTCGTAGAAAAAAGCGAGTCTATTGGAGATATTATGGAACAGGGCGAATTAATAAGACAGGCTTTAAAAGAAAAACTGCATAATTTACAAAAAAATGGAATTAATCTTAATAAGTTAGGCGGCCGGATCAGTGAACAGGCAGAAGAATGCATAAAAGAACAAAATTAACGTCAGGCCTGTGGATAACTTTTATTTATTTTTATTATTTTATTTTTTTCGTATTTTTTTATTTAATATTAGTCTCTTGACAATATAAATAACAAGAGTATATTAATAGTAAGATTGAGAGTAGATTGAAGTTTGAAAAGGAAATAGACAATAGGTCCGCGGGTACGGTTCTGCGCTTTTAAGAGACTGGAACCGTACCCACGTACTTTAACTTATTTCCCCAACAAAAAACCAACCCTCAAAAACCCAAAAAACACCGACATTACCCAAAACCATAAAAATCCCCCAAACAACACCAAACCCCCTAAAACCCCAAACAACACAAATCAACAAACTTCAATCAAACAAAAAAACTCTCAATCTTTTCTTTTTGCCAAAACCCTTATATCCGGGGTTTTTTGTTTGACTTTTATCTTGACGGGACTGGGTAATTATTATAAAATAAGGGAAAATTTAAGATAAAAATTTTTTAAAAAGGTCTTTGAAAATTAATTCGGTGTTTTTGCATGCAAGGAAAGAGAGGATGGAAAAATGGAAAACGTGAAATACCAAATACCGCCCGCGGAAGTTTTGGACACCTTAGGAAAATATATACTGGTTGACGGTTTTCATACCGTGATTGACCTCGTCAAAAGCCACGATAACTATATAGTTGATGCCGTGACCGGTCAGGAAATACTTGATTGTTATAGCTATTTCGCGTCTTTGCCGATCGGACACAACCACCCCAAGCTGTTTTACGATGATTTTCTTAAAGCTTTGTTTCGGGCCACAATCGCCAACCCGTCTAACTCTGATATCTACTGTCCGGAATACGCCTGGGCCGTTAAAACTTTCGCGGAGTTCGCTAAACCAGCAGAATTTAAATATATGTTTTTTGTAGCTGGCGGCGCACCCGCAATCGGTAATGCCTTAAAGGTCGCTTTTGACTGGCGGACGCGCAAGGAGATGAATGCGAATTTCCTGCCTCCTAAGGCCGGATATGGCGTATTGCATCTGAAAGAAGCCTTTCACGGACGCCTTGGCTACACCCTGTCCCTAACCAATACCGATCCGGTCAAAACCGAATATTTTCCGAAATTTGACTGGCCGAGGATCACAAACCCGAAAATTCGTTTCGGCAAAGACGGCCGGATAAGCAACGCGACTAGCGTGCAACGCGCCGAGCGGGAAGCAATGATCCAGATCGACCGAGCCATGCGGCGACAGGAGATCGCGGCGCTCATCCTGGAACCGATCCAGGGCGAAGGCGGTGATAACCACTTCCGTCCCTGTTTTTTTAAAGCCCTAAGGCAAAAATGCGATGACAACGATATCATGCTGATTTTTGATGAGGTGCAAACCGGCGTTGGCCTGACCGGCAGGATGTGGGCTTACGAACATTTCGGGGTAACACCGGATATTCTGGTTTTTGGAAAAAAAACCCAGGTTTGCGGGATTATGGCGACCGAACGCGTGGACGAAGTTCCCGATAACGTCTTCCGTAAGTCCGGGCGTATCAATTCCACCTGGGGCGCGAATCTGGCGGATTTCCTGCGCGGAGCCCGCTACCTCGAGATCATTTGCGAAGACAATCTGGTCGCCAACGCGGCCACGGTCGGTAAATATTTTCTGGACAAGCTTCGCGCCGAGGTTTACGACCCGAAGCACGCTCAAAATATCCGCGGCCGCGGCCTTATGATCGCCTTTGACTTCAAAGACGCGGCGACGCGGAACGAATTCCGGCGCAAAGCCTGGGATAACGGTTTGGCTACTTTATCCTGCGGTACCTACTCTGTCCGCTTCCGGCCTCCACTCACATTCACCAAAGAGAATGTGGACGAAGCGATCCGGATTATCAAGAAAAGCCTATAAAAAACATGAAAAGCCCTGGACATCTTAAGCCGGGGCTTGTTTATCAAAAGGAGGGTGATAAATGGAGTTAAAGCTGATAAAAAGCGAACCTTATGTCCGACAACCGGTAAAGAACGGGTATACCGATCGGTTTCTCAAGATAAAGCTCGATGACCTATCGCTCCGCTCTGAAGACTATCCAGGAAAGATAAAGGATATCTTTATCGGCGGAAGCGGCTTTAATCTCTGGCTCCTTTGGGAGGCGGTACGCGGCATTGAGCATCCGGATGGTCCGACGAAATGGAACGATCCGGAGAACACCCTTTGTATCGCTTCCGGTCCTCTTTGCGGAACGCCCGGTTTTCCCGGCGCCGGCAAAAGCATTGTCACTTCAATTTCTCCTTTATCCGGGCTGGCCGGAGACTCCAATGTCGGCGGCTACTTCGGGGCTTTTATGAAATTTTCCGGCTTTGACGCGATGGCAGTTTCCGGAATCGCGAGCCGCGAAACCGTAATTTTTATCGACGGCGTGAATAGCCGCCTGGAATTTTACGAGTGTTCGGGTTTGCCTGATGATTCTTACGGATTGACCGCCGGACTCGCGGAATTCTTTGACCCTGAACACCCGGAAAATATTTCCGTGGTATCAACCGGACCGGGCGCAAAAAATTCCAACTTCGGCTGCATTAACATCAGCTGGTACGATGCTAAACGCGGCCGGCATCGTTTAAAGCAGGCGGGCCGGAACGGCAACGGCACCGTCATGGCGCAAAAAAATATCAAAGCCATCGTCGGACGCTGGGATAGCCTCAAAATAAGCGACAATGATCCTGCTGACCGCGAAGCCCTGCTAAAAACCATTCAATGGTATAACCGCGAAATCGACGAACGCGATCCGAAGATGAACCGGATGTCCGTTGTCGGAACGACGCACATCGTCAAATACATGAACGACGCCAAGTGCCTGCCGGTCAATAATTTTTCCCTGGGCAGCCACCCGGATGCGGCCGGTCTTTACGAAGATGTTTTTGAAAAGCGCTTTGACAAAGGTTTTGACGGCTGTTGGAAGGGATGCAAACTGGCCTGCGCACACGGCATCAAGGGCTTTGTCCCGAAGACCGGACCGTTCCACGGGAAAGAATTTTTCGTGGATGGTCCTGAATACGAGACAATCGGCGCCTGCACCACTCAGGGTATTTTTTCGCCGGACGCGATCATCGAGTTCAATCTTTATTGCGACGCTTACGGCCTCGACACGATCTCCGCCGGCGTGACCATCGGTTTTGCCATGGATTGTTTTGAACACGGCTTGATCGACGCGGCCTATGTCCAAGGTCTAGACCTGTGCTTCGGCAACGAACGGGCGGCTCTGGCACTACTGCACCTGATAGCCGAGGGACAGGGCTTCGGACGCTTGGCCGGTTTAGGCGTTGAACGCCTGAAACAGGCGATCATCGCCGACCGGAATCTAAGCGAAAAACAGACCGCTCTTATAAACGATATCGCGATGGCAAGCAAGGGCATGGAATTTTCCATGTACATCACCAAGCGCTCGCTCGCCCAGCAGGGCGGCTACGGCCTCGCCAACAAGAACCAGCACCACGAAGGCTGGCATATCTTCTCGGACATGATCCATAACCGCATGCCGTCCTTCCGGCAAAAGGCCGATTATCTCAGATGGTTCGCCGAGTGGCGCGACTGGTTCCAAAAGGTCGGGCTATGTAAACTGCCCTGGAACGATATCGAACCGGCAGATAACAAACAAAGCGCGGAACCGGCCAAGGTCATGGGACATGTCGAAAGATACCGCGACCTTTGGAACACGGTTACCGGCAAGAACATGACCGTTGACGAAATACTCGCGAATAGCCGCCAAGGCTATACTTTCCACCGCCTCTTTAATCTGCGCATGGGTTACGGTCGGAGACAGCACGACGCTATTCCCTACCGGGCGATGGGTCCGGCGACAATCGAGGAGTATCTGCACGACGAAGAAAATTATGATAATGATCTGGCAAAAGCGGTTTCGTCTGAGTGGCCCTGTGATAAAGCCGAATCATTGAAAAACGCATCCCGCTTTATCAAGAACTTCGATAAACTGGATCTGTCTTCAGCCGAAGCTGTAGATGCGGCTTTTACGGAATTCATGGTTCTGAGCATGAAAAATACCGAAACCAGGCTAAAAGTGGGAATACTGCGGCGTTATCGGATCTCCGCCTATGAAGAACTGAAAAATGTCGTGTACAAAAAACGCGGTTATAACCCCGACGGCGTGCCGACCCTGAAGACTCTGAAACTCCTAAAACTTTACAACCTTCCAGGCGTGAAAGAGGTCTGGCAAGCTTACCAAAAAACGCGCCGGAAAGAAAAAAATGATGATCACGGTTGAAGGCGCGAACTATCCCTGGCGGCCGGATTTAAGCCTGAAGCAAATGCTCACGGATTTGAAGATCATAGCTCCGGTCGGACTTATTTACGTGAACGGCCGGGGAATAGCCAGGAAAGATTTCGAAAATCACATAATACCCGACGGAGCCGTTATAAAACTTATGTCCATAGCCGGAGGCTGAACGTCGCGGAGGAGTCGGCCATGATCACCGTGATCAGGGATAAAACCGAAAATAAAGTAAAATGGGAACCGAACCTTAATTTAACCCGTCTACAGCGGCTGATCAAAGACCGCACCCGTTATGAACGAGCGACCGTAAACGGCATAACTTACCGGTCTTTCGATTTTAACTGCGGAGCCATACCGGACGAGGCGATGGTGGAATTTTTCAAATAAACATCGAAAATAAAAAACGAGGACTGCGCCATGCGGTCCTCTTTTATTATTCTTAAAAACTCGTTCTCAGTACGGGGTTTTTTCCAGAAGCGCCTCTATTCTTTTGCCGTCTTCGGAGCGCACAAATATACTGGACAATAAGCTTTCAATTTCTTCGGCGGTCCGTGACCCTTTATAGACCCTGGGGCTTCGCAGACTTTCGTATTTATCAAATTCCGCGAAAAAACGACGCGCGTCTTCCGTTTCCGGACCGAAATCACGCCGCCGGCTGCGGGAGCGGCGTTCGGATTCTGACTGTATCGGTTCGCCCCCCCTTCTTCTTTCCTGACCCTTTCTGGGATAACCGTCCTCATTGTGATGGCCGCCCACAATATAGAGTAATTTTTCGAATTCTTCCGCCTCTTCCGAAGAAAGAGATTTTTGCGCAATGACATCCTTCAAGTATTTCACGCTCTCCCTGACATGCACAGCCTTTTCCTCGGCAGTCAAGCTGGTCGGACGGGTCAGGACTTCGGCCGGCATTTTTGTTTTTCCGACATCATGCATGATGGCTGCCCGGATCATGAGTTTGGCCGCGGCAGGATCAATAGCCAGTTTTTCCGCTTTTTCGGCGATCAAGTTGGCGATATTAAGCGAGTGCTTGTAGGTATCGAAATTATATGCGCCGCCGGTCCGCGCGGTCAGATCATCGTCTAATTCATAAATATCACCGACGGCTTTCTGTAAAAAGCTGTTTTTTTCCAATTCTTCTTTTACTGCCGGCGATAAAAAAACGACCGGCAATTTTTCCTTTTTGACGGCTTCTGCCGATTCGTCATTTTCGGCAAGGTGCGGCGACCGCTCCTTGTTGTTCCGTCTGAATAGTCTTTCCAGCATAAAGATGCATTAAATTTAATGTATTATTAATTCTAATATTACCTTAATATCAAAAAAAAATCAAGCGACAAAAAACCGCCTCCGGGCGGGTGAAAAACCTTTCCTTTTTCGTAAAAATCATGCCGTAATGTGTGGTTTTTCGCGCAAAAACCAAGGCTGGTTCAGGACCTCTTTGTTCGCCCCTCTGGCCGCCTGAAATGGCAAAAAGACCGTAAATTTCGAACCTTGGTGAAGTACGCTTTCCGCACAGATGGTTCCGCCGTGCGTTTCGGTTATCCATTTGCATATCGCAAGACCGAGGCCGGTGCCGCCTTCGCTTCTTGATCTGACTCGATTGACGCGGAAAAAACGTTCAAAAATATGCGGAAGATCGCTCTTCGGTATGCCGATGCCGTTGTCTTCTACTATTACTCGGACTCCTTTTTTGTCGCTTTCGGCCCAAACCTTGACATAACCCTGTTTTTTCGAATACTTAATGGCATTCCGCATGAGGTTTAAAAGCAATTTTTCCAGTTTTTCCCGATCACCGGTTATTTCCAGTTTTTCCCATCGGGCAGAATAAGACCAATTTGCGCCATTTCTCCGACTGTATTTAGTCGGATATTTTAGGGCAACTTCTTTTTCCCGCGCGACCGCCCGCAAAGACGCCCCCACCCCTTCGATCAACTCTCCTAAATTAACCCTTCCCAGATTAAGCCTCTCGGTGTTGGAATCTATATTGGTAAGCATGGTCAGATCGGATAATATATTGGTAATGAATTTTATCTCTTTGTCGATCAGCAGGAATATTTCCGGAATTTCCCCGCTCTCCGTTTTCGCCCCCCAAATAGCCAGGTCAAGATTGCCCTTGATGATGGTCAAAGGGGTCCTGATCTCGTGCGAGGCGTCAGCCATGAATTTTGATTTGGACTCAAGAGCGGTCTTGAGCGTATGGTTGGCGATATTAAGCTCCTGGGTGCGCAACTTGACCTTTTTCTCCAGGTCTTTGTTCATATTCTCCAGCTTTTGCTTAGCTAAAACCGTTTCGGTGTTGTCCAGGGCCATGGAAATAGCGCCGTCAACTTTCTTGTTTTTATCCAACAGCGGAACGGCGACGATATTTAAATATCTCTGTCGCCCGGAAGCATGCCGGTAGGGCATATTATTATAATAAAAAGACTTTCCTTTTCGCAATAACTCCTTATAGCTCCACACCAGATCGTCGAATTTTTTTATGCTGGAATCTTCGATAAGTTTACTGCCGATAATCTTTTTGACCGGTTCGTTTATGATCACGGCGGCTAAATTATTGATGGTCACTATGAATCCCTTCTTGTCTAAAACTATAATGCTGACCGGCGCGTTGTCGAGGATGCGGCGATTAAATTCGTTTAACTTGATAAGGCTTCTCTCGTTCTCCTTTCTGTTCGTAATATCCCGTATGGACATGACCACCTGATAAATTTCTCCTTGCCTGTTTTCGGTGGGAAAAACGCTTATCTGGTGATGACGGATAAGCCCGGTTTTATCATGGTTGGTTTCCGTGTATATAAAGGCTTTTCTCTCCGAAAAAACCTTTTTGATCCCGCATCCCCGAAAGCACCCCTTCCGGCCGCAGCGGTTTTCCAAGACGCCGCCGTCATAACGAACGAGCATTTTATCGCATCTTTGCCCCCTGATTTTATCGAAAGGCAATCCGACCCTGGAGATAAAGGCCTTATTACAACTGGTGATGGTCTGATTTTTATCTATTACCACAATACCCTCTTTAATGGTGTTGATAATGCTTTCATAATGATCTTTGGCTTGCCTTATATCCTCTATAAGCTTCTTGTTTTCGGTAACGTCGCGTCCGATAACCTCGAAACCGGTTATTTTTCCGTCTCGCCTAATCCCAGTAACCGCGTAATTGAAATATTTTATGTTATTAAAATTATCCACGATCCTTGTTTCGCCGGTAAAACGGATCTTCTTCTTTCCCAGCACAAGATCGTGAAATATCCGCAATATCTGGGCGCAATCATCGGGGTGGATAAATCGCGAAAAATGACATTCTTCCAAAGCTTCTTCCTCGTAACCGAATAACTTAAGAGCGGCCGGATTCGCAAGCGTGATATAGCCGTTTTTATCTATGATGGCGATGGCGTCGACGGCATTGTGGAAAAGATCCTGATATTTATCATTATTTAACCCGCCCAATAAAAAAAGACTCACGATGCGCGGAGCCAGCCTATGTGTTATTTTTTTAAAAAATCCCGCATGTTTCTCTTTAAGGTCGAAAGAAAAGAATTCAAAAAAAGCGATCAGGCTGTCATTAAAAATTACCGGGGCGACCACGGAATTCATCGGCCGATCGCCGGCAGAAGCAAAAACAGGCTCTTTAACTATTTTATAGCGCGATAATTCTTCGCGTGAAAAAGAAAAGGCTTTGTTGGAAAAAAAAGATACGTGATCAGGATGGATCCTTTGCTGCTTGATGGCGGTCTTGTTACCGCTGATTACGTGCAAAACAAAACTCAGTCCCGCTTTTTCCAGTACATTCCCCATTGCCGCCAGTTCTTCATCCGGATATCCGGCGCTACTTCCGATCTTAGACAAAATCAAATCCAAGGCGCCATCTAAGGAGTCAAGCGTTTTATTATTGCTTGTCTGTTCCATTTTTTATGCTATTTATTTTTTGGCTTTTGTCCTGGATCTTATAACCGACGTCGCGTACGGTATGGATCAGGCGGCTCTTGAAGCCGCTATCGACCTTGCGCCTGAGATAGCTGATATAAACATCAATCACGTTGGAGTCATCGGTAAAGTTATATCCCCAAATATGCTCTCCGATCATGGTGCGGGTGCAGACAAGGCCCGGACGCCTCATCATATAGTCGAGCAAACGATATTCTTTGCTTGACAGCTGGATCTCCTTGCCGCCGCGAAAAACTTCGTGCGTAGCCGGATCCAGGGTAAGGTCGCCGACCTGGAGCTTCGTGGTCTTTATGGTCTTCTCGCGCCGCAGCAGGGCCCTTATCCGCGCGACCAGCTCGCCGAAAGCAAAAGGCTTTACCAGATAATCATCGGCTCCGGCATCGAGTCCCCGCACGCGGTCATCGACCGTGTCGCGGGCAGTAAGCATTATTATGGGTGTTTCAACTTTATTTTCTCTAAGCTTTTTGCACACCTCAATACCGTCCAGTTTGGGCAGCATGATGTCCAGTATGATCAGGTCATAGCTGTTTATCTCCGCTTTTTCCAGGCCCTCTTTGCCGTCATAAGCCACGTCAACCGTATAATGCTCCATTTCGAGTCCCTTTTTGATAAAACGCGTTATTTTTACTTCGTCTTCAACCACTAAGATTGTCATAATTTTAACTGTTTAATTATTATTTAATTTACCGCGGATAATAGCTATTCTCCGCATGATTCGATAATATTGTATTATAAAAAAATTAAAAATTGATTAAAAATCAATAGTATTTTATTTTAGGCTAATATTAAATATTTGCCAAACAAATATTTGTTTGGTAAGATTTAAAGGAATTTAAATGATCCCATTAATAAGATTAGCATAAAAATATGTCTCTCTCAATCGGTATCGTCGGCTTACCCAATGTCGGCAAATCGACCCTGTTTAACGCGTTAACAAAGAAAGGCGTGGAAGCTTCGAATTATCCATTCTGCACGATCGATCCCAATGTCGGGGTCGTGGCCGTGCCGGATGAGCGGCTGTCGAAGATCGCCGCGGTCTCGAAACCCAAAAAGATAATTCCGGCCGCGATCGAATTCGTGGATATCGCCGGCCTGGTCAAAGGCGCCCACAAGGGCGAGGGTTTAGGCAATCAATTCCTGGCCAATGTCCGGGAGTGCGACGCGATCTGCGAAGTGGTGCGCGATTTCGCGGACAATAATATTATTCATGTCGACGGCGGAATCGACCCGGAACGGGACCATGATACAATAAGCCTGGAGCTCATATTCGCAGACATGCAAACGGTGGAAAAAAGACTGGCTAAAACCGCCAAAGAGGCCAAGAGTGGCGCCAAAGACGCCGTCAAACTGCAGAAATTGCTGGATAAACTAAAAACGGTTTTGGATAGGGGCGAGCCGGCCCGCGCGCTCGAATACGACGATGAAGAAAAAAAGATGCTAAAGGGTTTAAGTCTTTTAAGTTTAAAACCGGTAATTTATATTTTAAATGCCAACGACGCGTCAACGGAGAACAAACGGGATTGGGATGGGGCGACCCTGACCATGAATATCAAGCAGGAAGAAGAGATCGCCGGACTCCCGCCGGAAGAGCAGGCCGAATATATAAAGGAACTTGGGCTTCAAAAAAGCGGCCTGGATAAATTGGTACAGGCGTCATACTCTCTTTTGGGGCTTATCACCTTTTTCACGACCGGGGCGGACGAAACCCGGGCCTGGACGGTCGGGTCCGGATCCAAGGCGCCGCAGGCGGCCGGCGTGATCCATACTGATTTTGAAAAAGGCTTTATCCGCGCCGAAGTGATCGGCTGGGAAAAATTCATCGAGGCCGGAAGCGAATCTTCCGCCCGCGAAAAAGGCTGGCTTCGTACCGAGGGGAAAGACTATATTATACAGGACGGGGATATATGTAATTACTTGATCGGGAAATAAAAAACAAGTTACATACAAAAACCCAACCTTTGATCGGGTTCGGGTTTTTAAATTATAAAAAAAGTATAAAAAAGACGATCCCTAAAAGCCCAACAAAAATATCAATCGCCTTAGGACGCTTCTAAGATAACGACCTCCCTCCAAACCTTTTGGCCGGGGCGGCCGTAGATGATCGTGTCCCGGGCCGTAAGTTCGACGGCGGCGTTGGCGCGCAAAAGCTTCGGAATAGGATTAAATATTTTAAAACCTTTCATGTCCGGGGTAATGAATTGTGAATTCCTCGCGGCATGGAATACCGGCCAGATCATAACGATCCGGCCGTTGAGCGCAAGGATCTTTTTAAATTCGGACAAGGCCTTAGAATAGAGTTCGGTCAGCTCTTTCTTCGTTGTTTCAATATCGACCGGGCCGCGCTGCGGTCCGAGGTAAGGTTCGGTAATGATCGCGTCCACTGACCGCGACTTAACGTTTCGCGACAGCTCGATAGCATCGGTATTCGAGATCCGTAAATCGTAATCCGTAATTTGAAATCTATCTTTTATCCAATCCATATTTTTTTTCGTATCCTCGACCGCTTTATCTGAAATGTCCGCTCCGATCAGATTTTTATAACCCAAGAGCGCGGCCTCCGTAAGGATCGTGCCGGAACCGCAAAAGGGATCGAGGATAACGCCGTCTTTCGGCGCGCGCGCGAGATTGATCATGATCTGCGCCAGCTTCGGAGGAAGCATGCCGGACCGGTCGTCCCGCGCCGGCCGGCCATAATCGCGAAAAGACAATTCTTTGAACGGCTGAACGGAGAGGGTTCGGCCAACAAGTACCTTATCGCCTTTTTGCAACAATACTATTTCCGCACCTCCGGTCGTCAACTTATTTTGCTCGACCACCACGCTCGACAGGGTGGTTTCCCGGCTTACCACCCAGCGGCAGACGGTACCGCGTTCGCGCAAATACTTTTTTATTTCCATGCCCAAAGGTTTCAAATACATCTTTCTCGATCCGTAAAAAGACAGGCCGAAATTGAATTTGCCCTCTCCGGGCTCGAGGCGCGGCGTGATTATAGATAAGAGCTCCCGGGTACTTACTCCGGATTCGTCGTGAATAACGCCGATCTTGACTGTACCGCCCAGATTCTTTATTAGCGCGGCGGCATCGATCTTCGCGTCCGTTTCCAACAAAAAAACCTTGCCGCCGCAGTAGCCGGCGCCAACGGCCATTTCCTCTTTTTCCGCCAATCCGAAAACCGACGCCAGCTCGGCAACGGATAAGGCAGGGTTGCTCCCTAAAACAAAAAAATATTTCATAACGCGATAAATTATATTATAATTTGTGTGATTTCAGTTATAAAAAATCAACCCCACTTCTTGTATAAATAAATCGCCACGTCTTGCCCGTCCGGTTTATCGACCACATCCGGCGTCCAACCTTCGATCGGAAAAACGTAGGTGATAACCCGCGCGCCAAGTTTTAGCTCCTGCTTTAATTTTTCCGAAAGCTTCCCCCGAAGAGCGCGACGGGAGGCCGGAAAAACGAAGACTGCGTCCGCGTCCGTCAGATCCTCACCGTATATATCCCTAAATCTGAAACTAAGATTTTTTACGCCTGACAGCGCTCTTTTTACGAAGCACAGAAGATAAAACAGCAAAGACAACTCAATACCGACCACCCGCCCTCCGGAATGGCGGGCTATATAAAAAGCCACGCGGCCGTCGCCGGCGCCCAGATCATAAAAGATTTCTCCGGATCTTATGGAGGCCAACCGATAAATCCGCCGCAAATCCTTCCTCCGGGTCGGCACCCAGGGAGCCAATGAACCGGAAGCGATCGCGGTCGTTCCCAGGATAACGGCCAGAAAAATTACGATAATGGACATAAAAATACTCCCCATATCATAAATCTACCACAATATACGCTTGCCTTGCAATTTTTTTATTCTTGTGCTAAGCTCATAATAACAACTTAAAGGCCTTTTCCGTATCCCGCCCGCGCGGGGTGGTTGCGTCAACACTCGACGCAACCAAAGGTATTCTCAAAACTCCCTAATATTAGAGAATATCTTAGGGATTTTTATTTAGGCCTGATTATTAACTAATCCACTAATTATGTCAAAAACTAAAAAATCGGAAGCACCCCAATATGAATTGCTTTATATCGTGTCAAACACTTATACGGCCGAGGAATTAAAACCGATAATGGACAAGGTAAACAAGATCATAACGGATAACGGCGGACAGATCTTAAGGACCGAAGAATGGGGAAATAAGAAACTGGCCTACCCGATCAAACATCAGAATTACGGGTATTATAACCTGGTCGAATTTACGACCCCAGGGGAAAAAATGCAGAAGATCTCCCATGTTTTTCGCATTACGAGCGAAATATTACGCTACCAGATAGTAGTTAAGGAGATAAAAAAAGAAGCGGCCAATAATAAGGAAAAAGAGAGGGCGCGCGAAAGAGCGGTCAGGGCCAAAGAGGACGAAAAAAAGAAGAACGAACTGGAAAAAGAAAAAACCAAAACCAGGGTCAATATGCTGGAATTGGATGAAAAATTGGATAAAATACTCGAAACGGACGATTTATTATAGGATGTTACGGTTTTCCGCTTCCTTAAAATTAGAAAATAATAATTAATTTTTCCTCGTTCATGGCGAACGCGGTAAAAAGAAAAATTATGAATCTAAATAAAGCCATGATTATCGGCAATCTGACCCGGGATCCAGAGGTCAGGAATACCCCTAACGGTACGGCCGTCGCTTCGTTTTCAGTGGCCACGAACTTCGTATGGAAAGATCAGAGCGGGCAAAAACAGGAAAGAGCCGAATTCCATAATATCGTAGCTTGGAGGAAATTAGCCGAAATTTGCGGACAATATCTCCGCAAAGGCTCCAAGATCTATGTCGAGGGGCGCCTGCAGACCAGGGACTGGGTCGGTCAGGACGGCGTAAAGCGTTATCGGACGGAGATCATCGCCGACAACATGATCATGCTGGATCGCGCCGGTAACACCGGCAATTTCCGGTCCGCCGAAGCGCCGCCGCTGCCGTCGGAAAAATCCGAGCCGGTAATCGACGTCAACGAACCGGCCGATTACGGCCAGGCCGACGACGAGATCAAGGTCGAAAACATACCTTTTTAAAGATAATATCCTTAATTTATTCCATTAATTTATGTCCAACCAAAATCAAATGACGACGAAAGACAAAGAATGCCATTTTTGCGTCAACAACGTTTCGGATATTGATTATAAAGATATAAATACTATCCGAAAATTCATAAATATCTACAAGAAGATCCTGCCGCGCCATAGAACCGGAACCTGTTCCTGGCACCAACGCAAGCTGGCAACGGCCATAAAAAGGGCGCGCGTAATGGCTTTATTGCCTTTCGTGAAAAAATAACTTTAGCGTGTTCTATGTTAAACATGAATGAAATAAAAGTCGGCAAGGTTATCCAGATAAACAAAGAGCCTTTCGTGATAACCAAAACCGACCATCATAAAATGGGCCGGGGCGGAGCCGTCCTTAAGGTAAAATTGCGCAATCTGGTTACCGGCGCAGTTCTCGAAAAAACCTTTCAGGGTAACGATAAGGCCGAAGAGGCCGATACGGAAAAGAAAAAAGCTAATTTCCTGTACGCGGACGACACTAACGCCAACTTCATGGACAATGAAAGTTACGAGCAATTTACGCTTTCTCTCGATTCGATCGGCGAAAAAAGACAATACCTCAAAGACGGCACTGACGTCGAAGTCCTGTATTTCGACGGCAATCCGGTGGCGATCAACCTGTCCATTAAGATGGACTTCAGGGTCGTCTCCGCTCCTCCGGCGGTAAAAGGCAATTCCGCGGGCAACGTAACGAAAGCGGTCGAACTCGAAACCGGCGCCACTATAAACGTGCCTCTTTTTATCAACGAGGGCGATATTATCAGGATCAATACTGAAACCGGAGAATACGTGGAAAGGGCCTAGGAAGTTTTGGGTTGACGATTTTCCATCGAATATCTTAAATAAAAAAACCGGCGCATCGATCAGATGTCCGGTTTTTTTATTTAAGCTTTAATTTTCAGCGTAAAACCGTAAGCGCGGGTCCTTAATTCTCCTCTGTTTCTCTGGCTTTGACTTCATTTAAGATCGATTTACGGATATCTTTCATCAGTTTTTTGTCGGCGCGCAGGAATCTTTTGGCGTTTTCCCGGCCGGTGCCAAGCTTAATCTCCCCATAGGCGTAAGAATTGCCCGACTTATTGATGACGCCGTAAGTTACTCCGGTATCAAGAAGATCGCCCGAAACGGAGATCCCTTCGTTGTACATTATGTCGAATTCGCAAGTGCGGAAAGGCGCCGCCACTTTGTTCTTGACGATCTTCGTCTTAACGCGATTGCCGATGATCTTATCTCCCTGCTTGATCTGCGCGCTCCTTCTTACCTCTATCCGGACGGAAGAATAAAATTTAAGGGCGGTGCCGCCGGTCGTGGTTTCCGGGTTACCGAAGAAAACGCCGATTTTAAGCCTGATCTGGTTTATGAATATTACGACGGTCTTGGTTTTTGAAACGACGCCTGTAAGCTTTCTTAGGGCCTGGCTCATGAGGCGCGCCTGGAGGCCCATGTGCTGATCGCCCATGTCCCCGTCGATCTCTTTTTGCGGCACCAAAGCGGCCACCGAATCGATGACGATCACGTCCACAGCGTTGGAACGCACCAATGTCTCCACGATCTCGAGGGCCTGCTCGCCGGTATCGGGCTGGGAAATAAGGAGATCCTTGACGTTTACGCCGATTCGGCCCGCGTAATCGGGATCAAGAGCGTGTTCGGCGTCGACGAAAGCGGCGATCCCGCCAAGCTTTTGCACTTCGGACACTATGTGCTGGGCCAAAGTTGTTTTGCCGGAGGCTTCGGGGCCGAAGATCTCGATAATCCGACCGCGGGGCACGCCGCCGATCCCGAGCGCGATATCAAGGGAAAGACAGCCGGTGGAAACGGCATCGACATTCGAACGCCTGGCCTCGCCGAATTTCATGATGGCGCCATCCCCGAATTTGCTTTTTATTTGCGCCATGGCCTCTTCCGCTGCCAGGATCTTATCGTCCGCGCTTTTCTTTTCATTTTTGATTTTTTCTTTGTTGTCTGACATAAATTTATGATGAAAATGAATTAATAAAATTATATGAATTAACAAAATTAAAAAGAGGCTTGCCTCCCTGTATGTATTATATCATTTATAATTCAAAAAACTGTCTTTGGGGCGGTCAGCGATGTTTCGTTATTAACCAATATTTTTTTGACAACATTGTTTTTCCGGCTGTATTTTTTCTGGGCCGTTACCGAAATAGTATTAAGTCCGCTTTTCAGGTTTACCTTCTGGATAAAATGTCCGTCCGGTCCCGTAAGCACCGGCAGATCATTAATGGTCACCTCGGCTTCGGGCTCGGTATACCCTTCAATATCGACCGAAGTGCGGCCGGTAAAAAGGTTGGCGGCCGGATTTATTATCTCAAGGCGGGGCGGGGAAATTATTCCCCCGAATTCGCCGCCCAGATAAATTACGCATACTGATATCGCCGCGACCGCAAAAAGACCCTTGATAAGTTTAGGCAGGCTCAGGAAGTTAGAAGGGTGTGTTATCCGTTCGGAAAATAATTTACTGTTCTTGGGACGGTATTCCGCGATCTCGGGCGCCGCCAGATCAATGAGCTCGGCCGCCTCCACGCCCAGATACTCCGCATATTCTTTCAGGAAATTTTTACCGTAAAGACCCTGGGGCAATTTTTCAAAATGTCCGTTCTCTAAAGCGTCCAAATATAATATATTGATATTCGTGGCTTTGGCCGCGTCCGCTAATTCAAGCTTCTGCGCCCTCCGGGACGTTTTTAATCTCCGGGAGACTAATTCTACGTTATCGGAAATTGTATTAATTTGGAATTTATCCATAAAAAGGCATTAAAGTTTAAACCAGTCGTCCGTACCCTCGTATCTATAACCCAAAATATTGAACATAACGAATTGGACAATAAGCCAGCTTACAAAAACCACGACGAGCCCGATAACCGCGCCGATCAAAACCTGTTTGCCCTTATTGACCGTATCGCTGTTGCCGCTCGACACCAGGAACATGGCGCCGCCTACGACGAAAGCGCCCAAAGCCAGAGAGCCGGTAATGCCTAATATCCATTTGGCCGCGTTTACCGCCAGCCGAAAAAAATCATCGGGCGTGCATTTTCCGTCCCCGGCGCAGGCGATGTTCTCCATAAGGTTAGCCTCCGCCCCACCGGCAAAAACCGAAAAAAACAAGAACGAGAAAAAAAAGAGGGGAAGTATCGTTCGCTTAATATATTTGTTCTTCATGGATAGCGTATTTAAACCCGTTAAAATCCGATTTTAATATTTTATTCTTTTTTATTTATGGTTTGCTGCACCTTTTGCGCTCCTAATTTCAGGGCGTCTTCAAGGGTTTTTTTCCCGGTAACCACGTCATCTATCATTTCCCGCATAATCGCTTCGGCCGCGTTCGCGTCTACCCCTCTGTACCAGCTTTCCGCGGTCAGAGTTTGCCCCACGAATACGCCTATTTCCTTATCCTCTTTCATTTCATCGACCAATGCCCGCAGCGCCGGAGGCTTTTTTGCCTGAGCCAGGTATGATTTCGCCTGCTCTGCCCTGGTAATGAATTGGACAAAGTCCCAGGCTTCGCTCGAATATCTGCTTTTTCTGGAAACGACCTCTGCCCAATAGTTGGCAAAGTTAGTGTTTTGCGGATTACCCTCGATCTGCGGCAGCTCCGCCACGGAAAATTTAAGCTTCGGCGCGTCCGCCCTGATCTGGGGCATCATATAAGCATAACCGAACATCATGGCTAATTTATTCTGCAAGAACATGTCCATCGAATTTCCCAGATTATTATTCCAGCAGTAAACCTCTTTGGCCGGATTGGAGAAATCCACGTAGAATCTTAAAGCGTCAAGGCCGGGAATGATGTTTTTATTTTCAAAATCGGCCGGTCTCTGGCTGAACATGACGCTGCCGCGGTCATTTATCATCTCGGTACCGTTCTGCATCATCAGGATCGATAAAATATCGCTTGACCGGTCTACGTTATCCCCGCCGCCCAGGGCTACACCCGACTGTATGATCTGCCCTTTATTGTCCTGTTTGGTCAGCTTTTTAACGTCTTGCTGGAACTCACGATTCCAGTAGGCCGGGGGCGTAGTTATGCCGGCGTTGTTGAAAAGATCGTTATTGTAATACACGGCCAAAGTATCGATAAAAAGGGGCAGGCCGTAAACCTTTTCGACGTAAGCGCCGACCCTTTCGTCAAACTCGTTTATTACCACATCCTTATAAACCACGTCGATAAAATCGGCTTTCAGCTGTTTTAAGGAAATGCTCGGGGTGGTGCGCAATTCCGTGACCACCTCTTTTTTTATACTGCCCTTAACCACCGGATAGGCCATGGTAATGCTCGCCGGCATCGGAGCCAAAAGGTCCATTTCCTTGTATTTTCTTATCCAGGTGTTTTGTATCGAAAAAATGTCTGGTCCCCGATCCGCGGCGAAGGCCTCGATCAGTGCCTGCTCGAATTCGTCATAACGCAATTTACGATACTCGATCGTAATAAAAGGATGGAGCGCCCTATAGCGGTCTAAAATCTCGGCAAAAGCGTCCGGCCCGTCCCAAACACGCCAGTAGGTAAGCTTTATCGGCTGCATTTTTTCCTGAACCTCCCTGGAAACACAACGGCAGCCGAAGCCGGAAAAAAGGACAAAAACCAAAACCAGGGATAATATTGATAATTTAGCTTTTCTATTTAACATTAGATAAAAAATTTCGACCGCTAAATAATGTTCAGCGCTTTTACCACAACAATATTATAGCATAAAATGAACACGGGAGACAATATCGCCCAAGTAATTTAAAGAAATCCGGAAGCTTGCACCTTCGACACAAAATTGATATTTATATTAACTGACCGAAACAGTGCCTGAATTTTGGGCTTTCTATACTTTTTACTACCTGGATTTCTACGGATAGAGAGTAAATATCTAGATCTCCTTCGGCCTGTACTGCAAAGCTTCAGCCACATGCTCTGAATGGACTTTTTCACTTATAGAAAGATCAGCGATCGTGCGGGCGAGTTTTAATATCCGGAAATAGGCCCGGGCCGACAGGTGCATGGATTCAACCGCGTTTTTTAAAAGCGTTTTCGAGATATCGTCCAAAGGGCAAAAATTTTTGACAGCCTCGGAGGTCATTTCCGAGTTGGCGATAAAAGACGTGCCCTTGAATCGCGATTCCTGGATCCGTCTGGCGGCTTCGACCCTCTTTTTTATGCCCTCCGATCTTTCGCCGCTGCTTGCCGCCGCTAATTTGTCGAACTTTACCCGGGGAACCTCGATGTGGATGTCGATCCGGTCGATGATCGGTCCGGAGATCTTTTTTTTATAGTTCATTACCTGCATAGGCGAGCAAACGCAATTCTTTTCCCGGTCGCCGAGATAACCGCAAGGGCAGGGGTTCATGGCGGACACCAGGATGAATTTCGCCGGAAAACTAAGATTGCCGGCCGCCCGGCTGACGTGGATCACGCCGTCTTCAAGCGGCTGGCGCAGGTTTTCTAAAACCGGCCGCGGAAATTCGGAAAATTCGTCGAGAAAAAGAACGCCGCGATGCGCCAGGGAAATCTCTCCGGGCCGGGGCCAGGCGCCGCCTCCGACCAAAGCCACACCCGAGGCGGTGTGGTGCGGCGAGCGGAAAGGCCGGCTAGTGACCAGGGACGCTCCGGCGGGCAGATAACCGGCCACCGAATAGATCTTGGTGATTTCCAGGGCTTCCGGCAAAGTTAAATTAGGAAGAATCCCTGGCATAGTGCGGGCGATCAGGGTTTTGCCGGACCCCGGAGGGCCGCTCATCATCATGTTATGCGCCCCGGCCGCCGCTATTTCCATGGCGCGCTTAACGTGTTCTTGGCCGCGTATGTGGGACATATCGAAAATAATTTCGCTATTGACGAAATCAAAGTCGCTTCCGGGCATCGGCTCTATCGCTTTTTCCCCTTCAAGGTGGCGCACGACCTGATTAAGGTCGTTTACCGGCATCACTTCTATGTCTCCCACCAGCTTCGCTTCCCGGGCGTTGGCGGCCGGAACGAAAAGGGTCTTTATACCGCTCTTCGCCGCCCTAAGCGCGACCGGCAGGATGCCGTTAACCGGCCTAAGATCCCCGTTTAGGGCCAGCTCGCCGACAAAAAGCATGGCGGAGTGATCGTCTTTTACGTGAAGCTTCCCGGTGGCGATCAGGACGGAGATGGCGATGGGCAGGTCATAGCTCGGACCGTGTTTTTTTAGATCGGCGGGAGCCAGGTTGACGGTTATTTTATTGCTGTTGAGGCGGGAGTGGGAATTCTTGATCGCGCTCCGGACCCGTTCGCGCGATTCGCTTACGGCCGCGTCGGGCAGTCCGACGATAGAAAAAATGCCGTGCTCGCCGCCGCCACGGTCGGCTTCGACCTCGACGATTTCGGCTTCAAGGCCGATAACTGCCGCCGATAATACTTTCGAGCTCATAAAAACTTAGGGTTATTTGCAAAATTAATTTGATTATATCATAACGGCGATGAAGAAAAGATAAAAAAAATATAAAGAAAACATAAAGTCCTTTTATTTTTCCAGCCAAATCTTACAATCAGGTAATAAATCACCTTAATAACCCCGGTCAAATGTGGTAAAATAACTATGACTGTGGATAATCTTTGATTCTTACCTAAAACCATGTTTTCTTTCGGTTTTAAAAAATTTATTTTCATTTTTTCGGCCGGATACGTCCTGTTCGGATTTTTTTCCGTTTGTCTGGCGGCGGAAAACACTGAATTCCTGTCGATTAACCGGAAAGAGCGCGCTCAAAACGCCTTAAAACGAAACGAATTGATTGAACAATATGGCGAAATCGAATTTTATCGCTGTTTCAGCTGTTCCGGCGAAAACCTGAATAATCCGTTCGCCGTGGAAGCTTGCCTCTTTGAGGCTGAATATTGCCTTAAAAAGATCGCCCTACCCGAACCGAATTGTCGGGAAGGGTTGGTTTTTTCGGTCGGACGATGCGTAACGCCTGATCGCGGCTGCCGGGAGCGTTTCGGTGAAAACAGCTATTATCTCGAGTTTGAAGAAGAGAATAATTATACCTGCGGCTGCCGAAATGGCTATGGCTGGAATAACGATAAAAGCCTCTGCGTCCAAACCGCCTGTCCCGATAACTATATTTATTACAGTCCTTACCGGGATTCTGACGGCGGCTTTCTTTTTGGACGCTGTCTCGACCGGGATGACGCCTGCCGCGGCGAATTCGGCGATAACAGTATTTTTTATGGTCTGGACGCGGACGGCGGATATCTTTGTAACTGTGCGGCTGGATGGGAATGGAACAAAACAAAAACCGCCTGCTCCGAAGCGGTCACGGTCAAGGGTATAGCGGCCTCGTTTGAAGACGAGACCGCGTACTTCGATACTATAGCAAGGGAAAAAGCCGCCCTTCTCCGACCGGACGGCGGCCTGGCGGAGCGCCTCCGCGGACGCATTCTTCTGCAGGTCGAGGAAAATGGCGAAGCCTGGTACGTGGATCACGGCGGCCGAAAACGCTATTTTCTCCATTCTCCCGCCAGGGCTTTCACGGTCATGCGCTCCCTGGGATTGGGCGCCACTCACGACTTTCTGACCGCTCATGTCGCCTCCTACCCCGACCACGTGCTCGGAAAGATACTTATTGACGTCGATGATCTCGGCCGCGCCTACTATATTAACCCCGAAGACCGTCTGGCTTATTATCTGGGAAGCCCTGCCGAGGCTTTCACTGTTATGCGAAATTTAGGACTGGGAATAAGCAATAAGGACATCAGAAAACTGGAAATGGGAGACTAAACGGACTGTTCATATACTAACAATACCGCCGATAAAGCCGGCGGTATTTTTTTGTCCAAAAAAAATATCTTCAATCTTATTGTTTACTGTTGTATTCTTCCCAAAATCGAGCGACTGCTTCCGTATAATGCTTTATCGTCCGAGCCCGGCCCTCGATCACGTCCGGAGAATCGCTCTTGTCCGGCCTAAGATAGATCGTCCGGGTGCCCTTGACGTAGCAACCGTCCAGGTTCAAGCCCTCGATAAAACCTTTCGAATCGATCCTTTGGTCGGCTATTATGCAATTTTTTTCGCTCACGCGGTCGACAACCGTGCATAGATTACGATAAGCAGTACGGTCGGTCTTTCCTAAATATCTGATCGCGGCCTTTATCGTCTCCTTGTTGCCGCTCACGATGTCGCCGTCGATATTCAAATAACACCCGCCGAACGGATCAAAATAATTGACGATGTTTATCGTCATGTAAATTCCGGCCATAAAGATGAGAAAAAGAAAAAAAAGCGTAAAAAGTGTTTTTATATACATAAGTCAATAAACTACCGCGCTATAGAGCACGTAATTGCCTATCCCGTAGCATTCTGTTTCGTTAAAGGGGCGGCCCTCTTCGTGTTGGACGGCGTGGCAGGTTTCGTGGGCGATAACCGCCGCGGTCCAGCCTAAAAAACCGTCATAAGCGGTGCTGATATCTATTTCCCGGGTTGGCGCTTTTCCCGATATATAACAGCCTCCGCCCAAACCGCCGCAGGAATAGTTTGGATTGATCTTGTCGACGTAAGCGCACAGCTTTTCGTATTCATCGGGAACGGCATACTTAAGCACCTTTATGCCTTCTTTAACGTTGCCGTTCGACCATTCGGTTAAGGAGGGCTTCAGCCTGATCAGGCATTGGTTATCCGGATCATAATAGAAAAAAAATCTATACATGAGCGCTCCGGTAAGCAAAAGAAAGAGGAATATTTTTATTGATTTTTTCAGGGCTTTTGGCATAAAAACCGCGCCTTAGACCGGTCATGAAACTATAGATCGGTCGTATCTGGCGGAAAAACTTAGTATGAACGTAGCTACGCCCGCGGCAACCATGGTGATTATCATGGCCGCGGACGGTACAGTGTCGGTAAATGATAAAACCAGAAGAAAAAATATGACCACGAAGATCCTTCCCGCGAACATGTATAATTCCCTGTTCATGATGGCGTTATAATAATCGTCGCGGGAGCTAAACTTATAAAATCCGGCTTCGAGCGGGACATGGAGAATGCTGCCGAAAATTCCACCCATCGTCTGCCAGAGCGTCATAGCCACGACGGTCGGAGCCAAGGCCCGCATTATGACCGATGATCCATGTCCGAGCGAACCGATAGCGATCATCCTCCGGTTGCCGGCGCGGTCAGTGAATTTGCCGCTATAATACCCGATAATACTGAAGGCCAGATTTGAGAACAGGTATAAAAGTCCGATCGAGGTCAACTTAATATCCGACAGGAACAAAAGTATCGGCCAAAAAAAAGAAATGGCGTGGAAGCCGATGCCCTCGATGAAATAGATCAGGTTCTTGCCCGCGTGCTCAAAATCCAATATCCGGCAGAGGCGCATATTCGATTTCCCGACCGCGATATCGCGCGAAAACAGCAAGGCTCCGGCCGCGGCCAAAAGCAGGGCAGAGCTTGCAAGGAACATGGCTTTAAAGCCGTATTCATCGATAAGTAAAGCGCCTAAAAAGGGGCTCATTATCCCGGCTAAGACCGGTACGCCATTTATGAAACCCGCCCTTATTCCGGAATTGGCCGCTGTCGTAGTCTTGAAAAAATAGACATGATGCGCCGTCCAGTAAATTACGGTGGCCGAGACGTTGAAAACGGCAATAACAACAAGATAAGCCGTCCGATCAACATGAAGGAAAATGGAAGCGGCCTGGTATAAGAGCAGGTAAAGGACTATGTTAAGGATATAGCTTATGACGAGCGTCCTTTTAACTCCCCAGGCCGGAATATACCTGATGGCGAAATAATGCATGGCGATCGACGCGATGCACATGGCCAACTCCAGGAAAACCACCGCCTTAATCGTTATTCCGATCTTCAGAAGAAAGATCGGTATGAACAACGATATCATGGCCAGGGCCAGGTGACGCAAAGTATCGGCTATGACCAGGTCGTTATATTCGTCTTTGAGCCAGGGGCTAAAATGCAAATGACGGGCCAAATGAAGATGGTGATAATGTTTGTCCATAATGAGCTTTAAGCTGTTAGCTTTCAGGTTTTAAGTTTTGGCGATCCCTGGGACCGACCATTTCGCCCTAAAACACCGGGTCGTCGAAAAGCCTTGACTTGATGACCTCGATGTTCAGTTCATATTTTTTAGTCAACGACACCACAAGATCGTGTATCCAGCTTTCGGCGGTCGGGGCCACGTAGATCTTTTCGATCAGACGGGTAACATCTACCGGAATGAAGATGCCGCTTTTCTCCGCTTCTTTTTCGTCGTAAATAAGCGCCCGGATCTCATTTTCATGCGCGAAGCTTTTTCTCTTATACATGAAGGGGTAGAGCTCGTTATCATCCGGTAATTTCTCTTTTTGATAATCAAGGTACCTAACCCGCCCGATGTGGACTGCCGGCCGATGATCGTTTTCGAAACAACCGATAAGCTTTCCGAAAGTTGATCTGATGGCGATTCCTTCGTTGCTCTTAAGGTAAAGATCCCACATAGCGGCCGACTCATGCTCGTTCTCGTGCCAGCAGTTCAAAAAAACCGACTCCCGAATCTTCTTATAATTATCGTATAGACGCTGCCGCCCCGGATCGACCGCGCTCCCTATGACCGGCCGATGGATCTTTCCGAACTTTCCGTAAATTCCCTCATGCGGATCGGGAAGCATGTCGGAACGAGCGAAATAAAGAGATCTTGTTTCTAAAAGAGAAAGGAATTTCGTAAAATCCAGAAATTTCCAGATCGTAGCGTTGACATTCTCCGGTTGAATAAAAACATTTTTAAATTCGGACATATGATTCGATTATAATTCCGTATGAAATATTTTAGGTTTTTTTGCTGTGTTTCCCTCTCCATTCTTCTATCTTCTTGTGATTGCCCGACAACAGCACTTTCGGAACCCGGTATTTTTTCCCTTCCGCCTCGAAAACTTCCGGCCGCGTGTACTGCGGATACTCTAAAAGACCCGGCTCCGAATGCGACTCCCTCTCCGCGCTTTCTTTGTTCCCGAGAACGCCGGGCAACAAACGAGCAACGGAATCGACTATGGCCATAGCCGGGATCTCTCCGCCGGTAAGCACGTAATCCCCGATCGATATCTCTTCATCGATGAATTTCGTTACCCGCTCGTCCACGCCCTCATAACGACCGCACACCAGTATGACATCCCGTAATTTCGCGTATTTCCGCGCCAGGCGCTGGTTCCAGGTTTTGCCCTTGGCGGACAGAAGGACGATTTTAAATTTCCCTCCCCGGACGCTTCGCCCGATATCCTTTATGGCCCTACAAAGCGGTTCGGTCTTCATGATCATTCCGGCTCCGCCGCCGTAGGGGGTGTCATCGACGGTCCTGTGCCTGTCGTTCGTCCAATCGCGCAGATCATATGTTTTTATCCCGATCAAATTGTTTTTTTGCGCCCGTTTAAGTATCGATTCGCTAAAATATGAATCGAAAATTCCGGGAAAAATCGTAATTATGTGGAATGTCATAGCTTGATATTTCTTGTGGAACACTTTATATATTATACCACAAAAACCAAAAACCACAGCATAACTGTGGTTTTTGATATATTTGATTTGTTTGATATTAAATCTTCAGGTCGTCAACGCTGGTAGTATCGACTTCAGCGGTGGCGCGTTCGCGACGCGGCGGCCTTTGTGATCCTTCGGGTTCATTGATCTTTAAATTTACCCGGGCGTTGTTTTTAGCACCTACGATTTTAAGTAAAGTGCGTATGGCCTGCGCAGTTTGACCTCTGCGACCGATTACATAACCCATATCAGCCGGGTTAATCGATAACGATAAAAGAACACCTCTTTCATCTACTACTCTTTCCGTAGTGACATCGTTAGGATTGGCTACGATGGATTTGACTACGAATTCCAGGAAATCCTGGTCCTGTGCTTTGTCAGCAGCCATAAGGTTGCGATTTCTTCCAAATTGATAATCTAGATTTTTCTATAATACCAAATTTGAAAGACCTCGTTAATTAATTATTCATAACCCGCTTATTAATTAAAATGGCGGATTATTTATATAATCTGTCGCCGGTCCTTAAATTCAGGAATCGGCTTGACTATACTTTATATAATATCACAATATATATATTTTGTCAAATAAAAACTTAATATATCAATTTTTTTATTTAACACTAGCTTTTATTTTCAGTATTTTCTATTTTTTCTGCCGGTTTATCCTCCGCTTTGACTTCAGCAGCCGGTTTAGAGGCCTCCTTGGCGGCCGCTCTGGCCGCTTCAGCCGCTTTTTTACCGGAGCCAGAAGCTATAACTTTTTCACCCGTTATTAATCCTTTATCTATCAAAAGATTATTAACAGTCGGAGACATGCCCGAGCCTTTACTTAACCAATATTCTATCCGCTCTTTATGAGCCTGTAATTCCTTAGTGAACGGATTGTATGAACCCAATATTTCCAAAGAACGCCCATACGGATCTCTGGATTTTTCTGAAATTATCAGGCGATACATCGGCTTTTTCCTTTTTCCGATTCTTGAAAGTCTTATAGTTAGCATAAAAATGCGTATTTTTATTAATAATTAAGCTTATTTGAATATTAGCTGATATTATGGAAATTGTCAATATAAAGTATTACAAACGCGAATCGTTGACTAATTGATTGACTTGCGCGCTTAACTGTGGGAAAATTCATGGAAAATAGGTTAAATTAACGGACCTTGAAAATTAAATAAATTTACGCGGGGGGACATGAAAAAACTTTTTGCGGTAATGGGGAACAGGTGTCTGTCTGTCGGAATAAAATTCAAAGAACCGCTGGCTTCCTTGCTGGTATTCTTCGTGCTTTTTAATCTTTTTTCTCCGCTACTTTACTATGGACAGGAATACGTCTGGAAAAAACTGGTGCTTTTCAATATGTTCTTCGGGGGTCTGGCCCTTTTTCTGACCGGACTTGAATACATGAGCCGAAGTCTGCAAAAATGCGCCGGCGAATCCATGAGATCCGTTTTGTCGGCCATAACGACAAGCCCGGGCAAGGGTCTTTTGGCCGGCGGTCTGGTTACGGCCATAATCCAAACGTCGGCGGGTACGATCATAATCCTTTTATCGTTCGTGCAGGCGCGCATGATGACTTTCGTCCAGACCCTTGGCGTTATCCTGGGTGCCGATATCGGCACGACGATAACCGCCTGGCTGGTTTCGATGAAAATCTCCGGCCTTCCCTGGGCAGCGATCGGCTTAGGGTTTTTGATACTGGCCTTCCGGGGAACGAAGATAAAATACCTGAGCATGGCATTAATATGTTTTGGCGCGCTTTTTCTCGGAATTGAAGCGATGAGCGCGGCCATGAAACCGCTTCAAAATGACGCCCATATTAATTCTTTCGTTCATCTCATCGAAACGCCCTATACCGGCTGGGCGCTCGGGATACTTCTGGGCGCGTCTTTGACCGCGGCCACTATGTCTTCAAGCGCCACGACCGGCATGGTAGTGGTCCTGGCGTCAAGCGGTCTCATCACTCTCGGGACCGCCGTCCCCTTTATCCTGGGAACTAATATCGGCAGCTGCCTGCCGATCGTCATCGCTTCCGTCAAATATTCACGCGATGCCAAACGCGTCGCCTTGGCCCATGTTCTCTTTAAGGTGGCGGGTGTAGCCCTGTTCTTCTTTTTCATTCCGCAATTCATCCGGCTGACCGAGGTTGTTAGCATCCGTCTGGTTCTTTCTCCGGGAGAGCAGGCGGCGGCCGCGCATACGATTTTCAACGTTATCATGTCTTTGGCGTTCCTGCCTTTCATAAAACTGGCGCCTCTTTTCCCGAAGATCGTCTATCGGCTCCTGCCGATCAGGGAGAACGAAAAGGAGGTAAAGCTCATCAATACCGGGCTGGATGTGGGTTTTATCAAGAACAGCATGACCGATACCGCTCTGGACCAGGTAAGAAAAAGAACCGTAGAGATGCTTAAGCTCGTCAATCGGATGCTTTCCGCCATCATTATCCCCTTCATATCGGACGAAAAATTTATACGCCGGGACCTCGCCCTCTCTTTTGAAGAAAGGGAGGCCTTCATAAAAGCTATCCCCAAAGAAGACGAGGAATATCCCGGCTGGACGCTTTTAGAAGGAATAACCAGACGCGAAAACGCCATTGACGAAATGGAGCAGGAAACGAAGGAATACCTCCTTAAAATAATTATGCAGGAATTGAAGGACGAATCGAGCGCGGTCAAGGCCCAGGCCCTGATCATCGCGGCCGAGGAGATCGAGGCGATCGGAGATATCATCCACCGGATCATGCTCTCTAAACTTCTGAAAGAAAAAAAGCGCGATCTCAGATTCGACTTTTCCCTTGAGGGCAAGGAAGAGCTCATGCTTTTCCATAGCAAGATATGCAAGCAGCTTAAAAGGATGATCGGCATCATTGACGGCCTCGAGGTAAAGCGGGCGAGCCAGGTGTTCGAGGAAAAAAGGATCGAATATAAAAACCTGGAAAATGCCCTCCAGAATCTTCATCTGGCAAGGCTAAAACAGGGCCGGATCGAATCAAGGGAAACCGACGAACTCCACAAAGACCTGTTCGCGCAATTAAAACAGATCAACTATCACATAATGAAAATCGCGAAAACAATTCACGATGCCTGGAAGGATCCGGCAAACGAAAGCCGGACAACTAAGGAGGGTATTTGATGAAAAAAATCTTCGTGATCTGTCCGGTCCGCGACGCCGACAAGGATACGTCGGCGAAAATAAATGATTATATCGATGGGTTGGAGCAAAAAGGCTATCGAGCGCACTGGCCGCCGCGCGACACCGATCAGACGGACCCGATCGGGGACCGGATTTGCCGGGATAATCTGAATGCGATCCTCGCGTGCGACGAGATCCATATATGGTACGATCCGTCCTCGACCGGTTCGCACTTCGACCTGGGCGGCGCGTTCATGCTGATCGAACTGCTCGGATACAAGAAAAAAATCGTCCTGATCAATAACGGCGCGAAGGTCGTTCCGGGAAAGGGCTTCATGAACGTGATCCGCTATCTGGCGGAAAAAACCAAAGATCTATAAAAAACGAAATAACGGTTCCTAAACAGGAACCGTTTTTGTTTTCCGTTATTCCGTGATAGGGCGGGGAAATTTAAAATGTTCGTTAGAGAGTAATATTTACGCATTATGGATATCCGATCACGATGACGAAAATTAAAAAGACCGCGTGGTACGCGGTCAGAATTATTTTTTTATTTTTACATCCAACGACGCTCGCGCCTGTCTTTTTTCCTGAAATACTTTTTTATATAATTAAGCTCTTTGCGCGCGTCCCGTTCGGGGTCCGGGCACGCGCTCTCGATAATCATCGGCGCGTCCAGAGTATAGATCGCATCCAGTATTTTCGTCTGCTTCGTCCTGTAAAGAAGCTCGTGATATCCCTGATAACCGCTTACATGGATCTCTGCCAGACGGTCGCCGAAAACCCTGATCATCTCCGAGGCCAGTTTAAGGGTCGGATCGTTGGCGAAGCAATGATTGATGTCAAGGACGAAGCGGCAGTCGAATTTATCGAAAGCGCTTTTAAGGTCGCAAACGTCTCGGTAGCTTTTCTTGCGGTTATCAAGATTCTCGATGGCGATCGGAATATCAAATTCCGAAAAAACGTTCCAGTCGTCGATCAGGTCCGGATGGAACACGACCAGATCGATTCGAAGCCGCGCGCAGGCCCTTTCGATCTTGCCGAGCAGGTCTCTCGTGGCCTGATCGTCGGCAAATCTCGTGTTGCGGCAGGGAGCGTGGATAGAAACGTGGTCGAACGCCCGTACGTCGGACAAGTCAATATCGTCAAGCCTTTCTGCCTCCGCTTTTCCCCCGACGCAATTGATCTCTACGGCCCGGCAACCCACCCGGCGGCAAAGCCTGAGCGCCCGCGGCGATACCGGCGGTACGGTTTCATAAGCAAATCCGCTCGTTAAACCGATGATCGGCACATCGCACCTCCATTGTTAAATCTATTTATTTAAATAGTCAGTGACCACAATTTAACACATTATCGATATTTGTCAATTTTTAAAAGATCTTAAAAATATGCCGGCTGTAGCCGTTGTCGTAATCGTATTTGTAAAAATTTAACTAATAACAAGCAAAAAACATCACTTATCCCCAGTATTAAGGATTGACAAAATCTCCGGATTTTGCTACAATGAGAATAGATAATCAAAAAATACAAAAACACAAACAAAAATGAACGCAGTAGCCTCAATATCCCGGACTGACACCCTTTTTATCGGTCATATCAGCTGGCGATATTACAATAAAATAAAAAAGAAGGCAATGGAACAGGAATTCAGCTGGTCTGGATTCTTACTAAGCATGTCCATTGCTTTTTTTATTGTTGCCGGCGGCGCTTTTTCGCTGAATTTACTGCACACCTCGATACAAAAATCTCGAATCCTGAATCAGCATAATAATATCTATATATTGGAAAACTCCAGCGAAAACTATCTCCAGGTTGATCTGTTGAGCGAAAAACTGGATAATCTCCGTTCTTTCGCGCGTAACGCGTAATTTTTTAACTGGTTTCAGTCCGTCTGAAGCGGACTGAAACCAGTTAATAAACGATCGTTTATTATCTGAAAAAATAATGCGGCCAAGACTTTAGCGCCGCACGTAAAATCTTCATATCTGGTTCTTTGCAAGAGGAACACCCTCAAAATCATGGCTGCGTCAGTCGCAGAATAACTATAAATCTGCCAACCACTTACGCAGCCTCCTCTTCTTTGCTTCACCAGCCGTCCGGCTGGCGACGCAAAGCATGGGGATGCTACTAAAACACCGCCGGACTCCATAAGCGGTGTTTTTATATCCGATTGACTTTTTACTTGATTGGCTTATAATATAAGTACAAAATTTTAAAAATTTAAAAAACAAACGAAAAGGAGGTCCTTCCTGTGTCATATCGCGATTCACATAAAGTTCTGGTTTTTGCCGGAGAGCACTTAGAGCCGTCGCTATCGGGAATAAAACAGATCACTATCCGTAAATATCGGCCGGAAGCACACGATTTTAAAAAAGACGAACTTGTGATCGGCGAATTCCTGAACGGTTATGACATGCTGCTCCAAATTATTGCCGACACCGAAACGGTGCCGTTCCGTGATTTACCCGACCAAACAGCGCGGGAAGACGGATATATAAACCGCGAAGAAGCGTTCTTGGATCTTAAAAAATACTACCCCAACTTGACTAAAAACGAAAAAATTGCCATTATCCGCTATCGAATGGTCGGACATACGCCCCTGGGCCGCAATAAACATTGCCCCGAATAAACGGAAAACGTTAGCTTTTAAAGCTAACTTTTTTATTTTCCCGAATTATAGTATAATATAATATAACGGGTCGGATAAACCTGTTTTCGTTTGATTTATATGTATTTGGAAAAATTGGAAATTTTAGGCTTTAAATCGTTCGCCAACAAGAACGTTCTTTTGTTTCCCGGCATGCTCGACCAGAGCCGGCGCGGGATAACCGCCGTGGTCGGACCGAACGGATCGGGAAAATCGAACGTGGCCGATGCGGTCCGCTGGGCTTTGGGCGAACAAAGCATGAAAACCCTCAGGGGTAAAAAATCCGAGGACATTATCTTTTCCGGATCGGACAAGAAGGGTAAGCTCGGCATGGCGGAGGTATCACTTTTTCTAAATAACGAGGACCGCAAGGCGCCGATCGATTTTTCGGAAGTCGTTTTGACTCGCCGGCTTTACCGGAACGGCGACTCCGAATACATGATCAACAACAACCGCGTACGCCTTTCCGATATCCAGATGCTTCTGGCCAAGGCCAGCTTCGGACAGAAGACCTACAGCGTGATCGGGCAGGGCATGGTCGAAGGCTTCCTGAATACTACTTTAGCCGAACGCAAGGAGTTCTTCGACGAGGCCACTGGTGTCAGGCAATACCAGATAAAAAGAGACGAGTCCTTGAATAAACTCCGGGGCAGCTACGAGAACCTGACCCAGGCAGGAATGCTCATTACCGAGATCGAACCGCGTCTTAAAAGCCTGACGCGGCAGGTAAGCCGCCTGCAAAAACGGGGCGAGGCCGAAACCGAGTTGCGGGCGCTCCAGATCGAATACTACGGCCGGGTCTGGCACGACATAAACGATAAGTTTTCCGATTATAATAACCGCTTCCTGGAACTTGAGAAGATTAAGCTGGGTAAAGAAAAAAAACTCTCCGGCCTTAACCACGACCTGGAGAAAATGAAAGAGGAGGGCGGAACCGGAAGCGAATATTCCGCTCTCGAAAGCGACCTTAACCGGGAACAGCTTGCCAAAGAAGGGATAAACAGAAAACTGGCGCGCCTGGATGCGCAGATGGAAATGAAACTTGAGGCCGGCGGACAATTCGATCTTTCTTTCCTTGTTTCTAAAAAAGGCGAACTTAAAAACGAGATCGGCGCGATCGGGAAAGAGATCGTTTCCCTGAAAAACGCCATGTCCCCCGACAGCGCCCGCGGCACGGAACTTACTGCGGAAAAAGCCGGGATAGACCGCGAGATAGACCGTCTTAACGCCCTGATGGCCGAGGTCGGGAAAAGCGCGGAGAGCACCGGAAGATTCCGGGGCGACGACCGGCTGCGCGGCATCCTAGAAAAGATCGGACGGATAGAAGCGGAAACAGACCTTGATGCCGTAAAAAAACTGATAGCCGAAATAAAAAATGAGATCAGCGCCATCCTCGATGGCGCTAACTCCGAAAAAAACGGCGAAAAGAAAGAGAAACATTTCGCGGAGATCCACGAATCCTTAAACGTGCTGGCCCAAAAGAAAGAAGAGATACTTAAAAGAATAAATGAAAACAATCTGCGCGTTTCGGCTCGCGCCGAGCGGGTAAAGCTTCTCGAAGAAAAAAACAGGGGACTTGAAAGCGAAACGGCGGCGATCGAGAATAAGATAAAACAGGCTTCCGGCAATATCGACTTCCGGGAAACGGAAAATGAAAAAACCGGCCTCGAGGAGGAGCTTGCTTCGGTCGAAGACAGGATCCGGATCATAAAAGAAAAGATCGCGGCCTTAAGCGCGGCGGAAGAGGAAAAAAGGCGACGGCTTTTTTCTCTTCAAAAAAATCTGCAGGAACTCCAGAACGAGATCAATCTCATGAACAACCAATTAAACGAACACAAGATAAATTCCACCCGCTATGAGACGCGGCTGGAAAGCCTAGAAATAGAAATTCGGGAAGAGCTCGGCGGAATGGAAAAGATAAAGAATTTCCGATCATCTTTGTCGGAGGGAGAGGTTTTCGGACTGGAAGCCGCTCACGAAAAGATCAAGCAATTAAAAAGGCAGCTTGAGTTGATCGGCGGGATCGACCCGCAGGTGGAGGAAGAATATAAAGAAACCAAAGAAAGATATGATTTTCTTTCCGGGCAGGTAAACGATCTTACCGGCGCCATCGATTCGCTCCAGAAGATAATCAAAGAGCTTGATATCACGATCAAGGAAAAATTCGACAAGGAATTCAAGCTGATCGCGGAAAAATTCCAGGAATATTTCAAGATCCTCTTTAACGGCGGCCAGGCTAAGATAGTCAAGGTGATCGAAGAGGAGGAAAAGGATGAGGCGCCGGCGGCCGGTAACGAGGGGGAAGAAGGCAAGGAAAAAGATAATAAGGACGCCTTTACCGATAAAACCGCGGCCGACCTTAAGAAAATAAAATTCCTACAGAAACACAACGCGACCGGCCTGGCCGGGATCGAGATCCAGGCGACACCCCCGGGAAAAAAGATCCAGACGGTAACGATGCTTTCCGGCGGCGAACGCGCCTTGACCGCGATCGCCCTGATCTGCGCGATCATAAGCGCCAACCCCTCGCCTTTCGTGGTCTTGGATGAAGTGGACGCGGCCCTGGACGAAGCTAATTCGGAACGCCTGGCCCGGATATTGGACGACCTCTCCCATAAAACCCAGTTCATCGTCATAACCCACAACCGCGCCAGCATGCGCCGCGCCAATATCCTTTACGGCATCACGATGGGCGATGACGGCGTTTCTAAGCTCTTATCAATAAAACTGGAGGATGCCGGTAAAGTGGTAGAAAAATTCGGCGCCAGGTAGGTATGAGTTAAAAAAATATGGACTTCGACTTGAGAAACAAGATTTTCGAATATCTTGAAGCCACGGCTAAGGCCGCGGGTTTTGCCGATCCGAAAAGCATCCCTGAGATCATCGGCGCCATCATCGGCGTTTTTTTGTCGCTTCTCGGAATTATTTTCCTCTGCCTTATTATTTACGGCGGCTATCTCTGGATGACCTCGGCCGGAAACGAACCGAAGATATATAAAGCGAAACAGGTGCTCACTAACGCGACCACCGGCCTTATCATCGTCCTCTCCGCTTACGGAATCACGCAGTTCGTCTTTACCGCCTTGCACGGCGCGACGCACCAGTAAGTTTCGAATGATAAATGACGAGCGTAGAATTACGCCGGTTCAGGCGTTTTTAGTTTACGCGAACCGGCTCACCGGTTACAGAAGTCCGTGATTTTTCCGGCAATTATTTCCGGAATTTTTTATTTTATGCTATTATTAAAGTATTGTTAATATTAGATTTAAGCGTTATGGAAAATAATCTTCAATCCAAAGACGGGCAAAATATTGTTACGCCAAAAGATAAAAAACTGACGGTTTTTTTTGTCGTTGTGTTGGTTTTAAATTTGTTGATGAATATTAGCCTTTTGCTTAAAAAATATTCTACATATTTATTAGATGGTTATTGCGGGCGCGAAGTTAATATTTTTTTAAATAATTTCAGTTTTAAATATTTAATAAATATTTTTACTTGTTTTGATATTAAATTTGACTGGCCATATCTACTTATATTAATAAATGTTATAGTCGTCATTATATTTTCGTTAAAGATAATATTTTTATGGAAAAAAAACAATGACTTTAATAGACAAAAAAAGCTTTTTATTTTTTATATAACAGGATCTATAATTATTTTTATTTTATATTTTTTATCAGCCTTGGCCTTTTTCGCTTTTTATGGTATTAATTTCGCTGATCGTATTGTTGGATAAATAGCAGACCTTGCGTGTACGGCACAATACTTATTAATAGCATTATGGGTATTGATTTAAGGCCATGTGGGTAGGGCAGGATAGATTCAGGGCGTATTGACAAAATAGTAAACATTTGCTACAGTTAGACATTATTCCGAAAATTGTCTAACTGTTTTTAATATTCAGAAAGGCGGTTACGGAAAGGAGATAAAAACCGCTCTTTGAAAAACCAATAATCCGGCAAACAAAAAAAGAGGAAATGTGTCATGAAAAAACATTTCGCTTTAATCGCGTTTACGATTATCGTGGTATTCGCGTTTCCGCAATTCTCTTTGGCGGTTTCTGATCCGGACGGCTTCTACCGAACGGACGTGAAATCCAATCTGGCCGTTACCGGAATAGGCGATGCTCAAGAAGAATACAAGGCGCTCGTCTGGTTTGACGGACAAAACTCATCTTTTCTCATAGACGAACCCGCGGCCGACTACGGCGGCGTTTTTAGTCTGCGCAACCGGATTCTTAAGTTCGATCTGGAAAAAAAAGCGTATTATCCCGGCATCAAAACCATGATAGCCGCGCGAATAAGCGAGCTAGCCGCGGAAAAAGGCAAAACGATTAGCGATCTGGTTTTTAAAAAATTCCAGGCCGGAATCCTGCCCGCGCTTATTCCCCGTAATGCTCTTGCGACGGAAAAAATCTGGGTCGCAGGAGGCGGAACCGTCCGGGCGAATTTAAACGGAAAAACTAAAACATTGGTTTTTATCTATTCCGAAGAAATTACGCTCCGGGAGAAGATGGAAACCGAGGGCGCCGGCTTGGTCGGAGAGGATGGCGGAATAGTAATCGTTGATGATCCGGACGGCCTGCTAGACGGAGTCGAATTGATAATTCCGGCCGGAGCGTTAGCCAAGCCGACGGTCATTACTATCAAAGAACCGTTAACTCCGCCGCCGGTTCCGGACGGCTTTATTGCCGGCAAGGCGATAGAACTCGAGCCGCACGGACTAGTTTTTTCCGAACCGGTCGAGTTAATTATTCCGTCCGAGGGCGCGACCGAGCGGATATTCTACGTTTACGACGAAATCGAAAATGCCTGGTTCGTTCTGCCGACCGTTTACGACGAAATTATCGATAGTTTCGTGGTTACGCTGGAGCATTTTTCGCTGGTAGCTAGCGTTGTAAGGTTAGGATGCGAGTTAAGTGGCACTAACTGTCAATATTTCAAGAAATGCCAAATCGCTACTTACCACATAAAGCCGCAAAATGCGCTTGGCGTTTCCGAGGAAGATTTTAGAAACTCCATCGAAAGAGCTCTAAGAACCTGGGAAAATACCCTGAATTTTACGTTGAAGTTTAAAGCTACCACCGAAGATGAAGCAGATTTAATATTTGAATGGGATAGTAATAATTTTTTAAAAACAAAAGCTTGTGAAAGAGAATTCGGACTTACGGGTATGTATTGGGGGCAGGGTAAAATACGGTTGAACGGTAATGTTAATCTTGGTTTTTTCTGGACTGCTAATTCCGATTTAGCCGCCGACGAAGTCAGTATAGAAGAAGTTGCTTTGCATGAAATCGGCCACGCTTTGGGACTGCACCACGCTTGCCCGCATGCACACTCAATCTGCCCCTCAACGCCCGGTTGCACTGATCCTTGTAAACTAGGGTGCCAGCGAGGCGTCAACGGCAATCCGATCATGGCACCCTCTACGGTTATTAACCAGGAAAGGCCGGCTTACACGAGCCTGTTCCCGGACGATGTCGAAAGGATCAGAAATCTCTACGAAGTCGAAGAAGAGCCGTGCCCCGATTCCGACGCGGATGATTTTCCGGATTACTTCGACTGTGATAATAATAACCCCGATGTCTATTCCGACGCGCCAGAAATCTGCGGCGACGGAATCGATAACCAATGCCCCGGAGACGAGGGTTACGGCGAGGTCGATGAAGAGTGTGGCATTGTGGAAACTTATACCGTCTGGATATCGGTAGAGAATTATGGAGGCTGTTCGCTCTGCCTTGGTTCGGTAACGCCGACGGGTGTCGTTACGGTTAATCGCGGCGAAAATCTGACCCTGGTCGTTGATCAGGGAACTTGCCCCGGCGGCTGGGCGGCCGGAACCGATGAATTGGGTAATTTTCCAGTAATAGATTCCTGGGGTTATGGAACGGTATCATATAACGTTCTCTTTATTCCTTCAGATCTCCATATCAATATTGAATTACTTAATTGCCCTCCTGTACATCCGAATACGAATAATTAAAATCAAAACCCGGTTCAAAGCGAACCGGGTTTATATTATAGCAAAGAAAAATTTTGCCGATCTATTATCCATCTGCTCAAAGACTGAGCTTAAGGATCTACGGCGCCGTGACTTCCGGCAAATACGGTTCTATTGGCGCGGGCGGCGGGATCATCTCCGCCTCATCGGGCATATCGTCCGTTTCGAATTCCTCCTCCTCCGGCCAGTCGGAATTATCTTCCCACTCATCGATCCGGCTCGCGTCTTCCGCTTTTTTAATTATGATTTCCGGTTGTCCCCGGTAAATAACCTCCGCCTGATCGCGGGAAATTATTTCGAGGGAGGAAACGCCCCAAACCTCGGCCCGGGAATAATCGGAAGCTCTTGTTCGCGCCTTATCCGCGGATAATGCGAAAGCGGAAAGACGGCTGCCGTTCTCAAGATCGGCCTTGAATTCCCTGACAACGCCGGTAAGTTCGCTCCGCGACCAGGACGACTGGGCGATATCGATCCGATCAGCCCTGATATCTTTCGTTTCCAGCCGGGCGCCCCCGTCCATTTTAATATCAAGAACGTCCGCTTCTCCGATAAGCTCGAGCCGGCTGGACACTCCGCTTAAAACGCCGGTTAGATTCCGTCCTTCGAGTTCTATCCTCGCTTCCGCCGCTTCACCCAGGCTTACGTAGAGATCGTCGGTAAAATCCGCTATATCCGCCTGAACGCGGTTTATCCCTACGAAAGACTCGAGCCGGGGCATAATGATCTCGCCCTCGATATCCCGCTCGAAGCAAAAAAAGCAAAGACCGGGGTCGTTCCGCCTCTTCTGCGTTATCTGTAGTTGGCCCTCTTCCGCGTTAAAATTCAGACGGTCAAGATCGGATCTGCGCCCGGTCAACGTGATCGAAAACTCATTGCCCGGCCGGATCTTTATTTTCTGGTTGCCACCCAGATATAATTTCGAAAAATCCCGGTAATCGAAAGTCCGGCTTTCCGTTTCCCTGGCCGCCGTATCTTCAACCCAGACCCTGAACCTGGGCACGAGGTCGCCCGCCGCTATCACCGCTCCGACAACGGCAAGCATCCAAATGCCGACGAGGATGCCGCTGGCTATCGGCGCGAACGCGTTTTTGCGTCGGATCATGGTAATTCCCAGAAAAGAGAGGAAAACCAAGGGCACGAAGACCGTAAAATACACCGACAACGCCGCCAGGTAGTAAAAAGGATTTGATGATAATTCTTTAAGCGGCACATCGGAATGTATGAACGGCGATCCTATGTGCAAAACCATAGCCCCCAAAGCGATCGTAAGCCCTAAGATAGCCGCTAGGGTCGATAACAGGAATATAACCCCTAAGAAAATACTTAAAACCGGAAAAACAAAACCGGCTGATTTTTTAAAGAAATAGAATATCCGTTCGATTACCCGAACGGGAAAATTCAGTATCCGGTACCAAACGCGGTTATTTTTAAGACGGCTCAAAGCTTCCCGGCCTTCCCGGCCGATCGTTTTCGATTTTTTTTTGACCGCTTCCTGTATCTCGGAAAGATTCACGGGCCGACCGCGCATTTCGAGCTTCTGCGCTCCGGTCACGGCCTTAGGCATTATCATCCATAAAACGATATAGGCCAAAAGACCGATGCCGTTAAAAAACGTGAAAATGACGAAAAGCAGGCGAATAAAGACCGGATCGATCCCGAAATAGGCTCCCAGACCGGAACAGACTCCGGCGACCACGATATCGTCCGAGTTGCGGTATAATCTTTTTTTTGCCGTCTCGTCCGCGGGGTCATCTCCGGTCTTATCGCCGTCCGACGGATCCGCTTCTTCCTCTTTCGCGATCTCCTCGACCGTGCCCATGATGGCGATTATCTCCTCTACGTCCGTGAGGGTGATGACTCTTTTCCGCGCGTCGATCCTTGTGTTGAACTTCTCAGCGATGCTGGACTCGATGTCGTCTATGATCTCTTTTTCTTCCGCCGGCGCCCGATAATGCCGCTTGATCGATTCGAGATAAGCATCCAATTTTTTATAGGCGTCTTCTTCTAAGATGAAAACAAAGCCGCCCAGAGTGATATTGATTGTTTTTTCCATATGATAGTTAAAAATTGTAAAAAAAATTTAATTTCCGGATACCCTTATCGGTCTTAATTCGTGAATTTATCGATCAACAATTCGATCGAACGCTCAAGCGAACGCCAGGTGGTTGTCAGCTGTTCAAGGGTCTTCCGGCCGGCCTGGGTCAGGGAATAATACTTCCGAGGAGGTCCGCTTTGCGACTCTTCCCAGTCATATGACAGAAGTCCGGAATTCTTAAGCCTGGTCAGAAGAGGATAAACGGTCCCCTCGACCACGATCAGGTTGGCATCCTTGAGCGAACGTAAAATATCGGATGAATAAACCTTGCTCCGCGATATGATCAGCAATATGCAAAATTCCAATATGCCTTTCCGCATCTGCGCCCGGGTGTTTTCCGTATTGATCTCTAGGTTTGATTTCATGTTTTTGGGGAAATTACTTATATTACCAGTATAGCACAGATTACTATGTATTGCAAGGTAGTGGGCTATGTAATTAATAAAATGTTTAATATAAGCCAATAGATACTAAAAATATATTTACCATAGAAATATAATGCCACTGATTTTTTCTTTATATTTTTTTTATGAAAATTTTATATTTTTTTTATGATTTCTTCATGACCCTTGTGCTAAAATAAAATAAGCGCGCATAACACGCAACACCGGAACGGATCCGCGCGCGGGAATTTAGTTTTCCGCGTACGTCGTTTCAAGTGTTGCGTGTTTGCCTTTTTTGGCGAGCGATAAAGGCGCGCGCGTTAAACTCCTTGTCCAAAGAACCATAGTAAAGCGTGCTTATGAAAACAACGATGATCACAATACTCCTGTCTATATTCATGATAGGATTTTTTTATTGCCCGTCGGCTATGTCGGACGGATCGATCGATATAAATAAGGCGTCTTTGGAAGAATTAGACTCTCTGCCCGGCATCGGCCCGGCTAAAGCGCTCTCAATAATCGATTATCGGCAGGGCACGGGATCTTTTATCGCGATCGAGGATATCATGAACGTGCCCGGCATCGGACAATCCACTTTCGACGGCTTTAAGGATTTGATCTGCGTGAATTGCCTGGCGGCGGATTCGGAAACGTCTGACAAAATTCCGGAAGAAGAGAATGTTATCGCCCCCGACGAAGATAACGCCGTCCGGCACGGATACAAAGCGGGCGATATCCTTATAAACGAGCTTGTGTCCGCACCTGAAGACGGCGAAGCGGAATGGGTAGAAATATTTAACGCTTCCGATGCGGATATTGATCTTTCCGGCTGGATTCTTCTAGACGGCGGCGAACGAAGAACGGAACTCGGGGGAGTTATCGGATCCCGGAAGCTGTCTGTTAAGGAAAATATCGCCGGTAATTTAAATAACGGCGGCGATCGCCTGCAACTCATCGATCCGGCGGGCAATTTGATCGATGAGGTTGTTTACGGCGATTGGGATAATGGCCATACGGAAGATAACGTCCCTGCGCCCGACTCGGGCCAAAGCCTGGCGCGCGACGGCGCAATTTTTCTTCTTACCAGTACGATAACACGGGAAGAGGAAAATATTATAACGGCCGCGCCCGAAAAGACTGAAGCCCAAGAACAACCTTTTATTTCCGAGGTCTTTGCCGCACCCTTAGGCAGTCCGGCTGGGGAATTCATCGAGCTTTATAATCCGGGCACGACCGCGTTCGATCTTTCCGGCTGGAGATTGTCCGATGATTCCGGCCGGGAATTCCTTATGGACGGCCTTATCCTGGAGCCGGGCGGGTATAGAGCGATCGGTCGCGAAGAAAGCTCTCTAGCTCTGGATAACAACGGGGATAGTTTAATTTTAAAAAACGCGGATAACCGCATTATCCAGAAATTAACATACAAAACCTCGCCCCCGGGCGAAAGCTGGAGCCGGAAAGAGGACGGGAAGTATTCCTGGACCAGGCAAGTCACCCCCGACCGCGTTAACGGGTTTTCGCCGGTAAACGAGGCGCCGGCAGTCGATTTTGACGCGCCAGCCGAAGCGTATCCGGGCGAACCGGTAATATTCGACGGCGGCGACACGCTTGATGTTGAAAATGATGAGTTGGAGTTCTTCTGGGATTTCGGCGACGGATCAAGGAGCGGCCTTAAGATCGCCGAGCATACTTTTTTCGTTAGTGGCGATTTTAACATCGCGCTAACGGTCAAAGACGGCGCCAACGAGGCAAAAAAAGAACAAGTCATTAAAATAATCTCCACAAAAACCCCTGTTTTTCCCGGGGTCGAAACGAAAGGCTGGTCCGATGAAATACCCGATATTATCATTAACGAATTTTTGCCGGATCCGGACGGCGGGGATGAAGCGGAGTTCATCGAACTTTATAACCGCGGCGGCGTCCGCGTGAACCTGCTTGACTGGATGCTCGATGACGGCGAAGGCGGCAGCCGGCCGCACGCGTTTAAAGAAGATTTCTGGATCGCGAACGGCGCCTATTTGTCGGTCAGCCGGACGGAAAGCGGTTTGTCCCTGAATAATTCCGGTGATTTCGTCCGTTTATTCGATCCCGCCGGCAAAACGGCGGACGAAGTCAAATGCGGGAAAACGGTTTCCGGCGAAGCTTATGCCCGCGGAGAGAACGGAAAATGGTTCTGGACCACCGCGCCGACGCCGGGAAGCAAGAACGTGATCCTCCTGTCCGATTCGGCCGCTTCTGGGGTTTTAGCCGGAATATCCGCCGGAACAGCGGTTAAAACGGAGCCGGAGGATAAAAACATCATTGAAACCACGCCGATATTGGCAAAAAATTTCGAAGCTGGGGACCTTTTGCGCGTTTTAGGGACTGTCGCGGTTCTGCCGGGCGTCTTGGGAACGCAATATTTCTATATAACCGGCGAGGATGGCGGCGGTATCCAGGTATATAACTATAAGAAAGATTTTCCCCGCCTTAAGATCGGCGACTATATCGCTGTTCAGGCGGAGCTCGCGATTACGAACGGCGAATTACGTTTAAAGACAAAAGAGGCGGCCGACATGGAAATACTGGAACGCCGGGAAGAACCGAAAGCCGAGAACATCGCCTGCGCCGAGGTCGATGAAAGCTTTTTGGGCAGCCTCATCGCGGTCACAGGCGAGATCGTGGAGAAAAAAGGTTCATCCTTCTTTCTGGACGACGGCACGGACGAGATAAAAATATTTTTAAGCCAGGGAAGCGGTGTTGAAGCCGCGGTGATCGAAGAGGGGGATCGGGCAAGCGTAACCGGAATTTTAAACGCCGTCAAAACCGGCTTAAGGATTATGCCGCGCTTTCCGGATGATATCGTAAAAAAAGATATCGAAACCCCGGACGAAGCCGCGCCGGAAGAGATCGGGCAGGTACTCGGAGAGATCGTTCCCGGCGAAGAATGGGAACTCTCCGCCCGCGACAAAAAACTCGAGCTCTTCCGCTATCTCATTATTATTGCGGGGGCGGTGATCGCGGTGCTGGCGGGACTGCTTATAAAGTTTAGGAAGGAATAATTGTTTATTTTTAAAATAACCCGGTTTCACCGCTTGTAGGCGTGGTTGTTCCTTGGTATAATATAAATTCCACGTTTTAATCAATGAACGAAATTATTATATTATGAAAAACCACGCCAAAGTCGGAAATCGCAACGGGCGGCCAGGTTACCGGACGCCGTCCGGTTTTCGCGCCAATCACGCTTTAAAGGTCGGTGGCCGGAAACAGAGGCTGCCTCTTGATAACTTTCCGCCCGCTCCGGACAAGTACGGAAGCAAAAAGATCCCTCGCGCATAGAGCCGCCGCCGGGCGGTTTTTAAATCAATAAAAAAGAGAGATTATTCTGTCTCTCTCTCGTGTGTTCCGATATTATCTATTATCGCGTTAATCCTTTTAACAAAAAACCATATGATCGCGACCGCGAGTACGGCTGAACCGATCACGGTTACCAACAGAAAAACCATATACGTATAGCCCATCAATGCCCCGGCCGATATGAATATAGCCCCAATAATCGAGTTAAAAAAATTATTGCCGTCCAAGTCATCGGTTTTTTCGTGTTCGTAGTAGAGAACAGCGGCTCCCACGACGATCGGAGCGAAAATTATATCCCAAAAACGGTTAATGAGCCAGGGGCACATTTCCCTTACCCATGGAGCGAAAAAATATGCGTTCATCTCAAAATTATATTTTCCCGTAATAGAATAATATATTCCCCAGAACAAGGCGGTTAAGGCCGCCGTAACGATAGACCACCCGATCGGGCGCTTCAATTCTTCCGCAAAATAATTTTGTCCCGTAAGAGAATAATTTATTTTTGAGAATAAGGCGCTTAAGGCACGTTTTACTGCTTTTGGCATCGCGATCCTCCTTTGTGATTTTGCTTATAAAGAACGGAATATTTTTATAATAATATGGAATATTAAATAATAGAGAATATTTTTCAATTTGTCAAGAGAAAATGTGGTAACGCTTAGGCGCGCTTATGGCGATTTGCAAGAAAATAAAAATCCCGAAATTTCGGGATTGTTTTTTTAAAAAAATATATCCGACCGATCGCCCCGGTCATTGAAAATGGCCATTTCCCCTTCGCCCTGCTCCTCGTCGAACCACCACAATAACGTCAGGATGGTCGCGGCGTTATCGGCGCTAAGCGCGTCTTCTTCGATTTGGAAATATTCATTTCCTTTTATTACTACCGCCCGGAATTTTCCGGGAGCGGCCGCGCGCTCGGATTCGGCCAATTTTCTGATTTTCGGCTTTTCTTTGTCGTTGTATTTTCGATTGATCTCATCGAGCTCGGTAAGCTCATCTTTATCAGGGCGCATATTCCGCTCCTTCCGGCAATAGGTCATTTATACTTGCGATTCTTAAGCATATTTTTCAGGATATAGCCGACGATTTGCGGGTTTTCCTTAAACCGCCTCAAGGAATAACCGTACCATTTGATTCCGAAAGGAACATAAACCAACCAGCGATAACCGCTTTTAATAAGGGCGTAAAGAGGGGGATTTTCCACTCCCAAAAGCATCTGGAATTCGCATCTTTTTTGCGCTTTATATTTTTTGATCAACTGGATGGCTTCGCTTATCCGGACGGGATCGTGCGTGGCAACACCGACATACGAGCCGATGGAGATCAAGCTCTCCAGAAGCGTGTAATAATTCAGATTGATTAGCGGCATTTCTTTAATGGCTATGGCGGGCGCTTCGTTGTAGATTCCCTTGCATAGACGGATATGTGGCACACCATGATGGATATTTTTCCTGATATAGCATATATCGGATAAACTGCGCCGCAGATAAGCCTGAAGCGCCATTCCGACAAGATCGCCGAACTCCCACTGGGCTTCCAGGTAAAAATCGATCGTGGCGGAGGTGGTGGATGAATTCTCCATGTCTATCCAGGTAAATATTTTCTTCTCGGCGGCGGCTAAGATGATGTCGCGCATGGCCTCCCGACAAAAGTTTGGATCGAAACGCAGCCCGAAATTAGTCGGTTTAATAGCGATACTAGCCCTTAGGTTCTCTAGGTTTATGGCGCGGATAATGCTTTCGTATACCCTGATATTTTGCTCGACTTCACGTTTATCTCGAGCTTCTTCGCCCAGATGATCGATCGTGGCTTCGGCGCCGCGCGCGTTAATGATTTTTGTCCGACCGACAGCGTCTTTAATCGTCGGTCCGGCGACATAATTTTTGGCCACGAGCGGATATATCAGTGGTTTAACCAATGATTCCGGCAAAATCTCCAGGGAAGCCGTTATCATACGATTGAATAGTTTCATTTTTTTCCTCCCCGCGAACGCGAAAGCCGTCTTAATCCTGGCCTTTTATTTTAAAGAACTTGCCATACTTAACTGTTTTAATGTTAGCGCCGGAAAATAATTCTGTCAATTTGAAATGCAAATCGCCAAATAAAAAAGCGCCTCTCCTTAAAGCGCTTGACTTATGAGTTACAGGCCGACAAGCCCAAATATAAAAAGGATCTTATTATAATTTATTCTTGTCTTCACTTTATATTATAACCGTTTTAAAGTCAATATCCCTCAGACCGACAAATCATGCGCTAATGAAATCTTCGGAATCTTTCTTTGCCACGATCTCATCTATGTACTCGCGGGAAATATCTTTTTGATCGATTCCGCCTTTTAACTGCTCTTCTCTGACCGCCTCCAGTATTTCTCTTATGCGGGGGCCGGGCTCGAATCCCATTTTTAACAGTTCGCCGCCGGTTACGATAGGGGGAGTATTCCGTCCGACAACGCTAAGCTTTTTTCTTAGCTCATTTATCCGGGCGGCAAAATGGTCGACGTTTTCCGTGTCCGGCGCGCCTCTTTCCGGGATCGATCCCAGAGAATCGGCGCGGGCGAGCGTGATCAGGTCGTCCGTCAAATCGTCCGATTTCAAAAACTTTTTCTCGAGCGTGTTGTTCTTTATGGACCTGACATTACCCAGGATCGGCTCCATGTGGTTTTGGACCAGCCAAAGCACGTCTTCTTTCAGGTTCTTTTTTAGCCTGAACCGATCGGCCACTCGTTCCGCTAATACGGCGCTTTGACGATTATGGCCCTTAAAGGAAATACTGCCATCCTCATTCTTTTTCCATGTTTCGATCTTTCCCAGATCATGGCAAAGAGCGGCCAGCTTAACCCTAAAAGACGCGCCCAGCGGCAGGTTTCTAAGAACCATCATGGTGTGGCGGAAAACATCCCCTTCCCGATGATGTTCAGGGGATTGCGCTATGTTCTTAAGCCGGGCCACTTCTGGCAATATCACCTCCAGGCCTCCGGTTTCATCCATAAGCTCGGTAAATTTGACCGGGTCCGCGTTTATCGCTTTCATTATTTCCGCCCCCATCACTTCTTTGGCGACGGCCATCCGGGCTTTATTCTGCGTTTTATCCCAAAATACCTGTAGGCAAAGAGGAAGATTGTCCGTTCTTATCTCGAATTCAGAGCGGATATCTTCTTCCAACGCTTTTATTTTTTTAAGCTTCTCCGGCTCATTCCCGTATATTTCCGACGAACTCTTAAGTGCCGGCCGGAATATTTTCCTGATTATTCTTTTTAAATCCGGTTCTATATCCGCGCCAAAAACGCAGGCGAAGCGGATGGCGCGAAAACAGCGGGACATATCTTCTTTAAGCATCCTTTCCGGATCTCCGACGGCCCTGATACGCCCCCTTATAACGTCCTCAATGCCGCCGTGTTGATCGACTATTTCTCCGTTTAAAAGATTGACGGCAATCGCGTTAATGGTCAGATCGCGCCTTTTTAAATCTTCCGCGATCGGTAAATCCGGATCGGTTATGGAAACGGCGTCATTTTTAATACCGCTGATACCGGATCTTCCGGCCTCGGTATAATCGTCTAAGCGCGGATAACCGATATCAATAAGCTCTTCCGATTCGGAGTCGCGTGGCAGGAATTTTATGATTCCGTATGTTTCCTTGAGTAGTTTTTCTTTTTCTTCGCGGGATAAAGCCGACAAATCAGCATTAGGGTTCTTGTCGAAAACGACCTTGCCGTAATGTGATAAAACTTCGACGGCCCCGACCGGGTCGATCCGGTTAATAAGCAAGTCGATATCTTTTGATTTACGACCTAAGATCGCGTCACGGACTGAACCGCCAACAAGATAGACTCCGGCTTCGGGGCTTACTCTTTTAAGTACCCCTAAAAATTCCAGTTCTTTTTTATCGGCCGTTTCCCGGGCTAAACCCTTGATCTTTTCTTCGATTTTCGTCCGGTCGTAAATACCTATTTCCCGGGAACTTCGATTGATCGATCCCGAAATCTCGTCTTCCCAGATCTTTAAGTGGCTATCGGCTTTTTTTTGGTCATTTGATTTTTCTATACTCATACAAAACAAGTTGCTTTTCCTAAATCATAGCTTATTATAGTGAATTTTTCAAGAAAAAAAGTAAACCTTAACAAAACAAAATTTTGCATATTTATAATACATTTTTTTTGTCTTCGTAATATGTTATAATAATTCTATAATACAAGGTAAGGTTTGCCTTATTTTTTAGTAGTAAAAATTATGCGACGCAGAAAAAGAAGTATCCTGGATTACATTTCCTTGCCCCGACTGCCGGAGCTGGAGCTTGATCCGGATACAAAAAAGGGTATTTTCATCGTATTGATCATGGCCTTAGGCGCCCTGGGAGCCTTAAGCCTTTTTGATTTAGCCGGTCTTTTAGGGATATACCTGAAAATCGGCCTAGTCTCCCTTTTTGGTTGGGGGAAATGGCTTATTCCGGTTATTCTTATGGGGTGGGGATATATGCTTTATGACGAAGAGAGATTCGAGATCCGAGGAGGAAATTATCTAGGTCTGTTTGTTTTTGTCCTGTCTTTTCATACTTTGCTTTTTTTGTTCGTAGAGACGGATCAATGGATGATCGGTCTTAAGGAGGGCTTTGGCGGGGGTTATGTCGGTTATTATCCAGCCGGAATATTATTGAAACTTATGGGATTTATCGCCGCGTTTTTAGTGTCTATCGTCTTATTGGTGATTTCCCTATTACTTTTATTTAATACGACACTGGTGGGCCTTTTTGGCCGGGAAAGTTTAATCGCTAAACTGCTTTATCCGCTAAACTTTTTATTATTAAAATTATTCGGATCAAGGGGTAAAGAGGAGAGCGAAGAAAAGGAGGAAGAGGAAGAGGACGAAGAAGAAGAAGAAGAAGAAGAGGGCGAAGAAGAGGAGGGGGAAGAGGGCGAAGAAGAAGAGGAAGAAGAAAATGAAGAAGAAGAGGAGGAGGAAGAAGAAAATGAAGAAGAAGAAGAAGAAGAAGAAGAAAAAGAAAATGAAGAAGAAGAGGAGGGGGTACCCACCCCCTTTAAGGCCGCGCCCCTTAAAAACAGTGGGGTTGATGACGTGTGGTGGAAGCCCACTAATATAGAAATGAACATACCCCTAAGTCTTCTTGATAATAAAAAAGAAAAACCGACCAGCGGCAATATTAATGAAAACAAAGACATCATCCAAAAAGCTTTAAAAAATTTCGGCATTACCGTGGACATGGGCGAAGTGAGCGTCGGACCAACGGTCACGCAATACACATTCCGTCCGGCAGAAGGGGTCAAATTGTCGCGTATCACGAATTTATCGAACGACCTGGCGCTCGCGCTGGCCGCGCACCCCATCCGCATCGAGGCGCCGATCCCCGGCCGCCATTTAGTCGGCGTAGAGGTCCCGAATCAGGCGAAAGCGATCGTTTCCTTAAAAGAGGTTCTCTCCGCTAAGGCTTACAAAGAAAGAAAAAATAATTTAATGCTGGCTTTGGGCAAGGACGTCGCCGGAAGCTCCTGGCTGGACGATATCACGAAAATGCCGCATCTCCTTGTGGCGGGCGCGACCAATTCCGGAAAATCGGTGTGTCTGAATACAATCATAGTGAGCCTGATGTTTCAGAATAATCCGGATAACCTCCGATTCATCATGGTCGACCCTAAACGCGTCGAATTGCCGATGTACAACGGGATCCCTTATTTATTGACCGAGGTTATCACTGAAGTGCCGAAAACGATCAACGCCCTTAAATGGTGCATAAACGAAATGGACCGTCGCTTCGATATCCTCGCGAAACACGGCAAGAGGAATATCCAGGGTTATAACGAAAGCGCCGCCGTTAAAATGCCTTATATAATCTTTATCATCGACGAGTTAGCCGATCTTATGGTCGCGGCCGCCCGCGACATCGAGGCCGGCGTGATCCGTTTGGCGCAAATGGCCCGAGCAGTAGGCATCCATCTGGTCCTGGCTACCCAGCGTCCGAGCGTGGATGTTATTACCGGACTTATCAAGGCCAATATGCCCGCCCGGGTCGCTTTTTCAGTGGCTTCCGGCACAGATTCGCGGACGATTCTCGATTCCCTCGGCGCCGAAAAACTTCTGGGGCGCGGCGACATGCTTTTCCTTAACGCCGAATTATCCAAGCCGGTCCGTTTGCAGGGGGCGTACGTAAGCGATAATGAAATAAAAAAGATCGTGGCCTATGTAAAGAAAAAAGCCAGCCAGCCAAACTACGTGGACAGCATTACCGATAAGCAAAACGCGCATGGCGCGGGCGGCTTTGGTTTTGACGGCAACGAGGGCGATGACGACATGCTTCATGAGGCCAGGGACATCATAATAAACATGGGCAAAGCCTCAGCCTCTCTCCTGCAGCGCAAATTACGCATCGGTTACGCCCGTGCCGCCAGTATTTTAGACCAGCTGGAGAAAATCGGCGTGGTTGGTCCGGTTAACGGCGCCAAACCGCGCGAGATCCTTATTACCAAAGAACAATACGCCGCCATGGAAAGCCGGGGGGTTTCCGGGGTCGCCCTCCATAACCGCGCGGAGGCGCAAGTACCGGAAAACTACTTAGACGGCGACAACGAAGATGAAGATGACGAAGGCCGCGATGACGTCGTGTTCAAGGAAGAGGAAGAGGAAAATAATGACAAAAACGAAGAAGAAGATCTGGAATCGAAAGAAGATGAAGAAGATGATGAAGAAAATAATAATGAGCACGAAAACGAAGAAAACGGCGATGATGATAGTGATGAAGAAGAGGGTGAAAACGATGAAAAAGAAGAAAAAAAAGACGGGGAGAATAAACAGACCGCCGAAAAGGACGCGAAAAAAAATAACCGCCAAAAAACGGCCGCTAAAATCGATGACTTTGAAAAATTATTTTCCCGCTGACTATTGACAACAAGGGGTTTTTGCCTGAAAATAAAAATACCTAATTAACTAGTAACAAAAAACGTATGTTCATAACCTGGCTCGGCCACTCCTGTTTTAAAATCCAAAACAAGGTCGGCTCTGACGGCATAACGATCACCACCGATCCGTTCGATAAGTCGATCGGTCTTAAAGTTCCAAGTTTTGAATCGGACATCGTTACGGTAAGTCACGATCATACCGATCATAACAACGTAAAAGCCTTACGCGGCACCCCCTTTATCATCGATCAGGCCGGAGAGTATGACGTAAAAGGCATAACCATCGCCGGCGCCGAATCCGACCATGACGATAAACGGGGGAAAGAAAGAGGAAAAAACATAATCTTCCGCATAGAGGTCGATGACATTTCCGTGTCCCACCTTGGCGACCTGGGACATATTCTTGACAGCAAGCAGCTTGATCTTATGGTGGGCACCGATATATTGCTTATTCCCGTAGGAGGAACTTATACGATAAACGCGAAAACAGCGGTTGAAATAGTCAGTCAAATCGAGCCCAGAATAATCATACCGATGCACTACGCTCTGCCCGGGCTAAAAGTAAAACTGGACGGCGTCGATAAATTCATTAAGGAAATGGGTCTTAAACCGACCTATGAAGATAAACTAAAAATAACCAAAAAAGAATTGCCGCAGGAAGACGTGGAATTAGTCATACTAAAACCGTAAGAACAAAAATACGAAATAAAAAAAGACGGAAAATTCTCCGTCTTTTTTATTTTTTCACTTAATTTAATTTGTTGTAGGCATAAACTCCCACAATGACGGCGACAAAAATTATGCCGAAGATAAAATAGTTTACCAGTCCCATATAAATATTAATTTTTAAATCATATCCCTGTTATCTATTATAGTTTTTTTTCGCTTTTTTGGCAATTCAGGCCCTATTTTTAACTTATTTCAAATATTTTTTTGGCGTATTTTAGGCTTTACTTTTTTCCTTTATTTTGGTACAATTAAACCATATTTCACACTATTTGGGGGTGATTTTTCTTTAGTAATAAAAATTTTAAATATGCCCGCCAAAACTAAAAAAACCACTCGTAAAGCCATTCAAGCCGGCCCCAAAAAACCGGTAAAAACCAAACACGCCCTGAAGATTAAAGTTAAAAAGCCGCCGGTAAAAAAAATTGAAACAACCCCAATAATACCTTCGCTTTTAACGGAAGGCGATATAAATAAAGAGGCGATTAGTTCAAAAAATATACCGACAGAACCTAAGCCGGGCATTATACTGTCTGAAAATATCGAAAAGGACAAGAATCTTATTTTATGGAGCGGGGTTATTTTTTTCATGATCCTTATCGCTTTCTTTTGGGTCCGCAACACAAGCCGGGTATTCCGAGAAACAGCTTCCGAGGGCAATGGGGCTGAAGCCGCGATTTTAACCGAATGGCAAACGGCCGCCAAAGAAATAGCGGAAAAAATGAATGAATTAAAAGCGGATCTTGAAACCATTAAAACGGTCGATTCGTCCGACGGCGGAGAAGACGCCGTTATTCCTAACCGCGTGAACGAAGAAGCGCCTGCTACCACCACGGAACACGCCACCACCACAGATATCAACATAAAAGCCGCCGAAGAAGAAATTAAAAAATTAAAAACCAGACTGGAAGAATTGGAAGGAAAGATGCAACAATAATTATCCTGTTTCTAATTATTAATATTACTAAAATAAAATGGCTAAAATCAAGAAAACCGCCCCTAAGGCGGCTAAAGATAAAAAAAGCGCTAAAAAACCTGAAATTAAAATTGACAAAAAAACAGACGCTAAGCCCGTTAACGAAGAAGAGCTGAAAAAAGCCGACGCGAAAGAGCCGGAAGACGAAGAACAAAAAAAATCCGAATCGACCCCTTCGGCCGAAACTAAAAATCTTATAGTGGGAGAAAGGCAGCAGACCCCCTACGGAATCGTCGAACCCTTGCCTATTTCCGCCGAAATGAGCCGGTCTTATCTTGATTATGCAATGAGCGTGATCGTCTCCCGCGCTCTTCCTGACGCGCGCGACGGCTTAAAACCGGTACATCGCCGGATACTTTACGCGATGTGGTCGATAGGCCTCAGGGCCGGCGGCAAATTCCGCAAATCAGCTACGGTGGTGGAGAAGTCTTGGGTAAATATCATCCGCACGGCGACACGGCTGTTTATGATTCAATGGCCCGCATGGCTCAGGATTTCGCCTTGCGCTACCCGCTTGTACGCGGCCAGGGAAACTTCGGTTCAATGGACGGGGACCGGCCGGCGGCCATGCGTTATACGGAAGCGAAAATGTCCCCCATTTCGGAAGACTTGCTATTCGATATTGAAAAAGCCACGGTCGATTTTGTGCCTAATTTCGACGGCTCGCATAAAGAACCGCTGGTTATGCCGGCTAAGCTGCCGAATCTGCTCTTGAACGGCACGGTTGGGATCGCCGTGGGCATGTCCACGAACATCCCGCCGCATAACCTGCGCGAGCTTACCGCCGCGATCAACCATTTGATCGACAATCCGGACGCGACCGCCGAAGACCTGACACAGTTCGTCAAGGGTCCCGACTTTCCGACCGGCGGCATAATTTACAACCAAAAGGACATCATGCAAACCTACGCCACCGGCAAAGGCGGAATCGTCGTCCGGGGCAAGGCGGACATAATCGAGGATGCGGGAGGTAAATTCAGGATCGAGATCACGGAAATACCTTACCAGGTAAACAAGTCGGTACTGGTTGAAAAAATCGCGGATCTAATCAAAAACAAGAAGCTGGAAGGAATAAAAGACCTGCGCGACGAATCCGATAAAGAGGGCGTCCGGATAGTGATCGAGCTTAAAAAAGACGCTTATCCGAAAAAGATCCTTAATGGTTTATATAAACATACGCAGCTTCAGGAAACTTTCCACGTGAACATCCTGGCTTTAGTGGACGGACTCCAGCCGAAAGTGCTTACACTTAAAATGGCCCTCGAAGAATATATAAAGCACCGGGAGGTAGTGGTTCGCCGCCGGACCCAATTCGACCTTAATAAAGCCCGCGAACGCGCCCACATACTCGAGGGCTTAATGATCGCCTTGAATAAGATCGATGCTGTCATTAAAACCATAAAAGCGAGCAAAGACAGGGAAACGGCCAAAATAAATCTCATTAAGCAATTCAAATTGTCGGAAAAGCAGGTAATCGCGATCCTTGACATGAAGCTCTCCACGCTGGCCAATCTCGAAAGATTGAAGATAGAAACAGAGCTGAAAGAAAAGAAAAGAATAATAAAAGAGCTTGAGGAAATCTTAAAATCCAAAACCAAGATAAAGAATATAATCAAAGATGAGGTCGTTAAACTAGGGGAAAAGTACGGCGATGACAGAAGAACGCTGGTGGTTCCCCATGGCGTCAGTGATTTCTCGGTCGAAGACCTGGTGCCGAATGAAGAGGCTGTGGTATTTATGACCCGGGATGGCTACATAAAACGGATGACCCCGGACACTTTTAAAGTTCAGGGACGGGGAGGTAAGGGCGTGATCGGCCTTACGACCAAAGAAGAGGATATGGTCGAATTTATGTTCACAACCCAGACCCATTCCGATATTCTTTTTTTCACGACACGCGGACGGGCTTTCCAGTTGAAAGCCTATGAAATACCGGCAGCTACGCGGACGGCCAAGGGACAAGCGATCGTGAATTTTCTGCAGCTGGCCGGCGGAGAAAAAGTAACCTCGACCCTGCCCCTCGATAAATTGATCGAAAGCGCCTATCTTTTCTTTACCACGGAAAAAGGATTGGTCAAGAAAGTGGCCCTAAGCTCTTTCTCCAATGTCCGCCGTTCCGGGTTGATCGCGATAAAAATAAAAAATGACGATAAGCTTATCTGGGCGAAACCGACCAGCGGCTCTGACCAGATCCAGCTTATTACGGCCGGAGGCCAGGCGGTTCGCTTTAAAGAAAAGGATGTCCGCGATATGGGACGAGGCGCTACCGGCGTGCGCGGAATAAGGCTTAAGGGAGGCGATTCGGTCGTCGGCATGGGAGTCATCCGTAGCGACAAAGAGTTCGAGAAAAAATACCAGATATTATCGATTATGGAGCAGGGATTCGGCAAGCGCACCCCCTTAGAGCACTATAAATTGCAGGGTCGCGGCGGGTCCGGTATTAAGACCGCCAAAGTAACGACTAAAACCGGCAAGCTGGTAAACGCCTATGTCGTCAATACGGATTATATGAACGAACGCGACATAGTGATCATCTCGGAAAAAGGCCAGGTGATCCGACTACCCTTCTCCACGGTCAACGAATCGGGACGGGACACACAAGGCGTGCGCTTGATGCGTTTTAAGGATCAGGGGGATCGCGTGGCTTGCGTAACATGGATTTAATTAATTCAAATTAAACATTCCGGATTAACATAAAAGAACCGGGTTCGACCCGGTTCTTTTTTATTATAGATATTTAAACTATATTCCCAGTTCTTGTCGGACAAAATCCTTTTTTTCTCCTTTAAGATCGTTTAAAATCATCGCGAAAGAACGCAGTTTCGCGAGCCGAATGACCGCCTCCGCGGTTGATTGGTCCTTATAGTGCTCTCGAACGGCTTTTTCGGCCCCGCGGATGAATTCCTCCGCCTGGGCGGCCGTATCGAAATTTTCTATCGCGCTGTTGAACGCATTTCCCAGATCGTAAACGATCGCCAATTCCCGATTCTGAGTCTTGCCGGAAAGGCGCCAGTCGCTTAAATACATTTTGCCGGCCGATAAACGCGCCGTTTCAAGATTTACGTCGCCATGGACGAAGGCGTATTCATCTTTGTTAAGTTGCCCGGCCTCTATCGTCTCTCGGTATTTTTCCATTTGCGCTTCTAAATTTTCTTTTATGTCTTCATTGTTCAAATCGCCCAGGATCACCCGGGAGTTATCCATATAGCCATCAAAATTATCGAAATAATCCTCAAAAATCCTCTGCTCCATTTCCAGTTTTGTCTTTATGCCGTTCTCGACCATGATTTCTTTTATCATTGCGGTCGCGTTCAGGCCGGTCTGAAGATTTATAAGGGTCTGCCCCAAGAGACGGCCCTCCGCTTCGCCGTATTCTTCCGTTTCTTTTTCCGCTGATTTTATTTTTTTAAGTAAAAACATCTCGCCGACCCTGCGGCTACGGTTGTATTCCACCAAAGAATCAGCTGAAATCGTTCCCGCCGAAAAAAACTTATTAATTTTTTCCCCCACCAATATTTCCCTATTAAGCCATCTTTCCGCCTCTTCCCGCGGCGTCAGGTCCCATGTAGCATAATCTTTTTCCCTATCCGGATCATATTTTGTATCGACCTGTCCGATAAAGCGCAGACGCAGATTTTCGCCGCCGCGTTCCAATTCAAGATCTAAAAACTTATCCTCTTCGTTTCTATTCCTTATTTCTTTTATCTTTTTGACCGTTTCTTTTTCCAGGCCGACGGTCTCTCTCGCCGACAGATCGAAGCCTAAGCGAGTTAATACGCTTTTTGCCCGTTGCCATAATTCCGCCCGGAAGCCTTTCAATTTCTCTCCGGGACGGGAGATTTTTTCTTTTTTCGGTTTTGGCGATTCGGTAAAACCGCCGAGTTTTTCTTTAGACATGTTTTTATGTATAATTCTAATAAAAAATGACAACGAATAAAGCACCGATGAACAGCGCGCTAAAGCGCGTTCTGATCAAAAAACTTCGGTTTTATCCCCGTGAAAGGTCTTTATGTCCTCGTCCAGGATAATATCCTTATACTGAACAGGGGTTTTAAGATAAAGACCGTCAAAGGTTTTGGCGCGTGATAAAGCCACGTAGGCTTGACCGTGAGCGAAGGCACCGCGGCCGAAATCGACGATTACCCGGTCAAAGGTCTTGCCTTGGCTTTTATGGATCGTTACTGCCCACGCGAGCTTAAGAGGGAATTGGCGAAAAACACCCCTGGTCCGCTTCTCTATTTTCTCCCGTTGCCGATCGTAAGTATAATCGAAAACCTGCCACTCCGCGCTTAGAACGACATAAGAGGCTCCGTTTATATCCACCTCCACATAATCCGCCCCGAAATTTTTAACTACTCCCAGAGAGCCGTTAGCCCAGCGCCGTTCTCCGCCGCTGTCATTTTTTACCATCATTATCTGCGCTCCTTTTTTCAGACGAAGCGTCTTGTCTGCCGGATAATCTCCGGCGCCGAAATCGCCGCTTATTAAGGCGTCATAAACCATTTCCCGGCCGTTAAGCTCGTTGAGCTTGCCCGTATTTATACGCTCTACGATCGCGTTGGTGGTCGCCAGAGTAACGATCGGTTCTGACGGCTGAACTATGCCGCAACGCGAATTAAGGCGTTCCAGGTCGGCGGGAGACAGGGAATTTTCCCTGATCTTTTCCAGAATATTCCGATAATCGTCTTCCGTCTGCCGGAAAATTTTATTTAAAACGATTTTTTTAAGATCGATCTCCCGGAATACCGGAGCGCAAAAATAATATATTCCGCCATAACGATCGAAAAGATAATTTTTTTCTTCGTCAGACGCCACGACCGGCGGCAGTTGGTAAAGATCGCCGCAGACTATAAGCTGCTTTCCGCCGAAAGGTCTGTCACAGCCGACATTTTTCCTGAGGGAAAGGTCGATAGCGTTCATAAGATCTGCCCTGACCATCGAAATTTCATCGATCACGACCGCGTCCAGATTATGGAATATTTCAGACTTCCGCGCCAGGCGCTTTATCTCTTCGTTTCTGCCCTCAAGCAGTCCGAAATGGAATTGAAAAAACGAATGAATGGTCGCTCCTTCGACGTTTAGGGCGGCGACGCCGGTAGGCGCCAATACTACTATTTTCTTTCCCGTGTTGCCGCAAAAATGCTTTAAAAGAGTGGATTTGCCGGTACCGGCCTTACCCGTAATAAATATATTTTCTTTTGTGTATTCAAGAAGATCCAAAGCCCGCCGGAATTCCGGGGTTATCTCTATCTCATTGGTTGCAAAAATATCGGGTCGTTGACCGAAAGAAATTAAGTCCATCCGAGTGTGGGTTACTTAAAATAATTAAAGATTAATGCTTATTTTATTATATATGAACAACCCGTGAAAGACAAATTTTAAAAGCAAAAAGGGGAGATTTTTCTCCCCTGGACAGCGAATTGCGGCTGTTTTCACCTTTTAAACAAGCCGGCGGCTGTTTTTTCTTTATCTAAAACATAACGATGATCTACGTCCTTAAATTTTTCTCCGTTAATAGCACGAAATATAGAGAACTCGATCTCTTGAGCCGTATATTCAAGATTTCTTTTTTCCTCCCTGCTCAAATCCGGATTTTTAAGTCTTCCGGAGAATTCTTTATTCCAAAAATCAAGCGCCCCCTGAAGATCTGACCGTGAAACATATTTAAGCGTCTGCCCCGTCCGGATATAATTTTTTTTATCCAGGCTGTTTATCCGTATTATCGCATCTGACGTGATACCGAGTTTATTAGCGATGCCCTTAACCGTATCCCCCGATTTAACGACATATTCAGCCGGCCGCGTTTCCGAAGTTAACACAAAAAGAACCACGAATGATGACAAAAGAACTATTTTAAGCATGACCCACCTCCTTAATTTATTATAACTTCGCTGGTTTATTGATATTAATGGATATTTATTAAAAAAAGATTACGGCCCGCACCGTTGAATTAAACAAAAAACCGCGGTCCTTGCGGACCGCGGTTCGATATTTATTAATCCAACTTTCCTTCTTCGATTTTTCCCAAATCATCGTTCGTTATCCCCAAGCTTAAAAATCGCATGATCTCGTAAGCCGAAGCGCCATTTTGCATATAATAGCGTCGCCCGTCATCCGGGCTCACGTACCAGGCCTCGCCCTTCGACTCTACCTGTAGTATGATCCGCCCCTTAAGACGGTCGCTCAATCCGAAATCCGGCGGCAGCTGTCCCGATCCCTTCGGATTATAGCCGTTCATGATCTCGGCATAATCATCGTAGCCGTCGCCGTCCGAATCAGGATCTTCCGGATTTGTTGCCAGGGCCTCCTCCATTTTATCGGCTACGCCGTCTTTATCTGAATCGATTTCGTTGAACCGGCGGTCAAGACCGATCGGGATTTTCGCCAGATTTTCATTCGAAATGCCCAGCCCGAAACGTCGCATTATCTCATAGGCTGTCGTGCCGTTGGCCATATAAAACCTCTTCCCGTTATCCGGGCTCACGTACCAGGCCTCGCCCTTCGACTCTACCTGTAATAATATCCTGCCTTTAAGTTTAGCCGCCATCCCCCCGGCGCTCACGTGCTTCGCCGGCGAAAATTTCTGCCCGGCGGAAATAACCTGCTCGTTAACGGTTCTAATCGTTAAACTCTGAAGTTCGCCGTTGGTTATATAAAGCGCCGATCCATAATCCGTTTTATTGAAAGTAACCGTAAATAAATAAGGTCCGGGGGAAATTATCACTTCCGCGTAGCCCTTATCCGTTGTTTTTACGGTTGACAGGCGTTTGCCTTTGTAATAATTATTATTTTCATCCGCTTCCAAAGTATAAACCGATACCGTGGTGTTGGCCGGCAAGGGCGCGCCGTCCGGACCGACCGCGCCTATCCGGGTTAAATTAGGCGTCAGGGTTTTTCCCGTCCGTTGTCGGTTCTTTATTTCCGTATCCCAAAAAATAATATTCTGCTTAAGATCGTCCGCTATTACGAAGGCGTATTTTCCGGCCGGATAGGCGAAACCGGCCGCGCCCTCATTGTTGGTTTTGGCCGAGCCCAACGACTTACCCAAAGACTTCCCCCCCGAAGGCGTCTGGATCTGCTCGTAAAAATTGATCGCTTTATTCTTTATGGCCGATCCGGCGGGACTGGAGAGCTTAACGATAATATCGCTTAAATAATAATCCAGATAAACATCCTGATAAGCGGGTACGATAATATTATATTCATTATACTCAACCTTACCGCCTCCGCTTACCGATAATACGTAAACGCCCCGCTTATTCTTATCGTGGGGGTGCGCGGGCGCGACGAAAACCACAGCCTTCCCTTCTTCCGAGGTGCTTAAAGCTGAACTTACCAGGTCTTTTTTTTCTTTAACCGGATTGCCGTCAACGTCGAATTTCTGCGTATAGACGGAAAATTTTTGGTTTTTCCTGAGCGTACCGTCGGCATTCCGCAGGATAACATGAATAACCGGCAGTTTTTTAACGACCTCCTTGTCCCGGCCGCAGATAAAACGAATCTCGTCCATAAACCAGTAATCGCCGACATTAGCGTTCTTGTCATAGATTTTTAAAGCATACAATTTGCGCGGATCCGGATTAAAGACCGCGGTAGCCTGGCCGTTAGAATCTATTTTACCGGATTTTATTTTTGTTCCGGCCGCCGATTTTCCGTTGGCGTCCTCGATCTGTTCGTATAATTCATAACTAAGACCAGGAATCAAATTATTTTGATTGTCCTTGGTAATAAGCGTAAACGTCGAGGCCGCCGCGCAAGCGCCGCTTCCAAGTTCCTGGTCCTCGGCGGTGGTCAATTCATAGGTTTTGCGTTTCTGGTCCGCTATGTATAGATCAAGGAAGTATATATATTGTTTATCGGTTCCCGTGATCCGGGCCATATACCGTCCGGCCGGATATTCAAAAACGGCCTCACCCTTGTCGTTCGTAATAACTGTCCCGACAAGCGCCCCCATCTTATCTTCGTCGTTAACCCCCGTTTCCTGTTTATAAATATTGATTTTTGTGTTAGCCGGAAAAAATACGTTATTTGAGTCGCGGAAAACCAGCCTCATGTCGCTATAGACATAATTAATGTTGGTCGTGTGCTCAAAGCTGGCATAAATATCATATTGGGTATAAATGCCGGATTTATCGTCTCCCGATTCAAACACGAATATTCCACCGGTTTTGCCGTCTACCGACTGATCGTCGCTCGGCAGATAGATCTTTACCATTCCCTCGCCCGAAGAATCAAAGACCGCTACCAGATCCTCTTTTTCTTTGATAGGTTCGGAATCAGCGTCCTTCCTCTGTGTGTATAGCGAAAATTTTCGGTTCTTTTGCAGGTTGCCGTTGGTATTGCGTAGCGTGAATTTCAGCGCTGAAAGCACTTTCGTGATTTCCGCGGACTGACCGCAATCCAGGCTGATCTCGTTATAATAATAAAATGACGTAAAATCCTTATTGACAACGTTTATTTTTAAAGCATAATTAACGGCGTCCGGGCTCTGAAAAATTACCGTTCCTTTGCCCAGCAAGGCATCCGTTTTTCCGGATCCCACGAGTTTGCCCGGCTTAGGGTTACCGTCAACATCCACTGCCTGCTCATAGACGCTGAAATTCGCGTTAGGAATAAAGTTCCCGTCAGTATCGCGGGCGATAATCGTTATAGCTTTAGAACAATCCTGGGCGTTCGCGGGCAATATCGGCATAACCAGACAAAAACCCGCTATTAGCAGCGCTCCGAACAATAATCGATGCGTTTTTCCGATATTTAATTTTTCCATAACAATAAATTATTAAATAAATTATAACTTAATTATATAATAATTAAGTCGGTACGGCAAACTCAAATAATAAAAGTACCGCGCCCGCGGACTAAATGTGCGGAAGACAAAAAAGACTTGAAAACAGCGATTAATGATAATATCATAAACCCGCTCGTGTTTTGAGCGGGTTTTTTATTTTAAATATAATTTACTTTTTATCCCTCTGTCTGACCACCTCATAAACTATAACAGCCGCGCTCACGGAAGCGTTAAGTGAATCAATTTTACCTTTCATCGGTATTTTTATCTTTTTATCGGCCGCCTTAAGCCAGGTTTCGCTCAGGCCTTCGTGTTCGGCGCCGATGACTATGGCCGTCGGGCCACGATAGTCCGGTTCCGTGTAGAACATGTCGGTCTCGGGCGCGGCGGCTAAAATATTTATTTTATTTTTTCTAAGCCAGGATATAACCTCATCGGCTGTACCAACAGCTGTTTGGACGGCGAAAACGGTTCCCCGGCTGGCGCGGATAACATTTGGGTTGTAAATATCGGTCTTAGGGTCGGTTACTACGACCGCGTCCGCTCCGGCGGCATCCGCCGTTCGAAGGATCGCGCCCAGGTTGCCTGGCTTTTCCACTGTTTCCAGAATGATCACAAGGGGGTTCCCGGATAACCGGACCTTACCCAGTTTTAAATATCCCGGCCTGGCCAGCATAAGCCATCCGTCCGGATTTTCGCGCAAAGAAATCTTTTTGAATATTTCCGGGGTTGTTTCAAGGGGTATGATTCCGGACGGAAAAACCGGCGCTGTTCCGTATTCCGGACAGAAAAAAAACGCTTCAGGTTTTAATCCGGCGGCCAGCGCCATTTCCGCTTCTTTTTTTCCCTCGATTATTATGAGACCCTCCTCCCTCCTCTTGCCCGCCTTACGCAATTTCAAAACTTCTTTGATCTTTGGATTTTGCGCGCTTATAATTCTCATATATGCTTCACTCTTTATGTTTAGTACTGTTATCGTTTTTTATCCGGTTCTTTTTATTTTCCAAAAGATAAACAACATAAGAATAAACTACCGTCCCCAATAAAATAAAGATCATATCGGCCATAAAGAGGGGTGTGCGCCAGGAAACCGGCATCCAGTTCATTACCAGAAAAACCAGTCCGGCCAGCATGAATATTTTTCCTCCGAACCGGTGGGTTTTATTCCAGACCTCTTCCGAGGAGAGCGTCCAGGGGGTACGGATGCCCATAAACCAATTAGGCTTAATCTTGCCCATATAATTACCAAGCAGAATAAATAAAACACCGACCATGCCCGGCACCCACAATCCGATATTAATATCGCTTCCCAGGGCGCTAAAAGAGGTAAGAAAATAAATAATCGCCATGAACATCACGATAAAACCCTTGAATACGTGGTACACTTTTCGAAACTGCTCATATCTGTCCTTTTTGGGATCAAGGTAGGGGATCCCTAAAAATAATAAATATATTCCTAAAATAACAACCGGTATTATGAACGCACCGGCCCAGCGCGGACCCCAGCTATCAATCTCGCCGGCCACGTTCCAGTGCATCGGCACGCGTTCCGGAAAATGGGCATAAAAATAAAAAGAAGAAATTATGGTCAGAGCTACCCCCAAAACAGGGATTACTTCGGTTTTAACGGTAGGTTTGATCGGATTCATAAGATTTATTTCTTAAAAAATTTAATTAACTTTTCCGCCACCTCCTCAAACACGCTTAAATTAAGCGAGTATATCAGGTTTTGGCCCTCCCGCCGGAAGCTGACAAGATCAGCCTGCTTGAGGATGTTCAGGTGGTGTGATAAAGAAGGGGACGTAATGGAAAAATTTTTAGCGATCTCAGAAACGCCCAAATCTTTCTTTTTAAGTATCTCGAGGATCTTAAGCCTGGTCGGATCAGCTAACGCGTGCATGGTTTTACTTAATGTCATTTTAATATAATTAGATATTTAGACAACTATCTAAATTATATCATATCGATATTTTTTGTCAAGCTATTAAAAAACCGTTCACGCGGAGCGGTTTTATTATTATTTTTTTGTTTCTTTTTTATACTTCTTAAAATAGCAGCGTTCGCAGCGCGCCACGCAATCCAGGCCGTAGACGACGCATCGGCCGCAAATTATTTTTTGGCAGTCTTCGCATTGAAGCGGCTTGCGCGCGTCTGCCTGATTCCGGCCCGGCGGCGCTCCGCAAAAAAAACAACGCTCAGTTTTCATACCACCTCCCGAACGTCCAGAATCTCGGCTTTATTCTCCGGTCCTGAGGGGTTATTTAAACATCATCTCTTTGGTATAAAAATCGACTGGCGCGTAATCATCGGTCAAAACCGGCAAATCGGAATCAAGCTCTTCCGTCCAGATATTTTCTAAAGAATCATTGATTTCTTGGTCATCGCTATAAAAAAGTATTTTCTCCGTTTTTTTAGTAGCTATGAGAATAAGATTTTGCCGCTCCGCGGGATCGCTTCCTTTGTGCACGGCAAACAAAAAAACCTGCGGAAAAATCTCTTTATAGGTCGCTAGCTCCGCCCGCAAGAATTTTCCCTTATCACCCCTGAAAGCTGAGATCAAATTTAGAACAACCACGCCGTCATCGGACAAGGAGTCGTGAATTTTTTGTACCGCCTCCCGCGTGGTCAGCTGGAAAGGGATCGAAATATGGGAATTAAAGGCATCAAGATAAATATGATCATAGACCGTTTTATTCCGGTTTAAAAATATGCGTCCGTCTTCGTGAAAGACGCCGATTCTCGGGTCATCCCGGTAATAAAAATGCTCCCGCGCCAGATCTATAAGTCTCCCATCAAGTTCGACCACATCCATTTCCGAATCCGGGTTCCTTAAAATGTAATCGCGGGGAAAGGTGAATATCCCTCCGCCAACGAGAAGCGCGCGGTCCGCCCGGGGATGAAAATGTTCAGCGACGTGAAAAAATTTAAGATAATCAAAAACTATCTCATCCGGATTATCCGTATAAACCGCCGCTTGAGTGCCGAAGGGATCGGTTTTAATTACCCGGATCGACCGTCCCTCATAATCACGCTCATATATCCAGTAGCGGTTATAAGCCGTGTCAACATCGGCCATTCCGGGATAAGCGGTTACGGCGAGGCTGCCGGAATAAAATATGATCGAGGCTACGGCCAGTATCGAAATTTTTTCTATCCAAAAACGCCGGCCGGAGATAATTAAAGCGGTTAAGGCGAGAATAAGCGCCAGAACCCAGAGAACCATAGTGGTGCCGAAATATGGAATAAGCCAAAAACCGGCCGCGAAAGTGCCGGCGATACTGCCGATGGTGGATATCGCGTATAAACGGCCGACCACTCCGCCGCTTTTATCTAGCGACCGCAATTTAAGCCTAACCGCGTAAGGCGTCGCCATTCCCAGGAACGCGCTTCCGGGAGCGAAAAGGACTATCGCCGCCAATATACTCCCCGAATTGACCGTTAAAGCCAGGCTATCCAGTAAAACAAGAAAAATATCCTTGCCGGACGCGGTTAATCCGACAAAAAAAGCCGCGGCCCCCAGGACCGCCGCCAGTACTTTTATATCCTGACGCCTATCGGCCAGCTTTCCGCCGATTAAATAACCAAAACTCAGGCTTCCTAAAATTATTCCTATAAGACTTGTCCAAACGACGAGCGATGTCCCGAGGTAAGGAGCTAATACCCGCGCGCCCGCGATCTCGAAGATCATGCCGGCGGCTCCGGTAATAAATAAAATTACTTCCAAAACTATTTTCATATAAAGTTTACGTCTGCCCTTTTTCGCGGCTTTGCCGAATTTTCATTTAACCCGGGAGCTAACCGAACATGATCCACCCGGGTTTGAACAGCAGCAATAATCCGACAATAAGCATAATAATTCCGCCAATCGCGTTCGACCAGCGGGTATAGCGCGAACTTATAGCTTTCATCCGCAGAGTGAACATGGCGACAAAGAAGATCAAAAGATCGTCCAGCATGAAAATCAATATATAAAGAAGAAGATATCCGTAATATTGCCAGGACGGCAATCCGGCCAAGGCGATTACCTGAGTATAAACCGCGGGCAGTCCGGCGGAGCAGACAAGCTCAACCAGATTAACGGCCGCGGCCAGCAAAATAATTCCGGACAAAGCCAGGATGAATTTCTTTTCCATCACTATCGTCCGCAATTTATCGAAAACTTTTTTTCTCTTTTCATTATCGGTAACGCGGCAGGTTCCGTCCCGGTTGCGGTAATAATCGTAAAGATGATAGCCGCCGCTTAAGAGGGCTATCAAGCCGACGACCGACCTGATCCATGTAACAAAACCTAAAAACAAAAAAAGGTTGAGCCAGGCCGCTAAAAACAGGAAATAAACCGCCCCGGAAACCGCGATAAAGACTATTCCCAATATCCACATCCGTTTTTTGTTTTCCACTCCCAAAAGCAAGCTGATCAAAAACAAAAGCACCCACATCGCGCAGGGATTAAAGCCGTCGGCGGCGGCGATAATAAAAGTTAAAAACGGCAAAGACAAATTTTTTACTTCAACTTCTCCCAGTATCGGTATATTGACCCGGTCGGGGATCTCTTTCTTTGCGTCGGTCTCGCAGCCGCAGTTATGTATACACTCCGTGTCTCCCAAGTCGCAGCCATGAATACACTGTCCGTTGTCCGGACCGGGTTCATCGTTAAGAAGGGGCGCTACGATATCGTTGCAGCCGTTTTTTATATGATCAAAAACGATCGACTTAATTTCAGCGCCCGTAGTTTCATCGCTATAATAACCGGAAACAGTTTCGTCGCCGATAATAAGAAGGGGGACGCCGGAAACAGATAAATTTAACTCTTTGGCGATGCCGGACAAAAGCCTGGCGTTATCCCGATCTTTCCAGACTTCATAGCGCTTTATTATGATATTAGAATTATCTTTTTCTATCTTATCTAAAAATTTCTCCTCTTTCGCGCAATGCGGACAGCCGTCGCCATAAAAAAAATAAAGATAAACTTTATTGTTCTGGGCAAAAACAGAATTAAACGCCGCAAACAGAAAAAAACAAATTATAATCAAATTGATCGCTTTTTTTAATTTAAATTTTATCATAATAGTTACAGAAAAATCTTCTATTATCATACTATTATTTATCCTTTTTGACAATCCCGATAACAAAGGACCCTGTTCCGTTGAAACAGGGTCCTTTAGGCTTAAAGAAGGGGCCCATTGGGCTTTTATATAAACTTTTATTAATCGCCGGGATCGCTTTTTACCGCTTCTCTTCTTTCCTTTATAAGCTCGCGATTAACCCAGAATATCCAGCTGATCACAGCCAATAGAAAAACGATAAATATAATTGAGTTTAAATTAAGTCTGCCCTGGCTTTCTTCCTTTTCATTGATCGCCCCCGTTGAATCGGTATTTTCCGCGTCCCGGTTGATCAGGGCCTTGATCTCCGCGATTTCTTCGGACGCGGCCGCTTCGGTAACTTTTCCGAAATTGGTTTTTTCGGAATCATCCGGAAATTCAGACTCTGCCGCCGCTACTATAGGAGCGGATGATTCTTTTTGGCGCTCGACAGTAAAATAAACAATGTTCGACCAGGCGCTTTCCTTGCCCTCCTTGTCGGTTGATACGCTATAAACCATGTGCCGCCCCTCTGTAAGCGGCAAGAACGGCAAATAAGCAAAATCGGTCGTTCCTGAATTATGGTTTTTTACATCAAATTCCCCGAAAAACTTTTTATCAATAAATATTTTAACCCTAGAATCATTCTTCGCCAATCCGACGATATACGGTTTTTCAAAATTCGTACCGCTGTTAACCACTGGTTTAAAAAGCGTCGGGGCGGGGAATGGAAGCTCTATGGAGAACTTTAGCGTATTTGATATAAAGCTCTTGTTTCCCTGGCTGTCTTTAGCGACGGCCCAGACTATGTGCTCGCCCTTACTTAGATTCAGGAACGGATCATAGGCGAAATCGGCTGTACCGGAGTCGTCAGCGAGAACATCGGTCTTGCCGTTATATACCCCGTCAATATAAACATAAACCGCGGTACCGCTCTTCGTTAAACCGGTTATCTTCGGTTTGGCCCGGCCTATTTTTTTAAAACCGTCCGGCCCGATAAGCGTTGGTGCCGGCGGTACAGCTCCGGCGCTATTATCTGCGGCCTCAACCGGATTAATCAGAAAAAGACTTAAACCTAAAAAAATTAAAATAATAAAGTATTTGCCATATCGCAACATAAATATCGTGCCTCCTTCTATATATTTTTAGTCTTATCTTGTATTTAAACTTTTAATATTAAGATAACGCGCTAGGGTTAAGGGGAAACGAATCAGGAAAACCCGACAAAACGCCCCCTTAACCCTAGCGCAAAAATCTGATGAAGTTATACCTGTTCTGAATTAAAAAAACCGATCCTAATCGGTATTAATACTTTATCTCCGTGCTATACTTAGGGTCAAGTACATAACCCGTTCATAGGCTGTGTTTAACCCCGATTTTTCAGTGGATAAGGTTGTGTAATAATCTTTTTCTTTATTAACACCCCTTAAGTAATATTATCAACTTAAGGCCTGTTGACAAGCTCTGGATAACTAATATACGTCTTTATAATGCTTTATATTAGCTATTTTATTTAGACGATTAATATCTATGGTGATAAGATCGAGTTGAATTTCGTCCGGATCTATCTCATTTTTAAGGGCGTATAATTTAAGGGCTCTCATTAAATTATTTATTTTTCGTCGACTGAAATTTTCTTCCGCCAATCCCGGGCTATTTGAAACCCGTGTTTTTACCTCTATTATTATGGTTTTTTCTTTTACCTTAGCGATAATATCTATTTCCTGATAACTGGCCCTGAGGTTGCGGCCAATGATCAGATAATTTTTTCTATTTAAATATTCAACGGCCAGATTTTCACCATACTGACCGATTTTTTGTTTATAATTCATCATAAATAAAATCATGATCAATCCAGATTTTTAAAAACAGCAGAAAGATCTGCTGTTTAAATAGTCTTATTCCGAGCTTAAAATATTACGGTATATACTTCTTGAATTCCTGTTCTTTTTCTTTTTCTTCTTTGATCTTCGGAATGGTCAAAACATGGCGCAAAATTAAAACAAGCCAGACAAGTACGCCGATTACCCAGAGTAGAAGCAGTATCCGGGCCGATAAAAAGGGTATTAATTCGTAAGTAAAAAATAAAAACATCAGTCCCAGAAAAAAATTCGTCAGAAAAAACGAACTAAGCCTCAGCCATATTTTCGTGTAAAGGCTTTTTTTTCGATTCTTAATTAGGTAGGAAATAAAGGCGCCCACTAGCATCGCGCCGATAAAAATAACGAATATTTTAAAGGAGGTCGGACTTAGTCCGCCGGGCCCGGTGTTCAACCAGAACTTAATGCTTAAAAAATTACTCATAAATTAAATTAATTATGGTTAATTATGATTTTGTAAAAATAAGGCCGTAATGATAATGTCCCGCAAAAAATTCCTCCTCAAACTCAAGACCGAGCCGGGGACCGCTTTTTATTAAAGCATCCTTATTAACGCGTTCCTCTGTCGGGGGACCAAAGGGCAAAGCCGTGTTTTTCCATTCTACGATTATAAGTTTACCGCCCTTTTTTATCATCCGGACCGATTCGCGGATTATTTCGGCCCGCTTATGCGACTGATAAAGAGTATTAACCAACAGAGCGACGTTAAGGCTTCCGGATTCTATTTTAGTGGCTTTGAATATTTCAATATTGCTCCAGACGGTAATTATATTCTTTGCGTTCTCATACTTTATCCGCCGGTTAATGGTTTCCAATACGGTTTTTAATATATCGACCGCGTATACAAGGCCTTTCTCGCCGACCATAGCGGAAGCCGGAAAAACAAAGTGTCCGGTCGAGCCGCAGCCCAAATCGGCCACTTTCATACCCTCGCCTATTTCCGCTTTATTTAAAATTACCTTAACGTCCAATAATTTATCCCCGCCAGTGATATTATGCATAAAAACTTGGATTGTTAATTCTCCTTGATTACATTATTATTATAGTTAATTTTTTTATTATTAACAAGGATTAAGGGGGATTTTAAAATATTGGCCGTATTATTATAGAATTTCCTTATTGGCTCAAAGCTTTTCCGGTGGAGACGGCAGGGTCCGTGTTTTGCCAGTTGTTCTATGTGGAATTTTGTCCCATAGCCCTTATGCTTATCAAAGCCGTATTCCGGATATTCTTCATGGTGGGTGCGCATGATCCGATCGCGGGTTACTTTTGCGATAATTGAAGCCGCGGCTATGGAAAAGACGAGGTTATCGCCGCCGATGATCGCTCTTTGTTTTAGACTGATATTTGGAATCGGGAATTTTCCGTCAAGCATTATGAATTCCGGCTTATTTTTAAGCGCGCCGATCGCTTTTTTCATGGCCAAGAGAGAAGCCTGGAATATATTTATTCTGTCTATGGTATCCTGGTCGCAAACCCCGACCCCGACCTCAAAAACATTCTCCTGGATAAGTCCAAAGAGCTTTTCCCTTTTCTTTTCCGTGAGCTTCTTCGAGTCTTTTACGTCTTTAAGGGTCTCCATGTTGATTTTATGATCGCGTTCACAAATAACGCAGGCGGCCACGACCGGTCCGGCCAAAGGCCCGCGTCCGGCTTCGTCTAGTCCGCCAACGAATCTATATCCTAGTGTGAACAGGTTTTCTTCTTCTTTAAGATTAAGCATAATTCAGTTGAACATCGAGGGTTTTAGCATTGTAATCACTTATAAATTCCTGTTATAATACAAATAGGCCCTACTGGTTTTCCCGCTAAAATTACGAATCCGCATTTCCCTGAAAAATTTCTACACGAAATCCTTGCTCGGATATAAATATTTCCCGGCATAAAGCCTTATGCTAAGAAGTTAATAAACATATTTTAACTAATTTTTAAACAATCCGCAATAAGTTCACATATAACTTGATAGGCTAAATAATATTAACATTTCCACATGACAGCATTAAAACTTGACCAACACGATAAGGGGCTCACGGAATGCATTCAGGGGCAAATTAAAGAGGCGATTGTTTCTGCGCATAATCCTGTCGCAGTTGCAAAGAGAATTGGTGTAATTGCGACCAAACACAGAAACAAAGGACGGATTTCTGCAAAAAAACGTTATCCATTTAAAGGAATCTGCGAAAATAGCGGGTTGCCAATAGATAAATCAATTGCCTCTTTAGATGAAGTAGAGCCCGAAAAAGGATATTCTGGAATACTCAGATGGGTGTGCCAAAAAGCTAACAATTCTGGTCTGGGCACTTGTGGAAAATGTTAATATTACTTCGCCTATCACGGCATAACTGGCTACGCCAGATTATTATTTTTTTATTTAGTATGACTATAACAATATGTTCGAGCGTCGATTTCTCCCCGAAGATAATCGAGCTTAAAAAAGAATTGGAGGATAAAGGATGGACGGTTAATATCCCACTTTTTACTCAAAAGATGATTGACGGCAAACTAAAATTTGAAGATTATCTCAAAGCCAAGGAAGAAGGTGGGGATATTGGACTTAGGAACGCTGAGCCTGTTGATATGATAAAAAGATATTGGAATTATATAAAACATTCTGATGCTATACTTGTTCTGAATATGGAAAAGAAAGGTATAGATAATTACATTGGTGGTAGCACTTTAATGGAAATGGGCTTTGCTTACGGACATGAGAAAACAATATACCTTTATAATCCAATTCCTGAACGAAGTGAAAGAATGCATTATGTTGACGAGTTAGAAGATTTAAAACCGATTATTATCAACGGAAACCTTGAGAACATAATAAAATAATTAATTAATCGGATTCACCCAAATTTTATTACCAAATAAATTCAATAAGGAGGTGACAAAACCTCAGATATTACCACGGTTCGGAAAAAATCGCTCCGCCCTCCCCGCCCATGACGGGTCGGTGCTCGCATAATGCTCCGGCCGCGGGCAAGCCCTTCCGCCAGAGGCGGACAGGCTGTTCGCCGCTGCCGCTCGCCTGCCCTGCGGGCAGCCGGAGCGAACACGCCCTACTCGGGATATGCGAAACGCCTGTCCCCGCCTGCGAGGCGGAGCCACGCGCATCGCAAATCCCGCGGCCCGTTATACGCAATAATAAAAAATCACTATATTAATTAATAATTTTGGCAATTTATTTGTCACAAATAACAAATCTATGGAAAAAGAAACAACTTTTCAACCAAAAAACGAAAAAGAGCTAAATTTTTCTCGAAAAATAGCCGAAGAGCAAAAAACATTAAAGGAGGCAAAAAAAACTTTAGATCACGTTAAAGTTATGAAATCGGGTTTTAACATGTTAATAAAAAGGCATGGTAAAAGTATTAAAGATAAAACCTGGAAAGAAATCGAAGACAACATTGATGATTTTGTGCCAAAAGAAGAACAGGGGTGGGGAAAAGAATTGGGTAATGCAGTTCGTGGAATTTCTGATAAAAAATCAGTCTTTAATTTCGAGAATGAAAAAATTAGCGATATTCTCGGTGGTCTGGATGAAGCTGAATCAAAATTAGAAAACACAATAGATAATATAGAGGGTGGAAAAATTAATGTTTCTTCTTAAATATTAACAAATTGCCAAAATTATAAATAAGGAGCGAAATTTTTTATTACTCCTCCGCCATCGCTCCGCCCTCCCCGCCTATGGCGGGTCGGTGCTCGTATAATGCTCTCCAGCCGCGGGCAAACCCTTCCGCCAGAGGCGGACAGGTCGTTCAGTGAAATAAATTTATATATATGTCAGGATTTAAATTAAAAATGGTAGAGCAAAATATCGAAGTTGATAAAAACGATAATCAAATTGGCTTAAGGCCAAGAGATGATTTTTATACAGGGAAATATATTCATCGTTCATCTCATTTAATACTTTTTAATTCAAAAAACGAAATTCTCTTGCAACATAGGGCGCCAACAAAAAAATGGTACCCAAATCTTTTTACATATTCGGTTAGTGGAACTGTGGCTAATGAATCTTATGAAGATTGTATTCAAAAAGAAATGCAAGAGGAAATTGGAATTTCAACAAATGTAAAAAGATTATTTACATATCCGTTTTTTGACACATTTGATAAAGCTTGGCATTGTGTTTTTGTTGGTAAATCTGATGATGGTATCAATCCCGATGCAAGAGAAATTTCAAAAATTAAATGGATTAATGCAGATGAATTAAAAAAAGATATTATTGAAAATCCTGACATATACACACCACCTTTTGTTGAAGGTATAAAGAAGTATTTCGATGAATTCTACGGGGCTGAAAAATAACTCAGGTGACGTTGCGCTTTCGGACTTCGTCCTTACCTTATTTAGCGGGGCTTAAATAGTTTGCTTGTTGCACTTCACTCTCCCAAATTTTTGCTACGCAAAAAACTTCCCTAAAGCCCGATGTTATGTGAAATTGGTGTGCTAATACTATAAAAACAAATTCCTTTGTATGAAACACGAACAGCCAAATTTAAAAAATAAAGAAAAAGAAACTCTTTTTGATAAAAAATGGTATCAGGAGCGTTTCCATTGGCTCCGAGATGAACACCTTGATGATTTACCAGAAGAAGATGTAAGAAATATTATCCCTTCTAACGACCCACGTTACAATATGTTCAAGTGCCAAGGTAATTACATCTCTGGTTTAAAGTACGATCTTGAAAGTGCTTTAATGGACGGCATGATCCGTGATGAGTCATTAAAAAAAGACGTAAAAGAGTTTTTAAAATTTAAATTTGGCTTTAGCGAAGGTAAATTCACGACTCGGGAAGAAATTGATAAGTGCAATACGATACTTGATAAAGTAATTGATTATCTAGATAACAAATAATTGCAATATTCACGACCGCACACCAACATCATCTAACATCGCGATTAGCGGCTCAATCCGCCCAAGGCGGATTCCGACCCAAATTTCTATTCCTTTTTTCATTATTAATTTTTAAAAGAAGAGGAACAGAAACTTCAGACACAACTAAAAGATACGAAATTTTTAAGATAACATTTATTTTATGGCCCAAATAGAAATTTTGCAGCACAAAGGACACAGATTTATGTATCTGGATGACTATCTTTGGATGTGGGACACTCCGCAAGAAAAAGAGCTTCAGCAAGAATTGGCCGATGGTGCATGTGGCGATGTTTTGGTTGCAGGATATGGCCTGGGCTTACTTCCCGAGTACCTGCTAAAAAATCCAAAAGTAAAATCTGTCACGACTGTAGAAAAATATCCTGAGGTTATAGAAAAAATGAAAGCAATGTCCGGCCAAATTTTTGGCGAATTAATAATTGGTGATTTTTTTAATATCGACGAAGATAAAAAGTATGATTGTGTTATTGGAGATATTTGGCCAGACATTGCCGCAAAATTTCTTAATGATTATTTGAAGTTCAAAAATAAATCACTAAAAGTTCTTAAAGAGAATGGAATTATTCTGGCTTGGGGTAAAGAATTCTTTGAGTATTTAAATAGCCAAAAATTATAAATGTTATTTTCAAAAACTCATACGGACGCTGCGCTTACGTCAGACTCTTCTCAATAATAAAGAATTCAGCCGAGCCCTCGCTTAACAAGTGATAACCGGAAAATGCCTCGGCTCGGCATTTTCCCAAATCCCGATTCACTTCACTTCTCAGGACTTCGCTTATCCCGAAGCCGTTAGACGAAATAAATTTTTATCTTTCTTGAATTCAAGGTTTGACGATTTAGTCACGACCGAAAGTTTTGTTTTTTAAATAATTTAAAGGGGAAAGTTGAAGTCGCTTCGCTCCAAATTAAATTTAAATTTATGAATAAAATTTGTATTACTTTTGCAGGAGCTGTTGGTAGCTCCAAAACACCCATTACAAATTATTTAAGCACAAAACTGAATCTACCAGTTTTTAACAATGACGCTATTCGTAGCGAAGTTACAGAAGATTTAGGAATATTTGATTCTAACGAACACGTTAAAAGGCGTAATGAAAGATTGAAAGAAATTATGGAAAATGGAGTTTCTTTTATTTGTGACCTAAGCGTAGACAGAGAATGGGAAGAATTTAAAAAGCAGTTGACTTTAAATGAGTACCGCTATTTTATAATTAGCATTGACTTAAGCAAGGAATTTTTGACACGTCTTTATAAGTCAAAAGATTATTTGGAATCTTTAAAAATTATAGATAAGATAATAAATGATCACGATATTTTTTTAAACACTTACAATAACGATATTGCTTTGCATATTTCAGATGATGACTTTAAAGTTCGGTGTAAAATAAGCTATCAGGAAACGAAGAAATGGATAAAAAATAAATAATAAGGAGTTTTGAAAAAAGAATTCATCCCCTTCACATCCCCTCTTTTATTTTTTTAAAACAAAAAATCAAATTTCTCTACTAGTAGACAAGATTTAATACTACTGCAAAAAGATAAAAAATTTACTACATACAACACGGCGTATCTGGTCAGCGAACTTAATAAAATATTTGATCTCTAATCTTATGAGTGTTAAAATCACATACTTTGTCCACGGCACCACTACCGACAACGAACATGACCTAGCAACTGGTTGGGCACCGGGTGAATTATCCGAGATAGGAAAACAGCAGGCCAAAAACCTTGGACAGCTAGTTGCGAAGCAGGCATATGACATCGTCTTTTGTTCCGATTTACAACGCGCCATTAATTCCGCCGAACTTGCCTTTGGCGACAAATATGAAATAATTCGCGACAAAAGACTCAGAGAAGTAAATTATGGCGACTATACGCAAAAAGAAGCGAAAGTTTTTAAAAACAAAATGAATGACTATGTTGATACTCCTTTTCCAAACGGTGAAAGCTATAAAGATGTTGAAAATCGTATTAGAGAGTTTTGTGAATATTTAAAAATTAATTATAACGGAAAACGCGTTGCCATCGTCGCCCATCAAGCACCGCAACTAGCTTTAGATGTTGTTCTTAGAGACAAAACCTGGGAGACGGCTATCGAGGAAGATTGGCGTAAAGCAAAAAAATGGCGAGCTGGCTGGGAATACGAGATCAAAGATTAAATATTTTATTTTTGACGATCGCTTTCCCAAATTCAGTTTCCATAATCTGCTAGTGCGTTCGCACAATTTTAGCAGATTACGCCAACTGAATTTCAGATATCCCGAAGCTGTTGTACGAAATATACGTATTTTTTACACCATATAACGCCGCAATAAGCGGCTCAATCCCGCCGACTGACTTAAGAAGACGTAAAATTGATTTTACATAATAATTCTTAATTTAATAAATATGGCAAAAAATAAAAAATTTAAATTGTCTGTTATTATTATCATCGCGCTATTGATTTTTATTTTTATTTTTTTGTTTTTTCGGCAAAATAAGATCACTCCGCCGACGCCGCCGCTACTGCCCGCGCCGCCGGCCGCGGAAATAAGCATCTCCACTGATAAAAAAATTTACAGCTCCGGCGAAACAATTAATATCATCATTAAAAACGGCCTGGAAGAAAATATTTTTTATTATCCGGGCGGCGACAGGGTTTGGGAAATAGAATATTTAGAAAAAAGCGAGTGGAAAAAATTCGGTTATGGCGGACGCGAAGGTTTTCAATTAACCGATGAACGGCTTGGCGATAGTTGCTACATCGCTCTTTATGAGCAGGTTCCGCCTATGGCGCTCGGGACTGGTTTAAAAATAAGCACAGCCTGGGATCAGAAAATTTGCCCATTCAAAGAAGGTGGTTTTAGCGAAGCGTCTGTCGTCCGGCGTATTGAAAGCGGCGAATACCGGCTCGCGTTCCAGTTTAGTTTTAATTTGCACGATAACGCCCAACTTCTTTTCGAGCCGGAAATAATTTATTCAGACTCTTTTATTATAAAATAATTTTTATAAAAAATTATAATTTAATAAATGTTCTATGTTTAACATGATTCTTGTGTCCGCCGGCGCGATTATTCTTTTTTATTCAACCTGGCTTTGTTATAAGTTGAATAACTCGGTAAAAAACAATACCGCCGCCAACCATTACTGGGTCCTACTGGCTCTGATCTGCTTGTTTATTTTCGGTTACCTGGCGTTCTTTGCCCGTCTGATCTACTCCCCCGTCCATACGACGAACGAATTATTGGTTAGCGTTATTTTTTTCTTTGGCGCTATTTTCGTTGTAACGGTTTTAAAGATCAACAACCGATTAATATACGACTTGATGCGAAAATCAGCGGATCTTAAAAAATTAAATAGCGACATAGAAAATAAAAACCTGGAGTTGCGCCGCCATACCGAAGAATTAAAATCGTCAAAACAGAAATACAAAGAACGTTCCATGGAGCTTGATAAAACCCTCGACGATTTTTATACTTTACGCTTAGGAATGGCGCGAGACATCAAAGAAAAAATACTGGAAGAAGAAAATAAAAAAATAAAAGAGCGTCTGGATAAATTAAGAAGTGAAAACGATTAAATTAATCCCTGTTTAAACGCGTGCAGCCGCCGTTCGTTGGCGCTCCCCTTAAATCAATAAACCCGGTTATAATGAACCGGGTTTTATAATCAAATTAAATCTGCAATTTATTTTTTAGGCAAACTTCGATCCATGACCAATCCGATCTTTTTTCCGCTCTTTACCTGTAAATATTGGTAAGCCGCTAAAGCCGCGATCGTCGCCTGGCCGGTTGCGATCGTGATTTGCTTGTAGGGAACCTGGGTAACGTCTCCGGCGGCAAAAATCCCCGGTTCGCTAGTCGCGCATTTTTCATCAACTATAACCTGATCGCGTTCATCCCGTTTAACAAGATCTTTAACCAGGTCGGTGTGCGCTATTCGTCCGATTTCTATAAAAAGGCCGTCGACTATTAGATCTGTTTCCTCTTTAGTCCGACAATTTAAAATTTTGATTTTCTCTAATTTATCATTGCCGGATATTTCTTTTACCTCCCTATCCAGCATCATCTCGATATTTTCACGGCTTTTTACCTCATCTACAAGTCCTTCAAAAGCTTTAAGGCTCTGATTATGGTGGATAAGATAAACTTTACTCGCGATCTTAGAAAGAACTTCCGCCGCGTCTAAAGCGGAATTTCCACCGCCGACCACAGCCACTGTTTTATTTTTATAAAAAGGGCCGTCGCAATTAGCGCAATAAGAAATTCCCCGACCGCCGAATTTTTCTTCGCCGGGTATCGCCAGCCGACGCGGCTGCAGCCCCATGGCTATGATCACGGTCTTCGCTTCAAACTCTTCTTTTTCAGTAAAAAGTTTAAAGACGCCGTCCGTTGTTTTTTCAATTCTTTTAATTTCAAAATTTTTTATCTCTACGCCTAAGCCGGTTATCTGCTCGTGCAATTTTGAGATAAAATCGTAACTCTGGATATTTTTAAATCCCGGGTAATTCTCTATTTCCGAAGCCCAAACAACCTGACCGCCGGTCTGGGTCCCTATAATTAAAACTTTCATCTCCCGCCGGACGGCATATATGCCGGCCGTAATGCCGGCTGGACCGGCGCCGATTATAATTAGGTCATACATATTTTTATCACGTCAATTTATAATTAATATATTTTATTTTATCCGATAAACCGAAAAATCGCAACTAAAAATCCCGATATTCGGGATTTAACTATCTGTAACAATTAGTTTAAATTATTCTAATGATACGATTCGCTTTTTTAAGCCGTTTGATCTTATAAATCCTTTTAGAAACCTCTGATCCGATAAAATTAGCCAGAACACCGATCGTTACTGAACTTATCTGATTTAATGCCTCTGCCCCACCCTTAAATTCATCGGGGTGCATCATATAGATATAGCCGATCACTAAATTAGTAACCAGCCATACCGCCACCCAAATTTCACCGAGTCGCCAATTATGAAGATTAGTAAGCCATCTATCAACCTCTTTACTGACATTATATAACGAAAGAAAGGCTAAATAAAATACCAGTAGTCCACTGGTAAACGTAAGCGAATTAGTGAAAAAATCAATAATTAAACCACACCATACCGCCAAGGTATAGATCTTGAACCAAAAACGTAAAAATTTCCAGTTCCTGTTTAAAAATGTGACAGATGGTCCGATTTGTTGAGCCACGTGCCGCATATTTTTTTATCCCACACCTTTAATACTGTTTGGCGGGACACCGCCGTGAAACAGTATTAGGGGATGCTTTCGGAGTGGGATACGAACTGCTAAAAAGGTGCGGAAAATTATTTGATAATGCTTACATTAATATTATATTATAAAAAAATAAGACTGTCAAAATATTTTTTCTATTATTGGGTTATTTATATTTTTAGTATTTTTATCTTTTTGCTAATATTAAAATAATCAATTTTATTTAAATAAGTTTAATTTTTATATTATAATAGCTTATCCTCATCTTATCCCCTGCTTATTTTTTATTTAATATTAGTATAAATATAAATTAATAGTCCACATTTTTGTAGACTTTTCCACTGTCATTATTTTTTGATTTTTTATGATATTTTAAAAATAAATTTTAAATAATATCTATTTATTCTATTAATAATGCCTTGCCTACAAATAATTAAATTGTATTAATATTTATTGTACAATTTTTAAGTCAGCCTTAATTTAATTTAAATTTTAATAATTTTAACGTTATTTGAATATTAGATAAAAATGTTATATTTAAATTGTTCTACGCAGAACTTTTTGATAATTGTTCTTTGTGGAACTTTTGTATATAATTAATAAATAGTTTTTAGGACAATCTTTAAAAATAAATAGCCATTATTTATTGATTAGTAATTTAATTAAACTACACACCGACTTAGTCAGTGGGGTTATAAATTAACAGACTTCGCCCTTTTTTTAAAAAGTTAATTTGTCATCACCGAATCCGACCGGGGCGTATATCGGGGATCCGGGATTGATCCGTACATACAACCACATATAGCACATAGCTTATCCCGCCAACCCCCCGCCTGTTGGCAGGCAGGCGGGAATAACAAACAACAACCATTATACAAGTAAACCCACTATCGATATATTTCAAATCCGTTTATTCTTATAATGAGCATATCTGACTTCGTCCGCAACATGTAACCGTAGACGACCGGATTCGCCGGTGGATTTTTTAAACAATTAAAAACCCTTTAATTTTAAAAGGTTTTAAAAAATTGATTTAGAAATAAACCTTGTACAGTTCTACGTGGAACATAAAAAACCCTGAACAGGGTTTTGTGTTTTTAATTTTAATTAAATTATTTTTGTGATTTTTTAAAAATAAACCATGGTAAATCTGAAATATTATTTCCTTGCTCAACATATACTGAAAGAGCATGTAAAATAGCTTGATGGAATGGTTTGTTTTTATATTTTTGAATTATTTCTGGATCAAGGAGAGCGGTTTTAAAATGATTCATTATTATTCACCTCTAGCCAATAGTGGTTTTACCTACTTTAAAATAATCACAATAAATATTTAATTAAAATATTTTCTATAGCTTTCTATAAAAAGAAAGGGTTAAATTTTATTAGTGGACCATAAGGGACTTGAACCCTTGACCTCTTCCATGCCATGGAAGCGCTCTAGCCAACTGAGCTAATGGCCCTAATATTTTATTTAATATTAGCAAATATTTGTGCTCTTGAGAGGAATCGAACCTCTATTTAGGGTTTAGGAAACCCCCGTTCTATCCATTGAACTACAAGAGCTAATGTAACCACTAAAACCTAAATATCCATAACCCTAAAATATCAACGCACAAATATGTTTTCATGATATAATAAATAATCTAATTTGGCAATATTTATTCCTTGTTTTTTATTAAGAGTTATATTAAAGTATAAATATAAATCTAAACTAATTTTATATTTAAATATTTTATAAAAATAATTTATTTACGAATTATAAGTATTTATCACTATTAATTCGTATGCCTTATATGTTTAATAAAGAAAACAACGAAATTAATTACAAAGAAGCGGAAACTATTATTGGTCCATCAATAAAAGTTAAGGGTAATTTTCATGGACAGGGAAATATTATTATCGAAGGTGTGGTCGAGGGTAGCATAAAAACCAGTAATTTTCTATTGATCGGTAATAAAGCCAAAGTTACAGCCACAATTGAGGCCAAGGAAGCTAAAATCGGAGGGGAGATTCATGGTAATATTAAAGTCGATGGCTATCTTGAAATTTCTTCAACCGCTAAAATTTTCGGCGATATTGAGGCTAATAAAATTTCTATTGAAAAAAATGCTATCTTAAACGGCACCTGCCGAATGTCTAAAGGTGAAACAGCGGCGGAGAAAAAATGATCTTTCCCGGATGTTATTAGGGGCCTTTTAAATATATGCATATCTATATATACGATTCATACGTTAACGAAAAAAGGTTTAATAGTATTATTGCCAGGGTAGAAACCAGGATCACTGATTTAGGGTTAAACGGAAAAATAATCCGATTAGGGATTATGAGCTCGCTTTATGATTCAATTGAAAATGAATTAATTAAAGGCGCAAAGACGATAATCGCTGTGGGAAATAATAGTCTTTTAAACCAAGTAATAAACTCCGTAGCCAGGCTGACGGCGCTGAATTCTGTTAATAAAAACATACCGATCGGTTTTATTCCGGTAGGTAATAAGGATAATGAAATAGCTGATCATTTAGGTATCAGTATTAATGAAGAGGCGTGTGATATTTTGTCGGCTCGCCGTGTGCAAAAACTTGACCTCGGTCTTATTAATAATTATTATTTTCTAACCCAAGCTACGATCACTACCGAAGGAACAACTATCGAGATCGACAAGAATTATTCAATTGAAATCCTGGAAAAAGGGGAGGTGGGGGTTGTTAATCTGCCGATCAATGTTGATCTGCCCGATAATATAAAATCAAATGCTAAAGATGGTGTTTTGGAGCTTTATATAAAAACCAAGAACACTAAAAAATTCCTACCGATAAGCACGGGTAAACCAAATCAAAGTGTTTTTTCTTTTAAAAAATTAAAAATTACCAACCCTAAACACTCTGTTTTAATAGATAATTCAATAAAAATCACCACGCCGGTTAATATTACTATAGCTAATGAAAAAATCAATCTTATTGTTGGGAAGAATAGGAGTTTTTAAAAAATCAATAAAGCTACAATAAAAAAATTACCCTTGATCCGGGTAATTTTTTTATAATTCTACTTTATCTATTTTAATTATATTAAGCTCTGGTAAAAATTTGTTTCCGAACTCACGGAATTTATCCGGATCATCAGTGGTAAAATAACGCCTTTGTTTATTTTTTATTAATTTTATGTCAATTTCGTTGTGTTTTAATAAATAGTCTTTTAATTTTACGGCGGCGGCGGCCGGGGTACTTATGATTTTTATTTTTTTTCCAACTATACCCTGGATATCTTTTTGTAAAAACGGATAATGCGTACAACCTAGAATTAAATAATCGATCTTCTCTTTTTTAAGTGAGCGTAAATATTTCCTTAAAATCATTTTCGTCTCGATTTTTTTTATCCAACCCTCTTCAATTAACGGAACTAAAAGGGGTGTGCTTACTGAAAAAATTTCAGGCGTATTTTCGTTTGATAATTTTTTTATTTCCTCGTCGTATACTTTTGAGTTTATAGTTGTCTTTGTACCGATAAGTCCGATTTTAACCGGTTTATTTCCTAAATTTTGCCGCGCCTCTTCTATAACTGTTTCCACAACCGGTATTATTACCCCTAAAACTCTTTTACCTGGGTAGTTTTTCGGTAAATATTCCTGCTGAATTTTCCTTAAAGCTTTCGCGGAAACGGTGTTACAAGCAATGATAATAAGTTCACAATTATGTTTAAATAAAAAATCTACCGCTTCACAGGTATAATTATAAATTACATCAAGCGATTTATTGCCGTAGGGCGCGCGAGCGTTATCACCTAAATAAATATAATTATATTCCGGTAATTCTTTCACCAATCCGCTTAAAACCGTTAAACCGCCGAAACCGGAATCAAATACACCGATCATGGTTTTAATAAATTAATTAATAATAAATATATTATATTATTATTTTATAAAATAAAAAGTATTTAGTATATAGTATTTTATATTTAAGCGAACTAAAATTAAAATATAAAATAATATTACTAAATACTACTTAACCACCTCGCCTTCAATTATGTTTTTATCTTTACTTTTTCTAAAAATAAATAATTGTTGTAAACCAGTTAATAATGTGGTAACCAACCAATAAAGCGCCAGCCCGCCCGGAAAGGACATGCCAATAAAAACAGTCATGAACGGCATAAAATAAAGCATTTGCTTATTCATTATCGACATCATATCCTCGTCGCGAGCTCCGGACGACTTAACTGCCGGCCGTTTAGTCATCATCATTTTTGATTGCCAAAATTGCGCCAAACCCGCTAATACGGCAAAAGTAATATTGCGCTTCTGAAGATCTATAAAGCCAAAAGAAATATAGTTGATTATTTCCGGCTTTTGGATAAATGAATAAACTAAATCAAGATTTTCAAAGCCGTTGCTAAAAACCCGGAAAACCGCCCATAAAAAGGGCAGTTGAATTAAAAGCGGTAAGCATGATGATAGGGGATTAACCTTGTTATTTTTATATAACTCCATCATCGCCCTTCCCATTTCATCCTTCCGGTCTTTGTATTTCTTTTTTATCTCTTCAATATGCGGCTGCAGATCCTGGAGGGCTTTTTGTGATTTTAACGCTTTCTTTGATAAGGGTAATAATAATAATTTTATAATTATGGTTAATAAAATTATTACCACCCCAAGATCATGCCCGGGAACAATATTGTACAAAAAAATAACCAGATTAAAAATAGGTTGATAAAAAAATATTTGGAACATGAAATTGATAATTAATTACTAAGCAGGATCATACCCCCCCTTATTCCAGGGGTTGCATCTTAAAACACGCCAAACCGCCTTAAAACCACCTTTAATGATACCGTATTTTTCTATAACATCAATGGCGTACTGTGAGCATGTTGGATGAAAACGGCAAAATCCATAAGGATAAAAAAATTTCAAGATACCATGATCCAGGGAGAGGGTTTTTTGATAAATCTTAATGATCCAAATAGCTGTTGATCTTGGTAAATAAAAAAAGATTTTCATCTTTTTGTTTTATAGAGATAAAGCCGGTAAAAATGCTTCTTCAATGAATCGCTAATATCTTTTAATTCACAACTCTTAATCAAGGGAAGGGTGATTATTATAATATCATTTCCTGGTTTTAAATCATCAATTTCCAACCGCACCGCTTCCCGTAAACGTCTTTTTACTTTATTTCTGATCACTGCCTGCTTGCTAATTTTAATACTGACTATTATTCCGAAGCGATTTAACTTTAATTCATTACCAACGGTTTTTACTCCCATTATCTTATCAAAACTTGGCCTTCCTTTTTTGTGAACATTTTCAAATTCTTTTTTCTTGGTCAGCCGGTTTATTTTTTTTAACATTCTTATTTGGTTAATTTTTTTCTACCTTTATCTCTTCGGTTTTTTATTACGTCGCGACCATCCTTCGTGAGCATACGCTTCATAAAACCATGCTTCTTTTTAGCTCTCTTTACATTAGGTTGATAAGTTCGTTTAGGCATATAATATTTTTTATTTATAATAAATAACATTACTAACATAACACCTTATTTGTTTTAAGTCAATATAAACCAATTAGTTAACCACAGAACATGTTGACTACTCTGTTTATAACAATGTGTTTTACTGGAGGAATCGATTGTGATGATATGTTCATTCTTTTTAACTCTTAGAATACCGCTCTGTATAACTCATATACTTACTCACTGTTTTTATTTTTTTTTACACAGTTTTTCCGCCCGGTTTTTATTTTATAATCGATAAAAAACAACCAAAAGTCGATTTTACCAACAGTCTTATTATTATTATTAGTTAAAGATATGAATATAGCGGACTTTTATACACCTAAAAAATGTTTTATAAAATTTATATTTTTTGAAAATCAAAATCCTAAAAAATTTTACTGTGTAAAATCACTCTACAGACTGTAAATTACTTTCCCACTTATTATCAACACCTTATAAACAAAATTAAGAAATTTACAGGGGTTTTATGTTTTTAAATTAACTGCTATAATTTTATTATTAAAATCCTATTAAACAAAAAAAGATCTTTTACTGTTTAAAAACAAAATTTAAAAACAAAACTTGCCATTTCAGGTTTACAATCTTTATTTTTTACTATACGTTATAGTATATAAAAGAGTGAAAATTTAATATAAATAATTTTTTATTTATGAATAATGAACAATTGTGGCAGGCGGTATTAGGGGAGATCGAGTTAAGTTTATCCAGAGCTAATTTCACCACCTGGTTTAAAAACACCTTCATTTCCTCTTTTGAAGAAGATAAAGTGGTTATCTGTGTCCCTAATATGTTTACGAAAGCCTGGTTGGAAAAGAAATATCACAAACAAATAATGGAAGCTTTACAAAATATCAGTAATAAAAAGATAGATAAAATTTTTTATAAAATAGAAACCAGAAAAACCAATCCGGTCGGCGACCTACTTAAAAAGATCAAAATTAAAAAAGACGGTAATAATAAAGAACCGGTATCAATCAATAGATTCGGTTTGAATGCCCGCTATACTTTTGATAATTTTATAGTCGGCAAAGGCAATGAATTAGCCCATGCGGCTTGCCAGGCGGTAGCCGCAAACCCCGGAAACGCTTATAATCCTTTATTTATCTACGGCGGAGTAGGATTAGGAAAAACTCACTTACTCCAAGCGATCGGACACGAAGTTGTTAAAAATACAGATAAAATTTTATACGCTACTTGTGAAAAATTTACCAATGATTATGTTCAGGCGGTAAAAAGCGGCCAAGCTAAAGATTTTAAAGACCGGTATCGGAATGTTGATCTGCTTTTAATAGATGATATTCAGTTTATGGGCGGTAAAGACGGCACCCAGGAGGAATTTTTTCATACTTTTAACGAGCTGCATCAAACCAATAAACAAATAATCTTAACTTCCGATCGCCCGCCGAAATCCATCCCTGCTCTGGAAAAAAGATTATTATCCAGGTTTGAGTGGGGCATGATCGCCGATATCACACAACCCGATATAGAAACCAGAGTGGCGATATTAGAGGCGAAATGTAAAGAGAAAAATTATTCCCTTGATTCGGAAGTTCTTTATTATATCGCTAACAACGTTCAGAATAATATCAGGGAGTTAGAAGGCGCTTTGAATCGCTTGATCGCTTTTCATGAATTTAATAATTCTTTCCCCACTATTGATACCACGAAAAATATTCTAAATAGCTTAATAATGAATATTCAATCGAAATCGGTTACCGGCAAGGATATAATTGAAGCTGTTTCCCGTTTTTTCGATATCTCAAATAAGGAAATAATCGGCAAAAGCCGGAAAAAAGAATTGGTTTATCCGCGGCAGATCACTATGTTCTTAATGCGTAAAGAAATTAATAATTCATATCCGACCATCGGTAATGAATTAGGCGGACGCGACCACACAACGGCAATACATGCTTACAATAAGATCTTAAAAGAAGTAAGTGATAATGAAAAAACCAAGCAGGATATAGAATCTATTAAACAGTTGATATACAGTAACGCGTAAATATATATGAAATTATCAAGTTTACAGGAAAATTTAAAGAACGGCTTGCATATTGTAAGTCATATCGCCGGTAAAAACGTAAATTTGCCGATTTTAAGTAATATAAAAATAGAAACCGAAGGTGGTAATATAAAACTTACCACCACTGACTTGGAAATAGGAATCACAACTAAAATCAGGGGAAAAATTGAAAAAGAAGGGGTGTTTACTATTGACTCTAAATTAGTTACTGATTTTATTTCTTTGTTACCGAATAAAAAAATAGATTTAGAAAAAAAGGAAAATAAATTATTTATCAAAAGCGATAATTATAAAACAGTTATTAAGGGGCAGGAAGCTGATGATTTTCCTTTAATACCGGAGGTACCGAGGGATAATTTTTATAAAGCAAAAATCGATGATTTTAAGAAATCGCTATCCCAGGTAATATTCGCTGTTTCTAATTCAGACACAAGAGCGGAATTATCCGGCGTATTATTTAACTTTACTACGCAAAAATTAATCATGGCGGCTACTGACAGTTATCGGTTGGCGGAAAAAGAAGTTAAATTAACATCTAACACCCACGAAGAAAAGAAAATTATTATTCCCGCTAAAACACTATCCGAGTTAATGAGGGTTTTAGGTTCTATTCGCGCCGAGGAATTATCCGCAGAAGGTGGAGAAATTAATTTTTTTATAACTGACAACCAGGTGCTGTTCGCTGCCGGGAATACGGAGATAGTTTCCCGTTTAATTGAAGGGCAATATCCTGATTATAAACAGATCATTCCTTTAAATAATGAAACCAGCGCCATAATAGAACGCGCTGAATTCATTCGTGCAGTAAAGGCGGCTGCTCTATTTTCTAAAACCGGAATTAACGATGTTAATCTTGATTTTCCTTTAGGTAAGAAAAAAATAATCATCACCGCAACCTCAAGTCAAGCGGGAGAGAATACTACTGATCTGGAAGCGGATGTTAGCGGTAAAGACAATGGTATTGTCGTGAATTATCGCTACCTCTTAGATGGAATTAATAATATCGACACGGATAAAATAAAATTCGAGGTTATTGATTGTAATACCCCCTGCGTATTAAGGCCGTATGATGAAAATAAAAAAGGCGATCATTATTTATATATAATAATGCCGATAAAGCAATAATTTTATTAAGTGTATATAAAAAAATCCTCCACGGACGGAGGATTTTTTGTATAATCGGTTATGATCTATTGAGACGCGATATTATTAACAATAATTATAATATCCTCTGTTTTAATTATTTTATTATCCCAGGTAAGCGCTTCACCGTAAATCTTATAAGTGCCGGAGGCGGGAGTGTGCTCCCATAATCCGGCGGCGATATTTTCTCCGGCCGGATCTATTACTGATATTAACTTTGGCGCGCCACCCTCCCCTAAAGAATATACGTTTATTTTAGATACCCGATTGGAATTTTTAATTTCAAATTTAACTGTTAACGGGAAATCAATATTAGACAAAGCTAAGCCGCTTCGAGGGGAGATAAGCGATAATTCCGGCTGTTGGTCGTTAATATTAATATTATTTTCTAAAGCTAAATTAAATTCCACCTCTTTGGCGGTGCAATTATCAACATCATCACAGACGCGTATTTTTAAATTGTGAAAACCATTATTAAGAAAGTCGATCGATTTTTGCAGGTTAAAAGGATAGGAATTGTTGGTAAAAAACAGATTGCCGTTTATATAATATTCAACCCGGGAAACTCCGCGAGGCGCCGTAGCCCGAACACGCCCGATCAACAAAGGATTGGTGATTAACTGGTTATTTTCCGGAGCTAAAATTTCCATCTGCGGCTGGTTTTCGGCGGTGTGCAGGTTGTCATATTCCTTAGGTGGAGTAGAACTTGAAATAATTAAGCCCGACTCAGTTCCGGAGGCGGCCTGTTTTTCGGCCCAAGCTAAAACGCGGCTTTCCCATAAAATGAACTGAGGGTCATTTTCCGGGTTTTGCGGCGGCTCGCTTAAGGGGTTATCTTTATCAACGAAATATAAAATTGAATGAGGTTCAAAAAACGTTTTTTCCTCAATTGAATCCGGCGGCGTAAATTCCGTGGCCAATAAACCGGTAGTTTTATCGATTTTAACGGTTGTGGCTGCGCCTGCCTCCCCGTCTAATATCGGTTTATTGGTTTTAGGGATTTCCGGTTTCCTGAATTCTTCGATCGGGGTGTCGCCCAAAACTCTTTTCATGTAATCATGCCAGATCGGAGCGGCCACCACACTGCCATCAGCCCCCCGTTTCATCTCTGAGTTATCATTATTCCCAACCCAGACGCCGGTAACAAGCGAAGGGGTATAACCCATCGTCCAGGCATCGTGATAATCGTTGGTGGTGCCGGTTTTAGCGGCTACAGGCCGTGAACCCAAGGTCAACCAATTCGATTCCCCAAAAACATAGGCCCGCGCACTGTTATCTGATAATACATCATTGATCATCCGGGATATCTTAGGATCAAGAACCTTTTTTTCCGGCGTTTCTTTATATTCTTCCAATATATTCCCATCTTTATCTTCTACTTTTAAAATACTAACCGTTGGGTGTATTATTCCTTCGCGGGCGAAAGCGCTATAAGCGTTGGCGTGTTCCAGGAGTTTTACTTCCCCCCCGCCTAAAACCAAAGATAATCCATAACGATTAGGATCATTTAAGGTTGAATAACCGAGTTGTTGGGCGATATCTATTACTTTATCAACCCCGGCTAAATATAAGGTTTTTACCGCCGGGATGTTGAGTGAGCCCGCTAAGGCTTTGCGCATAGTGATCGGACCATGTTCTTGTAGGTCATAATTATGCGGTTCATAAGGAGGTTGTTTCACCCCTTCTGGTGTAAAATTCGTTACAACGTCATAAAGAATGGTGTTAGGGGTATAACCCTTGATAAACGCGGTCGCGTATACTAAAGGTTTAAGTGATGAGCCGGGTTGCCGGTTGCTGGTGCAGATATTTACCTGGCCGTCAATTTCATCATTAAAATAATCACGCGATCCGACCATAGCCAGTATTTGCCCGGTTTTAGGATCAAGGGAAACCAAGGCGGCGTTGGAAGCGTTCCATTTTTCTGCATTTTTCGGAGCGATCTCATTGATCACTTCTTCAGCGATGTTTTGTTTATATAGATCAAGGGTGGTATAAATTTTTAATCCGCCTTGTTCAACTGTTTTTTCGCCGTATTTCTCGGAAAGCATTTCCTTGACATACATAACGAAATGCGGCGCTTTTATGTTCGTCTCCGGCCCCTTAAACACTATTTCTTGAGTTTTAGCGACTTCCGCTTCCTCTTTTGTAATATAACCCTGGTTGACCATCAGATCGAGAATATACTTCTGTCTGCCTAAAAGTATATCTTTGTTCGGCCCGTAAGGAGAGTATCTACTTGGAGATTGTGTTAGGGCCGCAAAAACAGCGGCTTCCGCCAAAGTTAAGTCTTTAGCGTTTTTTCCGAAATATTTTTCACTTGCAGCTTCAATTCCATATGCGTTAGAACCATAAGGTATTTCATTAAAATACATTTGTAATATTTCATCCTTGTTGTATTTTTTTTCTAACCGATAAGCTAACACCCATTCTTTTATTTTTCTTACGTACCGGCTCTTTTCTGACATTAAAATAGCGTTTTTGATAAATTGTTGGGTTAGCGTGGATCCGCCCTGCGCGTCGCGCCCTTTGATTTTTTGCCAAACGACGCCGCGGAATATTCCCCATAAACTAACACCGCCATGGTTATAAAAATCTTTGTCTTCAATGGCGATCGTCGCTTGTTTGATATAAACCGGCAAATCAACTAAATTAACCAGAGTTCTTTTTTGATCGCCGTGGATCTCGTATAATACCTGTTCCCCGGTGCGGTCATAAATGATCGTGCTCTGCGCTAATTGACGGTCCAGGAGGCCGTCTGGATCCGGCAGGTCGCGCGATATCCAGGCTACGGCCGTTAAAGAAAATAAAACTCCGCCCAAAAATAAAACTATCGCCGCCAGGATAATTTTTCTTTTTATGTCCGTATAATTAAAATTAAAACTGAATCGCTCCTGTTTGCGGATAATTTTTTTTGCGGGACGAATATTTTTTTGCGGACGGTTAATGTAATATTTTTTCTTGTTGGCCCGCCAGCTTTGGCTTTTGTTTTTTATTTGCGGAATCGGCATTTAAGAAAATCGAATAATAATTTTATATAAGTAATTTTTTTACTCTTGTTTTATTTAAGTATCTTTAGGTATTTTTGCGGCAATTTAAATTATTCCCGGTAATATTTGGCGGCGGTTTCCGGAGAGACTGAATTTATGATCAGGCCGCTGCCCAGTTCAATGCCGGCCCAGATAGAATCCCGAGGCTGGATCTTTAAATATAAATGCTGGTCATGATTTGAGATAAGCTGATGCAGGAAATAATTAAAAGACAGATCAAGCCTTCCGATTTTTACCAGGATTTTTTTTAATGCGGCCGCAAAAGACCTGAACTCCATCGGTTTCATTAAAGTGATATTATCAATGTGTCGTTTTGTGAAAATCCAGGCTTCATAATGGAATTCAGAGGCGTAAGGCGCGATTGCCGCTACATACCTATCTTCGAATATTTTACGTTCAGAATGCATTTCTTTTTTTATTATATCGCAATAAGGACAAGTGCCGTGTTTTATTTTATATGATTGGGCCGCGGCAATCTCACTGTTCACTTCCGGAGGTATGATGTCGGTGGCGAATACCTGGGAATGAGCGTGTACGATGGAGGCGCCGGCTTTTGAACCCTGATTCTTAAAACAAAGAACATAATCAATGTTATCAATCTTGCTCATCACCTCTGTGCGGCGGGCGTACATCCTTAAAACCTGTTCGATTTCATCAATGTTTAAATCATCAAGATCATCGGTATGCCGCCGCGTTTCTATAATCACTTCCTGGGAGCCATAGGCGCGTTTGTTGTCGAGTGTTACCGCCGGGAAAATATTATCAATAGAGGCCACCAGCCATTTTTTTTCTTCATCCGGTTTCATAATTTTATCCTTCAGGATATTATTTTTGATGTTACCCGGGCAAAAGGGGCACTCCGCTGTCCGCTTAATAACCGTTTCTTCTTTAATGTCGCGCGGCCGTTTAGCCCGGCCGGGGGTTATGATTACGTATTTATCCTGTAAATACGCCTTACGGATCTCAGATTTAAATTTCATAAAATCGTAAATTTAGAATAACTATACAATATAAAGTATACCAAATCAAGGGCAATTATTAAAGAGAAAGAAAAAAATGGATTTATTAATATTTATTTAAAATAAGATTAAAAACATAGTTATAATAATAAAAAAGCGATCCTTGCCGGATCGTTCGGGGATGGAGAAATTTATTTTTTGATACTCAAAAGGGTTTTTAATTTTACGGCGGCGGACCCGATTGTTGTATCGCTTATTCCGTAATAGATTTTTAAAATATCACCCACAATAACCGCTCCATTGCAAAATATTATACGCGGCAATTCACGTTTTTGGGCCGTTTTTTTTATGAATTTTTTTAAATTTTTTTGTTCCATTATTTCCATAGCCTTAAAACCGCCCGGTAAAATATTAATAAATCCGGACGTAATATGTCCGGCTGGCGGCGCAAAAACCGGCTTTGAGGTTCTGTATAAAATTTTAGACGGATTTTTTAAATCCAGCAGTACAAAACCCAGACGGTAAATTATCCGGCCCTTTTTATTCTCTATGCCGTGGTATAAAACCAACCAACCTTTTTTAGTTTTTAAAGGCGGCGGTCCCATTTCAATATGGGCACTGTCGAAAAAGTTAAGTCGCGGTTTTAAAAAGGGTTTATAGGTCGGCCGCCAACTTAACCCATCATCGGAATTTGCCAGCCAGATATGGCGGTCGCCGAAAAGCATATAAAATTTATTGTTGATTTTTTCCGGAAAAATACCTCCGGCTTTAGACCAGTATTTGGCCGCAGCCGGCGTTTTTTGGGCGCTATCCCAGGGGACGATAAAACCATGCGCGCGTTTAAAATCCCAATCGGGGATCATCTCGCCGTGCCGGATCCAGTTTTTAAGATCTTTCGATGTTGCCAGGCACAATCGGGCCGAAAAACCGTCATAGGCCGTATAGGTAAGGTAATAAAGGCCATCTATAACCACAATGCGCGGATCCTCCAACCCGTTTTTTTCAATGGTCATTTCGGGTGATAAAAGCGGTTTTTTATCACAAATGAATTTTTTTCCATCGCCCGATACCGCGTGTCCGATCTTTGATATCCAGCCGGCTCCGACCGCGCGATAAAAAAGATGGTAAACGCCGTTTTTACGTATAACTCCCGGATTATAGACCATAAGCGATTGCCAGACGCTTTTCGGATCCGGCCTGAGGATCGGGTTGTGCTTTATTGTTTTGAATCGCATAATTATTTATTTGTCCGTCATATATTTATTTTAACAAAATTTGGGAAAAATAAAAAACTTTTATAAAAAACAATCCCCGGTACACCCGGGGATCGTTTTATGTAAAATTATTTTTTATCTTCGAAATCCTCCTCGTCCGCCGCTATCGCGCCTGTCGCGCCCATTACGATTCCCGCCGAATCCACCTCTATCCCTTCCGCCGCCGAATCCTCCGCCGGATTGCTCGCCTTTGCGGTTGAGCCAAAGCGGTTCGTTTTCCGTAAGCCCGACCATGGTCAGATTCAGCCGTCCCTGATCGTCTATTTCTTCCACTTTTACGTAAACTTCGTCGCCGACCGCGAAAAAGTCAGACGGTTTTGAAACGCGGTAAGGGGCAAGTTTGGAAACGTGCACCATACCGTCGCGCCCGGGAGCTATCTCCACAAATGCGCCGAAATCCAGCATGCGGACGACCTTGCCTTTAAAGATTTCGCCTGGCTCGAATTCACGAGTGATATCTTCTACCATCTTCAGGGCCTTTTTACTGCTTTCTTCGTCGGTGGAGCAGATAAAGACCGTACCGTCATCTTCAATGTCGATCGAAACGCCGGTTTCGGCTATAATACCGTTAATAACCTTGCCGCCGGCACCGATCACATCGCGGATCTTATCCGGATTTATATGGATAGTGATGATGCGCGGCGCGTAAGGAGATAATTCCGGACGCGGAGCCTCGATCGCTCCGGCCATAACCTTAAGTATTTCCTTCCGGGCGGTCCGGCCGCGGTCCAGAGCTTCTTTTATTATTTCATCGGTGAGGCCGTTTGTTTTTGTGTCGAGTTGAATAGCGGTAACCCCGTCTATTGTACCGGTGATCTTAAAGTCCATGCCTCCTTTACCATCTTCAAGGTCCTGGATATCGGTTAATACCTCCCAGCGGCTCATATCCTCGTTCGAAGCCAAGCCGATCGCTATACCAGCCACCGCTTTTTTAATCGGGACGCCGGCATCCATTAAGGCCAGGGACATAGCGCAGGTTGAACCCATAGAAGATGAGCCGTTAGAGCCCAGCGTTTCCGACACCACCCGGATCGTGTAAGGAAAATCGTCTTTTGAGGGGATAAGGGGTAAAAGGGCTTTTTCGGCTAGTGCACCATGCCCGATTTCTCTCCTGCCCGGTCCGCGCATGGGTTTAGCTTCGCCAACTGAAAACGGGGGAAAATTATAATGATGCATGAATCTTTTTTCACCAACACCCTCGATTCCCTCCAGGGATTGTGCCAATCCGGGAGCGCCCAAAGTCACAATCGACATAATTTGGGTTTCCCCCCGGGAGAAGAGCCCGGCGCCGTGATTTCTGGGAAGTATTTCTACGTCAGCTGAAAGGGGTCTGATCTCGTCAAGTTTCCGGCCGTCCACCCGCCGCTTATTTTCGATTATTTCCCGGGTTATAGCCGCGTCTACGGCCGCTTCCACTGTTTTTTTGATGGCGAACTCGCGTTTATCACGGCTGATATTCTGGTCGAACAAATATTCGTCCAAGCCGTCTTTGATCGCCTGCACCGCTAATTTACGCTCGCCTTTGGTATAGTAGGTCTTATCGAAAAGAATTTTATTTATATTGCTTTCAAGCCATTTCTCGGCGGTTTTGATCAATACTTCTTTTTCTTTTTGGGATTCTGTTTCTTCGGCGCTGACCCTCTTTTTTTTGTTGTCTATTTTTTTTACCCCAACCTCGGAAACCATTTTTTTGATCAGGTCGATAGCGCCTAAAAGTTCTTTTTGGCCGGCTATTATTGCCGCGTACATATCATCCTCTTTTATCTCGCTTCCTCCAGCTTCAATCATGATCACCTTTTTTTCAGTTCCCGCCACGATCAGATCCAGATCGCTTTTTGTCCGTTCTTCATAGGTGGGATTAAAGATCAGCTTTCCTTCAACGCGGCCGACTCTAATACCGCCGATCGGTCCGGACCAAGCGACACCGGAAAGAGACAGGGCGGCTGAAGCGGCTACAAGGGAAACGATATCATAATCGTTCTCATGGTCGGTTGAGAGGACGGTAATAACCACTTGCACGTCTTTGCGGGAACCCTCGGGAAATAAGGGGCGGATCGAACGATCGATCATCCGTCCCGTAAGAATAGCTTCATCGGACGGGCGCCCCTCCCGCTTAATCCAGCGGGAACCTTTTATGATGCCGGCGGCGTAAAGTCGTTCCTCGAAATCTACCATCAGTGGGAAGAAATCAATACCTTCCCGTTCTTCTTTTGATTCGACGACGCTTGCTAAAACCACCGTATCCCCGTATTGTACGGTTACGGCGGCATTGGCCTGGCGGGCCAACCTTCCGGTTTTAAGAGTGAGTGTGCGGCCAAGCCACTCAGTTGAGAACATTTTTTCGTTGTTCATGTTTTTTTGTTTCGCGAATCCAATAAAATATGTTACGTTTCGGATAACATAGGAATAAGGGATCGCTGTAGGCTTGGCCACCAGATTAAAGGACTGGTGAATCACCACGCAGTACTATCTATCCGATGACCAAGTTTTTTATTATTTAATTCGTTTTTAACAGGAATCTTTTGTCTTCGCTTAAATTCAGGAAATCATCCGACTCTTCTATTAATCGCGATGAGGCGGTTTGTTTAAAAGCGGCTATTTCCACCAGACAACCCATGGTATTTTGAAGATAACTTACCAAAGGAACATAATCCCCGTCGCCGGAAACGATCACGATCACGTCCAGTTTTTTCCCAAGCTTGATCGCGTCCATGGCGATGCCGACGTCCCAATCGGCCTTTTTAGCGCCACCCGCAAAGATCTGCAGCTCTTTCATTTTTACTTCGAATCCTTGCTGGCTTAAGGCCTCGAAAAATGAAGTTTCTTCCTCTGACTCGGTTTTTATAACATAAGCAGTCGCCCGGATCAGTTTTCGCCCGGCTACCACCGCCCTTAAAACCTCTTTATAATTAACCCTGGATTTATATAAATTCTTAGCCGAGTGGTACATATTGGATACATCAACCAAAATACCAACCCGTTGGTCTTTGTGTTTTATCATATTAAATATCAGTGAGCCATGGAATGCCGAGTAAAGGTATCCAGAATCGCACGTTAATTAATTTATTCTTTTTCAGCAGCGGCTTCTTCCGCGATTTCCTCTTCTTCCACCTTGATCTCGTCTTTAGCCATTAATTCCTGTTCTAATCTTAGTCTTTCATCTTCTTCTTCGATAAGTTTTTTGGCTATTTTTAATTTTAACCGTTTAGCGAGATCAGCAAATGATTTTTCATCTTCCTTTTGGAGATATTTTAAGAGTTTTCTTCTCTCGCCGACTTTTTTTAAAAGACCGCGGCGGGAAGAATGATCGTGTTTATGCTTTTTAAGGTGTTCGGATAATTCCTTGATCTCTTCGGTAAGGATAGCGATCTGCACCTGGGTAGAACCGGTGTCGTTATCATGCACCTTAAACTTGCTGATAATTTTTTGCTTGATTTTTTTGTCTAACATTGGTTTTTTCCTTATCCGAGAAATGGAAAAAATCACTAATTCCAAGAACCAAGATAAGGTAAGTTTAGAATAATTTCTTAATAACATTATTTACCCTTAAGATTAGCATATAGTTAAAAAAAAAGCAAGCGGAGCTCTTTGACAAAACCGTTCATTTTTGCTAAGGTAAAGTCAGTTTAAAGAACTTTAACAATGTACGGTTAATTTAATAACAAACGGCGAGGTTAAAATGGAAACCAAAAGACGATCATTAAAAACGGAATCTTTAATCGTTCACGGTTCGCATTTTGGAAAACGGGAAAATGGTCCACTGGTTCATCCAATCTACGCGAGCGCACCTTTTCAATTTAAAACCGCTCGAGAGATCTCCGATGTTATGAGTGGAAAAACTGAAAATAGCTGCGTATACACTCGTTGCGGCGGAAATCCAAATATTACTGATCTCGAAGAAAGACTGGCCCTGCTTGAAAACGGGACGGGAGCTATTGCCACGTCTTCCGGCATGGCGGCGATCGCGGCTACTGTTATGACATTTCTCCGGCCAGGCGATAATTTTGTGGCCTGCGCCACGGCTTACGGCGGAACACACGCTTTATTTGATAATGACCTAAAAAGATATTTCATGAAAGCGAGGTTTGTCGCCAGGAAAGATTACGGCAATTCCGCGGTCATTGAAAAAATGATCGACCATCAAACCAGGTTTCTTTATGCTGAAACCGTTACAAACCCGGTGTTGGATGTTATCGATATTTCTTTTTGGGCAGAAATCGCCAATAAACACAAAATTCCGTTGATTACCGACAATACCTTTGCGACGCCGTATTTATTGAGGCCGCTGGATCTGGGCGCTAACATCGTGGTCCACTCGGCCACAAAATACATAAACGGCCACGGAGACGTGACCGCCGGCGCGATCGTATGCAGGAATATTTCGGATCTACAGAAGATCAGAAATGAATACATGAACCACTTCGGTCCGATGCTAAGCCCCCGGGATGCCCACGAGATCGTGCGCGGACTAAAATCCCTTCATCTGCGCATGGAGCGGTTCTGTAAAAGCGCCAAAGAAATCGCCGAGTGGCTACAGAAACAGGAAATGGTAAACCGGGTCTATTATCCCGGCCTACCTAAGCACCCCGGCCATCATACCGCTTTAAGGCAGATGGACGGAAAATTCGGCGGCATGGTTTCTTTCGAGCTTAAAGGGGGACAGGAAAAAGCGTGGAGATTCATAGATCACGCTACGGCATTTATCAATTCGGTAAGTTTAGGCGACCTTGAATCCCTGATTACCCATCCCTGGTCCACCACCCACGTTTCTTATAGAGACAGCGATAAACTAGAAGCCGGTATCACTCCCGGTTTTATCCGCTTATCTATCGGCGCCGAACACCCGGACGACCTGATCGCCAATCTGGAAGAAGCCTTGAAAAAAGCATATTTCCGTTTATAAAAAATACCGCCCTTCAAATCCGGGGCGGTTTTATTATTTTAAAATTCGCCGGTATTTATAGACAATAAGCGAAAGAATTGGTAAAATTAAGACATGTTAATCATTAAGCGAAGAAAAATATGAATCTAGATGATCTTAAAATCTATAAAAAACTGGACACCGGCCGGGTCGGCGAGGCTATGGAATCCTTGCCGGACCAGATGCGGCAGGTTTTAGACGAGGCGCGGCTGATAAAAGTGCCCGCGGAATACAGCCGCGTTTCTCAGATAGTGTTAAACGGTATGGGTGGCTCTAATATCGGCGCGCATATCCTGCGCTCGGCCTTTGCCGACAAGATTAAGGTGCCTATTACCATTACACCCGGATACAGCGTTCCGGCCCACGTCAATGAGAATACTTTATATATCTTGTCCTCATATTCCGGCACCACCGAAGAGCCATTAAGCGTTTACCGCGAAGTGAAAAAACGCGGCGCGAAGATCATGGCGATAAGCTCGGATGATCCGAAAAGTAAACTGGTAAAACTAATGATGAGAGATGATATTCCCGGTTATATTTTTAAGCCGCAATTCAACCCGTCTCTCCAGCCGCGCCTGGGGCTCGGATATTCTATATTCGGGATCGCCAGCATGATCGCCAAAGCCGGACTGTTTAAAATAAACGTGCGTGAGATTGAGGATATTATCGCTTCCTTGGAAATCTGGACCCGGCGCCTTCGGCCGGAAGCGCCGACCCGGGTAAACGCGGCGAAACAGATCGCGCAAAAAATATTCGGGCGCATACCGGTTCTGGTCGCGGCTGAACATTTAACGGGAAATATACACGCGACGCGCAACCAGATCAATGAATGCTCAAAATCGTTCGCTTCTTTCTTGGAACTCCCCGACCTGAATCACTATACAATGGAAGGACTGGTTAATCCGGCAAGCAATCGAAAAAACCTGGCGTTTTTATTTTTTGATTCAGCTTTTTATAATCCGCGAGTACAGAAACGGAGCCAGCTTACCAAACAGGTGGTTAAAAAAAATAAAGTAACCGTTATCGCCTATGAGATGAGGGGCGATAAAAAATTATTACAGAATTTTGAGCTTTTGCAGTTGGGAGCCTGGGTGAGTTATTATCTGGGTATCGCCTATAAGGTTAATCCGGCCGCCATTCCTTATGTCGACTGGTTTAAGAAGATGCTCCAATAGGTTTTTAGGTTTTAGGTTATAGCTTTTAGGGTTTGGATTCTTGGTGGATAATGGTTTTTAGATTGACTTTTTCGGAAAACGTGTTAAATTGAAAGCGTTGTTTGTTTTTATTATAAAAATCATTAAATGCACATTTTAAAAAAAACAGGGGGGGTAAAAGATGGATTACGAGGACGCGAAAAAACTGGTCGTGGACGAGTTGACGAAAAAACTTAAAACCAAGAGTAAGGTTTACTTTAATGATCTGGTCGCCATTTTGGGTGTAAAGCCGCGGGAGGCGAAACCGCTTATTAATCGGATGGTGGCCGAAGGCCTACTGGAATACTGGTCGAGCGGATCGACTACGATGTACGGCCTGGCCGGACAAGGAAAGCAGCAATAAGCGCAGATTATAAAAATAAAGCAAAGTTCTACAGGAAACCACCGCGTAAAAGGGTGGTTTTTTATTATTTTTTTGTGTAGAGACGCGATTAATCGCGCCTCTACGGTTTATTTATAAATTAACTATTTGTTTAAAATTAGTTAAAAAATAATTAAAGTACTTGACTTTTTTATTGAATTATGCTATATTAAAAAAGACGTTTTATTTTTTTGAACATTACAATTAACCCACACATAGAAAGGGGGGTGACCTATGGCTCGTTATTTACGCAAACCCAATGTCAGGTCCGCCAGGGTAAAATTTCCCTGGGAAAAAGCTGTGATCGAAGAGAAAGACTTTCAGGGCACTATGGGGGGGGAGGATGATTGTGGTTGCCGACTCTCCGACGAATACCTCGGAATTGTTCCACTACACACCGCCATCGGCAGCATTGATAACTGGCCCGAAGATTGCCTGGACCCGGATGAACGCGCCTACGGCTCCCCGTCGGAGTATCGGGGAAAGCGCTGGGTTCCGTTCGAGGAATGGGCCGTAGGCATAGTGCCAGATGATGATTGGGATGATGATCTTATCACCGACTACACCGCAAAGGAGCTCGGGCCAAACGCCATTCGTCGGGCCGCCCGCGAGCTTCTCCTGACGGTTGGTTGCGACCCCGATCGTTTCGATGAGCCGGAAAAGGCGCGGCTGATGATGCTCGCCGCCAAGGTGTACGTCGAGAAGTCGCTGACCCGCAACCGTGATATTTTCGGTTTGGACGGCCTGATCGCCCTGTACCACCAAACGGCCGACAATGACGGCACGGCTTTTCTTCACTCCTTTGTTCCGGCACTTTGCCGCCGGATTCGAGAGTGGTGCGGTTGTGTACCTAAGATTTCGGTGCAGGCCGAGCGTTTTCTCCGCTATAATGCCAAGGCAGAGGAGGTGTACGAGGATGAGCCGGATTGGATCCGACTCGGCCGGGCCATCTACGGCGAAGTAGAATTTGCCGACCTGCTCCGGCGGACGCCGGCCATATCCAAAAGGCTACGGGCGGAGCGTCTGGCCGCCACCGCCTAACAGTAACAACTTTCCCCCGCTTGTGAGAAAGCACAAAAAACGTGCTGACTCATAAGCGGGGTGTTTTTATTCCCGCCGTATTTTTGATAAAAATAAAAACACCGCAACCTAGGGCAGTGTTTTTGTTTGTGAACCCAAGTATTCCAAACCCATAATTAAAGAAATTATAAGATGGTATTAAAATATTTTCAAATAAATAAAATGACCTCGATAATATTCGAGGTCTTGTTGTTGTTAATTTTAAAATCTATGTTCGTGTGAAGACGGAAATGTCTCGTCTGTTTTTTTTACAATTAAATTAAAACCACAATAATTGCAGTGTAGCTGATAAGATGGTTTTGTTGCGCCCCACTCCATACCAATAGTTAATTTGTGTTTTCGGTGTTTTAGACACATATCCAGTTTGTTGAGGGTGTCATGCGCATCAATAAATTTATCGCCCATGGGCTGAAATAAAATCGGAGGTTTTTGTTTGGATGATTCCATTTTGAGCTGAAATCTTGGCATGACATCGCACATACCGACATCTTCAATTATAATTGCCACAACCTTTAATTTCATTTTTCTCCTCTTTGCAGGTTTAACAAAATACTTGAGGTTTTATGGGTTTTTGTCAAAAAATTTGTATTTTATTAAACAACCTTCTTTCTAATTTGAGTTTGTGTGATTTTAAAGACCTAAGATTAAAAAATTTTATTATAATATATAAAAAAATACAAGGGTTTGATTTCCGAAGGTGTACGCAAAAACCATACTATTGGTATGGTTTTTTGTTGTGACGCCACGGGGAATCGAACCCCGGTTGTGAGGATGAAAACCTCATGTCCTAACCACTAGACGATGGCGCCTTGATGGTAAAAAATAAAGTCCTTAATAAGGAAATTAGGACTAAAATCAATATAGCCTAAAAATAAAAAAAAGTCAATAATCGCTTTACAAAATAAGAAATTAGTGTTATTTTTGTTATTACTATGATAATGCTAGGAATAGAAACCTCCTGCGACGAAACCGCCGCGGCTATCGCCGAGGGCAAAGGGAAAAACGTGAAAATTTTATCTAACGTGGTTTCTTCGCAGATAGAGATACATAAAAAATACGGCGGCGTCGTGCCGGAAGTGGCCGCGCGCGAGCATGTTTTAAATATCCTCTCCGTGGTCGATTCTGCGCTGGAAAAGTCCGGAAAAAAGAAAATCGACGCGATTTCGGTTACGATCGGACCGGGTCTGATCACATCGCTGGTTGTCGGTATTGAAACCGCCAAGGTTTTAGCCTATGCGCGAAAATTGCCGGTAATCGGCATTAACCATATCGAGGGCCATGTGTATGCTAATTTTATAAATAGAAAAAAGGATGTTGAGTTTCCGGCCATGATTTTAACCGTGTCGGGTGGACACACCATGCTTGTGCTTATGCGCGGGCACGGCCGCTATAAGACGATCGGCGAAACGCGCGACGACGCGGCCGGAGAGGCCTTTGATAAAGCGGCGAAGCTTATGGGAATCGGCTACCCCGGCGGCCCCGCCATAGCCGCTCAGGCAGAAAAATTCCAAACCACAAATAAATTCGAAATTCGAAATTCGAAAATTGTCTTGCCGCGGCCGATGATTAATTCCGGAGATTTTGATTTTTCTTTTTCCGGATTAAAAACCGCTTTATTCTATGAGTTGAAAAAAGATAAAAATTGGAAAAAACGCATTCCGGAATACTGTTATGAATTCCAGCAGGCGGCGGTTGATACGCTTGTTTTTAAAACCATCAAGGCGGCGGAAAAATATAAAGCTAAAACGGTCATGCTTGCCGGCGGCGTGGCGGCTAATACGGAATTACGGAAACAGCTTGAAAAAGCGGTTAAGGAAAAACTAAAAGCGGCATTTGTCATGCCGGATTTAATATATACTACGGATAACGCGGCCATGGTCGCTGCGGCCGGATATTTCCGCGCACTGAAAAAAAACTTTACGCCCTGGGAAAAATTAAAAGTGGATTGTAATTTAGAATTAAAGTAACGGCGTTTAAGGCGCAATTTTTTTAGATAAGCGGTTGAAGAAAGGAGCTATAATGGGTTTTTGGAGAAACATCCTTTACGGCATGGCTTCTGTCGGCGCCGGCATGGCGAGTATATTCGGTTATCGCCGCCCGCGGCCCAAATACAAACGATTCAAATATCGTACTTACGAAGAAATTATTGCGGAAATACGAAGATTCCCCGAAACCAGCAAAGGGGTTTCCGGCCGCGGCCAAAAAAATAAAAAATAGGAATTATAAAAAGGACCATAGACGGCCCTTTATTTTTTATTGGATTTTTGTGATGGTCAGATCATTGATTCGTCCCGCATAAAATAACGGGTTATTTCCGGACACGAAGATTTGAGGATCGATCGATAGGCTTTTTTTAGAACTATCAAGAAGCAGTTCTCGGGTATAGCGGTCTAGATTTAGTTTATCTAAGATCTCATACATTTTTTTAACGGTTCTAATGAACAGGTGCGGGTCCGGGAAGTCGCTATTCTTTAATTCGTAGACGCAGACTAATTTGTAACTTAAATTAAAATCACCATGTTTTCCCCGAAGAATGGATTTTCCCGCGTACTCACTGGTATATTCGGTCGCCCTATGATTTTTTGCCTCTTTTTTCGCGCGGCGGACGGAAGCGGCAGTGATAATTAAAGATAAGAAAAATGCGACCGCGACCATTTTTAAAATTGCCACCCCATTATCGGGGGATACCCATTTAAAAAGAAGGCCGAAAAACCAAAACCACAAAAGAAGCGCCGTCGTTGTGATAAACATAGAAATACAAAACGACGCGCCTGACAAGCAGTTTTTTCCGTATTTTTTTTCAAACCGATCCTCATAGAATATGTATAAAAAAACATACGCGGCTATCAGTCCTAAAAAAATAATCACGGCAATTGGCGTAACATGGGTCGAGGGAAAAAGAATTATGCCGGAAATCGCCAGGATTAAAAAGCCGATAAAAGAAGATATTTTTGCTGCCCAGAGCGGATCGTTTTTTTGCATCTTTCTTCTCCTTTTGCCGATGCGTTGTTTAAAAGAGCCTATTTTATTTATCTATATTAGTGTATTATTATAAAAAGTCAAGACGGTCGGGTTATAATTTTTTAAAACAGCGCCGGCAGAGTGCGCGATAGGCGTAGGTGCCGTCATCCGGTATGGAGGGCGGCAGTCCCTTAAATATCGGAACACTATCTTTAAGTACTTGCGTATAAACCGCATCGGGCTGGCGGCAATGGTCGCAGACCGCCCGTTTATAGTTTACTGTATTAGGACCCAATTCCAGGAGCTCCTTAATTATCTTGAACATCCGACCCTGATAATCGGTATCAAGGCCGGAAATAACGACCCGTGTCCCCCAGCGCAGAAGTTCGGCCACGTATTTCGCGTCCGTATCCGGAAACATATGGATCTCGTCGATGCCCACCGCCGCGTAGCCGCCGTTCACTATCTCCTTAATACTTTTTATTTTTCGTGCTTCCGCTACGACGTTATTACGCGATTGTATCGCTTCATCACGGACGTTGTTTATCGAATGGAATAAGGCGAATTTTTCGTCGGTATATTTTAAGGGGGCGAAATAGTTTATGAGCTCGAATGATTTGCCGCTTTTCATCGGTCCCAGTATTAAAATTAATTCCATAATTTAAATTTATAAATAAAAACCGCTGTTTTAGTATTATACAGCGGCCTTTTTGTTTTGGCAAAATTTTTTTCAAATCAATTAGCGTATTAGGCCTGAAACCATAGGGTTTTGGCTTTTTCGAACATCTCGATCTTCTGGGCTTTTTCCTTGAGGTCGTAATTATAGTGCTCAAAAACAGAAGCGGGCATGGCTGTAAAAATTTCCGTGATCAGGTCCCGGTTGGCGGCAAAGAATTTCGGAACAAGCTCAAAGTACCCGGTCCATTTTAAGGGTTTATGGATATACACGAAAACATTGACGGTAATCCATTGTAAACAAGACGCCTCGGCCGGATAGTTTTTGGCTTCCCGCCAGGCTTTGATGGCGGTATTAAAGGCGGCCAACTCCTCAACGACGTTTTTAAAAACAGAATGCAGGAAGCTGTCGTTGAAAACCACTTCTTCTATCGAGTTGATGGCCGCGTAATATTCTTTTTTCTTATAAAGCGAAAGCGTTTCCGAGGCGACTTCACGGAAAGCGATCAGTTCCTTTTTTTCCTGTTCGCCGGTCTTGAGGTCGGTTATAATATCGCCGACAACAGCTTCGCCCCAGTCGTGGGTGACGGCGGACAACATTAAGATAAATTTCGTCTTTTCGGAAAACATCCTCTCCGTCGTTTCAACGAATTTTTTCGTGAACATCAGAATGTTTAAGAGGTGCCTGAGATTATTAACGTCAATCCCTAAAATTTCTTCCCATTTTTCATTGGTCCAATGTTCCGGTTTATATCGCCCGTAGCGGATATTCTTGGCCAAGGTCTGGCCGTATTTGGTTTCTGTAAAAAAATTGTGAAGTTCGATCAGATCCGAAAATTCTTTTTTCAGGTTCATTTTTATCCTCCAGATTCCCCGGTTGTCATTTGTTGCGTCATATTCAAACGGATAAAGAATTTTAAGTTGAAATCATGGCGTTCCCCCCGTATTATTTTTTAATGAGCGGGTCTTATTTTTAGTTATACACAGATTAAAAAGTCTTTCTGTCATTTTAACGCATTATTAATTTATCGGCAACGCGAGTGTCAAAGAGCGTGAAAATGCGCAAAACGCGTAGAGACGCCCCGACGGGCGTCTCTACAATGAATTCGGTATATTGGTTATATCGGATTATTTTTTCTTTTTTATTAATTCTTCCTCTTTTTTCAAGACCGCTAAAGTGGTTTTTACGACCGTGTCCGGGATCAGGGAGATCGAATCTATGCCGCATTCGACCAGCCAGGCCGCGAAATCCGGAAAGTCCGAAGGCGCCTGTCCGCAGATACCGACCTTGGTTTTTGTTTCCTTGCCGACCTGGATCAGATATTTAATAAGAGTACGGACGGCTTCATTCTTCTCGTTGGAAACCCCCGCCACCTCAAGCGTGCCGCCGGCATCGCGATCGATGCCTAGGGTCAGCTGTGTTAAATCGTTAGAACCGATAGAGAAACCGTCGAATTCTTTAGCGAATTCATGCGCCAGGATGATGTTGGAAGGAATTTCCGCCATCACGTAAATATCAAGGCCGTTTTTGCCCCGGACGAGACCGTGTTTGGCCATGATCTCTTTAACGCGTTTACCCTCTTCCACGGTGCGGCAGAAAGGAACCATGACCTTTAAATTGGTCAATCCCATGTCATCGCGCACTTTTTTAAATGCCTGGCATTCGAGTTCAAAGGCGGGCAGGAAGGCCGGGCTGTAATAACGGCTCGCTCCGCGCCAGCCGATCATCGGGTTCGATTCGACCGGTTCGTATTCTTTGCCGCCGATCAAATTGGCGTATTCGTTAGATTTAAAATCCGATAGGCGGATGATCACGTCTTTCGGGTAAAAAGCGGCCGCGATCATAGCTACGCCCTCGGCCATCTTGTCTATAAAAAATTTCTTTTTATCGCTATAACCAAAGGTGATCTTATCAATCTTGTTTTTTACGGTTTTGTCTTTTAATTTACCGTAATTAAGAAGCGCCAGGGGGTGGATCTTAATGGCGTTGTTGATTATGAATTCCAGCCGGGCGAGCCCTACGCCATCGTTCGGGATAAAAGAATCCAGGAAGGCCTGATCCGGTTCGCCGACATTCATCATAATTTTCGTCCGCGGTTTTTTCAGATTTTTTATATCTGTTTTATTGACCTTGAACGGCAGTACCCCCTCATAAACGAAGCCCTCTTCGCCTTCAGCGCAGCTGACGGTAACGGCGCGTCCGGATTTTATTTTCCGACTGCCGTTTTCCGTACCGACTACGCAGGGAATGCCCATTTCCCGGGAGATGATGGCGGCGTGGCAGGTGCGGCCGCCTTTATCGGTAATGATAGCGGAGGCGATTTTCATGATCGGCTCCCAGTCCGGGTCGGTCATGTCGGTAACAAGCACCTCGCCTTTTTTGAATTTTTTAAGGTCTTTTATGCCCATGATCCGGTTAGCCTTGCCGGCACCGATCTTATTGCCCACGCTTTGTCCGCTGACTATGAGTTTACCCTTTTTTTCCAGGCGGTAAGCCTCTAAAACATTAACGTTTCTTTGGCTCTGAACCGTTTCCGGGCGGGCCTGGATAATATATAATTTTCCGTCTTTGCCGTCTAATGCCCACTCCATGTCCATGGGGCGATTATAGTGCTTTTCTATGATCATGGCCCACTCGGCGAGTTTTTTTACCTGTTCATCCGTAATAGATTGTTTTTGCTGGTCCGCCGCCGACACAATTATATCTTTGACCGGCTTGCCGGGTTTATTGTTATAGATCATCCGCAAGGCCTTATGTCCGATAGAGCGCGAGATGATCGCCCCGGTCGGCTTAAAGACATAGAATTCATCCGGATTAACTTTGCCCTGTACGATATTTTCCCCTAAGCCGTAAATAGAGTTAATGATAACCGCGTTGGCAAAGCCGGACTCGGTGTCAATCGAAAACATAACTCCGGAAGCGGCCAGGTCGCTTCTGACCATTTTTTGGACACCGACCGATAAGGCGATTTTAAAATGGTCAAAACCCTTATCCGTGCGGTAGGAAATGGCCCGATTGGTAAAGAGAGAGGCAATACATTTGTGCACCGCCTTTATAAGGTTGCCGGTTCCGCGGATATTTAAAAAGGTTTCCTGCTGGCCGGCGAAAGAAGCGTCGGGCAGGTCTTCGGCCGTGGCCGATGATCGCACCGCCACGTCAATGTTCGCGGTTTTACTTTCCCGGGATAGTTTTTTGTAGGCTGTAATTACTTCTTTCTCCAGTTCTTCCGGAAATTTAGCCGCCATAATGGTTTTGCGCACCAGAGCGCCCCGCTTTACGAGATCCATGACATTGCGCGTATCCAGTCCCTTAAGGATTCTTTGCAATTCTTTTTTAAGTCCCGCTCTTTCCAGAAAAAAATTATAAGCCGCGGACGTGGTGGCGAACCCATTCGGCACGCGTACGCCATTTTTTGTTAATTTTCGGTACATCTCGCCCAGGGAAGCGTTTTTTCCGCCGACCAAAGGCACATCTTTGATTCCGAGTTCATCGAAAAATTTAATGAAGTTGGACATGGTATTAAGATATTAGTTATTTGTATATTTTAATGCCCACAGATCTACAAATCTATTACAAATTTACAAACATTAAATAATGCGGTTATATTGGAATTTGTAAACTTGTATCCGATTTGTAAATTCGCGGGTTAAATAGGATGAAATATATTTTAGAGATTGAATTTTTTGCTCCAATCGTAGATGTAGGGCATTTTCCACCACTCGCCATTTAAGGTTTTTATAATTCCCATCACGGAAACTACCACCAGGGCGAGCATGAGAAGCTGCCCGAAGAACGGAAACCACATAAAAAGACCGGCGGCCAGCTCAACGATAAAAAGAACCAATCCTTGCTTGGCGTGGAATTGCGCGAATTTTGAATGGCGCTTGCTCAGTAGCGGCACCAAAAACAGTATCCAGGCGTAAGAAAGAGCGGCGACGGTTTTGTTTTTTTCGATATCATTATCCACCGGCGAGGAGGATTTTATTTCTTCTGACATAATTTTTTTCTCTTAGTTAATTATTATGATTTTATTATACCATAAAACTTGTTATAATTGAATTATTATGATAATTTTAAGTTCACGTTGACTTTTTATTTGAAATATGGTAAAAGTTATAAGAAATACAATTTAAATTAAGTCGCGGACGTGGTGAAACTGGTAGACACGCTAGCCTTAGGAGCTAGTGGAGAAATCCGTGTGGGTTCAAGTCCCTCCGTCCGCACAAACAAAAGAAAGTAAATAATCTATATACACCGCGTATACCGCCGTAAACGTATGGGGTAAAATACGATGTCCGCGGAATTCGGGAGGGATGAATGCCGATCTATGAATATCAATGCGAGAAATGCGGCGTCACTAAAGAGGTGATGCAAAAAATGGATGATCTGCCGCTAAAGACCTGTGAAGAGTGCGGCGGAAATTTTAAAAAAATAGTTTCCCTGAACAGTTTCCGCCTTAAGGGCGGAGGATGGTATGCCGAAGGATATCAAAAAGATAAAGAAAAAAAAGATAAACCGGCCGAATAGCCGGTTTTTTAATTATTATATATGTTTAAATTATTTTTGTGATCATTGATAATTTTGTAACACACAGCTGTTTTATTGATATTTAACAATATTTGAAAAACAATAAAGTCGCTATCTTGGCTTTTATTTATATTAATTTTTTCTTAATCGTAAAATGATATCTTTTAAAATATAACAGTGATTATGAATTAACATTTATGAACACTCAGGCTGGCTTAAGTAATTTAAGTAAGATTTTTTGGCCGGAAGAGGGCTATACGAAAGGGGATGTTATAGAATATTATGATCGGATCGCGGATTATATCCTGCCATATTTGCGTTGCCGTCCACAAAACCTTAACCGCCATCCCAACGGGATAAAGAAAAAAAGTTTTTTTCAAAAAGACGTAGGAAATTTGCCTCCGGACTGGGTTGAGATCGCTAAAATTTATTCAGTATCCAATGAAAAATATATAAACTACATGGTCTGCCGGGACAGGCCCACCCTGCTTTATATGGTCAATCTCGGTTGTATCGAATTTTATCCCTGGAACGCCCGGCAGGATAACATTGAAAAGCCGGACTATGCGGTTATAGATCTTGACCCTGAAAAAATTAATTTCAAAGAAACCGTAAAAACAGCTCTGGTCGTTAAGGGTCTGCTCGACAGTATTAAAATCAAATCTTTCTGTAAGACCTCCGGCGGAAAGGGCTTGCATATCTTTATTCCTCTTGGCGCAAAATACCATTATAAAAGCATTGTGCGTTTCACTAAACTGGTCGGTCTTGTTACGCGCGATTTACTTCCGGATATCGTCAGTCTGGAGAGGGCGCATGGGGAGGGGCAAGGACGGATATATTTTGATTATCTGCAGAATAACAAGGGACAAACGATCGTTTCCGCTTATTCACTTCGCCCCAAACCGGGGGCCACCGTTTCCACTCCTTTGGATTGGTCGGAAGTTAAGCCGGACCTTGATCCAAAAAAATTCAACATAAAAACCATCTTTAGCCGTCTTGGCCGCCGAGGCGATCCCTGGCAAGGAATATTTGATCATTATACTGATATTGAGGGCGCTTTTTATAGACTAAGAGAAAAATATCTTTAATTTTATTTTTGAAGATTAACGATACCCCCCGAACTGATCGGGGGGTTGTTTTTTTATGAACAGTTGTTGAATTAAGATCGATATTTAGGTTGACCACCTATCGGTTGGTTTTTGATCATTATAATCCCCTAGGTTGAGTCCGTCGTTCCGGGCAACTAATTTTATCTTTTTTAAAATTAAAAGTATTTTGCGTTTCTATTTTAAAAGTGGTAAAGTAAAAGCATAAACATAAAAATTCGTATGGAAAAAAAAATATACGTATTGTCTTTGGGCGGTTCTTTAATCGTTCCGGCAGCGGGTATTGATTGGAAATTTTTAAGAAAATTCAGGGAGCTTATTTTGAAGGAAATAAAAAGAGGAAACCGTTTCGTAATAATAACCGGCGGAGGCTCGACCGCCAGATCATACCAGAAAGCGGCTAACCGGGTAGTGAAATTTACGCGAGACGACAGCGATTGGCTTGGCGTCCACGCCACGCGCCTTAACGCGCATTTGATCAAAACAATCTTTCGAAACGTGGCGCATCCGCGCATAAATAAAAATCCCCGTACCAAGGAGGATCTAACGAAGAATTTTAAAAAAGATGAGGGTGTTATGGTGGCGGCCGGGTGGCGGCCGGGATGGTCAACCGATTATGTCTCGGTTATTTTAGCTGAACGGTTTTCCGCTAAAACGATAATCAATCTTTCTAATATTGACCTGGTTTATGATAAAGATCCGGATAAGCACAAAGACGCCAAGTCCGTAAAAGAGATTTCCTGGTCAGCTTTCCGGCGCATCGTCGGAAATAAGTGGGATCCGGGTCTGTCGGCTCCGTTCGATCCGGTTGCCTCGAAACAAGCCGAGAGATCAGGTTTAAAGGTCATTATAATAAACGGCCGGAAGATCGATAATCTGAAAAAATGCCTCGATGGAAAAAGATTCCTCGGGACAACTATAAAATAAAATTTTTAATCCGCCAGCTTTTCCAGTTCTCTTTTCTCTTCATCGAAAATTTCCCGCCATTTTTTGATGTCCATCGAAACGGCAGCTTTTTTCTTTTTTTCGTAATTGCGATACAGCACATCCACCCATTCCGGATGGATACTCAAAAAATCACTCAATTCGCCCAGCTCATCTTTCGACAAATTGGCGAATATTTCAAAAAGTTCTTTTTGCTCATGATCGGCCAGGGAAGAGTCCGATAATAGTGATTTTAGCTTGTCCATAAAAAATTTATTTTTAAAATTCCGACCATTTTATTATAGCAATAAGATAGTTACCATGACAAATTTATCAAGAGATAAAATATGCAAAAAACACACGATAATTTCGGCATAAAGCCGGCTTATGCCGGTTTATGGGCGGAGAAAAATAAGATTTTTATAAATTTAGAGATTGTGGGAGGAAAAAAGATTGATATTGTTATAAATTTAGAAAATGATAAACCGGAAACACGGGCAGAAAAATGGCTCCGCGCTTTTTCCGCCGAAAAACGGCTTAAATTCATTGCCGTAGGACTGGGTGGTTTCGGAGACGTGCCCAAGATCGGCGAAAGATTGTGGCTAAACCAGGACATCGTTCCTTTCGCCCATAAGCCCGTAGGGCGTTTAGGCGCTTCAGCCGCCCGAAGCCTTTGTCAAAACGCCCGCCGCCAATTTAGCCCCGAACATCGCGCTAAAATAACGATAACGGCAGATCGAAAGGTAAAAACCATCCCTTTGACAGGCTTGGCCGTTTATAAAAAATTCTCCTCCAAAAAAGATTTTGATATTCTTTTAGACCTGGCCGACCGTTGCCGAAAGCAAAAACTTCGGATCATATTCGTTAACGCCACGGCTGCAGGCGGCGGAGTTGCCATCATGCGCCACGCCCTGATAAGATTTTACCGGCTCTTGGGCGTCGATGCCCATTGGTTGGTTTTAAAGCCGGATGCGGATGTTTTTAACGTAACCAAGAAAAAAATCCACAATATACTTCAGGCGGTTTGTCCCGCCGATACCAGGTTGACGGCCGCTGATCGGCATTTGTATAATGAATGGTCGCGACTTAACGCCGTATTTTTTAAGGATAATTTTAAAAAAACGGACGCGGTAATAATCGACGATCCGCAGCCGGCCGGCCTGATACCGTACATCAAGGAATATAACCGGTTTTCCGGGATCATATACCGGTCGCATATACAGATCGTGGCCGATCTGATCGATCGTTGCCGAGTACAGCAGCACGCGGTTTGGAAATTTTTATGGAAGCGCATCCGGCAAGCCGATTTTTTCGTGGCACATCCGATACCGGGTTTCGTTCCCGGGGAGGTGGATCGCCGGCGGCTGGTTTATGTTCCGGCCAATACCGATCCCCTTGACGGCCTTAATAAAAAACTGACTCGGGAGCAAAAAGCATATTATTGGCAGGTTTTTTCAGAGCACTTGCGCCAGGAGGGCCAGGCGCCTCTTGATCCTGACCGGCCATATCTTATCCAAGTCGCCCGCTTCGATCCTTCTAAGGGGATACCCGATGTTCTTGAGGCTTTTCGGATACTGCGCAAGAAGATGGCCGCTCTCGGTTTTACCGATCGGCGGACCCCACAGCTGTTAATCGTCGGTAACGGCTCGATCGATGATCCGGAAGGAGCCCCCATATACGAAGAAACGCGGCGCATGCTTAGTCTTAATACTTATATCCATCTGGCCGAGGACGTAAAACTTGCCCGCTTGCCGCACAACGACCAGTTGCTTAATACGCTGTTAGCCGATTCTTATCTCGCCTTTCAACTTTCCCACAAGGAAGGTTTTGAGATAAAGGTTACTGAATGCCTGATGAAGGGTAAGCCGGTCATCGCTTACCGGGCGGGCGGCATTCCCCTGCAGATAAAGCACGGCAAAACCGGTTTTCTTACAGCTATTAACAATACCGATGAAGTGGCAGATAAGGCGTTAAAATTGCTGTTAGATAAAAAGCTGTACCGGAAAATGAGCTATCTCGCGCGGACAACGATCGACACCCGTTATTTAACCCCCGCCAACGCCGCACAATGGCTGTCTTTGGCCTTAAGACAGACTTCTCATGATCAGATATTAAAATATAATATCAGGGAGATGAAATCCCGTATTATTTCGGAAAAGGTTTTAAATAACTCGCAGTAAAGACGATTAAATATCAACACAAGAGGACGGATCGTAATGATCCGTCCTTTAAATTTTATAACTTGCTTATCGCATTTGTCGCGTTATATAGCGAGTTCAGGACGAATTGGGCGATCGCGAAGGCGGCCAGAATAAGAAGAATGCCCAAAATACCGGAAACGATCATTCGCCGGGATTCGTCGGCCCGTTCCGAGTCGCCTCCGGAAAGCATCCACCTGAAACCGCCCAGAATAATGATCAGGACCGCGATAATGCCCAAAAAACCCAAAAGAATATTTATAACTTGAGCCACTATCTCTCGCGGATCTTCGTTTCCGAGTCCGGTGGTTTCCTGTACATTGGATTCAAATCCGCCCCAGAGAAGATTATCGGCCTCGCTTTGCGCCAAAGCCGCCGACCCGAAAAATAAGCCGGCCGCGTTTAGAATTATAATGAATAATAACAATTTGATCTTTTTATTTTTCATATATATCGATTCTTCACAATAAGTTCATCTTTTTTTAATCATACAGCGGTAATTTTAATTTTATGTTATAATATCATTAATTATCTCCATATTTTAAATAAGGAATAGATTATGAAGATCGTCAAAATAATATTAGTGGCAATTATCTGGTTTACCGGCGTCGGATTATTCCATGTGTTAAAAGATCTGCCCGCCGGTCTGGCGCATAAGGGCGAGGAAAGGGGCGTGCCGGTCGACAGCATAGATTTTCTTTTTGACCTCACTTATGAAGATCTTAACGGTGAGATCATATATGAACAGGAAATATTCGATTCGATCTTTAAACTGATCGATGACGCAAAACGATATATACTGATCGACGCGTTTCTCTTTAATTCCTATCTGACCGGCACTGAACCCGCCTATCGGCGGCTCTCTTCGGAGATGGCTGATAAGCTCATAGAAAAGAAGCGATCTTTACCGGATATAAAGATCGATTTCCTTACGGATCCGATCAACACGGTTTACGGCGGCGCCAGAAGCGAGGAAATCGAAGGGTTGAAAAAAATCGGCGTAAATGTCATTGTAACGGATTTAAAACCCTTGCGCGACAGCAATCCGTTTTATTCCCCGTTTTGGCGGACTTTCTTCCGGTGGTTCGGTAATTCTGAACGAGGCCTGCTTCCGCATCCTTTCGCGCGTTCCGGCGACAAGGTAACCGCGAGAAGCTATCTGGAGATGTTTAATTTTAAAGCCAATCACCGGAAAGTATTCGCGGCTGATTCCGGCGAAGAAATGGCCGTGATCATCGCTTCGGCAAATCCTCACGACGGCAGTTCCGCTCACTCGAACGTGGCGATGGCCATAAAAGGCGGCATCTGGCCGGACGTTTTCGCGACCGAAGCGGCCGTAGCGGATCTTTCGGACGGAAAACTATCAATCGGCAAGCCGGAGGCGGAAACCCGGACCGAGGGCAACGAAGAACGGGTCAAGGCGCTATTTTTGACAGAAAAAGCCATAAAGGAAGAGCTTCTTAGGCGCATTAATGACGCCGGGCAAGGCGATCGAATAATGATAGCCCAGTTCTATTTGGCGGACCGGAAGATAATTAAAGCTCTTATATCCGCGGCGAAAAGAAACGCTGATGTCCGCGTGATATTGGACCCCAACAAGGATGCTTTCGGATATAAGAAGATCGGCGTTCCCAACCAGCCGGTAGCGGCCGAACTTATAAAAAAATCAGGCGGATTTTTAAAGGTCCGCTGGTACGATACGCATAAAGAACAGTTCCACGCGAAGATGACCCTGATCGAAAAAGCGAATGGACTTTCAACCGTGATATTGGGGTCGGCAAATCTTACTAGAAGGAATCTTGAAAATTATAATCTTGAGGCGGATATCGAGGTTACGGCAAAGACAGACACCGATCTTATGCGCGAAATAAAAAGTTATTTCGAGAAGATCTGGAATAACGACAACGGATCATACTATACGGTCGGTTATGACGCTTATAAAGATGAAAGCGGTTTAAAAAAAGCGGTTTATCTTATCCAGGAATATACGGGGCTTGGAAGTTTCTAGTAAAAGACGAAAAACCCTGAATTTATAATAAATTTGCGTGAATCACGAATAATTTTTATTTAAAATAAGCCAAAAGTGTCAATATTCCTTGACATTTTTTTATTTTTGTGCTATATTATTATGATACCCGAATTGTACACAGGTATAAAATTTACGACTATGTGCTGCGGTATTTGCTGGCACATTGAAAATAGAATAAACAACAATCATCCATATAGGGGGTAGTATGAGAATAATGGGATTAGATGTTCAGCAATTCGTTCTCGGCGAAATCCTGGAAACAATCATGGAGACTGCCGGGGGAGTAGTTAAAGAAAAAACCAGGGAAAAAATCTCTAAAACCCTGGAAGCTAAATTCGGCGGCTTCGGGCCCACTGACGAGATCTTGTCGTTGTCGGCATGCCAAATCGCACAAGCGCAATTTAACGTATCGACAGCCGATATAATCCGCATAGCCAATATCTTTAAGAGTTTATCCAGGGAAGAGCGCAACAAGATCACTAGCATTATCGGCCGCGATGAGCAGGTCATCGACATCACAAGCTCGATGTATAAAAAGGGGCAGAATAAAAAACAGGAGAAAGAGGATCGGGAAATCGCCCTCAAGATGAATTTGCGGGGAGCGGCCCTTATCGTCGCCATGTCTAAAATGACCGATGAGGAGATCTTAAATTTTCTCGCCGGGTTTGGCGCTCTTGACACGACATCCAAAAATATCCTCGAGATGATTAGGGTTGTTTACGAACTTTGGAATGATTTCGACCTGGGAGATAAAATCCTGAAACCCCTGGATCAGTGGGCCGGTTCGGTAAACGGGGGTAATCTCAAAGAAATTATGGCTGAAAGAAGGGCAAACAGGGATAAAACGATAACCGGCGGGTTATTCCGTTGGTTCAAGAATAAGGGGGTGCTGTGATGAGAAATATCTGGAATTTGATCGTATACTCGTTTTCCCCAAACGGCCTTTTCCGGGATATTCTGGAAGAGGCGGAATTCATCCACTTTAAGATCGCCTTAACCCTACTGGCTTTCCTGCCGATACTGCTGGCCGAATTCATTTTGAATATCTTGAATTGCGGGCTTTGGATTATTTTTTTAGCGGCGGCGGTAAGCTTTATCGTAGCGTTTGCCGCTACCCGTCCTAAGATCCTGGCTGAAATAGCGGCAATCGGCGCGGCTTTACCGGAAGGCAAAAAAGCCACCCAAGGCATTAGGGATATTAGCTCTTTATATTTCAGTCTGATGGTAAAGATACTCTTATGGTTCAATCTGATCTCTGTTTTTATGGCCACGATGCCGGTTAAATCTTTTCCGATGGGATTTCCGCTGGTAATTTTCTCCCTCTTTATCATCGGTCTCATGTCGATCGCCTGGCAGCTAGAGATCAAGTACGCCAAAAAGATCGCTTATGCTTACGTAGTCGGAACGATAATTGTGGGAGTCGCGCTATGCGTTCCCCGGGCAACGTACTTGAACTGGATTGCGTTTTACCCGTTTGAGCACATGATCACTTCCGAAACAGCAAAGGTTCTATCAGATATCGACGAGGCTGAGGCCGTGAGAACGGATACAAACAACGCCGATGCCCTGAAAAAGATCGAGGAAAAGATTATAGACGGGAAGGCTTTGGGTTCCGGCGAAAAGGATTTATTGGATAGATTAAGGAGAGAACGGAAAGAAAATACCCTTCCCAGAAAAGTGGCCAATGGCGCGTCCGCAACAGTTGACGGAATTAAGGGCTTATTTACGAGTCCCCCCCCATCTTCGACAATCGCCGGCCAACATTCGCAGGAGATCGGCTGGAAAGAGCTGGAAATATCCCTGTCTTCCAACGAGGAATATGAAATTGATAACCTCAAAGCCGGAGCGGCCTGGAAATACGTGTCCTTTAACGGTGTCTTTAAGCACCGGGTCGACAAGGGCGACGGCCGCGCCTGCTGGAAGAGGGTCGATAACGCAAAACCCTGGAAATCCGAGTGGGCGGGAAAACTCCAGGTAAAAGCCGGTGATCAGCCGGTAAAACTAATCGTTCTTATTAAAGAAGCATAGGCTTAAGGAAACCTATGCCGGGGGTAGATCATATCTACCCCCTTTTTTATTTTTTTGTTATAATAATAATAGTCTTATATAATAAACATCAGTACTATATGCAGGTTCTTAAATTAAGCATAATATCGATAATGGTATTTTCGCTTTTCGTAAATGCAGTTCCGGTTTTAGCGGATTGTTCCGGCACCAGCCAGGACGGAGCTACCCAGGTCTGCCTTGAATCTCCAATTACCGCTGAAAATCCGCAGGAGTTGATCGGTATAGCCATAAGGGGTCTTTTGGGTATAGTCGGATCTCTGGCCCTGATCATGTTCATTTACGGCGGTTTTACCTGGATGCTGGCGGCCGGGAGCGCGGAAAAAGTCCAGAAAGGCAAGAATATACTAATCTGGGCCACGATCGGATTGGTCGTGATATTTTCCGCCTACGCTTTGGTCAGGTTCGTTTTTGAGGGATTGGGGATTACGCAATAATATTCATTGAGTATTAATTTACTGTAATAAAAACCGTTCGAATAGCCGAACGGGTTTTTATTATAATAAATGTGATAAAATTTATAACCGTTAATGCGTTATGCGTTATGCGTTATGCGTTATGCGTTAATAGGGCCGCGCCGATCGCGCCGGCCATCGGGCCTAATTTCGACTTCATAATTTTTATCTTTTTTCTGGCCTCGGCCGAATCGATATATTTCTGCATGGATTTTTTCGTGGCCGAGAGAAAAAGATCGCTCGATTCGACGACGCCGCCGCCGATGATTATGACTTCCGGGTCGATCAGATTGACGATATTGGCAAAAGCGATCCCCAAGAAACTGCCCACTTCCGCGAACGTTTTTTCCGCGAGAATATCCCCCCGGTAAGCTTCCTCGGCTAATTGCGCCGGATTATTCTGGGTCAGTTTGTGGTAGGCCTCTTCCAGTCTGACGCCGTCGCCAAAATCGATGACCGTTTCGCCCGGTTCGCCGCCGCCGCCATGGGCGCCGTTGTAAACATCATTGTTGAACCACCATCCGCCGCCGATGCCGGTGCCGATGATTATTCCGTAAATATTCTTGTATTTTTTTCCCGCCCCCAAGATCGCTTCGGCCCGAACGAAGCAGCTCGCGTCATTATCCATGAGAACCGGCAATTCCAGGATGCTTTCAAGCCGGGAAACGAGATCAACCCCGTTGATAATCGGGATGTTGGGGGAATGGAGGATCTTTTTTCTTGCCGAATCAGGCACGCCAGCCGCGCCCAATCCGATACTTTCGACCCTTACCCTCATCTCGCGGGCTTTATCCAGCAAAGGATCAATCAGGGCTTTTAACATGATCATGAAATGATCGATATTATCTTTGGGCGTGGCCAGGATACTGTCCGCGACGATCTTTCCGCCGTCGAAAAGTATGGCCGCCATTTTAGTGCCCCCGACATCGATTCCTATTGAATATTTTTTGTTTGGCATATAAGGTTTATAAGCAGGTTTAATAAATTATCCATGTGATTAAAAGAGTCCGCGGGCTTCATTCCATAAGTCGTCATTGTTGTTTATAGTTTTTTCCCAATACCACCATTCCACGCCCCAAAGATAAAATTCCCTAAAACCGGATTGGCGCGAGAATTCAAGAATCTCCCGGAATTTTTGCAAATTCATGGTCCGATCTCGTTCTTCTTGCGTGGCCAGATGATACGGAACCGGCGTCCAGGGTTCGGCCTGTAATTCGATCACGATCCATTTTTCAGGATGGGCGAACAGGCCGGCCAGGTTTTTCTTCAGACGAAAGAAACCGGGCGTTATCGGATAATGAATATATCTTTTGAGGTGTTCCGAATAAGTATCGCGGTACATGGTGGTACCGAAAATATCGGCCCGCCGCGCCGCCGGTATCCAGATAGACAATTCGCCCGAATCGCTTACGACTATAGGCCGGTCGTCATATTTTTTTACGAGCGCCAACTCTTTATCCAAAAATGATTCGTCGAGTTTCGGACAGTCACCGAAATGCGACAAGAAGGGTTCGTTTTCCACCTGCCAGGCGACGATGATATCGCGGTCCAGATACCGCAAGATAGTTTTTTCCAGGTAAGAAAGTATCCGCGCCTCGCGTTCGGCTTTCGGCAGGGCTTTCGCCCAGACGGGGAAATGACACTCCGGCCAGCGTGGCAACCGTCCTCCGACGGCCAAAATCACTTCGGCGCCGGCTTTTTCCGCCTCGTCTATCTGCCAGTCCAGGTCGGTCCAGTCATATTGTCCGTCGAAGTTTTCGATCTCATCCCAGTAGGCCGGCAAGCGCAGGCGCCGTACTCCCAGATCACCCAAAACATCACTATATAGTTTTCGCCAATCTAAATTTAGGGTTAACGCCTGTTTTTTGGAAAAAGTCACCCCGTATTCTAATTCCGTCCGGCCGTAAACGCGGCCTCGGCTTAAAATAAACACGATGAACAAAAATACGATAAGAGCGATGAATATTTTTTTCAATATCCTTAACATGTTATTTTTTCTAAAAGACGCACATCCAGCTACCCGAAGATCCGTTGCCGGTCGAGATATCGAAGAAGCACCTGGACACGAAAGAAGCGATCGCGTAAGACATAAGGATTATTATTAATCCGATAACAGCTGCGCTCATTTGCGCCTTAGCCTCGTTGATAGTGCTCTCATTTCCCCGGGAGCTCATCCACTTAAAACCGGCCCAAAGCATCAAGCCGAAGAATATTATCCCTAAAAATCCAAGAAAGACCTTTACGATCAGCGCGACCGTTGTCCAGATATCGGTAGGAGTGCCGCTTGTTTGTCCGAAGGCGGCCCCGATTTCATCGGAAGTCGCCCCCATTCCCTGTTGGCTGTCCCACAACGATCCGGCCATAGCCCCGGTAGCCGCCATGACGCTCAGGACGGACGATATTAATACGAAAACCAGGATTTTTTTGTTAGCAATTTTCATAAAGGATATGTTATAATTGAATTATGAAAAAATACCACTGATAATAGTATTATACCAGAAATTATCCCTAGATTACAATTTTATGCATTTAGCCAGGAAAATCGCTTACAATACCGTTGTCCAGGCCGCCGGCAAGATCGCGGGCACTGTTTTGGGTTTGGTGGCGATCGCCATGATCACCCGTTATCTGGGCCAGTTCGGTTTCGGCCAATATACCACTATTATCACTCTTCTGTCCTTTTTCGCGATTCTGGCCGACCTGGGCCTGACGCTGGTGACCGTGCAGATGATCAGCCGACCCGGCATAGACGAAAGCAGGATGCTCGGCAACCTTTTATCCCTGCGGCTTGTATCGGCGGTCATTCTTCTCGGTCTGGCGCCCCTAAGCGTTTTCTTTTTTCCTTATGATCCGGAAATTAAGGCGGGGGTGGCCATTACCTCATTGTCTTTTTTATTTATCGCTTTAAATCAGGTATTGGTCGGATTATTCCAAAAACATCTGCGCATGGATAAAGTATCCGTCGCCGAAGTGTCCGGCAGGATCGTTCTGCTTTTCGGAGTTATATTGGTCATACGGCAAGATGGCGGGCTTTTCGGCATTATGTTGGTTACGGTGTTTTCAAGTTTCGTGAATTTCGGCCTGCACTACGTTTTTTCCCGTTCACTGTCCAGGATAAAACTGGTTTTCGATTTTACCGTCTGGAAAGATATTATCGTCCGGTCGTGGCCCCTGGCGTTAACCATTGTATTTAACCTTATTTATCTTAAGGCCGACACCTTGCTTCTGTCGCTTATAAAAAGGCCGTCTGAAATCGGCATTATCGCTGAAGTTGGTCTTTATGGCGCCGCCTATAAAGTTATCGACGTGCTTATAACATTTCCGTTCATGTTCGCCGGAATCGTTCTGCCTATAATGACCGCCCGATGGATGGAAAAGAATTACGACGGTTTTGCCGTTATCATGCAGAAATCTTTCGATTTGTTATCCGTTTTAACCATCCCATTCGTGGTTGGGGCGCAATTTTTAGCCCAGGACATAATGGTGTTCGTGGCCGGAAACGATTTCGCCCCTTCCGGCCCGATACTAAAAATACTTATCGGGGCGGCCGGTTTCATATTTTTAGGAAATATCTTCGCTCATGCCGTCATTGCTATAGACAAGCAAAAAAAAATAATCGGCGCTTACGCCTTTACGGCCGTTACGGCATTGATGGGCTATTGGTTGTTTATACCGCGTTTTTCTTATTTTGGCGCGGCCTGGATGACTATCTACTCGGAAGCCGCTATCGCCCTGGCCTCTCTGTACCTGGTACGAAAATATACTGGTTTTTTTCCGGTCTTAGGAAGAACGCTTAAGGCGATAATGGCCGCCGGAATTATGGCGCTGTCTTTGCTTGCCTTGCGAATCTCGGGATACGATAATCTGTTATTGGCGCTTAGCCTGTCGGTTGTCGTTTATTTCGGGTCGTTGTATGTTCTTAAAGGAATTACCAAAGAAGAAATATCGGAGCTTTTGCGCAAGCAATGATTTTCAAGAACACAAAGAATACCCGATCATCAAATATTCAAAAGATTATGCCAACAAAGAATATTTTAATAATAAATTCCACCCCAGGGGTTCCGGAGCCGATGGATCTATTTAAAGAACTGGCGAGCGATAATTACGCTTTTAATTTTATGACCGGCAGCCGGCAGTTCCTGCAGGCGGTCAGCGAAGGAGCCTGGATGACGAAAAAACCCGCAATTTTTCCGCGCGCGGCCAATGGTCTTTTTTCATCCGTGGCGTTTTTGCTTCTTTGGCCTTTTTATTTTTTTATTTTCCTGTTTTTTCTTTTTTTCCGAAAAAGACGAAATAATATACGGGCAGTCGTCTGCTATAGCTGGCCGGAAAAGATCATTGTAACTCCGGCGGCCGCGTTGTTGCGTTTGAAAATTTTTTGGATAGAACTTCCCGGAGAACTGAATCTGAAGAGCCGGTTCTCGCGCTGGCTTTTCCGCGCCTGTTCCCGCTTTGCCCGCCTGGTGGTTTTTTCGGGATTAACCAAAAACGAATTGGCGGCCGTTGGCATTAAAAAATCATTGATCTTTTCCGTGGCGCCAGGCTTAAAGATAGACGGTTCCGGGGAACAAGACAATATTTTCGACCAACTGGCGGAAACCGAGCACAAAAAGACCAAGCGGAAATTTTTCACGGTCGGCACCGTTTTGGATCTTAACGAAAAAAAACGGCTGGAAACCCTTCTTCAGGCGGTCAGGAGGTGCCTGACGGTTATCCCCAACCTGCAGCTTATCGTTATCGGAGACGGAAAAGAACGCAAGGCGTCCGGTTGGCTGGCTAAAAAAATGGGAATCGACGGTTTGGTCTGGTTTGTGGGAGAACAGAAACGCTTGCAGAAATGGTTCGATAATTTCGATGTTTTCGTGAGCGCCAGCGATTATTTGAAATTTTCCGATATCAGGACGGTTCTTAGGGCTTCCGCCGCGGGCCTGCCGGTTATCGGGCCGTCCGGCATCGGCCTGGAGGATTTTATTGATTCTCGCTCCGGCGCGTTGTTTAATGAAACCGATGACAGCGAGCCGTTGGCGCAAAGCATAATCAGGCTTTATAAAGACAGGTCTTTGCGCTCTTGCCTGGGGCAGGCCGGACGGGAAAGGGTCGTTAAGGATTTTTCCCTGAAAGCGATGGCGGAAAGATTTGATGAAGCGATAAATAAATAATTTCCGGCCGCAGCCGGCATAAGTTTAATCCTATGTTGAAATATGAACTAATCAGCGAAACCGAAGACTATATCGTGGTCAATAAGCCCGCCGGGCTTCTGGTCCATGGCGCGCCGCATCTTAAGGATTTGACCCTGGCGGATCAGCTTCTCGCTGATTGGCCCGAACTAAAGGAAGTCGGTGAAGATTCGACGCGGCCGGGAATCATGCATCGTTTGGATAAGTCAGTATCCGGACTATTGGTCGTAGCCCGTACGCAGGAAAGTTTTGCGGACCTGAAGAAACAGTTCCAGGAAAGAAGCATCAGAAAATATTATACCGCGCTTGTCCATGGACGCATCGAAAAAGACGGAGACGAGATAAATTTTCCGATAGAAAGAAGCGTCCGCGGCCACAAGATGGCGGCCAAGCCGACCACGGTTAAGGGGGAGAAGAATTCCGCGGGGCGCGAAGCGATTACGGTATTTAAGGTGGTGAAGCCGTACATAAACTATACGCTGCTTGAGGTCCGGATAAAAACCGGACGCACTCACCAGATCCGGGTGCATCTGGCGGCCTATGGGCATCCTCTGGTCGGCGACGAGCTATACGGAACCAGAAAAACCAAGACAAAAAACGCGAAGCTTTCGCTGGACCGGATATTTTTAGTCGCCCATCGGCTTGAATTTACCGACTTGCGTGGCGAGAAAAAATCATATAAAATCGATATACCGGAGGATTTAAAAAATTTCCTCAAAAAGGGGGTAAAATAAAAACATGATTATTTCCATTAATGGGCCGGAAGGTTCCGGAAAATCCACTCTGGCTAAAAAATTAGCGGAAACCTTGGGATGGCCAAGGTATTATATGGGCGGATTAAGGCGGAAGATGGCCAAAGAACGCGGCCTTACTCTGGAAGAATACAATAAACTCGGCGAAACCGATCCGACCACGGATAAAGAAGTTGACGATTATCAAAAAAAATTAGGTGAAACGGAAGATAATTTCATTATCGAGGGTCGAACTTCCTGGTTTTTTATTCCGCACTCCCTTAAGCTGTACATCGATGTAAAAGACACGATCGCGGCCGCCAGAATTTGGAAAGATCTTAAAGAGAACTCGGACAAAAGGAATGAGGGTAAAAATCTGGACTCGGTCTCGGACGTGCTGAAAAGCATTCGCCGCAGGCAAAAAAGCGACATAGTCCGTTATAAAAAATATTACAAGATCGACGTACACGACAAGTCTCATTATGATTTTATAATCAACACCAGCAAGTTGAGCGCTGACGAGGCTTTCGCGGAAATATTAAGCTTTGTTAAAAAAGCACAGTATTAAAAAAGCAGTACAACAGGATAAATCCATCCTGTTTTTTTGTGATAAAAAAACGTCTCCTGACGGACGTTTTTATTTAATTCGGACTATTCGTTTTTTAAAGAAATACGGGCAGGTTCTTTTAAATTCCTTTCTATTTTTGAACACCTCAAGGCATCTATGACAATAATAATAGTCACCGCTCTTCTTAAGAAAAACGCAATAAAAGCAGATTTTTTCTTCTTGATCGTTTTCTTTCCCCATGCCACAGCTTATCAAGATATAATTACGCTAAGATAAGAAAACGATAATATAAATATAAAAAAAATATAGAGAATCGATTAATTTTAATCGATTTTATGCAATTCGACCTGATCGCCGGTAATTGTTATGTAGGCCGAAGGTTTTTCCACCCATGATCCGGTATTGAAGTATTTAATGCCTCGCCCCTCTTCCGAATGTATCTTGTGGGTGTGGCCGCAAAAAACATAATCGGCCATAAGCAGGCGCCCCAGGCGCAGGGCGCCTTTCGCCACCTCCAATGAACCCCTTTCCCAAACGGCGCTTCTATTCCTGATAAGGTTCGCCAAAATACCGTTATAATCGATATTCTTTATGAAGCTGTAAAATATATAAGCGATCTGGCTCGCTATGTAGTTATTATTAAGATAACGGTCGTATTGGTGCCCATGGATGGCCAGGAATTTTTTGCGTCCGTATTTCCACACATAACGGTTGCGTACTCTCAGGCCCAGGAGCCTGGATAAAATATAATTACTGGCGTCATGGTTGCCGTGTATCCAGACAACCTCACACTTTTTCGACAATCTTTTCAGCTTCGAAAAAACCCCCCAATGCTCCGGGGTCCACCGCTCCAGGCGCAGGCCGTCCACGATATCCCCGTTAAGTATCAGTTTGTCGTAATCGTATTTTCTTAGCACCTCTAATACTTCCCGGCAACGGGCGGTACTGTCCCCCAGGTGGATGTCGGAAATGATCAGGCAATCAATTTTTATTTTGAATGCTTCCATAATTATTTCCATCCCAAAAGCGCCAAATTGCTTTTCAAGATTTTTTTGTTATTGCGGGCTTCGTATTCTAGGCGACTGGCACGCCTATGCGCGGCCAGGTACTTGAGTCCTTCCATCATCAAAGTGCGTTCGTAAAGTTCATGAAGGATTATCGGCAGCCGCTCTTCGCTATAAATATCATTATCTATCCAAACTTCGTTTTTTGGAATGAAGTCGTAAACCAGATCGTGGCCGCCTTCGCTGAACTCGATGTTTATGGCATTTCTTATGAGCCTTCCCCTAACCACCCACACGGATACGTTATTAGCGGTCTTTTGGAGCAGGCGGACATGGATCTTTTCAACCGCGGGCTGGCCGTTTTTTTTCAGAGCCGCGGCGTAATCTTTGGATTTTCTTCTTTCCGCCGCCTCTTTTTTCTCCGCGATCACTCCCGCGTTCCAATGATTATAGCCCTTTTTCATAAGCTCCCAGTCCGCCAACAGATGGGTAATATAGAATTCTTCTTCATTGAAGTCGGCCTCCCGGTCCAGCCAGAACTCATATTTTGGTATATAAGGATTGCGATAGTGGTGTCCGAAGTTGGTAAATTCTATGTCGATCTTATTTCTAATAGACGCACCGTCAACTTGCCAAACCGCTATCTTACCGCGTTCGTCAAGTTTTTTTAAATAGAATTTTTTCATACCTTTTTATTATATCTTAAAAAGAAAAAAATAAAAAGAAGCCGAAGGCTTCTTAGCGGTTATTATTCGGTTATGATCTCCTTGACCACGAAATATTCGATATCGCTTAAAGCGACAAAGGCGTGTTCGGTGCGTTTGGGGATGTGGATCGTAAAAATATGCGACCCGGCATCGATGTCGTATTCCGTGTTTCCGATCAGGACCGAACATATGCCTTTGTCGATTATTATCCATTCATCGGCATCGTGTCTATCAATAGGGACCTCTTCGCCTCTTTTCAGAAAATGGGCGACGATCATGCGGTTATGTTCTTTTCCCGTGGCGGCCTTAAGCGCGTTTCGGAATTTCCGGTGCCTGGAAAACATAATAATCCTCCTTTGCGATGCGCGGTCGGTTCGGTTTTTTGTTTTATTTTGAAATGATTTTATCTATAATCCCGTATTTTTGCGCTTCTTCGGGGGTCATGAAACGATCGCGATCGGTGTCTTTTTCGATTTGGGATATTTTTTGGCCGGTGTGCTTGGCCAGTAACTTATTGAGACGGTCTTTGACCTGAAGGATGTGTTCGGCGCGGATCTTTATGTCGGTCGCCTGACCCTCGGCCCCGCCCATTACCTGGTGGATCATAATCTCTGAATTCGGCAAAGCGAATCTTTTTCCCTTGGCGCCGGACGCGAGCAAGGTCGCTCCCATAGAAGCGGCCATGCCGACGCAGATAGTGGAAACGTCGCATTTAACGTATTGCATCGTATCGTAAATAGCCATCCCAGCCGTAACCGATCCGCCCGGGCTGTTTATGTAGAATTTAATGTCTTTTTCCTTGTTTTCCGCGTCCAAAAAAAGGAATTGGGCGATGATGATATTCGCGACATGATCCGATATTTGTTCGCCTAAAAAGATTATCCGGTCTTTTAAGAGGCGAGAGTAGATATCATACGCCCGTTCGATCTGGCCGGATTTTTCGATGACTGTAGGTATTAACGGCATTTGGTTTAAGTGGATCAGGCGTCAGGGGTTGTTTAAATCCGATGTTTAAACATATCATCCCTAACCGCCGATCGGCAAATGATTAATTTATTATATAGTATTAAGTTAAAATTAAAAAGACATTAATTTTTAGACCACCCGCCAGCCATGCCCGGAGTTTTCTATCCGGCCCTCCATAACGAAACCGGAGGCTTTGGCGTGTCCGCCACCGCCCAGGAGTTTAGCTAATTTAGAAACATCGACCGTCGGATGGGTGGTCCGCAAACTGCCCTTGATCCGTCCGTCTGTTTCTTCCCGTAGCACTAAAAGTCCGTTCACGCCGCATAAGTTGCTTAAAAAACCGGCAATGCCGTCGAACTCCTCTTCAGTGGCGCCGGATCGCGCGATATCCTCGTGGGTCAGGACCGTATAAGCAAAATTATATTTTTTGTTGACGTTAAGATTGTCGATCGCCTTGCCCCAGAATTTCATGCCCGGCAGATTCTTGTTGCGCCAGGTATTTTCGATAATGGTCGGAAGCCGGGCGCCGGCAGAGAGCATGGCCGCGCCGATCTTTACCGTTTTGTCCGAGGTCGAGGGATAAAGGAAATTACCGGTATCGGTTAAAATTCCGGCCAGGAGGCAGTTGGCGACATTCTTGTTCGGTTTTATGCCGTTCGTTTTTAAAAAATCATGTAGAACTTCCGCGGTAGACGAACTTTTCGGCAACCGGATCTCGAGATCGGCGTAATCGTCCATTTTCGGGTGATGATCGAATTCGATCACGAATTGTCCGCTTCGGCGGCTAAGCAGTTCTTTTTCCAGTCCGGTCCGGTTGATTCCGCCGCAATCCAATACGAATATAAGGTCGTAAGCGGAAAAATCCAGAGAATTCCTGTCTGACCGGATTTTTTCGATATGGGGAAGAAAATCAAATTGCGCTGAAGGGGTGTCGCCGCAAAAAGCGTCATAATTTTTTTTCGATTCCAGTATTTCACTTAAGGCGCAAATCGAACCAAGAGCGTCCCCGTCCGGCTTTTTATGGGTTACCAGGAGTATTTTATTCGCTGCTTGTATTTTATTCCAGGCGAGCGTGAATTTTTCTTCCTGCATAATAAATTATTAGGTGTTTTTCATTTCATCTATGGCCCGGTTTATTTCGGCCGCGTACCGTTCGTTGGCGTCGACCACCCAGTTGAACTTAGGGATCAGTTTAAGATTAAGCTTCTTCTTGAGCACGCGGCTGAAGAGGGAATTCTTTTTTCTGATCTCCTGGAGGGCCGTGCCGGTCAGATGTTCCGGCAATACGGAAACGCTGACGCGGGCATGCCGCAGATCAGGCGAGGTTTTAACGGAAATTACCGTTATAAGGCAGCCGTCCATCTCAAGGTTGCCGGTAATAAGGTTAGCGAGCTCGCTCCTTAAGATCTCATTGACTTGTTCGATTCGTCTGGACATATTATTGCGTTACCGGTGGTGTTCGCGGTTATAATTTACCGGCCGTTTCTTCCGTTTTATAAAAACGCAGGACATCGCCGACCTCTATGATCGGACTGCCCTCGTATTCGATACCGCATTCCTGCCCCGTTTCACAGTCGGTAACGTCTTCTTTGGCGGATTGTAATTTTTTTAGCACACCTGAAGTTAAAAATTCCTTATTCCGCCAAACCTCGATCATCGACCCTTTTTCGACCCGTCCTTCCTCCATCCGGCCGCCGACGATCTGGCTGGTTTTTTCATTTTTAAAAACCGCCTTGACCTTGAGCCTGCCCAGATCCTTTCTTTCGGTAACCGGACCCAGTGCGGACAGCATCATGGCCTTAACGTCATTTATAAGGTTATAGATGATATTGTAAAGTTTTATTTCGATATTTTTTTCCCGGGCCATATTTTCGATAACTGTCGGTATTTTTACGTTAAAACCGATAACCAGGCCGTTCGCCGCCTCGGCCCTTTTAAGATCGCCTTCCGTAATATTTCCTAAGCCGCGGCTTATTACCCTTACCTTTACTTTGTCGGTATTTATCTTTTCGAGCGATTCTTCGATCGCTTCGCCCGATCCAAGTACGTCGCTTTTAATTATAATATTGATCTTTTTCGCCTTATCGTCTTCCCGGATCGTATTTTCCGGCATTTGCGAACCGGCCGACCGGACGATGGTCTTGGTTTTTTTCGATTTCATTTTTTCTCCAAAGCCCACCCCGATAATATCCCCGACCCGCGGCAAGGCTTTTAGGCCCAGAATCTGGATCGGGGTGGCCGGAAGGGCGGATTCTATTTTTTCCCCCTGGTAATTATTAAGTCCCCTTACCCGGCCGATATCGATTCCGTCAAAAACGAGGTGATCGCCTACTTTAAGCGTGCCGTTCTGTATAAGGATCGTCGCCACCGGACCGGCGCCTTTATCGACGTGCGATTCTATGATAGTGCCCAGAGCCGACGCCGCCGGATTAGCTTTTAGGCTTTTCGCCTCCATCTCAGCGGCTAATAGGACCATATCCAGAAGCTCGGTAATACCCTGGCCCTCTTTGGCCGATACGGGGGCACAAATCGTCTTGCCGCCCCAGTCTTCCGGTACTATATTAAGCTGCGAGGATAATTCCTGCTTCGTTTTGTCCAGATTGGCGCCGGGTTTGTCTATCTTGTTTATCGCCACCACGAAAGGTATCTTTGCTTTTTCGATTATGCGGAAAGCTTCGATCGTCTGCGGTTTGACGCCGTCATCCGCGGCGACCACTAAAATCGCGATATCTGCGATGCGTGCGCCGCGGCTGCGCATGGCGGTAAAAGCCTCGTGTCCCGGCGTATCGATAAAAGTGATGAGTTTTTGGCGGCGCATTACCTGATAAGCGCCGATATGCTGGGTAATGCCGCCGGCTTCACCGTCCACGACGTGGGTTCGCCGGATAGCGTCTAAAAGTTTCGTTTTACCGTGATCGACGTGGCCCATGACCACGATCACCGGCGGACGCGGCAAAAGATCCTTTTCCTCTTCTTTCGCGAAGGCGCTCTTTATCTTATCTTCCTCTTCCTCTTCCCTGTTTTCAGCCTCTTTTTTCGTTTCGGCCGGTTTTATCTCAAGTCCAAGTTCAGTGCCCACTAGCCAGGCGGTATCGAAATCTATTTTTTCGTTCAAAGAAGCGAATATTCCGTTTTTCATAAGCTCTGCCAGAATTTTATTAAGCGGCGCGCCGGACAAAGCGGCTAATTCCCTGACCGTAACCAGGCGCGGAATACTGATCGTTTTTTTCTCCGCGGATGTTTCATTTTCCGGAATATTTATTTTGTCTTTCTGTAATTCAAGCTCTTTCTGTCTGGCTATTTTGCGCCTGATATCCGGCCACTCTTTCATGATCTTATTGGCGACGTGGCCGTCGATTTTTATGGCTTTTTGGCCAATATCAAAACCGTATTGCGGCAAATAGTCGCGCAATTCCTGCGGATTAACTCTTAAAATTCTGGCTAATTCGGTTACATTCATGATTATTTTTTTTAATATTAGTAAATTTAAAATTCAAGGACAATCTACCCTGAATTTTATTTAATTTTACAATATTTATTTATAAAAGTCAACCAAAGATTTGGATTTTTCGCCAAAATCGTGTTAAGGTATAAGCATGTTAATTTTATCGTCTTATGGAAGATAAAAGCGGATTTTTAATTTTAAATAAACCGGCGGGGCCGACTTCACACGACATGATCTATAAATTGCGCCGGCTTACCGGAATAAAGAAGATCGGGCACGCCGGCACGCTCGATCCGTTTGCCCGGGGTGTTTTGATCGTGGCCGTCGGACGCGAAGCGACCAGAGAGATCGGCCGTTTCGTGAAACTGGATAAAGAATATTCGGCTGTTCTCCGTCTGGGCGCGACCACGGATACTTATGACCCGACCGGAAACATAACCACGAAACCTGATTCCGAATACACAAAGCCGGATTCCGAAACCATCAAACCGGTCATGCAAAAATTCATCGGCAAACAAACGCAGGTGCCGCCGATGTACAGCGCCAAAAAGATCAATGGTAAAAAATTATACGAATTGGCCCGTAAGGGAGTCGAGGTTGAACGCGCGCCGGTCGCCATAAATATTTATGAACTGGAATTATCATCTTACGACTGGCCGCTTCTCGCTATCAGGGTAAAATGTTCTTCCGGCACTTATATCCGCGCGCTCGCGCACGATATCGGCCAGGCTCTCGGCTGCGGCGCCTATTTAGAGGAACTTACCCGCACCGCAGTCGGTGATTTCCAGATCGCGAACGCAAAGACGCTTGAGGAATTGGAAAAAACAGGCTGGGAAAAATGTCTTTTCGTCTGATTCTTCTCTGATAATTTTAAAAGCCTTATCTTTTGATAAGGCTTTGCTGGTTGTTTGTGTAAAATTAAATTTTATCCTCTGCGGCCGCTCGCTCCAGGCGGCCTCTGATCAGCTCCAATTTATCATGGGAGCGGCCCTTTTGCCAAAAAGGAACCTTTTCCGTTTCACCGGCAACCCGGCGAATATCGCCGAGGATATCCCAGTGTTTTTTTAAAATATCCAAAGTATCCTCATTTTGCCCCAACATGACCTTGAGTGAAAAAGTAGTGGATCTTAACTCGTCCTCCAGGGCGGTTTTTTCGTCCAAAAATTTTCTGGCCTGTTTGCGGGCTTCGTCCAGGGATTTTCTCAACCCCTTGTTTTCCCGCCGCAACCCTTCAACTTCTTTTTTGTCCGCGCCGCGGGCGATCATCCCGAGGTCAGCCAGGGTGATCCAGCCGAGAATATACTTGATCATGGTTTCGGCCGGAGCATAGCGAAGTTCGCGCGCTCTGGCCTTAGCCTCATTAGAGCAATAGAAGCTTTGGCCGACGCGCAGATAGATCGCGTCTTCGCTGATCGAATACATCTTCTTCTTCCTGGGCCGAAAATTTTTCGGCAGATCAAGGTTGGCAAACGGCACGCTTACCGTTACCGTGCCGGCGACCTTGGTGTCATCATCCAGCCATCTCTCTGCCCACTCCAGAACAATAATCTCAGCATCTTCCGTTGTCGCCGGCGCCTGGATAAACATAAACTCCTGTTTTGATTCACGCGGCAGCTCTATTAAAACCTCTTTTGTTGTTACGCCCACAGGAACATTAATACCCTTGAATGAAGCTGCTCGCACATAAAAACCAGATCCACTTTTTTCCCGCAAACTTAGCGAACCCTCACTTGTAACCTCTACCCTAAAGCGTGACATAAGCCTCCTTTTCGTAGCCGGATATCACCGGCCAAAAGAGCCGGCACGGATATCACCGCGCCTGGGGCGAATTTTTCCCCGCCCCTAAAGGGAGTTAAAAGAACATGGAACTTGAGCTTAAAATAGCATAAACATAAAAATATGTCAAGCTAAAAATTATTATTTTTTAACTTGTTTTTAGCTAAAATAAGTGTAACGTTTTTCTCGTTTTAACGTATTATTAATATAGTGAAATAAATTTTATGAGATTATTTTTAAACCGCAATTTAAGCCAAATCATGAAAACCTGGGCCGATCTCACCGGGGCGCGTTTTTCCTATGCTCCGGTATTTTGCCCTCGCAGTCTGGCTTCAGGCGGTTTAAGAACAAATTTTCCCGATACAAAAAATTAAATCGCTTCATATAAACTAACCCCCTTTAGCCAGGCCGCGACGCCTGGCTCTTTATTATTTTCGCTCTTTTACAAACCGAAAGGGGGTGGATATGGCCAAGAAAAAAATACTCGCGGTGTATTACGGCTTTGAATTCATTATTAACCTGGGAATGTCGTTTTTTTTCTCGACCTATACTGTCTTTCTGCTGTTTAACGGATTAAATTTGTGGCAGGTTAATTTGATCAATGCTTCTTTCATGCTGTCGGGCGCGCTTTTTGAAGTACCGACCGGATCGATCGCTGATAATTACGGGCGAAAACTTTCGTTCGTCTTATCCTGTTTTACCGCTGCCGGATCGATGTTTATTTATTATTTCTCTTCTACTTTCACATGGTTCGTGATAGCAGAGATCATAGCGGCCCTGGGCATGTCGTTTTGTTCGGGCGCCTTTGACGCCTGGGCGATAGATTCGCTCGATCTTTGCGGCGAGAGTTTTTGCCTGAATAAGCTCGCGAGCGACAAGGAGAAGATCAGAAACTTAAGCCGGATAATCGGAACCGTTTTTGGCGCCTATATCGGCGCGATCAATATCGCTCTGCCCTGGCTCGTGTCCGGTATTACGATCTTGATCTGCGGGGTTCTGGCCATATTCCTGATAGACGAATCATATTTCCAGGCCAGAAAAAAGGCCGATCCGGAACGGACCGGCCTGAAACGGATCATAAAAGACAGCTGTGATTTCGGCCTGAAAAACCGCTCGATTTTTTTCCTCGGCCTTTCCGCCATGGCTTACTCCTTTACCTGTATGCCCTTTAATATGTACTGGCAGCCGTTTTTCCGGGACGGTTTCTCGGTGCCGGTCGTAGCTCTGGGCTGGGTGCATGGCGCTTCCCTGATAATACTTTATCTGGGAAACGAATTTGCCGGCCGTTTCGGGAATAAATTCAAAAAGGAAAAATACGCGATCATCCTGGGTTTGGTTGTTTTCGCCGTGAGCGCGATAGCCGCCGCCTTGAGCCCGGTCTTATTCGCGGCGCTTATCGGTTTCTACGGACACGAATTCGCGCGCGGATTCTACGCGCCTATCCAAAACGCCTATCTTAACCGCCGCATCCCCGGCCGGGTGCGCGCCACTGTCCAATCCTTCGTCTCTATGCTGGAGGGCGTAGCCGCTTTTTTAGGCCTTATCGCGAGCGGATGGATCGCGCAAAACTACGGCGTTCCGGCTTCCTGGACGGTCGCCGGTTCATTCCTCCTCCTCTCTGTTCTCTTCCTGGGTTCCATGAAGAACGGGGAATAAAAAATAAAAAAAACGGACTTAAATGTCCGTTTTTGTTTGTTGAAAATCGCCGCGGATGATAAAATAATAATAAGAAATATTAAACTACACACCGACCTTGTCGGTGGAATTATTAGTAAACGGACTCCACTCTCTTTTCCAAAACGCTGATTTGTCATCCCCGAATCCGCCCGGGACGGATATCGGGGATCCATGATCTATCCGTACCGACAATCGCAAACACAATACAAAGTTAATCCCGCCCACCCCCTGCCGGCCGGCAGGCTGGATTCCCGCTCGCGCGGGAAAATTTATTTTTTCTTAAATTTTTTTTAAATATTTTTTACGTTTCGGCGCGTTAAGGCGGTAATTTTCGGGTAAATATTTTTTTGCTTATATTAAATAAAGCTATTATAAATTTTAATCTTATCTTTATAATATTTTTATATTTTCTTTATATTTTTTTTAGAGAAATTTCATATGCTTTGTGCTATGATAATTTTAATTTAATTTAAAGGAGGGTTTTCCCTAAAAAATCTATGTTTAAAATCCACAAAAACGTCCTGGTTATTACCATCGCGGCAGCGCTCTTATTTATCGCCGGAGCAGGTTTGTTAATAAGAAAACAGACGCCGGGAGAGGAACAAAATAAAAATCAGGAGCAAGCGCAAGTAAATAACGAGAGCGCGAATTTAAATAACGAAGAAGCGGTGGCGGAAAATCCGGACGATAAATACAAAGGCGTAATTACAAAAGAAGAGGGTGGCTGGAAAAAATATCGGAATGAATATTGGGGGATTGAGTTTGAGTTTGAAGATAGCGAGGACGTAATGGAATTTCAGGAAGGAAGTAGTGGGTTAAGTATTCGGGGACCGGTTCCAGAGGAATCAAAACAGCATTATCCAGAGGACGATAAAAATCCATATATATATATAAATTTTCATGATTATAGTAACAAAAATTACAATAGTTTAAAAAATTATTTAGAAACGGTCGGCTGGAATAATTATCAAAATCCTGCAGAATTAATATCAATCAAGGAATTTAATAATAAGAACGATATAAGGTTTTATGAGGTGCTGGCCAGTGTCAAGTCTTGTAATATGGTGCCCGATGAGAGCGGGAACCGGTCATGCAAAACATTTGACAGTAAACAATATTATACGGAATATAATAAGTTAGATAATAAGGATTATTTGGTTATTAATTACATGGAAGAAGAATTGTGTCGGGAGGTATTAGATTTATTTCAGTTTATACAATAAAATTATTCTTTTCGGAGATGCGATTAATTTCGTATCTCTTCAAGAGTAATTTTAAAAAAATTACTCTGTAGCAAAAACATAAGATAGAAAGGAGGAAAACAATGGTTCATTAAAATTGAATAAGCATTTAGGTGGGTCATCGGTCAAACATTCACGAACGTCCAGAAAAACCAGAAAGGAAAATAAATGAAAAAAATAGCGTGGGCATCAGCCCTTGTCACGGTCTGTTTGTTGGTTTTTATCCCTCAGGTCAACGCGGCCACCGTAACAGTTGAAAACGTCCCATATATCAACCAAGTTGAACACATGGACCAGAATTATTTTCTGGGATATAACGCCTGCGGCCCGACATCGGCCGTGATGATTACGGAGTTCCATAAGCTTCAGCCGGAAAACACTTCCGGCTACCCAGGTTGGTATGTATACAACCCTTATACCAACTGGACCGACAAAAGCGGTGAAGATTATAATGAAGAATGGGCAAGGGATTGGGACGGAATAGATGCGCCAAATACATATAATCTTCATTTCCCGCACGAAGTTTATGGAGCTCATGGATTTATAGTTACTGGCCCCGGAGCAGACTCGGCGAATCCATATTGGGGCACAGATCCTAATCAATTGAAGTTGTATCTCGAAAATCACGGCCTTATCGTTAGTGATGCGATATATTCAGATCGTTTTGACATCATCAAGCAAAACATTGACGCTGGACTGCCCCTGATCGGTCATGCCGAGATTACGATCAGTAGCATAGAGTATGGTCATTATCTGGTGATTATCGGTTATGATACGGGCGTAAACGGCACAGAACAAAACGTAATTGTGCACGATCCTTACGGAAACGCGAATGGGAATTGGTTTGACACGGTAACTGGCGGCGAAGAGGTAACTTATCCCTTATATGGATATACGGCTACCAGTCATGTTAACATCGACCGCGTCTATACCGTCCATCCCGTCGGCATATTCCAGGATTTCCCGGGATGGAAATTAAGCGGCCAAGATCCACTTTCCCAGCTTTTTCTCGACGAATACGACAACGAGGAATATTACGGTAACTCCGGTTTAGAAACCTTCGGCTTGCCCTGGGACAACGACGGCCACGGCGTTTGGGTACATGAATGGCCTGATCCGCAATGCTCAACCACTCCGCCGGCCACCTGCGACGATGACGGACTTTATGTGCAGGATTTTCTGCGGGTGGATGCAGAGGAGAACGAGCATTGGTCGCAGTTGGTCCTGAACTGGGCGATCGGAAAAGCGATCGCGGTCAAAGAGCATATCCTTGAATTCTGGAACGGCCATTACGGCTACTCCGCTTATGGGCCGCCGGTTACGAGAGAGTACGAGACCGTGATAGACGGAAACCATACCGCCGTGGAGCAGTTGTTCGAGATAGACGGCGTTAAAACCATGATCGGTTATGATCTCGATATCGAATCCGCTTATGAATTTACATTGGGCGCCCCGGGCCACTCGGAATTGAATCCGAGCGACAGCGACGCCAGCTGGTTCGGCTGGTCGATCGGTGTTTCCGGGGATATTATGCTGGTGGGAGATCCCAGGTTCGTGTATAACCAGCGAGGCGCTCTTTTCGTTTTCGCTAAAGGGGCGAACGGCTGGGAAGAAGTGGAAGTCAAGGATATCATTACGACATACCCGGATTACGGCGGATACGAGAATTACGGCAGCGCCGTAGCGATAGACGGTGCCAACGCCATTGTCGGCGCCTGGCAGAGGGACGGCGATATTATCGGACAGGGCCATAGCGCGTACAGCGATGTCGGCGCGGTTTATTTTTATACCTGTTCCAGCAACGGCTGCACCCAGGTTGGCGACGAGTTCCTGGGACAGGACGGCAGCGCCGGGGAAAACCTGGGACAGAGCGTCGATATTTCCGGAGATATGTCGATTGCCGGCGCGCCCCGCAATGACAGTGCCGCAAGCAATGCCGGCGCGGCTTATATTTTTCATGATAGCGGACACACGGTTGTAACCGCTTCTAACGGCGAAGCCAATGCCTATTTCGGTACGAGCGTGGCCATTGACGGCAATTACGCCGTGGTAGGCGCTCATAAACACGGTGCTTATGACCAGGGCGCGGTTTATTTCTTCGAATATGACGAGAGTACGGAAACCTGGAGTGAAACCGATTATTTTGTCGGCGATTACGTGAATTGCGTGTATGTCGGGCAGAGCGTTTCAATTTCCGGCAATTACGCCTTGGTCGGTTCCACGCCCAAATCCGGTAAAGCCGGCCGCGCCCTCCTTTTTAGGCGCGATGCCGCTACCGGCGAATGGGACAAGATCAACGAAATTACGGCGGAAAACGGATATATCGGCGACGGATTCGGCCAGCGGGTGGCTCTGGACGGCAACCGGGCCGTGGTTTCTTCATATCTTCAGAAAAGATTCTGGGCGTTTCTGATAACCGGCGACGTTTATAGCCAGATCGCTTCCGTATATGAATCCTTCGCCAGCAATTATTTCGGAAAAGATGCCGTGGCGATCGACGGTTTTACGGCTATTACCGGCGAGATCAACGCGGACAGCGACGGAGCTATTCATGTCTATGATTTATATATAGAGCCGGATTACGAATAACGATCCAATTACAGTACGTGTAAAAGCGAACCGTTTTTTATTTGGAAAACAATAAACAAAAATCCGCTCGTTTAGAGCGGATATCCGGTTCAAGATTCGGAGTAAAAATTTATATTTCAGCGAAGATTTTTTTTATCGTTTATATTAAGGCTGTTTTTTAAGCCGGTCAGACGGAACTTAAGCTTAATGAGATTAAAAAGCGCGTTTAAGCTGTCGGTCGTCAGATTTACTTTGCTTTTTCTTTTATCATACCGGTTTTCCGACCAGATAACCGGAATTTCCGCAATCCGGTAGTCGAACAGCTTGGCGAGAAGTATGGTCTCGGTGTCGAACCACCAGCCCTTGTTCGCGACATAAGGAGCGATCGCCGCGAAGGCGGTTCGCCTGACCGCTTTAAAGCCGCACTGCAGATCGGAAAAATTATGGCGGTGGATCAACCGAGAGATAATAAGATGGCTCTGGGAAACGAGTTCGCGGATAAAAGATCTTTCAATGCTCGCGTTCGACAGGAGGCGGGAGCCGATGACCAGATCGGCCCGGTCAACCAGGATCGGTTCCACCAGATCATTGATATTCTTAAGATCGACCGCGAGATCGACATCCATGTAAGAAACTATATCGGCCCGGCTTTTAAGCCACGAATTCCTGATCGCTCCGCCCCGGCCGGCCGCCGGATAATATTCCGCCCTGATCTTCTCCGGATACCGGGCCGCCAGGCGTTCGCTTATGACCCGGGAGCGGTCGGTGGAACCGTTCACGATGATCGCGATCGACCAGTCGAAACCGAAATTTTTCCGGCAATAATCATGGAGGAAGGTAATATTTTTTTCCAGGATCCTTTCTTCATTATATACCGGAATATGGAATTCGATATTCATATCTTTTTTCTGGCCGTCCCGTAAATACTTAACCCGAAAGGGATGCTTTGGCCGATAAAATTATTTTCTAAATTAAGGACAAGGAACAGTAAGCGGTTAAGGATCCGGGGCAGGGGGCGGGCGTCGGTTTTCGGAGCGAGGCCGGCGGCCCTTTTCGCCAGCCGGTAGATCATTACCGGCAACAAAAGCAGGGAGTTCCAATAACCTATCAGCGGAATTTCAAAACCGGCCTCGTTGAGCAATTTTTTTACCCCGCCTTGGGTGTATCTTCTTTTGTGTCCGGTAACAAGGTCGTGTCCGCTCCATAAAAAGCCGTAAGCCGGAGCGGTAAAGAACAAATAGCCGCCGGGCGGCAAGGCGCGATATATCTTTTTCAGGGCGGCGCGGTCATCGCGCAAATGTTCAAGAATATCAAAACAGCAGACGCAATCATATTTATTTTTTTCCGGTTCAACCTCTTCTATGTCGCCGAGCACGGTTCTTATTCCCGATCGGTCCGAAAGAGCGACCGTTTCCGGGTCTTTGTCCAAGGCGGTCACCCGTCCGTATTTTTTTAAAATTTCGGCTTCAGTGCCAAGTCCCGCCCCGATATTCAGTATTTCCCGCCCGTCGTCCTCTTTGAGGTAAAGCCCTAAAAGACGATCGATCAGGACCTTTCTGGCTTTATACCAAAAATGCTGCTCGTCGGAATTTTTTAGCGAATTATAATCTGATATATTCATAAAAATAATAAATATTTATTTTTCGGCGTATACTTCGCTGACCTTATCGCCATAAACTAATTCCCAGCCGGCCGCGCCCCTAAGGTAATCGCGCAGATATCTTTTTTGGTTATTGATCTCGTTATCGTCCAATCCCAGGAATTTTCTTTCGAACCAGTTCAGGGAAACCTTGGGGTAGAGTTTGAGCAATACCAGGCCGATGCCGTGTTTATCAAGTTTATTCTTTGCCTGTCCCGCGACAAAGAAATCCGTGTATTCTTCAAGGAGGCTATGCCCGTTGAACTCGTAGAAGGGCAATCGTCCGTCAATGAAAAGTTTTTTTCCGGGCCAGGTCCAGATCATGTACCCGCCCCAGCCGTAATCGTTTAAGATCTTCCTGTCCAAAAGATCGGGATTGTTTTTCATGTATTGCACCGCCCCGCAAGGATAATAGCCGCAGAAATAAGGGGAGAAAAATGGATCAGGCGCATACTGCGCCCTGACCAGGAAATTAGCGGCGGCCAGAAGAAAAATCGGCAGAACGAATATTTTCAGGACCGTATTTTCCGAAATATATTTCGCGAAGCGCGCCGGCAGACGCAGGTCGCGGACCAGGGAAAAGATAAGCCAGGGAAAGGAAACTACGAAAAACAACGGAAAATGGCGCTTTGATTGCGCGGCCATGAACAAAAGGACGAGGATCATGCCCAGGTGCCAGCCATCCACGGTTGAATTTTCTTTTTTTCTGCAGCTCCGCGCCAGATCGGCCGTAAATACCGTTAACATGGCCACGACCAGGGCCGCGTAAATTAATTGTTTATACTGGATCGGCATGGAGTACGAGGGCAGCCATTCCGCGATCACCTGCAGGTAGTAATTATTGGAATAATCCAGAAGGAAGGAATATAGTTTTAATCCATACGGATTTATGAGGGTGGCCCCGACCGCTCCCAGGGCAAAAAGCAGGAATTTAACTAATTCCCCGCTTTTCCGCTCGTTCATGAAGTCAATCCGGGCAAAAACCCGGAATTTTTTAAGAACAATTTCCAGCGATTTAATCCCTATCCACAGGAATAACATAAAAACACCGATTAAAAATCCGGCGTGGGAGTTCGCCCAAAAACAGAAAAGCGGCCATAACCAGAAAAGAACCCTGGTGTTTTTAGTTATTTCATAGGTCCGGATTATAAAAAGCAATAGCGATAAATTAAGCAAAGTTGCGGTCTGCATCCTGACCCCCAGGTGCGGCGCCATCGCTAAAACGCCGAAAAATTGTATGGTTCCTATTAAAATCTGACCGCCGGGGCCGCGGATAAAATATTTTCTGGTATATATGTTAAGGACTATCAGGGCTAAAATCACGATCAGGGCAAAAAATATACTTACGCTAAAATAACCATAATTATCATATAGCCAATAGGTTGCGACGTTAAGCAGCCATTCATGATCCACCCACGTCCTGTTTATAAGAGTATAGTCATAATGTTCCTCAACAGGAACGGATCTTTCTTCTAATATGCGCTTTCCTACGTCCAGGTGCCAGCCCAGATCAGCATCCAGGTAATTATAGGAATTAAATATTAAATAGGAAAAAATAACCAGATAAAATAAAAACCAAAGCAGGGAGGGATAATTTAGTTTTTTTATGGTAAGCATTAAAAAATTGTTATAGCCTGTTTATATTTACAATTTTAGCATAAATTAAAAAAATTTTCCTTATTTGTTTTATTATTAAATAATAAGTTGCAAAAGCATGACAAAATATGTTAAAATAAAGTTAAGGTTTATAATATATTTTTAAAAGGAAAGGGGGTGGGAAATATATGAAAAAAATATTATTTGTCATAATTCCGATGATATTGGTTTTGTTGCCGGTTTTTTCCTTTGCTTTAACCGCCCACGCTCAATCCGAGGCTGACGTTATGCTGTGGGGCGGATTAGAAGGTAATGTTCAGGCCACTACCGGTTTGGGCAATACCGATCCGCGGGAGATGGCGGCCCGGGTAGTCAATATCATGTTGGGTTTTATCGGCATTATCGCCGTTATTATTATTTTATTGGGCGGATTCAAATGGATGACGGCCGCCGGCAACGAAGAGAAAGTCGAGGAAGCCAAAAAGCTCATCGGCTCCGGGGTGATCGGTTTGATAATATTATTGGCCGCTTTCGCCCTGGCTCAATTTATCCTGAACGCTCTATACGGAGCTACCGGAGCTATCGGGTAATTATAAAGTCATATATATTTGACAAGGGAAAAACGGAAAAAAGCAGCTAAATCGGATATTTTTCCCAAGTCCGTAGAAAGGGGGTGAAATATGAAAAAAATAATGTTCGTTTTAGCGATTTTTACTTTAATGGTATTACCGATCTTTTCTTTTTGCTTGACCGCTCACGCCCAGTCTGACGCCGATAACATGCTTTGGGGCAATTATGAAACCAACGTCCAGGCGGCGACCGGATTAGGAAACACCGACCCCCGGCAGATGGCCGCGCAAGTCGTTAATATCATGTTAGGATTTTTAGGCATAATAGCCGTAGTGATCATATTGTTGGGCGGATTCAAATGGATGACGGCCGCCGGAGACGAGGCGAAAGTCGATGAAGCTAAGAAATTGATCGGCGCCGGAGTTATCGGCTTAGTCGTGATCTTAGCCGCTTTCGGAGTCGCCCAGTTCGTTATCAACGCCTTATACGGAGCCACTGGCGCTACCGGTTAGTATTATATAATTACCTGCTACTGTCTTTGATAAATCCGCGGATGTCCGACTTAAAAAGCGGACTCCGCCGCCATAAACACGAAAGGCGCTTCGCGTTTATGGCGGCGGGAGCGAAAAAGGGATTTGCAGTTTCTTGTTTAAGATTAAAGTTAGTATCGATTTTATTTTTTTATTATTCAATAGATTGGGGGTGAAATATGAAAAAAACTTTTTTCGTTTTAGCTTTATCCGTTTTGGTGATTTTGCCGGTTTTCGCTTTTGGTCTGACCGCTCACGCGCAAACAGCCGCCGACAATATGCTTTGGGGCGGGTTTGAGGGCAACGTACAGACCGCTACCGGTTTGGGGAACACCGACCCACGAGAAATGGCGGGCCAGGTGGTCAATATATTATTGGGATTCCTTGGTATTATCGCGGTCGTGATCATACTTTTAGGCGGATTCAAGTGGATGACCGCAGCCGGAGACGAGGGCAAGGTTGATGAAGCTAAGAAATTGATCGGCGCCGGTATTATCGGCTTGGTCGTTATCTTGGCGGCCTTCGCTATCGCCCAGTTCGTGATCAGCGCTTTGTACAACGCCACGAACGCCACCGGTTAAATATTCAAACTATTCGATCAGCGGGCGTCCGCTTTAAAGCGGACTCCGCCGCCATGAACACGACAATTCGCGTTTATGGCCGCAGGAAGACCGTTAATCGGAAAGACACGGTTTATATTAATTGTTAATTAATAGATTGGGGGTGAATATGAAAAAAACATTTTTTGTTTTAGCGCTTTCAATTCTGGTTATTTTACCGGTTTTCGCTTTCGGTCTGACCGCTCACGCGCAATCAGCCGCCGACAACATGCTTTGGGGCGGTTTTGAATCTAACGTTCAGACAGCGACCGGTTTGGGCAATACCGACCCCAGGGAAATGGCCGGTTCGGTAATTAACATATTTTTGGGATTTTTAGGTATTATCGCCGTATTGTTGATCCTTTTCGGCGGATTTAAATGGATGACGGCCGCCGGAGACGAAGGCAAGGTTGACGAGGCTAAAAAGCTGATCGCCGCCGGCATTATCGGCCTGGTCGTAATTTTAGCGGCCTTCGCCATCGCCCAGTTCGTGATCAACGCTTTGTATAACGCTACGAACGCCACGGGTTAATCGTCTTAACAAAGATCTTTTACGTTTTTTTATAATTGTGGAAACCCGGTTTTTCTAATCGGGTTCCACTGTTATGGGCGTGAAGCAGATTCGCGTTCATGCCCGTAACAGTGTTCTAACCATATTGATAATTTATGTTTTCCGTTAAATCCCATTTTGTCGTATTTATGCTCTTTAGCCTGGTTTTCCTGGCGTTTTTCCAGACGGTTTACGCCGACGCGGGGAAGGAGGCCTTAGACGGCCTTAATATCACCGCCAAAGAAGGCTACGGCACAGTACCGCGCGGCACGGTTCCAGCCACCATAGGCAAGATCGTCGGTTCGATACTTGCTTTTACCGGTATTATCTTTTTTCTTTTGGTGATCTATGGCGGCTTTACCTGGATGATGGCCCGGGGCAACGAGCAGGAGGTCGCAAAAGCGAAGAGTCTGATCGAGCAGGCGGCCATCGGTCTTATAATAGTTTTGGCGGCTTACGCGCTTACCGCATTTATAGGCCGGGCGCTAACCTCCCCGACTTAAAAACGATCCGGATCTTGTCCGGCGGCAGTTTATTATGAAATACGGCCAAATATTTTTTTCTATATTTTTTTTCTTGTGGCTGCTGTCAGCGATTCCGGCGGTTAACGATTGTTCAGCTTATAGTTTTATAGATGAGAGCGGCATTAAAGAAACCGGACAGGCTACCGGCCACGCTTCCATCAGTCTGACCCAAAGATCCCCGGCGCAGATGCTCGGGATGATAATCAAGGTCCTCTTGTCTTTTCTGGGGGTGGTTTTCCTTATTATAATGATCTACGCCGGTTACTCCTGGATGATGGCCCGGGGCAACGAGCAGGTCGCGGAAAAAGCCAAGGGCACGATCGTTAACGCCACGATCGGACTTATAATAATAATGCTCGCTTATGCCATAACCGTTTTTATCGGCGGGCAATTAGCCGGAAGCACCGCGGTCGGCTAGTGATTTTTAAAAAACCTGATATATTATAAGCGAACGAAAAACGTATGCTTAAACTTTTGAAGATCAATAAATATTTGATTGCCGCGGTAATATTGCTGGCGGTTTTTATTCCGTCCGCCGAAGCCGCTAATTTGGGCGATGCCTTCAAGCAGCCCCTAAACGACGTGGCCGGATCAACGGGCGCCGGCTACAGAAGCGACGCGGATCCGGCCGTTCTTATAGGAAAAGTTATCCAGGCCGCCTTATCTTTCGTGGGTGTTGTGTTTCTAATATTGATGATCTATGCCGGATATACGTGGATGCTCGCCCGGGGCAACGATCAGCAGGTAGAGAAAGCCAAGAATCTGATCACGGCCGCTGTCATCGGTTTGATCATAGTCTTAGCCGCTTACGCTATCAGTTATTTCGTGTTAAGCCAGATCGGCGCGGAAACCATGCAGGAAGTATGATGTCCGAATAATATTTAAACTTTGACCATATGATGAATAAAATAAAAGAATATCGGCATTTGATTTTACTTTTTTTCTTATTGGCAGTATTGATCGTCCCCTATTTTGTTTTTGCCGCTACGCCGCTGGATAATCTGGAAAAAGTAGGTACCGAAGGCGCCGGTTACGCCCCTTATGAAGACGGGGAATATAATAACACCTTCATAACCGTGGTGGGCGTCATAATTAAGGCCTTTTTAAGCCTATTGGGAGTAATATTCATCGTATTGATATTATTCGGCGGTTATAATTGGATGACGGCCGCCGGCGACGAACAAAAGGTTTCGAAAGCGAAAGACACGATAAGCCGGGCTCTTATCGGTCTTATAATAGTGGTCGGATCGTTCGCTATCTGGCAATTCATTTCCAACGCTATCATTTTAGAAATATGATAATAAAGATCATAAAAAAAATATTCGGATATGGATCGGTCGCTCTCCTTTTAATTCCGTTTTTCGGCGTTAAGGCCGCGCTGCTTACGGGAGATGCCGCGGACAGGATAATAGGCGCCGGCGATAGCCTGGGTACGGCGGCCGGTTTCGCTTCCGGCCAGAATCCGGGGAGTATTGTCGCCACGATATTAACAGGTTTTTTAAGCCTTTTGGGCATTATATTTATCGTGCTTATAATATACGGCGGCTATAACTGGATGACGGCCGCCGGCGAAGAACAGAAAGTCGAAAAAGCCAAAGACACGATCAAGCGCGCTGTAATAGGCTTGATCATAATCGTGGCCGCTTATTCGATCACCTATTTTGTCTTTACTGCCCTGGATGCCGCGATGAGTGGAAATCCTAGCGCCTTCGGAGGTTAGTTTAAATTTGATATTAAGAAAGCATCCGTTAAAGATCGGATGCTTTTTTTTGGATTTAATTCAGGCCCTGTATCCAGCCCAAAGGCTCCTCGTCATAGTAAACGATCTTTCCGGGACGGACGAAAAAGGGTTCACTTTTAATTTCCTGTCCGGAGCCGGATAATTCCGTCCATCTGACATGATAATATCCGTCCGGCAGGTATAGTTCGGCTTTTTTGTTTTGATGCATGATCACCCGAGTATATAGTTCGTCGTCGGTTTCGCCATAGTAGATATTCGCCAGCCATAAACCATTTCTTAATTTTATAAGATAGCCTTTATTGTGCAAGGGTTTACCGGTCTGGTTTACGAACTCCTCCTGGCTGCCGCTTCGGGCCATCGAATCCGCCGTAGCCCAATCACCGACCCTTTCTCCCCGGTCGGACACAAAACCCCTTTCGGTACTTTTATAACGCGAAGTAACCACTTTTCCGTCGGCGTCTTTTTTAATTTCCACCGTCGCGTTTCTAAAAACAGTACACCCTGAAAAAAGCAGAGCGCAGATTATGAGCGCGTGGCCGATTTTCATGGTCCCCCCCTTTTTTATCGTTTATTGTTATTTTTAATGATCTATAAATAAATTAAACCCAAAACCACTCATATATAAACAACAATATTACAGATAGTTTAAAAATTAATGAGAATTTTTGCTAATATATGATAGATTTTGGAAATTGACCTTGACTTTATCTTTGCGGTATGATAAGATTAAATTAGATGAAGAAAATCCCTATCTTTATACGTTTACGTATGATAGGGTTTTTTATTTGATTACTACGCATGAAAACGTTATTAAAAGAAAAAAATATTTCTTTAAAACTAGCCAAAAAGATAATTTTTTCATTAATTATTATCATAGTTTTTGATTTTTTCCTTTTTCCTGCCCCTGTTTTAGCTATCGAAATAAACAGTATTGACGAGGAAATGATCGAACCGGTGGTTGAAGAGCCGGTAATAGTCAAAGAATTTATAAATAATTTACCTCTAAACGAAAACCGGAAAGCATTAAAAATAACTTACCGCACGGTTACCGCCTATAATTCCGAAAAAAACCAATGTGACGATTCTCCTTGCGTGACGGCAAACGGTTTTAATGTTTGTGAACATGGAATCGAAGACACGATTGCCGCTAATTGGCTAAAATTCGGTACGCAGGTGCGAATTCCGGATTTATTCGGAGATCGTGTCTTTACGGTCAGGGATCGCATGAACGAACGTTATGATGATCGGGTGGATATTTGGATGGCCGACAAGACCGACGCGAAAAAATTTGGCGTAAAGCACGTCAAGATAGAAATATTAGAGCCCTAGAAAACAAAGCGATTTCTTTAACATAAGCTTATTTAAACCCCGAATGGGGATTTTTATTTACTTGTGTTATTCGGTATTTTTTGATATATTACATTTATATTGATACAAAAAACCCACAACATATGTAAAGCTGGCATAGTCTATTCGGCCTGGTAGCCAAGCGGTAAGGCAACAGTTTGCAAAACTGTCATGCACCGGTTCAAATCCGGTCCAGGCCTCAATTCAAGACCCCCGTAAGGGGGTTTTTGAATTGAGGCCGGGATCATGATTTGAACCGGTTTAGACCGGATCTTAAAAGGCAATTGCGATTTTTTTTCTGAAAACAATTTGCTCCGCAACTTAACATGTTTACTTGCTGGTTTGGGGCTTCCGCCCCTTCAAATCCGGTCCAGGCCTCAGATTAAAGGAATTCTTCTGGCTAATAGGCGAGTGTTTGAAAAATCTCGAGTCCCGCAGAGCGGGGCGAAGACCCCGCCGGATGGCGGGGCGGTCCAGGCCTCAGATTAAAGGAATTCTTCTGGCTAATAGGCGAGTGTTTGAAAAATCTCGAGTCCCGCAGAGCGGGGCGAAGACCCCGCCGGATGGCGGGGCGGTCCAGGCCTAATATTAAAGGAATTCTTTTGGCAAATAGGCGAGTGTTTGAAAAATCTCGAGTCCCGCAGAGCGGGGCGAAGACCCCGCCGGATGGCGGGGCGGTCCAGGCCTCAATTCAAGACCCACGTGAGGGGGTTTTGTTATGCAGTCCAGAATATTATAGACTTAAATACTAACTAACATATATGAAGTGTGGTTGAGCTGGCTGTCTAGGTTTATCTGGACTTAATTATTCACAATTGTGGATAAGATTGTGGATAAACAACATTTATAGTCTAAATATACCTAGACTTAAAAAATAATATGTTATTAACAGTTAATAATTTTTGTCTAATAATAAGTAAAAAAAGAGATTCATTTAGGATTGACTAAAATAATTTTATATGGTATATTAATAATAGGTTAATAAACAAAAAGTTATTTACAATTTAAGAAAAATTTACCTAAATATCTGCTTATAAAAATTCGCGGATAAAATTGGTTAAATTTTCCTGTTTTCTACTTATCATTTCGGCCAGATCCGACATGGTCAGACAAAAACAAAAACAAAAAAAAGGTAGTGCTGATTATAATATTTTAAATAATCGGTATTTACCGCTTGATTGGTAGAAAACATGCTTTTAAGTCGGAAAAAAGCTCCAAAAACTCCGTGATCAGGGATTTTCTTGCTCATATCTTGTATATGAACAATTAATAAGATCCGGGGCTTGTGGCTCAACATTAGTGACCTCATCTATTTACATAAGAAGGGGGCCCAGTTGGGCCACTTTTTAATTTGTATTTATATTTCAGATGGTAGGTTTATAATAGCGCATTTATCGAAAGCTTGCCAAAATTGTCGTGGCGATATATAATAATAATAGAATTTCTTGTGAATAAGAAATTTTTTTTAACAGTTAATAATAGTTTATGACTACCGAAGACAATAAATTAGATTCAGAATCTTTAGAAAAAATAAAAAAGGAGTTAACGGAGAAAAGGGAGCAAATACTCAAAGACCTGGAAGAGGTTTCGACCGGAAACAGGGTAAAATTTCCGGATTATGGAGATAAGCTTGATGAAAACGCCCAGGAAATCGATGAATATACGACCAATCTGGCCACCGACAAGGTGCTGGAAGAGTCTCTTCGCGACATAGAGAACGCCCTGGATCGGATAGAAAAGGGCGTTTACGGAGTGTGCAAATACTGCCATCAGCCGATCGGAAAAAAGCGCCTTCTGGCCAGGCCGGTCGCTTCGGCCTGCGTGCCCTGCAAAACGAAATTGCAGAATGGTTAATGATGAATTTTTCCGTTATGTTTTTATCGAATTTACATAAAATAGACCGGTATTTTTTACCGGCTGTTTTTTTTGCCGCCTTGGATAGATTTTTAAAATGTTTAGCCGTAAGACAGGCGGAGTTTGGCCTTATAGGCGATTTTTTTAAGTTTAGTTTCGCGGAAAACCGTTATATCGCTTTTTCTTTGCCGCTTAACGGGGTTTTTCTGAATATATTGATCTTGGCAATACTTTTAAGTTTATTGTACTATTTTTTAAATTTAATAAAAAAAGACCGGCCTCGGGAGGCCGGACTGATCCTGATTCTTATATTTGGTGCCGCCAGCAATCTATTCGATCGCCTGAAATACGGTTTTGTCATTGATTATCTGGATTTGCGCTATTTTACGGTTTTTAATATAGCCGATATTCTGATAGTAGGGAGCGTCGGATTATTGATTTTTTTTACTTTCAAAAAAGAAAGTTGAATTATAAATTTTCAATCTTTTCAACGATTTCCAGCATCGGTTTAAAATAAGAATCGCGCTCACCGGAATCATTTTCTTCCGGTTTTTTATTATCATAAATTTCCTTTATCTTGATAAGCGTCTTTTGATAAATCGCCGCAATCTTTTCCCGGCCGGTTTTTTGCGCATATTTCATATAAGCTTCAAGTTGTACTATAATTTCGTCTAGAATCTGAAATTGCACATAGTGTCCGGCCAGTTCTTTGTTTTTCCGGTTCTGCCACAAAGCTCCCAACTCCAGTATAGTGTTGGGATTAGCCGTAATGATCACCTTCGGAATGTTGGATTTTTCTCCCCTAAAATCATCGCTTCCCCCTCTAAAATATTTGATCTGGCTTAAATTTTTTCCATCTATGTCTTTTTTGATTTTTTCTATTTTATACCTGATATCACGAACATAAGACACGTCAATCGCCAGACCCATATAATCCGGAGATTTACCCTCTTCGTTGAATTCCGCTATCACGTCCACTCCATTAACAACGTCATCAAATTCGGCGGTATGAATGGCCGAAGTGTTTTCGCCCAACCAATCGCTTAACTCTATTTGTTCGGAAATAATCGCCTCAAATATGTCCGCCAATTTTTTTGCCTCTACACCTTGTTCGCGATCGCTATCGTTAAAAGAGTGCTTTATCCTTTTTAAACGATCTTCGTCTTTCTGAACATTTTCTTCTCCATATAAATCGACAAATTCTCTCATATATATCTTGTCCGCTTCCAACGCTTTTTTAGACTTTTGGAAAAGGCCTTCCAGTGTCGCTTTTTGAAGGGCAGCATTTTGGAGCTGTTCGGCTCTTAACATAAAATTAAAAAATTAATAGTAAATTATTCTTTTATTGTCTTTATCGTGCTTTAGTTTTATAAACCTGGTTTTTTTCGGCAGGATCTTTTTTATTTTGTCGGCCCATTCGATGATCGTCACTGTGTCTACGCGGCCGAAATATTCTTCCGCGCCGATGCTTGATAATTCCCGGGCGTTTTTTAAACGATAGGCGTCAATATGCACCAAGTGTTTTATGGACGATTCTTTTTTTGGAATTTTATAAACCTTCATTAAGGTAAATGTCGGGCTGTTAACGCTTCGCTTTATCCCGAACGCCTCGGCCAGACCTCTGGTAAATACGGTTTTACCCGCGCCCAAATCGCCGATCAGGCCTATCACGTCGCCGCCTCCTATGGTTTCGGCGTATTTTTTTGCGAAAACCTGGGTGGCTTCTTCTGATTTTGTGATTATTTTTAACATGCTCTCATTCTAGCGCATTTTTTTGAAAAAATAAAGTAAAAACCCCCTCTATTCAATAATTTTAAAATAATAAAAAAGGATACTATTGTATCCTGTGCTTTATTTTGATTTTTTAATTAAAAATGGAACTGGTATTTTCTGTAAACGACTCTTGCGGTGCGGCCACCCCTGTTTTTCAGCCAAACGGCCGCTTCGTTTTTAGTGGTAAATTTTTTTATTTCAGGGTTGTCAATATCAATATGCGGCGGAAGGGGAATAAGGCGGCTACTATAATACCTCTCTTTAACCGGCAACCAGATGCCGATACGAAGTAATCCATAAAATTTTTCTATTATCCAACGGTTATTTTTAACCTCTTTGAATCGATACAATCGTGTTTACCCCCTTGCATAATAAATTTTTAAGGCGCTTATTGCTGTATTTGCCAATATTATCGGAGAGTTTGTTCTGTTTTTTTATAAAAAATGTAAACAAAAAATTTCATCGTGGACGCGCAAGGATTCGAACCTAGGACCCCCTCGGTGTAAACGAGGTGCTCTAACCAGCTGAGCTACGCGTCCTGATATTATTTTTGTGTGCGGACGAAAGGACTTGAACCTTCACGACCTTACGGCCACAAGCCCCTCAAGCTTGCGTGTCTACCAATTCCACCACGTCCGCTAATGATTTAAAATAAATTTTTAAAAAATATCGCTGCTTTAAACGTCTAAAGACCTGTCAGCCCGCGGCTGATCCGCCTCGGGCGGAAACCTTCACGACCTTACGGCCACAAGCCCCTCAAGCTTGCGTGTCTACCAATTCCACCACGTCCGCTAATGATTTAAAATAAATTTTTAAAAAATATCGCTGCTTTAAACGTCTAAAGACTTGTCAGCCCGCGGCTGATCCGCCTCGGGCTTAAAACCTTCACGAGGTTGCCCCCACCCCGCCCAGGGCGGGGCGTGCTCAAATATTCCACCACGTCCGGTTATATTTTAAATATCATATCGAATTATTTGGCTTTAGGTCCAAACGTAAAAAATATCCAGAAACGGATATATGATATTATCGATTCGCCTAGGCGATCTTTTTTTCTTTTAACCGTTTTTTATAGTCTCCGCGGAGGAAGGTTAATTTTGCCCGCCGTACCTGCGCCTGCTTTTTGATCTCAATCTTTTCGATCGTCGGCAAAGCCAGAGGATATATTTTTTCCACGCCCACGCCGTCGGAAACCTTGCGAACCGTTATGGTGGCGCCATTTTCCCGGCCGTGTTTGCGGGCAATGATCATGCCCTCGAAATACTGCACCCTCTCTTTTTCCTCTCCTTTCGCGTTCAATTCCTTGATCTTTTGGTAAATACGCACGGTCATGCCGGGCTTTAGATCCTGGGTGTTTTTTGCGGCCTCTTCTTTTTTATCGGTTGCCGTCGGGGATTTTTTTTCTTTTTTATCGTTGGTCATATAAAGTAATATAAAAATAGAACAATCGGGTTCTATTAGACGATGTTTTTATTTAATTATTCTTCTCTAATACTATGATAAAAACCGTTAATTGTCAAGAGTGGGTTTTAAAATCGGTTTAATCGTAAAAACAGCCGTTTTTAAACGGTTTAAACTTTTTTTCGGGAAACCTTTTTTTAATCTACCGATTGGAAAAAATCACAATGAGCCGTTTTCGGCACCCTTTGCCCGAGTTCCCGGCAAAAAATTTCTTCACCCCGAGTATCGGAACTGCTGCAATGCGGGCATTGTTTCTCGTCGTTCCAATAATCCTCGGTATAGTTTGATTCGATATCGTGAGACATAGATAAATATTATGATTCAAATATAGCATATTTCGGGCGATATTCAAAGACGGAATCCATCGGACTCCGTCTTTTTCTCGAATTTTTTAGCGCCCTGAAGTTTAGCCGTCAACCAAAACCTTGAAGCCGCCGTAAACCATGCGCTTCACGTCGAAGGGCATCGGTTTGTCTTTGTATGCCGCGTCGTTCATGAACGGATCCTTCATTACCAGCGCGTTGACGCGATCGCGATGCGCGCGCGACCGATAAGTTACGTAGGAGAAAACCACGATCTCATCCCGTTTGAGCCGAACCAGTTTCGGGAACGGGACGCCCCACTTCGTCTTCAGGTCATCGCCGACGCATTCCTTATAGTCCAGGGCGCCGTATTTGCGCCAAATCTTTCCCGCTTTTTGAGCCATTTTTTTGTAAGCGGACAGATTTTTTTCCGGTACCACTAATACGAATCCGTCGACGTACGCGCTTTTTTGTTTTGCCATAAATTTAATTTAATCGTTATTTGGCGTTTTTATCCGGCGCGTGCACCCCGAAAGTATTGCCCTCGGTGTCTATAAAATATCCCTGCCAGGCCATTCCGGGAAGAGCGAATTTAGGCATAGCCACCTGGCCGCCGGCCTTTTTTATTTTTTCGGCGGTTTTGTCGAAATTTTCGACAACCACGCTGCAGACATAAGCGTTAGTGCCACATTCCGGCGGCGGTGTTCCGGCGGGGCGTTTAAGGAGCCCGCCGTTTATACCCGGCTCCCGGCTGTCCTCCTCGGCAGTCATGACCATCCAGTACTCAAAACCAAGATCGTCCCCCTTGTATTTTTCGATATTCCAGCCGAATACATGGCGGTAAAATTCCGCCGCCTGTTCGGGGTTGTCCGCCTGTATTTCGAAATGTATTATTCTGTTCATATTATTAATTATTATGTTAATTACTTATAAATTTTATATTAATATGATTAACGGATAATTAAAAGCGGAGACTATTCTCCGCTTTTAAAAAGTTTATTTCAGATTTTCGGTTCCAAATTTTTATTATATTTATTCGGTGGTTTTTCCGTCGAATTCCGCTTCGTTGGCCGCAGCCTCTTTTTTCGTGGCGCGCACGATACCGTCCTTGTGATGCGCCGGAGAATAGATCGTATAAAGTTTCAAATCCTCGGAATCGGACACGTTCATGAGGTTGTGTTCCGCGCCGGCGGGCACGACGATGGCCGTACCGTCACCGACCGCGTATTCATTCCCGTCGATAACGCATTTTCCTTTCCCCTTTTCGAAGCGGAAGAACTGATCGTTGTCAAAATGGGTTTCGGAGCCGATCTCTTCGCCCGGCTTAAGGCTCATCAGGACCAGCTGGCTGTTTTTTCCGGTATAAAGTACTTTCCGGAAGTTGTCGTTTTCCAGGGTGTCTTTTTCGATGTTGGAATTAAATCCCCTCATAAATTTAGTCTCGATTAATTATTTGTTAATATAATTTAAGAATAACATTAAATTATTAAAAATAAATTAAAAAGGCGCCGTTATGGAGCCTTTCTTGTTTAAAACCGCCGGAAACGAGGATTTATTCAGATATTATCCGGCAATCGTTTTCCTTTTTCTGAATGTATTTGTGATAATCGGGGCAGTCCGCGGCTAATTTTTCCATCCATTCCCCGAAGGGAATATTTACGTCCATCGCGTAGCCTTTTTGATAAAAAAAGTAGCGGGTTTTCGTCGAGACGTCGTTGGTTGTCGTGATCGCCCGATATATATTTCCTGAATCGGCTCTGATCATGAATGTCGTTCCGTTTTCATCGATTATCCGGATTATATCCGTATTTCCCCGGTCGCATTCTATTTTGGCGACCAGGGCGGATTTTTTTTCTTCTGAAATTCCGCCAGACACGATTAGGCCGACGGCAGCGATAGCGATCCCCAAAGAAACGAAAAATTTACTTCTTTTCACTTAAATACCCCCGTTTTCCGCGCTAGAAATTTTTAAAAAAACCAAGTTATAATATAATCTATGTTCGCACATAATCGGTTTCTTGTCCAACGGTTAAGGTCAATCGATCCGATTTATTTCCTTTAAAGCGTCGGAAAGCATGGCGGCCGCGCTCCAGGCTTGCTGGCGGCAGGCCGATTGGCCCTGGCGGGAAACATATTCCTGATGGCGGTTATTGTCGAAAGCGTACAATTCCACCGGGGTTTTAAAATAATAAAGAGAATCCAGTACCGCTCTTCTTAAGCGCCGCGCTTCTTCGTGATAAGAAAGATTATCCAGGCCTTCGGCGATCAGGCTATTATCGTGCGGCCAGATCGAGCCGTTATGATAACCCCGGGGGTCAAAGTTGCCGGACAGCCGGCTTAAAGTACGGATACCGGCCTTAGGCTCGTAAAGATCGGGTGACAAAATGCGTTTTACCAATGCCGGAATGTGGGCGTCGGGCACTATGCAGTCGGTTCCGCCGTCATCGGTCTTGTTAAGACACGACCAGAGCAGGTGGCCGATATTCGACCTGGCCGTTATCATCGGCCCGGTACTGTCGACGTTGCTGGCAAAAGCCGTTTCATTGTTACGGTTTACGATAAAGCGTTCGATAAAACTTGCTTTAAGGCGATCGGCGCTCCGGGTCAGCCGGACGGAGAACTCGCCGTCCCGAGCGCGGAAAAATCTCGCCCAAAGCCTTAAGGACATATAGGCATAACCTTGCGCTTCCGCGGGCGCGACCGGAAAAACGGGCGGCGTGCCGTCGTCGTGAAAAAGCGATTCCGTGCTGTCCATCCAGTTTTGGCAAATAAGACCGCCGTGATTACGGCCCGGATCAAGCCGGTAATCGATGAGGTTGTCGTTATCCGTGTCGCCGTATTCGTCGATCCAGAGCAAAGCCGCTTTGATCGGCGCGAGCAGGTTTTGGATAAATTCGTTGTCGCCGCTGTATTGCCAATAACGGTAAGCGGCGATAAGGAACAAGGGCGTCGCGTCCAGGCTGTCGTAATTCCGCATAGTGCCGTCGCTGTAGATATACCAGGGTTTGACCGCCCGGGCCGTCAGGCGTTCGTGGTTGTCTATCCGGTATTCGTGGATTATCTTGCCCGGTTGTTCGCCGCTTTCGATATTATCGTTTTTCCCCTGGAGCGCCGCCAGGTTAGCTATGATCTTTTTCGTTAAAGCGAGATAATAGGGATTTTTTTCATAGCGGTAAGCCTGAAGCAGTTTTAGGGCGGTAATAAGCGAATCACGCCCGAAAAGGCAGCCGAAAAGTTCGTTCCGTCCGGAGGCGAGAATGCCGTAATCGGTTTCAAGCTCGCCTAAGGTTTTAAGGGCCAGCTCCTTTAACTCAAGATAATCCGGTTTGTTCGTTTTATCGGTCATGTTGTTTCGTCTTGTTCCAAATGCCGTTTAGCCCTTGTCGGAAGCGGCTTGTATGGCTTTTAAATATAAATCTTCATACGCTCGGGTCATTTTATCGGTATTGAAATTCTTAAGCGCGTACTCCCGGCAGCGCGCGCGGTCAATTTTTTCGATATTTTTAACCGCTTCGATCATCCCGAGGAGGCTTGATACGACGAATCCGGTTTCGTTGTCCCTGACGATCTCCGGGATCGACCCATGGTTCATCGCCACAACCGGGCATCCGCAGGCCATAGCCTCGATCAGGGTAAGGCCGAACGGTTCTCTCCAAGTAACGGGATGGAGAAAACACAGGGCCTTGCTCATGAGGCGGTTACGCTCTTCTTCTTCCACCTCCCCCACCCATCTTATCCTTTCGGACAGATGGGGACCGACATACTGCTTAAAATAGGACATGTCCGTCTCTTCAAGCTTGGCCGCGATCACGAGGGGCAGGTTCAGGTAGATGGCGGTTTGGATCGCGAGGTGCGTTCCTTTTTCGAGCGATATCCGCCCCACGAAAAGCAAATAGCCTTCGTGCTCCCCGGAAAAAGGATAGTTTTCCATATCAAGTCCGTGATAGATAGTTCCTAAAAGGTTTATGCCGGGGACGTTTTCCGCCTGAGCCCGGGAAATGGTAACCAAAAACGGTTTATTAAGCATTTTAAACACCCTCGCGACCTCCGGCGTGAACGGGCCGTGCATCGTCATGATCACCGGCTTGCGGGCGATCTGCGCCGTCGGCAGGGCGGTATAGCCGTTATGTTCGTGTATTATATCGAACTCATCCTGACGGTCGTACGCGGCCCCGATATTAAGGAGGGAAAGGACGTTCAATCCGTAAAGATCGCTTACCCTCGTCTCGCGGAGGCTTTGCGGATAAACCGACGACAGTTTAGCGGCGGTAACCGAGTCGCCGCTGGCAAACAGGGTAACGTCATGGCCGCGCCTTACGAGTCCTTCGGTCAGGGCGTAAACGACCCTTTCTATGCCGCCGTATTTTTTCGGGGGAATGCGTTCGATTATGGGCGCTACTTGTGCTATTTTCATATAAATTTTAACAGGCTGAGTCGATTTGTCAAATTTTTCCGGCTCTCGCGCGAGATAATTAAAATCATATATAAACAGTATAAACAATTTAAAGTAAATAATGGATTAAAAAATCCGGGATTAGCGCAAAACCGTTGATCCGAAGATCGGCGTGATCGATGCCGGCCGGACTATAAGGGTATACGATCGCTTTAAAAACGAAAAATGAATATAAAAAACCGTTGGTTATGCCAACGGTTATTTGTTTAAGGGAAAGAATTATTTAATATTTAAGAACAGATCCGTCCGATGAGTCGGGTTCTCATAAGATCTCCGCTCGGGCGCGTTCCGGTCCGCGCGCGAACCGGTTTCTCGCCGGGAAGGGAAGATATTTCATCCAGTATCGTTTCCTTCAACCGGATATCCCAGTAAGTCGGCTTGGCTATCCGTTTGGTTTTTTTGGCGCTCGCGCGGCCGGGGAATATCGTGATCAATATTTTACCTCCGTAATTGCCGTAACGTGATTTGCGATATAGCGAATGACGCTTTGCCGTTCGCCCCGATGCTTAAAAGTTTGATAATAATGGCCGCATCGCCTGAATCAACTACGGAGCCGATGATCGTTTCCTGGCCCGGATCCAAGACGGACTCGGTAATCTGATGAGCCGTTCTATATCCGTTGAATCTTACGAGGAGATGTACTTTGCCGGCGCACAGGGACGAATAAATTATGGCTCCGCTATCGCAGCAGTTTATTTTCTGCTGCGCGATAAGATCGCCGGGATAGAATACGTGATTTTCGTTATCGGGATAATCCGGATAAGTTTTCCAGTGGTATGTAACGGATGCAAAACCGGGATCCGTTTTCGTAATAATTCCCCAGCCGAGATATTGGCCCTCTTTAGCGGCAAGTTCCCCGGCCTCGGCCGGTAAAGAAAAAGCGGCGAGCAGCAAAGCGAAGACCAGGATCGTTTTAAGATTCACGCGCATACCTAATTTCCTCCTTTTTTAAGAACGGGGTTGTAAAACATTCACGTCGGCGCTCCCGCACGTTGACGGGTGGGGCGTTGGTTTGATGAATCGAACCCTTAGCAGTCTTGGCGACCAAATTTCGGCTTTGCGGCCATGGCGGCGTAGTAGGCGGCCCGCGCCTGGAAAAACGCGGCCAGGGAAAGAAACATCGTGGCCGCACCGCGCTCATCTACATTTTCGGGAATTTGCATAATGCATTTAAAATAGTCAGTGGCCTTTTCATGCAGTTTTTCGGGATCGGTTTCTTTTAGTTGGGCTTCAATATTACCGCGGTTGATGTTCGATAATTTCATTGTTATCTCCTTTTGCTATATGTTTTTAAGAGCAAAAATAGATTTATTACCAGTATCGCAGTATAATAGCATGTTTTTTAAATTTCGTCAAGGAATAGTAAAAAACCGGGATATGAACTAACTCCCAAAAAGCGGACATGAAAAATGTCCGCTTTTCTCTTTTGCGGAGCGGACGGGGCTCGAAAATTATAAATGGGTTTTTAGAAAACCCAATAAACACGGGCTTTTAACGCAGTATTAGTTAAAATCAAGCCCTAACAAGTCTTAACAAATTTTAACGATTTTCCCAGCTTTTTCCGATTTTCCGTCACTATACGGTTACCGGATTTTTCCGGTGGTCGATCGGGCGGTAAAGAGACGAGGCAAAATAAAAACACCCTGCCGGATTTAAGCAGGGTGCCTGTTTTTTTATGATCTGTTTACTTCTTCATCTGTTTACTTCTTCAAAAGATCTGATCTTGATGCGGCAGGGTATGCTCATTATGATATTCTGAATATCAAGGCGGATTTTATCCAGGGATGCCCGGATGCCGTATAGTATCGCGTCAACGATCTCATCCGCGCCTTCGTTTTTTAGTTGTATCGGATTAACGATATCAATACGACCGCTATTTTCCTCGGACGGATATTTGCGTCTCGTGAAAAGAACCGTTTTAGAATCTCTGTCCCAGGCAATAGTAAAATTAAATTCGCCTACGCCGGCCGCTCCTGATACCTGCTTGGCTAAAACGATACTGAAACAGGTGCACGGTTTTTCCTTTTCTTTCGTTGACAGGTACTCAACCCTTATAAGCTCGATCCAGGCGGCCAGTTCGCTGTTCCTGGCCAGCCGTTTTTTGAGGAGACTTACGATCCTCATATCCTCTTCTTCGGTGTCAAAGTACATCCCGTAAAAAATATTATAATCGGGATGACGCGCTTCGTGGTCAAAAACCACTTTTGGAAAACTTCTTTTTTTTGACATGCTGCTCCTCCTTCGTGTTTAGCGGTCCCGCCGCTTTTCCTTGCCGGCGCCTGCCCGGCGGCCGGTCAAAAAACCTTAGCACGAACCGCGGCCTTTGTCAACGGGAAAGCAAAACAAAAAATACCTCCATCGGGTCAAATGCCCTCCCCAAACTTCCCTCACCCCGCCCCGCCCTTCGCGAAGGGCGGGGCACCCCTCTCCAATTCTGGAGAGGGGTTTTGCGTCGTTACCCCCTCCTCTCCGCCAGCTGGCGGATTGGGGCGGCGGCTGGCGGGTAAAATAAAAAACACCCCAGGTTTGAATGGTGGGGTGTTATTATATGAAAAAAGCAGGAGTGCGGTCCCGCTTTTACTTTTATAGACGATTTTAATAATTAGTAAAGAGAGACGGATACAACATCTTCGCTGTCAGGAATGTCGCACGAATCGCATACGTAGGTAATTAATAAATAAGGAGGGTTACTCCCCTCTGAACTATAAAACGCAATACCGTTATCTCCGGGTGACGGCAGACTGGGTGTGCTGTCAATAGCATCGTGCCCTTCCCGTAAACCGAGTTTTGTATACCCTGAAACATTAATCCAGCTCTTACCCGTATTATTTAGAGAGAAGTGGGAATATTGGTTTGTAGGAGTATTGGTAATGTCTTTTCTTTCTCCTGAATCAATTCCCTCTGTTGGGTTATTAATCGCGTCACCGCATAGGTCAAAGTCGTCATTACTAAGACTGCTCGTACTGGCCTGAAAAGTTTCTACGACCGTAATCCAGTCGTATCCATCATTGCAGTCATTCGGAGCATTAAGTATGTATAGATGTAATTCAGCCGAGGCTATTTCTGCGTCATTGGGAATTGACGAGGTATCAAACGGTAAAAATGCACGGTAGGGAGCAAATTGACCATATATATTTTTTGTTGAAAATACTCCAATGCTTGTTGCTGTATACCAAAGTTGATAAGCGGCGCTTGCATCATGAGCAGCGTCCCAGCTTGAGCTATAGGCATACATATGTCCGTCACCGGAGCCGGCGTAAAATTTCTGCGTCACAACGACATCAACGGCGAGAGCGTTGGTCACAAAAATAAAACAGAACAAAATAACAAGAGTTACGAGTAATACATTTTTTTTCATCGTTTTCTCCTTTTTTATTGGGAATGAACAAAAAAATCCACCAGACCAGATTATAATCACCTCCTTTTTGTTTACTGGTTGGCAGACGATGTTGCCATTTTATATAATAAAAAAAATATTGTCAAATTTTTTGTTTATGGTTAGCAAAAAATATGAAGAAAAAATAAAAAAAATATAAAGAAAAACTGTAGAAAATATAAAATTTTTATAAAATTTTTCTAAAGAAATAATAAATACTGCTATTATTAAACAAATAAAAAGTATATTATTATCCCCTAGACTGATTGGGAAGTAAACAAAAACACCCCGCCGGATTTGAGTGGCGGGGTGGTTTTTAGAGTCTAAAATAAAAATTTATTTTTCGGTCCCCCAAACATTTTCTAACCAGTCGGCATGTATTTTAGCCTGGTCGTAAATATCGTCATCATCAACCGTTCCATCGTTATTATAATCGGGGTTAATGCTTAATGCTTTGATTTCATTGACGGTTAAAACTTTATTGTATAAACGAACCTCGTCTACACTATAGTCTCCGTTATAATCACCGGAATATCCAATTTTCAAACTTGCGTTTCCATTATAAATTTGCGTTTTAGATCCGGTATCACCCCCCAAGTTCTTTCCGTTCATGTAAAATTCAGCTCTAGATTCTGACGCATTCCACGTTACAGCAAAATGATGCCAAGTTCCGGTAGCAAAATTAGTTGTGCTATTAGAAAAATAAAGCTCCTGACCACTGCCCTCGCCCGTTCCATCCGACGATATGCCAAATATAAGCATATCATTAAACGAGTTTTCACTATCATTGGAGGCATACAACAAATAAGACCTGTTATTCGTAGCGCCACTCCATTTAGAAACTAGGGCGATTTGCCATTCTGTATATGATAACGGTTTATCAATTTTTAACCAACCAGAAATACTAATATCACCGGTAATATCTAAAGAACTACTATCCGCAGCAATTAATGATTCATCATTAATTCCATTAAATTTATAGGCAGTATCATCGGCTTCGTAGAGACCGGTTGTGCTTTCAGTTCCGTCGTTGGTAAGCGTATTTTCATTGCCAGATGAATCCGTCATTGAATTATTTAACTTCCAATGAGCCACTAATCCCGAATTTAAATCAGCGTTTATATATGACGCGAAGAAAAAAGAGGCAATTAATGCCACTAATCCAAGGGATAGCATTAATAATAATTTATGTTGTTTAATTTTATGCATATAATTTTTAGAAAATTTAGTTGATTAAAATTTTTAACAGAGCCCGACCTTTGTTTTATAAAAAACGCTCAATTTTATTATAACAAAAACGACATGAAGAAAAGATAAAAAAAATATAAAATTTTCCTTAAGAAAAATAAAATTTTAAATACTATAATTCAATAAAAAACACCCCGCCGTCGCCCTCCCCAGACTTGCCCGCCCGCCCAGCTGGAGGGGGGGGTAGGGAGGGGGGGGAGGTAAACAAAAAACACCCCGCCTTAATGGCGGGGTGTTTTTGATTAAAAAGTTTGTAAATTAAAAAAACGAATGGTAATATATAAACGTATCTAACTACAGCGTTATGAATAATAAAAAAAATCTTTTACATAAAATATTGAATATTTTTTTCAATATTCTTTTTGTATTGATTGCACTGTATGTAATTTTAAAATTTAAAAATTTATATAAAGCGGTAATTCTTTCTAATTACTATTTTTTGTTGCCGGTAATATGTATATTCTTATTATTTAGAAATAAAATAAAAATAAATAAAATTAAATCGGGTGAATTTCTTGCCGTTATTACAATCATTCTCGGATTAATATTTTTTATTTTTCAAAACTCTATTGAAATACAGAACATTAATAATCATTATATAGAAATACAAAAAAATGAACTGGACGCAAAGAATAGTTTTTACTGCGTTTTAACTTATTCCAATTTTATTAATCTGAAAAAGGCAACCAATACTGTGCAAACTTTAACCGGATTTGAAAAAAATAGATTTATAATGACCGGCTATGTAACTGACCCTTATTATAAAAATTTAAATAATATATATTTATATTTAGGTTCCTCTGCCATTGAGGTTGTCAACGTAATGGAGTCTATGGATTCCGTAAATAATGCGATAAATATTGTACAACAACTAGATTTATCTTTTAATATGACACCAGATAATAATAAGGCTTGGATTTCGCAAATGATTGTAAATAGAAATAAGGAAATTTTAGAAAATTCAGAAAAAATATATAACAACCTTAGCGCATTGTTTTTAAAGTATAAAAATTTTTGCATAATTAATTAGCCATAGTAATAAAACACCCCGCCGGGTTATGGTGGGGTGTTTTTTAGTTTTTTGTTTCAATATTATCGTAATAATATTTTAAATATTCTTTACCCCGGGTGGTTAATTTATAAATACTTGCCCTATTTGTTTGCTCAATAATATCGTTTGCAATAAAAAATCCTACTGCGTTATTGTCTATATCTTCGCCAAACCCCCAGCCCTGATTAATATATTTTACCATTGATAGAAAATGTCTATTATATTTAGATTCTATTATTTTTTTAAATTCATCGTCTTTGGTTCCGAGGTTATGAATTAAAATTTTGTCAATTTTTGCTTTTTCCTCTGGAGATAATTCTTTTCTTTTATTGTCATTCTCTATTTTTTTGATTTTATTTTTTAATAGATCATTTTCCCTTTTTAGTATGTTTATTTTTTCGTCTTTGTCTTGGTTGAATTTTTTAAAAACCTCTTCCTGTTTTCTGAAAGTTTCTTTTATTTCAACCGATTCCCTAAAAGTAAGGCATTGATCATTTTCAATTTTAATTTTGATGTCTCTTTTCTGTTTATTAAACATTAACATTACCCTATATACTAAATTTGCCGCAAATGGGTAAAGGAAGACTAAAAAAATAACAGAAAGCAAGGGGAAAAACAAAATATATTTTTCGGATAAAAAATTTTCTTTTATGTATTCAATTCTTTCAATTGTGTATCTCGTTTCATCTCCGGTCAAGATGTAATAAATCAATCCCCAGTTCCAAACGAACCATGATAATATAAAAGCTCCTGCTAATGGGCTTGACAGTCTGTCATACAAGACAGCCTTAATTGATTTTTGAAATTCTTCTAACATACTATTGTATTTTAGACCTTAATTTTTCCGCTTCTAATTTTATAATCTCGTCTTTATGTTTTTGTAATTTTATATACCATAAATAAAAACCTAAAAATGCCATAACCGTACTAACAATCATCGCGCCAAAAATGAATGGCTTAAGTAATAATATGGTATCTATGCTGGCTTTTAAGGCGATAGTTCTATTTTGAAGATCGGTTATTTTATCCGCAATTTCTTTGCTTATGTATAAACGGGGGGTTGTACTTGAATGATTGCTATCACTATTCATTTCCAGCGCGCGTGTAGTCTCTTCTTTAACGAGGAGAACCTCTTTAGTTATATAATAATTGTAATATCCGCCGAGCAAGAAAGTAAGCAATATAAAAATTAAACCAGATAATGCTAAAATTTGTATAAATTGTCTGTTGGAATTTTTGGTAAATCCATATTTTACTATTTTTAAGGCATTATTAATTTACCACAGAGAAATCAACAAGTAAAGATATTGTTGTAATCTTAATAAATATATAACGTGTTATGGTTGACCAACTAGATTCACAAATACAACCCGAAGAAGATTGTCTGTCTTCTATTCCTATTTATGGATAGAGACGAGCATTTGACTCCCGCCGTCCGATCAAACGCTTGATCGGTTTTTTAATTCAAGGGGGAATAAAAAAAACGGTTTTTGGGAAACCGTTTTGTGTTTTTTATTAATAATGCGGAACAAAGTATTCCAGTTTGTAGAATCGGGCCTTGAATTCTTTTTGCCAGAGAACGGCGGCCGCACGGTCAAAAGTTTCGCCGGTTTTTTTCCAGACCGTGACGATCTCCAGAAATTTCATTTTTTGTTCAAAAACAAAACGCGATTTCAGGTTGACCGGGCTTATCCGTTTTTCCAGCACCCGGTATTCCTGCAGGAAAGAACGGTGCTTAAGAAAAGAATATCTGATCAAAAGATTAATAACGGCGATGACAAAGAGCGTCAAACAGAAGAGGCTGATAAACAGCCATTTTGCCGCTGCGATAAAAAGGGGCGATGATGCGGTGCACAAAGTAAATGGTAACCCGATGAACACCGGGAGGTAAACCGTAAAAATAAAAAAATAAACGCTGGGCCCGTATTCATGATCATTAAATACAGTATTCATTCTGCCGCCTCCTGGCTTTGAGTTTTATAATAGCTTCTGCTGAAAGGATCTTAGCGCGAAAAGACCGGTTCGTCAACCCCGAGGGCGCCGGAAAAAAACATAGATTCAATATTTATTCATTCTTGAAAAAGAAAAGCCCCGTCATACGACGGTGTAAAAACCCGCGACCTTCCCGACGGCCGTCGGGACGCTCTAACTTTTAGAGCCAACCAGCCAATCTATGTATTTTCTACTCTTTTTTCTTTTTATTTGATTTTCCCTCGTCATGGCCTCGCCCCTGGTATCAAAAAATTCCTTGCGAACCAAGGTCCAAGGAATTTTACTTTTTGTATATTTATCTTTACCGCGATTATGCTCCTCAATTCTCCTTTCCGGATTATCAGTGTGCCCGATATAATAGCTTAAGTCTTTTTTGCTTTGCAAAATGTATACGACATACTGCATATGATTAAATACGCCTGGCGGAGCGGACCCCGCACAGCTCGCTGCGCTCACCTGCGGGGCAAGCGGGGCAGGATCAAAGGATACGGAGGGTGGGATTTAAAATTCTTATTCGATGTGTAAGTAATTTATCCTGCCATTATTCTATAATCAAACGGGTTCTTGCGTACATCCGTTCCACAAAACAAAAAATCCCGAAGTATCGGGATTTCTTGTTTTGCGGAGCGGACGGGGCTCGAACCCGCGACCTCTGCCGTGACAGGGCAGCGCTCTAACCAACTGAGCTACCGCTCCAATTCTGCTTTTCAGTATAAAAAATAATAGCCTAACGACTATTATCTGTAAAGATATTAACATGCTTGCTAAAATAAGTCAAGGCGAAAAGTAAAAATATAAATTTAAAAACGGCTATGAAAATAGCCGCATATTAATATTTTTTATCGATTTCATGGATTATAACCCCCTGCGACAATACATAGACCATAAAACCGGAAGAGGTGCTGGAAATAACAAACTCCGGGTGTTTATCCGTGTGGAGAAAATCGTTGTCGCTGGGCGGACCGCCTATATCATGAATATGGAAGGTGCCGAGAAAAAAACCGTCCGGACCGAAGGGATAGAACACTTCCGTTATAATTTCGTCCGAAGTTAAATTATACCTTGAGTCCGATATACTCAGATAAAGATCTATGGCGTCATATAGAAAGTAATCCTTTTTTCCTTTGTGCGCGGTGCCGTTCTTTATGTGCCCGTATACTTTCTTGAATAATTCTTCGCTGCCATAAAGATCTTTGAATTCCTCGATGTTGGCATCTATGATCACCACGAGCTCTTCCCTGTCGCCCATACTGTCTCTTATCTTCCGGCTTAAGGCCAGGTTTTCGCTTTCAATCACATGAAAATAAAAATATTTCTTTCCGCTTCTTTCCCGGAGCATTACCGCTCCGCCCAGCTCGGAATATTTTTCAAGTTTGTCACGACCGATCAGCGACCGGATATTTCTTTTTAGCTCCGGATCATCAAAATACTCCCTAAGCTTTTTTTCGTCCGGCAAGCTTTTGCTTCTGAGATACCAGCCGGCATAAGCGTGCAAGCGCGCGGGAAAATCCCGGCTCATAGCCGTGATTCCCGGTTTGATATTCCGATAAGCGGAGAGGGCGGCCTGGCTGGGGGATAGCCCCGTTAGAACGGCGTAATAAACAAAAACGATAAACAACAGCAGGAAGTAAATCAAGCATCTTTTTCCCAGAGCTTTTACCCGCTCTCTGGTCCAGTAATTATTATCGTATTTCAGATAATCCGTTATCGGTCTCATCCATTTTAAAAGAGCGCTCATGGCGTTTTTCCTTTATTTGTCGGCTGGTTCGGTAATTTATAATGCTAACATATTTTTTTAATGTTGTCAATTCAGTATCCGCCAAAGAAGCGCAAAAGAAAATATATGAAAGATCAGGCCGTCCCGCGCCAGTAAAAAACCGGCTTTAGGAGGGTTTTGGTCAATAAAAAAGCGGAATTTTTTTAGATTCCGCTTGTTTTTTACTTTTTGATTTTTTTTATCGCATCAAAGTGATCGAAGCCGAGGTCTTCTTCCCGCAATTCGTCGATCGGCACGAGCAGTATCTCCGAAGCTTCGTCCGACGGCCTGATCTTACCGAGGATCAGCGGATCGTCGATATCCGCCCGGTATACCACGGAAACGGAGAAGCCGTAGCGGGGATCGCGGCCCCGTCCGTCCAGAACGGTTAGAAGCCCCCATCTCTCCGGCGGGATCTCTATCCCGGTTTCTTCGAAAAGTTCGCGGCTCGCGGCCGTTCGCGTGTTCCCGTCTTTATCCTCCGCGTGTCCGCCGGGAAAAACGAGCTTCCCGGCGAACGGGTATTTACTCCGCCTCAGAAGAAGGAGCGAACGCCCCCCGACAATAATCGCGGCATCAACGGTCAGTATCATGTATTATCTCCTTCGCTAGAGATCAAGCTTGGACCAGATCCGGCTCGGCACGCCCTCGATATCGGTTTCGACGCCGCAGCAGGGGCATTTGAAGGTCACGAAATACTCGGTGTCGCCCGAATAGTCGGAGCGCGAAGTCATATAGAGATCATTTTCCGAAACCAGGAGCACGGCTCCGCATCCGCCGCCGCCATTTCCCTTGCCGGTGCAGGCGTATTCCTTTGACCAGCCCTTCTGTTCCCGCCCCTTCTTTATTATTTTCATGATAATTCTCCTTTCGCGGCCTTCTGCCAGGCCGCCTTAGAGGGAAAAACGCCCTTGAGATAATACGGGATTTTGGAATTCGGAATATCCGTTTCTTTTCCGCATTCGGGGCAAGTGATCGTATAGAAAATGTCGGTTTCTCCCCAGTAATGTTCAGAGTAGGTCAGATAGATATCCTTTTTAACGACTTCTAGTTCGGCTCCGCAGCCGTATCGGTTATTTCCGAATCCGGTGCATTTTACCTTAACAGACCATTCTTTGGGTTCGCCCTTTTTAAGTACTTTCATGCCATCCTCCTTTCGTTATCAGAATTCGAACAAGGATTCAACCTCGTAAGCTTCGAGCTTTTTCCGGCCGTTTAAGGCCGGCAATTCGATCAGACAGAGGATTCCGACGATATCGCCCTTAAGCTCTTCGACTATTCCGGACGCGGCAGCCATAGTACCGCCGGTGGCCAGCACGTCATCGACGATCAGGATCTTTTCGCCCTCTTTGATCGAATCCTTATGGATTTCGAGGACGGCTTTGCCGTATTCAAGGCCGTAGCCGCGGCCGCAGGTTTCGCGGGGGAGTTTCCCCTTCTTGCGCGCGAGCACCAGGCCGGCACCGAGCTTATAGGCCAGGGTGGAGGCGAAAATGAAACCGCGGGCGTCTAAGCCCACGATCTTGTCGATTCGTTTATCGGCGCAGGCCGCGGCCAGGCGGTCGATCGTGGCGCGGAATAGTTCCGGATCTTCGAGGAGCGGGGTTATATCCCGGAAAGTGACGCCCGGTTCGGGCCAATCGGCGATAGCCACGATGCTTTTTTCTAAATCAGCGAGACTGGCTTTGTTACGATTTTTTTTCATCCCAGTTCTCCTTCGTTTTGTTTTTCAAAGAACAATTCGCTTACAGCTATATATTTACATGAATTTAAAAATAGATATATAAAAATTAGTAAGTATTTTGACAAAAATAAATTTTTTGTCTATAATTAAATAAATAATATTAATTTATTACTACGAAAATTTTAGTTTATTTTCGATATATAAAGTAAATAAAAATAATATATATGAAATACGATTCTTTGTCGGAATTAAAGCGGCAGGAGATATCCGAAGTTCTGGAAAGCCTCGGATTATCCGGCCGGGAAAGAGCGGCTTATCTGGCGCTTCTCGAGGCCAACCGGCCCTTAAACCTCTCGTCCCTGGCGAAGCTCGCCGGCTGGCCCTTAACCACCACGAAATACGTCGCGGCTCAGCTTAATAAGGGCGGCTTCGCGGCCGTTACCAAAGACCGGTCGCAGAAGCTTTTTTCCGCTGCCGAACCCGGAGAATTAAAAAGAATCTTCGAAAGGAAGATCCATGATATAGGCGGTATTATTCCGCTGCTCAACACCCTAAAAGCCGAAGAGGCTCCTTCGGCCCGGATCAAGATCTACGACCGCGTCCGGATGAGTGATATTTTTCACGAGGCGCTCAAGGCGGAAAGCAAATTGGTTTATGAAATAGTTTCGGCCCGGGATTTCCAGGAGATCCTCGGGGAAAAATTCCACTTTACGCGCCGGCGCCTGGCGGCCGGAGTAAGGCTTAAGAGTTTAAGGGTCGAAAAATTCGAGATAAAGAAATATAATAAGCGCGTCCACGAGAAAGAGCTCCGGGAAGCGAAGTTCCTGCCCCCGGAACTTTTTTTCCGCTCTTCGGTCATGATCTGGGACGACTATACGGCTTTTTTCACGACGAAGCGCGAGGGTCTCGCCTGGGTCGTTAAAAGCCGCGCGACTACCGAGATGATGCTCGGATTCTTCGATCTTCTCTGGAGCGTCAGCCGCCGCATGGAGACTTTGGCGGAGTAAAGGCGTTGCTAGATTATAAGCCCCGTAAAAAAGCAACTTCTTAAATTAAGGGGTTTTTGTTTTGCGGTTTTTTGCCCTCACCCCTACCCCTCTCCCCCGGCTGGCGCCGCCGCGGGAGAGGGAGAGATCGCCGGAAAATCACTTATTTTAAACGCCCCAACATTCAAACCCGGGGGTGTTTTTATTTCTCTCTGTACCGCTTGCGCCGCAGGGAAAAACTTGTGACCTTATGGTGACGAAAAATTGCTAAAAATAAATAATATATAAAACGTGGCTTGACATTTTATAAAAAATCTGATATTATATAAAATTACGATATATAGTCAAAATCTTTGAAAATTTGTCGATAAACGATAAAAACCGAAAGGAGACACAGGAGTGAGCCCTACAGGAATTATTTTTACCCACATGAAAGCCAGGGAACTTAACAAACCGGCGTTTTTTTTCAGCCGTTTTACCTTTAAGCAGATGAAGGAAAGAGGGAATACCCACTACTGTTTTCATTGCGGCGGAGACTACGGCTTTACGCCCGGAGAAAACGGCGAGGCCACCAACTGTGAAGACGACATGATGTACCTGTACAGACAGGATAAAAGCGAGGTAAAGGTTCGGGATGCCCTGAAAGATGCCAACCTCGAACCGCATATCGCCGATACCCCGGGATACCCGCGGCGCAAACCAGGCTATCACGGATATGAAAAATGGCTGGATTATGATACCAGCTTTATCTACGACGCCGCTTTCGCGAAATGGTGCGTGGAAAACGGTTACACCGTTTACCGTTACAACTCGATGAAGCACCACGACCCTGTCACCCACGCCAACGCTATCATTAGCGGGGCGGAAAAATACGAATTCGTTTCCGACTGGCTTCGTAGCGTCAAGCTCCCCAAGGATTTTCCGTACATCGTCAGCCTGACCTAAGGCGTACCACCGCCGTTCTTTGCTTAAAAGGCTCAGTCAATCCAGACTGGGCCTTTGTTCTTTTTTGATTTTAATACCAAACATCCCACCATAAACCTGGCCGGGTGTTTTTTGTTTTTCGATTGACATGCCTCGCATCCTCGTTTAAAATGCAACTAATAAGAAAGCATTCAATAATTTTGTACCTTAATAAATAAACCGAATAGCGAAAGGAGTATCATGACGAACGAAGAGGCGACCCGGAAAACCATTAACGATTATCAGGCATACCTGGCACAAAAATCCAGGTACATGACCAAAGACATGGATTACGTGAGCCGGCTCTCCGCCGCCCTCGGGAAGTATTCGTGTCCGGACAAGATCGAGTGCGAAACGACCAGGATGCTTTTAAGGCTCTTGCCGCCGGACCGGTTCTTCTCGCACCTAGACTGGCAGATTTTTTACGGATATCCGCGAGATATTACCCCGCCATTGCCAATCGCAGCGGAGCGTTTGGAAGAAATTCTAGAGAGCCCCTGCCCTTTCGATCGAACCCGCAATGACCGCGTCAGGAATAATCATTTCCTGTTCTCTATCCCGGACCGGAAGGAATTCACGCTCGAAAAATGGTCAAAACTCCACCCGGACGATGGATATCCTTGCGGAGTGTCCGGTTCCTGCCACGGCGACGGCGATTATTTCCGGAAAACCCATCCCCGTTTCAGCTGGTACCTTATGTACCTGAGGATTGTGCCGAATTCGCCTTCCTGGTCATGGGAGCGGCAACAGGCATATCTGCCGGAAGAATATATGGTCCCTCTCGCCTGCGAATTAACGGCCCTTCATTGCCTGTACAACACAAAGAACCGCGCGACGATCGAAAGCCTGCCGCCGTATTACGGCTGCACAATTACCGATGGCCGCTATTGCAACGTGCCTGACACGACGATAATTACGTCGGAACATAGACGCGACCGTGAATTCGAGGCGGCTATTTTTCCGACCCGGATACTCGATAAAACCTATCATGTCAGTTTTGCTTACAGCCACGTCGACAGCCGGCGGGATAACTGTAGCCATCACGGCGTTTTCGCCTTTCGGAAATTATAAGTATCGCACGGGAGCCCGATAACAGAGCTCCTGTTTTTTTTCCATTGATGCGGGCGCGAGCTTCTTCTTGACAAAACTGATTTTTTTCTCTATATTTTGTGCAGTTAATGTCAAGAGAATTTTTTCCAATTTTTAACCGTATTGCCATCGCTGAAGAGGAAAAATGAAGAACCGTATCTTAAAAATTACGTATACGTTATCGTTTTCGTTACTTGATTATGCCGGCATCTATTGGCGCGAAAACTGCCGATACGCAATTTTACGGAGCTTATTTCGAGCCGAACCAAAAATATTATCAGTAAAAAATATAAACCAACAAAAAATCGACGCGGAAGTCGATTTTTTTTGTTGTTTGTTAAGAACCGATTGGAAGCAATCCGGAGACTGATATTTTACATCATCCGAAATAATATTTACAAAAAATACTGTTTTCCCAAAATAATCGCGGGGAATTTTTCCTGACCGCCAAATACCGTCTGACCGAAAATTCTTTTAGCTCTTTTAAATTGAATTCTTCTGAAAAAACAAAGCCGGCAAAAAATAATAATTTACTTTCCACGATTTTGCGGCTTCGTTCTTTGTTAAGTTTCGGCCTTTTTTTTAAAAACGCCTCAATCGCGGTTTCGGGAAAACCCATGTATCGGCCGAATTTTTCATCATCTCTCGGATAAAGAGACTTGCTTATTCCGTTTATTGTTTCCTGGTCCCGGGATATGTATAAAAAAACATGGCCGGAAGAATAAATTATCCTGACGCTATAACTTAGGCCGAGCGCGTTCAATAATTCCTTGATCTCAGGAATAAGCCGCTCCTTTGGTTTTATCGTATTTTTATACGGATATTCAACGCAGGCGCGTAAAATAATTTCCGTAGCCGGTTTTTCGCCAAGAAATACGAGCAACAGAAGAAGTTTGTTTATTAAGGTCAGGTCGGAATTTTCTATAAGTCCTATCCTCTCGTCTCTCATTTTTATTCCCCTTTTTCAAAGATCATTTTTTTATGATTATCTTATTTTAAACAAAAGAACACATAAAGTCAATACATTTCTAAAACGTGGGCTATTGTAAAAACAACGAACGTGTGATAAGGTTAAAAAAATTTTTATCTGAATTTTATTTTTCGGGTCTTGACCGCAAGGAGGAAAAATGAAAAAAGGTACTTTAAAAATCACCGTATCCGCTATCGTGGCATTCTTCGTTTTGATCGTTTTGATCGGCGTGGATATAACCAGAGAAACGAACAAGGAGGAATTCTTTGGTGCTTATTCCGAGCTGAACAGCCACGCCTGGTTCGTTTTTGAGAAAAAATACGAAAAAATCGTTATCGAAGACGGGGCCAGATGGGGGGTTCATCCCGAAGGCTTTAAGGTAAATATTACGGCGCACCAGAATGATGCCGATAAGACATGGAATCAAATCTCCCGGGAAGATAAGATCAGGGCCATAGAGCGGAGGATCGCCGATTCCCGGCAGGATCTCAAAGAATCTACCGATATTCTCTCGGAAGCGGCTAAAATATTCCCGTTTTCTGGGATTGGCATCAGAATGAGGCCGGCACACCAGAATGTCCTGGACATAATCAGGGGCCAGACCGATGTACTGGTCATCGAGATAAGCATGATCTTCCACGATTCGCCGGCTCAATCGTCCCCGATGAAGGTCGGCGACCGCCTGGTCTCGGTTAACGGAATTCCCGTTGACGGGTATAAGATCGGAGCTTCTACGATCAGCGAACGGTTTGATAATATCGGGAAAATCGCCAATAAGGTCAATGATTTGATCCGGGCAACGGAAGGTCAGGTTACGCTTGTCCTAAAAAACGAGGAAAGGATTTATACGGTCACTCTCGCGAAGGCGGAGGTTGGTACTAAAATCGCCGCCGAAACCAAGGCTCTCCTTGCCGGTTGGGAACGGCAAATTCCCGAGTTGTCGGGGCGGCTTGACGCGATCAAGGCGTCGCCGGAGCTTTCTGACAGCGATTTAAAACAGCTATTCCTCGAAGCTTTCAGCGTTGGAGCTGAAGCGGAATTGGTTTTGATAAAAAGGCGGGTAATCGAAGGGGGTAATGTCGACCAATAGTCGCGCCCTTGACAAATAAATCCGTCCATGATATGATTTTTAATATCAGGCTAGTTATCGTAAAGATAAACTAGCCTTTTTTAATAAATTTCATTGAATAGCGTTTATTCACGGCTTTTCGATAATTTCATATCTGGGTTACGCAAACGACCGGAATGAAATAAGCGAATGGTCACGAAATAAACGAAAATGATTATCAAATAAACAATATGAGCGATCTAACCAACGCCATCAAGCAAGTCTGCGAGGAAAAAGGATTAAGCTATGACGCGGTCATTGTCACGATCGAATCCGCCTTAGCCGCGGCCTATCGCAAGGACTTCGGGCAGAAAAACCAGAATATTAAAGTCGAATTCAACGAGGACATAGCCAAGTCCAAGGTTTATGACGTTAAAACCGTGGTCGAAGACATGCCGGAAGAACCGGAGCCGTCCGCGGAAGAGGCGGAAGGCGAAGTCGAGCCTAAAAATGAGGCCGCGGAAGAAATAAAGGAAGACCCGGGAATCGGGAACGGAGAAGCCGTTCCGGAAGAGGAGATAAGGAAATTCAATCCGAAGACCGAGATCCAGCTGTCCGACGCCAAACTTTTAAAAAAAACCGCCAAGGTCGGCGATGAGATAAAAACCCGCCTGGAAGTGCCGGACTCTTACGGCCGCATGGCCGCCCAGACCGCCAAGCAGGTGATCATCCAGCGCCTCCGGGAAGCCGAACGGGAGATGGTGTTCAACGATTTCAAGGAAAAGGAACACGAAGTGGTAAGCGGCGTGGTCCAGCGTCGGGAGGGGAAGATCGTTTTAGTGGACCTGGGCAAATCGGTCGGTATAATTCCTCCGGAAGAGCAGATCCCGGGAGAAATTTACCGTCCCGGCGAAAGGGTGAAAGTTTACGTTAAAGAGGTAGGTCTCCGGCCGAAAGGCCCCGAGATAATCCTTTCCCGCACCTCCGAAGAAATATTAAGAAAGGTTTTTTACCTTGAAATCCCGGAGATCTCGAACAGCCTGATCGAGCTTAAGGGCGTCGCCCGCGAAGCCGGTTTCCGTTCGAAGGTGGCGGTTTGGACCGACTCCGATAACGTCGACCCGATCGGATCCTGCGTGGGGCAAAGAGGCGCCCGCATCCAGACGATCATTTCCGAATTGGGCGGGGAGAAGGTCGATATTATAGAATACGACGACGATCCGATCAAATATATCGCCAACGCCCTCTCGCCGGCCAAGATAGTGTCGATCGATCTTAACGAAAAAGAAAGAAAGGCGACCGTTTCGGTGGCCGCGGACCAGCTTTCGCTCGCGATCGGCAAAGGCGGCCAGAACGCCCGCCTCGCGGCCAAGCTTACCGGCTGGAAAATAGACATAACCGAATCTAAAACCAAGAAGAAAGAAGCGGCCCCGGAAGCCGGGGAAGAAACGAAGGCCGAAGAAAAAGCGGAGAAAGACAGCGCGGAAGAGGGCGAAACGGCAGGTAAGGAAGAGGGGAAGAAAGAAAAGAAAGTGAAAAGAGAAAAGACAAAAAAGGAAAAGAAAGAGAAGACGGAGAAAAAAAGGGAAGATTCTTCGGAAAATCCGGAACAGGCGGAAGATAAAACAGAAAAATAATTATTCATATCCTCTAAATATTAAATCCGCATAACCCCGTCCCCCGATAAATATAGTTCTCCGCGGGTTATCCCGCCAAAGGCGGCGGAGAGTTATGCGTCATGAGCTATGAGCGACAAGATTTACGTCATCGGCCATAAATCCCCCGACCTCGATTCGGTGGCGGCCGCCATTAACTACGCCGATTTTTTGAACTATGTATTAAAAACGGACAATTACGCGCCCGCGCGGGCCGGAGAGATCAATAAGGTAACGGCATTCGTCTTGGATAAATTCGGCTTTAAGGCTCCGGAGCTTTTGGAGGACGCGGCCGGAAAGAAGCTTATCCTGGTCGACCATAACGAGGCTTCGCAATCGGTCGACGGCCGGGAAAAAGCGAAGGTATTCGCGATACTTGACCACCACAAAGTGAATTTTTCTTATGAAGAACCGATATATCTCGATATCCGTCCCTGGGGTTCGAGCAATTCCATTATTTATTCACTCTGTAAGATCGCCGGTTTTAAAATAGACAAGAAGATGGCCGGATTGATGCTCTCGGCGATACTGGACGATACCGTGATCACTAAGTCCCCGACCTGCACCGAAAAGGATAAGGGGATAATCGCCGAATTGGCGCCGCTCGCCGGAATCGACGATTGGCGAAAATACGGCCTTGAGATGTTCAAAATAAAGGCGGGCGTGGGCGACATGACCGCCGAAGGGATAATCAAGAACGATTTTAAGGATTATGAATTCAAGGCCGGTAAATTCGGCTTCGGCCAGATCGAGACGGTTGATCTTAGCGAATTCGACGGGCGGAAAGAGGAGCTCCTGGCCGCTTTGGAAGACATGAAAACAAAGAACGGCTATCGCGGCGTGATACTTTTTATTACCGATATCATGAAAGAGGGCTCCCTTTTCCTGGTCGCGGCGGACAATACCGAAGAAGTGGAAAAAGCCCTGGGAGCGAAACTCGATAAAAACCAGGTTTACATACCGGGCATCATGTCGAGAAAGAAGCAGGTCGTGCCGAAGTTCACGGAGGTTTTCGATAAATAACGAATAATTATTCATCTTTCTTTAAAAAGCGCTTTGATATGCCAGATTTAAAATCCGTTGTTAATTTTCTTTTCGAGGCCGGAATGATGGCGAAAACGCCCCGGAGCGGTTTTCATTTCCTGGGAAGCGGCCGGCAATCGGTAGCCGAGCACAACAACCGGGTAGTGTTCATCGGTTATGTTTTATCAGCCCTGGAAAAAAATTGCGACAGCGCGAAGACCATGAAGCTTTGTCTTTTTCACGACCTGGCCGAAACACGGACGAGCGACCTTAATTATGTCCACCAGAAATACGCCCGAACCGACGAAGACAAGGCTACGGACGATCTAGCCGCGACCCTGGAATTCGGCGGCGAGCTTAAGGATCTTATCCGGGAATATAACGAGAAGAAAACGCCGGAATCCATTATCGCGCATGACGCCGACCAGCTTGAATTCCTGCTTTCCCTGAAGGAACAGATCGATATCGGCAACAAGCGCGCCGAAACCTGGATCGGAGCGGTCGTAAAAAGGCTGAAGACCGCCTCGGCCGTAAGATTGGCCGATGAAGCGCTCAAAACCAATTCCGACGAATGGTGGTTCGGAAACAAGGACGATCAATGGTGGGTTGACCGGAATAAGAAATAGTTTTAAGTTATTGCCAAAAAGATATTCTATACAAGCTAATTGACGGAATACAATTGGTATGCCGGATTCGCATATTCGCGGATTCGCATATCATTCGTAGATTCGCATTATACGTATGCATGTAGAAAAAAAAGAACTGCCGAAGTCGCAGGTGGAACTGACCGTCGAACTGTCGGTAGACGAATTCAAACCGTATATCCTCGCAGGCGCGGCCAAGGTCTCGCGGGAAGTGAAGATCGACGGTTTCCGCCCGGGCAACGTGCCTTATGAAATATTAAAGAAGAAGATCGGGGAGATGACGATCCTTGAGGAGGCCAGTCGGATCGCGATTGATAAAACCATCGACAAGGTATTCAGGGAGCACGTCAAGGGCCAACCGGTGGGAAGTCCGAAGGTCGATATCACGAAGATCGCTCCCGGCAATCCTCTTGTCTATAAGATCGTTATCGCGATATTGCCGGCGGTTACGCTCGGAGAATATAAAGACCTTAAGGTCAAGCAGAAGAAAGCGACTGTCGAGGCGGAGGAAACAGACCGGATGATGAACGAAATCCGGGAAATGAAGGTAAAAGAGGTTTTGGTCGACCGGGAAATAAAAGACGGAGACAAAGTTCTCACGGACATCAATATGTTTTTGGATAAAGTGCCGGTCGAGGGCGGCCAGGGCAAAGGTGCGGCTGTGGTTATCGGCAAGAATTATGTCGTGCCCGGTTTCGACAAGAAGATTCTAGGCATGAAAAAGGGCGAGACCCGCGAATTCAGCTTGCCTTACCCGAAAGACCACCATATGAAAAATTTAGCCGGAAAGATGATCGAATTCAAGGCTAAGGTCAATGAAGTTTACGAACGCGTATTGCCGGAACTTAACGACGAGCTGGCGGCCGGTTTCGGACTTAAGAACATGGAAGAGCTTACGACTAACATAAAAAAGAGTCTGGAAGAGCAGAAAAAGCGCGAAGCGGAGCAGTCGGCCGAAAAAGAGATGCTTGAAAAACTGGTCGGTAAAGCCCGTTTCGGCGATATGCCGGAGGTATTGATCGAACACGAAGCGAACACCATGCTTGCCGAACTCGAGCAGACCGTTACCGAGAGGGGCGGCAAGTTCGAGGATTATCTTTCGAGCCTGGGCAAAAGCAAGGAACAGCTTACCCTCGACCTTCTGCCGGAAGCGGTCAAGCGCGTAAAAACCTCTCTGCTGGTGCGCGAAGTGGCCGAAGCGGAAAAGATCAGGGTCGAGGCCTCGGAGGTGGAAAAAAATGTCGAGGAGATGAAAAAACAATATAAGGACCACAAAGATCTGGCCGGCCGGTTCGATACCCCGGAATACAGAAGCTATATTTTAAATGTCCTCACGAGCCGCAAGGTCATAGACAAGCTTAGGGAATGGAATATCGTAAATTAAGAATGTCGAATTTCGAATTACGAATAAGAAATATTAAATAAAATTTATGAAAACCGCCGACTGGCGGTTTTCAGCTTACAAAAATTCGCGGGCATAAAATATGCACTTCATTATTGATGCAAACAATTTAGCCGGTAAATTAAAGATGCTCGGGCAGGATGATTTTGACAGAAAGCTGATTGATATGATCCGTGAATTTAACCGGGACAGGGGCGTTAATATCACGCTGGTTTTTGACGGTACAGACAAAATGGGCGATAAAATTTTGATCGACCACAATTTGACCGTCATTTACTCTCCCAAAGACGATTTTTACCGTTCGGCCGACGACAAGATCGTCGAGATGGTGCGCGGAAGCTTCATAAGCGGAGATTTCGCCGGCGCGGAACGAGGGATAGTCGTGGTTACGGATGATAATTTATTGAGACAAAGACTGGAAGCGGCCGCGGGTGAAACTCGGTATGGCGTACGCCTGGAAAGATCGACCGATTGGGCGGAACGGATCATCCGGAAAAAAGAAAAAATAGACGAAGCCGATAATGACGACAAAAACAAAGGCGGACTAAGCGACGGCGAAATATACGGTCTGAACGAAAAACTGAAAAAAATCTGGAAATAAAAAAACAGCGGCGCGAATACACGATCGATCGTATTTTTTGCGCCGCTGTTTTTGTATTCGTCAATCGGCAATCGACATTCGAAATTCAGATCGCGGAATACTTGGATTAGTCCGGGCAAGGAAGTCTCCCTGCGAAAACGGGAAAGTACTGGCGGCAAATTCTTGGTTCATTGTAAAAATAAAAAGGCCCCACGTAGTAACTGCTACCACTGGGGCCTTGAGATTTGTCCAGCTTATCTGGTTACCAGCCTGATTTTTATCGGCTGGGGTAACTTGCTCAATCTTTCAAACCCGTAATCGACCTCAATCATGTCCCCGACCTTGACGTCAGCGAAGAATTTTTTTCCAACCGTAAGAAAAACTTTTTCCCCATCTATTTTAAAGTATAGCCGATAGGATTCGGGGTGATACTGTGGGAAGGTGGTCTCCCCAAGAAGAAGTATTGTAGTGTGAGCAGGAACGACCTGTCTTACCTCAACTACCGTGGTCGTCGTATTCGTGGGAGTTATCCCAACGGAATCGACCATGATGAAAATCAACAGCCCCAGCAATCCAACTGCGATAAACACGAGTAGCACCTCTAGACACTTGTCTATGAACGACGAGAGAGAAGAAAAAATGTCTCTGATCATAACGTGATTCCTTTCTTTGTTTTTGTTTTTTGACTCGCGCCGTCCCATGCACTAGCGGTTTGTCTCTAAAGAGCAACGCATTGAATATCCTGTTAGCGCAATTAAGCGTTATAATTAATACACTCGCCTGCAAGTTAGCAAAGATCCTGAGTAAAAATTGATTATAAATTTAAAGCAATTTTTATTTCATTAGTATAACAGTTTTATCTAAATTTGTCAATGTTTCGTTGTGATAATAAAACAGTTATATTTTTAGGCTTTTTACATACTGCATGCATTTGCGAAAGCATAGCTTAAATCAAAAAGACCGCGCTGTGGCGCGGCCTTTTGTTTGTGCCCGGAGCCGGACTTGAACCGGCATGGCCTTGCGGCCAAGAGATTTTAAGTCTCTCGTGTCTACCATTTCACCATCCGGGCAGAAAATTATTTTTGAAAATATTCCCGTAACATTAATTTTATAGTGCTTTTTCCCTTACTCGTTTTAAAATACTTTTCCCTTCTCTCGGCGTCTTTTTTGTTTAAAAATATTTCACAGAATATCAGTTTTATTGGTAAATATTTTTTAGTTGTTTCATTCGCTCCTCGTTTGTGTTCATTCAGCCTTCTTTTTATGTTTGATGTATAGCCCGTGTACAGCTTTTTATTATTCATTAATAATATATAAACGAAATACATAAAACATATCGAGTGGAGATTTTACCCGGAACCACGTCGGGTTCCGGGTAACCATGCACCCTTCGTGGTGCATGGTTAAGTCTCTCGTGTCTACCATTTCACCATCCGGGCAGAAAATTATTTTTGAAAATATTCCCGTAACATTAATTTTATAGTGCTTTTTCCCTTACTCGTTTTAAAATACTTTTCCCTTCTCTCGGCGTCTTTTTTGTTTAAAAATATTTCACAGAATATCAGTTTTATTGGTAAATATTTTTTAGTTGTTTCATTCGCTCCTCGTTTGTGTTCATTCAGCCTTCTTTTTATGTTTGATGTATAGCCCGTGTACAGCTTTTTATTATTCATTAATAATATATAAACGAAATACATAAAACATATCGAGTGGAGATTTTACCCGGAACCACGTCGGGTTCCGGGTAACCATGCACCCTTCGTGGTGCATGGTTAAGTCTCTCGTGTCTACCATTTCACCATCCGGGCAGAATTATATGTTAAGCTACACACCGACTTCGTCCTCTTCTCCAAAACGTTAATTTGTCATCCCCGAATCCGCCCGGGGCGGATATCGGGGATCCAGGATTAATCCGTACCGACAATTACATACGTAATGCATGGCTAATCCCGCCTACCCCCTGCCTGCCGGCAGGCAGGCTGGATTCCCGCTTTCGCGGGAATGACAAACAACAATGATCATACGGGCAAACCCACTATCGATATATTTCGAATCCGTTTATTCCTAAAATGAACATATCTGACTTCGTCCGCAACTTGAAACCGTGGACGACCAGCTTCGCCGGTGGATTTCTTCGAGTATTAAAAAATATTCACGCAATATCATTTTTTGTTTCAAAATTATATTAGCAAAGTATTAAAAAAAATGCAAGAATTAACGCATCCCGGTTCTTTTATGCCACAGAACCGCGATATAGGTGGAGATCGGAACCGCCAAGACGAGGCCGATGCTTCCCGCCAGCGTCCGGACGATCTCCGTGGCGATGAGTTCGGTGTTTACGGCTTGCGCCCAGCCCGTGAAGGCGCTTGCCCCGGACGCGAAGAGAACAAGAAGGGGCAATGAGGCGCCGGCGTAAGCGAGAAAAAGGGTGTTGGTCATAGAGGCGATATGGGACGTGCCCACGTCATAGGCCTTGCCGAATAATTCTTTTTTGGTTAAACCGGGATTAGCCCTGATTATCTGTTCGACCGTAGCCACCTGGGAAATTACGATATCATCCAGAACCCCGAGAGTGCCGATGATGATCCCGGCCAAAAGAAGCCCCTGCAGATTCAGGGACGCGCCCCCGATATCCGACAGGAAAAGGACGTCTTCGCTGGTTACGCCCGTAAGCTTCGTTAATCCGACGAAGATATTCGCCAGGACCACCGTTAATATCAGGCTTAAAAATATGCTTAATATCGATATGTTCGCCCGGGAGCAAAAACCCTCGGTAATATATATTATAGAGAAGAGTATCAGGACGGACCCGATCGCCGTAACTAAAAGAGGGTCGGTGCCGGAGAGTATCTGCGGGATCATGTATTTCAATATGATCAGAAAGGTGATGGTCAAGGCTATAAGGGATCGAAAGCCTTTAAATCGGCCGATCGCGAGCAAAGCCGCCAAAAAAAGGGCGGCGAGCAGCCAGAGGGATTCCGAGCGGACAAAATCCACTATATAAAAATTAACTTCGCTTCCTTCTCCGTAGCTGGCCGCCACAGTTACTTTGTCGCCCGGCGCGAAGACGTGTTTACTTAGAACATCGATATCGCCGATACCGTTAAATTCGAATTCTTTGTCGTCGTATCTGCCCTCAAGGCCGATCAATTTAAGATGCTGCTGGATGAACTTACTGCCGTCATCGGCGGTTTTTTCTTCCTCCGCGATCACGGCGATTATCCGCGCCTGAAAAATTTCGTCTTTTTCGGGCGTTTCCTGCGCGCGGGAAACATACGGGCAGAAGAGAAAGAGAAGCGTTATTATCGCTATCGCGTTTTTCATATGATTACGGTCTTAATTCAAGTCGAGTATCTTCTCTAAAATGAAGACCAGTAAAACACCGGCCATAAAGCAGGCGCCGGCATATTTTTTTCCCAGGCGGCCTTCAAGTACGACGGGAATTATTTCGAAGAAAGAAATATAGAGCATAACGCCGGCTGTAAAACTTATGACGAGGCTTAAAGTCTTTAAAGAGATATCTCCCAGGAAATAATAAGTCAATAAAAATCCCAGAATCGTGGGGACGGCCGCCAAGAGCGCCAGAAAAAAAGATTTCCATTTTTTTCCGGTAACGGAATAGAGCGGCGCGGCGACGCAAATAGCTTCGGGGATATCGTGAAGCGCTATAGCCAGCGCGATAACCAGGGAAAATTTTAAATCAGCGAACGCTCCAATGCCGATAGCCGCGCCTTCCGGCAGATTATGGATGGCAATCCCTAAAAAAACGAATAAAGTCGCGCGTTTAAGCTTGTTTTGGCCGCATTCCGGGTGATGGAAATGCGGTAAAACGATATTTAAGACGTGCATGACGAGACCGCCCGAAAGCAAGCCCAGGACAGAGTGAAAAACGTAACCATGAATAAGGCTTTCAGGTAAAAGCTCGAAAATCGAAATAAACGCCATTACACCGGCGGCGAAACTTAGAAGATAATATACCTGCTTTTCCTTGTAACGCCCGCAGATGCCGAGTACGGCGCCCAAGAGGGGTCCGGCCAGGGCGATAAGAATGATGATGATCGATTTATCCATATTATTTTCATTTTAACAACATACATCCTTATTGGCAAATAAAACCGCCCTTAAAAAAAGACGGTTTCCTCCTTGAATTTATCGGGTTATTATTTTAAGTATTTTAATAAAACGGCAGCGTTATTGTGCTTTTCGTCTTTGGCCGCGTAAAGCAGGCAGACCCGGTGATTTTCCCGGACAATTATCTTCAGCGCCTCTAAAGCCGATCGATTCCCCCGGAGCTCCTGCCCGTATCTTTTTTTGAATTCGGCCCATTTGCCGGGATCGTGTCCGAACCATTTTCTCAGATCTTCGCTGGGGGCGATATCTTTAAGCCAAAGATCAATGGTCGCTTTTTCTTTATTCAATCCGCGAGGCCAAAGCCGGTCGACTAAAATCCGCAAACCGTCCTTTTCGGACGGTTCTTCGTAAACGCGTTTTATCGTTATAGCCGGCATTCGATTTAAGTAAAAACACGGGACATAAGCCAATTGGCCGCCCATAAACACACGCTGAATAAAAGCGCCCACCAGAAATTTTTTACTTGGAAACCGGGAACGATCGCGGCCACAAGCATGACCAAGAGGGCGTTTATTACCAGGGTAAACAAACCAAGCGTCAGGATGTTTATCGGCAATGTTAGGAGCAATAAAAGCGGCTTTATAAACGCATTGATTATGCCCAAAACCAACGCCACCAGTAATGCCGAGAAAAATCCGGATATCTTTATGCCGGGAAGTAAATAGCCCGCCGCCAATATAATCAGCGCTGAGATTGCCCACGATATTAAAATTTCCATATGTTAAGTTAAATAATTATTTTATGTTTTATAGTATGACAATAAAATTAAGTTAAAATTAAAATTTAAAAACGGCCTAGGTCTGAAGTCGTTATCCGAAAAGATCCTTAAAAAAAATAGGGGAGCGGTTAGGCTCCCCGGATTGATCGATAAGGGCTAGGCCGGAATTTTTCCGGCTTGGGCGGCAGATTGGGTTTCGGCCTCTTTTTTGGCCTCGAACTTGGCCTGGCGAGCCATCCGGCGCTCCTTGTTCGTCTCCCAGCGGCGTTCGCGGGTATAGCTCGTATGAGCCGGTTTACGGGCGGCGCGCCCGATCTTGCGGTTTTTTTTGCCTTCTTTTTTCGGTTTAGCCATCTGATCCTCCTTTTGGGGGTGGTAAAAAAATTTGACTACTTCTGGCCGGGATTGTTTCGCGAGTGGCAGGGATAAAATTTAACGTCCTTATTTTGGGCCGAATCTTTGGGGGCGACGGGCCCGTTCCATTGGCATTTTTTTGCGCATCCCCGGCAACCTTCGAGCGGCTTTAATTCTTTTTTTGTAAATTTCATGAGCTTCTCTCCCGGCTTTTGTTATTGGTTTTATTAACGATCTAAGTCCAGCTTAGCATGGTTAAAAAATATTGTCAATAGTCTTTGACAAAATATTAAAATATATATATTTTTTAGCCTATTTTAAATAAAAATAAACTAAAATATTTGTTGATTATATACAACTAAAAAATTGATTATTATGTTATTTTTATTTGTTTATTTATTTTAACTTTTGTTTTTAGTTAAAATGCCCTATAAAAAACATAATTCAGACTCACATTTTAAATTTTGTCAGCAGCTATTGACAGAATTACTAAAATACGCTAAGATTCATTTACGTGTTACCCATAAATATTTTTTTAAACGCCAACAAAAATCAGGAGGCTTACCATGGGCCGCTAAAAAACCCTGAAGGGGCATTGCCCCCGGTTTTCGAACCGGGGGACCCCAGTAAGGGAAAGAGCCGGCCGCGTAAAGCCGAAAAGAAAGGAGAATAAAAAGATGAATCGGTAAATTAATCTAAGATTGTCGGCCAAGACCGCGGAAGAGTATCCGCAAAAGCATCGCACCTTAAACCGAAAAGAGGAACAAATGATAAAATAGCCGCGCCATAACATCAAGGCCCCGGAAAGATCCGGGGCCGTTTTATTATAAAAAAATCGAAAGTCGTCCGCGTTATTTAAGCGTTTTTTAATATTTTTAAGACATAATTTTATTGTAAAGGTTTTTTTAGAAGTGACTCATGATATTCGCTGCAAGGGAGACGGATAAATGGAAGACAAGCGAAAAGAAATAACGAAAGAAGGTATTTATGAAGCCCGCGTCGATAACCCTTCATTTGAGGAGGATAAGCCCGGACAGAACTGGATAATGGGCCAGGGCGGAACCTGGGTCAATAATATCATATCCGGCTGGAGGGTAGTCGGACCGCGACTCGCGGGGACGTTCCGGCCCGATATATTCATCTACCCCGGGGGAGTTCCGGACGGGCATAATGTTGCCTGGACAAACGGCGGATCAATAAGACAGGTTTTAAAAGAGAAGCTGGCCGCGGGTTTTACCTATGTCCTCGAAGTTTACGTGGGCAAAAGGACTGACCATCCCTGCGGAAATTATTCGGTCGAATTATGCGCCGGCGACAATATTCTCGTCTCCGAATCTTCTCTGGATATTACGCCGGGAAAATTTTCGCTATCGCGCGCGGTTTACACTGCTTCGGAGTTAAGCCTGTATCAAGGCATGCCCTTAGAGATCAGGCTGAACGGCAGAACGCAGGCTAATTTCGATAAAGTGACTTTAGTGATAATTCCGCCGGAAGTACCCAGGCAAGCGCGAATTATCTGCAGGTTCTTTCAATAAAAATATCCCGCCCTAAAGCGGGATTTTAAATATGGAAGATATCGGCTTATTCCCGGTATTTTTCCGCCCCTTCCCAGGCGAGATCCAGGATGGCCCGAAAAGTATCGGCGATCTCCCGGTCCTCGATCACTATACCCATAAGGCGTCCGCCCAAAGAAGCTATCCTGACTTTATCGCCGTAAATCGCGATATCGCTTTTTATCGGGTATTTTTCCAACGGCACTTTCCGGTCGCGGCTTTTTTCCACTTCGGACAGTTTCCCCTTTTTCATGGTGTATATCACCTTGGTGGTAATATTTTTTTGCAGCCTTTTTTTCCGCCAGCGCGAACTCTCTTCCGGCGTGAAGAAATTTTCGACCGCGTCCACCGAAAAGGCCATTTTGACGGTAGTATCCTTGATATCGTCCAGAAGGCTTTCGACCATTGCGATAACGCCGCTCCGTCCGGAATAGTATTTGACCACCGGTTTATCTTTGCTCGTATTGTCGAGCGAGCGCAATTGAGGAAGAAGCTTCTCGAGATACTCCCGCTGGCGTGCGATCGCCATCTCCCGTTCACGGAATAAAAGCCCGAGCTTGTCCGGCGATTCGGCCGCGAAACATTGTATTTTCTCTTCTTCTGAAACGGTCATCAATCCTTTTTGCATAAGACCCTCGATTATGACATAGGTCGTAGCCCGGTTTACCTGCGCTTTTTGAGCTATGGGGGATACGGGCGATTTTCCCAATTCCAAAGCGGCTAAATATACTTTAGCCTCTTTTTCGCTTAAACCCAAGTTCACGAGCTCGCGGTAATCCATAATCTTATTTTAACATGTTTTCGGGAATAAATGAATTATCGGTCCGTTTTTATTATCACGGGAGCTTGTTTTTTTAAAGCATTGCCGGCGGCGTTCAAAAGAAAAAATATCAGCGGCAGATATACAAAAGCCGAGATCAGGCCCAAGGAAAATATCGGGACCATGAACGCGTAAAGCGTAAAAGACGCGTAGATCGAAATAAGTCCCATGAGAGGAATATAGGTCGCGCGGTCCGTCCTGTCCGGCTCGTTTCCGGGTTTATAGTATTCGAAGGCGCGGTAAATCCCGGAAACGATCAGGGCCACCAGAAACCAACCCAGAAAATTTTCCGTCGGGATGCCGAAATACGGTCCGGTCCCGGTCCATGTCCATTTTTCCCAGCCGACCATGACCGGTTCCATAACAAGATCGATCGCGGTCACCAAAAAAGCGTCCAGGAGAACGAGAGCGGAGAGGAACCCGAAGCCGCCGGTCCCCCGGACGGGAAGCGTTCCGCCTTTTATCCGGATAAAAGCGTTTACCGACCCATAGACGGTGTAGATAAAAACGAACCAGAAGAGCGGAATGACCAACGGCACTCCCGCTAAAGACGGGCCGGGCATGGCATAGCTGTAAAAGCTGCCGAAGGCGGTTCCGAAATTCACGCCGATCATCTCGAATGACAGTCCGGTAAAAAACGATAACCCCAGGAAAAACAAGCTCCTGCCCGTCCCCAAAACGTATAAAGCGTGCGCGTAAACGGCTAAAAAGGGCAGAACATAGTTTAGGAGCAAGAGCGGTTTGCCCGCGACCGATCCCAATCCGGCGTCGAAAGCGTTTCCGATAACCGTGAATCCGACGGAAATAATAAACAAACCCCAGATCAATTTTTGATTCAAAAGTTTCATTGTTTGAAGTTTACAGTTTAATTTTACCATTTTTGGATTTTTTAAAAAAGGCTGTTTACGATTTTATAATCAAACTATAATTTAAATTTAAACAATCTAGGATAAAGTTAAGCTAAGCTAAATCAAAGAGCGGTATTTTTATTATGAAAGTCGAAATAATGATTTTTATCCTAATTTTGTTTTTGTTTTTTATGTGGCTGGGTTTAGGCAAATCAAAGCCTCCCGGAACCTATTCCAAGGGATCGGACGAAGAAAACATCGGAGATATTCTCACTTCCATGAGTTTGGAGGAAAAAGCGGGACAGATGACCCTCGTGGCTGAATATGCGATAAAAGACAAAAATGATATCGGCAAAAAGGGGATCGGAGGCATATTGAGCGGCGGCGGAGGCTACCCCGTGCCGAATACACCCGAGTCCTGGCGACTGATGATCAATTCTTTCCAAAAGGAAGCTTTGGCGTCCAGAACCGGTATACCTCTTTTTTACGGGGTCGATGCGGTACATGGTCATAATAACGTTGAAGGAGCCGTGATCTTTCCTCACAATATCGGACTGGGAGCGTCCCGAAGCTCGGAACTTGTCAGGGAAACAGCGTTTATTACCGCACAAGAGATGCTCGGAACAGGGGCTAATTGGAATTTTGCGCCGGTGTTATCCTTGCCTCGGGACATGCGGTGGGGCCGGGTTTATGAATCTTTCGGCAATGACCAGGCGCTGGTTTCCGAGTTGGGGAGACACTATATTCTTGGTTTGAATGAAGCGGGCGTCCTGGCTACACCTAAGCATTATTTGGGGGAAGGTTTTGAGGAATGGGGCTCTTCGAAAGACTATCTCCTGGACCAGGGAGCGATAACCCTGAGCGAAGAAGAATTGTTAGGAGATAGTCTTGAGCCGTTCGAAAAAGCCGTTAATAGCGGAGCTATGAGTATTATGGTTTCCCGTTCTTCCTGGCAAGGCGTAAAAATAAGCGCCAATAAACGCCTTTTGACCAATATTTTAAAAGAGCATTTGAACTTTAAAGGTTTTCTGGTTTCGGATTGGGGGGCGATTGACCAGATTTCAGACAATGATTACCGCAATACGGTCGAGGCGATCAATGCCGGAATAGACATGGTCATGGTTCCGGAAAATTACGGAGAATTCATCGATAACGTGGTACGAGCCGTAAATAGCGGAGATATTCCCGAATCAAGGATTAATGATGCGGTGGAAAGGATATTGCGCGCGAAAAAATCGATCGGCTTATTTAATGTTTCGATCACGAAGCATCCCGATCCCGACGTTCTGGGAAATCCGGAACATCGTAATGTTGCCAGGCGAGCTGTCAGAGAATCATTGGTATTACTTAAGAATGAAGGCGTTTTACCGATAACAAAAGGAAAAAGCGTGATTCTCGCGGGAAGGGGCGGAGATGACGTGGGTCTGCAAAGCGGAGGTTGGACCATAGAATGGCAGGGCCGGGAAGGGAAGATACCCGGCGGCACGAGCATTCTGGAGGGACTAAGAAGAGAGCTACCCGACTGCGATATTACTTTTGAGGCGGAGGGAGATTTTATTATCCCCGAAAAGGCTGATATCGGCATCGCCGTTATCTCGGAGAAGCCATACGCGGAAGGCGCTGGCGACACCGAGAATCTTGGGCTGTCCGAATCGGACCGCAAAGTGATCGAATCGGTCAAAAAGCACAGTAAAAAGACGGTTTTATTGGTATTGGCCGGACGACCGCTCATAATCTCCGATGTGATAAATCAGGCCGATGCCGTGGTCATGGCCTGGCTTCCCGGTTCGGAGGGAGATGGGATAGCGGAAGTTCTTTCCGGTAAGTATGATTTTAAAGGCAAGCTGCCTTTAGCTTGGCCGAAATCGATGGAGGCCGTAAAAGAGAAGGGGGAAGATCCGCTGTTTGAATTTGGCTATGGACTTAATTACGGCTTACTAGTAGAAAATGAATTTTATGGAACGTGATCCGACCGGTAATAGCCTTTTTGTGAGCCGTTCCCGGACTCCATAGCCAATATACTAAAACAAAAACAACCGCTTCGCGGTCGCTTTTGTTTAGATTTTATGTTTTTCTATTTTGGTCGGATGTCCGTATTTAACGAGATTATATTTTTTTATTCTGGACCAGCCTTTGATTTGCTTCTCCCGGCTCATCGCTTCTTGTTTGGCTGGGAATTTTTCATAATAGATTAATTTAACAGGGCGCTTATTTTTTGTTGCTTGCACTTCTCCGCGGCAATGTTGCTTGTGTCGTTGTTTAAGCGCCTTCGAATGGCCCGTGTAAAATGAATTATCGGAACAGCAAAGGATATAAGCGTAATACATAAAATAAAAAATAGCCCTTCGGTTCGCTATCGCTCGCTCGGGGCCACCTCGATTGGCTGCTTAAAGTCGAAGTGCCTGCACTGAGCGAGGAGGAAAGTTAAAAAGGTAAATAGCCCCTCGGTTCGCTATCGCTCGCTCGGGGCCACTTCGCCTCGCTCGCTTTGAATAGTATTGTTTGTTAAGCAATCAAATTTTTTAGCACAAAGTGCCTGCACTGAGCGAGGAGGAAAGTTAAAAAGGTAAATAGCCCCTCGGCTCGCTATCGCTCGCTCGGGGCCACTTCGCCTCGCTCGCTTTGAATTGTATTGTTTGTTAAGCAATCAAATTTTTTAGCACAAAGTGCCTGCACTGAGCGAGCGAAGCGAGTCGAAGTGGAGATGGCGGGAGTTGAACCCGCGTGTAATAAGCATCTGTCGGCAATTTTACGAAGGTAGTCCGGTTTAGGGATTCGCCCGCCTTGTCAAAACCGGACAAAATCGCGGCGGACTAGTTTTCTTGAGTTTCACTTCAAAGGCGAAAACGACCTAAGGAGCTAGCCTAATTGATATGACACCGGTTGACGGTTATTAGGCGTCTCCGGACCGATGGTCGCGGCCGTTAGGCGGCGACGGGAGCAAAGACCGGCATGCTGAAAGCGAGCCGAGTCTTAGCTAGTACATTTTTTGCACTTATTGGTTTCAGGAAATTTTACGCGTTACCTGAATGCGCGCCCCGAATGCCAGCAGGTAAACTTACTATCGAAGCCCTGCATCCCCTATCACATTACGAATGTAGAATATAGGATTTTATCTTTCTTTTGTCAAAGACCTTATCTTGCGATCCATTTCACGTTTTTTTATGTCTGCCCGTTTGTCGTATTTCTTTTTTCCCCGGCCGACGCCGAATTCAAGCTTGATCAGATTATGTTTGGTGTACAATTTCATGGGCACGAGCGTCAGACCCTGTTCGCGCCTTTTTCCGATCAGATGGTCTATTTCTTTTTTGTGCAGCAGTAATTTTCGTGGACGCTCGGGTTCGTGGTTTTTGACCGTGCTCGCTTTTTTGTATAAGGGAATGTGCGCGTTAGTGAGGTAAAGGACCGGTAAACGTTCGCCGGCGCTTTTTACGGTAACGAAGGCGCCCTTTAGGCTTACATGCCCGGTTTTTACCGATTTAACCTCGTGACCGCGCAAAACCACTCCAGCCTCGTAGGTATCGGTAATTTCATAATCGAATTTCGCTCTTTTGTTGTAAGCTAACACCGGCATGTTTTTAATTTATCCTAATTTCCGGAATAATAAAAATTACTAATATATTTTACATTACTTTTTATATTTTGTCAATTTAAAAACAGATAAGACGCATAGTAATAAAAACCGCGTAAAAAAGATTGATTTTTCTCTGATTTTGTGTTAAACTAATAAGCAGAGGTGATAAAAGACGACTTAAAAATTAGAAAATTAAGGTCGTCTGTTTTATTAAGAATATAATTAAGGTAAATATATGTCCGGACACAGCAAATGGGCAACCACCAAGAGGAGAAAAGAGGCCGTTGACGCCAAACGGGGAGCGATTTTTACCCGGGTGGCGCATATTATTACGCTGGCGGCCCGCAAGGGAGGCGATCCCGAAAGTAATTTTAATTTGCGCATGGCCATGGAGAAGGCCAAGGGGGTCAACATGCCAAAAGACAATATCGAACGGGCGATCAAGCGCGGCACCGGCGAATTGGGGGGCGCGCAGATAGAAGAGCTTATTTATGAAGGCTTCGGTCCGGCCGGATCGCAATTTATCGTCAAATCCCTGACCGATAATAAAAATCGCAGTGCCGGCAATATCCGTCATTTATTCACTAAATACGGAGGGTCTTTGGGGGCGGTAATGTGGAGCTTCGAGCTCGCCGGCGTCGTTCGCATCGATAACGAAGAGACAAGGGCTAAAAATCTCGATTGGGACGGACTGGAGCTGGAGTTGATCGATGCTGGCGCCCAAGATATAAGAAAGGAAGAAGAGGGTGTTACCGTGGTTACCAAACCGGAAGATCTGCAGAGGGTAAATAAATTTTTCGAAGAAAAAAATATTACCGTCGCTTCCGCCGAAGCCGAGTATTTACCCAAGGAAGAAATTACGGTCAGTCCTGAAGACAAAGAGAAGATCGAAAATTTCATCGATGAGCTTGAGGACAACGAGGATGTTTCGGATTATTATCATAATATATCCAACGTTTAAAGGGATATCGAGTCGTGTATTGGCATCACGATTTATCGCGTTTAGTCTTGTTCGTTGATATTGGATATTAGATATCGGATATTATGCTACAGGGGTAAGTCGTCCTTGCTATATATTACCGTTTTTTCGGTTTCGGCCCGCGCGGGATAACAAAAAAGCATTTTTAATATCTAATATCCAATATCCGGTAGCCACCATGAATAAACATAAAAACTGCCATAAGCTAAACAGGATTTCGACCGCTGATATTATTCTCGGTATCGACCCCGGCATAGCTGATACCGGTTTCGGGGTCATAAAGAAAGATCGTGGCGGGTTTTTGTGTCTGGATTACGGCACCATCAAGACAGCGGCCAAAACCGAATTACCGGATCGCCTGGATATCATTAACCGGGAATTACGCGGGCTTATAAAAAAATATTCGCCGGCACTGGTTGCCGTGGAACAGCTTTATTTTTGCAAGAACGTAAAAACCGCCCTTGTGGTCGGACAGGCGCGCGGCGTCATACTTTTGACCGCCAGACAAAGTAATCTACCGGTCATGGAATTCACCCCTCTTCAGGTAAAGCAGGCCGTGTCAACTTACGGACAGGCCGCTAAGCTTCAGGTGCAGAGGATGGTAAAACTTCTGCTAAATTTGCCGGAATTGCCCCAACCGGATGACGCGGCGGATGCTTTGGCTATAGCGATTTGCGCGGCCAATACTTCACGTAATCTATAATTCGGAATTCATAACGACGCCTTATGGTTAAAAAATTAAAAATAGTTTTTATCTCTTCCGAGGTTTCCCCTTTTTCGAAAACGGGCGGATTGGCCGACGTTTCCCGGAGCTTGCCAAAGTCTTTAAAAAGATTGGGGCAAGACGTACTGGTTATCACCCCGCTTTACGGCATGGTAATCGACAAGGCGGCTCATAACCTGGAATTAGTTTACGAAAACGTTGATTTATACATAAATTCGAAGGACATTGTGCCGGTCAATTACTGGCGAGGATATCTGATGCCGGGTTTACCCGTGTATTTCATCGAAAACAAAAAATATTTTTCCAGGCGTAAATCCCTTTACGGGTCCACCCATGAAAACGCCCGTTGGATGGTTTTTGACGTGGCCGCCCTGAAACTTATTTCCCTTTTGAAATATAAAGCCCATATCGTCCATTGCCACGACCGCCAGACCGGGCTTGTCCCTTATTATTTAAAGACTAAATTCCAGTACTCCAAAACCCTGGAAAACGCCAAATCGATTTTTACGATCCATAATCTGGTTTTCCAGATGGGAATGAACTGGTGGGAGGTGCCGCTCAAGAAAAAGGATTACGGCCGGTCGCGCCTGCCGCACCTTGAGGACAAAAGTCTCGAATACATAAATTTCGCGAAACGGGCGATTCTCTCGGCGGACGCGATCAGTACGGTCAGCGAACAATACCGCGAGGAGATCATGACCCCGAATTTCGGCCAGGACCTGCATCGAATACTCAAGAACCGTGAAGATCGGCTTTTCGGCATCGTTAACGGCATCGATTATAAATCTTATAATCCCTATAACGACCCGGGACTTTTCAAAAATTACGATTATCGGACGGTCAGGCGCAAGAAGCTCAATAAGGAATATCTGCAAAAGAAGCTTAAATTAACCGTCGATCGGGAAATGCCGATAATCGGCCTTACCTCCAGGGTTACCTTCCAAAAGGGTTTTGAGCTCGTATGCCAGATACTGGAACCTCTCTTAGAGCTTGGCCTGGAAATAGTTATTATGGGGGACGGGGACAAGCAGTATATCCAGGCGCTTAAAAAATATCATAATAAGTATAAGAATAAAATAGTATGGCTTCCTTTTAACGACAACCAGAAGCTGGAAACCATGATCTACGCCGCCGCCGACATTTTCCTGCTTCCCTCCCATCACGAACCTTGCGGTATAAACCAATTGATCGCCATGCGTTACGGCTGTATTCCGGTAGTAAGGAGGGTGGGCGGCCTTACCGATACGGTAACGAATTTCGATAATTTTACGGGCGAAGGCACCGGCTTCAGCTTTAACGATTTTGACGCTTTCTCCCTGTTCGGAGCGATCATCCGGGCCCTGGAACACTATAAGAACAGGAAAGCCTGGCGCGATCTCATGGTCCGGGTAATGCAGGAGTCTAACAGCTGGAAAATACCGGCTCAAAAATATATCGCGCTATACCAGAAGGCGATGAGGATTAATAACAATAAAAAGAACAAAAAATAATTTAAACAATTCCGTGATCGGTTTATAATTTTTGAATAGTTTATGGCACATAAAAACATTAAACTTACCTGGTTGAATTTTCTGCACCTTTACCAGCCCGTTAATACGGACGAGCATATAATCAAAGAGGCGACCGAGATGAGTTATAAGAGGATCATCCGCGCCCTTGAGGAAAATCCAGCGATTAAATTCACCGTTAATATCAGCGGTTCGCTGTTCATACGCTGGAAAGACCTGGGATATGGCGATCTGATCGTCAGGATCGGCAAGCTTATTAAGCGCGGTCAGCTTGAGCTTACCGGTACCGCCTGCTACCATCCGATAATGCCGCTTATACCGCTTCTGGAAGCGGAGAGGCAGGTAAAAGAAAATGAAAATCTGTTAAAGGAAAATTTCGGTCCTGATTTCAAACCGCGGGGATTTTTTCTCCCCGAGATGGCTTATAGCCCCGCGGTCGCTAAGCTGGTTAAGCGCCTGGGTTATAAATGGCTTGTCCTGGACGAACTGGCGGTTAACGGCGCCTTGGGCAAGGTTGATACGAGCAGGGTTTATCTGGATAAAGCGACCGGGCTAAAGGTTGTGGTCAGGAACCGTAAACTATCGAACAGCTACGTGCCGGAAACGATCACGGGAATTCTCGCCGGCGACCGCAAAACTTTCGGCGATCAGGAAACCGATATTATAACTACGGCGACCGACGGCGAACTTTACGGACTCCGCTATATCGATCAGACCGGCGTTTTCGAAAAACTTTTGCGCCACAAAGACATAATTACGGAGACTTTTTCCGGATTTATAGCGTCCCATCCGAAAACGGAAACCATATCGCCTCCGCTTCACAGCTGGGAGACGAGCGAGAAAGAACTGGCCAAAGGCGAGCCTTTCAATCTCTGGCAGGAAAAAACCAATACGGTCCATAAAAAACTTTGGGGATTGGCGGCGATGGCCTATGAAACGGTTGAAAGCTTCAGGCATGATAAAAATTATCACTGGGCCCGGTGGCATTTGTCGCGCGGCCTGGCCAGCTGCACTTTCTGGTGGGCCAGTGCCAAGGATTTCCGCCTTTTAAGCCCTCTCTCCTGGAGCCCGGATGAGATCGAGCGGGGCACCAACGAACTAATACGATCGATCCGCACACTGGAAGACGAAAACAGCCGGGAAACGAAAATAAAAGCGGAGAAACTCTATATCGCCATCAAAAAAATGATCTGGGAAAGGCACTGGATATATTATTGGAAGAAAACATAACATTCATTCCTGATATCTTGAAGCCTATCTCTAAAGTCTAAAAATATATGAACAAAATCCTTCCCCTTTTTGACGAAAAATACGTTATCGGATTGTTAAAAGAAAAAGTATTACCCATGTATCCGGATTTTTTGGATATAAAAAGGGTTAAAATACAGCCTTATAAAAAATTGATCTGGGAAAACACCTATCATGTTGTGGTTGAATTTAAGACGACCTTTTTGACCAAGGACGGTAAAAGAAAAAAACTGCCGATTATCTGTTCTGCCCATTCGAGCGAACCAAGAAAGAATGTTTTTGAAAGCCTGGAGTTTTTATGGGGGCATGACTTCGGCCGGGGTTATCTGACAATTCCTCATCCCCTGTTTTATTCCGATGATTTCCGCGGGACCTTTTATCGCGGCGTGGAAGGAAAGAATCTTTACCAGTACATAAAAGAAAAAAAATTCAACGAGATCGAGACGATCGTTTCCAAGACCGCCCTTTGGTTCGTCAAGCTTCATAACCTTCCGACCGGCAAAGCGCGCAATTTTAACGAGGAAAACAGCCGGATCGCCACCGTCTATCCCGGCGTCCGCCATATTCTCTGGCGCGTCAAGGAAAATTTCCCCCAATACGAAGATGTTTTTACCAAGGCCTATAGGATATTCGATAACCGCGAAAAATCATTTTTTAAGTCGACCGACCGCCGCTGGCTCATACACGGCGACGCGCATCCGGAAAATATCATCAAGATGGGCAGTAAGAAGATCGCGGTTATTGATTTTACCGATCTTTGCCTGGGCGACTTCGCGCGCGATATCGGCGCCTTTACCCAGCAGCTTGAATATATGAGCAGCCGGAAGATCGAAGACCAGACTTATGCCGCCAGGATAAAGGATATTTTTCTGGACAGATATTTTAAAAATTCTCCGCGTCGGAAATTGAACGAAGATATCCGGAAAAGAATAGAGCTTTATTATTATTGGACCTCCATGCGCACGGCCACCTTTTTTCTGATCAAGGACAAGGCTGAACCGGAAAGAGCGGAAGCGATCGTCGACAAGATAAAGACATGGCTGGCCAGCGCAAAAGAAAATGTTCCCGCGCGTTATCCGAAAACAGAAGAATAAAATAAAAATATATGTTTATCGATCTCCAGATCCATTCCACTTATTCCGACGGCTATTTTACGCCCACGCAGTTAGCCGAATTCATGCGCCGCCAAGGCGTTAAGGTTGCCGCTTTGACCGATCACAATACCGTGGGAGGAGTGCATGAATTCGTCAATGCCTGCCGTCGTTACGGCATAAAACCGGTTAAGGGACTCGAGCTTTATTGCAAGTTCCACGGCCGCCGATTCAATATCCTGTGGTACAATTTCGATGAAACCGATCCGGAACTGCACGATATGCTGCGCCAAAGTCAGGAAAGAAGGCGCCGTTACGCCCGGGTCATGCTCTCTAAAATGCCCGGATTCAGGATAAATATAGATAAAATACTCGACAGGCATAATCATTACGTGCCGATAAACCATATCGTCGACGCTATTTGCGCCGACCATAAGAATTTAAGCAGGATGAAAAGGGAATTAAAAACCGATTTTCCCGGCGAAGGCGAGATTATCTCCAGGTATTTTCAGGACAAGAACATCGGAGTATTGAAAAACAGCCTGATCGACTTCGAACGGGTCATTGGTTTAAGAAAAAAAATCGGCGGTCAATTGATTTTGTGCCATCCAGCCAAAGGCGGCCATATCGATCGTGATTTTCTGGCAAGCCTTAAGAGCGAGGGCATGGACGGCATCGAGCTTATGTCGCCGCACCATTCTTACAATTCCATAATGTTAATCCAAAGACTGGCGCGCGAATTCAATCTTATCACGACCGGCGGTTCCGATTTCCACCGCATGGAAGGCAAGGGGTACAGGCTGCAGAAATCATGGGAATACTTCAAGATCGACGTCAAATACCTGCGTAAAGTCGATAAGATCATCGGATAAGCCGGATTAGAGGCGGGACGAACGGATCGTGGATGAAAATTCACGATTTTTTCATTTTTTATGGTATAATAAAGAGTATCAGTGAATTATTTCTTAAATTATGATAATCTCCGAAGATCGCTTAATCGAAAAGTGCTACGGCAAATCAGTGGAATTGTTATTAAGGAATTCGCACAAGTACGGTACCGCGGCCGCGTTACCGACGGATAAGGCCAAGCACAATCTTTATACCAATATTTTCGGCCGGGACGCGAGCATCTGTGTTTTGGGGATGGTCGCCTCCGGAGATAAAAAACTGCTGGAAATCGCCCGGACGAATCTTCTGACCTTGGCCCGGTACCAGACGAAATCAGGACAAATTCCCTCATCGGTTGATCCGGCCAAAGATAAAAAATTTTTTTATTTTCTCGGCAGCATCGATTCGACGCTGTGGTGGCTTATAGCTATCGATTTTTACGATCGCCATGCCGGAGACAAAGCGTTAAAATCGGGACTGTCCGCCAATATTAAGAAAGCCTTGATCTGGCTTTTTTACCAAGATACTAACGCTGACGGTCTTTTGGAGCAGGGCGAAGCGTGCGATTGGGCCGATAATATGCCCGCGAACGGGCGGACGCTTTATACTAATGTCCTTTGGTACCGGGCCTTGGAGCGCTTTGGTTTTGATCGGGAAAGAAAATTAGCTTCGGACGGACTTAACGCGCTTTTCCGGCCGCACGAGGCCAGCACCAAGCGTTCCCTGTTTTTCAGCCAGGATCGTTTTCATCGTTTGCTTGAGCTTCGGATCATGAAAAAATTGACAGATAACGTGCCTTATTATCTGAATTATATCGGCCATAAAAGCGCTTCCGACCGTTGCGACGTTTATGCTAATGCGCTCGCCATACTATTCGGCGTTGCTTCTCCAGCCAGAGCTAAGGCCATTATCCGCTGGTTAAGGAACAATAAGATAAGCCGGAAATATCCGGCTATCGTCTTATTCCCGCCTATCGAACAGAAGGATTATGACTGGAGGCCGTATATGGACGAAGAAAATAAGCCGTATAATTACCATAACGGCGGTATCTGGCCGTTTATCGGCGCTTTTTACGTCATGGCTTTGCGCAAAACCGGCCACCTCGATCTTGCCCGTAAAGAATTGGCGCGTTTAGCCGATGCCAACAGGATCAATAATTGGCAATTCAACGAATGGTTTCATGGTAAGACCGGCAAACCGATGGGGATGCACGGCCAGTCCTGGAACGCCGCCACTTTTTTGTTAACCTATCATTATCTTAAGGGCGATATCGTTTGGTAGATTTTTTATATTATGAAAATAGCGATTATTTCAAAATTATGGGAACGCTCCGATCCTTTTTCCACCGGAGGCACCGGCGCCGTGGTCGGAAACCTGGCCGAAGGTTTAGTTAAACGGGGGCACAAAGTAACCCTCTTCGCCACCGGCGATTCCAGGACTAGCGCGCGTTTAGTGCCGGGAGCGCTTCGCCCGTACGGAAACAAAAACCATTATTCGGAAATCCAGGAATTCGGCAATATCGCCAGAGCCTTCACCTCCTCCGGCCGTTTCGATATCATTGATTGCCACGTCGAATATAAGGGCTTGTTTTTCTCCCGTTTGGTAAAAACGCCGGTCGTGCATAGCCTCGAGTACGGCGAAATCTCGAAAGAAGAAACGGCCTTTTTGCGTGAACATCGCCGGGAAAATTTCATTGTGATCTCAAAGGCCATGGCCAAGCGCCTGCATTTTTTAAATACCGCCGGCATTATCAGCAATGGTCTGGATTTTTCGTTTTTTCCTTTTAACGAAAAACCTAAAGACTATTTTCTTTTTTTGGGTCGTCTTTCCCCGCAAAAAGGACCGGCGATTGCGATCGAAGCGGCCAGAAGTCTTAAGCTTAAACTTATCTTGGCCGGAAAAACAAGCCGGACGGACAGCGGCTATCTTGATAAATACGTTTGGCCGTATGTGGATAATAAAAGCATTATATACGCCGGCGAGGTCGGCTTTAAGAAAAAGATCGGACTTCTTAGAAATGCCCGAGCCGTCCTGCATCCGCATACCTACTTCGAAGCTTTCGGTTTAGTGCCGGTCGAGGCGCAGGCCTGCGGAACTCCGGCTATAGTTTATCCCGGCGGCGCCAGCCGGGAGATCATCGCGCCGGGCCGCACTGGTTTTGTTGTCAAAGATCTATCCGATTTAAAGAGGGCCATAAAAAAAATAGACAAGATCGACCGCCGCGCCTGTCGAGATTTCGTAACCGAAAAATTTCCCGTCGAAAGGATGATCGACGGATATGAAAAAGCCTACAAGAAGATAGTCGCGGATTCTGGAAAATAGAAAAAGCGGCTGTTTTTCCGGCTGCTGCCCCAGAGAATTTTCTCTATATTTAAGATCATATTAATAATAGTGCAAATAGTAATATGCCAATAAATAAAAAGGATTCCAGGATCCGCGTCCTTATGGCCGCGGCCGAAGTCGCCCCCTTCGTTAAGGTCGGGGGCCTGGGCGATGTTACCGGCAGCTTGCCCGTTGCCTTGAAAAAAATCGGAATCGACGCGCGGGTGATCATGCCCCTCTACGGCAGCATCGACAGGAAAAAATTTAAACTTAAAAAAATTTATTCCGGCCTGGAAGTGCCTTCGGGAAGGCTGCTTATTAAAATAAACGTCTGGCAGGCGAAAATTCCCGGTACCGCTGTCATCGCTTATTTTATAGACGCTCCGGAATATTTCGAATATAAGGATGTTTACGTATCCGGAGACAATTCGGAACGGTTTTTGTTCTTTTCCCTAGCCGCGCTTTATGCTTTGCCTGTTTTAGGTTTTGAACCGCAGATCATACATTGCCACGACTCGCACGTGGCTCTGATTCCGGATATCATAACGGTTTCAAATCTTGAATACTTAAAAGACCTGAAAACCTTGTATACGATCCATAATTTCAGCTATCAGGGAAAAACCAAACCCGTTACTCTTTCCGTCGGCAATCTTAACCGGCAATCGACCAAGTGCCTCTCTATCGACGCTCGCGACGGAGATATTAATTTCATGGTCCAGGGAGTGCTCATGGCCGATCTGGTAAATACGGTCGCGCCGACTTACGCGCGAGAGATCACTACGAGTTTTTACGGCGCCAACCTGGAAAACATCATCAGGCGGAGAAAGGAAGATCTATACGGTATTTTAAACGGCATAGACGTTAAGTTTTTCGATCCGGGTCGGGATAAATATATTAAACATAAATTCAACGTCCGTTCTCTAAATAAAAAAACCGCCAATAAATTATATCTTCAGAAAAAATTAGGCTTGCCGGTCGATAAGAATATCCCCTTGGCCGGAATGGTCACGCGATTGGCCTGGCAAAAGGGCATAGAGCTTTTCACGGAAAGGTTCGCCCGCCTCGACTGCCAGTACGTATTTTTGGGAACAGGCGAAGAAAGATACGAAAAACATCTGGCTTCCCTTGCCCGCCGCTATCCCGACAAGATCAGCGCTAACATCACTTTCGATATCGGCTTGGCCCAGGAAATTTACGCCGCTTCCGATATTTTTCTTATGCCCTCCCGCTACGAGCCTTGCGGCCTCGGGCAGATGATCGCTATGCGCTACGGCGCTTTGCCGTTCGCCCGCCGGACAGGCGGCATCGCCGATACCGTTACGCCCGAGGTCGGTTTTACTTTTAAAAACGTGGATGAGAATGAATTCTTCGCGTCCTTAAAGAAAGCGCTTAGGGTCTATCGCGACGAACCGAAAAAGTGGCGGCAGATGCAAACGCGCGCCATGAAAAAAGACTTTTCCTGGAATAAGTCGGCCAAGGAATATGTTAAGCTGTATAAAAAATTAATCAAGGAATGATTTTGAACTGGTTTTAAAAATTAAAAACCGCTCGAATTAAATTTGAGCGGTTATTTTCTTATTTTTCCGGTTTCTCCGGCTTGGGGGAGACTGTTTCTTTTTCGTAAATCCCATCGCGGCCGGGTTGGCCGTTTTTATCTACCAGGTCATAAAGAATTCTTTCGCAATCGCTTTCGTCGGCGTTTACGCCAACATAGAGGATAGTGGTTTGAGCCGGCGGCATTTTTGTTATCAATCCCCTAATATCCTGAGCTTCGTGCGCGGGCATGTCGTAGTCCACGTGCCAGAGATCGACGCGGCCGTCGCCATCCGTATCCACCCTGTATCTTGTCACTGTGACGTAAAAATATCCCGCCGCTCGCATCTCTTCAGCGACCGCCTTATCCGGCGTGTGGTGGTTGTTTATCTGCGGAAAGACATAAACCACATTCGATTCGCCTTTGCTTTTGTCGTACTTGGGCGGGGTAAAATTACCCTGTTCAGCGAAAGCCGTGGTAACAACAAACAGAACGGCGATCAGAGCGGCCAATGCTAATACGCTGATTTTTTTCATCTTTTCTCTCCTTCTGGGCGGTGTTCCCGGTTACGGGAACGGGTTAGGGGGTTAGGGTTAATGGGAAAATTTTCCGATTTTAAATTCGAAAGACCAGTACATTAGCTTTAATATGCGGACAGATCTTGGATCACGATCAGGCACTGACGTTTTCAGGTAAACATAGGAATTCAAGCTATTAAATCGCCTGACTTCCAGGATATTTTTATTAGCCAGTTTTTCCCAAAGGTATGAAAGCCAAAAGATCGGAGCTTTTAAAGGGAAGAAAATTAATTGCAGACAGTGATTACCGAACGATGTATCGGCGACATAAACAGCCAAAGGAAATAGCGACATAATAAGCGCAAAAGTCATAGTAAAATGAATCAAGAAAAGTAGGCTATACATAACCCCCCCCTTCCGTAATAAGGTAATATAAAATTTTTAAAGTTCTACAATGGTTTTAATTTTTTACCATATATTGTTTATGCCGTCAAGGTCTCTTGCCAAATTTTTTTGTTTAATCTATAATATTATTTAGTTAAGAAACTATATATATTCTTAACTTTTTTGATTATCGGTCCAATCATCGCCGCGAACAAGATAAGCGGGTATCGTATAATGGCTATTATGCGACCTTGCCAAGGTCGAGAAACGGGTCCGATTCCCGTTACCCGCTCAAATTCAAAGCCCCGGTCGCATCCGGGGTTTTGAATTTGGGTGTGGTTTTCGGTAATCGGACCCGCTTGATAGTAGATTTTAAAACAACCAAATTTTAAAATTTATTTAAATTTCTAAAAATCATCCGACTCGTACTATGATGTTGTGAGGCTTTCGCCCCTCCGATTCCCGCCTGCCCCGCAAAGGAGCGCGAGCGACTTAGGCGGGGTTACCCGCTCATAAAGAAAGCAATCCCTTATCGGGACTGTTTTTTTCGACAAAAAACAAAAAGCGCGAATATTTTCGCGCTGTTTTTTTACGGGTTAATATTTGTCAATAAACCAATCCAGGATTTCGTGATAGTAGCGGTATTTTTTGAAAGTGATATGGCAATAGCCGTGCATTTCCGCAAAAAGCTTATCGTGGTCGTTTTCCCCGTAATAAGCCCGAAGACAGGCGATCAAGAGTCCGGTTCTGTCGGCGCCGGCGCGGCAATGGACCAACATCGGCCCGGGCAGGGATTTAATATCTTCTATAACCCGTTGGATTTTTTCGGCACTTAAATTTTCGCTGGTAAATCTGAACTCTCTGTGCGTCAGTCCGGATTTTTTTATCATCGCCCGAGTCGGGGCATCAACGGTTCCCAGGGTAATGATTGTTTTCAATCCGAAATTTTTCAGGCGGGGAACAAACCTTGCGCTAACCCGGCCGCTACGGTAAATGATCTTATTTAGCGGAAGACCGCGCACCGGATCAATATTGGGTGGAAAAGCGCCCCGATGCGATTCGCCGTAGAGCAAGTTTTCCGCCACGCATCTTTTTAGGTAGCACCTTTTTTGAACGCCGAGAGGATTCTCGCCGGTTTTGTCTTCCCGGGAAATAAGCGCGCAGGAGCAGAGAAGACAAACAATAAATAAAAGAACTAAAAATGTTTTCATGTCAGCCTCCAAGGTAAAATACGGGGGAATCTTTTGCCTTACCTTACCATGAAAAATTACTTGAGTCAATTATGGAGATTTTTTAGTTGTCGTTATCCAAGCTTGACCTTTTATCCGTAATAATGTATATTAATAACAGAATTAACAGAAATAACATTAAAAATCATGCGCAGAACCTGGCAAAGGGCTAAGCCGAAAATAGAAAAAAAATTCAGGGTTAATCAGCAGATCCGCGTACCGGAGGTTTTTTTAATTGACGAGGAGGGCGAAAATGTCGGCGTGGTACCGTTTCGGCAGGCCGCGGACATGGCTATAGAAGCGGAGCTTGATCTTGTTGAGGTCAATCCTACGGCGGAGCCGCCGGTCGTGAAGATAATGGATTACGGACAATTCAAATATGAAAAAGAGAAAAAGGCCCATAAACAGAAAGTCATGCAGAAAAAAGTCGACACAAAAGGCGTGAGGCTGTCGGTTCGCATTAGCGAACACGACCTTAAACTTCGGATCGACCAGGCCGTAAAATTTCTCCAGAAGGGGCACAAATTAAAAATAGACTTGATCCTCAAGGGCCGGGAAAAAGCCCATCCGGCCAAAGCGGTCGAAATTATAAATAATTTCGTAGCGGAAATAGAAAAAATAGGCGGTTTAAATATAATTAGGGAACAAGACTTGACAAAACAAGGGGGAAGGTTTATAATGATTATCGTAAATAAGAAAGATTAATATTTACCAAAATCCAGGTAAAATAGCCTGTTTTTTATTATAAGAAAATTTTATCTGACAAGGATTCGTAATTTTTAAAAATATGCCAAAAATTAAAACCCATAAAGCGACCGCTAAAAGATTTACTCTAACTAAAGGCGGAAAATTAAAACAAAGAAAGGCCGGACAAGACCATTTCAACGCGCGTGAATCCGGCAATACCAAGCGAAATAAACGGCGGGATATAGATACTCACAAAACTCTCGTTAAAACTATTAAATCATTAATATCTTAGGTTTTAATTTGCGATTAACGATTGGGATGTTTACTGATCATGTACGGACTCTTAATCTAAATTTAAAACCCGGAATTTTTATATGCCTAGAGTAAAAAGGGGCACAAGCCATGTTAAGGGGAGGAAAAATTTATTAGCCAAAACCAAAGGGTACAAATGGGGCCGGAAAAACCTTATTAAGAGGGCCAAGGAAGCGACCGTGAAGGCGGGAGTGCACGCTTATGCCGACCGGAAGAAGAAAAAGCGGGTAAATCGCGGTCTTTGGAATATTAAGATCGGCGCTTTTGTTAGAAATGAAGGTTTGAGTTATTCTAAATTCATGAATTTCCTCAAAATCCATAAAATAGAACTGGATAGGAAAATATTAGCGGATTTTTCGGTTAATAATAAAAAAGTTTTAGCCGGCATCATTGAAGAAGTCAAAAAATAATCCACTTGACTAATATTAATAATCATGATATAATTAGTTCTATATGGAATTATTTAAAATATTACAGATTATTATCGCCGTACTATTGATCGCGGTCATTCTTATGCAAAACCGCGGCGGCGGACTATCGGGCATATTCGGCGGCGGAAACAATATCTATATGACAAAACGCGGCTTTGAAAAAAAGATTTTTGTCGCTACTATAGTTTTGTCCGTGTTATTTTTTTCCGTCTCATTGCTGTCGGTCCTCTAAATATCTATTTCTCTTCAATATAAATATTACGAACTTTTAGCCGCTCAGGCGGCTTAAAGAGTTAAATTAAATCTGTTTTGGATCGTGATCATTACGGCTTCTTTTAATTTAATGGCAAAAAAATCGAAGACTCATCTTCTAAAAATACACTCTTTAATTTTGAATTTTTTTTCAAAATTAGCTTTTTTCCGCAAGCGAAAGAAAGAGGTTGATTTTGATAACGGACGCAAACAATCAGAGCTTGATAAAAGGCTGGTTTTTTCGCTATCCAAATCAAGGATACCCAGCTTAAGACAATTAAGTTATATCAATAATTATCTTACTCCCAAAGAACGGTGGATTATAATATTTTCCGCGTTGATCATACTGGGAAGCCTTTTTACCGCCGGTTATAAATTTTACGCCACTCATTTGCATGTGGTGCCGGTAAAAGGAGGGAAATATATAGAGGGTCTTATCGGCGCGCCAAAGAACATCAATCCGCTTTATGCCGGCGTTAATGATGTCGATAATGATATCGTCCACCTGGTCTATTCGGGATTGTTCAGGCGGGATAAAAGCGGAGCGCTCGTAAAAGATCTGGCGGCCGATTACGAGATAAGCGAAGACGGGAAAACTTATACTTTTTCCCTTAAGCCGGATGTTCGCTGGCACGACGATGTTCCATTGACCGCGGATGATGTTATTTTTACTTTTAACGCCATTAAAGACGCTCAATATAAATCGCCATTAAGATCCGGATTTATCGGAGTTAACGTAGAAAGAATCGACGATCATCGGTTTAAATTTATTTTAACAGATCCGTATGCCGCTTTTTTGGATCTTTTAACCTTCGGTATCATGCCGGTCGATATTTGGTCCCAAATTCCACCCGAATCGGCCAGTCTGTACGGACTTAACCTAAAGCCGGTCGGATCCGGTCCTTATAAATTCTTAAGTCTTGTCAGAGACGAGAAAACCGGCGCCGTCAAAGAATATAATCTGGCCGTTAATGAAGATTATTACGGTGTAGCGCCGCGGATCGATATCGGTTTTCGTTTTTTCGCCAGTTTTGAGGAGGCCGTAGAGGCGTTAAATAATAAAGCGATCAACGGAATCAGCTATCTGCCCAGAGAGAACAAGGAAGATATTATTACCCCGAAAACCTACAATTATCACAAGTTATATCTGCCGCAACTTACCTTGATATACTTGAACCAAAAAAAGAATCCGGCTTTAGGCGATAAGGCCGTGCGTCAGGCGTTGTTTTATGCCATCGACAGGAACGGCATTATAAATGATGTTCTTTCGAGCGACGCTTATTCGGTAAATGGTCCCATATTACCCTCCAGTTTCGCGTATAACGAGACAATCGAAAAATACGAGTATAACCGGGAAAAGGCCGGTGAGCTTCTGAATAATACGGATTGGAAATTAGTTGAAATTACGGAAGAAACCATCGCGGAGGCCGAGATCGATAAGGAATCATCCGATGAAAAGATCAGGCAAAAAGCGGAAACGATCCTTTCTTTGGGACTGGGCAAGTGGCGCCAGAAAAACGATGAATGGCTAGTAATTTCCCTGGTAACCGTGGAAAGAGGCGAAAATCAGAGCGTCATAGAACTTGTGAAAAAAAATTGGGAGGAGGCGGGAGTTAAAACCGTGCTCGAGGTTTTGCCGGCTAAGCGGATACAGACCGAGGTTATTAAGCCCAGAAATTTCGAAGCTTTATTTTACGGACAAGTCGTCGGCGCCGACCCCGATCCTTACGCGTTCTGGCATTCTTCACAGGCGGTCGAAAACGGATTTAACGTGGCCGATTACACCAATAAAGAAGTCGACCAGCTTCTTGAAGACGCCCGGATAATTTCCGATCAAGGATCCCGTCGGGAAAAATACCGGAAGTTCCAGGAGATTATTTCCGAAGAGGCGCCGGTCATATTCATGTATTCCCCGGTCTATGTTTATATTCAGGATAAAAGCGTCAACGGTTTCGAGGTTATCGATATTTTATATCCCTACGATCGTCTTTCTAATATACATGAATGGTACTTAAAGACCGGCAAAAAGCTTATCTGGCAATAACGAGTTTTACTATCAAGGCACATTATCTTATTTTACCGGCCGAAGTGGTGAAATCGGTAGACACGCATGGTTCAGAGCCATGTGGGCGCAAGCTCGTGGAGGTTCAAGTCCTCTCTTCGGCACAATCAATTTCGTGCGATTTTCCATAAGGAAAATAAAATCAAAGTTTGGCCGCTCTTAGTCTCCTCCGCGAAGCGGCCGAGAAATAATATCTTAAAAATAAACAGGTTGTTTAAACCAAATTTTTTTGATGTTTTAATGATCAAAGATCATTTTTAATAAATTATTCGAGAATAATCAACTAACAATTATGATTAAAAAATATAAACCATTATCCCGGCGGAAACCTATCCGGTCCGGAATAAAAAGTTCAGCTTCGGCCAATAGCCCGAGAACAGAGGCCGTGATCGCCGGCCAGCCAAAACGGCAATTCCCCGTCGAAACAAAAACGACCTACGAGAAAGGAAAGCTGCGTGTTATGGCTTTGGGCGGCCTGGAAGAGGTTGGGCGTAACATGACCCTGGTCGAATATGATAACGATATCGTTATCATCGATATGGGTTTGCAGTTTCCCGAAGAAGACATGCCGGGCATAGATTATATAATTCCCAACATCTCTTATCTGGAAAAGAAAATGGATAATATCAGGGGCGTTATCATTACCCATGGCCATATGGACCATATCGGCGGCATACCGCACATTATGGGGCCGATCGGCAATCCGCCCATGTTCATGGGAAAGCTGACCGCCGGCTTAGTGCGGAAGAGATGCGAAGAATTTAATAAGTGCCCCAAATTGAATATTTCGGAAATAGACGAAAATACCCGCCTGCCCCTAGGCCGGTCCTTTCGGATAGAGTTTTTGAGAGTTAACCATTCCATACCCGATTCTTTCGCGATTATCGTCCATACTCCCCTGGGGGCCGTGATCCATACCGGCGATTTTAAGATAGACTACTCGCCCGTTAACGATAAACCGGCCGATTTGAACCGCATCGCTCAGATCGGCGGACGGGGCGTGCTTATGCTTTTGGCGGATTCCACCGACTCCACCCATCCCGGTTATCAGGTTTCCGAATCTTCCATCGGCGACGAGATCGATCGCTTGTTTGAAAGTCTAACCGGAAGGATAATAATCGGCACTTTTGCCTCTCAACTTTCGCGTATCCAGAAAATATTCGATTTGGCCGCCAAACACGGTCGAAAAATATATCTGCAGGGACGCACCATGAACAATAACGTTGAGATCGCCCACGGGATAGGTTATCTTAAATTCAATCAGCGCATTCTGATGAGCGAGGGGGAGCTTAAACGCCTTCCCGATAATAAAGTATTGATCCTGGGCACGGGCGCCCAGGGAGAATCAAATGCCTTTCTGGTCAGAGTAGTAACAGGCGAGCATCGTTCGATCACCCTTAAATCCGGTGATACCGTGATATTCTCTTCTTCGGTGATTCCCGGCAACGAACGCAGCATCCAGAGCCTTAAAGACATGGTCGTGCGTCAAGGCGCGCGGGTCATTCATTATGAAATGATGGATGTCCACGCCGGCGGTCACGCTAAGCAGGAAGACCTGAAATTAATGATGCGGCTGCTCAAACCAACATATTTTATGCCGGTCGAAGGCAACCATTTCATGCTCCGGACCCATGCCGATCTGGCGGAACAGGTCGGTATTCCGAAAGAAAATATTTTTGTGGCCGACAACGGTCAGGTGATAGAATTTATCCGTCAGGAAAACCGCACTATCGGAAAGCTGACGAAAGAAAAAGTACCCACTGATTACGTAATGGTTGACGGTCTCGGAGTGGGAGATGTTTCCAACATTGTTCTCCGTGACCGGCGGGTGATGGCGGAAGACGGCATGATAGTGGCGATCGCGACGATCGATTCCAAGACCGGCGACCCGATCGGTAACCCGGATATTATTTCCCGGGGTTTCGTTTATATGAAAGAAAATCGCGATCTTATAGAGAAAACCAGGATGAAAATAAAGAAGATCGTCAAAGACCATGATACCCGGACGCCGGCGGATGACGATTACATTAAAAATAAAATTCGGAATGAAATCGGCCAATTCCTTTTTTCTCAAACCAAGCGCCGACCCATGGTTTTGCCGGTGGTCATAAAAGTGTAAACGATTTAACCTTTTTAAGAACCGATCCCTCCCGGGATCGGTTTTTGTTTTATCGGTTTTTAACCGAATTATAGCCTTGACCAGCCGTGTTTTACATGTTATATTATTTAAGTCGTTTTCATGGGCCAACATAAATAAAATAAGCTCAAAATTATAAATTACTATAAATTCCATAAAATAAATAATTCTCAAAATAAAGGAAAAAACAGGACCATACTTTATTTGGGCGCAACTTTTTTATTATACGCGTTTAAGACTGTCGCCGTAATATGGAGTTTAGCGGCGGCTTTTTCCGTGATCATCCTCAAACCAGTGAATTATTTTTTTAAATTTTTTTTCTATAAATTTTTAGTTAAAGGTTACGGGATTTATTTGGCGTTCATTAAAAGAATGGGATGGAGAGATCCCGCGAACGAGCTATTGTCCTTCGTCTTCAGTCAAAAACTGGTGCATATTTTCGTTTTTTTGATAGTTTTATCCCTGGTTTTCGTTAACCTGAGCTCTAAGACCAGGGCCTATGATCTTAATGCAGGAGCGCAAGATACTATTTTAGCCGATCTTATAAAAATGGACTTTAGCGTGGACGAAGCCGATGAACGGCTGGTAATCGAAACCTTTGATCAGGAAGCCGATATTTCTCCGGTACAACAATCGTATCTTGATAATTTAGGCTCCTTCCAGCCGCAACCGAAAGTCGTGGTAGACGGTGAATATGAAGACGATGACGGAGGAGAGATACCGACAATTCAGGATGGTTCGGCCATAGTAAAACCGGAGATCGCCTCAACGAAATTAACCAAGAGAGCGAGAAAGGAGAACGTGGATTATACCGTTAAACCCGGAGACACGATCAGCACCATTGCCGAAGAATTCGAAATAAGCGTCAGTACGATCCTTTGGGAAAACGATCTTAACGCTTACAGTATAATCAGGCCAGGAGACAAGCTTGTGATCCTCCCTCAAAGCGGTCTTACGCATAAAGTTTTAAGCGGTGATAGTATCGGCAAAATAGCTCAAAAGTATGAAGTGGAAGAAGAGACCGTTATAACATCCAATAAATTAGCGGCGAACGCCAAGCTGACCGTCGGGGATAAATTATTCATTCCCGGTGGCAAGAAAGCCGCTTATGTGGCGAGCAAGCCGAAAACCTATACTGGATTTTCAGCGATCAAAGAGCTGGTAACCACCCCCAACGCCGCTCCGACCGCCGGTAATAAGATGAATTGGCCCACAGTGGGTCATCGTATTACCCAGTATTATACATGGAAGCATTACGCGGTTGATATAGCCAACAAAACCGGCACGCCGATATACGCCGCCGATTCCGGCGAAATTGAGGTGGCAGGTTGGGGAACGGGTTACGGCAATCAGATACTCATCGATCATGGAGGCGGAAAAAAGACCCGGTATGGCCATATGTCGAAGTTTTACGTGAAAAAGGGCGATAAAGTAACCAAGGGGCAGGCTATCGGAGAAATGGGTTCTACCGGATGGTCCACCGGCCCGCATCTGCATTTCGAGGTGATCATTAACGGCGTTAAGCAAAATCCTTTGAATTATATAAAGTAAGAATTAGGGCGCGGAATTCTGGTTTCGGAATATCCGGCAATCCGATTACCCGTCCTTTCGTTATATGTTGCACATCATATTAGGCATGGTAATGATCGCGGTCGGCGCCCTGCTTGTCGCCAAGTCGGAATGGATGTTAAATAACTTCGGGCGCATGGAATGGTTCGAATTGCATATGGGCGGAGGCGGTTCCCGGATGGGGTACAAGCTTATAGGTTTGGCAATAATTTTTTTGGGCATTTTGTTTTTTACCAATATGATCGGCGGATTTCTTACTTGGGTATTATCTCCGCTTTTCCGGTTTAACACTTTTTAAAGATTGACATTGTTATTTGTCTGTGCTAATGTTTAATTGAATAAACCTATCAAGATCTTTACAATTACGGGGGGTACAATGGAAGAAAAAAACAAAACCAGAACAGTAAGGCTTATTGATCTTCATTTTTTAAGCATCCGGGAGATTATTTTTGCGGCAGTGATTTGTTTCACGCTTTCCGCCGGGTTGGTGGGCATGTCGTGGAATAAGCTTTACGATTATGAAACCGACACCACTGTCGATGTCGGCAAAAAGATATTCAGTGAAAAAGAGACGGAAATAATTAACCGGCATGGACGGATAGTAGACGGGAAATACATCGACAATGATTATGAAACCAAGCGGTTCGGTTTCGCGCTGTTCGCGGGCGTTGTCTTTGCCTGGATATATGCTATAGCCGAATTTATACGGAAATACAGGACAAAAGTAGAGATCAACAACCCGGATAAGGCCAAAAAGGATGCCGCCGCCCTTAAAAAATGGGCAGAAATAGAAAATTATCTTAAGCGCGTGCCTTTTTGGAAAAGGATTTTAATAAGATCGGGCTCCGGGACTCCGGTTTACTGGTTATATATTTTTATGATTATCCTTATTTTTGTTACTTTCGTGATTTTATGATCAAGCTTGGGGCTCGAAATATCAAGCCCCTTTTTTTTACTTAATTAATTTAGTTCGGATTTTAAGGTAACTTGTGGCGGTTCCGAGGGTGTTTCCGGATGACCCGGCGAATTCCAAGGTGTTATTTTAAAATTTTATAGTTATTATTATTCGGGCCAGTAGCTCACCTGGTAGAGCGCCTGCTTTGCACGCAGGAGGTAGCGGGTTCAAGTCCTGTCTGGTCCACATTTTAAGAAGCAAGTTAAAAACAGGGAGGGATATATAATGAAAAGAAATAAATTGACGACTTTTCCGGTAGAATTTTTGCACTTTGATACTTATATGCAGACGATCAGAAACAGCGTGGGAACGATGATGTTCCGTAACGCGTATCTCTTAAAAAAGCGGGGGCAAAAGAACGTGATAGTCGACGCGACCGAAGACGGCAACATCGCCTGCGCTTTTTACGTGTCTTCCGTTCTTTTTTTGTTCGGCATGATCGGAGAGAAGCATTTGACGGTCAAAAGTACGGTGGTCGACATGGAGAAATTCGGCTGGATAAAGATTAAACGCCCCCGTGTCGGGAGCGTAATTATTTGGGGGCCAAAACACCAAACGAGCGGCCGCATAACCCGGCACATAGGATTCTATATCGGCAAAAGAACGGCCATTAGCCACCGGGATGATACCCGATCACCCCGAGAACATCATTGGCTTTATAAAGACGAGGGCGAGACCAGAAAAGTCGAAGCGATTTATTGGCACCCCTATTGGGATCTGTGTCTGGGAAAAATCTGATTAGAGAAAGGAGATAGAAATGCCGTTATCGGAACCGCATCCGAAAAACTGCACCTGCGGGGAGTGCCTGCCTCGGCCGTCCTATTGGAATGGCGGCAGCCGTGAGAAATATGACGATGAGTTTCGCCGTAGAATCGCGGCAGACAGAAATAATACCCCTTATGACGGCGATGCCGCCTGCGCCAACGACCCTTAAAAAAAGGATAAAACCGGACCTATATCCCGGTTTTTTTTATTGATTTATTGGGATAAATAGGGTAATATTATAATAAAGAATATGCCCAAAATAAAGGAAAAATTCATGATCATCGACGGGAATGCCATCATCCACCGGAGTTTTCATGCCCTGCCGCCAACCATGGCCACTAAAACCGGGGAGATGGTCAATGCTGTTTACGGATTCGCGACCGTGCTTATAAAGGCCATACGGGAAATCCGGCCCGATTATGTCGCTCTAACCCTGGATAAAAAGGGACCGACTTTCCGGCATGAAAAATACAAAGAGTATAAGGCCGGCCGGGTCAAGGCGCCGGATGAACTTTATAAGCAGATCCCGCGCGTCAAAGAACTGGCCCGGGCCTTTAACATTCCGATTTTCGAGCAGACCGGTTTCGAGGCGGACGACCTCATAGGCACGCTCGCGGCTAAAACCGATGAATCGATTGAAAATATCATCGTTACCGGCGACATGGACGAGATGCAGCTTATTGACGATCACACGAAGGTTTATAAGCTTGGACGGGGACTCCAGGACGCGAGCCTCTATGACGCGGCCATGACAAAGTCGCGTTACGGTTTCAGTCCGGAACAAGTTGTTGACTACAAGGCTTTGGCCGGAGACGCAAGTGACAATATTCCCGGGGTGAGGGGAGTCGGCGAAAAAACCGCCCTGGGCCTGCTCGATAATTTCCGCAGCTTAGATGGAATTTACAAAAATATAAAATCAGAAAAAATAAAAGACCGGGTGCGCGGACTTCTGCTCGAACACAAGAGCGATGCTTATTTGTCCCAGGATCTCGCCACCATCAAACGCGACGTCCGGCTCGATTTTTCTTTGGAAAAATTGCGTTTCGGAGATTACGATAAAGAAAGCATCGTTAAATTATTATCCGAACTCGAATTTAAGTCCTTGTTGCCGAGAATACAGAATCTTTTCGCCCGGGAAGAGGAGAAAATGCCGGAGCAAAAACAGGGAGTGATTACGGACAAATTCGAGCGTAACGCCAGGCTTTTTAGATATACACTGGTCGACGATGATAAAAAATTCAGCGTTTTTCTGGCTAAAATCAAAAAACAAACCAGCTTTGCTTTTGACACGGAAACTTCCGGTTTCGATCCTCTGACAGCCGACCTTCTGGGTATGAGCTTTAGCTGGAAAGAAGGGGAAGCTTATTATATCAATGTTAAAGGTAGCGGCGAAACCAACCTGTTTAATTATAAAAACAATCGCCAGCCCCAACACCCCTGGATCGATAAATTAAAATCTATTTTGGAAAATCAGAAAATTAAAAAATACGCGCATAACGGCAAATTCGATTTAAGGGTAATGCGCGCCCAGGGCATCGATATAGCCGGATTGGAATTTGACACTATGGTCGCTTCATATCTTTTGAATCCCGGCAGCCGCCAGCACGGGTTAGACGCGGTTGCTTTCACCGAACTTAAACACGAAAAAATCAGCAAGGACGATCTGCTCGGCAAGGGGAAGGAGCGGATCGGTTTTACTGAAGTCGCTACTCCGAAACTCAGCCTTTACTCCTGCGAGGACGCTGATTTTACCAAGCGCTTAGCCGAAAAACTGCGTGTTGACCTTAAAAAACAGAAATTAGACAAGTTATTCGCCGAAATCGAAATGCCCCTGGTGCCGGTTTTGGGAACAATGGAAGATAACGGTTGCCTTTTGGACAAAAAATTTTTGGCGGACATGAGCAGGTCTATGGCCAAGAAAATCTTATCCCTGGAGAAAAGGATACACAGGGTCGCCGGCATCGAATTCAACATAAAATCCACTCAACAACTCAAAGAGGTTTTGTTCGAAAAACTGGAAATTTCGGCCCTGGGCCTTAAGCGGACCAAGACCGGTCTTTCAACCGCCGCCGACGAACTGGATAAGCTTAAAGACCAGCACCCGGTCGTTCCTTTAATTCAGGAATACCGGGAATTGACCAAGCTGGCCTCGACCTATATCGATGCTTTGCCCGAACTTATCAATAAAAAGACCGGCCGTCTGCATACGAGCTATAACCAGACGGTAACGGCTACCGGGCGTCTTTCCTCGTCTGATCCGAATCTCCAGAATATCCCGATCCGGACAGACCTCGGACGGGAAATCCGCAAGGCTTTTATCGCTTCTCCCGGATATCTTCTTTTGGGACTGGATTATTCCCAAATAGAACTCAGATTAGCGGCTTCTATGTCGGGAGACAAGAAGATGATCGCAGCTTTTAAAAACGGAGCGGATATCCATACGGCTACGGCCGCCGAGATCAATCAAATAAATCCCGAAGCGGTCGACTCGGCTCTCCGACGGGAAGCTAAGGCCATAAATTTCGGAATACTTTATGGCCAGGGACCGCATGGACTGTCGCAGGCGGCGGATATCCCGTATGCCCGCGCCCGGGAATTCATTGAACAATACTTCGCCGTTTATACGGGCGTAAAAGAGTTCATTGATAGTTCCATCGCCGAGGCGCGTGAGCGAGGCTTCGCGGAAACCATTTTTGGCCGCCGCCGGTTTTTGCCGGAAATTAATTCCTCGGTTATGATGGTTCGCGCCGGCGCCGAGCGGATGGCGATAAACACGCCTCTGCAGGGTACGGCGGCGGACATGATCAAGGTCGCCATGATCAAAACGCAGGACCTGATAGAAAAAGAATATGCTGAAAAAGACGAGGTGCGCATGATCATGACCGTGCACGACGAATTGGTATTTGAAGTTAAAAAGGATAGAATAGAAGAAGCGGCTTGGAAAATCAAGGATATCATGGAGAACGTGGTAAAATTAAAAGTGCCGGTAGTCGTCGACGTTAAGATTGGGGCGAACTGGGGAGAGATGACGGATTCGCGATTTTAGATTTGCGATCGTCGATTTTTTAATAATTTTTTATATGTCAATATCCAAACAGAAAATCAACGCCATCTTAGAAAACAAGAAAGTCGCCATTCTGGGCCTGGGCCTGGAAAATTTCGCATTGGTAAAATTTTTGATCAAAGAAAAGGTTGCCTGTGAATTGACGATTTGTGATTCGCGCGAAGAGAAAAAACTCGGAGAACGATACCGGGAAATCAGCGTCCTTGCCGGAAAGAGATCTAAAATATCCGTAAAATGGCGTCTGGGCGGCAAATACGACCGAGGTCTCGGACAATACGATCTTGTCATGCGTTCACCCGGTTATCCTATGTGGAGTCCGGCGCTCTCCGAGATCGTATCCGGACGCATAATTTCTTCCCGGCGCGGCAGCTTAAAGCTAAAAGAAAAAAGCCGGACGCTTCTTACGAGTCCTATGCAGCTCTTTTTCGAACTTTGTCCGACCAGGAATACGATCGGTGTAACCGGTACTAAGGGCAAAGGCACGACCGCGAGCTTAATTTATCATATTTTCAAAACCGCCAAAAAACGCGCCTGGCTTTTGGGTAATATCGGCGTAGCGCCTTTCGAGTTTATTTCCAGGATCAAGAAGAACGATTGGGTCGTTATTGAATTATCAAGTTTTCAGCTCGAAGGTCTTGTTATAAGTCCGCGCATAGCGGTCATTACGAATTTTTATCCGGACCACCTTTTTCCGGCTGATCCGAATAACCCGAATTACCACAAAACCCTTAACGATTACTGGCGCGCCAAGATGAATATCATGGGATGGCAAAAGATCAATAGCGTGGCGATCATCAATAAAAAATTGAAAGACCGGGAACTTCATTACGGTTATGGGAAAAAAGTATTTTTTACGGCCTCCAACCTGGAAAGCGTTCTTCCGGGCGATCACAATAAGGAAAATATCGGAGCGGCGGTGGCAGCGGTCCGATACGGAAAGATAAGCAAAGAGGTCATTGCCCGGGCCGTAAAGTCTTTTTCCGGTTTGCCGCACCGTTTGGAAAAAATCAGGATCGTTGACGGCGTTTGCTATTACAACGACAGTTTCGCCACCACTCCGGCGGCGGCCATAACCGCTATCAATTCCCTTTCTTTCCCGATAGTGTTGATCGCCGGCGGAGCCGATAAAGGCGCCGATTTTACGGAATTAAGCCAGCTCATCAAGGCTCGCGTGAAATTCACGGTTCTTCTCGAAGGTAAGGGCACTCCCAAGATAAAGAGCGCCCTTTTGTCCGCCGGTTATCCGGCGGGCAAGATCGAAATTGCGGACAGCATGCATTCCGCGATGGGTTTATCCAAGGGCGTGGCTTCGCCGGGCGATATCGTGTTGTTATCTCCGGCCTGCGCGAGCTTCGGGATATTTAAGGATTATAAGGATCGGGGAGAGCAGTTTAGGGCGGCGGTTAGAAAGCTTGGGTAAAATCGGATAGAGTTTGTTGCATTTCGGCATAAATCAAAGGTAAATAAATGTATTAAGTATATAGTATTTAGTGTTAAGCGGAAACCGACCCCGATGCTTATATCGGCTGTACCTGCTTAATATTTAATACTAAATACCAGATACTTAAAATATGATCATATTCCTCTACGGCTCCAATACTTACAAAAGCCGGCAAAAATTGAACGAATTAAAAGATAAATTCCGCCGGGAAGTCGATCCGGGAGAAAGAAGTCTGTCCGTGATCGACGGAGAAAGGGCCACGGTCGATAAGATCAACGAAGGCGTTAAGGCCTCTTCCCTTTTTACCCGCAAGACCATGGTGATCGTGGAAAATATTTTTTCCAACAAAAGCCAGGTGATCCTGGACGGAATCCATGAATATCTGAAAAAGCAGTTTACGCTCGCGAAAAAGATAAAAGAGGCGGTGGTAAAAGAAGATGCCGGTAATATTATTATTTTTTGGGACAACACGACCGGCGAAAAACTAGGCAAGAATAAATTATTCCTGCTTTTGTCGAAAGAACGGTTCGCTCAGAATTTCAAGCCACTTTCCAACACGGAGACGGCCGGTTGGCTAAAGACGGAAGTAGAGGCGCGCGGCGGTAAAATAAAACCGCAAGCGGTCACGTATCTGGTTTCCCTGTTCGGCAATGACCAGAGACAGCTTAAAAACGAGGTCGATAAATTGGTTAACTACAAGCGGGGCCAAAATCGCGAGCTTTTGCCCGGATCCGGCGACGTTATGATCGATATCAAAGAGATAGAGGATCTGTGCCGGGGGCAGAGTGATGAGAACATATTCGCGTTAACGGACGCGATCAGCCGCAAGAATAAGAGCCTGGCCCTAAAGCTTTTTGAGCAGGAGATCGAGGCCGGGGTTACGGAAACTTACCTTCTGCATATGATAATCCGCCAGTTCCGGATCCTTCTGCAGATCAAAGAATCCCTGGATCAGGGTAATTCCTCCAGAAAGATAATAAGCGATTTAAAACTCCACCCCTTTGTCGTCCAAAAAGGCATTACTCAGGCGGGAGCTTTTACCCTGGCGGCGCTTAAAAGCATCTTTCATCATTTAGTCGATATCGATCGGCAGATAAAAACCGGCCAGGGTGATTTCAAGACGAATATCGATTTACTGATCGCGAAAATTTAACCTAAAATAACCCAGCTTCTCAATGATTATTCAGCGTCTTTGGGGTAGCGTGCGAACAAAAATCCCGGTTATTAACCGGGATTTTTGATTTTGTATATTGAGCTTAAGACTTTTGCGTTTTGTTGAGCTTTTTATGCAACCTGGATTTCCGGCGGTCGCGGGTATTCTTTTTTATGAGTCCTTTTTGCGTCGCCTTGTCGAGCGCTTTTAAAGTTTTTTTGACGAGTTCTTCTGCCTCTTTGCCCTTAGCTTCGATCGCCTGACGGCTTTTTTTGATCAAAGTTTTAAGGTTATCGAGGGCTTTCTGGTTCTTCGCTTCCCGTTTTTTACCTTTGCGTAATTCTTTTTTGGCCGATAATTTATTAGGCATACTGTTGTAAACTTTAACTTTTAATTACTTGATTTTTTAAATTGGTAATGGTGTGAGAGTCATTGGAATCATCCTAACATAAAATATAAAGAAAATCAAGAGGCAGCTGATTTTGCCCTCATTTTATATAAGAATATCGAGGAAACCGTGATAATGATAAGGCTCGCTATCTGCGGCCAGCGCAGGCCAAAAAGTTCCGGCGTTCGGTCGATGCGGATGAACTCAAGGGAGAAGCGAAGAAGAGAATACGCTATTAAGTAAGAAGCAAGAAGCAATAAGTATGAATGATCGTTGAATTTTTTATTTTTTATGATAAAAGCATGGCCGGCCATGAGGATAAGGAAGATAAAAAAATTGCCGATCGATTCATAGAGAAAAGTCGGATGGAAGTATTCGAATCTGAAATATTCGGCGATGCGGTAGGTCGGTTCGATCGGTATGCCCCAGGGAAGAGCGGTGGGCAGGCCGTAAATTTCCTGATTAAAGTAATTTCCCCAGCGTCCGATCGCCTGGGCCAGCGCCAATCCGGGCGCGAATACGGCGGCCATCCGCCAGGGATTTATTTTATACTTTTTAGCCAATAAATAAATAACGACAACGCCGGCGATGATCCCTCCGTGGATAGCCAGCCCCCCTTGCCAAAGCTTAAAAACATTAAGAGGATTTTTCAAATAATAGGAAAATTCCAAAAATATATGGTAAAGCCGCGCGCCCGCTATGCCGCCGACGATCAGGTAAAAGATCGTATCGATAACGGTATCTTTGCGGATATCATATTTTTCCGCCAATTTGAAAGTAACGATCGTCGCGGCCAGGATCCCGCTCACTATAAAGAGTCCGTACCAATGGACGGCGAAGGAACCGAC
>Ga0208373_1000048_pt1 | contig 255658 bp, 218 predicted proteins | sample RifOxyC2_FD_184036 | JGI IMG/M metagenome (GOLD analysis project Ga0208373, IMG submission 184036) | Soil microbial communities from Rifle, Colorado - Rifle Oxygen_injection C2 (SPAdes) | ecosystem: Environmental > Terrestrial > Deep subsurface > Rock core/Sediment | place: Rifle, Colorado...
AGGCACGATAACGAAATATGTAAAAGAACAAGGAATAGAAAAAGAATACACTGTTTTACACAAAGAAACACAATTGACACTATTCCATTAATTTGATACCCCGCTGCTTGCGGCGGGGAGCTTCATTGCTTCGAAAATATCTTCAGGTATATATTACTATCGCCTTGCCTCAAATTATGAAATGTATTGCAAAAAAATGTTAATTACAAAGTAGGTGAGCAATGAAAAAGACAATTTTTCTCTTAACTATTTTGCTTGTACCGGTTTTGTTTTCTCAAAGCAAAGTCAATTTTCAGATACTTAACGCAAATAATATTCGTCTTGGTTTACAAAACATAGGAAATCTAAATAATAGATTTGGCGATGGTAGTGGAGGCGGTTATTGGAAAATGCTTAATCAAGATTCTACAATTGTTTTTGATCAAGGACCATGGCTAATAGGGAAAATAAATAATAAGGTACACCTTGCTATCTCTCAATGGGGAACAAACTATTCGCCCGGTCCAATAATAAATAACAAAGCGGCAATGCAATACAAGCCGGAAGACTCGCTTAAATACCGCATTTATAAAATTTCGAAAGGAGACAACAATACAAACAAAGATTATGCTGAATGGCCTTTTGAATTTGGAGCTCCGAGAACTAAAGATGGAAAACCTAAATTATATCAAGATCAAACATTATGGACAGTATTTAATTCATATGATCCTACAACTAAATACAAAAAATACTGGACAGATTCATTGTTTGTTATTCCAGTAGAAATACAACAATTAGCATACTCAAAAAATGGAAATAGTAAAGACGATATTGATTTATTCTCGAATACAGTATTCTTTGAATGGACTGTGATAAATAAGGGAACTATGCAAATTGATTCAGCATATTTTTCGTTTTGGACAGACATTGATTTTTCAAATGCACTTCAAAACACGCCAGCGGTTGATTCCATTAATAGTACTGGTTATTTGTGGACTAATGCAACAAGCCTGCAGCCAGTCGTTGGATATACTTTATTGTTTGGTCCCACAGCTCCTTCAAATGGCAACAAAGCTACAGTAAAAGGAAAGATTAAAAATAACTTTATAAATCTTGACGCATTATCTTTTCATGCAATTTTGGATGATAGCTTTATACCTGGAAGTATTAATACACCTGCTACGTCAAGAAATGAGGCTTGGAATATAGTACGTGGTTTATATTCTAACGGGAAAACAAAAATAAATCCAACAAACAATAAACCAACAAAGTTAACATTCAGCGGCGATCCGGTTACAAATAGCGGGTGGATTTTTAATAATACGATAGGAAGCACTGGCGGCGGAGCCGGGTTTAATCTTTCTTCTGGTCCATTTAATTTAGCTCCAAACGATACACAATGGGTAATGATGGCTCTTGTTCCTGCCTATAGTAAAGATTACAAAGAAAGCATAACTATAATGCGAAATAAAGTTAAGCTCTTAAAATCTTTGCCTTATGATAGTCTTGCTTTTGGCAGAAAGTCAGTAATGGTTGGAGTTAAGGAAGCAAAATTAATTCCAACAGAAATAAGATTAGAACAGAATTATCCTAATCCGTTTAATCCAGAAACGGCAATCAGCTATCAGCTTTCGGCTTTCAGTTTTGTAACACTAAAAGTTTATGATGTATTGGGAAGAGAAGTCGCAACACTTGTAAACGAACATAAAGTTTCTGGTGTTTATGAAGTAAAATTTAACAGAAGTAACTTAGCGAGCGGGATTTATTTTTACCGTTTAACAACAACAACTGCGGCTATCACGAAGAAGATGATCTTTTCGAAATAAACAGCAGTATTTAGTATATAGTAATGAGTATTTAGAAAAGCCTCGGCGAAAAAAGAGCCGTGGCTTTTTATTTTGCTGTAGAATAAAAACAATATCGCATACAGAGTAATTTCTGCATAGATCAGCGGGCAAGTAAGACTATTCCCTACATTGTAATTAAATTCCCTTCGTGGGTCAATTCGATTGCATCAACGCCAAGTTCATCTTTCAATTGTTTAGCGACGTTTTCTTTTTCTCCGCAGATAACAACAAACATTTCATCCGGGAAAATATTTTCCAACGCCGATTGTCTAACTTCTTCGTAAGTAACCGAGTAAAGTTTTTCTTCATATACTTTTAATTCGTCAAGCGGAAGTGAATGAATTACGAGTGATTCGACATTCTTGGCAATCTGAGAGAAAGTTTCGAAGCGGGAAGGGTATTGTTTAATGAGATATGATTTTGCAAACTCAATTTCTTTTTCAGTTATGCCGGAACGTATTCCGTTCAACTCTTTGAAAATTTCTTTTACTGCCGCGGCAGTGCTTTGCAAATTTACTGCCGTTTGCACTTCAAACAGTCCGGCATTTGCGTAATAGTTGAAATTAGAACCTGCGCCGTAAGTAAATCCCTTATCCTCACGCAAGTTTAAGTTAATTCGGCTAGAGAACTGACCGCCCAGAATTGAATTCATAATTCTTGTTGCGTAGAAGTCGGGAACGTTTCTTTTTTTAGAAATATGCCCGATACGAATTTCGCTCTGCGCAGATTCTTTTTTATCAACAATGTAATATTGAGTTTGTGACCGCTGCGGATAATTGAATGCAAGTTCCGAAGCAGAACTGCTAACCCAAGAACCAATTTGTGCATTTAGTGTTTTGCGAAGTTCTTCCGGATCCAAATTGCCGGCAATGAAAAATTTTGTAGCATTTCCGCTAAATCCATTCCGGTAGAAATTTTTAACATCCTCGTTGGAAATCTGGTTCACAGTTTCAGCTAAACCAATTTCCGGAAACTCATAATAAGTATTCCTGAAAACTAATTTTTCGAAAACTGAAGAGGCAATGTAACCGGATTCATCTTTTAGCTGCAGTAACTTGTCCTGTACTTTTTTCTTCTCTCTGTCAAAATCCGGTTGCTCAAATCTTGGCTTTGTTAAAACGCTTCCTAAAAGATAAAGCGAGCGCTCAAAGTTTTCTGCCAGTGTAAGTAATGAGAAACCTATGTTATCTTGATTTGCCGAAACATGAAACATAGAACCGAGCTTTTCAAATTCGTTGCTTAACTGAAGCGAATTAAATTCTCCGGCGCCTTCATCAATTAAAAGCGAAGTTAAGTAAGCTGTACCAACTTTATCGGGCGAATCAAATTTACTTCCTGCTGATGTTACAGCTGATAAATAAACTATAGGAAGATTATTCTTATGTGTAAAGTAAACCTCAATTCCGTTTTCGAGCGAGAACTTTTCTGTTTGCGGAATTTGGAACAAAGCCTTTTTAGCCGCTAAGGGCGCTGATGATCTGTCAATCATTCTCTTTTGTATTTGGGATTATGTGTAATTCTACAAATGGATTTAATAAATATTTTTTGGCAGTGCTTATCACTTCTTCGCCGGTAACACTTTCGTAGCGAGCAAGATCGGATGAAAAAGAATTAGGTTCGCCAAGATAAAAATTGTAATGATTCATTTGGTCGGTTATAGTATCAAGCTTTTGCAGTGAATAAACGAAAGAAGAGATAACACTGTTTTTCGATCTGAGCAATTCTTCTTCTTTAATTCCGTTTTGAATTAAATCATGGATACGTTCGAAGATTACTTCCTTAATTGTATCAAGCTCTACTCCCGGTTTAGCGGTTGAAGCTACAATAAAAGAACCGGCTAATCTAGCTGAGTATTGAAAAGAAGAAACGTCTTGCGCAATTTGTTTTTCAATCACTAATGATTTATAAAATCTGGAGCTCTTGCCTGACGATAACACTTCGGATAGAATATCAAGAACTGCGTCATCCGCACTAAAAGCTTTATCTGTGTGCCATGCTAAATAAATACGCGGAAGCTGAACGTTATCTTTATGTACAACTTTTTTAGATTCATTAAGTGTTTGTTTCTCAACAACTATTTCCGGAATTGAATTACCGGCTTGAATTCCGCCGAAATATTTTTCAACTAAGTCTTTTGTTGATGCGGTCTCAAAATTACCGCCAACTACTAAAGTGGCGTTGTTCGGTACATAATAAGTTTTGAAGAAGTTGCGCACGTCATCAAGCTCAAATTTTGCAATGTCTTCCATCCAGCCAATTGTTGGCCAAGAGTATGGATGTCCTTCCGGGAACAAATTTGAAAATAAAATTTCCCAAGAAAGTCCATAGGGTTGGTTTTCATAACGCTGGCGGCGTTCGTTCATTACAACATCTTTTTGGTTATCAAGCTTTTCTTGAGTTAAACCGGGCAGCATAAATCCCATGCGGTCGGATTCCAGCCACAGAGCAAGTTCCAAATAATTTGATGGAAGAGTTTCGTAATAGTTTGTTCTATCAATACTCGTCGAGCCGTTCAAGTTGCCGCCGGCTTCTTGAATGTAACGGAAGTGCCCTTCTTTAGGAATATTTTCCGAACCTTGAAACATCATATGTTCAAAGAGATGAGCAAAACCGGTTTTGCTTTTTACTTCGTTGGCAGAACCAACGCGGTACCAAATATTTACAGCTATAGATGGCAGCGAATTATCCTGATATAGAATAACTTCTAATCCGTTGCCGAGTTTATATTTTTCATATTGGAGATTGAGAATAGATTTTTCAGTCATATCGTCACTTTAAAATGAATTCAATTCGTTCAAGTTTACCGTCAATGTTAGCGCGCGGCATAATATCAAAAATTTTACATAGCAAAGGATACACATCAATATTCCAAAGCGTTCCGGTTTTGTATCCATTCTTGAAGCTAGGTCCGGCAGCTAAAAATATTCCGTGCATATCCATTTGCTGATTATCGTAACCATGATTTCCTTTAAAGTAATCATCCTTTAATCGTCCTGCCCCTTTATTGGAAAGGACGTTCCAGCCTAAATCGGGGATAACAACTAAAGTAGGAATTAACGGATTATCGTTAAAATGAAAATACTGCGGCACTTCCTCTCTTAGATAAACCTTATAGTGGTTCTCATTCTTTTTCAAAATTTCATAAATAGTCTTCACTTTGTCTTTCGGCGGCTCAATTGTCATCAGAACAGATTCATCAAGAAATTTGCAATTATATCCTTCCAACATTTTTTCAATATTAATAACTCTCTCTTTGGATATTTCCGTCATTCCATGATCTGAAACGAAAATTACATTAACGCTGTCTCTCATTTTTATTTCATCTAACTGTTGCAATAACCTGCCGGCTATTCCATCAAGAAGTTCTATTGCTTTATTGCATTCAGGAGAGTTAGGACCAAACTTATGACCAATATCATCTGTTTCGTGAAAGTAAACTGTAATAAAATGAGGGCGTTTTTCTTGAGGAAGTTTTAACCAATTGATTACACCTTCAATTCTATTTTCATAAGGTAACTTATGATCATACTTTTGGAAGTAAGTTGGTCTGCGGTAAGAAAGTTTAACTTCACTTCCGGGCCAAAAATAACTAGCGGTGGTTATTCCTTGCCGCTCGGCGGTTTCCCAAAAGGCTTCACCTAAATACCATTTTGCATTTGTAACAGACACAGAATCGCCAAGCCGGTATGTTTCGTTATTAAATTGATCTAAGAAACTGTTGGCATAAATTCCATGATGAGCCGGATACATTCCAGTTATAATAGACTGATGATTAGGGAAAGTTTTGGAAGGGAAGGAAGGTCTAAACGACATTGCAGACGCGCCTTCTGATCTGACCTTTTCCAGATTTGGCGTAATTCCGCGGTTCAGATAATCCCAGCGGAAACCATCAAATGAAACCAGCAAAACATAGGGTTTTGTTTGAGCGGAAAAATTAAGTGCACTAACGATAAAAATTAATAAAAAAAGCTTTGTTTTTTTCATATAAATACTTGTTTTCGAAAATTTTGAAATGAAATTGGGGAGAAAAGATATGCCATATTCATGGAATAGACAATAAGAAATTGAGAATCGAATAAAGTTTTTTCTAATTAAATTTTTGTTAACCACTTTCCATATTAGCGCCGATTTCCTATGTTATGGTGTAAAAAATTTTACCCTGCCAATTGAAATAATTGAGAAATGATTCTTCGAGAGTTAAGAATTTTTCATAATTATTATTTGATTTTAAAACTGAATTGAAGTGAGTTACTATTTTCATTAACCATAGGAGTGATGTATGATTAAAACTAAACAATTATTTTCAATAATTGCACTATTTGTGATATTAAGCGGCTCTACTGCTTTTGCACAAGGTGTTACAACATCGGGCATGACCGGAACAGTAAGCGACCAAAATGGCGAAGTATTACCCGGAGCTACTGTAATTGCAATCCACGTCCCGTCCGGTACAAAGTATGGCGGTATTTCCAGAGCCGATGGAAGATTTTATATTCCAGGTATGAGAGTAGGCGGTCCTTATAAAGTTACCACTACTTTTGTTGGATTTGATTCACAAGTGAAAGAAAATATTTTTCTCACTTTGGGTGTGGCAACCGATCTAAACTTCAAGATGCAAGAAGGAAAAATTGAAGTTAGTGAAGTTACCGTAACTGCTCAAAGAGATGCAGTATTCAGCTCCGAGAGAACCGGCGCTGCTACATCTATAAACATCGAAGCACTTCAAGCACTTCCTTCCATCACAAGAAGACTTGAAGATTTCACCCGTTTAACACCTCAGGCAAAAGGTTCTTCCTTTGCCGGATTGGATAACCGCTTCAACAATATTACTGTTGATGGTTCTTACTTTAACAACTCATTCGGTTTGCAAGGTCAGCCTGGTGATAGAACCGGTGTTTCTCCAATCTCATTAGATGCTGTTGAACAAGTTCAAGTTAACATTGCCCCTTACGATGTTCGCCAAGGAAATTTTGTTGGCGCGGGTGTTAACACAGTTACAAAAAGCGGTACAAACGAATTTTCCGGCTCCGCTTATTACCAATTCAGAAATCAAGATCTTGTTGGTACAAAAGCTAAAGATCTAGAATTTAAACCAGGCAATTTTAACTATAGCCAAATTGGATTACGCTTAGGCGGTCCAATCATGAAAGACAAATTATTTTTCTTCTTTAGTTTTGAAAATGATAAGTATGCAGAACCCGGAACAACTTTCCTAGCTAATACCGGCGGACAGCCGGCAACCGGTGTTACAACGCGCGTTCTTGCATCAGAATTAGATGCTCTTAGTTCTTTTCTGCAAAGTAAATTTGGTTATGGAACCGGTGCTTATCAAGGTTACGACCATGAAACACCGGCAACAAGATTCCTTGCCAAGTTTGATTACAACTTAGACGATAACAATAAAATTAGTTTGCGTTATACTCACCTTGATTCCAAAACAGATGTGCTCGCTTCCAATTCTTCTTCTTTAGGATTTGGAAATAGAAGAACCAGCAACTCAGCTCTTAACTTCCAAAATTCAAACTACCAGATTAAAGAAAATATTCGTTCAACAGTTTTGGAATGGAACTCAAATATCAGCGCAAACATGTCCAACAGTTTAATCATTGGTTATTCCTACAGCGATGAAAGCCGCGATTCCAGAGGCAATATGTTCCCGTTTGTAGATATTCTTAAAGATGGTGCTACTTATACATCATTTGGTTTTGAGCCATTCACACCAAATAACGAATTACGTTACAGCACTTATCAATTACAAAATAATTTTACAATCTATAATGCTGACCATACCTTAACATTTGGTCTTAGTGCAGAAAAGTATAGATCGGAAAATATTTTCTATCCGGGCTCTCAGAGCGTATATGTTTATAGCTCATTAGATGATTTCTATAAAGATGCTAATGCATATTTAGCTGGAACACAGTCTAACGTAACACTTCGCCGTTTCCAAGTACGCTACATGAACATTCCTGGTCTAGATAAGCCGCTGCAACCTCTTGATGTTTACTACTTAGGTGTTTACGCTCAGGATGAATGGCAAGTAAACAAAGATTTGAAAGTTACAATGGGCTTACGTTTAGACCGTCCTGTTTTTGATGATGACAATGCATTTGCTAATCCCGAAGCGGATAATATGTCATTCATGGATGAGAACGGAAATCCAAGAAGATATTCCACAAAAAGATTGCCTGGCGGAGATGTAATGTTTTCTCCACGTGTTGGTTTTAACTGGGATGTATTTGGTGACCGTACAACTCAAGTACGTGGTGGTACCGGTGTCTTTACAGGTAAACCGGCATACGTTTGGATTTCAAATCAAATTGGTAATAACGGTGTGTTAACCGGATTTGAACAGTTGGATAATACTAAGTTGAGACCATTCAATCCGGATCCAAATAAATATAAACCAACTACCGTAACCGGAAAACCAGCCAGCAGTTACGAACTAAACTTTACAGATGCTAACTTCAAATTCCCTCAGCTTTGGAGAACTAATTTAGCTATTGATCAAAAATTACCATTTGGTTTAGTTGGTACTTTGGAAGGATTGTACGGTGAAGATATTAATGGTATGTATTACATTAATGCAAATCTCTCTAAACCATCAACTAACTTTAAAGGTGTAGATAACCGTCCACGTTGGACAGCTGGTAATAGAATAAATTCTAAAGTTGCCGGTGCATACGTTCTAAAGAATCAAGATGTTGGTTATAACTATAGTATATCTGGATCATTAGAAAAACAGTTTAGCGATGGTTGGTATGCAAAAGCTGCTTACAACTATGGCGTTGCAAAAAATACTATTGACCCGGGTTCAATTGCTTCAGGTTCTTGGACTGGAAATGCAATGTCTGGAAATCCAAATAATCCAGGTGTAGGATATGCAGCAACTTATCCAGGTCACAGAGTATTTGCAGTAGTAACATATAGAAAAGAATATTTTGATTTTGGTGCGACTGCGGTCTCCATCTTTTTTGATGGATTTAACACAGGAGCTACCAGCTATACATTCAGCGGTGATTTGAATGGCGATGGTTCAACAAATAATGATTTGGTTTACATTCCAAAAGATGCTTCGGAAATGAATTTTGAAGCTTATACAACTACTATTTCCGGTAAAGCTTATAGCTTCACAGTTCAAGATCAAATTAACGCCTGGGAAGCTTTCATAAATAGTGATGACTACTTAAGTTCGAACAGAGGTAAATATGCCGAACGTAATGCTGTTCTTTTACCTATGGTATTTAGAGCTGACTTAAGTATAACTCAAGATGTATTTACAAATCTTTTGGAAAAACGTAACACTCTCCAATTTAGATTGGACATTTTGAACTTCACGAATTTGCTGAATAAGAACTGGGGCGTTTCTGATAGAATTTCTACCAGTCAACCTTTAGTAAGCCGTGGTGCTGATTCACAAGGCAGAGCTCTCTACCGTATGCAGAATACAAGCGGCAAACTGATTAACAATTCTATTGCACAGTCACTTTTACTTTCAGACGTTTATAGAATTCAATTATCAGTAAGATATATGTTCAACTAAAAATAAGTAGTAGTTAAGTTATGGAAGAGCTAAGTTCTAACACTTAGCTCTTTTTTTATGGGGATTAATAACTCGGTAGAAAATGGAATTTACTTTTTGTCCGGAAAAATTTAAGACTAATCAAGCCTTAAGTTTTGTTTATTAAAAAATGGTTAAATCCTTTTGACATTTGGGCTATTTTCATATCTTCCAAGTGCAAAAAATAATCTCCTTTCTAACGAGCAAGAGATACAGTGAGTTTATTAAGCGGCAAAACATTTCGAAAAGAAGCTTATTTCATATTTACCGGTATATTTTCTACCGCCCACTTAGGTAAAAATTTATCACTAACCAATGATTCATTAACCCATAATAGGAGTAATGTATGAGTAAAGTTAAACAACTATTCTCCTTCTTCGCTTTAGTTATAATGTTTAGCTTCCAGTCAATGTTCGCTCAAACAACAACGGCATCCATTAACGGAACAGTTGTTGACCAAAACGGCGGCGCATTGCCAGGTGCTAACGTTATTGTAGTGCATGTACCATCTGGAACACAATACGGTACTAACACTCGTGACGACGGACGTTATAACGTTCTCGGTTTGAGAGTTGGCGGACCTTATAAAGTAACCGTTTCCATTGTTGGCTACACACCTCAGGTAGAAGAAGGTTTTGATCTGGCTTTAGGACAAAACTTAAAAATTAACTTCACATTACCTGAGCAAGCAGTAATGATGTCTGGTGTTACAGTTACAGCAGAAAAAAATGCTGTTATGTCGCAATCACGCACCGGATCAGCTCAAAACGTAGGTATAAAACAAATTGAAGAACTTCCGACTGTAAGCAGAAGTTTTCAATCTTTTGCAAAACTATCTCCATTGTTCTCAGGTACAGATGTTCAAGCTGCCGGACGCAGCAATCGTTATAACAACGTTCAGATTGACGGAACACAGTATAATGATTTGTTTGGTTTAGGAAGCAGTGGAACACCTGGCGGACAAACCGGTACAAATCCAATTTCGTTGGACGCTATCCGCGAATTTCAAGTTGTTGTAGCTCCTTATGATGTTAGACAAGGCAGCTTTACCGGTGGTGGTATTAATGCTGTAACACGCGCCGGAACCAACAAGTATGGTGGCTCAATTTACGGTTTTGGTAGAAATGAAAAGTTTATGGGAAAACTTGACGGCAGACCGGACATTGCTGAATTCTCCGATTACCAATATGGATTCCGCGCCGGCGGTCCTATCATGCAGGATAAATTGTTTTTCTTTGTTAACGGAGAAATTACAACTAATGATAGACCTGTAAGAAACCTTTCTCTCCTTGATGGTTTTGGTGGAAAGACAGGTGCACAATTAATTAGTGATAAAGTTCTTCCTTATGCAAATGCATTAAAGGCAAAGGGAATGGATGCCGGTTCTTATGAAGAATTTATTCGTGAGCAGCCAAGTACAAAATTGTTCTTAAGATTCGATTACAACTTATCTCAAGAACATCAACTAACATTGCGTCACAACTTTGTTGATGCCTATGTAGATAATATGAATGCTCGTAGCGGATCAAACCAAATGAGCTTTGATACTTATAATTATAGAATTAGAAATAAAACCAACTCTACCGTACTTCAATTAAACAGCCGTTTAGGCAATAGTTTTTCTAACGAACTTATTGTTGGCTTTACAACTATTCGTGATAGAAGATCCGGCACAGCCGCTGCAAGTCCTGAAGTTGAAGTTCGTGACGGCGGTTTCAATATGTTTGCCGGTCCGGATCGTTTTTCTTCTGCTAACGAACTTGACCAAGATGTTTTGGAAATTACAGATAACTTCTCCTACTACGTTGGCAACCATATTTTTACAGTCGGTACACATAACGAATTTTTCTCATTCAGAAATATGTTCGTACGTTCATTCTTTGGATACTATCAGTATAATAGTTTAGCAGATTTTACAGCTAACAAAGTTGCTTTCTATCAAAGAGTTTACGGAAAGAAAGATCCTTCAGTTGCTCCAGCGGCAGAGTTTAGTGTTGCTCAACTTGGATTTTATGTTCAGGACGAATGGACAATTATTCCAACTTTCAAACTTACTTATGGTATTCGTGTAGATATCCCAACATTCCCTGAAGCACCGGAAGCTAATCCGTTACTTCCGCAATACTTCCCTGGATATCAAACTGATGCAGCTCCAAGCGGAAACATACTTTTATCTCCTCGTGTTGGTTTTAACTGGGATGTTAACGGCGATAGATCAACTCAATTTAGAGGTGGTTTAGGCTTATTTACCGGTCGCGTTCCTTACGTTTGGATTTCTAATAATTATGGAAATTCCGGTACACTTCTCGCAGAAGTTCGTAACAAAACTACCGGCGGAGTATTACCATTTATTGCTAATCCGTATAATCAATATTTTGCCGGTGATCCACGCGCTGCCGGTGCATTGGGCGATCCAAGAGTTCAATCAGAAATTAACATTGCTGATCCGGACTTGAAGATGCCGCAAGTATTAAGATTTAACTTGGGCGTTGATCAAGAATTACCATTAGGCTTTGTAGGCACTGTTGAATTATTGTATTCAAGTACTGTGAACGATATGTTGTACCGCAAGGTAAACATAGCTTCTCAAATTGGAACCATTGCTAGTTTAGGTTCCGGTGTTGACGGCAGACCTGTTTACGGTGGAACAAACAGTGGCGGTGGTAATTTCTTTGATATTTTGGAAATCTATAATACAAGCAGCGGTTATCAATCTAACTTGTCTTTCCAATTGCAAAGAAGTGTTTCAAGAGGATTATCAATTAATACTGCTTATACTTACGGAGTTGCAAAAGATAAAAATAGTGTAACTTCATCTCAGGCTGTTTCTCAAATGAGATTTAATCCAATTTCGATGGATGCTAATGCACCGGCATTAACAACTTCGAATTTTGAAATTAGACACAGAGCGTTCATTTCTCTTTCTTATTCTCACGAATTCTTTAGAAACGCTCCTACTACAATCTCATTATTCTATAACGGTCAAAGCGGAAGACCATATTCATTCATTGTTCTAGGCGATTTGAATAATGATGGTTTTGATCAAAATGATTTATTCTACGTTCCTAGAAATGAAACTGAAATTCTTATCGGTACAATTTCTAGCGGGAAATATGTTCCGGCTACAAAAGCCAATACAACATACGCGGATTTAGATGCGTTCATTAAAAACAATGAATTTCTAAATGAAAGCCGTGGCAAGATTTTCGAAAGAAATAGTGCTCGCAATCCATGGTCAGAGTATATAGATCTTAAAGTTACTCAAGACATACCGGATTTTATGGGTATGGGTGCTTTCCAAATTTCTTTGGATATTTTGAACGTTGCCAACTTACTCAACAAGGATTGGGGTAAGGTTGAACTTACTACTTTCGATTACGCTGCTGTTAGATTGCAGGGAAGAATTACTCATAACGGTAGAGCAAATACTCCGGTTTATAGCTTTACAAAACCAAACAATAACTCTCCATATTCTATTAGTGATATTTCTTCACGTTGGGCTATGCAGTTTGGTGTTAGATACACTTTATAATTCTTAGTTGTAGTGAAAACAAAAAACCCGCTTCGGCGGGTTTTTTGTTTTAAATATGGAATTAAAAATTTTACTTGAAATTTGTGAACTGAACCGGAAATTCAAGATCAGCTTCTTTTAACATTTTCATTATTGCTTGTAAGTCATCAATCTTTGGCGCAGTAACTCTAACTTGTTCATCTTGTATTTGCGCGTTTACTTTTAGCTTGCTGTCTTTAATCATTTTTGTAACAAGCTTGGCGTTCTCTTTCGAAATGCCGCTTTGCAAATCAATGATCTGCTTCATTCTTCCGGCAGCAGCGGTTTCCGGCTCCTTAAATTTCAATGCCTTTATAGAGATTCCACGTTTTAAGAATTTAGTTTGAAGAATATCAATTGATTGTTTGCGTGAATAATCATCTTTGGTATTAATCGAAATTTGTTTGTCTTTCTTGTTGAGCAGAAGTTCTGTATTGGAGTCCTTGAGATCATATCGTTGCTGAATTTCCTTTATTGCCTGATTGAGAGCGTTATCAACTTCCTGAAAGTCAATTTCTGAAACGATATCTAAAGAATGATTGGTTGCCATAGTCCTCCTAAATTTTTGCGACAAATCTAAACAATTAAGAAGTTATTTTGCAGCAGATCACACAAAAGTATTAATCTTTATGAAACTATTTGAACTTTAACAGTGAATTAATATATTCAATCGTGATTTATGAAAGTTCGGTCAAATGACTACCTACCCATATTCAGAGGGCAACAAAAATTATCTATGCGCGAGAAATCACAATTTGTGAAGTCGGTTAGCTATATATATAATAAGATAAGATTAATTAGCTCTTTTTTGATTTTGTTTCTTGTAACTAATGTTTTTTCTACTGATAAAAAAGTCATCACAGCTCAGTTGGTAGAAAACGGCTTCGAAAATATTCGGATAAAAATTGAAAACGCGAGAATTTTGATTGCCTATGAAAATCGTGTCTATAGGTTTGAAGTTGAAGCCCTAAACGAAGTTATTAAAATTGTTGTTCCTTTAATTGATGACCGAGAGGAATTAATCTTAATCCCTCTAAACAGAAAAATTCCAATTATCAAATTCTTATCAAGTATTGAAAACTGTAAGGCGTTTTTAGGTAATAAAATCAATGCTCAGCAGTTTATAGATGATTCCGATATCAAACTTGATGTTGATAGAGAATACAATCTTTTGCTTGATGAATCCGAATTTAATTCTTCTAATTTGAGATTTGATTTGGTGATAAAACCAACAATGAGTTTTGAATTCGGTCCCTATTCAGATCCGATATTAGCTCAAATTAATTTAGCACCGGATATTAGAACGGGTTTTTGGAAAGGAATGAGATTGAGTTACGAAACAATTTTTCCACTTTGGAATGAATTGGGTTCCCGAGGCGATTCAATAAGAACCGGAATGGTTACAATTAATCAAACATTTCGTTTGCCTAAAGCGTTCTTTATATCAACCACCGCCGGCATTTTCTCTGGAAACAGATACGGATTTGATTTTGAAGCGAAGAAATATTTTGGTGACGGAAATTTTAGCCTTGGTGCAAATTTTGGAGTTACAAGTTATATAGATTTCTCCGGGATGACTAGAATACTTTATTCCAATCAGTTTTTAGTTACCGGTTCTTTAAGCGCAGAGCTTAGGATTGAAACATACGACCTTACTTTAGGTGCCAGCATTGGTAGATATTTACAAAAAGATAATAGTATTAGATTTGATATTAACAGGGAATTTAGTGAAATTGAAATCGGTTTTTTTGCCATACGGTCATTCGAGGGTGTCACAAACGGAGGGTTTACATTGACAATCCCATTGTTTCCTTCCAAATATTGGAACCCAAGTTTAGTGCGTTTAAAAGTTGCTGAGAATTATTCTTGGAGTTATGTTGTTAAAAGTAACACGAACGATTTAATTGGGCAGCGTTACAATACCGGTAGTAGAATAAATACATTTTTTGAAAAACTGAATCCAAGCTTTGTAAAAAATACATTTAGAAAAATTAATTAACTCATTATATTCAAGAGGTGAAAGATGAATAAAAAGAAAAACTTTCTTGTTGTTTTTTCGTTTTTAGTAGTGCTTGCGGGTTCTTTGGTTTTCTCAGGTTGTGAGACCTCCAGAGTTGGACCCGAAGCTCCAAGACCAAACCCGCCGGCTCCAACGCCGCAAGCTGTTGTACTAAGTGGTTATGTTTTGGACAATACCACAGGAAATGGTATTGCTAATGCTACGGTAAGTTTAGTGAAGCTAGACGGAACTGTAGTAACCACAGCTGCTACTAATGGAAGTGGTATGTATCAATTTAATCTTACAGCGTTAAATGTAACTGAATCCACTTTTAATATTTCTACTAATGTTGCTGGTTTTGGTTATGGTTTTAGAACAGCTACTTACGACAAAGCTAACGGCGTCGCAAGTGTAGTTCCATTAGTACTAACAAAAATTACAAATGTTACAACAACAACTATCGGCACATCCGGTGGAACTGCTACAGTACCTCCAACATCAGACGCAAAAACATCTACCCCGGTAACAGTAACAGTTCCGGCAAATGCAGTTCCGGCAAATACACAAGTTACAGTTGCGTCAGTTCCAGTTGTTAGTACGCCTCCTCCATCAACGACTGCTGCAACACAAAACATTGTTGCATCTAACAACTTATCTGCTCCAGGTGTAACAACTTTTGCTCAACCGGTTACAATGACTTTTAATTTACCATTTCCATTGCCTGCTGGTACACAAATCCCACTATTGTTATTTAATACAGCAACAAATAAATGGGAAAATACCGGTTCAAACGCGGTCGTAGCTGCGGGTGGTTTAACAGCTTCTGTTCAAGTTACCAAGCCAGGTCAGTATGCATTATTAGGAAATGTATCTGTATCTCAAACTGTTACAGGCAAATATGTTCAGGGTGAAGGAATTTCTATTACTAAGATGGAAAAAGTTTTAGGAACAAAAGAATTGATTATTGAACTTGGTCCTAATAACAAAACTTCAGTTTATGATGGTTCTGATCCCACACCGCCATATATTACCGTAGTTAGTGGTGATGCTAACAATCAACCAACTCAACCTTTTACTTATGGATTAATTCAAGCTCGTTTTGGTAGATCAAATCAAACTGGTCAACGAGCAAGATATTATTTTACTTATAATTTGCCAGCTATGTTAGGCGGTTCTCCTACAGTTAATTCTGCTGGCTTAGTTCAGGGTCCTGCCGGGCATGAAACTGAATCTGGTGATTGGATCTACAGAATAAGAATAGAAGAATTGAGCATCAACGATGTATTTAGAGTCTCTCAAACTGGTGTTTTCATTCAAGATGCTAACTTCATGAGATATAGACATAATTTCATTTATGAATGGTACTGGAGACAGCATAATCAAGGTGGTGTTGGCGTAGGACCATTTTAATAGATTTGAATTGAGTCGAGAGATGAGTTAATCTGTTTGATATAGATTAACTCTCTACTTGATTGAGAAGTACTAAGTACTTTAATAAAGTAACTTATTGCAGAAGAAAAATAAATTGAAAATCATTCCTCATTTAAGGAGGTTCTATGAAAAAACTTTTAACAATAGTAACAATTATACTTTTGGTTGGTCTTGCTGAGGTTACTAATGCTCAGCTTGCCAAAGACAGCTGGTCTCTTGGTTTCGGTTTCAGATATCCAAGAATGCTTAGCGTTAATACCGAGGCATTGAATTCGAATTACGGAGGTTTTCTTTCTATACAAAGAAACTTTTCAGAACATATTGCTTTGAGACTTAAAGCCGGATACTCACATTTGGAATCAAATTGGGTAAGCGGTGTTGGAACTCAATTAGAAGAAACCAACGCTATTACAGGCGATTTAGATTTCTTGTATTATCTTGTTCCATGCGAACCAATTTCACCATATGTATTTGGCGGACTTGGCGGTAATTACAGAATGCTCACTAATTATTATTCAACCACAGTAGATGAAAATGCATTTGTAATGCAGTTTAACGTTGGTGCTGGTTTAGAATGGTGTTTAGATGAAGATTGGAAGCTTATAACAGAATTCGGTTATCATCAAACAGGTAACTCAACTTTTGATGGTGCTGTAATAGCTGGTGAACAAAGTGGTTCAGATTCTTATATCGGTTTAAATCTCGGACTTCTTTATTTCTTAGACAAAGGCGAACCATCTAAGTACTGCCAGCTTTATACCGGTATTACACAAGAGCAAAAAGATCTTACAGATTACAACAAGATCGAAGATATGATCAAAGCTCATATTCCTAAAGAAGTAACAAAGGAAATTGTTGTTGAAAGAGCTCCAAAAGCTACAGCTGTTTCGGAAAAATGGGTTCTTGTTGGTAATAACTTCGAATTTAACAGCTCTCAATTAACAGCGGAATCTTATCCTATGCTTTATGATGCAGCCAAAGCATTACTAAAGAATCCGGATATGAAAATTGGTATTGAAGGCTATACAGATAATGTTGGTTCAGAATCTTACAATAAAGGACTTTCTGAAAGAAGAGCTAACACAGTTAAAAACTATTTAACTTCTAAGGGCGTTGATGCCGGCAGAATTACAGTTTCCGGAAAAGGCGAAAGCAACCCGGTTGCTGATAACGCTACTGCCGATGGAAGAGCAATGAATCGTAGAATCGAATTCAAAGTTCAATAGTAGTTCCTGAAATTGAATAAAGAAAGACCACTGAGTAAGTGGTCTTTTTTTTGTTCTTTATGGAAAAATATTCTGTCACCAATCCGTTTTTTTAACAAAAATTTTTTTAGATAGCTAAAAACCATTATTTTTCGACGTCATTTTCGGGGTGTAGCGCAGCCCGGTTAGCGCGCTTCGTTCGGGACGAAGAGGTCGGGAGTTCGAATCTCCCCACCCCGACAATTATGAATTGTTACACAACAAATATTCTGTTTAGTGTCAAAAAGAATAAATATTATGTCGGTCACACAAACAATATTTCTCGTAGATTAACTGAACATAATTCCGGTCAAAATAAATCTACAAAGATTGGCTCTCCTTGGGAATTAGTTTATGCGAAGGAGTCCGATTCGAAATCAGAAGCATATCGTTTTGAAATTAACATTAAGAATAGAGGAGCAAGTAGATTTCTTTCTGATAATGAGAAAAACGGTTAGCGCGTGGCGCTTTGGCGCCAAGGTCGGGAGTTCGAATCTCCCCACCCCGACAGTAACATAAAACCAAAACAATTTTGTCAGTACAGATTATTCTGTTAAATTAGTTCAACGAAATTTGTCCTTTAACATTTATCCAGAGAGATAAGAAGGATTGAAAAAGAGAATTACATATCAAGACAAAACCGAAACCTCGAAGGCGTTGCCTCTCGGGGATTTTTTTTATCAGCCAAGGCATAATTAAATGGATATCAAAGCAAAACTTTTCGACGAAGAGGGGTTCAACAGAACTCTGACCCGGCTTGCGCACGAAATTCTTGAACGGAATAAAGGTTCTAAGAATTTAGTGCTGGTTGGAATGAGAACCCGGGGCGAATTTATCGGTTCGAGAATATTCCAAAAGATTAAAGAGATTGATAAATCCGAACCGGATTTTGGAGTTCTTGACGTTACACTTTACAGAGATGATTTCCGCACACGGCTTAAACAGCCTGAGATTGGTGTTACTAACATTACTTTCGATATCAATGATAAACACGTAATCCTAATTGATGATGTTCTCTACACCGGAAGAACAGTGCGAGCGGCGCTGGATGCATTAATGGATCTCGGAAGACCAACCACAATTCAACTTTGCGTGATGGTTGATAGAGGACACCGCGAATTGCCAATCAAAGCAGATTTTGTCGGCAAGAATATTCCAACCTCGATTAATGAAGAAGTGAGAGTAAGAATTAAAGAAACCGATGGCGAAGACGCAATCTATTTAGTAAACGCTCCAAGCAAAAATTAGAGAGAAAATATATGTCACTATCAAACAGACACTTACTTGGGCTAAGCGGTGTTCCTAAAGAGGACCTACAGCTTATTCTTGATACGGCAAGGACTTTCCGCGAAGTATTGGAAAGACCAATTAAGAAAGTCCCTACATTACAAGGAAAAACAGTAGTTAATCTGTTTTACGAAGATTCTACAAGAACAAGAATTTCTTTTGAACTTGCTCAGAAAAGACTTTCGGCAGATACAATAAATTTTTCCACCTCAACCAGTAGCGTTAAGAAGGGGGAAACATTTAAAGATACTGTCCGGAATATTGAAGCAATGAAAGTTGATATGATTGTTGTTCGTCATAAATCAGCCGGAGTGCCGCAGTACTTAACTAAAATCAGCAAAGCTAATATCATCAATGCCGGTGATGGTTTGCACGAGCATCCAACTCAAGGATTGCTTGATATGTATTCTATCAACGAACGTTTAGGAAGATTGGAAGGATTAAAAGTATGCATCGTTGGCGATGTTGCACACAGCCGCGTTGCGCTCTCTAACATTTACGGATTGAAAACAATGGGTGCGCAAGTTTCTGTCTGTGGTCCTTCAACAATGATTCCATTTGGAATTGAAGCTCTGGGAATAAAAGTTTATCACAAAATTGAAGAAGCGTTAAAAGAAAATGATGTTCTAAATGTAATCCGAATTCAGCTGGAACGCGATGCCGGAAGGAGAATTCCTTCACTGCGCGAATATCATAATTACTTTGGTGTTACAACTGAGCGGATCGAAAAATTCAACAAGGATATTGTTATTCTTCATCCCGGACCAATAAACCGCGGCGTTGAACTTTCTTCGGAGGTTGCCGATGGTCCATATCAAGTTATTCTCGATCAAGTTACAAATGGCGTTGCAGTTAGAATGGCTGTCCTCTATCTGCTCGGCACAATGCATTCATAGGAAGGTGAAAAATGAAAATAATTTTGAAACAAGTAAATCTGTTACACCCGGAACAAAAGCTAAATGAAAAAAACGACTTGCTGATTGAAGATGGAGTAATAAAAAAGATTGGCGGAATTTCTGAAGCTGAATTTAAGGAAGCTAAAGTTTATGAAATGAACGGCAAGTTTTGCTCGCCGGGATTTTTTGATATGCATGTTCACTTGCGCGAACCGGGTAGAGAAGATGAAGAAACGGTTGAGACCGGCTGCAATGCAGCTGCTGTTGGCGGATTCACAGGCGTAGCTTGTATGCCAAACACTAATCCGGATATTGATTCTGCAGAAGTGGTTCGTTTCATCAAAGAAAAAGCTGCAAAGCATTTGGTTGATGTATTTCCGGTTGCGGCGGCAACATTAGCAAGAAAAGGGGAAGCAATTTCCCCAATGCTTGAACTTCATGAAGCCGGGGCTGTTGGCTTTAGCGACGATGGTGTTGCAATTAAATCCGCTGGAATTCTCAGAAACGTTTTGGAATATTCTAGGATGATTGACGCACCCGTAATTGAACATTGTGAAGATGAATCTTTAGCCGGCGGCGCGATGAATGAGAGCTTCACTTCAACTTTACTTGGATTACAAGGAATACCTAACGTAGCGGAAGATTTAATTGTAATTCGAGATATAATGATGGCTGAGTTTACCGGTGGAAGAGTTCACATTGCTCATATCAGTTCTAAAAATGCTGTTGATCTTGTTCGCCAAGCGAAGAAAAAGGGAATTAAAGTTACTGCGGAAGTAGCACCGCATCATTTTGCGTTAACGGATGATTTATTGAAAACCTTTGACACAAATTATAAAATGAATCCGCCGCTTAGAACCCGCGAAGATGTTGATGCTATGATTGAAGGATTGAAAGATGGAACAATTGATTGCATTGCAAGCGATCACGCGCCGCATTCAATTGAAGAGAAAGAAATGGAATTCATCTACGCGCCAAATGGAATTCTTGGTTTGGAAACTCAGATTGGATTGGCAATTTCTGAACTCGTAAAGAAGAAACACTTAACTCTCGATCAGTTAGTTGAGAAGTTTGCGATCAATCCAAGGAAGATTCTGAATTTGCCGGTTCCAGCAATTAAAGTTGGTGAAATGGCTAACTTTACAATTTTCGACCCGGAACAAATTTGGACTGTGGACATCACGAAATTCAAATCCAAAGCTAAAAATGCACCTTACGATAAACGTTTGCTCACCGGAAAAGCCGTTGCAGTTATCAATAAAAGGAAAATGTTTATTGATGATAAGATGATAGAAATATAAAATTGCCTAATACAGAGCTGTTCAATTAAAGATACAGCTCTGTATAGATTTTATTAAACAATCTCCCTCAAGCCAGTAATCCCTTCTAAAAAGAACTAAATCCTTGATTTTTTCGCCAATCCCAACTGAAAATCGTTGGCATATTGATTGAGTATATGCTACCAGAACTATAACGGAGAATGAGATGAAAAACTTAAAAAGAATTTACCTCGCAATTTTATTTGGGGCGGCTTTCATTTTAAGCGGATGCGATGAATTAGATCATTATTATGATGACACCCCGCCGGCAGCGCCAAGAAACATTCGTACTATAACCGGTGATCAGCGCGTTGATATTTATTGGGATGAAAACCGCGAGCACGATGTTGCCGGATACAATGTTTATTATTCCTATTCATACGATGGAAAGTACGAACTAATCGGCAGCACAGAATCAACTTACTTTATTGATGAAGGCGGCAAAAACGGTGATACCTATTACTACGCAGTAACCGCTTACGATTATGACGGCAACGAAAGTGAATTGAGCGATGATGTTGTTTACGATACACCAAGGCCGGAAGGTTTTAACCAAGCAGTATTCGATTATAACCGATCACCAAATAATTCCGGATATGATTTCAGTCAGTATCTTGTTCTACCTTATGATGATAAAGCGGCGGATTTCTTTTTCGAAAAGTATAACGGCTTAAACTACATCAATGTTTGGGAAGATTCCGATGTTCAAGATATGGGTGCTACAAAAGATATTTGGGATATTAGCTACGCGCCGCAAACCGGCTGGGTTGCAATGAAACAAGGCGAAAACATTAAATATGTAGAAGCAATACCGGGACACACATACGTTATTTGGACATGGGATAATCACTACGCAAAAGTAAGAGTAAAGAGCATCAGCGGCGACAGATTAGTTTTTGATTGGGCTTATCAATTAGTTGAAGGGAACCGCGAGCTTAAAAGAAGTGTACCAGATGAAAGAAAACCTTTACCGGCAAATGCAAAAAGAAATTATTAAGCATTCACTGCATACAAACTCCTCAAAGAAGCATACCCTTAGCGGTATGCTTTTTTGTTTCTTTTAACTATTTTGGTTTGTACTAAAAAGCAAAAATCGGGCAATGAAAACAATCTTAACTCGGAACATTCTATTACAACTTTCACTTCTCATTTGGGCAGCCTCTATTGGCGCGCAAGACATGAAGCCCAAGGAAGCGGTAAAGTTATTTGTTAAGATCGAAGATGGAATTGGTTCTGGTTCGGTGGATAAATTTTCGAATTATTTTTCGCAACGGAATTATCTAAGTTTTACAAACGGTGCTGCGGGTTATTACAGCGCAAACCAGTCTTATTATGTAATAAAGGATTTTTTAAGTGTAAATCAGCCAATTTCTTTTAAGATAACGAATATGGTTACGGAAACCGCCACACCATTTGCAGCCGGTACGCTTAAATATATATCAAAGGGAATTAGAACAACCGCAACGGTTTTTATTTCGCTCCAGTTGATTGATAATCAGTGGAGAATTTCTCAGATCACAATAAATTAGCATGCAGATTGCAACGCTTAAACACAAGAAAATTAAGCTTACAATTCTGACCGTACTGGTCATTGTATTTATTGCATCCGCTCTAATCGAACCAATCCTCGTAAACAATAAAAAAGAAAGTTGGGGAGAGACCTCTAAAGAACTTGCTTTTAGGCAATCGCAAAAAATTCAGGACGCGTTTGATGTAAAGTCATCCAACTTGATTTCTCGAATTCGGAAAATTAAGAGCAGTCTAAGAATGCTTAATGAAGAGAAACGATTGACTCAGAAGAATATTTTTGAAGAAATTCTGAAGAAAGAATTCTCTCGGTACTCGATACAGATAAACAATTCTCAATTAAAACTCATCGCATGGAATTCAGATCCGGTTGCTGATAGTATTTATTTATATCGGAATAAAGGCTTAAAGGGACAGACTTTCTTTGTAAAGAAAAAACTGAAGCAATATTTATCTCTAATTGATTTTCTTGAGCTGCAAAACCAATCGTTTTGGATTGTAGTAAGTTGCCCGATTAGCGAATTAGCATTACCAACAAAGGTTAATCTCGAGCGGATTTCTTTTTTAGATTCTTTACGCCAGGCACTAAGCACTGATATAGACCTTCTTTTGGGTTCGAATTCAAAAGCCAAACAAGATGGCAGATTATACTCGGTGCCGATTCTAAATAACTTCAAAAACAAAATTGGTGTTGTTTCATTTTTAAAACCGGCGCTTGATTTGCAAGTAGCCAGTCTGAAAGCATGGCTGCAACAGCTTCAAAACATACTTCTCTTACTTTTTTCTTGGCTTCTTTCACATGAGATAGTAATAACTATAAGAAGATCAAATTCCCGGTTGCTGAAATTTACTTTACTCTCTATGGTCATTTTAAGTAACAGAGTATTATTATTTTTTCTTGAGATTCCATCCGGTTTGATAAGTAACAGCTTATCGGATGCATCTAATTTCTCATCTCGTTTTGGAAGTGGAATGGTTCGCTCTCCGCTTGAGTTTTTTGTTACAGCAGTTTCATTTTTGATTATTTCGCTATATGGCTACCGCCAAATAATAGATTACTATAAATCGCAAAGAGGAAATGGAAAAACCAGCTTACTTGCAGATAGTGCGGGTGTGGTTATAGCAGTATTTCTGTACTTACTGCTTTGGCGGGGGTTCGGTGCTTCAATTCGCAGCGTAATATTTGATTCAACTATCCGCTATTTCAAGGAATTCGCCTTAATCCCATCTCCTGCAGTTTTTCTAATGTGCGTTAACATTTTAATTCTTGGCTTTACAATATTTCTTAGTTCGTTAGCTCTTCTTGTTTTTATGCATAGAATCTTATTAAAAAGAATTGGTACAAATGAGTGGAAGTACTTAGTCGCATTATTCTTCGTCGTTCAAATTCTCGGTTATGTATTTGATAGAACTCAGGCACAACCCCAGGGCACAGATTTAATAAGAGTTTTCTTTTTTACTTTCTCATTTGCGATTCTATATTTCCTAATTGCCGGAAATAAGGAAATCCTTTTTAGATATTTTCTCTATTCGCTGGCTTCTTCAATTATTGCGGTTTCGCTTCTCACTTACTATAACTCACAGTTAGAAAAAGAATCGCTAAAGAACTCTGCCTACGATTTGGTTCGCGTGAATGAAGAACAAGTTCAGTTTATTTTGTATCAAACATTGATAGAGGCGAAAAACAACTCAGCATTGCATGAAGATTTAAAAACCGGCGGTGATTATTCTTCCACAGCTTTTTCTATATGGATGAAGAGCTTATTGTACCGTGAAGGAATAAACGCTACTATTACTTTGTATGATGTGCAAAAAAATATTCTCGGAAGTTTCTCATCTTCAGACGAAAGTGATTTAGAAAATAGTTCAGTGCATTTAGATACTAATAAGGATATCCAGATCATTCCGCAGCAATCAACATTTTCTGTTGGGAAAAAAGTAGCTGGAGTTTTGACAATAAGAGACGCTGATAAAATTCTCGGCTATCTATCAATCACTGCAATTATTAATTCAAATCATTTTAGACAAGAATCATTGCCGAAAATTTTAATACCGGAACGAGTAGGCATTTTATCGGCGGTTGATTACGACAATCTCAAAATTTATGAATTGATGAACAAGGAACTTGTCCGCTCATCAAAAGGCAGTGAATTAAATGATGAAAATGTGAGACGGATTTTGGGGGCGCCATTTGACCATTTTGGAGAAACTTGGCTTGAATTGGAGATTAACAGTGAAATGAATCTTTTGTTTCTGATAAAAAATACAACTGTTCAAGGAGAAAAAATCCTAGCAATCGCTAGAGAAAACAAAAACTTTACATGGAATCTTTCTGATTTCTTTAAAATATTTTTCATCCACACAGTTGTGATATTCATTATTTCACTGTTCTTATGGCTGGTTAATTTACAGAAGCGCATAACATATAGTATTTCGTTTCGGGCTAAGCTGATCACGGCTTTTTTAATTATTTCGGTTGTCCCGCTTTTTTTAATAGCTGCTTACATCCGCAACCTAACAGAAGAAAAAAATAGCCAAACTTTAGCTAAACTGATGATTGAAAATATAAATCAGATTAAAAATTATGTTGAACCATATCTAATAAGTAGTGATGTTAACCAAAAGCTAATTTTCGAAAAAGCTTCCCGAGAATTAAATAAAAAGTTCTCGGTTTATTCAATTAATGGAGAAGTGTTTAGCAGTAATCCATCGCTTTATGAAGCCGGATTATTTGGCGAGAAATTAAATTCGGAAGCTTATATGAATTTGATTTCCAATAAGAACAACTTTTATTTAGGCAAAGAAGAAGTTCAAGGAGAAAAAATAAATTCTGCTTTCGGGGTGATCCATGCCGCCAATGTAGTTCTTGTGGTTGAAGTAAATGATATGTTAAACAAATCATCGCTGCCTCTTTCCGAGTTTGAATTGGATGTGTTTTTGTTTGGAGTATTTTCTTTTGCTTTAATTATCATCATTGTTATAAGTACTATTCTATCGGGACAAATATCTTATCCAATTAAAAAGCTTACCGCTGCAACGCGGGCTGTATCTAACGGCGATTTGAGTGCTGGAGTTTCTATAAACAGTAAGGGAGAATTAGGGGAACTGGCAAGCGGCTTTAATATGATGGTGCAAAAGATTAGACAAAACCAAATTGATATTGCTCAGTTTGAAAGAGAAGAAGCCTGGCGCGAAATGGCTAAACAAGTGGCTCACGAAATTAAAAACCCGCTTACACCAATGAAACTTTCAGTCCAGCAATTGATCACTGCTTACGAAGATAAGTCGCCGAAGTTTAATTCTATTTTCGAAAAGGTTACCGCGACAATTATTTCGCAAATAGAAACTCTAAAAAATATCGCTTCGGAATTTTCCAACTTTGCAAGAATGCCAAGTGCTAATCTTGTTAAGCTCAACATTGTTCCTGTAATAACCGAAGTGATAAATCTTTATTCTGAACAGAAAAGCAGTTTGGAATTTGTATGTAGAGAGAAAGAAATTGTTGTTGTTGCCGATAGTGATCACTTAAAGCGAACTTTGGTTAACTTAATAAGAAACGCTTGGCAAGCCGGTGCAGCCAAAATTGAAATTAGAGTTATAAGTTCAGTTGGATTTTGCTCTATACGTGTTACTGACGATGGGAAGGGAATTGATAGGGAGAATCTGCCTAAAATATTTGAAGAAAATTATACTACTAAAATAACGGGAATGGGTTTAGGTTTAAGCATGGCAAAAAAATATATAGAAAGCATCAACGGAAAAATTGTGGTTGAAAAAACAGATTCCAGCGGTACTACTTTTCTAATTTCAATTCCTCTGGCGCAATGACAAAACAGCTGACACCACATCAAAACGCAGCTCTTAATTACAAGCAGCACATTTCGCTTGTAGCAAATGCCGGTTCCGGCAAGACGTTTGTCCTTTCAAAGCGATTCGTAGAAATATATAAAAATGAAGAGATTGATCTTAACGCGATAGTAGCAATAACTTTTACAGACAAAGCCGCAGGCGAGCTTAATAGAAAAATTGCTGACGAAACTGAAGAGCAAATATCAAATGAGAAAAATACCTTAGTAAAAAAAAGATTGGAAAAACTGCGCAGAGAACTTGTTCTTGCGAATATTTCAACAATACACTCGTTTTGCATAAACATTCTCAAGGAATTTGCACCTGAAGCCGGCATAGATGCGAGTTTTTCTCCAATAGACCAGCTTCTCTCGGAAGAGTTAATCGAACTTTCAATCGAAGAAACATTTCTGAACTTAATTAGAGATACTGAGCTATCAATTGACTTTATGTCATTGGTGCGCGTTCTTGGTTCAAAGAATTTTCTACAATCTGCAGTTAAAGATTCTATTCATCAGCGCAGAAATGTGGATTTGCTTGCCGATACTATATATTCAAAATCTATTGTGGAGATTGCCGAAGAATTCAAAACGAAGTTTGACACTGCAATTGAAACGACACTCTCTCATTTGATTGCGATAGGAATAAACGCCATAAGAAAAATTAACAATTACGTTTTGAAGAATGACAGAGCAAATAAATATGCCCGCCCTATTGCAGAATATCTTGATGAATTAAACGATCTGCCGATTGCCGGAAAGCTTTTACACTTATCGCTGATTAAAAAAGAACTAATTACTTCTACAGAAAATTCCGTTAGAAAAATAAGTTACTTGAACAAAAACCGTGTAGAGTTTTCGGGCGAGATAGAATGTATCGAAAATCTATATGAACAGATTACAGCATTCGCTGATATTGATTCCAGCGGCAAATCGGAAATCGAACTGGCGGAATTCGGTAAGTTGTTTCTAAAAATTTATAACCGTGCGTTAGAGAATTATACTAATAAGAAGAAGCTCCGGAGCTATTTGGATTTTGAAGACATTCTCTTGCTAACTCATAAAATCATTTCTCTTCCGACAGTACAAACGTATTTGCATGAAAAGTACAAGTACATAATGATAGATGAATATCAAGATACTAATGAACTGCAGTACGATATTTTTATGCCGATTCTTGATCATTTGCAACTCGGAAATCTATTTGTGGTTGGCGATGAAAAACAAAGCATCTACATGTTTCGTGATGCAGAGTTAGAAGTATTTAACAAGACAAAGCAAGAAATTGTAAAGACAGCCGCACCCGGCGCTAATTTGAGTTTGCCACACAGTTTCCGAATGTATCCGCAGCTGGTTTTATTTACAAACATGGTTTTCAAAAATCTGTTTGCTAGTCCTCAAAAAGAATTTAACGAAGTGCTGCATAGCGATTTAGTTTGTACTAAATCCTCTGATGAAATTGGCAATGTAGGAATCCTGTTAGCTGATTCTCTGAACGACATTGAAGAAAGTGAAATAGTTACTGCTAAAATTGTAGAGCTTATAAAGAATGATGAAACGCTAAACTTTGGCGATGTTGCTATACTTTGCCGTAAAAGAAAATCCTTTGGTGAACTGGAAACTTCTCTTGTTAAGTATGGGGTGCCTTTTGTAATTATGGGCGGCAAAGGATTTTATCAGCGCCAAACCATTTACGATATTTATAATTACATATCATTTCTTATCAATCCCAAAGATGACCAAGCATTAATCGGAGTGTTACGCTCTCCGTTTTTTAGTCTATCCGATTCAAAACTTCTTAAACTTTCTTTGGAAGCCGGTGAATCTTTTTATGAAAAGTTGATTACACTTTCAAGAACTGATGATAGGATAAAGCAGATTGTTACTGGTATTGAAGAAAATATAAAATGGTTAGTAAGCTCAGAGCCATATTCTCTTATAAGAAAGATTTTGAACGAATCCGGTTATTGGGCGGTGCTTGCAACAAAGAAAAACTCAGAACAAGAAATTGCTAATGTTGAAAAACTTTTAGCGTTATCGCGTGAGTATTCCAACAAAGGATTCAAGAATCTCTATGATTTTACTGTTGCGCTTAAAGAATTTATCGAAGGTTTTGAAGATGAAGGTCAAGCCCAGGTAGCACAAGATCAAAATGCGGTTAAGCTGATGACTATTCATCAATCGAAGGGGCTGGAGTTTAAAGCTGTGTTTATCTATGGCACCAACTCGAAAGCCCAAGAAGATAATGTTAAAGCGAGAACAATTAGCATAAGTAAGGAATTTGGATTGTTAACAAAGGTTCCGCTTGATAAAAAATACTTTTCTAAGTATGCTATTCCTCCTATTGCGGCTTTTCATAATTATAAAGTGAAAAGAAAGAATATAGCCGAGCTTAAAAGATTGCTCTATGTAGCTGTAACCCGTGCCATAAAGTATTTGTACATCTCTGCCAGACATAAAGATTATAATCCGGTTGCCGGATCATTTTATGATTTGTTGTGTGCGGGATTAAGAAACGATTTTCAATCTGAAAATATTTACTTAGCAGCAGATGTGGAGTTCATGGTTCAAAAGGAAAATACGTTTGTGAATGAAAAGAAACACATCGAGTTGCATGTTTCTATCGAAAAAGAATTGGCAAAAATTGAACAGCTTGACAAAGCAAAGGCTAAAGATACAGCTCAAAAGAAGCTGAGAAATCAAAGTATCGGTGATTCACCCAAGCATGAAATTATCTCTGCTACTAAAATATCCATGTACACTCAATGCCCGGTTAAGTATGAGTTGACTTACGACATTGGTTTTTTGCCGGTCTTGAATCTGATTAAGCGCCAAGAAAGTGTTTATGAATTTCAGCCCAATGAAGAAGCCGACAACATAAAACAATTTGGGCAATTGCGCGGAAGTATAATTCACAAATGCCTGAGTGAGAATATTGATTCTGAAAAATTAAATGACTTTGTTAATAACCTTCTGCTTGCGGAAGTAAACACAGACACAATAAAACTTTCCAAATCAATAAAAAGTGATGTTCTGAATTATTACAAATCAAAAACTTATTATGAACTTAGCTCTTACCAAAACATTCAAAATGAGTATGAAGTTTATTGCCAAGAAGGGGAGTTTTACTTATACGGTATTATTGATAAGCTGATAGTTGAAAATGGAAAGCTGATAGTTGTTGATTACAAAACAGATTCTATAGAAAAGGAAAAGCTGAATAACCGCGCGGAGAATTATTTTCCCCAATTAAAGTTTTATTCTTATGTTCTAAGTAAAATATTTAGAGATATAGCCGACTTTGAGCTGCGCCTTGTGTTTATTAAGCATCCGGATGAACTTATAAATATGAAATTGACCAAATCTCAAGTTGAAGAATATGGAAGTGTGATTCGGTCAGCTATTAAAAATATACACTCATTCAATTTTGTTCCAAATTTAGAACATTGCAAACATTGCCAGTTTGCTCTGGAAGGAGACATATGCGTAAAAACAATCTAATTAAAATATCAGCACAATTTATGTTGTTGCTAATTCTTGCCGGTTGCTCATCATCGAGTAACTTTCCACTTTTCGAGTATCCTGTAGATTGGAAGGACAATGACGCGAGAACAAAAACTATTTCCGACTACTCTCAATACTTATCCGGCAAAAAAATATTTTTAGATCCGGGGCACGGCGGTGAAGATAGACGCAACACAAACAAAAAAGGTGATGTTATAGAAGCTGATGTAAATTTACGCGTTGCTTTATATCTGAAAAAATATCTTGAACAAGCCGGAGCTATTGTTTTCATATCTCGCGACAAGGACGCAACAGTGCAATTAGGGTACCGTTCTAAACTGGCTAACAACAGTGGCGCAGATTTATTTATTAGCGTTCATCATAATGCGCCGGGAAAAACAGAAGACGATTACACTAACTATACTTCGGTTTATTATCACGCGAAAGATTTTAATTATGAATATGAACCGTGCAATCAAGATATGGCGCGTTACATAGAACGCGATCTTTCTTATGTTATGGGAAATCCGGTTGGGCTTGGTTCGTTTGATGGAACTTACTCCGATTATAATATTTATCCCGGCGAAGGTTTTTCTGTCCTTCGTAAAACTAAAATTCCGGCAGTTTTAATTGAAGGCGGTTTTCATACAAGCAGACTTGAGGAAATGCGATTAAACATTGATGACTTTAATCAGATACAAGCTTGGGGAATTTTTAGAGGATTGGGCAAATACTTCCGTGCCGGAATTCCAACTATCTCACCAATCGCCGACAGCACTAAATATGAATCACAAAAACTTTCACTTTCTTTTTCGCTTAATGATACAAGCGGAATAAACCACAAATCAATCAGTGTCTATTTAGAAAAGAGGGAAGTTGATTTTCAATTTGATAGGGACAAAAATATTTTAACAATTGAGGTTGAGAATCTGGTTGAAGGCGAGTATCCGGTTAGAATTATTTGTGCAAATAAGAATGGCAACCATGCTTTGCCGTATCATAAGAGCATCGTTGTTACCAACGATGCCTGTGTAGAAATTCGTGATTAATTGTTTGCAGCTTTAGCCTTATCAATTCTTTCAGTAACAATTTTGAAAGTTATTAGAGCTGCTATGGCGACTAAACCGATTGCTAAAAAGTAATACCAAATCATGTGCGCATCTTGGTAATAAACAGCGCGCTGAACTTCCGTTAATCCGGCAGGTAAAGTTTTAGGATCGGGACAGTAGGCATCGAGTAAGAATCCGCTTAGAATAAATCCGGCAAGTGCGGAAACAAAATTATATAGATGGCTGAAGCCGAGATAAATACCTTCTTCACCTTTTGGTGCTTGCAAAGAAAAATATTCTAAGTATCGTGGAGAAATAAAACATTCAGCTAAGCCTTGAATTCCAATTCCTATAATCATCATCAATGTTAGCGGGTGAAGCGAGACCAATCCGAATACTGAAACAAGTTCGCCGGAAGCGCCTTCAAAACTTTGTCCGAGCGACATTGCGAAAGCGGAGAAAGGCATAATTATCATTCCAATCAAAATCGAATTAACCGCTTTCCAGTTTCTCATCAATTGAGTGATTGCTACAACAAGTAACACAACAATTAACGGATTTACATTTGCTAGCCATTCCGGTTTAGCACTTTCGCCAAGCAAGCGGATTACATACTTTGGCATAGAAGCGTAAAGCTGACCTTGTGTAATCCAAAAACCGGAAACAATTAATATCAAGAAAACTAAACGTGGTCTCTTGATAACTTTTACGAGAGTTTCCGAAATCTGTTTAACAGTTTTCTTTTCGCCGGCAAAATTTTGGGGATTGTAAAAAAAGTAAGCAAACAAAAGTGCAAACAATGCCATGGCTGATGAAAAGAAATAAACATTTTCTAAACCAAGTCCTTGCCGTATGTAAGGGACAAAAGTTTTTCCGCTAAAGGCGCCAATATTTACAATCCAATAGAAAAGGGAATATCCTCGTGCGCGGTTATCTGCGGTTGTAGTCTTTGCAACCGTTCCGGTTATAAGCGGTTTGATAAATGAAGCGCCGACCATTACAATTAGTAGAAAAAAAAGTACAACAAGTTTAGAGTGAAACAAAGCCAGAGCTAAATAACCAATTGTGAGAAGAATAAAAGTTGCAAGCATTCCATTTCGGAAGCCAATTTTATCTGCCGCGGCTCCCATAAACGGGGTTAAGAAAAATATTCCGGCATAAAATACTCCGGCAATCACACCGGTTTCTTTATCGCTAAATTCGACTATGTTCGTTAAGTATAAAGTAAGAACAATAAAAAAACTGTAATAAGCAGCTCGTTCAAAGAGCTCCATTACGTTGGCAATCCAAAAATCTTTTGGAAATTTCCAACTGATAGATTTTGTCTTTTCTGTTTGCGGCATTAGTCCTCTTCTTGAAAAAATTTCGCCAAAGTTAGAAAAAAGAGTCCACCCGTCAAATCAATAAATTTTTACCAATAATTGAAGTAGAGAGCGGCATCAACTAACTTCCACTCCGGAAAATCATCCTTAAGGAAATATTATGAAAATCTATTCTAAAAGTGATCTGAACAATTATTCACTTTCTCTCACATACGATGACATTAGTCTAATACCAACGGAAATCTCGCGCGTTAAAAGCCGGACTGAGGTAAATATAAAATCTACATTTCTCGGTTCTGAGTTAGCTGTCCCGGTTTTAGCAAGTCCGATGGATTCCGTTTGCGGAATTGATATGGCTCGTGAATTAAACTCGCTTGGCTGCATTGGAATTGTTAATAGATTCGACTCTTCTCTCAAAGAATTATTTAAGGATGATAATTCGAGCAACGGAATACAGGCTGTTTCTGTTAGTTTAACTGCTGAAGATGAATTGCTGGAAAAAATTGCAGAGAAGAAAATGTTGGTTTGTGTTGATACTGCTAACGCGAATAACGCTCATGTACTTCGCAAATGCGAAGAAATTAAAAAGAAGTACAACGTGAAAGTTATTTTAGGAAATGTAGCCGGAGGAACAACTCTTAAGAATCTTGTTGATGCCGGCGCAGATGCTGTTAGAATTGGAATTGGAGGCGGAAGTATGTGCACAACTTCAATTCAAACGGGAATTGGAATTGGGCAAGTTTCATCTTTGCTCGATGTTTACTTTACTCGCGAAGAACAAAAGTTAAATATAGCGTTGATTGCTGATGGAGGAATAAAATCTCCCGGCGATGTTGCAAAAGCAATTTCTGCCGGCGCAGATGTGGTAATGCTCGGCAGAATGTTAGCCGGCACAAAGGAAACTCCCGGCGAAGTGATTAAATACAATGACCAGCTATGGAAAAAATATAGAGGTTCGGCATCGTTTGGTGTTAAAATGAAAAGCGAATTCATCGAAGGTGAGGAAACGATGGTTCCTTACAAAGGACCGGTGGGAAATGTTATCAACGCAATTTCCGACGGGTTGAAAAGTTCGATGAGCTATTTGAATTGTGAATCAATAGAAGAGCTTCGGCACAAAGACCGCTTTGCACTGTTAAGTACAAGCAGTTATTTGGAAAGACTACCAAAGAAATAAGAGAAAGGGTTTATAACTAAATTTTGGTTCGCTTCAATCGAAGCGAATTTGTAACTACCGAAACTGAACTTAATGACATTGCGAGTGCTGCAATCATCGGATTTAATAAACCAGCAGCGGCTAAAGGAATTAAAATTAAATTGTAGAAGAAAGCCCAAAACAGATTTTGCTTAATTGTTTTGAGTGTTTGCTTCGAAAGATTTATTGCTTTGGCAACATTTCTCAAATCACCCTTTATCAATGTAATTTGTGCGGTCTCGATTGCAACATCAGTTCCCGTTCCAATTGCAATTCCAACATTTGCCTGAGCAAGCGCAGGCGCGTCGTTAATTCCATCACCAACCATTGCTACAAATTCGGATTTGCTCTGAAGCTGTTTAACAATCTCTGCTTTCTGGTTTGGAAGAACTTCTGCGTGAAATTCATCGAGATTAACTTTGGCTGCAATTGCTTTTGCAGTGTTGGCATTATCTCCGGTTACCATTACTGTTTTTATTTTCATCTTTTTCAACTTTTCAACAGCTTCCATAGATGATGGCTTCAGTTGATCTTCGAGAACAATTAATCCTTTTAACTCACCTTCAATCGCAGCATAAATAATAGTCTTGCCTTCGTCGGAAAGCTGAATTTCATTTGTCGCTTCCGAAGCAAATTTAACCGAATAATCTTGCAGTAATTTCTTTGTCCCAATAATAATTGCTTTACCGTTTACAATGCCGGTTACACCAAAACCGGTTACACTTTGAAAACTCTCCGGTTCGAATAGATTTATGTTACTTAATTTTGCCTTGTCGGTAATTGCTTTTGCAAGCGGATGTTCTGATTTAGCTTCCAACGAAGCCACAAGATGTATCAGTTCTGTCTCTTCTATTCCGTAGCAAACAATTTTGCTAACAGCCGGTTTGCCTTCAGTAAGCGTACCGGTTTTATCGAAGACTATAGTAGAAATTTTTTGTGCTGATTCTAAACTTTCGCCATCGCGAATTAAAATGCCGTTTGAAGCTCCCATTCCGGTTCCAACAATAATTGCTGTTGGAGTTGCTAAACCAAGCGCGCAAGGACAAGCTACAATTAACACTGCTACAAAATTTACAAGTGCTGTTATAAAATTATTTTCGCTGCCGAAAATTATCCAGCCTGCAAAAGTTAGAACTGCAATTACAATTACAACCGGAACAAAAACAGCCGCAACTTTATCAACCAATTTTTGGATTGGAGGTTTTGATGCCTGTGCTTGTTCAACTAAACGAATAATTTGTGCAAGGATTGTATTATCGCCAATATCTACAACTCTAAAATTAAATGAACCGCTTTTGTTTATTGTCCCGCCAATCACTTTGGAGCTAATAGTTTTTTCAACCGGCATACTTTCACCAGTCAACATTGATTCGTCAATTGAAGAACTTCCTAAAATTATTATTCCGTCTGCCGGAATTTTCTCTCCCGGACGTATGACCACAGTATCATCTTTGGCAAGAGTTTCTAATAAAACTTCCTTCTCAATACCATTAACTAAAACCCTTGCTGTTTTAGGCTGAAGCTCCATCAGTTTCTTAACAGCTTCATTAGTTTTTCTTTTTGCCCGGTGCTCAAGCAATTTCCCCATCAATATCAAAGTGATTATAACTCCGGCAGTTTCAAAGTAAACGTGGGGAATTTTTCCATCAAGCGAAAATTCGAAAGGGAAGAGTGTTGCGAGTACGCTGTATCCATAAGCGGCGGCAGTGCCAATAGCAACAAGTGAGTTCATCTCGAATGATAAGTGGCGAATATTTTTAGCGAAGACAGTGTAGAATCTTTTCCCGGAGATAAAAATTATTGGTGTTGTGAATATTAAAAGAATTTTGTGAGTGTAATCGTCGGAGAAAGGCCAGTTGTGATGGAAGAATTCGTAATCCATGAGCATGCTGATTAGAAAAACCGGCAATGTCAAAAAAAGTGCAAGATAAAAATCCCGCTTCAAAATTTCGTAATAAGTATCTTTTTCGGTCTGAGTAGAAAGGGTTTCTATTTGTGTGGTTTTGTTTGGAGTAACTATTTTGAGTTTGTAACCATATTCCTCAACAGCAGCGGCTATAGAATTAATGTCTGCATCGGTTTCTGTCTGGAAAGTTACGTTTTCGCTGGCAAGATTTACAGATACATTTTGTACTCCATCGAACTTACCTATGATTTTTTCCACACGGGTTACACAGCTTGCGCATGTCATTCCCTCGACCGGAAAAGTGTAGGATTTCATTTTGCTACTTCGAATCCGGCTTCTACAATTGCCGCTTCAATCTGAGTTTCATTTACTTTCGTCTCATCAAAAACTACTTTGGCGCTGCCAATTGTAACCTCGGCAGATTCAAGAGTAAGCTTTGATAATTCTTTTTTCACAGCCATCACACAATGGTTGCAATTCATACCATTTATTTTGATAGACTTTTCAATCATGTTAATTCCTTTTTCGTATTAAATAAGATTACAAAAAGATGAAACCGATTCACAAAGAGTTATTCTTTCGTGTTTTTTTTGTTAGTCTTTAGAGTAAAGAGGCTTTGGTTTTCATTGTCTGCATACTTGTTCAGAATATCGTCACCAAGAGTATTTAACTCGGCATTCTCAATATTCTTTTTAACCGGAGAGGATTTTGGTCGCTCCAGATTTTGTTCGGAAAGATTATTAACAACCTCAATTCTTTTTGGCTTCTGATATTGCGGCTTCGGCTCGACTTTTTTTGCAGCAACAGGCTGCGGGCGTTTGGGTGAATGATGTTGTTGTGCCTTTGGCTGAACAGGTGGAGTTAAAGGGAGTATTTCTTTAGTAATTCTTGTAATGCGTCTTATACTTTTACCTACAAAGCTTGGCTCTAAGTGACCTGAGGTATCCTTTGTGTAAACTTGTTCAGGTGTTCGCTTTTGACGTATCTTGAAAGCAATGTAGGAAATAAGTAAAGTGGCAACTGCAAGGATTGCTACAATAGTTAAAACGCGCTGTATAATCGGGACAAGTTCCATGGATTAAAAATAACGAATAGTATTTACTGTGACAAATGAGATTAGAAAAAGAAGAAGGGCAAAAGCCCTTCTTTAATTATGCTGTAAGAGTAATAAACTCAGAATCCGTCCGATCTGAATAGTAGTTAAGCAAGTTCAAATCGGGCAGTCTCTGATATGTTCTTTGTTCCGCTTGGCTGGGTACTGTCTTAGCAGTATGCAATTTAGTTGTGTCATTCATTATCACAATTCTATCTTCTCTTGTTAATCTTGTAGGTCTGGTTATAGAATTTCTTGTTTGGTTTTGTCTATAATCATCTATGCTGACCGGATTTGCAGACCGAGAATGAGAATATTCTCCTCTCACAGGATTCTGACGAACTAATCCAGGGTTTCCCTTTTTAATTATTATTGGTGCATGTTGAACTGGAATAGCAACCGGTCTAATTTGCACATTCTGATTTCCGACGTGAACTTTTAACTCACTGGCTTTTCTCAAATTGCTTTTTGCCTTAAATGAGATATATGAAAAAAGAATTACAAAAAGCAAAATAGACGAGAAGATGAGCAAGCTCGTATATATTATTGGTACTAATGTCATGGTTTTATTCCTTAACTTTACACTTAGAATAAGACAAAACGTGTACCAAAAGAAAATCTTCATTAATGACCTAAAAACGCGCTTTCTTATCTGCGCTTGTTACTCTATCTGTTTTATAATGAAACAGATATCTCCAATTGATAAAAGCTAAGTATTTTGGCTGTGGGCTGTTAATCAGTTTGTTTTTACCATACTTTTTGATAACTTTTGACCCGTTTTTGCTTGTAACTTCGCTAAAAATTTGAGGTTAGGGATGACTAAGGCTGATATTATCGACAGAATTGCCAATGGAACCGGTCTCACAAAGATTGATACTGAAGCAGTAGTCGATGGTTTTTTTAAGACAATTATTGATGCTCTTGCATCCGGTAATGGTATAGAGATTAGAGGATTCGGCAGTTTCCGTGTTAAAAAGAAAAACCCTCGAAACGCTCGCAATCCGCGTACCGGAGAAAAAGTTTTTGTTGGAGAGCATTTTGTTCCCGCTTTCAAATTTTCGAAGGATTTTAAAGGTGCCGTGGATTTAGGAATGAAAACCCAGAAGGATGTTGAATAAGAATGGATAATAGTGTTTTTTGCGTTAGATGTGGTGAAGAGTTTTCTCGTGATTTTGCTTACTGCCCAAGTTGCGGTTCCAAAAATGAAAAACATGTTTCTGCCGAACAAAAACCGAATTCAAAAGGTGTATCTGCAAAACAAAATGTATCAAAGAAAGCTAAGCATAAAAAGCATGAAGACACAGTTAATAGACCCAAGTCAATTTCAACTTCAAAGCTAATTTATTTTGGGTTGTTCTTATTGTTAATTGCTTCAGTAATATTAGTCTCGTCAGGAATCTTTGATTCGTCCGTTCCAGTGCAAGCCACAGCAGATGCTACGAACACAAACACAAATAATCCTCATGCTGGTGTGGATTTGAATCAACTTGAGCAGATTACAGAACTTCAAAAAACAGTTGATAGTAATCCGAGCAATCTTGACGCTCTATTAAATCTCGCGCACTTACTTAACGATTCCGGCTTCAAGGATAAGGCTGTTGAACGTTACGAACAATATTTGAAACAGAACCCGAAAGCCGCTGATGTATGGGTAGATATGGGTGTTTGTTATTTTGAATTGGGAAAAAATTCTGAGGCTATTTCTAAAATGGAAAAGGCTCTCACAATAGAACCAAAACATCAAATTGCACATTTAAATCTTGGAATAGTAAATCTATCATCCGGTAACAAAGAAAAAGCTCTAAGCTGGTGGAAGAAAGCGGTAGAAATAAATCCCGCTTCGGAAATTGGTAAGAGAGCACAAGAATTAATTAATCAACATTAAACGGAGGTTCCGTAATGCCTTGCGGAAGAAAAAGAAAACGCCATAAAATGGCAACTCACAAGCGCAAGAAACGCTTGAGAAAAAATCGTCATAAAAAGAAATTGAGATAGTTTTTCAATCTCATTAATACTTTAAGAAGCCACCTTAGCTCAGCTGGTAGAGCAGCTCATTCGTAATGAGCGGGTCGTAGGTTCGAGTCCTATAGGTGGCTCAGAAAGTATTAAAGCCCCTAAAATAGTTGCCCCAATTACTCTCCCTTTACCCAACCAAAATTAAATACACTATAACAATAAATCGTAATCCCTTTTTGATGACCAAAATGCTAACACAATAATAATTTTCTTTTTAATAATTTGAAGCGTATTGCAAACAAGTTAGCTATAGAAAGGTTTCGGATGCGTGAAAAATGTAATTGTGAGTTTGAGTGAATTGTTAATCACTCATTCTTAATTAGAACAAGTGCTCGCTTTATTAATTCAGCTTTATCATGTTCTTTTTCAAATCTTAAGGATTCTCTTTGCTTTTCAATTGACTTGATGAATTTTCGTTTCTTAGACCACAGGGTAAATCCAAAGTAAAATAAAATGATTGTTGAAGTAGTAACTATAAGTATAATGCTAAAAGGCAAAAGATAGTCCATTCGTAATAAATTCCTAAAATTTTTTGTACAACAGTTATATTTAGAACACACCGTTTGAAAAAGTAGTTCAATCGTGAAGTGATTAATTTAGCACATTGATGAAGTTCTCGAAGAATTCATTCAAGTACGCTAAAGCTGTTTTAGTCATCATCAAAATCTAATCTAAATAGACTCCTCTCTGTTTCATTCTGAAGTAGTGACTCATTTTAATTCTTCTTCTCAAAAAGAGATTTGCTCTCATTTTAAAAGTTCTCCGTTTAGTTCAAAAGCAAAGTTTTGAAATGGCATTCATATTGTCCCATAGGTCTATCAAAAAATCATTTTCGAGGTTACACAGTAAAATCAAATCAGTTAAAAATATAGTCAACACCTCTTCCTTTTAGATATCAAATTATAAGGGAAGGTAACTGTGGTAAGCTTCCACTCAAATGGAATTATTGCTTGTATCTCAGAGTGCAAAAACTTTTGGTGATGGAGTTAATAATTATTAATAACAAACAGGAGGTTAGATGAAAAAAGAACATCTAAGGATGCAAATGCTTCTTGCGGCGCTCTTTTTTGTATTGCTAAGCCCAATTCTGTATTCACAAACGTCAATTTTCACTTCTCAAGTACCGGCAAATTCCGGCAACGATAGTGACTATGAGCTTGGACTTAAGTTTAGTTCTACAACAACTGCCCGGATTAGTCATGTCAGGTTTTATAAAATGCCCGGTGAAAGCTCTTCCCATACAGCCACACTCTGGACAGGTGGTGGAGCTGTTATTGCCACAGCTTCATTTATTGGAGAAACGGCTTCCGGTTGGCAGTATGCATCGTTCGCTTCTCCAATTTTGATTTCAGCGAATACGACCTATGTTGTTTCTGTAAATGTTGCTTCCGTTTATGCGATTGAACAGCATCAGCTGGATAATCCAATAACAAATGGATTTTTGACAGCACTTGCCGGCGGTGGCGTATTCAATGAAACTGTTGGACTGTTTCCTACACAGTCATACAACAACTCTAATTATTTTGTTGATGTTGTAGCAAATGAACTCAATAGCATCTTCACAACTCAATTCCCAGTCGGACAGTTTAATGACGGTCCGTATGAAATGGGTGTGAAGTTTACCGCATCGCAAGCAGCCAAAGTTAAAATGTTCAGTTATTACAGAACTGCTGGTGAAACCGGTTCTCATACTGGAAACTTGTGGAGTTCAACCGGAACTTTATTAGCATCTGCTGCTTTTGTAAATGAAACTACATCAGACTGGCAGTATGCCGAATTATCTTCTAACGTTTATATCATTCCGGGAAATACTTATGTGGTTACTGTAAATTCAAACAGCGAGTACGGTGCCGGCGGTGCTCAGTCGTTAGGGTCATCAGTTACAAACGGAATATTAAGTACAGTGGCTGATAATAATAATGGTGTCTATGGAAGTCCGGGAGTGTTTCCAACTTCTTCATTCAACAACAATAATTATTTCAGAGATATTCTTGTTGAGCCGCTAACAACGCCAGCTATGCCTGCTTTAGTTTCTCCTGCTGATAATGCGGGAGGGACTTCAATTGAATTAGAACTCAACTGGTCTGCGGTTTCCGGCGCAACGTATTCTTTACAAGTTGCTACTGATATTGCGTTCAGTAATCTTATTGTTAATGCAACTGATCTAGCAACAAACTCTTACAATTTAACTAATCTTAGCAATGGTATAGCATATTATTGGAGAGTTAGTGCAGAACAAGAAATTCTTTCTAGCGGATTTTCAACACCATTCACATTTACAACAATCGCTTATTCTCAAGTATTACTTTCTTGGCCAATTGGCGGGGTAAGCATTTATATGTCTCCAGCTTCTTTTTCTTGGTATGTCCCTTCCGGCGGAACAGGATGGAAGTATGATCTTCTATATTCTACTGATGTAAATATGACCTCTCCAGCAGTAATTAGTAACATCAATTCAGTTCCATATAGTTTGAACGGACTATTACCTGGAACTACTTATTTCTGGAAAATCAGATTAAAGACTTCGAGCGGAGTTGTAGTTTCTTATTCTGATCAAGAAAGTTTTATTTCTTTTGGGCAAGCTTTTACTCCGGTTCTCTCTTCACCGATAAATGATGATACGATAAATACTCTTTCGCCAACATTATATTGGTATCTTAATGACGCAAGCACCGGCTTAACTTATGATCTTGAGATTAGACAAGGAACTCCGGCAGCACTAACCGGAACAGCAACTGTTACAAATATTTCCACTCAATATTATACTGTTGCTGGCTTGCAGCAAGGAACACAATATTCATGGCAAGTAAGATCAAAATCCGGTTCAAATTATTCTGCTTGGTCTGATGCCGAAACATTTAATACAGTTGCCACACCTGGACCGGTAGTTCCAATTCCATCATGGCCGGTTGGCAATGCAATTGTTTACACAACATCTCCTTCTCTAAACTGGTATTTAGGAACCGCAGGTACCGGATTAGTTTTTGAAGTTGAATATGTAGAAGGATTGGTAACAGCATTTACCGGAACTCCGAATATTCTAAATATTAATTCTCTTTCAACTAATCTTAGTAATTTAATTCCAGGCAGCAATTACAAATGGCGCGTCCGTTCTTTCGACGGCGCTACTTATTCAGCTTGGTCAACAACAGCTATATTCTCAATAATTGGATCTGTTTCAAATGCGCCGGTAATTCCATTTCCTTCTTGGCCTGTTGGCGGCGCTACCGTTTATTCTAATTCGGTTCAGCTTAATTGGTATCTCGGTGCTTCTGGTAATGGATTAACTTATGAAGTTGAATTGAGAACCGGCTCGTTGAATGGTACGCCTACAATACTTGGTATATCAGCCTTGAATACAACAGTCAACGCTTTAACTCCATCAACAACATATTTCTGGAGAGTTCGTTCGACCAATGGAATTACAACTTCCTGTTGGTCAGCAACAGAGAGTTTCCAAACAATTGGAACAACAGCGACTGTAACAGTTCCAGTGCTTTCCTGGCCGATTGGCGGCGCGACTGTTTATACAAATTCACCTATGCTATCGTGGTTCTTAAATTCATCTTCTGTTGGAATTACTTTTGAATTAAAGTACTCAACAAATTCCAACATGACAGGCGCAACAACAATTTCGAATCTTGCAACAAATCAAATTACATTGAGCGGTCTGAACTCCGGCACTACTTATTACTGGCAAGTTCGTTCATTCGATGGAACTGTGTACTCAGCATTTTCTGCGGCAGAAAGCTTTGTAACATTTGCAGGCAATAGCTTATTGGTTGTACCCGTTGCTGCAAGTCCTGCCGAAGGAATTTCGATTGAAAGTTCTTCAGCAATGCTTTCTTGGTTTCTACCAACAGCTGGAGAAGCGGCTAAGTATGAACTTCAGTATTCGAAAAATTCTGAAATGCAAAACGCAACGAATCTAGAAATGAATTCGAATAGAAAACTTATCAACGGATTAGAAAACGGTAAGACATATTATTGGAGAGTTCGCTCGATAAATGAAAATGGAGAAGCTTCAGCTTATTCAAGTATTGAGAAGTTCACTCCAACATCAAACATTACCGGAGTTGCCGAGCAAAAGGAAATTCCAACAGAATTTAAGTTGGAACAAAATTTCCCTAATCCATTCAACCCAACTACTACACTATCTTTTAGTATTCCTGTAGAAGGATTTTACAATCTGGACATTTTCAATATTCTTGGGGAGAAAGTTGCATCGCTGCAAAACGGTTTCTTAAACCCTGGCGTTTTCAAATCTACCTTTGACGCTAAGAATCTTTCCTCCGGCGTATATTTCTATAAACTTTACGGCAACAACGTAAACCTTGTCCGGAAGATGATGCTCATAAAATAATCTCACAATCAAAGCCCTTACTAAGTAGGGGCTTTTCTTTTTCCCTGCCAGACGCTTTTGCTCTTCACAACTCACTAATCAAGATCACAATTAATTCTTTTCTCAATTTCCGGGCAGATTTTGCTTGACAATTCCCTATAAAATCAATTAATTTGCAAATAGTGGTTAATAGTGTAAGATAGTGGGTAATAATGTTTATAGGAAGCTTTAAATACTCTGTAGATGCCAAAGGAAGAATCAGTATTCCGGCAAAATTTAAGAAGGTGATGAAGCCGGAAGCTAAAGACACTTTTGTGATGACACGAAGTACAGTTCAATGTATTGATGTCTATCCTTACAACTATTGGGAAGAAAAAATTAAACCACGTATTGATGCTCTGGATGATTTTAATATAGATGAAGCTGCTTTCAAAAGATTTTTATTCGAGCTTGCTTCGGATCAAGAATTGGATAAACAATCGCGTCTCTTCTTACCAAAGAGTTTGCTGGAGTTCGCGGGCATAGATAAAGAAGTTTTGATACTCGGGCAGAATAATAAAATTGAGTTTTGGAATCCGGAAATTTTCGAAACACAAAAGAGAGAATTTCCAAAACCATTTGCGGAATTAGCAAAGCAAGTAATGAATAGCCAAAAATGATACATACGCCGATATTGTTGAAGGAATGCGTTGATTTTCTCACCACAGAAGTTGACGGAACTTACTTCGATGCTACGGCGGGTTTTGGCGGGCACTCTACAGAAATACTTTATAGAATTAGTTCTAAAGGGCGACTAATTGCAACAGATAAAGACCAGTCTGCATTCGATTATTGTAAACAAAAGTTTGTTGATGACAAACGTTATTGCATTTACAATACGTCCTTTAAAAACATCGATACAATTTCCAAAATTGAGTTCATTGAAAAATTTGACGGCATCTTTGCAGACTTGGGAGTGTCCTCGTTTCAACTAGATAATGTTGAAGCGGGATTCACGTTCCGGGAGGATTCCTCCCTTGATCTGAGGATGAATAGACAAGACGGATTTACTGCTTCGGATTTCTTAAACGATTCCTCGGCAGAAGCAATAGCAAAAGTTTTATTTGAGTTTGGGGAAGAAAAGAATTCCCGCGCGATTGCAAGAAAGATTGTTGAGTTAAGGCTCAAAGAAAAAATCGCAAGAACATTCCAGTTAAGAAAAATAATAGAAGAAATTACACCGGAAAGATTTGTAACAAAAAGTTTGGCAAGAGTTTTTCAGGCTCTTAGAATTTATGTGAACGATGAATTGGGCGAGTTGAAAGAGTTTTTGGATAAGTCTGTTGAATTACTAAGCGAAAGCGGAAGAATAGCAGTTTTAACATTTCACTCCTTAGAAGATAGAATAGTGAAAGAAAAATTTAAGTATGAAAGTCTGAGTTGTGTTTGTCCACCCGGAACACCGATATGCATTTGTGGCAAACAGAAAAAGTTGAAGTTGATTACCTCAAAGCCGGTTGTTCCATCAGAAATTGAAATCGAAAATAATAGAAGAGCGCGAAGCGCAAAATTAAGAGTTGCAGAAAGAGTTTAGTATGAATTTTAGCAAGCTGACAAGTTTTATAATATTGGTTATAGCAGCAGCCTTAATTTTGTTTTCTTACGTGGTTCTACTTTCAGAAATAAAAAGAATGAATAGAGATAAGATTACTAAACAAGAAGCATTGAATGAAAGAATTAATCGCGTTGAGATGAAAATGGTTGATGTACAAAAGTTAATGTCGGAAGATAGAATAGTGAGATTTGCTCAAGATTCTCTCATGTTCATGCGCCCGGCAGATAATCTTGAAACAATAGCAATTTCAAAAGAGCAAGTAAATCAAATACTAAAAATGATAAACGAAAAGTATGATTAACTCACGAGCTTTAGTAATTACTGGCATTCTTTTGATTGTACTAATCATCTTGGTACTCAAGCTCTTTACAATTCAAGTTTCCAAACACGAATACTATACAAGAATTGCAGAAACACAGCAATACAAACCGCAAGCAGTTAAAGCCGAGCGCGGATTGATTAAAGACGTAAACGGAGAAGTACTAAGCTACACATTTAGCAATGTTTCCTTTTTTGTTGATAGAAGAATGTTGGATAATAAAAAGATAGATGCGATTGCTAAAGTGTTTTCTAAAGAAATGGGAAAAACGAAAAGTTTCTATGTCAACTTGATCAAATCAACCGGTAAAACAGTTTGTATAGAAAGTAAAGTACCGATGCAGCAGGCAAACAGATTAAAGAAATTTGTGATTGACGGACTAACATATCAAGAAGATTTTTCACGTGTTTATCCATACGGAAATTCAGCCTCTCATATTCTCGGTTACGTAGATAAAAAAAGTGGAACCGGAATTGAAGGCATAGAAAAAATTTACAATGATAAACTCACCGGTACAAACGGTTATTTTATTTATGAGAGAGATGTTTTAGGAAGAATTCTTTCTGTTAATGAAGATATGTCAACAGCTGCTATAGGTGGCAACACTATTAATCTAACTGTTAATAAAACGTATCAAAGGATTCTTGAAGAAGAATTAACTAATGGATTGCAAAAATTTGGCGGTGAATCTGCTGTCGGAATAATAATGAATCCAAACACCGGTGCAATTTTGGCTTTAGCAAACTTACCGGATTTTGACCCAGCTAATTATAATCTGGCTGAAGCTAACAGCAGAAGAAACAGAGCCATTACGGATACTTATGAACCCGGCTCAACAATGAAATCCATTACAATGTCTATTCTCTTTGATCAAAAATTGGTTGAAGAAGATGAAACAGTAGATACAGAGGAAGGAAGTTATAAATATAAAGGCGTTACTATTTACGACTCTCACAAAAGCGGAATACTTACTGTCCGTGGAGTCTTAGAGCAATCAAGCAACATTGGAATGGCAAAACTTTCTGAGCGTTTGGATGCAGAAATTTTCTACAAGTATCTTCGCGATTTTGGTTTCAGCAATAAAACGTCTTTCGATCTACCAAGCGAAGCAGAAGGACTACTCAAACTGCCTAAGAACTTTACCGGAATCACAAAAGCATTTATGTCTTACGGTTATGAATTGGCAGTAACACCACTTCAAATGATAGCGGCATATAGCGCAATTATAAACGGCGGAAATCTTTATCAGCCATACATAACTAAATCAATTACAGACCATAGCGGAAAAGTAATTGAAGAAAAGCAACCGGAGAAAATTAGAAGTGTGATTAGTCCGGCAACTTCAGCCAAAATGAAAGACTTGATGGTTGGTGTAGTTGAGCATGGCTCTGGTACCGCAGCAATGCTTCCGGATGTTTTAATTGGCGGTAAAACCGGAACATCACAAAGACTTGTTAATAATAGTTACTCAAGCTCAAGTCATAATTCATCTTTCATAGGTTTCTTTCCCGCAGATAATCCCGCCGTTGTTATTTATGTACTTGTTAATGCGCCAAGCAGAGGACAATATGGCGGTCTGGTAGCGGCACCAATATTTCATGATGTAGCAAAAAGAATGATTGAATCGGATGTGAATTTAGTTAAGGAAAAGAAAAAGATTCAGCGTGATAGCAAATTGATGGATCAGTTAATTTCAGATTTGAAGGCAGCACCAAAGAACAACAAACGTTCATATCTAAATGTCGCAGAAAAGAAAGAAACAATTTCGAATAGAAAATTTTACAGCAGTGATACAATGCCGAACCTTACAAACCGATCTATGCGTGATGCGATTGCTCAGTTGAATACAATGAAGATGCAGTGGAAAGTAAATGGAATTGGAAAAGTTGTTTGGCAGAGTATTGAACCGGGTTCTCAGTTAACACACGGAACAGTTTGCACTTTGAAGTGTGAGCCTGCAATCAAAAAAGTTAAACAGAGTACAGCAGAATGAAGTTAAACGAACTTCTAAATAGTGCAAAAGTGGTTCAAGTGGTTGGCAACGCTGAGCAGAAGGAAATTCTAAGCTTTTCAATTGATTCCAGAAACGCAGGCAAGAATTCTATCTTCTTTGCAATCGAAGGTTTCAAAACTGATGGACACAAGTTTGTACAAGATGTAATAAATCAAGGTGCTGATGCGGTTGTAGTTCAAAATGCAAACGCGGTTCCGGATCAAATATTTGCGCACGCCGGTTGTGTCAAAATTGTAGTTGAAGATACAAGAAAAGCTTTAGCCGAGTTCTCAAATATTTTTTACGGCGAGCCATCCAAAAAACTAAAGCTGATTGGAATTACCGGAACAAAAGGAAAATCAACAACAGCGTTTTATGTGAAGAATATTTTTGAGAATGCAGGATTCAAATGCGGATTGATTGGAACGATTGCAAATTACATTGGCGATAGAGAAGTAAAGACAATGCTTACTACGCCACAATCTCATGAAATAAATTTCTTACTTGCTGAAATGGTTAAAGAAGGTTGTACGCATTGTGTTATGGAAGTTTCATCTCACGCTTTGCGTTTGAATAGAGTTGATTACATGAATTTTGCGTCAGCGATTTTTACTAACATAACTTCTGACCACATGGATTATCACAAAACATTCGAGCACTATTTTGATTCAAAGAAAATCTTATTCGATATGATTTCTGCCGAAGGAAGTATTGCTTACAATGCTGATGATGAAAACGGAAAGAACATTGTAAAGCAATCCGCTGCTAAAAAAGTTTCTTACGGAACGAAAAGGAATTCGGATTTAAGAATTGAGAATGTAGAGTATAATCTTGATGGAACAAAGTTCGATTTGAATTGGCAAGGAAAAATTTATAAAGTCGAAACAAGTTTGGTTGGACATTTTAACGCATTAAATGCTGCTTCGGCTTTTGCTGTGGCTGTTGCCGATGGAATGAAACCGGAAACCGCAATCGAGGGAATAAAAACTACACCTCAAGTTCCTGGCAGGTTCGAAGTTGTTGGAAAGAAAAATAAAAAAGTGATTATTGATTACTCTCATACTTCTGATTCATTGAAGCAAGCGCTAATGGCTGTTAATCATATTGTTAATAACGAACGAAAAGTCTACACAGTTTTTGGATGCGGCGGTGACAGGGATAGAACAAAGCGCCCGGTAATGGGAGAAATTGCTTCTTCGATGAGTGAATGCGTTTATGTAACGTCGGACAATCCAAGAACAGAGGATCCATTTTTTATTATTGATGAAATTCTGAAAGGTATAAAAGCAAATAACTATAGAGTGATGGAGAATAGAGAAGATGCAATTAAAGCAGCGATTTTTGAAAGTGAAGATGATGCTGTAATACTTGTTGCCGGCAAAGGACATGAAAATTATCAAGAAGTAAATGGCGTGCGTAAGCACTTTTCTGATAAAGAAACAGCGGAAAAATATCTGAGCGAATGGGCAAACTAAAAATTACACTCGAAGATTTATTCAACTTGCCATCGGCAGTGATTTATAATCCCGATGGATTCAGGCCAATCTCCAAAGTTGAGATTGATTCCCGCAAGGTGAAAAAAGGATGTCTCTTCGTTGCAATTAAAGGTGAAAAGTTTGACGGACATGATTTTGTATTAACAGCAGTACAGAATGGCGCGCAAGCTGTTGTTGTTAATAAAAAGAAGATGAAGAAATTTGATTCGCTTGATATAACGCTTATTGCTGTTGACGATACAACAACAGCATTCGGCGATATTGCAAACATCTGGCGTAAAAAACTGAAAGCTAAAGTTGTCTCGATTACCGGAAGTAATGGCAAGACTACAACAAAAGAAATGGTTTCAACTTTGCTCGCTGAGAAGTACAACGTTGTGAAAACCTTAGCGAACAACAACAATCATATCGGTGTACCGCTCACAATTCTAAGTGCTGATGAAAAATGTGATGTTATTGTTCTGGAACAGGGAACAAATCATTTTGGAGAAATTGCTTACTCTTCAAAAATATCTCAACCCGATTTTGCGTTGATGACAAACATTGGCGATTCGCATTTGGAATTTCTGAAAAACCGTGAAGGTGTTTACAAAGAAAAATCTGCTTTGTTTACTGAAACTGAAAAAAACGGTGGAATAGTTTTAGTAAATGCGGATGATTCAATTATCAACGGCAATGCAAAAAATTTCAAAAACAAATTGAGTTTTGGTTTTAGCGGTAAAGCTGATGTCAACGGAAAAATTTTAGGTTACACCGATGATGGAAGAACAAAAGTCCAAATAACCTCCGGTAAAAATCAGTTTGAAGCAACTCTTCCGGTTTATGGCGAAGCAAACGCAAAGAATTTTTTAGCTGCCGCAACTGTTGCGCTCAAACTTGGTTTGACTAAAAAACAAATTCTTAATGGCGTAAAGAAATTCGCTCCGGTACATGGCAGAATAGAAGTGAAGAAGTTTAAGAATGCAGTAGTAATAGATGATACATATAACGCAAGTCCGGCTTCGGTTAAATCGGCTGTTGAAACGATGAACAAGATTAGGACTTACAAAAACAAAATTGTTGTACTCGGAGACATTTTTGAGCTTGGCAATCAATCAGTAAAAATTCATAAAGAATTAGAAAAGGTATTTAAGCCGGCAAAAAACTTGGTGGTGCTTACTGTCGGAACAATGATGCAGCATTTAGTTAAAGAGTTACGAAAGAAAAAAATAAGATCAATCCATTTCTTCTTGCGTGAAGCATTGTCTCTTTACCTGCAATACGAGGAGATTGAAAACGCTGTGATTCTCGTTAAAGGTTCGCGCGGAATGAAGATGGAAGAATTCGTAAACATTTTGGAAAAAAGGTTTGAATAATGTTCTACTATCTATTTGAGTATATCAACAGAGCATTCAACCCTCCGGGATTCGACATATTCCGGTTCTTAACTTTTCGTTCGGCTCTGGCTGCAATAACTGCGCTTTTGTTTTCCTTCATACTTGGACCCAAGATAATTGGAAGATTAAAAGAAAAGCAAGTTGATCAGCCGATTCGCGATGAAGGTCCAAAAACTCATAAGAAAAAAGCCGGTACACCAACAATGGGCGGCTTGATTATTCTTTTCTCAGTAATTGTTCCGGTGCTTCTATGGGCGGATATAAAAAGTGTTTTCATTCTACTCGTACTCTTCGCCACAATAGTACTTGGTATAGTTGGCTTTCTCGATGATTACTTAAAAGTAGTTAAGAAACTTCCTACAGGATTAATTGCGCGGTACAAATTGCTCGGACAAATATTTGTCGGTCTTGTTGTTGGCGCCGCGGTTTATTTCCTGCCGGAATTCTCTCAATACAATACTCAAACAACTTTGCCGTTTTTCAAAAATTTGAATTGGGATTTTGGTGTTCTCTTTATTCCTTGGGTTGTATTCATTATTACTGCAACATCTAACGCAGTGAACTTAACAGATGGATTAGATGGACTTGCAATAGGAACAGTTTTGATTGTGATGATTGCTCTTGCAATTATTTCTTATGTAACCGGTAACGTGATTTACTCTGATTATCTAAATATCATTTATATGCCCGGCAGTGGTGAGCTAACAGTTTTTATTGCTGCCCTAATCGGTGCGGGACTTGGGTTTCTCTGGTTTAATTTTTATCCGGCACAAGTTTTTATGGGAGACACCGGCTCACTTGCTCTCGGCGGCGCTTTCGGCGTGATGATGATTGTGATTAAGAAGGATTTACTTATTCCAATTCTTGGTGGAATATTTTTTATAGAAACAATTTCGGTAATAGTTCAGCGGCTGTATTTCAAATACACAAAGAAAAGAAATGGTGAAGGAAAGCGCATATTCAAAATGGCGCCAATCCATCATCACTTTGAACAGCTTGGCTGGGATGAACCGAAAATTGTAATAAGATTTTACATAGTAACAATAATTCTTGCAATAATTAGTCTTACTTCATTCAAGATACGGTAATGGAAATAAGCGGAAAAAAAATATCAATCATTGGCGCTGTAAGAAGCGGAATTGCAGCAGCACAGCTTGCTAAGCAGTTAGGCGCAGCTCCTTTTGTAAGCGATAGCAGTGCAAAAGATAAACTCAGCAAAGCTTCACAAGTTTTTGAATCTGAAAACATTGCTTACGAGTTTGAATCACATTCTGATAAAGTTTACGACTGTGATTTTATTGTTACAAGTCCGGGAGTCCCAACAGATTCTCCAGTGTTGTCTAAAGCAGTTCAAAAAGGAATTAAAATTTACAGCGAAGTAGAATTTGCTTCATGGTTTTGTAAAGGTTCGATTATCTCAATCACCGGAACGAATGGAAAAACAACAACAACAGCTTTGATGAATCACACTTTGAATGAATGCGGATTGAAATGTTACGCTGCTGGAAATATTGGCAATCCATTTTCCGAGATAGTACTTGGCGTAAACCAAGGCGAGTTTGTTGCTCTTGAAACTTCCAGTTTTCAGCTTGATTTCACAGAGAACTTCAAACCTCACTTTTCAATGATATTAAATATCACTCCGGATCATATGGATAGATATGAAAATGATTTTGGAAAATATGCTGCTTCTAAACTGAAAGTAGTTGCAAATCAAACCGAAGAAGATTTCTTTATCTATAACGCGGACGATGCAAACACATTTGAAACGATGAAAAACTCACGTGTGCAAAAACTTGGGTTCTCGGTTAAAAAAGAAATTCCGGTTGGTGCTTATCATAAAAATGGTGAAATGCACTTTGCTTGGTTTGGTAAAGTATCTAAAGTTTGCTCATCAAGTGACTTGTTCATAAAAGGTGAACACAACATTGCGAACGCACTTCCGGTTATGGCTATTGCAAAATTACTCAGCGTACCAAATCAAAAAATTCGGGAAGCATTTGCTTCCTTTAAGGGTGTTGAACATAGGATTGAATTTGTGCGCGAGCTAAATGGAGTTGAGTATTACAACGATTCAAAAGCAACAAATGTAGATTCCGTTGTGGTGGCTCTCAAAAGTTTTTCTAAGCCGATCTACTTAATTCTTGGCGGAAAGGATAAGGGAAATAATTACGACGACATTAAGGATTTGGTGAAAGAGCACGTAAAGAAAATTTATGCAATCGGAGTATCAGCCCAAAAAGTTGAAGATTATTTCGGTTCATTTATTTCAACTGAAAAAAAAGAAAGCATGGAAGCTTGTGTAGAAGCTGCCAGTAAAGAAGCGGAAGCAGGGTCAGTCCTTTTGCTTTCACCGGCATGTGCAAGTTTAGACATGTATGATAATTACGAACACAGAGGAAAAGTTTTCAAACAAGCGGTAGAAAATCTAAACTGATGAATACCTGGGTTAAAATATTAATCGTACTTGTTGTGGCTATGATTTCGCTTGGCGCTGTAATGGTTTTAACTGCAAGCGGGACCTACAGCATGATGAAGTTCAACTCAAATTTCCATTTGTTCCAATCTCATTTATGGAAGATTGTAGCCGCTGTAGTTGGAATGTATGCGTTCTCAAAAATTAAGTATGAAAATTACCGCAAGTATTCAAAGATTGCTCTCTTTGCAATCATAGCTGTTTTGATTTTTACTTTTTTGTTCGCGCCAAAAGTTAAAGGCGCACAACGTTGGATTAATCTCGGCTTCATTCAATTCCAGCCTTCGGAAGCGGCAAAAGTAATTTTGATTATGCATATCTCTCTAATGCTTGAAAAGATGGGAGACAAAATTAAAGATTTCAAAAACGGTTTTATGTTTCCGCTGATATGGGTTGGCGTAGTTAGTCTTCTTGTATTAATGCAGCCAAACGTAAGCACAAGCGTAATCATTGTTGTTACATCATTTGCTTTGATGTTTGTTGCCGGCGCAAGATGGAAACATGTTGTGGGCATTTTAGCCGGTGCCGGAATCGCGCTTGGCTCCGTTGCAATGATTCTAAAACACTCGCGTGAAAGAATAATGACATTTATAGACAGCTTGCTGAAAGGCGGGGACATCAACATACAAGTTAAGCAAGCAAAGATTGCGCTTGGCAGCGGCGGTTGGGTTGGTGTTGGTCCTGGACACAGCAGACAGAGCGATTTGTTTTTACCGGAATCTTACGGCGATTTTATTTTTTCAATTCTTGGTGAAGAATGGGGTTTCCTTGGAGCGGTTATAATTTTAGTTCTTTACTTCGCGTTGTTTTTAGTTTGTATGGTGATAGCAAAAAAATCTCAGGACAGATTTGGGCAATTGATGGTGCTTGGTTTGGGTTTCAACATAATTATTAGCGCATTCATTAATGCGGCAGTTGTAACCGGGCTACTGCCAACAACCGGAATAACGCTGCCCTTCATCAGCTTTGGCGGTACATCTATAATTCTTTTTGCGATCTCGGTTGGAATTATAATCAATGTAGGAAGGCAAACAGTTCGGACCAGTGAATTAAAAATTCAGCAAGTATGAAAATGAACAGAACTCCATATCGTTTCATTTTTGCCGGCGGCGGAACAGGCGGGCATCTTTATCCCGCGCTTGCAGTTGCGCAGCAAATTCGCGAAATGAAACCGGAAGCTGAAATTTTGTTTGTAGGAACAAAAAATAAAATTGAAGCCCGCGTTGTACCGGAACACGATTTCAATTTCAGAACAATTTGGATTAGCGGATTCGCGCGCAAGTTTAATTTGAATAACATTTTGTTCCCGGTAAAAATACTTGTGTCGGTGCTTCAATCACTCGGAATAAATTTTGGATTTAAGCCCCGTGTAGCAATTGGAAGTGGTGCTTATGTTTCCGGTCCGGTTGTATGGGCTGCATATTTGATTGGAGCAAAAGTAGTTTTGTTAGAACAAAACAGTTATCCGGGCTTAACAAACAGATTGCTGGAAAAGAAAGCAACAGAAATTCATATCACATTTGAAGAATCAAAAAAGTATTTCAGAGAACAAGCAAAGCTAAAAGTAACCGGAAACCCGATAAGAATTAGTTTGAAATTGACTGATAAAATTGAAGCGCTTAGCATTTTTGGACTGCATCCATCAAAGAAAACACTCTTGGTTATTGGCGGAAGCGGCGGTGCTAAATCTTTGAACCATGCGATTGCAAAAAACTTACAAAAATTTGAAGAGCTTGGAATACAAGTTTTATGGCAGACGGGAAAAGTTTATTATCAAGAATTTAGGCGTTACAACGAGAACGATGTGAAAGTGATGGAATATATTAGCGATATGAGCGCGGCTTACTCGGCTTGCGATTTAGTTCTTGCCCGTGCCGGTGCAACTACTATTGCGGAAGTTTCAATGCTAGGTCTTCCGGTAGTTTTTGTTCCATCGGCAAATGTTGCGGCAGATCATCAATTCAAAAATGCGAAAGCTTTAGTAGATGCAAACGCAGCTGAGCTAATTGCCGATAAAGAAGTGGAAGTCGAACTCTTTGATAAAATTTCAAAATTGATGTTTGATGAAGAACGCAAAAATGCTTTACGAAAAAATATAGTTGCGTTTGCTAAACCAAACGCCGCTTACGAAATAGCAAAACGTGCAATTGAATTAGCTGAGACACTTTGATGATGTTAAATACAAAAAGCATAATGATGGAAGTAGTTACAATTAACGGAAGAAGAGAATTAATTTTTACGCTCGGATGGCTTGTTAAAATTTATCTCTACTTGCTCGGAGGTTTTTCGGCTGTATCAATCTTACAATTAGAAAAATGTTGGTGATATAATTATGATGATGAAAACTGTAAAGAATATTCACTTTGTTGGCATCGGCGGAATTGGGATGAGCGGCATTGCTGAAATTTTATTAAGCCAAGGATTTACAATTACCGGCTCCGATCTTGCTAAGACAGAAGTGACGGAACGTTTGGAAAGTCTCGGAATAAAAGTTTACGAAGGACACTCACCGGAAAATTTGGTTGAAGCTGATGTAGTTGTTTTTTCTTCTGCTGTTAATTTGGAAAACCCGGAAGTGAAAGCGGCTATCGAAAGAAAAATCCCGGTGATTAAACGCGCTGAGATGTTAGCTGAATGTATGCGCATGAAATATGGAATTGGAATTGCCGGAACACACGGAAAGACAACTACTACATCAATGGTTGGATTGGTTCTAACTGAAGCGAATATTGATCCTACAATTATAGTTGGTGGAAAGCTTAGCAGTCTTGGTGGTACAAATGCCCGTTTAGGTAACAGCGAGTTTATTGTTGTTGAAGCAGACGAGTTTGACAGAACATTCTTGAAACTAACTCCAACAATTGCTGCTATTACAACTCTTGAAAAAGAACATTTAGATACCTACAAAGATTTGGACGACATCAAAGCGGCGTTTATCGAGTTTGCCAACAAAGTTCCTTTCTTCGGTTTTGTAGCTCTTTGTTTGGATGAACCGGCTTTGCAAGATGTTATTCCACAGATAACAAGAAAGATTATTACTTACGGTGTATCACCACAAGCAGATGTTCGCGCAACAAACATTACTCACTCGGAAAATCATTCGGAGTACACGGTAATTTATAAAGGTGAGGAGCTGGGTAGAATTAAATTGAACATTCCGGGATTGCACAACATTAAGAACTCACTTGTCGCGGTAACAATTGCAAAAGAAATGGGTGTTGATTTTGAGACTATCCAAAGTTCGCTCGGAAAGTTTGCCGGAGTTTACCGCCGCTTCGAAACAAAGTATGATAAAGAAGTTATGGTGATTGATGATTACGGACATCACCCGACAGAAATAAATGTAACGCTCGATGGAATCCGCCGAGGATGGAACAGAAGATTGGTTGCAATTTTTCAGCCTCACTTGTTCAGCCGCACCAAAGATTTCTATCTCGAGTTCGGCAGATCGTTCTTGAACTCGGATATTTTCATTTGTACAGATGTTTATCCGGCACGCGAAAAACCGGTTGAAGGAATTACCGGTGAATTAATTAGCGAGACAGCTAAAAAGTTTGGACACAAAAATGTTTTCTATGAACCGGACAAAACTAAAATTCCGGAGTTGTTGAAATCAATTTACCAGAAAGGAGATATAATCATAACTCTCGGCGCAGGCGATATCTGGAAGTTTGGAAATCAATTTGTTGAATTCTTAAAAGCAGAAAACAAATAATGAAGTTGCCAAAAAACATAATAGCCGCTTTACTTTTTGTGATTGCTATTGCAGCGCTTGCTTATATGTCTATTGGCGTTAAGACAGAATCGAATTACAAGGTTAAATACATTGCTCTTTCTGGCAATGTTCATTTATTAAAAGAAAGCTATTTGGAATATGCTAAACTGACAAACAGAAATGGTTATGCAGCGCTTACGGTTCAAATCATAAAAGATAGAATTGAAAAACATCCTTACGTAGCTTCTGCCGATGTTCGTTACGATGGAAACGGTAAAGTATCGGTTAGCATTACAGAAAAGAATTTTGAATCACTAATGTTTAATGGAGAAGAGCAATACTTAATCACAGATAAGCTTCAAGTGTTGCCGGTTTTAGAAAACTCGTTAAAAATTGATTATCCGGTTATTGCAAATGTTCAGATGGATAAATCTGTAAAGATGTTGTCGTCAATCAAAAAAAATTATGATGTACTGACTGCGGCGAAAATTATCGGCGCGGTGAAATTAGCAAATCCGGAAATGCATGATGCGCTTTCATCCATTAATATGCAGAACGGCGGCGAGATTAATATTTACTTCTCCACGTTTGATTACCCGGTAATGCTTGGCAGAGGAAACGAACTTAGAAAAGTTCTTTATTTCAGCAGTTTTTGGAATTACTTAAAAGGAAAAGAGTTGAACAATTATATGGAATATGCTGATTTGAGATTTGGCGGACACATTTTCCTTGGACTTTTAGAACACATTGAACAAAACCAAGTAGAGACGGATAAGAAATCATGAAGAAAAATATTATAGCAGGATTAGATTTAGGCACAACTAAAGTATGCGCGGTTATTGCAGAGCATGTGGATTCGAATATAAACATACTTGGCTTTGGAGTTGCACCATCGGAAGGATTAACAAGAGGCTTGGTAGCTAACATTGCAAAAACGGCAGAAGCAATTACAGAAGCAATGAACATTGCAAGCAACAGAGCCGGATTCACTGTAAAAGAATTGAATGTTGGCGTAGCCGGCGAACACATTACAAGTCTTCGTCATAGAAATTACGTAACTATAAATAATCCGGATCATGAAATTTCTCAATCGGATCTTGACCGTCTTAAACTGGATGTTCATACAATTCGTATTCCATCAGATAGAGAAATTCTTCACATAATTCCGGAAGAATATTTTGTTGATCATACCGGTGGAATTGACGATCCGATAGGAATGTGCGGCTCGAGATTGGAAGCAGTTAATCATGTTGTGCTTGCATCAATACCTGCACTTCAAAACATTAAAAAATCTGTTGAACGTGCCGGATATATTCCAAAAGAATTAGTTCTTCAGCCAATCGCATCAAGCCTTTCCGTTCTTGAAGAAAATGAAAAAGATCTTGGCGTTGTGTTGATTGATATTGGCGGCGGGACAACTGATGTAGCCGTTTTTCATAGAAAAGCAATTAAACATACAAAAGTAATTGGTGTCGCGGGCAATCAAGTTACTAATGATATCCGCGAAACTTTGGGCATTGTAACAACAGAAGCAGAAAAACTAAAACGCGAGCATGGTTATGCAACTGAGCACGCAATTGTTCGTGACGAAGATATCTATATCAAGGGCGTCGGAGCGAGAGGAAATGTGAAAATTCCGGTCTCTCTTCTTACTCAAATTATTAGCGTAAGAATGAAAGAACTCTTTACTCTGATTGATAATGATCTTCGTAATTCCGGTTTGAAAAGCAAAGTTAAAGCCGGAATTGTATTAACGGGAGGAGGTTCATTACTAACGGGCTGTGATGAGCTTGCATCAGAAATATTTGGGTTGCCGGCGCGCATTGGCGTTCCACTTGATCTCGGTTCCGGTTTATCGAAGGAAGTTGAGAGTCCGGAGTTTGCAACAGTTGCTGGATTAATAAGAGGAATTCCAGGTATGACAGCACAAGAAAGTTATACACGTGCGAGCCGCGAAGGAAAGTTCAAAGTAAACAATGTTTTCAAAAAGCTAACTGATTTCTTTGAGAACTTGTGATGAAAAAAGTTATGAAAGAAAAAATATTTTATAAAAACCACAACAAGGAGGAGTAATGTCCGACACTTATGAAAAACTGGAAAGAAAACCTCGGTTCTTTCAACTCGAAACAGCAAAACCGCTTTCGGCACAAATTAAAGTAGTTGGCGTTGGCGGCGGCGGCTGCAATGCAATTGACAGCATGATCAACCGCGGACTGCGCGGAGTTGAGTTCATCGCGATCAATACGGACGCGCAAGTATTGGAAGACAGTTACGCGTCGCAAAAAATTCAGATTGGCACAAATGTAACTCGCGGACTTGGCGCCGGTGCTGATCCCAACGTTGGAAGAAAAGCTGCCGAAGAAGACCGGGATAAAATTACCCGCGCTCTTGACGGTGCGGACATGGTTTTTGTAACTGCCGGTATGGGCGGCGGAACCGGAACCGGTGCGGCTCCTATTGTTGCATCAATTGCTAAGAGCATTGGGGCTTTAGTAATTGGTATTGCAACAAAGCCTTTTACCTGGGAAGGTAAAATCAGAATGAAAAATGCCGATGAAGGCATTAGTGAACTTAGACAATATGTTGACAGCTTAATCATTGTTCCCAACAGCAGAATTCTGGCTATCATTGAAGCTGCTACAGTCGCAAAAGCTGCATTCGATAAACCAAATGAAATTCTTTACGAAGCAACACGCGGCATTTCAGATATCATTACCATCAAGGGAATTATCAACGTGGACTTTGCAGACGTTCGCACAGTTATGAAAGAAAGCGGACAAGCATTAATGGGCTGCGGAATTGCCAGCGGCGATAACCGTTCTGTTGAAGCTGCGCAAAAAGCAATTTCTTCTCCGTTGCTTGAAGGAGTTTCAATAAAAGGTGCAAAGAACATTCTGCTGAATGTTAGCGGTCCGGCAAATATGACTATGCAAGAAATTGAAGAAGGCAACAACGTAATCTTTGAAGCAGCCGGTGAAGAAGCAAATGTAATCTTCGGCGCTGTAATTAAAGATGAAATGCAAGATTATGTTTCATACACAGTTATTGCTACCGGCTTTGATACAAGAACATTAAGCAAACCAATTAGTGACTTGAAGAAAGAAAAGCAAGAAACATCTAAGCCAAAAGAAAGAGAACGCGAAAGAGAGAGAATGGCTGTAAATATTGGTTTCTCTGCAAAACGAGGTTTCGAACTCAGCGATACTGAAAATTTAGATGTTCCAACTATCAAAAGAATGAAGAAGAGTCCGGATTTGTTTAACAATCTTTTTGATTTGGAAAGCGGCTTTAAAACAACCGAGCCAAAACCGGAAAGAAACGATTATTACAATGACGGCGAAGAAGATAGCTCATCGTTCTTAAGAAAAATTATGGATTAAATTAAGTAAAGGAAGAACAATGTCATTTCGAGCGGAGTCGAGAAATGATATTATGAATGATCTGAGAATTCTATATTAATAGATAGCAGTAAGGACAATTAAGTTTGCCCCCCAATGTAGTTGCCCTTAAAGGCTGCACGGTTTTCACCTTGTTGTGGTGATGTGGTAAATGAAAGCCGATGCAGCCTTTTTTATTTGCACTCTTTTAACTCCACTTTTTTGAACAGAAGTTTCCGTATTCCTAATCGTTTTGCTATTTTTTGCCCATCAAAATTGAAATTGAACAGTTATGAAAAAGTTTGCTTGTTTATTATTCGTGTTGATTTTCTCTGCAAAATCTTTTGCACAAGAAGGAGAAGATGTTGGTTGGGTCGCTCGTTTTGGTGCTGCTGCTGGTTTAGCTCCCGCTTTTGTTTTCCCGAATGTTGGTCCAATTAATGTTGAGCTGGCGAAAATTGGCATACCGCAGCTTTCAACAAATGGAATGTTTGTTTATGGCGCTGGCGGTTACGCATACATAATGATTGTTGATAATCTTCGTCTTGGCGGAATTGGACTAAGCGGTTCACAAAGTACTTCCAGAAAAGTTGGCTCAAGTCTTTTGTCTACAAATTATGATTTTGAAGTTAAACATAGCTACAGTTTTGGCGGACTTACAGTAGAGTACACATTACCTTTTATAAATAAAGTTGCTGTTTCTGTTGGCGCAGTTATAGGATTAGGAACTCAGTCGGTTGATCTTTATGAAAATTTTGGAAATTACGAATGGACTGAACTCTTCCCGCAACCGGTTTATAGTTCTAAGTCAAGTCATCCTGGTGTCCATTCAGAAATTAAAAATAACTTTATATCAATAACACCAACCTTAAACTTAGATGTTCCCATTAATAGATTTATTGCTCTTCGTGTTGGCGGTGGTTATGTGCTGCCAATTAGTGAAAGTTGGAGTATGAATAACGATCAGACAATTAATAATATTCCAAGCAATCTAAACGCTAAATCATTTTTTATCCAAACCGGAATCTATTTCGGGTTCTTTGCTTTCTAAAAATTATAAATAATAAATTATAAATGATAAATTTGGTTGTTGCTAATGGATACTGGTTTAGGAAAACGGTTATTTGATTTTGCAGTAAACATTATCAAGTTTTGTAGAAAGCTACCAAGTGGTAAGGAGTATCAAATAATTTCGAATCAACTTATAAAATCATCTACATCAAGCGGTGCAAATTACGAAGAAGCACAAGGTGCAATTTCAAAGCCGGATTTTTTCAACAAAATAAATATTTCGTTAAAAGAAATGCGGGAATCAAATTACTGGTTGCGAATACTCAAAGAAATAAACACTGAAGACGATGAAATAGTAAATTTGTTAAATGAATCTTTAGAGCTTAAGAAAATTTTAGGTTCAATAAGTTCAAAATCTTCAAAGCGTAATAATTAGTTTTAATTTGTTAATTAAGTTCCATTAATCAATAATAATTTATCCATTATAATTCTAAATTTATCATTATGAATATACTAGTCACTGGCGGTGCCGGATTTATCGGCAGCAACTTCATCAATTATATTTTGTCTGAAAGAGACGATGTGTTCATCGTTAATCTTGATAAACTAACTTATGCCGGAAATCTTGAAAACCTGAAGCCAAGTGAAGGAAAGAAAAATTACCAGTTTGTTCGCGGCGATATTACCAACAACGAACTCGTTGATTATCTCTTCAAAAAATATTCTATAAAAAATGTTATAAACTTTGCCGCAGAATCTCATGTGGACAGAAGCATTCTCGGTTCGGAAGTTTTTTACCGCACAAATGTTATTGGTACAAACGTTTTGCTGGAAGCCTCGCGCCGCTACAACATAGACAAGTTTTTACAAGTCTCAACCGATGAAGTTTACGGCAGCCTTGGCGCTACCGGACTTTTTACAGAGCAAACACCAATTACAACAAACAGTCCATACTCATCCAGTAAAGCTGCTGCCGATTTGATGGTGCAAGCTTTTCATCATACATATGGTTTGCCGGTGGTTATTACTCGCTGCTCAAACAATTATGGTCAGCTGCAATTCCCAGAGAAGCTGATCCCGCTAATGATTCTAAATTGCCTTAAGGACAAAAAACTTCCAGTTTATGGTGATGGTATGAATGTTCGTGATTGGATCTACGTAATTGATCACAACAAGGCAGTTGAGTTAGTCTTTGAAAAGGGAAGAGTGGGCGAAGTCTATAACATCGGAGCTTCGCGCGAAATGGCAAACATCCAGATTGTAAAACTTATTCTGAACAAGCTTGGCAAGACTGAGGACTTGATAGAGTACGTAAAAGACAGACCGGGACACGACAGACGTTATGCAATTGACTCAACAAAGATTCAGACAGAACTTGGCTGGAAACCTTCTTTCGAGTTTGAGCAAGCGATGGAATATACGATTGACTGGTATTTGGCTAACAAAACCTGGTGGGAGCGTATTATTTCCGGCGAGTATCAAAAATATTATGAAGTTCAGTATGGAAATCGTTAATTTTAACCGGTCAATGAAATAGGAGTATATCTCTGCCTCATTTTTACCATTCGTTTTACACGCTTTTATTTTAGAACAAATTAGAATAACTATGAAAAAACTACTTGTTTTTATTATGCTTTTTGTTGCTCAATTAGCATTTGCACAAGAAGAACAGAGCAGCAGCAAGCAAATGTCATTTTCCGCATTGCAGCCCATAACCGTTACAATTGGTGGAAATTTCATCGTTACCGGTTCATTCTCGTCATCAAAAAACCAGCGGCTGGATCACTTTGTTACTTCTGTTTTTGCTAAGGCGCAAGAAAATGTTATGCGCGGCTTAAACAAGCCGGAAACATTAAAATTGGTTATGAAGGAATTTGAAAAGTATGCTTTGCGGGATATTACATTGAAAAGAACCAATGGCGATATGCTGAAAATTGACTTGCTCAAATTCCGTGTAACCGGAGATTTTTCAAATAATCCTTATCTAATGCAAGATGATGTTATAATTTTTCCGGCGAGTGATGAAGAAAGAAACTTTATTGATATAAGCGGTGCTGTTAACAAACCAATCAAATTTCAGTTTGTTGAAGGAGATAAGCTTTCCGATGCAATTATGTTTGCGGGAGGAATAAATCCGGCGTTTGATAATGTTACGGAAGTTGAAATATCAAGAATAGCTGAAAGCGGAACTAAAGAAGAGATTGTTAAGATAGCTATAAGTCAGAATCCCTTGTTAAAACGTGGAGATAGAATCACTATCCTTTATAAAGAGAATTATAAAAAGTCGTACAAGATTTTGGTGATGGGTGAAGTTGAACGCCCGGGTTATGTGTATATCTTAAAGGACAATTCTACACTTAAAGAAGCAATTGCTAAAGCCGGTGGATTTACAAAACAAGCTGATTTAAAAAGAGCCGAGCTGATACGTGCGACAGATAATTCTCAGACTCTAAAGTTGAAAGCAATAAGAGATCATTACGAAAGAGATACCACCGGAACAACTTTGCCGGTCATTCAATCTCGCATAGAAGAAATACTGACAGAAGAAAACAGAATGTCCCGTGCGAGCAACATAACAAGAGAAGAATTTGAAGCTACGTTTGCACCAGATCTATACCTAAAGATGAGTGATACAAAAGATATTATTGACTTCGCCCAAATCTTTTCAGATTCATCATTGGTGGGTAACACAACCGTACATGAGGGAGACGTAATTGTAGTTCCAATATTTCAAAATACTGTTTATGTTTTTGGGCAAGTAATTAATCCCGGTTTTTATCAATTGGAAAAGAACAAAGACTGGAAATACTACATTAACAAAGCTGGTGGTTACACTGAGCGCGCAAAAGATGAAGATGAAGTGCGTGTAATTAAGGGTGATTCACGTTCGTGGCTGGAAGTAGGTGGTAAATATCAAATTGAATCGGGTGATATGATATACGTACCAAAAGCACTACCGAGAGACTTTGCATATTATATACAGCAACTTGGTTCAATTTCCAGCATAGTTTCAACAATTGTCACAATAACATTCATCATTATTCAATCAACAAAGTAGAAGTATAATTATGGAATTGAAAGAAAACGCAAAGAAGGAAGCAGTTGGTAATAGCTTATTAGACTTTATTTCCGTACTTGTAAAGTATAGATGGTTTGTTATTTGGTTTGTTTTCTTTGGAACTGTGGGAACGACTGTTTATGCATTGCTTTCACCCAAATGGTATAGCTCTACTGCATCAGTTTTTATTGCTGAAAAGACCGATGTGCTTTCTGCTATTTCCGGTTTATCAAGTTTGGCAAAAGGTGTTGGTGCGGCAAAAGGATTAGCGGCTTTAACTGGCGGAAATGATGAGGCTGATAAGTTCAAAGCGATTCTTAAAAGCGGTACCGTAACTCTTGATGTCGTTAAGAAATTCAATCTGCGCAAAGAATATGATTACGAAGATGACTATATGTACAAAGTGCTGAAAGAGTGGGAGTCGAACCTTGAAATTGAAATGCAAGAGGAAGGAAACCTAACAATTACTGTATATAGCAAAGAGCCGCAGAAAGCTGCTGATATGGCAAATTATCTTGTGGCAAAGTTGAATGAAGTAAATACGAGACTGGGTGTTACAAACGCAAAAGCGAACAGAACGTTTGTAGAAAAAAGATATAACCAGAGTATAGAAGATATAACAAGTTTGGAAACAGCAATGAAAAATTTCCAACAAAAGCATGGTGTAATTGCTGTTCCTGAGCAGATTGAAGCAACAGTCAAATCAATGTCTAGTATTTATGTTGATCTTTACAAGAAAGAAGTTGAGTACAATGTAGTGAAGCAAACTTATGGTGATGAACATCCAATGGTTTCTAATACAAAGATTGAAATGAATGAGCTTAGGAAGAAAATTGAACTGCTTAATTCCGGCAAAGATGCTTCTATGCAAGATGTAAAACTTTTAATTCCATTTAAGGAAGCCCCTGCACTCGGAAATGAATACTTAAAAATTTATCGCAACTTAGAAATTCAGTACAAAATATTAGAATTCATCCAACCTTTATATGAACAAGCTAAAGTAGAAGAAGCGCGAAACACGCCGAGCGTTTTAGTTTTGGATTATGCTGGTCCGGCAGAAAGAAAGTCGAAACCAAAGTATTCACTCTACTTACTGCTTGGTTTTGTCGTTTCAATGCTGTTTTCTCTCTTAATTGTAACAATAATGGAAGGTGTACACAGATTAAAACTCTCTGATCCGGAGCGTTTCGAAAAAGTAGCTGGAACAATACGTTCTGATTTGAGCAAATTTGGTTTCTCAAGAAAGAAATAAAAACCACATGAGAAACTGATGCAGATATGGAAGAACTCATTTTTTGTTTTTCTTTCACTGGCAATTAGAGCAATTACCAATTTCTTAATTGGTGTTGGAGTTTTTCGTTTCTACGGAATTGAAGCATTCGGGCAGTTTTCAATTGCTTTTAATGTTGCTAACATGTGCTTAATAATTGCCGATTTTGGCTTTGATGTATTGCTCACAACCGAAATTGCGAATAATCGAGAACGTGCAGGAGAAATTGCGCGTAAATACTTTTCAATAAAACTAATCCTTGCTACTGCCGCTTCAATCGTAATGTTATCTGTTCTTGCTTTCCTACCATTAAGTTCAACAAGCAAATCATTAATCCTTGTTTTAGTAGCTTACATAGTATTTACCACACTTTCAAATTTTTTCTTCGCATTTTTTAGAGGTTTTGAAAAGTTTGAATACGAAACTAGGATTTCCTTCGTTACTAATCTTGTTTTGTTAGTGTCTTTGGCATTGTTCGGCGTGCTAAAGTTAAATCTCATTTTCTTAATGATTGTGTTTGTAGCAGTAAGACTCATCGGAATCCTTCTATCAATCCCGGTTTCATCCAGACTAGCCGGAGGAAAAATATTTAAGAGTGATTTGAGCGAGTTAGCGCCTTTAATAAAGAAAGTGTTTGTTTTTGGGCTGAGCTTTCTATTTGGTAATTTATTTTTCCAACTTGATACGTTGCTTATTGGAGTTTGGCTTGGAGATGTATCTGCCGGAATCTATCGTTCAGCATTTTACATTATGGTTATGATGCTTATGATTCCAGACATAGCGATTAGTTCATCTCTACCAAAGCTTTCCCGAGCATTTATTGATAACAAAACGAAATGGGAATATTTCAGCCGTATCATCTATAAGTTCCTTTTTATTCTTGCTTTGCCAGTCTGCATGATAACATATTTTTATCCGCAGCTAATTCTTACAATAATTTATGGTAAAATTGAATCTTACGACGCAGTAGCTATTCTAAGGATATTTTCAATCGTTCTTCTAATCCGCTTTGTCGTAGAACCGTTTGGTTTGATGCTTACTACATCGAACCGACAAGTAATTAGAATGTTTATTGTCGCGTCAGCAACTATCCTCAGCTTCGTTTTGAATTATCTTTTCATTCTTAAGTACGGATTGCTTGCTGTTGCATATATTTCTTTGGTAGTGAATGTATTTGTTGGGGCAGCATACATCATGTTCAACGCAAAATATTTTTTGAAATGGTTGTTTGAATATAGAAATATTGGAATAATTAGTTATGCCTCTTTTCTCTCTGTCCTGTTGTATATAACAGTATCTAGCTATTTAGTACTAGTATTAAGCATCGTGTCGTTTCCAATCTTTATCTATTTCATCGGTTTTGCGAAAATGGAACGGAACGAAATTATCTCAAGTCTTCCGCTAATAGATAAATCCCGGATAGCGCGATGAGCCTAGTTTCTGGAATATCGTTTTTAATTGCATTAGGAATCTTGATCTCTTGGTTCAGAGGCAATACCGATTTACTTTCACCTGGAAAAGTTTTTGCATTCGTTTGGGCATTTGCTATCGGACTTACAGATTTCAAATTCAGCGGTTTACAACATCAATGGTCTCTAGAAGTTTGGATGCATATTATTATTGGTCCTTTGGCCTTAATAATTGGTACCACTCTAATTTATACATTTAATCTTAATAGAGAAGTATGGACAAATAATTTGCTTCGTTCAGAACGAAAAATCTATGGAGTTGATAATGAGCGATTGTATAGGGCAATATCTGTTTTATTCTTCCTTTTTCTTTTTGCATATATAGCAATTGTTATAAAAGCTGGAACAATCCCCATTCTTAGTTCTCAACCAAGTAAAGTACGCGCTAACTTTAATATGTTTGGTATAGGACTGTTTATTCATAATGTAGTTCTAATAGTATTTTTCACTTTCATTTATTTCATCTATGAAAAGGAAAATAAATTAAAGAGAAGAATATTAGCTGGATACGCAATTGCATCATTTTTATTATATGCGGTTACCCTGCAGCGATATCAACTGTTCCTTACAATTGTTATGGTTTTTATCCTACTGTACTACACAACCTTTCGCATCAAAACTAGAACAGTATTTATTGTTTTATCTGTAATAATAATATTCTTCCTAATTGTATCTTCAGTACGTGCTGGTGAACTTGTAATATTTGTTTTATATAAATTCTCGAAAATGAAATTCTCTCCTCAGTATGCAATCTTTACCGAACCATACATGTATGTGGCAATGAATCTTGAGAATTACGCTCGCACAATCGAAAAGCTCGAGAATTTTACTTATGGCTTCTATACTTTCGATTTTCTTTCTGCCATTTCAGGACTTAAGCATTGGCTTATCGATTACTTTGCTTTGGAAGAAACTCCATTTCTAATCAGTGATTATAACACATATTCCGCTTTTATGACTTTTTACAGAGATTTTGGATTACTTGGAATATTTTTTATACCATTGTTAGGCGGTTTATCAATTGGTTCGCTTTATTATTCATTCAAAGCACAGCCGTCTCTAATGAAACTTACTTTTTACGGGTTCTTTTTGTTCGGACTAATATTTTCTTTTTTCAACAGTCCATTTGGTTTTCTTTGGTACATTTATAACTTAACTGCAATATTTCTAGCATTTAAATACATAAATACACCATCAAGTAAAACATGATAAAAATATTTACTAATTCTCTTGGCGATGAAGAACTAAAAGCGGTTGAAGAAACTTTCAAATCGCAGTGGATTGGACTAGGCCCCAAGACCAAAGAATTTGAGGAAGCGCTTAAGAAAAGAATTGGCGCGAACAATTGCTTGATGGTAAATTGTTGTTCTGCCGCTAATTTAATTGCTTTGAAAGCACTCGGCATTGGTCCAGGCGATGAAGTAATTGTCTCCACAATTAATTTTGTTGCCAGCGCAAGCACTGTTCTGGAAGTTGGGGCAACCCCTGTCTTTGCAGATGTTGATTCAGTTTATTTTAACATTCTCCCAAGTGAAATAAAGCGATTGAGAAATGCTAAAACAAAAGCTGTGATACTTCTTCATTATGGAGGTCATCCTTGCGATATGGATAAACTTTATGAAGAGTGTAATGGACTTTTCATAATTGAAGATAGCGCGAATTCGATAGTTTCAAAATATAAAGGCAAACATTGCGGAACGCTAGGTGACGCCGGTTTCTTCAGTTTTGACGCAATGAAAATATTATCTACCGGTGACGGCGGAGCGTTAGTACTAAAATCTGAAGAAGCAGCGGATCGTGCTTTTGCATTTCGCTATTTAGGGTTTGATCTAAAGGAATCAACAGGAGTTGATAGACTCAAAGTTAAAAAGAATCGCTGGTGGGAATTTGAGCTTCTTACCATTTCAAACCGATATTTGATGAACGATATAACAGCGTCAATCGGTCTTGTTCAGCTGAAAAAGCTTGATTCTTTTATTCAACGCAGAAAAGAAATTTGGAATATCTATCAGAAAGAACTAGTGGGAATATCTTCATTAATTCTTCCACCAGAACCATTGGATGGAAGTGAAAGTTCTTACTATCTGTATTGGTTAAGGATTACAAGCGGTAAGCGCGATGAATTAGCAATGTATTTAGTAGATAATGGAGTTTATTGTACGTTCCGGTATTATCCGCTGCATCTTGTGAAACTATACGGTTCAAAAAATACTTTGGAGAATGCAGAAGATATTTCCGAAACGGCACTCAATATTCCACTTACTCAAAATTTAACCGATACTGAAATAGAGAAAATAATCTATCATGTTAAAAAGTTTTTCAGTTAGAATGAATTTCATAATACCTCTCAAACATTTCGCCCGATAGAATGATTCCACAACTCGATATAGTAATTGTAAATTGGAATGCCGGAGACTATCTACGTGATTGTATCCGTTCAATGAAAGAAGCGCTCACGGATTCATTCGAGTTAAAAAACATAGTTGTTGTTGATAATGCTTCAAGTGACAATTCATTAGATACAATTGAAAAAATAGATCCGCGAGTGAAAGTAATCCGGAACGATTCTAATGTTGGATTTGGCAAAGCATGCAATAAAGGTGTTTGGTCATGCAACTCAGAATTTATTTTGATTCTAAATCCAGATACAAGACTGTTCAGCAATTCGATCGACCCGGTGATGCAGTTCTTGTTAAATGAGGTGAACAAAGAAATTGGAATGGTTGGAGTGCAAATAATTGATGAAGATGGAAATATCAGCAGAAATTGTGCACGGTTTCCAACTCCAATTGGTATAATTTACAGATCATTTGGGTTGGATAGATTATTCCCAAAAGTATTCAAGACACACTTCATGGTTGAATGGGATCATAAAGACAGTAGAATTGTTGATCAAATTATGGGCTCGTTCATCATTCTAAGAAGAGATTTGTATGAAAAACTAAAAGGTTACGATGATGACTTTTTTGTTTACTACGAAGATCTGGATTTAGCTTACCGTGGATATAAACTTGGTTACAAAAATTATTATCTTGCAGATGCTCAAGTCTATCACAAAGGCGGCGGTACTTCAGAAAATGTTAAAGCTGCAAGACTTGCATACATTTTACATAGTAAACTGATTTATTCCCGAAAGCATTTTGGTAAGCTGTCCTTTTATTTGATCTTATTAACAACACTTGTTTTTGAGCCAATAGTTAGAGTACTCCATTCACTATTTGGCAGTTCGATAAGTCAAACAAAAGAAGTTTTCCTTGCTTACAAGCAACTTTATTCTAAATTTATTTTCCCAAAAAAATCTAGATGAAAGTCCTCGTCTTAACACGTTACAGCCGGCTGGGTGCAAGCAGTAGATATAGAATGTTTCAGTATTTACCGCTGCTTAAGAAAAATTGTTGGCAAATTGAAGTTCACTGTTTACTTGGCGATAACTACATAAACGCACTCTACGGAAAGACTTCTTTTCCATATTTAGAATTGATCAAATCATATTTGGAAAGAATTTGGCTACTGCTTAGAAAAGAAAAGTACGATCTAATTTGGCTTCAGCAAGAAGCATTGCCCTGGATTCCATCATTTGTAGAGAAATTTCTGTTGAGTGGGAAAATCCCAATTGTAGTAGATTATGACGACGCGTTTTTCCATAGATATGATCAACATAAAAATCTATTTATTAAATTTTTCTTGAGGAAGAAAATTAACCGAATAATGGAAATCTCTAGCGCGGTAGTTGTGTGCAATAATTATTTAGCACAGCGTGCTAAGGACAGTAAAGCAAAAAGTGTTGAACTGCTTCCAACTGTGGTTGACCTAGATTTGTATAAGATAAAGACCCCGAACGCTAAAGAAATTTTTACAATTGGCTGGGTTGGTTCTCCTCACACAGCAAAGTACCTAGATGCAATTAAGCCGATCTTGACTGAACTTATTAAGGATGAAAATGTAAAAGTGTCTATTCTAGGAAGCGGAAAATATGATTTGCCAGGAGCGCAATTCATTGATTGGAATGAAGAAACCGAAATAGAAAATATTCGTACTTTTGATGTAGGAATAATGCCGCTAGATAATACATCTTGGGAACGAGGAAAGTGTGGCTTCAAGTTGATTCAATATATGGCTTGCGGAATTCCGGTTATTGCTTCGCCGATTGAGATTAATGCAAAAATTGTTAATCACCGAGTAAATGGTTTTCTTGCAGAAACTCCTGACGGATGGAAGGAATATTTTAAGTTGTTGAAAGACAATGTTAAGCTAAGAGAAGAAATGGGTTTGCAAGGTAGAAAAACTGTAGAGGCGAGTTATACTCTTGAAGTTAACACTCCTAAATTGATAAATATTTTGAAGAGCGTTTTAAGGTAGAATGGCGGAATCAAAAAAAATAAAAGTACTTAACATTATTACTTTGTTTAGTGTAGGCGGTGCAACAGAAACAGTTGTTTCAATGGCTGAAGGCTTGAACAAGAAAGGCTACGATGTACATATTGCAACTGGGCCCAATATTCCTACCGAAGGAAGCATGTACGAAACAGCAAACCGGCTCAACATTCCAGTTTACACATTCGAAAACCTAAAACGTGCGATCAATCTTATAGATGATGTCAGAATTATTTTAGAGCTTGCTCGTTTCATCAGAAAGAATAATTATGATATTGTTCACACTCATAGTTCAAAAGCCGGTGTTGTTGGAAGATTAGCTGCTTGGCTTGCCGGTACTAAAGTCCGTCTTCACACCATTCACGGATTACCATTTCACCGATATGAATCTTGGTTTGTCCGCAACTCGTTTAAGCTGATTGAAAAATTTGCTGCTTTAACTTGCACAAAGCTAGTGGCGGTTACACATACTATAGTTGACGTTATGGTAAAAAATAATTTAGCACCAAGGGAAAAGTTTGCTGTAATAAGAAGCGGATTTAATATTGATGAGTATATAAATTTTAATCAAGATGTTTCTGCACTACGCAAAAAATATAGCTTAAAAGACGACGAGGTAGTAATTGGAAAGGTTTCCCGCTTCTCAATACTTAAAGGGCACAAGTATTTAGTAAATGCTTTTTGTGAGATCAGTAAGAAGAATCCCAAAACAAAACTTTTATTGATCGGTAATGGCGAAATCGAAAACTCTTTGCGTGAAATGGTTAAACAAATGAATTTAACCGACCGCGTAATATTCACCGGGCTAATTCAGCCGGAAGAAATTCCTTCCGCAATAGCTGTAGTCGATATTCTTGTTCACACATCGCTTCTTGAAGGCTTAGCAAGAGTTTTACCGCAAGCTATAATGATGGAAAAGCCTGTCATTTCATTTGATCTTGACGGTGCTCATGAAGTAATTAAAGATGGTGTAAATGGCTATTTGATCGAACCGGAAAATGATGCAATGCTTTCAGACAGGATTCTTGATCTCGCTACCAATCTGGAAAAGGCGAAAGAATTTGGCAGAATTGGCAAAAAGAATCTTAGTGATGAATTTAGCACGCAGAAAATGGTGAACCAGATTCACGAACTATATACCTCTCTTCTTCAATCAACAAATTAGTTTTAAAAAGTAGGAACTAGAAAAAATCGAAAAAGTAACCAAAAACGTTTTTTCGCTTTCATTTGGACAAGCCGCCGCATTTATAACCAACATGATTGCGATTGTAATTGTTGTCCGCTTTCTTGGCGTTGATAACTACGGACGCTTCAGCAGTTTACTCGCCGTTGTAGGCATCCTTTCAAGAATTGTTGATTTTGGTATTGAGCCGATTGTTTTCAGAGAGTTTTCAAAAGATAGAGACAATTATCACATTTTTAGTGCCGGACTAAATCTTCGTTTTGTTCTCTACATAATTCTGGTTATTGGTTTCAATCTAGTTGCTCCGTTTATCGCATTCACAACACGCGAAATACTTCTTACCAATATTTTATTTACTACAATTATTTTCTCTGCAAAGATGGTAATCGTACGCGAATCTATGGCTACTCCTTTCAAAGTAAGTATGAAAATGCACTACCCGATGTTACTTGCCATATTTGATAACATAGTTTTACTGTTCTTAATCTTGTTCATACCAATAATGAAAGACCCGGTCTTATACTTTGTTATTGTTTACACAGCGTCAAACATTCCCGGCTTTATACTGTCTTTTTACTATTTAAGAAAAAAGTTTGGTTACAAATATGAGTTCACGCTTGAAAAAGGAATGTGGCTGTTAAAAGAATCTCTGCCGCTGTTTGGTTTTGTGGTTCTTACAAACATTTTTTTGCAGATAGATGTTGTTATACTCGATTCATTCAAAGGTCACTATGATGTTGGAATTTATTCTGCGGGCGCACGTTTAACAATGCCGCTAAGTATCATTCCTGGGGCAATTGTTACAACAGTCTTCCCAATACTGGTTAAACGTCTTAAAGAAAAAGAGAATACCGAGTTTATTAACAACATGGTAATCAAGCTCCTTTATTTCATTTCATTTGTAATAGCTTCTGTTTTCACCTTTGAATCCGGTTCTTTGGTAACAATTATTTTCGGAAATCAATTCTCAGCCACTGCTTATTCTGCCTCAATACTTTACTGGTGCCAAATATTTATTTTCTTTGCGTTCTATTCTCTTTCGGTTTTAATAGCTGATAATAAACAGCATTATAATTTTTTGTATGCGGGTGTTCAAGCCGGTGTAAATGTTTTATTCTGCTTTATTCTTATTCCTCAATACTCATTTGTAGGAGCTTCAATAGCAAAACTGATCGCCAGCTTCGTCTCATTCATTTTTATTTTGTTTGCGCTGAACAAATTTGGATTCCGTCCATCAATTGGCAGATACAGAATTTTGCTCTGGTCGGTAATTTTAGCAGCAGTACTCTGGGTAACTTCTTTGCTTCCTGTAATTCCTTATCTATTCGTTTCAGCCATTGCTGTTGCGACAGTTACTTTTGCTACTAAACTTTTCAGTAATGAAGAAATGCTTACCTTTTTTAGATTAGCAAACAGAGAAGAATTAGGAAGAAAACTTCTTACAAAATTGTCTTTGATGAATTAGCTTATTCAGTGGGGCGAATTTTCATAAAACCAAATTCAACCGCTGCTTCACAAAATTTTTCGAAATTTGAATCATCGCATTCTTTGTCCGCATCAAGCGGCTCAAGCTGATAAAACCAAGCTCCGCGCATACATAGCTCTTTTGCGGCTTTGAATAATGTTCTATAATGATCGGCGTCTTCAAGCGAACTTATCCAAACCATAGAAAATTTGCTGCCTAGAAGACTTTGCCATTCCTTCCATGATTTTTGCTGATCTAAACCTAGATTTTCTTTCGAACCATAACCGCTATACATAATTTCGTCAACCAGAAAATCCACTTGCTTGGCTCTATATTCATTTATCTCGCTCATTACAAATTGCGCGTGGGGATAGTAGCCTTCCTCAGAAAGTACCTTTAGCAGCCATAGAAAATCGGGTAAAGATTGTTTTCTACTAATCGGCTCATCAAAATAGTAAGCACCAATTTTACCACACTCTTTCAGATTATTTACTGTTTTCTCTCTATTAGTTTGTAAATCCGGCAAATAGATTTGCAGACTAATGTTAGCCGATTCAAACCCGGCTTTGTTCGCCATTTCAACTTCTTTCTTTCCATAGATAGCAGCTATAAGAAGGTTTTCAAATCCCCAGCGGTTTTTAAGTTCTGCTAATTTGGCTGTGTTAGTGAATCTATTGTTGTGTGGCCAGATACCAATAATCTTGCCTTCTACGGGTTCATACTTTTTGTTTTGCGCCTCAGTGTGAGTAGAAATAAGAAGTAAACAAAGAACCAGTAAAATGAATTTGATTTTGGGCATGTTTAGCTCGTAAGTGGTAATGACTTTAGTAATTTCAGCGGGCAATTATAGACAATAGTTATTTCAACCCAAATTTTCTTTAGAAAATTTGCGCTCTGCGCCGCAAAAGTTTCTTTTTGAAAGCAAATATATCAATTACTATGTTGATGTTTCGAAATAAACTTTAGCGGGGTAACCCCGCAGTAAAACGTTTAGAATATAACGTTTTACATGCGGCCTACGGCAAAAAATTCATTATGATGAATTTTTTGGGTTCAATAAAAACTATATTTGTGAAGAAAAACTCAAGGAACAGATGCCGGAAGTCTCAATAATTATTGTCAATTACAACGGCTTTGATTTGCTGGAAAACTGCCTCTCCACTTTGCAAAGTTTCACCAAAGCCTCATACGAAGTCATAATTGTTGATAATGGTTCCACTGTTGGAGATGTTGATGAAGTTGCGTTAAAATTTCCAGACGTCAGAACTATAAAGCTTGGAAAGAACCTTGGTTACGCGGCTGCTAATAATATCGGACTGAAAGAAGCTACCGGCAAATATTTACTGCTTCTCAATAACGATATTGTCTTTGTAGAAGATGTAATTTCTGCTACAGTTGAGTTTTCTAAATTGGTAAACGATGAAGCAATTATCGGCTGCAAACTTTTGAATGAGGATGGCTCGCATCAAGTTTCCGTAATAGATTATGATACTATTTCGAACTTGTTTGGCGAGAATTATTTCCTCTATAAATTATTTCCGAAGAGCAAGTTGTTAAGCAAATGGCATCTAAATTATAGTTTGAGTGGAAAGCCTGAAGATGTAGAAGTAGTAAAGGGCGCTTACTTTTTCATTCCAAGAAAGGTTTATGAGCGGGTTGGATTCTTGGATGAACGCTTCTTTTTTTATTATGAAGAAACTGAATATTGTTACCGTCACAAAAAACTTGGCGGAAGGATAATCTATTATCCGTTGGCAAAAATTATTCATCTTGGCGGCTCGAGTTCAGATTCCAACATGTGGTTCAAGTTCTATAATCAGCATGTTGCTAAAGTACAGTTCTTCCAGAAGCATTTTACCGGTCTTAAATTTGCCGCCGCTTGCTCAATTCATTACTCCGGATTGCTGATACGAGTTCCGATTTACGTTCTGGCTGGAATAGTTAAAATGAATTCCAGCATGTTTAAGAAGGCTTTATGTTATCTGAAAACGTTTATTATTTACCCAAAAAATATTTTTAAGGATTCTGAGTGAGAAAAATTCTTGTTGTATTTGGAACAAGACCAGAAGCAATAAAGTTAGCTCCGGTTATAAAGGCATTGAAAGCTGAAAAGACTTTTGAAACAATCGTTTGCTCAACAGGTCAACACCGTGAGATGCTTCGCCAGGTTACGGATTTGTTTGATATTAATACTGATGATGATTTGGATTTGATGAAACCCAACCAGACACTTTTTGATATTACAGCTAACTCACTTCTCAAAATGGATTCTGTACTTGAAAAATATAAACCGGATGTAGTTATAGTTCAAGGTGATACAACAACTGCGTTTGTTTCTGCTCTTGCGGCTTTCTATAAGAAAATAAAAGTAGCACATGTTGAAGCCGGATTAAGAAGCTACGATATTTTTCATCCCTATCCCGAAGAAGCTAACAGAAGATTTATCTCGGTGATCTCCAATTTCAATTTTGCGCCTACAGAGGAATCAAAACAAAATTTATTAAAGGAAGGTTTTGCGCCGGATACAATCCAAGTTACCGGTAATACGGTTGTTGATGCATTGCTGGAAATAAAAACAAAATTAGAGCAACCGGAATTGGCAGCCAAACTTGAAGTGGATCTAGGTGCAAAGTTAGAGAAGGTCATAGTTGAAAATGAATTTGTGCTGATGACGCTTCATCGGAGAGAAAAATTTGGCACAGAAATGCAAAACCTTCTTTATACTATTAAAGAGTTGGCAGAAAAATATTCTCATCTGAACTTTGTTTATCCTACTCATTTAAATCCAAATGTTGCAAAACCAGTTAATGAAATTCTCGGCAACACAAAAAATATTTTACTGACTGAACCTATGGATTACCTTAGCTTTTTATTTTTGATGAGTAAATGCCGCTTTATTATGAGCGATAGCGGCGGCGTTCAAGAAGAATGTTTTGTGTTTTCTAAACCTATCATTGTTATGCGTACGGTTACTGAGCGCAACGAAGCAATTGATGCCGGTTATGCATTCCTGACCGGAAGCGATAGAGAAAAAATATTTCATCATTTTAGTGATATTGATACAAAGCTTACTTCTGGATTTAATTTCTTTCCTAAGGAAAATCCTTTCGGCGATGGCAAATCATCTGATAGAATTGTTGAAATCTTAAAACGTGGACTTAATTAGTGATTTCCAAGCGGGACATAATAATATTCAACGATGACTGGGGACGTTTTCCTTCTACTTTGCAGCATGTTGCAAAAGTTTTAATGGAAAATGACAATCGTTTATTTTGGATTGGCTCTCTCGGTCTCCGGCAGCCAAAGCTTAACTTGACTGATATTAAAAGAGCAATACAAAAATTGCTAAGTATTGTTAAGAAGAAAAAACCTACTGAGAATGATTCAGAGAAAAAGCCGATTTTAATTCATCCGTTTGTAATTCCTCAGCATGATTTCGAGCTAATAAAAAAAATAAATTCGTTCTTCATTACGCGAGAAGTTAAAAATGTTTTAGCAGAACATAAAGCAGTTAAACCAATCCTTATAACTGCCAGCCCGGTAACTGATGAAATTATTGGCAAGCTTGGCGAGAGCTGTTCTTTCTATTATGGTGTTGATGATTATTCCAGCATGGAAGGCGCTTTCAAATGTATTCTTCCTTCTGAAAAAAAGATTATTGAAAAGGTGGATGGAGTATTTGCAGTTTCAAAAGTTTTGATGGAATCACGCAAACATAAGACTGAAACACATTTTGCTCCTCAAGGTGTAAATGTTAATCATTTTAAAAAGGTTGATCTTGACGAAAGAGTTTCATCTATTAAAAAACCAGTTGTTGGATTTTTTGGTTTAATTACAGAATGGATTGATTTGGAACTGATTCTAGCTTGCGTTAAAAAGTATCCCGAGTTCACTTTCTTGCTAATTGGCAAAAGCACCAGAGATTTAAGTGCCTTTTATGATTGCAAAAATTTTCTTTACTTGGGACCAATTGATTACAACTTATTGCCAAAGTATGCTTCGGTGTTCGATGTTGGACTGATACCTTTTGAAGTGAATCCGGTAACGGTAGCTTCAAATCCATTGAAAATGCTGGAATATTTTTCTTTGGGCATTCCGGTTGTTACAACAAATTTGCCGGAGGCAAGAAATTTTAGCGGTCTTGCTTATATTGCGGATAGCCGAGAAGAATTTGTTGATATGGTAGGAGATGCCGTGAAGGATTCTTCGATGGAAATTAACAACAAGCGAATTGAAAAAGCTAAAGAGTATTCTTGGGAAGCAATAACGGAAAAAGTTTTTAACACTGTACTTAAACTTGAATTAGAAAAATCAAAAACTAATTAATGATTTTATTCTTAGAAATATTACTCCTTATAACTTGCTTGATAATTATCAACTCCTTTGTTTTTTATCCGGTGGTGGTTAACTTGCTCGGCAGCAATAAGATTAATACCCCGGTAAAAAATATTTACGAGCCGACGGTTGCAATTATAATTGCAGCCTACAATGAAGAAAAAGTCATTGCTCAGCGCATCCAAAACATAGCAAGCCAGGATTACGATTTAAGCAAGATTCAAGTTTATGTCGGTTCGGATGCTTCAAGTGATAGAACTAATGAAATACTAACCGAGTTGAAGAAAGAATATTCATGGCTTAATCTTTTGCTTTCAGAAAAAAGAATGGGCAAAGCCGGAATTCTAAATGAACTAATCCAGCATATTGATAGTGAAATAATAGTCTTTACCGACGCAAATACAGATTTCCAGAAAGATGCAGTTAAAAATTTGGTTAATGGATTTACCTCAGAAGAAGTTGGCGGTGTTTGCGGAAGATTAGTGCTAACGGATAGTGACAGTACCCGAAGCGATGGAGTAGAAGAATCCAAATATTGGCGTTATGAAACTTTTATTAAAAATGCAGAAGGAAAACTTGGTGTTTCATTAGCGGCTAATGGTGGAATTTTTGCGATTAGACGAAGCCTTTACCGGAATATTCCCACGGAAAAAGCTGTAACCGATGATTTGTTTATCTCGCTTTCTATTGTTGCCCAAGGTTACAAGTTTAATTACAAAGAGGATGCCGTTGCCTACGAAAACACCGGCAACGATTTGCAGTCCGAGTACAACCGTAAAGTGAGATTCAGCGCGACTAACTTTCAACTTCTGGCTGATTTTAAGCAGTTGCTGTTTTCAAAAAACCGTTTGCTGGCTTACGCATTTTTCTCACACAAGGTAACAAGATGGGGATTGCCGTTCCTACTATCGCTGACTCTAATTTTAAGTTACTCACTTGCTTTATACAGCTTTGCAGCTGCGTTGTTTTTTTCATTGCAAATTCTGTTTTACTTTTTAGCTGCTGTTGGTTTTGTGTTTTCCAAACTTAAAATTCAAATGTCGGTTTTCTCTTTACCATATTTTTTTGTTGTTTCGAACATTGCCGTTGCTGCCGGGTATATAAAGTTCAGGAAGAAAAAGCACAGTGTAATTTGGACATCTACCGAGAGATAAATATATGTACGATGTAATTATTGTTGGTGCGGGAATTGTTGGCTTGGCGAGCGGAGTAAAGCTTCTCGAGAAAAATCCTTTGCTCAAGATTCTATTCATAGAAAAGGAAAGTGATGTAGCCAAACATCAAACCGGTAACAATAGCGGCGTTATTCATTCCGGCATCTATTATAAACCCGGAAGTTTGAAGGCGGAGAATTGCACTCGCGGTTACAATATGCTTCTTGATTTCGCACGCAAGCATGATGTGAAATTTGATATTTGCGGCAAGATTATTTTAGCAGCTTCAGAAGCTGAACTTCCTATTATGAAAAATATTTACGAGAGAGGAATTCAGAATGGACTGAAAGGATTGCAAATTCTCAATTCAGATGAACTCAAAGAAATTGAACCGTATGCTGCGGGAGTTGCAGCAATAAAAGTTCCTCAAACGGGAATAATTGATTACACCGAGGTATCCAACAAATATTTGGAAGTAGCAAAAAGCTATAACACTCAAATTATCTTCAGCCAACAAATTGAAAACATTTCCATCAGACAAGATCATTGCGAAGTTATTTCGAAAGATCAAACTTTTATTGGCAAGACAGTTGTTACTTGTACCGGATTATTTTCAGATAGAATTGCAAAAATTACTCATCCGGATTTGCCTTACCGGCTGGTTCCATTCCGCGGAGAGTATTATAAATTGAAAAAGGAAGCTCAGCATTTGGTTAAGACACTTATCTATCCGGTTCCTGATCCCTCATTTCCGTTTCTCGGTGTTCACTTTACGCGAATGATAGATAACGAAGTTGAATGCGGACCAAACGCAGTTCTCTCTTTCAAAAGGGAAGGGTATAACAAAACAAGTTTTAATCTGCGCGATACATTTGAAACATTTACCTGGAGCGGTTTTCATAAAATTATGTTTAAGCACTGGAAAACCGGATTGGGCGAATTTTACCGTTCATATAACAAACAAGCATTTGTTAAAGCGCTGCAAAAGCTTGTTCCGGAAATTAAAGCCGAAGACCTTGAAGACGGCGGTTCCGGAGTTCGCGCACAAGCTTGTATGAAGGATGGAAGATTGCTGGACGATTTTTACATTGTTGAGGATAAAAGAGTTGTGCATGTTTGTAACGCTCCTTCTCCGGCGGCAACAGCTTCGCTTTCGATTGGAGATTTTGTTGCAGATAAAGTTCTAACTCAACTGAATTAATTAAGCATAGGAAGTAATCAAGGACTAAAGCCAATTCTTAATAGTTTAGTAATAACCCCACACTTAAGCGTGGGGTTAGAAAAGAACAGCAGTCAGTAATGGACTTTTCCATAGGAATCCTTCGGATAGTCCAAAGTAGTCGAAAAATTAAACATTAATAACAGATTTTAAGAATGAACAAAAAGATTGAAAAAATATTAGTACTGCTTACAGACTTTCTAACAATTAACATTGCCTGGCTGACTTTCTTTTTTATTCGCGTAGAAAGCGGTTGGTTCGATTTAATTTCTCAGCCCGATTTTCTATTGCCGATGTTTGCAATATATTTTTACTGGCTGGTTATTTTCACTTTTGTAGGAATGTACCGCACGTGGTTTGCACTTTCCCGTCTTGATGAGCTTTCAACTCTTTTCAAAGCATCATTCGTAGGAATTTTTATAATCTTCTTTCTAATTCTTTACGATGATTACCTACGCGATGTTCAATCGGCAAACCGTTTTTACATATTCTTCTATTGGGGAATCTTCTTCGGAATAGTTGGACTTGGCAGATTAGTAATCCGAAGCATACAAAGAAAATTACTTGCCGGCGGAGTTGGAAGAAGAAACGCGCTAATTGTTGGCTTTAACGAAAAAGCTAACGAGGTTCATACTTCTGTAAGTCGCTTTAAAGAACTCGGTTTAGATATTGTTGCTTACGTTGCCGCACACGAAAATGAAATCGGCAAAGAATTCAAGAATATAAAAGTAATTGATGTTGTTGAAAATTTGGAAAAGGTAATTGAGCGACTAAGCATCACAAACATTATTATTTCGCTCGGCAGAAACGAAGAAGATATTATTGTTGATGTTATTGAACGATGCGGCGATAAAAATATCGAAATTAAGATGGTGCCCGATTTGTACGACATAATTAGCGGACAAGCAAAAATTGCACAGCTTTATAGTTTCCCGTTAATTGATGTTATGCCGGAGTTAATGCCGGTGTGGGAAAAGAAATTAAAACGGGTTATGGATGTTGTGCTTTCACTTTTACTTCTTGTAATAACTTCTCCGGTAACTATAGTTACCTCCTTGTTAATTAAGCTTGATAGTGCCGGACCAATCTTTTATCGCCAGGAGAGAAGCGGCTTAAATGGAAGACCTTTCCGAATTTTGAAATTTAGGACTATGTATATTGATGCGGAAAAACATACCGGTCCGGTTTGGTCAACCAAAGACGATCCGAGAATTACTAGTGTTGGAAAATATGTTCGCAAGTTTCGATTAGATGAAATTCCTCAAGCTTACAATGTTCTGAAGGGGGATATGAGTTTTGTTGGTCCTCGTCCAGAAAGACCTTTCTTTGTTGAGAAACTTTCCAAAGAGATTCCTCTTTATAAGCGCAGATTAAAAGTTCGCCCCGGGATTACCGGCTGGGCTCAAGTAAAACATAAATACGATGAAACAATTGAAGATGTAAAAGTTAAACTTCGTTACGATTTATTTTATATTGAGAACATGAGTTTGCGGATGGACTTCAAAATAATTTTTAGAACTGTTTTTGTAGTATTCTTTGGGAAAGGACATTACGAATGAAAGCTCTTGTTATTATTCCAACTTACAATGAAATTCACAACATCAAAAGATTGTTGCCGGATATACTTAGCTCCTTTCCGTCTGTGGATGTTTTAGTTGTTGATGATAACTCTCCCGACGGCACTGCCGGTTGGGTGAAAGAAGCAGCTAAGACGGTTCCGAGAATTAAAATTATTGAGCGCCCAGGTAAAATGGGGCTTGGAACAGCTTACGTTGCCGGCTTCAAATATATGCTTGCCAACGGCTATGATTACGCAATTCAGATGGATGCAGATTTTTCTCACGACCCGCAAGAGATAGAAACATTTTTAGAAATGATTAAGCAGTACGATTTAGTTATAGGAAGCCGATATATTTATGGCGTGCGTGTTATTAACTGGCCAATTAGGAGATTGCTGCTGAGTTACGGTGCAAATTTATATACAAGAATTATCACCGGAATGCCTATTAAAGATGGAACAGGCGGTTTCAAATGCTTCCGTAAGGAAGTGCTTAGTGCAATCAATTTAGAGAAAATTCACTCCAACGGTTATTCATTTCAGATTGAGATGAATTACAAAGCATATCAGCTTGGATTCAAAATAGTGGAAGTACCAATTACATTTGTTGATAGAGTAGAAGGAACTTCCAAAATGTCTAAGAAAATTGTCCGCGAAGCAATTACTATGGTTTGGAAGCTTCGCCTCAAAAGCATCTTTGGCACACTAAATTAAATTCGGAATGATTGACTTATCTATTATAATAGTTAACTACAATGTAAAAGAATTCGTTCTGAATCTTCTCGAGTCTATCCGCAAAGCTTCATCCGGGTTAACAACAGAAATTTTTGTTGTTGATAATGCCTCAGATGATGGGAGCGTGGAAGCGGTCAAAGAAAAATTTCCGGACATTAAACTAATTGCTAACGCAAAGAATGTTGGTTTCGGCGCTGCCAATAATCAAGCTCTGGTTCTGGCAAAAGGCAAATACATTTTGCTGATAAATCCCGATACTATTGTTAAAGAAGATACTTTTGCCGAAATGATTAGCTTCTTTGAAGCTACACCGGATTGCGGAATTGCCGGCTGCAAAGTTCTGAATCCAGATGGAACATTACAGCTTGCTTGCCGCAGAGGTTTTCCCGGTCCTTGGACTTCATTCACAAAAGTTATGGGTTTGAGTACGCTGTTTCCTAAAAGCAAGTTGTTTGCTCGTTACAATCTTACTTACTTAGACGAAAACCAAACTTACGAAGTAGATGCAGTCAGCGGCGCTTTCATGATGTTACGCAAGGTTGTTTATGATAAGATTGGAGGATTCGACCCTCAGTTCTTTATGTATGGTGAAGATTTGGATTTATGTTACAGAACTCAAAAAGCCGGCTACAAGGTTTATTATGTGCACGAGACGGAAATAATTCACTATAAAGGGGAAAGCACAAAGCGAAGCAGCATTGATGAAACAAAAGTCTTCTACGATGCAATGCATCTTTTTGTGAAGAAGCATTTCTCAACTTCAATCATTGTAGAAACAATTCTTCAATTGGCGATTGTTTTCCGTAAGCTTATTGCGTTTGCAAATGTTTATAAACTCTCAATTATTTCTATCGTTGTAGATTTCTTTGTTTTCTCATCGGTCATTATCATTTCAGAAAAGTTATATCTCGAAACACGAATTCATGGATTTCCTAATTACGCAAAGCCATGGGTTTATTTTGTGCCTTCACTTATTCAAATATTCATTTCGCTATTGAGCGGCGCTTACAGGAAAAGCTCAATTTCCGTTCTCAGAATGTTTATCTCACTTATCTATGGATTAGTATTCCTTTCAGCGATAACCTATTTCTTTAAGCAATTTGGCTTCAGCCGTGCCGTTGTATTGATTACTTACGCAGTTTGCTTTGTTGTGTTTTTACTCTGGCGGATAATGCTGAAAGTGATATTCAGATTTGGGCTAGCTGCCGATACCAGAAAATCAAGAACGCTAATTGTTGGTAGCGAAAGTCACGTTGAAGAAGTTGCTTCAAAGCTCAAGTCAAACGTGATGAAGCTATATCAAATAGTCGGATTTATCGGCTTATCACGCAAAAATATTGGCGAAAAAATTGGAGCGCATACATTTTTAGGCTCAACGGAGAATATCAAAAAGATAATCGAAGAAGAGCGGATTGAGAAAGTGATTTTTTCTTCGGATGATTTACCCTTCAACCAAATGTTTTCTGTTGTTTCGGAATGCCAAGGCTTGAATGTTGAGTTTCTTGTTGTTGGAAAAAAGATGGACTATTTAGTCGGCAAATCTTCCATGACGATGCTGGATGATATTTCACTTCTCAAAGTTAATTACAATGTTTCAACGATTAGCAGCAGAATTACTAAAAGACTCTTCGATCTTATAGTGGGTCACTTAGCTTTGTTTTTGGTTTATCCGTTTATATATTTGCTTCAGAAGTTCACGTTACAAAAGGGCAGTTTTACTCAATTCGTACTCGGCGTTCCGCAAGTGTGTGTGGGAAGCAAATCTTTTGTAGGTCCCAGAGCTTCTTCTTACCAAGATGGTCTGTATGTAGGTAAAGTGGGTTTAACCGGATTCTGGTTCATTGAGAGTTTGAGTCAAACCGATACAGACGAAATGAAAAAGTTGGATATCTTCTACGCGAGAAATCAAAGTTTTTGGTTAGACTTGGAAATTCTTGGTAAGACATTTTCGAAAATGTTTTTTAGGACGGAGTAAAAATGGCAAAGAACGTTCTCGATTTCGAAAAACCGATTATCGATCTCGAAAACAAAATTGAAGAAATGCGCAAGCACGAAACTGCTTTAGACATTTCCAGCGAAATTAAAACTCTCGAAGAAAAAGTTCTTCAGTTAAAACAGAGTATATATAGCAATCTAACACGTTGGCAAAGAGTTCAATTAGCTCGTCATCCGGAACGTCCATATACTCTTGATTATATCTACATGATTACCGAAGGTTTTATTGAGTTACATGGAGACCGTGCATTTAAAGATGATCACGCAATTGTTGCCGGGCTTGCTAAGATTGATGGTCAAAAAGTTATGATTATTGGTCATCAAAAAGGACGCGATACAAAATCAAATGTGTTTAGAAATTTTGGAATGCCGAATCCGGAAGGCTACCGCAAAGCTTTGCGTTTGATGAAACTTGCTGAGAAATTCAAAATTCCTGTAATAACAATGCTCGATACGCCGGGCGCATATCCTGGTATTGAAGCCGAAGAGCGCGGACAAGCCGAAGCGATTGCTAGAAACTTGCTGGAGATGAGCCGTCTTAAAGTCCCAATCGTTGTTGTTATTATTGGTGAAGGCGCAAGCGGCGGTGCTCTTGGTATTGGCGTTGGCGATAGAGTTTTGATGCTGCAAAATACTTGGTATTCTGTAATCAGCCCGGAATCTTGCTCAAGCATTTTATGGCGCAGTTGGGAATACAAAGAACAAGCTGCCGAATCGCTCAGACTCACCGCGGAAGATTTATTAGAACAAGGAATTATTGATAGAATAATTCCGGAACCGCTTGGCGGCGCTCATAAAGATCATCATCAAATGGCTGTTACATTAAAAACTGTACTCAAAGAAGAACTTGCAGCTTTGATTAAGATTAAGCCGGAAAAGTTAATTTCAAACCGTTTAGAAAAATTTGGCAAGATGGGAGTTTACGAAGAATAAGTAACTCTAGAATTTTTTGTAGAGACGACTCGGTGAATCGTCTAAAAAAAATATATAAGTGAGACGCTCCAACGGAGCGTCTTTACAATTAATGTTGTTCATCCACTAAACTTCTGATATATCAATGATTACAAATGCCGCTGAGATTCGTGTTCGTTACGCAGATACGGACAAAATGCAATTTGTTTATAACGGAAAATACTTAGAGTACTTTGAAGTAGGCAGAACAGAACTATTCAGATCAATCGGTTTTCCTTATAGAAAGATCGAAGAACAAGGTTATCAACTACCGTTAATTGAAGCCGGTGTTAAATATCTTTCCCCGGCAACTTACGATGACTTACTTGAAATTCATGCAACTGTAAGAGAACTTTACACGCCGCGACCGAAAGTTGAATATGTTGTAAAGAAAAAAGAAACCGGCGAAATTGTTGCTGAAGGATTTACCACACACGTATTCATTCGCGAAGACACTAAAAAAGCTGTGCGACCTCCCAAAGTTTACATTGACGTTTTAGCTAAATATTTTGAAACGAAGTAATAACGCCAAGAATTGTTTGGCTGGATTTTTATAGATGTTAGATAAGATTAAGCAACTTACAAAAGACACCGCTGTTTATGGAATAAGCACCATCCTAGGTAGATTTTTCGGTTTTATTCTAACTCCTTTCTATACTCACGTTTTACCCGATAAAGGTGAAATGGGAATTTACAATAACTACTACGCGGCTATAGCCTTTCTAAATGTTGTTTTTATTTATGGAATGGATGCGGCATTTATGAAGTATGCATCTCTCAATTCCGGCGAAACTAAGAAGAAAGTATTTTCTACAGCATTAATTGCCGTTACAGTAACTACCATTATTTTATCAGTAGCCCTTTATTTCCTACAGAATTCGTTTATGAGTTATCTGGATATTCCGGAAAAGTATTTGTTGATTGATCCAGATCGTTTTTATCGGTTCTTTTACTATCTAATTTTTATTTTAATACTAGATACAGTTACAATAATTCCATTCGCGTATCTTCGGTTAGAGAGAAAGTCCAAGAAGTTTGCTCTTATACGTCTGATTAATATCGTTGTAAATCTATTATTGAATCTATTCTTCTTTATCAAATTGAAATGGGGAATGGAATCAATTTTCGTTGCTAATTTAATTGCTTCCTTACTAAATCTTGTGCTGCTCGCTCCCGATATTCTCCAAAACCTTGTCTTGAAAATTGATAAAGAGTATCTAAGAAAAATGTTTTGGTTTGGCGTACCATATTTGCCCGCGAGCTTATCTGCAACAATTGTACAAGTAATTAACAGACCAATGGTTGAAAAACTAACAGATTATGAAACGCTTGGTGTGTTTTCTGCTTCTTACAAACTTGGTACGTTGATGATGCTTGTTGTTATGATGTTCCAGTTTGCGTGGCAGCCCTTTTTTCTAACCAACGCAAAAGAAAAAAATGCAAAAGAAATCTTTTCGAAAGTTCTAACATTATTTCTACTATTTACAAGCCTTCTTTGGATAGTAATTTCATTATTTATTGATGATGTAATGAAGATGAAAATATTTGGCATTTCGATTTATCAAGAGCGCTACCAGGATGGACTTGTAATCGTTCCAATCATTTTGCTTGGATATTTATTCAACGGAATTTACTACAACTTTCAAGCTGGAATTTATATTGAGGAGAAAACAAAATATTTCCCAATTGTAACCAGTGCCGGCGCAATTGTAAATGTAGTTGCAAATCTTTTGCTAATTCCGGCTTTGGGAATTGTGGGCGCCGCACTTGCTACTCTTGCCTCCTATATCGTTATGGCTTACGGATTGTACTATTACTCTCAAAAGTTTTACAAGATTGAATATGAACTCTCGAAAATCGCTCGTATAATTTTCCTTTTATTTGCTACCAGCGGTGTTTATTATTATATCTATTATAATGTTGGATTAACGTTCACTTATAAACTGATTATGCTCTTAGGGTTTGTTGGGATGCTTTTTGTTATGCGTGTGGTAAGTAAAAGTGAAATTCTTAGACTTAGTAAGATGCTTCTCCGGATTAAGTAGTTCAACTTTCCAAATGTAGATTCTTTAAAATCAAGAATTGAAAATTATTTTTTGTTCATATCTTTGTCATAAACACTTCGCTAAGGGCAATGGAAAAAATAGAAATTAGAATTCAGCACATATCTGAAAACTTTTTAGATATACCACTTCCGGAATATGCAACGGAAGGAAGCAGCGGACTTGATCTTCGCGCCGCAGTAGAAAATGAAGTAATTATTCCAACGGGAAAAGTTTCACTCGTACCAACAAATCTTCGTGTGGAAATTCCTCATGGATTTGAAATACAAGTCCGCCCGCGCAGTGGATTAGCCGTTAAACACGGAATTGGAGTTCTAAATTCTCCCGGTACAATTGATTCAGACTACCGAGGTGAAGTGAAAGTAATTCTCTTCAACTTTGGTGAAAAAGATTTTGTAATTAAGCGCGGCGATAGAATCGCTCAGATGGTTTTATCCAAAGTCTATTTGGCAGATTTGAAAGTAACTGATGATTTGAACGCCAGCCAAAGAGGCGAAGGCGGCTTCGGACACACTGGAACGAAATAATTGAGAATTGAAAATGGAGAATTGAGAATTACTTTTAAATCGTAATTCCAAATTCCTAAATCGTAATTAATAAATGGCTTCTGATTTTATACACTTACATAATCATTCACATTACAGCTTGCAAGACGCTGCTTGTAGTGTGGAATCACTTGTGCTTGCCGCAAAACGACACAACATGCACGCTGTGGCTCTAACAGACCACGGTGTTATGTTTGGCGTTTCTGAGTTTTATAAGAAAGCTACCAAAGAAGGCATCAAGCCAATCATCGGAATGGAAGCCTACATTGTAATTGATGGAACTCGCTTCGACCGCAAAGGTGATGAACCGGATTATGGAACAAAGAAGAAGCATTACAATCACCTAGTTCTACTTGCAAAGAATAATATCGGCTACAAAAACTTGATGAAGCTCTCTACAATCGGGCACATTGAAGGCTTCTATTACAGACCAAGAATTGACTTCGAAACATTACAAAAATATAGTGAAGGTTTAATCTGCACTACAGCTTGTCCTGCTGGTCCGGTTTCATCAGCGCTCATTAATGATGATTACGCAAAAGCCCGCCGAATCGCAATTCAGCTAAAAGAATTATTCGGTGATGATTTTTATCTCGAAGTGCAAAACCATGGGTTGCAGATTGAGCAACCGCTTCTTGACGGAATGCCGAAACTTGCAAGAGATATAAATGCTAAGCTTGTCGGTACAAATGATATTCATTATATCGAGAAAGAGCACGCAATACCGCATAACGTTCTGCTCTGCCTTGGCGATAAAACGGGAACGGTGGACTATAAAGATCTTCGTTACGGGACTGAAGAGATTTATTTCAAAAGCGCCGAAGAGATGAAAAAGATATTCAAGAATTTCAAAGGCGCAATAGAGCACACAATTGAGATTGAAGAGAAGATAAATTTAAACTTGAAAGCCGAAGGACATTTGTTCCCTCACTTTCCAATTCCAAAAGATTCTAAAGCAAAATCGCTTGATGAATATTTTGTTCAGCTAGCCGAAGAAGGTTTGCAGAAAAGATTTAAAACAATAACACCGGAGATTGAAGACAGATTTAGATACGAAGTTAGAGTTATCAATGAAATGCAGTATCCCGGTTATTTTTTGGTTGTGCAAGATTTTATCAATGCAGCAAAGAGTAAAGGAATACCGGTTGGTCCGGGACGCGGCAGCGCGGCGGGAAGTTTAGTTGCTTACGCTCTTGGTATTACTAATGTTGATCCGCTAAAATATAATTTGCTCTTCGAAAGATTTTTGAATCCTTCGCGTAAATCCATGCCCGATATAGATGTTGATTTTGCAGACGATCAGCGCGAAGATGTAATTACTTATGTGCGGGAAAAGTATGGGGAAAGTTCTGTAGCTCAGATTATTACTTTCAATAGATTGTCTTCAAAAGCAGTTATACGTGATGTTGCCCGTGTTCTCAAAATTCCTATTCCGAAAGTAAATGAAATTACTAAGTGGATTCCTTCCAAGTTCGGTCGGGTTTACACAATAGATCAAGCGCTGGAAGAAGTCCCGGAATTGCGTGAACTCAAGAACACAACCGACCCGCTGATGCTTGAGTTGCTGAAATATTCGCGAATACTTGAGGGTATGAACCGTAATGCTTCCAAACATGCGGCAGGAGTTGTAATTACACCTGGTGCAGTAAGCGATCACGTTCCACTCGCAATTTATGGTGATGATAACGCAGTTGTTACTCAATTCAACATGAAGGACCTTGAAGATGCCGGTTTGCTCAAAATGGATTTTCTTGGTTTACGTACGCTTTCAATCATCCGCGATACTATTGATCTAGTAAAAGAAAACCGTGGCGAAAATATTAATATAGATGATATTCCGGTTGATGATGCGAAGACATACGAATTATTTAGCCGTGGACAAACAACAGCTGTTTTCCAGTTTGAAAGTGGTCCGATGCGCGAGTACTTAAAGCAACTTCGCCCATCATCCATTTTAGATCTTTCAGCAATGAATGCTTTGTACCGCCCTGGACCAATGGATTTTATTGATGACTTCATCGCTTGTAAAAATGGAAAGAAAAAGATTGCGTATTTACATCATGTGCTCGAAACAATTCTAAAAGAAACTTACGGTGTAATTGTTTATCAGGAACAAGTAATTCAGATTGCAAACAAAGTTGCCGGAATGTCGCTCGCTGAGGCTGATATTCTGCGCCGTGCAATGGGTAAGAAAGATTTGAAAGCAATGGCAGAACAAAAAGAAAAATTTGTTGCCGGCGCTTTTGCTAATAATATAGATAAACGAATCGCTTCGGAAATTTTTGATGTGATTGATAAGTTTGCCAATTACGGATTTAACAAAAGTCACTCGGTTGCTTATTCAATAGTTGCATACCAAACTGCTTACTTAAAGGCTCATTATCCGGAAGAATTTCTTGCCGCTAACCTTTCCAACGAATATGGCGACTCGGATAAAGTTACAACTTTACTTGAAGACTGCCGAAAGCTGGGTGTTAAAGTTCAGCCGCCTGATATTAATCATCCAACTGTTAAGTTTGGTGTTAAGCAAAAGACTATCATTTTCGGAATGAGCGCGATTAAGAATGTTGGAGTTGGCGCTGTTGAAGCAATCAAAAATTCGCATGATAATCTCGGAAGAAATTTTAAAGACATTTATGATTTCTGTTCCAATACAGACACGCGCGTTGTTAATAAGCGTGCACTTGAAGGCTTGGTTTTAGCCGGCGCTTTCGATTCTCTCGGCGGAACTCGAGCTCAGAATTTTTTGGCAATTCAAGAAGCTTTGGAGTTTGGGGGCAAAGTTCAAACATCAAAAAACTCTACAGTAGATAGTTTGTTCGGCGCTTCACACGATACTTTTGAAGATGTGGAAAGAACTTTACCTAACGTTCCAGCCTGGGAAGTAAAAGACAGACTTGCAAAAGAAAGGGAAGTACTTGGTTTTTATTTAACTGATCATCCACTCCGCAAATACGAAGCTGAGTATAACTCGTTCGCATCAGTTCATTTGGGTGAAGAGGAAACTTACAATTTCAAAGAGCCCGTGCGGGCTATTGGCGTTGTAACTGATTTTAGAACAAAGATGGACAAGCGCGGCAACAACATGGCATTTTTCAAACTGGATGATTTTTCCGGTTCATGCGAGTGTTTAATGTTTTCCAAAGTTTACGCTAAATGCGAAAATCTTATTCTGCCGGAATCAACAATTCTTGTAAAAGGTAATCTCGAAAGCAGCGGAGATGCAATCAAACTTCATGTTGATGAAGCAATGCCGTTAAGTGAAGTAAAACAAAAGCTGACTAAAAGTCTGGGAATTATTGTAGATTCATCTATTCACGATAAAGAAAAGATGCTTGAGTTAAAAAAAATTCTTGAAGAGCATCCTGGTAAATTACAAGTTGTAGTAGCATTAAAGGATAACGGCTCAAACCGGGAATTTTTGATTTCCAGCAAAGTTTCGGTAAGCGATGAGCTGATTTCTAAGCTAACTTTGCTTTTAGGGGATGATTGTGTAAGATATTTCCCTACTTAACCATTCTTACTTTTCATTTGAAATCAAAAACCGATTTATTAAGTTTGCCCCACAATTTAGGAGAGAGGAAAACTAAATGGAAAAAAAATGGGCACTAATTCTTGGTGCTTCAAGCGGTTTTGGCGGAGCGTCTGCAGTTGAACTTGCAAAACATGGTTATAACATTTTTGGAATTCACTTAGACCGTCAAGCAACAATGCCATCCGTTCAACAGGTTATAAAAAAAATAGAAAGAACAGGACAAAAAGCTGTATTCTTTAATATAAATGCTGCAGATCAAATTAAAATAAACGATACTCTTGATGAAGTTAAAGAACGCTTTGCAACCAAAGAACATCCTCATGTTCATGTCTTAATTCATTCATTGGCTTTTGGAACTTTGAAACCGTTCGTTTCAAAAAATCCAAATGATTGTATGTCTCCTTCCCAAATGAATATGACACTGGATGTAATGGCTCACTCGTTGGTGTACTGGACACAAGGCTTAGTTCAACGTGATTTGTTTGCACACGGCGGAAGAATCTTTGCCCTCACTAGCGCAGGCTCTCATACTGTTATTCCAAATTACGGCGCTGTATCAGCTGCCAAGGCTTCTCTCGAAGCGCATATACGTCAGCTTTCCGTTGAACTTGGTCACATGAAAATCACATGCAATTCTATCATGGCTGGCGTAACCGATACTCCGGCAGGAAACAAAATTCCTATGTTCGATAAGATGATGAGCGCGGCAAAACAAAAAAATCCGCACAATAGATTAACTACTCCGGAAGATGTTGCAAGGGCTATCGTTCTTTTATGCGATGAAAAAGCCGATTGGATTTCCGGAAATGTTATTGGCGTTGATGGCGCTGAGTACATTGTTAATTACATTGGCGAGAAGACAAGCCATATCATTAAATAACTGGATAAATAAAATGCAAGAATTCCAATTCTCAGAAGAACAAATCATGCTGCGCGATATGACGCGCGATTTTGTTAACAACGAAATCAAACCTATTGCGGCAAAAATAGATGCAGAAGAAAAAATTCCGGCAGAGCTAAGACAAAAACTTGGCGAGCTCGGATTTCTTGGTGTTTCTTTTCCGGAAGAATATGGCGGCGGCGGATTCGGGGAAGTTGGTTACTGTGTAATGCAAGAAGAAATTGCCCGAGGATGTATGTCAACAGCAACATTCATCGGCGCGCATCAGTCAATAGGTTCCAATGTTATTTATATCGGCGGAACTGAAGAACAAAAACAGAAATATCTTGTTCCCCTTGCTAAGGGAGAAAAAATCGGCGCCTTTTGTTTAACGGAAGCTCAAGCCGGTTCGGATTCATTCAATGTTAAAACCCGCGCTCATCTTGATGGAGACGAATGGGTAATCAACGGTGAAAAACTTTGGATTACAAACGGAGCTATTGCAGATACTGTTTCTGTTTTCGCAAGAACAGATAAAGGCATAAGCGCGTTTATTGTTGAAACAAATTTGCCTGGTTATCATGCGGGTCCGGCAGAAAAGAAAATGGGTATAAAGGGAAGTACAACCAATGCGATTACTTTTGACAATGTTAGAATTCCAAAAGAAAATTTAATTGGAACAGAAGGACGTGCTTTTATTTTAGCAATGAAAACTCTTAATGCCGGTAGACTAGGTTTAGGTGCTTGCTGCATTGGCGCTTCTAAAGAACTGTTGGAGATGTCTGTTCAGTATTCTAAGCAGCGTAAGCAATTTGATCAGACCATTTCCAACTTTCAAGCAATTCAATTTATGATTGCAGAAATGGCAACTATGATTTATGCCATGGAATCTATGGTTTACAGAACAGCTATAGATTATGATTTGAAAAAAGATGTTTCCAAGGCATCTGCAATTGTTAAATTGTATTGTTCGGAATCGCTCGATAAGATTGCAGATTTTGCAGTTCAGATATATGGCGGAATGGGCTACTCAAGAGAACTGCCGATTGAAAGATATTATCGCGATTCAAGAATTAACAGAATATTCGAAGGAACAAGTGAAATTCAAAAAGGAATAATTGCACGTGAGCTTCTTAAGAAAAACGGCGCAATGTAATTCGATTATAAAAGGAGAGTAAAATGAAACCATTTACCTTTACTGATTCTAATTTTGATGCTGAAGCATTAAAATCTGATATACCTGTTGTTATTGATTTTTGGGCTACTTGGTGTGGTCCATGCAGAATGATAGCTCCCATCATGGAAGACTTAGCTGCGCAATACGAAGGAAAAGTAAAGATTGGAAAATTAGATGTGGATGAAAATCAACAAGTAGCAATTAAATACGGTGTAAGAAGTATTCCAACAGTTTTAATTTTGAAAGGCGGTGAAATCAAAGAGACAATTATTGGCGCTGTTCCAAAAGGAACTTTTGTAGAAAAAATTGATAAAGTTCTTAATTAAAATTCGTGAATAAAGTATAAATAGGGCTTTTAAGTCCTTGACAAAGAAAAGCCCTAATTGTAAATTCAACACAAGAAATAAGGCTTTGTAAAAAACTCAAAAAAGGAAATAATTCTTCTTGCTTTCAATACGGATGGGTACTATTTTGAAAGCGCTTTTCAAGAGAGTAAAAAGTTTTCTTTTAGACGCTTTTAGGAAGCCAAATGTTCCGCAGTATGAAGGGTAAAATTCTGGTATCAAAACTAAAGGAAAAAAGTTTTAATAACTTTGAGGAGGTATTATTGACAGTTCTGTTACAAGTTTTATCACTTCGAAAACCCTTTCTTAATTTAATCAACAAATAAGGAGTAAACTATGCAGCGAAAGATTTTTTACCTTTTGCTACTTCTTGCAATTTTACCTGTTTTACTCACCGCAGGTACAAGAGGCAAGATCAGAGGAAAAGTAGTTGATTTGCAGACAGGCGAAGCTCTGATAGGCGCTAACGTTTATGTAGTTGGCACACAATCTGGCGCTAACACCGATGCAAACGGCGAATACCAAATTCAAAACCTTGAAGCAGGTGTTTACACTCTCAAGGCTGCTTACGTTGGTTATCAGACAATTACATTGTCCGGCGTGAGAGTTAATGCAGATCTTACTTCGTATGTTAACTTCGAATTACCTAGCGAAGACATACAAGTTGGAACAGTAGAAATTGTTGCTCAAAAACCTCTCGTTCAGAGGGATAACACAAACGCTGTAAGAATTACAACTCAGGAAGATATTGCTGCACTCCCATCCAGAGGTGTTCAAGGAATTATTGGTCTTACTGCCGGTGTAGCTTTTTACAAAGACAGGAACGGAGACGATCAAGTAGTAATCCGTGGCGGTCGTATTGATGAAGTTGGTTTTTATTTGGATGGAGTTTCAATTAAAAGCCCTATTGCTGCCGGTACTGTTGTAACATTAAATCAGGATGTACTTGAAGAAATTCAAGTTCAGTCTGGTGGTTACTCAGCAGAATTCGGTAACTCTAATGCCGGTATCGTTCGTCAACAAATGAGATCTGGTACCGACCAGTATAAAGTTAGTTATGAATACATTACAGATAACGTTACTTTCAAAAGCAGAAAAAATGCTTTTGATGGTAAACAACGCTTAGGAGCTTACTGGTGGGGATACAATGAGCAATCATTTACTACCAGCGGTCCGGTTCCTTTTGCAAAAGATATAGCAAAGTTTTTCTTCAATTTTAACTATGGATTTAATCGTGGTAACGCTGGCTGGAATGATCCTATTAATGTTGGCTGGATCAAAGACCCGGTAGCACAAGATTCATTTTACTTAGTACACCCCGGCGGTCCTTTCCAAGGAAACGAATCTAACAGATATAGCTATGCAGGTACTTTAAGCTTGGATTTAAAACCTTTCATAGTTAGATTCGGCGTTAACTACTCATGGAAACCGGGTCATAACGGCGGTCAAAATGGTTTAGGTACTATGCTACAAACTAGACGCGGTACAAACAATAACTGGGATGGTTTATACACAGCAAAGATTACCCACGTAATTAACCCTAATCTGTACTATGAATTAAATGCAGGTTATTTAAGCTACGGCGGAGAGACTTATGACCAAGCTCTTGGAAAAGATCCATGGGTCTATGGTGATAGCTTACTAAACGCTCAAGCTGGCTGGGTCTGGACAAGATCAAAAGCGGATTTAAATACTTTTGAAACTGGACAGTACACTGCTGCAGATTCAAGATACTACTACCAACGTGGTATAACTGTATGGAATTTTGGTTTTACAAAAGACGGATCTCTTCCAGGAGGTAATAACTTTGGTGTTTCCTGGAACAAACGTACCGGTCTTACTTTAGCCGGCAATCTAGTTTACATGCTTGGTAAAGTTCATACGATTAAGATTGGTGGTTCTTTTGAAAAATATACAATACGTAACTGGAACGCAGTTGGAGTTGCGGACTTAGCTAATAAGCTTTATACATATAAGAAAGCTAACCCAACAGCTACTGCTGCTCAAATTGAACAATACAAAATTGATCAGCAGATAGGTCAAGGTGTAACCAATTATGGTTATGATGTATCTGGAAATGAATATGACGGTGATGGTTTATACGAAGCAATGAAACCGGTTACCGCAAGTGCTTATATTCAAGATAAAATTGAATATGAAGACATTATCCTAAATCTTGGTTTAAGATTTGATTACTATGACACCGATGGTTGGGAATTAGTTGATCCTACCAGACCAGAGTTGGGAATGAATTTTAGTGATGGCAAATTGTTAGAAGCCGGCTGGCAAAAAAATCCGGCATTTAAGAGCATAAGCCCGCGTTTAGGTTTTGCTTTCCCAGTAACAGACAAAACAGTATTTCATGCTGAATGGGGCAAGTTTGTTCAGATGCCTGCTCTAGGTCAAATGTATGCCGGTTTACATGCTTATGCAAATAATCTACGTGGCGGATTCTTTATTGCTAATCCAACTGCATTAGGCTTCAGACCGTCAAGAACAACACAATATGAACTCGGTTTCTCTCAACAGTTAGGCGATGCTTTCTCAGTTGATATTACCGGTTACTACAGAGATATTAAAGATCAATTGAATTATAGGATTATCAAAGTTGACAAGAATTCACCGTTCTCTGATTATGCATCCTTCACAAATGGTGATTTTGCTACAACTAAAGGTATCGAATTAACATTCAACATGAGAAGATTTAAAAACGTATTAATCAATGCCAGTATATCTTTCCAGGATGCTCGCGGAACAGGTTCTAATCCAAGTTCAAACGCAGGTATAGTTGGTTCACCTCTTGATGGTGTTACAGTATTTACACCACAATATATTTCTCCTCTCGCATTCGACTACCCAATGAGAGGCAATTTGAATGTTGATTACCGTTTTGGAAATGACTCAGACGTTCCTTCTTATTTGAGAATGCTTGGTGTATCTGCTCTTGTTCGTTTCAGCTCTGGTCACCCATATACACTTGGAACCGGAAGTTTAAATGCTGAGACTGATGCACGTTTCCGTCAGCCTCTTGAAGCATTAAATACATCGTTAACTCCTAACCAATTGTTCTTCGATTTAAGAGTTGATAAGACTTTCCAGATTATGGATAAACTAAGTGCAAATATCTATGTATTTGTAATTAACTTATTCAATATTAAGAATGAAACAGATGTTCATCTTAAGACGGGTACAGCTTCTGATAATGGTGATATTAATAATCCGGATTTTGTAAGCAAAAATATTGCGAATTACGGTCAACTGTATAGAGATGCTCAGTTAGCATTCTACCAGTATAATAATTATGGCAACTATAGTGGACCAAGACAAGTTAGATTAGGCTTGCGTTTTGAGTTTAATTAATTCGTAATAAATTTGTTTACTCAACAATAAGGAGTATAAAATGAATAGAAATTTAATTAAGTTTTTCATCTACATGCTGGTTTTGGCGCTTCCTTTCGCGTTATCGGCAAAAGGAGGGGACGGCAAAAATCAGCTGAGGAAGACGCTGGGCTCCCCTAGCTCGACCAGATTTAATATTAACAATACGTCTACTTGGATATACAATAACGGTTCATCAGATATTCAACCAAATGGAAACTCTGGCTTTATATTCCCCAAATTCTCGAATAAAGCACCATTTTTTCAATCTGGTTTTGTTTGGGGCGGTAAACTAGATGGCGGAGCTATAAGCGTGAGCGGCTCTGCATACCGCCAAGGTACACGCCCAGGTAGAATCTTGGATAATGGTACTCGCCAATCAGAAAGCGACAATGATGTAAGAATCTTTAGAGTTAGAAGAGATGTACCTGGTTATGCTGAAGCAGCTAAAATGTTGAACAAAGTTAAACCAGAAGCTAGAGATGAAGGAGTTACTGGTGCTGAAGTTGTTGCCCAATACCAATTAGATTGGAATGAATGGCCAGCTGCGTACGGAGCTCCTTACGAAGATATAGATAAAAACGGTAGTTATGATCCTACTAAAGATATTCCTGGATTCCCTGGTGCAGACCAAACTGTTTGGTTTGTAAATAACGATTTAGATGTTGCTGCTATGGATTTTATGTATGGTTCGCTTCCAATGGGTATTGAACAACAAGTTACAATTTGGGGTTACAACAAAGCTGGTGACCTTGGTAACATGTTATTCAGAAAATATCTTATTGTTAATAAGAACTCTCAAAGGAAACCTGTTACAGATATGTATGTCACAATGTGGTCTGATCCTGATAACGGTGATGCTGGCGATGATTACGTTGGCATTGATACAACCTTGAGCTTACAGTACATCTATAACGCAAAAGCCAGTGATGCTACTTATGGAACTAATCCTCCGGCTGCCGGCTTCGACTTTTTCCAAGGTCCTAGAATTAAAACAAACGCTCCAAGTGACACAGCAATTTTTAAGAATAAGAAGTGGGTCGGATACAAGAATTTACCTGCAACCGGCTCTTACTACTTTGTTAATGGTGGTACTTCGGATTACCTTGATCCGCAACAGAATGCTTCTGCCGGTGCATTACAGTTCTATAACTTGATGCAAGGTAAAACTCGTAATGGTAATTATTTCCCTGTACCAACACAAGTAACCCCACGTTCGGAAAATGAAACGAACTTCCCTCTTTCCGGCGATCCGGTTACCGGTACCGGTTATTTAGATGGAATTATAAATCAGCCGGGTGATAGAAGAATGGGTATGGCTTCCGGTCCATTTACATTAGCATATGGAGATACACAAGAAGTTGTAGTAGCTCAAATATGTGCTGGTGGACGTGCTGGGATTAGCAATATCAGAGCAATCACATTATTAAGAGCAGCTGATAAAGAAGCTCAAAAAGCGTTCAATAACTTCTTCCCGAAACCAACTCCGTTCTTAAATCCGGTAGTTGATGTTGTTAACTTAGACCGTCAAGTAGTTCTTAACTGGGGTTCTGATTTAGCTTCTGCTAATGCAACCGAAGGATATGTTGATGAATTCTATAAATTCCAAGGATACGATGTATTCCAGTTAGCTACTGAAGGTTCTTCTATTGAAGATCCGTCTACTGTTCGTATAGCAACATACGATATTGTTGATGGTACTACTTCTATCATTGGTCCAGACATTGATCCTGTAAGCAATGACCCAATTACAAAAGTATATCATTACGGAAAAGACTCGGGCTTACAACGTCAAATAGTATTAAACAAAAACTATATAACAAACGAGAACTTAAATAACGGTTCTAAATATTATTATGCTGTAAGAGCTTATGCAAATACTGACTCATCGTTTATCGAGACAAAAGCTATTACAACAACTTTAGATGTTTTAACTGCTGTTCCCCAAACACCTGACCCTGGCGTTAAACTAACAAGTAAAGCAGGTGACGTTATCAACGCTACTCACAACAAGGGAACAAGTGATGGTCTTGCTTTTGCTGTTGTAATTGATCCTAGCAAAGTTACCGGAAAAACTTATAAAGTATCTTTCAAAACAGATACTCATGGTGATACTTACTGGCAATTACATGATGGAACCAAAGTTGTTCTTGATAATCAATACAATCAAGCAGATAATGGTGACTATTACATAGTTGACGGTTTGATGGTAAAAGTAACTGGTCCAACCGACCTTGGTGTTAAGAAAAGTGACGCCTTTACAGACGAAGACAAAAAACTATGGGGCTGGGATGTTGCCGGTACACGTAGATTCACTTGGGCTGGCGGTGATCCAGGTGGTAACTTTGGTTTGGAGGGTTTCGGCGCTTCAGCCGGTATTGGAAGTCATGGTACAGTAGGCTGGGCTAGCCCGCGTGGTTGGTTTGTTGACGGCGTAATGATTGTTGGTCCAACTGAACTGAAGAATACTGAATTAAGATTAGCTAAAGTAGATTTTACGGGTGACTTAGGCGTTACGTTAGATAAATCTGATGTAAACGTTTCTTATGGCTACCGTTACATGAGATTAGCAAACGCCGCTGCAGCAAAACCGGAATTTGCTCCTTTTATAATTAGTAAACTTGGCTCTTATTCATTCCAAATCTTCGAACAGAATGTTCCTCTTTCAGCTTGGAATATTGATGACCCGGCAGCTCCAAAACGTCTTGCTGTTGGTTTCTTAGAAAATAATGCTACAGCTGGTTTAGTGGATGGTGTTTATTGGCCGGGCAGCAACTCAAATATTACAGATAATGGTCTTAATACAAGAGAATGGTTGTATATTTTTGATGAAGCTTATACAACTACTCCAAATGATGTAAATACCGGTCAGTTGATTGCGGGTGGTAATAAGACTCTTGATGCTAGAATTATGTACACAGCGATGTGGAATAGAAGAGGAGCCACTGGTTTCTCAACAACCGGTACTGGAGTTGATAAATTCTACATCTATCCTAATAAGCCAAACAGTACAGCAGATGAGTTCACATTCACAGCCCCAACAGCAGCTTTCAGTGCTGAACAAGCAAAAGTAGATGTTGATATGGTAAATGTATTCCCGAACCCATATTATGGTGTTAACTCTCAAGAAATTAACAAATATCAAAGATTTGTTACTTTCAATCATTTACCAAAGATGGCTACGATTAGAATATTTAACCTTGCTGGTCAGCTAGTTAGAACAATCGATAAGAATACAGATTCGCAATATCAAAGATGGGATCTCAAGAACTTCGATAATTTACCTGTAGCAAGCGGTTTGTACGTAGTTCAAGTTGATATGCCGTCAGAAGGTGTGAAGAAAACGTTGAAACTTATCGTTATTCAAGAAACGCAAGTATTAGATAAATTCTAATAAAATTTTAAGGAGAAATTATTATGAAGAAATTTAAATTAGGATTACTTGTAATACTTGCTCTTATGCAGATTACAGGTACCCTATTTGCAGGCGGTGGAAAAAGAAATGGTACTGCTGGCGCAACGGAATTATTGATTCCAGTTGGTGCTAGAGGTATCTCTATGGCCGGCGCTTCAATACTTGGTTCTAAGGGTATTGAATCACTTTATTGGAATCCGGCAAATTTACCAGGCAGCCCAAATGGTACAAATGTGATTTTTTCTCACATGAATTACTTTGCTGATATTAACGTTGAATATGGTGCTGTTTCAACCAACATCGAAGGGCTTGGTTCACTCGCTTTGAGTATTAAATCATTGTCTCTTGGTGAAATCAATATTACTACAAACGATTTCCCGGATGGAACAGGCTCAATCATTAAACCATCTATCACTGTACTTGGATTAACCTATGCTACAATGTTAAGCGATAGAGTATCTATCGGTTTAACAGGTAATTTCATCAGTGAAAGAATGGATAGAGTTGCTGCTAATGGGTTAGCTCTTAACATTGGTATTACATATAATAACTTAGCTAACATTAATGGTTTAAGCTTTGCAGTTGTGCTAAAGAACCTAGGCTTCCCAATGAAATATGATGGAACCGGTTTGAACGTACAGGTTAATGGCGCTAACTCCGAAATTACAAGCGGGACCGACTTATTAAACAGACAAGATCCTATTTCTGTTTACAAAGTTGACGCTGCTGAATTTGAACTTCCGTCATCAATCGAACTTGGTTTTGGTTATGCACATAAGTTCGGTACGATCGGAGTACAAGCAAATGCTCTTTACAAAAATGATAACTTTTATAATGACGAAGTTAAATTAGGTGCTGAATTGGAATTCAACGATCTTTTATACCTCAGAGGTGGATACATTGTATTACCTGAGGGTGAAGGAAAGTATGAAAATATATATAATGGCTTACATGCCGGTTTCGGTATTAAATATGATATTGGCGGTGCAGTAATCAGTTTGGATTACGCTTACCGCGCAATGAAATATTGGGATGCTAACAACATCGTAACCATTTCTCTCGGCTTCTAATCATTAAATAGTACCTTGTTTTTAGCCCCGATTCTTTAATGAATCGGGGCTTTTTTTTTGTGTAAGTATTTGTAACTTTACAAAAAAAAACGGCGAGAATTATCAAAACACGCCACCAGTTTATACCTAAAGCCAACGGAGTTACAAATGATGAAGAAGTTACTTTTCGCTTTAATTATGCTTCTTGCTCAGTTCACATATTCACAAACACAGCTTAATTTTGAATTTGACTATGCGCGTTTTAATTATGATTCTACTTCTGTTTTTATGGAGTTTTATTATGAATTATCTCCGGCGAATATGCAAAAAATTAAAACAGCGAGCAGCTTATCAGTAGAAGCAATCGTTCATCTTGAAATTATGAATACCGATTCCAAAGAGTTCTTTGTGAACAAGAACTATAAGATTGTAAATGAAATTGCAGATTCCATGCAGAAAAGTTTGTCCGGTGTGATGGGCTTTGTAATTCCAAAGGGGAATTATTCACTCAGTGTGAAAGCTTACGATTCTCAAAACCCTACGTTAGAAAAAGCTATAAACGAGAACCTACTTATTCAGCCATTTAAGACGGATAAGTTCTCGATGAGCGATATTGAATTGGCAACCAGAATTAAGAAAGATGCCAAGGATCCAAAATCAATCTTTTACAAGAACACGTTAGAAGTATTTCCAAATGCTTCAATGTTATATTCAGAGCAATCTCCGGTTTTGTTTTTCTATGCTGAACTGTACAATCTTAAACTTGAAGACCCCGCTGCTAATTTTGTGTTGAAAAGAGATTTGGTTAACAGTGCAGGAGTAATGGTTCAACGAAGCGAAAAACAAATTAAGCAAGCTGCAAATGCTGTAGTAGAGGTCGGATTGCTAAACCTAAGTAAGCTTCCTTCGGACTCATACAATTTGGCGCTCAGTTTAATAGATCCGAAAACAAATCAAGCATTTATCTCTGCAAAAAGATTTTATCTTTACAATCCAAATGTTGTAGATTCATTTAAATCACTTTCATCCAATACTAATGTAATGAATAGCGAGTTTGGAGTTTTCTCTGCCGAGGACTGCGATCTAATGTTTAAGCAAGTGAAATATATTGCAACACAAACGGAAATAAGCCGTTACGCAAAAATGGATTCGTTAAGCGCTAAACGTGAATTTTTATTTAATTTCTGGCGCTCAAGGAACTCCGAACCTAACTCATTTAGAAATGAAGCAAAGGAACAATATATGAAGCGCGTTGCTTATGCTAATCAGAATTACAAAAGCATGGGTAGAGACGGATATTTGTCGGACCGAGGCAGAGTTCTTTTAATGTTTGGCGAGCCAGATCAAAAAGATTTATTCCCAAACGAACCGGATTTAAAACCTTACGAAGTTTGGTTCTATAATGAAATTGAAGGGGGCGTTTCTTTCGTTTTTGGAGATTTAACTGGATTTGGAAAATATGAATTACTGCACTCAACAAAACGTGGTGAGTATTCCGATAGTGAATGGCAGAATAGACTAAAGACAGATTAACATTAGTGAAGATTAGTCATAAAATAGTTTTTGTTTTGTTTCAACTATTTTCCGGTGTGTTCAAATTATTTGGGCTGCGGGCAACAAGACTCGCAGCTAGGTTTCTCGGGACGTTCTGTTATTATTTCATACCAATTCGTAAGAAAGTAGTATTCGAAAATTTAGAAATAGCTTTCCCGCAAAAGTCTCGCCAGGAATTAAAAATCATTACACGTCATACATATCAAAATATCTTAACCACTTTTTTTGAGTTAATCTATTTTCCCTATACAACCCGTAACGAAATGAAATTATTGCTTTCTGAGGCAAACATGAACAAAGCTGAAATGTTGCTCAAAGAAAATAAAGGACTGGTATTTTGGACCGGACATTTTGGAAGTTGGGAAGTGGGGGCGGCTTCGGCGGCAATTCATCTTGGAAAACCCTTTAATGTTCTTGCCAAAAAACAAAGTAATGCAGTTATGAATGAGTTACTTGTTAGGGCGAGAGAAGTTCATGGCAACAAAATGATTTGGCTTGGAGCATCAGTAAGGCATCTGATAGAAGTTCTGAAGAATGGCGGAATTGTTGGAGTAGTTGGCGATCAAAGAGGACCAGCGGATAGCCCGCGTGTTTCCTTTTTCGGAAGACCAACGCCATTCTATACCGGGACAGCCACAATAATCAGTCGGACTAACTGTAATGCAATTTTTGGCGTAGTAGTTCGTCAGAACGATGGCAACTATAAATGTGAATTTGAAAAACTCGAAGTGGAAACTCTTCCAATTGACCCAAAAGAAAAAGTTAAAGAAATAAACCAGAGATACGCCAATTTTCTCGAAAAGAATATCGGGCAATATCCGGATCAATATTTTTGGATGCACAAGATCTGGAAATATTAATGAAGAAAATTTTAGTTATCCAAACAGCTTTTTTGGGTGATGCAATTTTAACACTTCCGCTAATTCAGAAACTTAAAGAGGCAAATCCGGATTCTGAAATTACAGCTCTTTGCATTCCATCTACACAAGATGTTTTTAGAAATTCTCATGCAGTAAAAAAGGTAATAGTTTACGATAAACGGGGGATTGATAAATCTCCTGTCAGCTACTTAAAACTCGTTCTAAAAGTACGCGCGCTAAAATTCAATTGTGTAATTTCTCCTCATCGTTCAATACGTTCAACTTTGATTGCATACTTGTCCGGTGCAAGCGAGACAATCGGATTCAATACGGCGGATTTCTCCTTCCTCTATAAAAAACTAATTGAGTATAGAAATGATAAACATGAAGTGGAGAGAAATCTTTCTTTTGTAAGTGAAGCGAGTAAAGACCTGAACTGGAGAGTTTTACCAGAGATACTTAGCACAGATGAAGCAGAGCAAAAAATTGAAAGTCTGATTAATGATATTCCCGGGAGGAAAATAATTGCTGTTGCGCCTGGCTCTGTTTGGAAAACTAAAGTTTATCCAAGAGAGTATTATGAAGAATTGATTAGGATGATTCTTCTATTAGGCTATTCAGTTATACTCATTGGCGGAAAAGAAGATGCAGAGCTTTGCGAAGCTATAGTGAAAAATGTAGGACAGAATATTGTATCTTTCGCCGGAAAACTGTCTATTGTCGAATCAGTTTCATTTTTGAAGAAATGTTTAGCCGTTGTTTGCAACGATAGCGCACCTACACATCTTGCTATGGCTGCTGATATTCCGACTCTTACAATTTTTTGCTCAACAGTTGCCGGATTTGGTTTCTATCCTTATAATAAAGCAAGCACCTACATTTCTTTTGATGAACTTGAGTGCAAGCCCTGTGGAATTCATGGGCATCAAAACTGCCCTATCAAAACCTTCGATTGTGCCTTTAAGCTTAAACCAGAAATGGTTTTTGAAAAACTAAAGCAAATATTGCCTGCTTAAGTAACATCAAATAATTATATTTGCCTCATCCAAAAAGAGATTGAAATGAAGTGGTTCGATTTCGAAAGCATTAAAAATTCTTCGCTTAATATTACGCCAAATTTACCTATCATCGCTACAAAGCGCTATAAAGTAAGTTTGATAAAAGCCGTTGCATACGGGCTGCTTTACACATTGGCTTCATGGTTTGTGCTAATACTGTTGCTTTCCATTACTCCATTAAAAGGCGTGCTCTTTGTTGTTGATAATACCGAATTGAAAGTTCAGAACGAGCGAATTCAAAAACTGCAAGGCAGGGTAATTGATCTCACCCAGCAGCTGCAAGAGATTTCTTCTGTTAATGAACGGATGAAGTATGCAATTAAACTTGCACAACGGGATACTATTGACCCCAAGAATCCACTCTACGATACGCTTCGCAAAACAATTACTAAGAAGGTCAAAATTCAAGGAAACGTGTTTTCAGTTGTTGTTGATCTATATAACAAGATATTCCAAAGTGAAAAAGAACCAACAAAGCTATTGTTCTTCGAACCAACATCCGGTGTAATAACTCAAGAGTTTGATCCATCAAAAGGGCATCCAGGCATTGATTATGGTGTAAATACCGGCTCTCCGGTTTTTGCCGCTTCGGGCGGATTGATCACATTTGCTGATTATACTGTGGATTCCGGATTCATGGTAATCATACAGCATTCAAACGATTATACAAGTGTTTATAAACACTGTTCTTCAATACTAAAAAAAGCTAGAGATACTGTTACGCATGGAGAACTTATTGCGCTGAGTGGTAACTCTGGTAAGAATACAACCGGTCCGCACCTTCACTTTGAATTATGGTACAAAGGAAAACCTGTTGATCCCAAAAGTTATATAATTAAGTAGGAGAAAATATGGCAAGCAAAAAAGACCATCTTACTGAAGACGTAAGCATTATTAGTAATAGTGTTAGAATAGAAGGAAATTTATTTAGCGAAGGCAACGTACGAATAGACGGTGTTGTTAATGGCAATATAACTGTTAATGGAAATTTAACAGTTGGTGAAGGCAGCAAGATAAATGGGGAGATGCAGGCAAAAAATATTACTATGAATGGTAGTTTAACTGGGAAAGTTTTTGCCGAAGAGAAGTTACGCTTGGAATCGAAAGCAATACTTAGAGGCGATTTGGTTGCTAAAGCGCTTGTTGTGGAGGAAGGCGCTCTGTTCCAAGGCTACAGCAATATGGAAAACCAGTAAGTGAGTAATGAAAGAGAAATCCGAGTTTAGTAAAATATCATCTTCCTACAGTCAAATTGGTCCATATTTGGGACTTGGAACTCAATTAGCTGCTGTGGTTATATTAATGTTTTTTTTAGGGCGTTGGATAGATCAAAAGCTATCTACCACACCTCTTTTTTTAATTAGTTTCTCAATCTTAGGTTCTGCAGCCGGTATTTATAATTTCATCAAATCTGTTCTCAACCTTAACGAAAAGAAGAATGTTGAAAAGTAAGCTTATCGTAGCCGGATTAATAACCTTAATAATTTCTATTTTCATTGTTTTTGCATCTTTAAGTCAGATAATTACTTCCAAATTTATGTACTCGCTGTTCTACTCTGCCTTAATCGGTATTGGCAATTTCATCCTCTTTACAGCATTTGCCCATTTTTCCGTTAAGAAATCCAATAAAATTTTTCTAATTTTTAACTTTGGAGGGATGGTAATTCGGCTGATTTTGATGCTTGTTGCGGTCTTGTTGATGCTAAATTATTTGAAAGTTGACCAATATGCGTTTATATTTGGACTCTTGTTTTGGTATATATTCTTCTTATTTTTCGAAATATTGATAGTTAAAGAGAGTTATAAAAAATAGTGATAATGAAATAAAATGTGGTTTTCTGACCCAAATATTGTAGCTGATACCGCAAAAGTTGCTCATGAAGCAGCTAAGAAAACAGACACTAGCTGGATAATGCATCACGTTTTAGATGCAAGAGAGATTGATTTAACTCCATTTGGAGTTATTCACTTACCTCAGCTGCATTTGTTTGGAATGGATATTTCCATAACCAAACATGTTGTATTCATGTGGATTGCGGCAGTTGTTCTTATCACCATTTTTGTCAAAGTTTCCAAGTCATATAAAAAGTCTCTCATCCCAAAAGGGGTTAGCAATGTAACCGAGACACTCATTTTGTTTGTCCGTGATGAAATTGCGAGACCGAACATTGGTAAAGGATATGAGAAATTTCTTCCTTATTTGTTAACAGTTTTCTTTTTCATTCTAACTTGTAATTTTTTAGGGTTGCTTCCGTACGGTTCTACTGCAACGGGAAATATTTCTGTTACAGCCACATTGGCAACAATATCCTTTATTGTTATTCAAGCTGGCGGAATGATGAAGAATGGGGTGTTTGGTTACTTGAAAGGATTACTGCCTCATGGTTTGCCTACATGGTTAATTCCAATCATGTTTATAGTTGAGCTGCTTGGTTTGTTTACAAAGCCATTTGCATTGGCTATTCGTCTTTTTGCAAACATGACTGCGGGACACATTGTTATTCTTGCATTACTTGGATTGATTTTTATTTTACATACATATGTTGTTATTCCGGTATCTATTGCATTTGCACTGTTCATATTCTTACTCGAAATTTTAGTTGCATTGTTACAAGCATATATCTTTACAATGCTGTCGTCGCTGTTCATTGGAATGGCATATCATCAAGAGCATTAATATTATTAAACGTTATAAAGGAGGAATCAAATGGAATTCGCTTATTTAGCAGCCGGTTTTGGTGCAGCATTAACAGTTATTGGCGGTGCTTTCGGTATTGGTAAGTTAGCAAGCTCAGCAATGGAAGCTAGCGGTCGTCAGCCAGAAGCTGCCGGCGATATCAGAACTTCAATGATTATTGCAGCTGCTCTTATTGAAGGTATTTCTTTGTTCGCATTAGTTATTTGTATTCTTTTAGCTCTTAAGTAAAAAATATTAACCTCTTTCATTAGGAAGAAAAAATGGAATTGTTAAGCTACGTATTGGTTTTAGCATTTAGCGGCGGCGAAGTTGTTCAAGGCGGACCTCTTGATGTGAACCCCGGTTTAATTTTATGGACTGTGGTTACATTTATTTTCTTATTGCTGATTCTTAAAAAAATCGCATGGAAGCCTATTCTCAATTCCTTAAACGAAAGAGAAAACATTATCAAAGAATCTCTGGAAAAAGCTGAAACTGCACGCAAAGAAGCAGAATTACTTATTGCCGATAACAAAGTTGCAATGCGCAAGGCTGAAGAGGAAGCACAGAAAATTGTTGATCAGAGTAGAGAATATGCCGAGAAGTTGAAAGGTCAGATTTTGGATGAGAGCAAACTTGCTGCCAAGAAAATGGTTGAAGACGCTACTTCCGAAATTGAACGCAAGAATGCAGAAGCCTTTACTAAGCTGAAAGATCAAGTAGCTGAAATTGCAATTGGTGCCGCAGAAAAGATTTTGAAAGAGAATCTTGATAAACCGCAACAGCTAAAATTAGTTGATAAGTATCTGGACGAAATGAATAAGAATTAATGAGCGTTTACAGAATATCATACCGTTATGCAAATTCGCTAATGCAGCTTGCTGAAGAGAAAAAAATCTACAGCAAGATAGCGCAAGATGCGGATTTAATTTATTCCTCTCTAGAAGCAAGCAAAGAATTACGCACAGTTCTTAAAAGTCCGGTTATTAAATCAACTGCAAAGAAAAACATACTCACTAAGATTTACCAAAACAAAATCTCTAAAGAGACGGAAAGTTTTCTTGAGTTTGTTGTTGAAAAGGGAAGGGAAGATATTCTGTTTGATGTTTTCAAAGAGTTTATAAATCTGAGAAACAAGAAAGAAGGAATTCTGAGAGCTAAAGTTGTTTCTGCCGTTGAGCTTAATGATTCCGTAAAGAAAAAAATTACAAGCAAGCTTGAAAAGGAAACGGAAAAGATTGTTCAGTCCAAATTTGTAGTTGATGAGAGAATCATTGGCGGATTTGTTGCTGAGCTTGAAGATACAGTTTATGACGCTTCTGTGCGGCATCAGCTTAAACTTTTACGTAAGAAGTTTGCAGAAGAAATTAGCATTTAACTTAATTAGAAAAATTTAGGAAGAATAAAATGGCGGAAATCAGACCCGATGAAATTTCTGCGATACTGAAAAAACAACTTTCCGGTTTTGAAAACGAAGTAGATGTTTACGAAGTTGGAACAGTTTTGCAAGTTGGTGATGGTATTGCTCGCGTTTACGGTTTATCAAAAGTTATGGCGAGCGAACTTGTAGAATTTCCAAACGGCGTTACCGGTATGGTTCTCAATCTTGATGAAGATAGTGTTGGCACTGTTCTTTTTGGCGATAGCTCGCTAATCAAAGAAGGCGATCAGGTTAAGAGAACAAACCGTTTAGCTTCATTTCCTGTAGGCGAAAAACTTTTAGGAAGAGTAGTTAATCCTCTTGGCGAACCGCTCGATGGAAAAGGAACAGTTCAGTTTGAAAAGTATTTGCCGATTGAAAGAAAAGCTCTCGGTGTAATCCAACGTCAGCCCGTTAAAGAACCACTCCAAACCGGTATTGTTGCTGTTGACTCAATGATTCCGATAGGGCGCGGGCAACGTGAATTAATTATTGGTGACCGCCAAACTGGAAAAACCGCAATTGCAATAGACGCAATTATAAATCAGAAACACACTCATACTGAAGAAGCTAAAAAGTATGGTATAAAACCGGTTTATTGTGTTTATGTTGCGGTCGGACAGAAAAATTCAACCATAGCGCAAGTAGTGGCAAAGTTAGAAGAATCTGGCGCGATGGCTTATACTACAGTCGTATCAGCTCCGGCATCTTCTCCTGCACCGCTTCAATATATTGCTCCTTATTCCGGAACAACTGTTGGTGAATATTTTAGAGATAGCAGCAGACATGCTTTAGTAATCTATGATGATTTATCCAAACAAGCAGTTGCTTACCGCGAACTTTCTTTATTGTTAAGAAGGCCTCCGGGACGCGAAGCTTATCCTGGCGATGTTTTCTATTTGCATTCACGTTTATTAGAAAGAGCCTCCAAGTTAAGTGATGATCTTGGCGGCGGAAGTTTAACAGCGCTTCCAATTATTGAAACACAGCAAGGCGACGTTTCCGCATATATTCCTACAAACGTTATCTCTATTACCGATGGTCAAATTTATCTTGAACCAAACTTATTCAACGCTGGTGTGCGTCCGGCTATCAACGTTGGTATTTCCGTATCACGTGTTGGTGGTAATGCGCAGATTAAAGCGATGAAAAAAGTAGCTGGTTCTCTTAAGTTGGATTTGGCTCAATACCGCGAGTTGGAAGCTTTTGCAAAATTCGGTTCCGATCTTGATAAATCAACTTTGAGAACACTTGGCAAAGGTGCTCGTCTTGTTGAATTATTAAAGCAAGGTCAGTACGTACCTGTTCAAGTTGAAAAAGAAATTGTAAGTGTTTATTTAGGTACCAATAACTTTTTAGAATCTGTTGAAGTAAAAGATGTTAAGAGATTTGAGAGAGAATTTCATGAATTTGCTGAATTGAAGTATCCGGAAATTTTCGAGAATATTCGTATGACTAAAGAATTGAAAGATGATACTGTAGCGCTTATCAAAAAAGCCGCTCAAGAATTTATTGAAAAGTTTAAGAAGAGCTAACAAAGATTAATGGCAACATTACGCGACATAAAACGACGAATTGTTGGTGTAAAAAACACTCAGCAAATTACTAAAGCAATGAAGATGGTTGCCGCCGCTCGTTTGCGCCGCGCACAAGAAAATATTCTCAATGCTCGTCCATATTCAAAAAAAATCTCAGAAGTTCTTCAACACCTTCTGAGTATTGAGAAAAGTTTTAACAATCCTCTTTTTACCGAACGTGATGTAAAGAAAATTGCGATTGTTGTTGTTACTTCCGACCGCGGATTGTGCGGAAGTTTCAACATGAACGTTATCCGTACTGCTGAAGAAATGGTTAAGGGTGACTTATCCGGTTATCTCACTTCTTCCAGTTTACAGATGTATTGCGTTGGTAAAAAAGGTAATGATTACTTTACGAAAAAAGATTATCCTGTCGTTGGTTCCTACCCCGGAATATTTTCACACCTAAAATTTGAATTCGCTTCGGGCTTGATTAAAGAACTTACCACAAAGTATGTTAATGGTGAGATTGATAAAGTCCTTGTTGTTTATAATGAGTTTAAGTCAGTGATTCAACAAAAAACAACCGTTGAGCAGCTATTTCCTATAAAGCAGTTTGAGTCGCAAGAAACCGAAACAAAGCAGATTGATTACATTTACGAACCTGACAAGGTTAAAATCATTGAAACACTTTTGCCAAAACATTTGAATGCTCAAATGTGGCGTGTGCTTCTTGATTCTTATGCCGCCGAGTTAGGTGCCCGCATGACTGCTATGGACATGGCGACTGAAAATGCTAAAGAATTAATTAGATCGCTGAATTTGACTTATAACAGTAAACGCCAGGCTGCAATTACTACTGAGATTTTGGAAATTGTATCTGGAGCGAATGCTCTCAAAGAAAGTTAGAAATTTGAAATGTACATCCTTTTTGCTATCTTTATTTAGGACAGGCTACGTATGCTCGAGGATTTGACCGAGAAACTTGAGAAAGCTCTTAAAAAGATTACCGGACAAGGTAAAATTACCGAATCGAATATCAGCGATACACTTCGCGAAATTCGACGTGTTCTTTTGGATGCTGATGTAAATTATAAAGTTGCCAAAGATTTTATTGATCGCGTTAAGGAAAAATCGCTTGGCAAAGAAGTCCTTACTTCAGTTACTCCCGGGCAGCTCATCACAAAAATTATTTATGATGAACTGACTGAGCTTTTAGGGAATACTGGTTCTGAATTGCAGCTTAATCCTTCGGGATTAACTGTAATTATGCTGATAGGACTTCAAGGTTGTGGAAAGACAACTTTTAGCGCTAAACTCGCTAAATATCTTCAAGATAGAAAAAGAAATGTTCTTTTAGTTGCTGCCGACGTTTACCGTCCCGCTGCAAGAAGTCAGTTAAAGATTCTCGGTTCGCAAATTAAAGCACCGGTTTTTTCAATTGATGAAAGCAACGACCCGGTAAAGATTGCTACGGAATCTTTAGCTTACGCCAAAGAAAATGGTTTGAACACAGTTATCATTGATACTGCCGGACGTTTGCACGTTGATGATGATATGATGAAAGAAGCTGCGGAGATTAAGTCCAAAGTCAATCCAACTCAAACATTGTTTGTTGTTGATTCGATGACCGGACAAGATGCTGTTAACTCTGCCAAATCCTTTCATGAGCAAGTTGAGTTTGATGGAATTGTTCTTACCAAGATGGATGGCGACTCTCGTGGCGGATGTATTCTTTCAATTAGAGCTGTTGTTGACCGCCCGGTTAAGTTTGTAAGCATGGGCGAAAAAGTTGATACGCTTGAGTTGTTTTATCCTGATAGAATGGCGAGCAGAATTCTCGGTAAGGGCGATGTTATTTCACTTGTTGAAAAAGCTCAAGCCCAGTTTGATGATAAAGAAGCTGGAGACCTTGAAAAGAAGTTCAGAGAAAACAAGTTTGATTTTGATGATTTCTTGAAGCAGATCAAGATGATTAAGAAGATGGGATCTTTGAAATCTTTGTTAGGCATGATTCCGGGAGTTGGCTCCCAACTTAAAAATGCAGACGTTGATGATAAACAGTTAGTTGTTGTTGAGTCTATCATTCAATCAATGACTAAGCAGGAGAGAACGAATCCTAAAATTTTGAATGGCAATCGCAGAAAAAGAATTGCCAGAGGAAGCGGAAACACGATTCAAGAAGTAAATAGATTGATAAAGCAGTTTGAGCAAATGCAGCAAATGATGAAAATGATAAATAAAAATTCGGGAAAGTTTTCGTTACCGAATACAAAAAACTTTAGATTAAATTAACCTTATAGGAGAAATACTAAATTGGCAGTTAAGTTAAGACTGAAAAGAATGGGTAAAAAAAAGCAGCCGATATATAAAGTTGTAGCTGCTGACGCACGTTCACCAAGGGACGGAAAATTTATTGAAGCTATCGGACTCTATAATCCCAAGACAGAACCGGCAACAATTGAAATAAAAGAATCAAGAGCAATGTATTGGTTAAACGTAGGTGCTCAACCAACAGTTACTGTTAAGAATCTTTTATCCGGACAAGGAATTATCTTAAGAAGAGAATTGTTGAAAAAAGGTTTGAAAGAAGAAGAAGTTGCTGCAAAGCTTGAAGAATGGAAAAAGCTTACAGAAGCAAATCTTGCAGCTAAATTGAAAAAGAAAGCTGATAAGAAAAAGTCTAAGAAAGCATTAGCAAAAGAAAAGTCTCAAGGTGCAACGGAAGCTTAAAGGGTACGGCTTCCGAAAGCTGAGATCTCTTACTGGCAGCAAGCACAAAAGCAAGGTACCCTACATTCACTAATTATAGGTACTCTCATGAAGGAATTTATTGAATTTATCGCGAAACACCTTGTTGATAATCCGGACAACGTTTCTTTAGACGAAACAATGCCGGACGAAAAAACTATTGAGCTTACGCTCAAAGTTGGTGCCGATGATGTTGGAAAAGTCATTGGTAAACAAGGCAAAACTGCTCAAGCAATGAGAACCTTGCTTACTGCTATTTCTGCCAAAGAAGGTAAAAGAGCTGTACTCAAAATTTTGGATTAATTCCTTTAAGTGAATGATCTCTTTTTGATAGCCGAGATTAAATCGGCTTACGGCTCAAGTGGTTTTGTTGTAATTGATTCCTTTTCTGATTTCAAAGATAGATTCTTTGAATTGAAGAATGTTTTTGTCGAAATCTTTGGTAATCGCAAAAACTTTGTTGTTGAATCTGCCAAAGAAGTTGATAAAAAGATTATTTTGAAATTTGCCGGCTTCAATTCCGATAAAGATGTTCAGCTCCTTATCGGGAAAAAGATTTTTGTTGACCGAGAAAATTTAGTTCAACCGGAAGTAGATAATTACTTTATTCACGATCTTGTTGAAAGTGAAGTATATCGGGATGGACTAATGATTGGCAAAGTTGAAGATGTGCTTGTTCTTCCGGCAAATGATGTAATTGTAGTTTTGGATTTAGCACAAAAAAGAATTTTGATTCCGGCTATCAAAGACTTTGTTAAGGAATTTGACGCTGAAAAGAAAAGACTTGATTTGGTAAACGGATGCGAATTGTTATACGATGATGAGAATTGATGTTATATCCGCTGTGCCGGATTCTCTTGTTAGTCCGCTGAATACCAGCATTCTAAAAAGAGCCCAAGAAAGAAATTTAGCTGAAATTGTTGTGCATAATCTTAGAGATTACGCATACGATAAACATAAACAAATTGATGATAAGCCGTTTGGCGGCGGACCGGGAATGTTGCTTAAACCCGAACCGTTCTTTGAATGTATTGAAAAGCTTGTAAGCGAAAGAAAGTACGACTTTGTTCTTTTCCCATCACCTGGTGGAGAACTATATAATCAGAAAATGGCAAATCGGTTTTCTCTCGCAAAGAATATTTTAATTTTAGCTGGTCACTACAAAGGTGTAGATGATAGAGTCCGAGAAAAATTTGCTACTAATGAAATTTCGATTGGCAATTATGTTTTAACCGGCGGAGAAATTGCAGCTTGGGTGATTATTGATTCAGTAGTTAGATTAATACCCGGCGTACTTAACGATAGTGAATCCGCACTTAATGATTCTTTGATGGATGGCGATATAATTGAAGCGCCTTACTACACAAGGCCGGCAGAATACAAAGGAATGAATGTTCCGGAAGTTTTACTTTCCGGGCACGATAAAAAAATTAAAGATTGGAAAGAAGAGCAGTCTAAAGTTTTAACTGATAAGTGGAAAAAAATAAATAACCTGGAGTAATACAAAATGGATAAGTTAAAAACGTTAACAGAAGATCAAGCACGTACCGATTTTCCAGCGTTCAAATCTGGTGATCACGTTAGAGTGCATGTGAAAGTTATAGAAGGCGAGAAAGAAAGAATTCAACCTTTTGAAGGCGATGTAATTAACATACGCGGCGCTGGTCTTAGCAAAACTTTTACAGTTAGAAAAATTTCAAGCGGTGTTGGTGTGGAAAGAATATTTCCTATGAATTCACCAAAAGTTGCTAAAATTGAAGTCCTCCGTGAAGGTAAAGTTAGAAGAGCTAAATTATTCTATCTTAGAGAACTTTCCGGTAAAGCTGCCCGCATCAAAGATAAAAACCAAAAGTAATTTTTCGGTTGAATGAAAAGCCGCTCACAGTTAGCGGCTTTCGTTTTTTAAATATATGTTAGGATAATTATGAAACTTTTTGCCCCTCAAAATATTTTCACTTCAATTCTAGAAAGCGCATTACCGGAATGGATGGAAATTATCCATAAGCCGGCGTCATTAGTTGTAAAGGAGCTGGAAAAAAATACACAAGCCTTAGCGCTTATTCCTTCGCTAGAACTTATAAATCATAAGGAACTACTTGTTTCTAACAAATTTGGAATATCATTCGATGGGATGTTGTCGAACGCATACTATTATTTCTCCGAGGGGGAAAGAATAATAAAAAAGATTTTAGTTCGCGGAGATGTTTCAGTTAATGAAGTTATTCTAGCTAAAATTCTCTTCGAAGAAAGATATTCTTCTGACGTTGAGCTGGTTTTAGACTCTTCGGACAAAATGGAATCCGGAACCGACTATATAGTTAGTGGCGACTATAATTATACTTCAAGCAGATATGAAAGAGCCATTAGTTTAGCAGATGAAGTTTCCGAGATGCTGGATTTCCCTTACGTAAATTTTATTCTTGTCTCGAAAGACAGAGAATCTGTTACTAATTTTGAAAAGCAAATTGATTCGCTGGATGAAATCATCGAAGAAAAACTTTCGGTAAACATAGAGATGTTGAATATTCCACAAGGCAGCAAAGATTTTATCAAAGAAAACTTCAGTTCGGTTTATTTTGATCTCACGGAAAATGAAAAAGACGGACTTAACGAACTAATAAAACTTGTTTACTACCGCGGTATAATCGAAGACATGTTTGATATAAAATTTGTGTAGGGTGCAATAAAAATCACACCGCATTTTATGGGTTGTAAGTAGCATTCTCAGTTTCTATATTCAAAATAAAGAAACTGCATTCCTTTTTTAGGGGATTCAAATGAAGCAATTGAGACGACTATCTTTACTTTCTCTAGCATTCTCACTTTTGGTAACAACAGAAATAACTTCTCAAACTAACCATATTGAAATAGTAGGAAGTGTATTCGATGGTGAAACCGGGCAGCCGATTGAGAATGCTGTCGTATTCCTCTCATTCACTACTTTTCACGTAAAGACTAATTCCAAAGGTGAATTCAAATTATCGGGCGTTATTCCAGGTACTTACGCCATTATTTGTATTTCTGATAATTATCAGAAAGTAATTCAAGGTATAGTTGTAACCGGTTCTATAAATCTACGAGCTAATTTCGTTCTCAAGAAACAGCAAAATGTTGCCAAGAATAAAATTATGCAATTAACAAGCTTTATCGAACGTGATAAGTTTATAGAGAAATTTAAACGAGAGTTTCTAGGAGAGAGTTTGCGTACTTTCAAGTGCGATATTGTAAATCCAGATGACATTGAGTTTACACATAACGGCGTACAGCTTTTTGCAAAATCCGAAAAGCCAATAATAGTGCTGAACAAATCACTCGGTTACAAGCTGAACGTCTATCTCAACGAGTTCGAGTGGGAATGGTTTACTGACTACGGAAGTATTTCCTTTGATACATTTTTTGAAAATTTGGATAGTAGTGACAGCACAGAAACTCTTAGATATTTGGCAAATAGAAATGAAGCCTATAAAGGTTCATTTAGACATTTTCTACGCGCATGCGCTTCAAGAAAAGTTTCTAGCGAAGGGTTTACAGTTTTCAAAGCTAATTACGTACCTACCGAACTCGGAGAATATGAAGACTTTAAAGATCAAGTTGAAAGTCAAAGACCTTGGCAAACCGCCAGTGCTATAGAATCTATCATGAAGAAGAACAATGAGAATGAATTCCTCTTCGAAACCAATGCATGCTTAGAAGTTGTCTATACCGAGAACCGCGAAGAGCCAAATTACGCTTGGTACAAGGAAAGAATTTTTGGCGCAAACGAACTTTACGACTTTCAAGATTCATGGGTTAAGTTTCCAGCTGGGAGGTATATTTTTAACAATCGGGGAATTGGTATGGAAAACGATACATATCAAAAACAGTTATTTGGTTATTGGGCATGGAAAAGAGTTTCGGATTTACTGCCCCATAACTATGAACCAAATAACTAATCTTAAGGGGAATTGATGAAGAAAATTGCAAAACACTTTGTTACACTATTTTCAATAGTGCTGCTGTTGAGTGCTGCTTCAGATTATTTTGCTCAATCCCAACAGACAACACTAAAAGGTAAAGTTGTTAACGCTGAGACAAATGAACCAATCCAATATGCAACGGTATTTATAGCCTTTACTTCCAAAGGTTGTCTAACAGATGAAAATGGGGAATTCATTATTACAAATATTGCAGAAGGAAAGTACGAAGTAGTATGTGCAGCTGTAGGTTATGAAAAGATTACGACTAATCATTCACTTAAAACTGGTAAGGAAATCAACGTGACTTATGAGCTTAAACCGGTGCCGATTCAAGTGAATGAGATAAACATTACTGCATCAGTGCCGGAAGATTGGGAAGACGATCTGCTGAAATTTACTAAAGAGTTCTTGGGAGAAAGTAGTTTATCGGAACATTGCACGATAGCAAATCCCGAAGTAATAGACTTTGAAATAAGAGATGATGAGTTGATAGCATCATCTAAACAACCGCTATACATATTTAATCAAGCGCTTGGCTACAAAGTGACTATTTATATAAAAGAATTTGTTTGGAACACAAATTTCGATTTAGGAAAAATAGCTTACGAACCATTTTTTGAAGATATGCATAGTGACAAATTAGATGAAGAGACCGAGTGGAAAAAGAATCGTAAAGAAACTTATTTAGGTTCGTTCCGTCATTTCTTGAAAAGTTGTGCTGATAATAAAGTTTATGAACAAGGATTTAGGTTATATGAATTCAAAGATGACGAATGGTTTAAAAGACCTATTGTGAAAAGTGTATTGTGGCAATCAGAAAAATCATTAGATACTTTGCTTGCACGCATTTTGAGTAAAGATTCGGATAATAGCTTTAAAATTGAGAGCAAAAATACGATTGCGGTTTTATTTCTGAATAAAGGAGAGGATTCAAATTATAAATGGTATAAAAAACGTGTCTATCGTACTGACGAACTAAAAATCTTTCCAGTCTTCTTATTTGAAATTTCTGACCGGAACTTTATTGTTCAATAATGTCGGAAATATTACTGATAAGTTGATGTTTAATATTCAGTTTACCGGTTATTGGGCTTGGAAAAGGTTAGGCGACTTACTACCGGACGATTACGAACCGCCAAAGGATGATGAATAAAAAAAAGCGGCTTAGCCGCTTTTTTTATGTTAGTTCTACATGAGAGTAGCTAATTATATCCGGGTTGTTGCGAATGGTTTCGAGCATTTCCGCCGTTGCTGCCGATTCAAGTTTCATTGTGCAAGAAGCAACAATACCGCCGTCAAAAATTACGTTTTCGACCTCTTCGATATTGATGTTCCCGAACTTCAGTGTATCCATCACAAAAGCAAGCACCCCGGGTTTATCATAATGCTTAACAACAAACTGATAATGGGCTCGTGTAGTTTTAGCTCTGTTCACCCAATGAGCAATTACACCGCTTTTTATGTATTGAAGAATAATATTTATTGCTTCTTCTGCAACAGCATTTTGCGCTTGTTCGGTCGAAGCTCCTATGTGATGTGTTACGTAAACATTGTCAAGTTCTTGCAGCTTAGATGAAACCGGACCACTTTTATCTTCCGGCTCACCTTTGAAAACATCGAGCCCAACTTTGATTCCCTTTTCTTGAACAGCTTTAATCATCGCTTCCTCATCAATAACTCCGGCGCGTGAAGTGTTAACCAGGATTGCGCCTTTTTTCATCAAGCCAAACATTTTTTCGTTGAAGAGATTTTTTGTCTCGGGAGTTTGCGGCAAGTGGATTGAAATTACATCAGCAATCGGCAATACTTGGTCGAACTCTGAGAAATCTTTTACACCAAATCCTTCAATGCGGGAAACATCTTTCGCGTAAATGTTCATTCCGAATGCTTGCGCGCGTTTTGCAACTTCTTTACCAATTGCGCCATAACCAACAATTGCCAAAGTTTTTCCGAACAATCCTTCTGCCTTAGAGTATTCACCTTTATTCCATTTGCCGGCTTTAAAATCTGCAACGTTTGCCGGAATTCTTCTATCAAGGGCGAGCATTAAACCAACAGCAAGCTCTGCTACTGCAATAGAATTTTTGCCCGGACAGTTGGAAACGTAAATACCTTTCTTGTTAGCAGTTGCAATATCAATGTTGTTTACGCCGGCACCGGCGCGCACAATCAAGTTTAGCTTATTCGATTTTTCTATTGTAGCCGCATTAACATTGGTAGAACGAACAATTAAGCAATCTATATCCTGGATTGCTTCCGGCAAATCATTTTCACCAAGTTTCGCATTATAAATCACTTCAATATCAGCGTCTTTCAGTTTCTGGATGTAAACTTCCGGAAACTTGTCGGCGATTAATACTTTCATTTTCATTGCTTTCCTCTTTGGATTATTTCATCATTGGAATTTTTACATTGAATTTTTTTGCGTTGTTTATTGCGCGTTCATATCCGGCATCGGCGTGACGAATAATTCCCATTCCCGGATCATAAGTGAGAACGCGTTCCAATCTTTTCTCTGCTTCGGGAGTTCCATCTGCAACCACAACCATTCCGGAGTGAATTGATTTTCCAATACCAACTCCGCCGCCGTGATGAATGGAAACCCAGCTTGCACCGCCAATTGAATTTAGCATTACATTTAATATTGGCCAATCGGCAATGGCATCGCTTCCGTCTTTCATACCTTCTGTTTCTCTGTTTGGAGACGCAACCGAGCCGCAATCCAAATGATCTCTGCCAATTACAATTGGTGCGCTTACTTTTCCATCCGCGACTAACTGATTAAATATTTTTCCCATCTTTGCTCTATCGCCATAGCCAAGCCAGCAAATGCGTGCGGGCAAGCCCTGGAAGTGTACTTTCTTCTGCGCCATCTCAATCCATCTGCGCAAACCTTCATCTTCCGGGAAAGCTGCAAGAACAGCATCGTCAGTAACTTTAATATCATTCGGATCGCCGCTTAACGCGGCCCAGCGGAATGGACCTTTACCATCACAGAAAAGTGGGCGAATGTATTCCGGCACAAATCCCGGAATATCAAAAGCGTTTGCAACACCGTTTTCTTTAGCTTCGCCGCGTATGTTGTTGCCGTAATCGAAAGCAACTGCGCCGCGTGCTTGAAATTCCAGCATAGCTTTTACATGAGCAACAATAGTTTTCTTAGAAAGCCCGATATACTTTTTAGGATCGGATTTGCGCAAAGCAATGGCTTCTTCAAATGGCATTCCCATTGGAATATAGCCATTCAGAGTATCGTGAGCAGATGTTTGATCTGTTATAATATCCGGCGTAATATTTTTTTCAAGAATCTTTGGAAGAATTTCTCCGGCATTGCCAACTAAACCAACTGAAAGCGCTTGCTTATTTTCTTTGGCATCGAGAACAAGTTTGAGAGCTTCATCGAGATCATCAGTAATCATATCAATGTAGCCGGTATCAATTCTTTTTTGAATGCGCGAGCGGTCTGCGTCAATTCCTAAAAAAGCGGCGCCATTCATTGTAGCAGCAAGAGGTTGAGCTCCGCCCATTCCGCCAAGTCCGGCTGTGAGTAAAAACGTTCCAGCCAAAGTTCCTTTGAAATATTGGCGGGCACATTCTGCAAATGTTTCGTAAGTACCTTGAAGAATTCCTTGTGTGCCAATGTAAATCCAGCTTCCGGCAGTCATCTGTCCGTACATAGTTAAGCCAAGTGCATCAAGCCGGCGGAATTCATCCCATGTCGCCCAATCCGGTACAAGCATTGAGTTGGATAAAATTACACGAGGCGCATCAGTATGAGTTTTGAAAATTCCAACCGGCTTACCCGATTGAATTAAAAGCGTTTCGTCGTTCTCTAAATTTTTTAGTGATTCAACTATAGCATCGAATGATTCCCAGTTTCTTGCAGCTTTACCGTAGCCTCCGTAAACAATTAAATCTTGCGGACGCTCTGCAACATCGGGATCGAGATTGTTCATCAGCATTCGCAGAGCCGCTTCTTGAATCCAACCTTTACAACTTATTTTAGTGCCGGTTGGTGCTTTAATAACTCTTGCATTATTTGCCATGTTAGTCTTTAAAGTAAGTTTCTAAAATGTTTGAGAATTGTGTGTGAGCCGACCTGTAAATCCAGCGGCGGATGAAGAAGCCTTTCTTCATTTGCTTCTTCATTACTTCCAAATTTTCTTTTAAGCGAAAAGTAAGTTTTGTTTTTTCTTCTTTTGTTAATTTGATTTCAGCTTCACCGGAAAGGAGCTTTTCGTTTATGGAAGTGAATGCACGAACGTCTTGATAAAACTTTTCGTCCGCTGTCATTTGCTTTAACAGTGTCCTACAGAAATTGGAAAGAATCTTTGCTTCGTTCTTATTAAAACTATAAGAGTAATTTTTGAATAAAGGTTTTGCCATAGTTAATCTGCTTTTAGTGATAGGAGTTTTTCCCGCATCTTTTGATAACCGGGTTTAATAATGTCGTAAATGTATCTTAGTCTTTCCTTATGAGGCGCAAAGGATGATTTCATCGCGTTAATGTTGAGTTTTTCTACGTCGTCCAAGTTCAAACCGAAGAGCTCGTTTGCAGTAATGTATTCCTTGGTTAATGTAGTATCGCTCATCAAACGGTCATCTGTGTTTAAGAATACTCTAAACTTTTCTTTGTAAAGTTTGATGAAAGGATGGTTTTCAATTTTATCAACAGCGCCGGTGTGAACATTGCTGAGAAGGCAAATTTCCAGCGGGAGGCGTGTATCCAAAATGTATTGTGCAAGTTCACCAAGCTTTACAATGTTTCCGTCACGGTCAAAGCTCATGTCCTCGATCAAACGTGTTGCATGACCAATTCTATGTGAACCGCAAATTTGAATTGCTTGCCAAATAGATTCCTTACCAAATGCTTCTCCGGCATGAATTGTAATGTAGAAGTTCTTCTGTTTGATAAAGTTAAAAGCCTCAATATGTTTCTTGGGAGGATAACCACCTTCTTCCCCGGCAAGATCGAAACCAACTACACCTTGATCGCGGTAACTAACAGCAAGTTCTGCCATCTCAAGATTGTTCTTCATGTTTCTCATTCCGCAAACTATCAAACCAAAACCAACGCCAAAATCTCGTTTACCTTTTTCAAGTCCTTCAAGAACTGCATTCATTACGTCTTCGTAATACAAATCTTTTACAGTATGAAAAACCGGTGCAAAGCGCGTTTCAACATAACAAACGCCATCGTTGTGCATGTCTTCCATCATTTCGTAAGCTATTCTGGCAAGGGATTCTTTGGTTTGCATTACAGCAATGGTATGTTCAAATCCTTGAAGATATTCAACGAGATTGCCTTTGTTGGCGCCGCGGTGAAACCACGCTGCTAATTCTCCGGCATCGCTTGTCGGCAGCTTTGAATATTTGATTTCTTTGGCAAGGTCAATAATTGTTTGCGGTCTCAATCCGCCATCGAGGTGATCGTGAAGAAGAACTTTAGGGACGCTTCTGATGATTTCTTCTGTCTTCATATTTTTCCTTTTGATATCAAAAATATCTCTTTGTGTTCCGAAAATCAATTTGGGTATTTTTGCGTGAGTGGAAGTAGAATTACACTACAAAACAGTAAAAATTGAAATATCACCAATTTATTTTGCCTTGCCTAACCAGACCAAATTAGCTATTTTTCGTGCGCTTAAACGCGAAAAAATCAATAAAATCTATAGGAGTAGTAATGAAGAGGAGTTTTGTCTACCTGAGCATACTTGGTGTAGCTTTGGCATTGATGGCTTTTGAATGTTCATCTGCGGAATTAACCGGTGCGAAGTTATATATCAACCAAAAACAGTACGAAAAAGCTGAAGAAGCTCTGTTGAAAGAAGTTGCTAAGAATCCGAAAAGCGACGAAGGTTGGTTCATTTTAGGCTATCAAATTTATGGTGAGCATAAAGGTGATTATTCTAAAATGTTAGATGCTTTTGATAAATCTTTAACTGCAAGTCCAAAGTTTGCAAAAGAAATTGGTGATTTTAAGAAATATTATTGGGCAACCGCTTTCAACAAAGGTGTTGGTTTGTTCAATAATGCAGCAAAGGCAACAACCCCGGATTCTATGAAAATGCTTTTTGGTAAAGCGGCAGAAATGTTTAACAATGCTGCTTTATGCCAACCGGATTCGGTTGTTAACTATACAAATTTAGCTATGGTTTTTATCAACACTGGTGATTACCCGAGTGCAATTGCACCACTTGAAAAAGCAGTGAAGATTGGAAAAGCAGCCGAAGCTTATTCGTTGTTAGGTCAAATCTATTTAGAGAATGCAAACAAAGCTAAAGAAGCTAAAAACGATGCCGAATTTAATGCTACAATTGAAAAAGCAATTACTGTTCTTGATGCCGGAAGACAAAAATATCCGGAGAATGGTGAAATTCTTTTAAGATACTCGAACGCATTGGTTGCTGCAAATAAGTTAGATGTGGCTATGACGGCTTTCAAAACTGGTGTTGAAAAGGAACCGGAAAATAAATATTACAGATATAATTACGGCGTTGTTCTATTGAATAGCGGAAATTTTGCCGAAGCGGAAACACAATTCAAGAAAGCTATCGAACTTGATCCTAAATATTCTAATGCTATCTACAACTTAGGCGTTACCTATGTAAAATGGGGAACATCATTCAGAGAAGAAGCTGAAAAGAAAGGTGAATCTGCCGACGAAGCAAAGATTAAAGAGAAATTTACTTTGGCATTACCTCATATTAAAGCTTACTTAGATATGAATCCGAAAGAACCGGCTTTGTGGGATTTGCTTGGAAAGATTTATGCTAACTTAGGAATGAAAGCTGAGTCTGACGAAGCTTTTAAGAAAGCCGACGAAGTTAGATAATATTATTTTAACCTACGTTAAACCCACAGTTTGTTTATACTTGCTGTGGGTTTTTTATGAACATGAAGTATTGAAAAGGAGAAGTAAGAATGAGCCAAAACAACCAGAACTCACAACAAATTAATATAGAACTTGGCGAAAAAGAAGCAGAAGGAATCTACTCCAACCTTGCGATTATAACTCATTCACCTGCAGAGTTTGTAATTGATTTTACGCGTGTTGTACCGGGCGTACCTAAGGCGAGAGTTCTATCAAGAATAATTACTACACCGCAGCATGCTAAAATGTTATTGCGCGCGCTAAAAGATAACATAGATAAATTTGAATCGCGCTTCGGAGAGATTAAAGTTGATGCTCAATCAACGCCGCAATTTGGATTTATTAATCCTGACCATGGCGAGCAAATAAATTAGTTTAATAAGGCTGTTTCAAAATTAATGCTCTATTGTAGAATAGACCGCGGATAACACAGACCCGTCTGCCGTTGGGCATGTTTAACTGATGCTTCGATAAACTCAACACAGGTTTTCGCAGATTATTTATTTGAAGAATTACTTTTGAGACCGCCTATTTGCATTAAATCACTTTCAAATACCCTCAGAAAACATATCTTGAGTTAAAAAAAAATAATAGTTAGCTTGTTCTCAGTTATCCTCTTAATTTATTAAATGGCCATATTTCAGCGGAGTATTTATGAAAAGAACTTACTTTCTTTTCTTCATTTTGATGGCAATTTTAACAGTAAACCTAAAAGCACAAACACCCACAATTGATTTGGTATTTCTAACAGATTTGAGCTCTCTCGATTTGAGTGCCTTTGCTTTAGAGCGAAATTTGTCTAACCAGCAAAAGATTTTTCAAGTTCTGATTCAGCCTGAAGGTGTAAATGCTTATCTCGAAGGGAAAGTTGATTGGCAGGAAAGTCTTACATCCGGCTCGCGCGAGGTTGTTAATTTTCGGACAAAAATTTTTAGAACGCGCAGCTTCTTTAGCGATGAACTCGGCAGCGCAAATGACTTGCTGCTGGAAGACAGAACAATTGACAACAATCTTCTGGAAGACATTATTAGGAGGGGAAAGTTAACCGGAATTATTAGAATCACTTTGAGGCTGTTTAGCGAGAACGGGCAATTTATGGATGATAGTTTTAAAGAAATTGTTTTGCTTAATCCCGCACCTACAATTAGTATAAATCTCCCGCAGACAGGGTCGCAGTTTGATGTTGGAAACGTTCCGCTTCAATGGACGCCGGTTAGCGGTGTGTTGCGTTATCTACTGAAAGCCAACACTTATGCAGAAGGTGTTGAAAGCCCTACAGCAGCGCTAAACTCCGGAACACCAATCATAGACGATTTTGATGCCGGTGTTGCTACAAGTATAAATCTTGCTACTGTAACAAAAACACGCGAGTGGTACGGTGGGCAAAAAGTTGTTGTTATAGTTAAAGCAGTTATATCGGAATCCGGAAGAGAAACTGTTTTGAACAGCGAACCGGTTACTTTCGAGTTGGTTCAATCCGGCGGTACCGGTTTACCAAATACAGTGGAACCGGACGCCAACATGGTTAGACTTGCAGAAATTGTTAAAGATAATGTAGCTTCAGATTTCTTAACTAAGCTAAAAGACGGTACGATAAATATGAGTAACGTTCAAATTATAGATGAAAACAATGTTCCCCTTACTCCGGCTACTTTCTTAATAGTGCTTTCGTTTCTCGAAGCAAATAATTCACTTATTGTATCAAAGACATTTATCCCAAAGTCATAAGGAGCCAAACTATGAAAAGAATAATCTTACTACTCGTTTTGGTTCCTTTTGTATTCTCATCAGTTTCAAAAGGACAAAGCAATTCGCCGGTAGCTCTTGTTAAGAAAATTGTAAAGGATGTTACCTTTAAGAAAACTAGTGATTCGGACTGGGATTTCGCAAAAACCGGAACGCCTTTGATGGACGGAGGATTAGTAAAGACCGGCTCAAAATCCTTAGCGCTTGTTTTGTTTACTGAAGGCTCACTTTTGCGTGTTAGAGAAAACAGCATACTTAATATTTACGGAAGCAAAGAGGGCAATAAAGTTAGCCGGAATACCGTTATTACAAAGGGAACGCTCGGCTTTGATGTTCAAAAACAAGGTGATGATGAGTTTAAGTTTACTACTCCTACTGCGGTAGCATCAATCCGCGGAACAGATGGATTAATTTTTTGCGACAGTACGGTAACAAGAGTGTTTCTTGAGAACGGCGAGCTTTACATTGAATCAACTACTGACCCGACTAAAAACGGAAGGATAGTTGGCGGAGAAAAAATCACTCAGAACCAAGACGGAACTTTTACTACTACTCCTTTAACTGATGAAGAAAGGAATATAATCACTCAGGCCAAAACACAGACTACAAAGAAGGTAATTATTAAAACTGCTCATGGCGATGTTGAAATTGAATACTACACATCGGATCAACAGTAAAGTAAACGTATTCTAATTTTTAGAGGTTTCCATGAAAAAAACTTTATACATATTTACTCTGCTTGTGTTTGCATCGTCGGGCATTTTTGCTCAGATTAGCAATTATATCTCCGGTGTAAAAATTGGAGATGCAAAAGAGAAGAATCCGATTACTGTTATTGCAGATTTAATCTCCGCAGAAAACATTTCTGAAATTTCACTTGCCTATAAACCTTTTGGCGAAAGCGAATTTCTTAAACTCGAAATGATGATTGCGGGTAACGCCGCTTCAGCAACTATTCCGTTGGATAAAGTCCAGCCGCCATACATTGAATACTATTTAATAATCAATTTGAAAAGCGGTGAACCGCAAACTTATCCTCTTGGAATTTCAGAAGGAGTTTCGCCATTACAAATTTCTGTTTCCGGAGTTTCGCAAAAGGATAAAGAAATAATTGTTCTAAGTCCTAATGAAGGAGAAGCTTTATCCACAGATGAGCAGCTCATTTCTATCTCTTTCGTAAGAGCGCCGGAAAGTATTGATATTGCCAAAACAAAATTTTTCTTGAATGGAAAAGATGTTTCCGACATTGCCGTAGTTGCCGGAGATATTATAGTTCTTAGCGGCGAAAATATTCCAACTGATTTTGCCGGTTCTGCCCGGGATTTACGAATTGAGATTTATAGCAAAGATGGAAGTCTTTATCATACTTTGAAGCGCACATTCCAAGTAGTATCTCCCGAAGTTGCTGCTGCAATTGAGTCTCAGTGGAAGTACAACGGCTCGCTGCGCGGTGAATCCCGCAGTGAAAACTTAAATTCAGTAGGCACTTGGTATAACAACGCCACAGCTAATTTTAATGCAAACGGTTCGGGAATTCAGCTTTCCGCTTACGGTTATTTAACATCCGAAGAAAAAGCGGAGAAGCAGCCTTATAACAGATATTTAGCTACGTTAGATGCCGGCGATTGGCTAAGTCTTAAAGCCGGCGATTCATATCCCCGTTTTCCAAATCTTATAATGGAAGGAAAGCGTTTGCGTGGTTTTAGCGGTGCGTTGAATTTAGGATTTATCAACGTTCAAGCTGCTTACGGCGAAACTGTGAGAGATGTGGAAGGGAAAATAATTCAGACTTATTCTGCCAGCAATGTCCCGCTCGGCTCTGATATTATTGCTATTGATAAAGTTAAATATGGTGCGCCATTCGCTAAAGCGAATCTTGGAACTTACAACAGAAAAGTTTTAGCCGTTCGTCCTTCTTTTGGCAGCGGAGAAAATTTCCAGTTAGGTTTCTCTTACTTGCACGCGCAGGATGAAGTTAACTCGATAGAATTCGGCGCTCGTCCGCAAGAAAATGTTGTTGTTGGTTCGGATTTCATGTTAGCGTTTGATGACCAAAATATTATGTTTACATCGCAAGCTGCTGTTAGTTTATTGAACAAAGATATTTCCAACGGCTCTCTAACCGACGCACAAATTGATTCCATTTTTACTGCCGACAATAGTTATGATGTTAATGCTTCCGATGTAAAAAAATACCGTGATTACATAGATAAATTCATAACTGTTAACCAATATCTTGGTCCGTGGAATCCGCAAGAATTTGCATCTCTTGGCGCCGAAGCCGCACTCAGTTTGAATTATCTTAACAATAATGTGAGGGCTTCATACATCTACCGAGGCAACGATTTTCAATCTTTCGGGCAATCGTTTATAAGAACAGATGTACGCGGAATTAACATTGTTGACAGAATTAGAATGTTAGACAACAAACTTTTCTTCTCGTTCGGATACGAAGATTTGCAAGACAATTTGCAGAACACAAAAATCGCAACAACTAAATTCAAAACTATTAGCGCATCTGTTTCAATTTTCCCCCGCGCTGATTTCCCCAACATAACTGTTGGCTATAATAGATTTACAAACAGTAATGGATTGCCCGTCTCTCATCCGCAAAATGGAAAGTATGCTATTGATGATGAAACCAACAGAATACTTGTTCAGCTTTCTTATGATTTTATAGCCGGAATTAAGCACAGCTCTTCGGTTTCATTCACAACTTCCAGCAGAGAAGATAACGGCGCGGCAAATTCGGACGCGCAGTTCAATAATTTTTCTCTCAATCTAAATAGTTTTTGGGAAAAGAATTTAATGTCTGTATTCGGGTTGGTTTACAGTTCGAGCGAAATAAGCGGAACCCCGTTTGATTACTTTACAATTTCTGCCGGTGGGAGATACAGAATGCTTGAAGATAAACTAACTCTTACTGCAACGTTAAGCCCAAGCTTTGGCGATTTTGAACGGCAAGCGCTGGAGTTTGTTGCCGATTACAATGTGCTGAAAAATCTAAACCTCGCTTTTCAAACACGCATTTATAGAATTCCGGGCAAGACAACAAATTCGATTATCGGTTTAATTACTCGCTACAATATATAAACGATGCCCCCCACAAATATTAAAAGGAACAGTCTGCTTGTTCCGGTTTTAGTTTTTGCATCCATTCTTGTGTTGGTTTTAATGCTAACACAGGAATGGATTTTTACATTCTCTCCGCTTAAAGAACTTGAGCTAAAATTAATTGATGACCGATTCCGGCAGCGCGGCAAAATTGAACTTGGCGATTCATCCAAAGTTATTATTCTCGAAATTAGCCAGGAATCATTCGATCAGATTCCTTCTCCATACAATAAATGGCCCTGGCCCCGCTCAATATTTGCGCACGTGATTGAAAATTTAACTGAAGCCGGAGTTAAAGCTATTGGGATTGATATTGTTATGTCGGACAGTGACCCGTTATCCGCAGAAAACGATTCTATGTTAGTGAAGCAAATAAAAAAATCCGGTAAAGTTGTTGTTGCCGGCAAAGTTGATGATACTCAAGAGCAAAAAAAGTTGGCTCGCCAGACAAACACCGATAAGATTTACGAAAATTTTCAGAATATATTTTTCTTTGCCGATAGCTCAATTGGACTTGTAACAACACCCTCCGATAATGATGGAGTCTATAGACGCTATCTACCTTATGCTTCTGTAACAACCGTTAATAAACACATCCCAAGCTTCAGCTACGCAATTCTGAATAAGTATTATGGGATGGAAAATGATTACGTTGCTTCCAGAGGTGATGATTATTTCGATTACAACAATAAAAGGATTCCTCAATTTGATAGATACAGTACGCTTGTAAATTTTTACGGTTCGAACGGAACTTTCAAAAGAATTCCACTAATAGATGTTCTCGATGACAAAGATTTCAAAACAATTGATGAAGTTGACGGCATAGAGCTGAATATCTGGGACTCGGAAGATGGATTGCTTCAGAGCGGAATTTTTAAAGACAAGATTGTGCTTATCGGCTCTACAATGCCGGAAGACAAAGATATTTTTCCGGTTGCTTTTAGCGAAGGGCAGCACTCCGGAGATAACTTAATGTACGGAGTTGAATTCCACGCCAACGCAATACAAAATGTAATCAACAACGATTTCTTAAAGAAGCAGTCTAAGTTCAGCGAAACATTTTTCATTTTCTTGCTAACCGGTTTTGCCTTCTTCGGGACTTCACTTCTTCGGAAGATAAAACTTCGCTTTGGCTTTCTTGTTGAAGTTCTAAACTTAATTGTAGTATTGTTTCTGTTGTTCGCAATCTACCAAGCCGGCGTTTATTTCTTCATTCATGCTAAGATTGTTACGGCTGTTGTCAGCCCGGCAATTGGTGTTGTCTTCGGCTATTTCGGCAGTACAGCTTTTCATTTTCTAAAAGAACGCCAGCAGAATGTTTTGATAAAAGGAATGTTCTCTCAATATGTGAACAAGCAAGTTGTGCAAGAGCTTTTAACAAATCCGGATAAACTGAAGCTTGGCGGTGAAAAGAAGAGCGTAACTATTTTGTTTAGTGATATGGCTGGCTTTACAACTTTTTCCGAAGGTAAGTCTCCGGAAGAATTAGTGAAGTTCATTAACGGATTGCTGCACGAGATGACTGAATTGATAATGATAAATACCGGTACGCTTGATAAATATCTTGGCGATGCGGTAATGGCGTTTTGGGGCGCGCCGCTTGAACAAGAAGACCATGCTTACCGTGCTTGCAGAACCGCTCTTGAAATGCAAAACAAAGTTTCGGAAATATCTCAAGAATGGATTCAGAAAGGGGAGAAGCCGCTTCACATCAGAATTGGACTAAATTCCGGCGATGTTATAGTTGGAAATGTTGGCGGCGAGAGGCATAAGAATTATACTGTAATGGGCGATAACGTAAACTTAGCATCACGGCTTGAAGGCGCTAACAAAGAATATAATTCGGCTATTATGATTAGTGAATCAACTTACGAAGCGGCAAAAGAGTTTGTACTGGTGCGCGAGCTTGATTCCATAAAGGTTAAGGGAAAAACCAAACCTACTAAAGTTTTTGAGCTGATTGGTATGACTGACGATGAAATGGCGAAACAAAAATTGAACTCATTAGCTGATTATTGTGCGGCTTTGGAATTGTACAAGCAAAAGAAATTTGTGGAAGCTTCCTCATACTTTGAAAAATGTTTTACAGCCGAAAATGATTTTACTTCTAAGGTGTATTTAGAAAGATGCAAAGCTTACATAGAAAGCCCGCCGGATGAAGATTGGGATGGCGTATTTGTAATGAAGACGAAATAGATTGCTAAGTGGATCTCATCATTAAGTACAACCATCACAAACAATTAATAAAACTAAGGCGATTCGAAGACATGATCTAATGAAGAGTAGTTGACTTTTCTCCCATAATTTCATGATACTCAATAGCAAAAAGTGATTTATTAGATCCGTCTAAGTCATACATTAAAAATTTATCGCGTGCCGTTATAAAGTATTTTTCTTGATTGTTTTTATGTAAATATTCCTTGAGCTCCTTTCTAATTTTAGTGATTTCCGCATTTGGATTAGTGCTTTTTATTTTGGTGATAATTCTCTCCGTCCTTTTATTACGTTCTTTTGCTGAACATAGTTTTAAATATTGAACGAATGCTTCCTTAAATAACCATCTGCATGACAAAAAAGAATATCTTCGATCTTCTTCATTGATAAGCTCATTCAACCCTTTTATCGCATCATTTCCATTTTTAGTTTCGAGTATCATTTTGTAAAACTTTTGAAAGCCATACTTGATTTCACCTGCCTTTACATAGTCTGTAGATGCGATCAACCCAGCAAACGGAGTTCGGAAATCCATAAATTCATAAAACGCTGATAGAAAGTGTACTCCATAACAAAGAGCAAAAACAACGACTAATTTATTTTTCAATTCTATGTTCATTTTCAGTAGTCTAAATGCTAAATCTTTCCATTGAATAACCTCGCTAGAACTTAGCCGTAAACCTTCTTTACCACCATGCATTTCAAAATGAATAATAGGGAAAACGCCTTTATCTTTTATTTCTGAAAAAACTATCTCTAAAAAAGTCTTAAATCCATTTGCATTTTTTATAGATTGATATTCAAAGTCATATCTATTATCAACGTCATTATGATGGAAAAACTCTTCATAGAGAGATTTACCTGTTTTCATTTCGTTTTCAGGCAGGGATTCTATTATATAGACTTTGTTGAATTTGAAGATCATAAAGAAACTTAACGACGTTGTTTTTAAGCCGCCGCCCATAACAGCAAAGCAACTTTGAAAACGAATGCCGATGATTTATTTATTAATTCATTTTGTTAACTACACTCAAAGAGCAACTAACTTTCACAACGCTACTAAATAACCGCACAAATACCGAACAGTTTAAAGTGGTCGTCTTGAAGGACGGGTTATACGTTATTTCATAAATAATAATTTTTTAGTATTGGTTGTATTAACAGAGAGCATTTGATAAAAGTAAATGCCACTTGCAAGGTTGCTTGCATTAAATTCAACCTCATATTTTCCCGCATTGGTAAACTTATCTACTAAAGTTGATACTTCCTTGCCAAGTATATCATAAACCTTTATCGTGACTTGGCTATTAATGGGAATTGAATATTTTATTTTTGTAACCGGATTAAAAGGATTAGGATAATTCTGATATAACGAATATGATTCAAGAATTTGATTATCATGGTTTTGCACCCCCACAATTCCATTCATCTTTTTCAATTCCTGAAGCGCAAATTCCAATTCATAATCAATTCCCTGCAAATACATTTTGTCAATCGTCTCGTCATTAAGAGGCGGACGAATATTTGGAATCACTCCTCCCTTCATATCGCTGTCGCTATCAAGTTGAATCCTATTATATGCGTCTAAAGAACGCCCATCGGGATAAGAGACTTTTAACGAATCTGCTATGGAAAGCAATTTGAAAGGTTCTGCTTGTATTCCAAAAGATCCATTAGTACCATAAAAACTTACAACCTTACATTGAGGTAATTTTTGAAGAGCCATAGCAATTCCTTCACCCGAACTTTCATTTCTGGGACTAACCATTACAACAACAGGCGCCTTGAATGATACTCCCTGAGGTTCAATAAATAATGAACCAAGCGGATATTTTGTTGGCTTAACAAAACTCAATGTTTGAAAACTCAAGTGGTTGAGAGGTGACTTAGCTCTTTGAAAAGATTCAGTAACAGGATCGTAATAGCTTTCATACTCATAGAAAGTTGTATCGGAATAAAAACATCCGGCAACCGCAGCAGCAAAACAATCCTGCCCTCCGGAATTAATTCTTAAATCTAAAATCATTCCATTTTGTTTTACAATTGGATTAGAACTAAGCGAGATGAAGGCACTCACGAAATCCGTAAGAACGGATATAGGCGGCATACAGGCAGTAATTTCAAGGTATCCATAACCGCCGTCTAAAATTTTAGTGGAAACCTCGGGTTCTTTGAGTACAATCATCGAAGTGAGATCAAAAGTTTTAAAATTATCATTCACTGCCGAAAGAGTTTTTATGCTCGGATTCTGTTCGCCTCTGTTTTTATATTTTATTTTAATTATTGACCCAACGGGTGCCCTTCCAATAAAACGGCACTGATTAATCAACTTACCCTCTTTAGTAGCCGGGATTTTTTCACCCCAAAGAACCGAAACCGAGTCAATTGCATCTTGAATATTTATATCATTCACTTCCAATATTTCTGCTCCAAATTTAATTCCTGCCAGCTCGGCCGGTGACCCGGAAGTAACAAGCCGTACAACAAATCGTCCGTCATCAAGTTTTATAATAGCGAACCCGTAACTTCCGCCGATATATTTCTCTCTTAGTTTTTTTTCTAATCTCACCCACGGTGTTTTCTTCTCCTTAACCATGCTTGAAACAACTCCGAAATAAAATCCTGTCGAGAATGAAACGTGTCCATCAGGTATTCTATGTGTGTATTCTTTCATTGCCATTATAAACGCACTTGAATCGTTTTGAGCTTGTGCGGTAGCAAATCTTGGTTTGAATTCCGAATATAATTTATCCCAGTTTATTTTTTTCCAATCCGTAAACGCATAATAAACTGGTAATTTCTTGTGAAGAGAATCGAACGCTGCTGTGAATGTGTTCCCGGTTTGAGAATAAATGCTGCAAGTTTCTATTATAATAAAAAATGCGGTTAAAAATATTTTTTTCATTTTTTAATTTCCTACTTCAAATTATATACTCCAAAATTTTCCACAAGCTCATTATAGTGTATTTCAGTAGTTGCCAGCTTGGTATATGGGCCAAAAAGAAATCCTGTTGAACCCAATTTTTCAACACTGTCGATGTAGTACGGCAGTCCTTCAGAAATGTAATAGGGAAAGTCAGTATGAAGTCCAAAATGAAGATGCGGTGCATCCGAATCGCCCGAATTGCCAACCTTGCCAATCACGTCACCATTTTTTACAATTTGCCCCGGTCTTACCAAAATACTGTTAGGTATTAAGTGCCCATAAGTAACGTATCCGCTGTTTATGTGAATTACTACACTATTTCCGTCTCCATCAAAAAGTGTAGTTGGTATGGGCTGAGTAAATACTGGCGATTGATCCGCATATCCGTCTTTTACTGAAACAACCTGACCATCTGCAACGGCGTAAACATTTTCTCCGTAAACATACCAGTTTTCGCAAACATGATAATCTCCGGTAAAATAATTCCCGTTCTCATCAATTTTAATCCAGTCAGCACAAAACCTCTCCGGCACCCTTGTAATTCCTCTGTACTTCATCTGATATACAGGGTGGATGTTATTTGATATTACGGTAGTATTATTGCACATAAATCTTTCACCTTTTAAGGGCGAAGATATTACAGGTATTTGTTCACGGGATACATTTGTTTCAGCCCCTTCAATTGTTTTTTCCTGACCGTCTTTAACAACTATTAATTTATGTTTTATTTTTTGCGGAACCTGTTCCGGATCTAAAACCAAACCGACACTTATTCTAAAATTGGAATAGTCCCGCATCGGGTAATCATCTGCGAGAATATTTGTTTTTGTTATAAGTAAATATTTTGTGGTATCTGCTATACTGCATAGTATTGTGTTGTTCGCTGAATTAATGGCTTGAAAATCTTTAAGTGTATATCCCTTTGTTTCAAAATCTTCAGTCTGAACGCTATAAAGCAGATTTATTTTTCCATCCGTCGATTTAACCTCAATAGGTGCGAAGGTAATATTCATTTCAATTGAATCTCCTTCCAGGGGATCCGACGGACCGGAATTCTCCGAACATGAAAGAACTAAAAATATAATTATCGATGTAAGAAACACGCTATATAAATGAAAATTCCGGGTTTTCATTTTACTCTCCATATTATTCACTTTTAGTAATTCAGTTTTCTATAACCAGACTAATAAGAAAATATATTTTTCTTAACAGAAGTGAATATTCAGTTATTCAGAGTCTATTATATCGGCGAAAAAATTAAATAACGCTTCAGCCGGGTATTTATCCTGGGTGTTTGTTGTTGTAATTATCGCTACCCCTTTAACCATGTTATAATAAATTTGTGTATTGTACCCTTCTATTACACCGGAATGCCCAATCCAATCTCTATATTTCATTAGTCCGAAGCCATAATAATACTGCCCGGGATTCTCAATTGGATGCTCATCAACCCAGCCCCGCCGTTCAGCTTTTGACGTAGGGGAAAGCAGACTCATTTCGTTTATCTCTTTTGCCCATATTTTTAAATCAGTGAAATTGGATATTAAAATGCCGGCAGCATCGGCAAAGGAAGGATTCCAATTAGTCACATCTATTAACGAGCCCACATTAGCTGAGTAGCCATGAGAATATGGAGTAGGCAAGTAGCGGGAAGTAGGCCACGTAGTATTTCTCATTCCCAGCGGAAAAAATATTTCTTCAGTAAATACCTGAGACACTGATTTTCCTGTCACTTTTTTAATTAATTCACCGAGGATGACGGTGTTACTATTGCAATATTCGTATTTTAAACCCGGAGTAAATTTAAGAGGATATTTACTTGTGTAAAATAATAGTTCAGGAGCACTAAATACCCCCTCACCTCTTAACGTATATAATTTTGTACTAAATGTAGTATCGGAAGTAAAACTAACTAATCCACTTGTCATATTGCCAAGCATTCGCACCGTGATCTGATCACCTCCCGGAATATTATATTCGGGCAGATAAGAAGAGATAGTTTTATTTAGATCAATTAGCTGCTTATCAGCCAAGATCAATACTGCTTCTGTGGTAAATGTTTTTGTAATGCTTGCTATTCTGAAAAAGTTGTTTTCATTAACGGGTTCATTTGTCGCCAGATTGCTCACGCCCCGTTTAATGAGAACTTCTTCTTCTCCGTCTTTTATTATATAGGCGATGAGCCCCGGTGTATGTACAACAACTCTGTCTGCTGCGGCCTCTAATTTTGCAACTAATTCATCGGTTAATATTCGGTTTGCCGGTTCGGTAACAGAATCATTAGTACATGATGGAAAAACTGATAATAGAAGAAACATTAAAGGAAGGTGATATAAGAAAAGCTTTCTGTAGAAGAATATTGATACTAGGCTCACAACAGAATTTTTCATAAATGCTCCTCATATTTTATTTGGTCACACTTCAAATACTAGAATTATCAATTGGCACACAACAACAAAGCCCAGATTACCAACGGCAGCGTTTATAATCCGAATATCCTGTTATGTTTACGGGACCACCGCCCGCCATTTACTTCGGAGTAAACCAATGCCGACAATTTATATTTTACTTTTTCCAGTGCAGCCTGCTTCTAAATAGAATTTTACATTCACAATAATCACATTATCCAAATATTTTATTTATAGAATTCACAATTATCATGTCTCAAGATGGCTTCGCAATGACATTATCTGAATATCCAAATCTATCCGAAACGTATAACTATTTCATAGCCCGTTTTAAGTTTACTAAAGCAATAACCAAGAAAAGTAAATTTGCCAGCCAGGCAGTTAGGAAAGGATTGAGAACGCCATTCTCACCAAAGGCTTGGCTTATCTTCATAAACACTAAGTAGAGAAAAGTAACAGCCATGCTTATTCCAAACTGAATAGCTAAGCCGCCGCGGCGTCTGTTTGATGAGATCGGAAGTCCGAACATTACAACTATGATACTTGAGAACGCGTAAGCTATTCTTGAGTGGTAAGCGATTTCAGTCCGGACTGCATTGTTACCGGTTCTAAGCTGCTCTTCGCTAAAATTCTTTAGCTCGCTCAAAGTCATCTCTTCCGGCTTGCGCTGTTTCTTTATTACATCTTCCGGTTTAAAGTGCAATGATGGATAATCTTTAACAAGAAACTTTTCCAGCCGCTCAGAGTTATCATAAAAATTTCTTGTTGATCCGCTGAATAATTGCCACTTGCTTTTAGTAGAGTCGTAACTCATCCGGAACGCATCCGATCTGGAAATCAATCTTGTTTTGTCTTTAGGATCAAACTCTTGGATGCTAACCTGGTTAGCTTGTCCCATCGAAACATCGTAATAATTTATTGTTACAATCCGGCTTCCGGTATCTTGAAAGAAAATGTTGCTTCCAAAATGCACCAAGCCTTTTTTCATGTATGTCTGTTCAATAAAAACTTTGTGTTTGTTCGCCATTGGAACGAGATAGCCGCTAAAGTAAACTGTAAAAAAACTAATGAGGATTGAAGTAATTAAGAAGGGAATCATCATTCTATAAAGGCTAACCCCGCTGGCTTTTATTGCTGTTAGTTCGTTTAGGTTGGCAAGCTTTCCGGCTGTAAACAAACTTGCAAGCAGAACGGAGATAGGTAAAATTATTCTAATCATCTCCGGAATGAAAACTAAGTAGTATTGCAGAACAAGTTTTCCGGCGACGCTTTCATCAATAAAATCATCGAGATTTTCCATTGTGTCCAGCACAACAAAAATCAAAGTGAATGCTAAGAGGGCAAAGAGGAGTGTCTGCAAAAACTGCTTAACTAAGTATCTATCAAGAATTTTCATTTGGCTCTTCTTGCTGTTTCCAGGATTGCGGAATGTACTTTGTGATGAAATCGAAACTGAGAGTTACTTTTTCCTTTGCTGTCTTTATTAATAACGCAACGCCGAAAATTCCGAGTACAAAATTTGCGCTCCAGATTCCTACAAATGGGGAAAGCAAATCGCGGTCGGCAAGTTTTTCCCCGGCAATTAGAAAAGCCCAGTAAATAACAAAGAAGAACAAACTGATTCCCGACGCCATTCCAATTCCACCTTTGCGTGTCATTGTTCCTAGCGGTGCGCCAATTAGCACAAATACAATACATGCAAACGGTAAAGAATATTTTTTATGAATCTCTACCATGTAGCGGTTAATTTCTTTGCGGTTGTATTCAAGACGGGAAAGCACGTCCGACATAGCCGCTTGGTTTGCTCTCAAACGCTGCTCAACCTTAACATACACATATTCGTTTCCGCTTTGCTCTCTGTTAGGATTTGGTGCGGGATTAATAGTTGCACTGATTTTTGATTTGAACTCAGTGAGATAAGTGCTCTGAATTTTCCGTAAGCTGTCAACAATCACTTTCATTTCCGGTGCCCCAATTTCTCTATCGCCGCGCGGTCCGCCGGGTGCGGACTGTTCAAAAGTGAATTGTTCTGCCGGCATTGCAATTTTGTGCCGCGTGAATCTTAGTTTTCTGTAAACGTCTTGCTGGTTATTATCCGATTCGTGAATCTCGCCATTCTTCAAATCCATCATTAATTTTTTCTGAGTAGGAGTAAAATAAATTTTCCCTTCTTCAGCAGTAACAATATTAACCTTAGGCGGATTCGAATAATCGTAAATGGTAATCTCTTTAAGTTCGTTTGTTGTTTGGTCAATCTCTCTAACTAAAATTGCGTAGCTCGCAACTTCTTGAGAGAAAACCCCCGGCACAAGAGAAAGGGTTGGCTTCTTCCTGGCAATGTCTTCTTGTAGAATCCGCAGTTCGTGATTTGCATCGGGATAAATATTGTTGTTGAAGTACACCAATCCAATCGCTACAAAAACACTGGCAATCAGCGGAGGGATTATCATCTTGTATAAACTTATTCCGGTCGCTTTAAAAATAGTTACTTCATTGTTCTGAGACATATTCCCAAAAGCCATAAGCGTGGCAATAAGTACTGCCATAGGTATTACAAGAACCAAAATGTAGCCAAGGCTTAAGCCAATTAGCTTGGTTATAACCCAAGCGCCAAGACCTTTTCCAACAAGCTTATCGGCAACTTTCATCACAAATTGAAGCAAAAAAACCGCAATCAGAATGAGAGACGCAAAAATAAAGGGGAGAAAGTGATTCCGCAGTATGTATTTAACTATTATCATCGCGCTAATTTTTTACTACATGAATTTAGCAATATTCGGGGAAGTATGAAAAGGTAGTTAGAATTGTGTAGTTATAACTACGAAACATTGACCCGGCAACTTGAATCCAGCACTACTTAGGTGTAAATTAGATACAAAGAAAAGAAAGTATATCTTTCATTACTGTTATAGTCCAGGAGGAAATTTGGAAAAAGTCATCAATTATCTTAAAGATAATTTTGATGCTTATTTGGATGAGTTAAAAGATTATATAAGAATTCCAAGTATTAGCACGCTTGATACGCACAAAGACAAAATGGTTGAATGTGCAGACTATGTTGCAAAGCAGTTTGAGTCCGCGGGAATGGAAAAAGTAAAAATTTTCCCCACAAAAGGTCATCCTTTAGTTTATGGTGAATGGCTGAAGCAGCCAGGAAAGCCGACAGTTTTGATTTACGGTCATTACGATGTTCAGCCTGTAGATCCAATTGATTTGTGGGTTTCAGATCCATTTGAACCACGTATAGCAGATGGAAAAATATATGCTCGCGGCGCTAACGATAATAAAGGTCAAAATTTTGTTCACTTAAAAGCGGTTGAAGCATTTATGAAAGTAACCGGTTCGCTTCCGGTTAATGTTAAATTTTTGTTTGAAGGTGAAGAAGAAATTGGCAGCGCAAGTCTGGCTGAATTCTTAAAGACTGAACAAGAGCTGCTGAAGTGTGATTGCATTATGATTTCCGATACAAGCATGTACGCTCCAAACGTACCAACAATCACTTATGGTTTGCGCGGACTTCTTTACATGGAAGTTGAAGTAACCGCGGCTAACCGGGATTTACATTCCGGCAGTTTTGGCGGCGCGGTTGCAAACCCGATTATCGAACTTGCCAAGATGATTAGCAAGTTGCACGATAAAAACGGCAAAATTGCAATACAAAATTTCTATAAGAATGTTCAAGTACCTACTAAAAAAGAAAAAGATAATTTTAAGAAATTGAAATTCTCGGATAAGGCTTATGCTAAAGATTTAGCTGTTAAAGAACTTCAAGGTGAAAAAGGCTTCTCTACATTAGAACGTTTATGGGTACGTCCTTCTTTGGATTGTAATGGAATCATTGGCGGGTTTACGGAGAAGGGAGCTAAGACAGTTCTTCCTTCAAAAGCTATGACAAAGATTAGCATGAGATTGGTACCAAATCAAGATCCGGAAAAGATAGCAAAAGAGTTTGCTAAATTTTTCAAATCAATTTCTCCAAAGAGTGTAACGACCGAAGTCCGTAAATTACATTTTGGACCGCCGGCTGTGGCACCGTTAGACAGCCCGGGAATTAATGCTGCTTCCAATGCATTGGCAAAAGCATTTGGTAAAAAAACTGTTTTTACGCGCGAAGGCGGTTCGATACCGATTGTTGTTGACTTTATGAGGCAGTTAAAAGCTCCGGCTGTTATGATGGGTTTAGGTTTGGATTCGGATGATATACATTCTCCAAATGAACATTTCCGTTTGGAAAATTTTGAAAAAGGTTTATACAGCGCTGCGTACTTTTTAGATGAATTAGCTAAACAATGATTTTAGTAAGGGGTAGTTTCATGAAGCTTATTAAGTTGTTATTTGTGTTTTCTTTGCTGGTGGCTGCTATTGCAGCATGTTCTAAAAGCGGAACTTCCGAAGGCGATGCTGCAACTTCTGCTTCAAAGGAACAAGATATTAAAGAATACAATCTTGCCATTGACAAAGAGCAAACAAAAAATCGTTTCCCTTGCGATACGATTTCGTTAAGAGAATACGTTGCCGATAATTATGGCGAGGGGAACTATCTCGTAGAATTTGATAGAACTTTTACTTATAACGTTCCAAAATCTGCCGTAATCTATTTTCAAGACGGAGCTAATTATGTGCTTGCAGTTATTGCCAAGAGCAAACCGGGCGAGCGCTTTATAGAATCTAAAAACGTTATTGGCTTCGAATCGAGTTTTATAAATCTGGACAGCACAAAATTAGGTACAGCTTTCTTTTGGCTAACATTGTTTGAATGCAGAGACGGTGCGTTTATCCGTCACTGGGAATCTGAAGTGCCGATCCACGGAGGCTTCAACAGAATGTCCATCAAAACTTGGAAGCCGAAGAACATGAAGTATGTAGAACTTAATTATGAAGATGGAATAATATCTGGCAACCGAAACTACAATTACTTCTTGACAGATGGTTGGCAAAAGCCGCCTCATCTTTTGGAAACATATTTCGCTCTTACAATGAAAAGAACGATAGCGAATATTAATAACGATAAGTATCCCGATTATTACGAATACAGATTTACAAGTCATTTCTGGGAAGATTCATTGCACGTAATTAGGCTGCGCGATTCAATTCCATTTTATTGGAGTGAGAAGCGCCAACTTTATATTACAAATATGACTTCTAAGTGGATAAGAAAATATTAACAGAATCAATTCTGAATTTCCGGAGAAAGTGCATTAATGAATTTTTTTGAATACATAAAAGAAAATTATCCGCAAGCTATATACGATGGTAATTCTTTTCTTTGCTTCACAAATCTTGAAGAAGAACTCGCGGCATTAAAGAATGGTGTTTGCTTAAAAGTTGTTGAACAACCAACATTGATAAAAATGATTGGTAAGGATACGGTTGATTTTCTTCACCGTGTTTCAACAAATGATGTAAAGGAACTCAAACCTTTCACCAAGAAGAATACTCTTTTCCTAAATGAAAAAGGCAGATTTATAGCTAAGACAACTTTAATCTCTGTAGATAATGAATATTGGGTTTTAAGCGATTATGATTCTTCGAATAGATTATTTAGTTGGATCAACAAGTTCATCATAATGGAAGATATTAAAACGGAAGTCATTTCAGACAAATTTAGTTTGTTGGAATTGAGCGGTCCTCAAGCGGATTCCTTTGCAATGCTGCTTGTTGGTGATGAATTAGCTAAGACAGATGCTGAAGATTTTCGCCGGTTTGATGTTGATGGATTTACATTTTACTTGTTTAGGAATAATGAAAGCAACTCTTGTCATTCTATTAAAATCTTAATTGACTCAGCAAGACTAACAGATTTTGTAGATCATCTGTTTAAGATCAAAAGTGTTTTTGATCTTTCGTTAATCGGTAAGCACGCGCAAAATACTTTTCGTGTGGAAAAATTAATTCCATCATTCCCAAACGAAGTTAATGTTGATGCAAATCCTCACGAAGTTAATTTGATTTGCGATGTTTGCTCTACAAAGGGTTGTTACATTGGGCAGGAAGTAATTGCCCGTTTAGATACTTATGATAAGATTCAACGTAAGTTGGCAAAAGTTGTCTCTTCCGAGCGGATTTTAGATGATCAAAAAATAATTTTAGATGAGAATGGCGAAGAAGCCGGTGCAATTACAACCCATGGTGTTTATGCTAACTCACATGGCTATTCTTCATTATGTTTGATGAAAAAAAAATCTTTATCTCCCTCTAATCAATTCCACGTATTGATTGGCAGCAGAAAAGTGCCGGTAAAAGTTATCAACGCGGATTGAAGTAAATGAAAATTTACACAAAGACCGGTGATAATGGTGAAACATCACTCTTTGGCGGAAAGAGGGTTTGGAAAGATGATCTACGAATAGCCGCTTACGGTACTGTTGATGAGCTTAACGCTGTAATTGGAGTTGCTCTTACAGAGATTGATGATAAGGAACTTTGTTCCCTGTTGCAGAGTTTACAAAATGATTTATTTGTTCTTGGTTCTGATCTTGCTACTCCTGCTGATAAAGGAAATAAAGGTTTTGTAATTCCTCGAATCGAAAAAGAGAACTACGAACGGCTTGAATTATTGATAGATAAATATGAGACGAAACTTCCGGAACTAAAAAACTTTATTTTGCCCGGAGGTTCTAAAGGCGCTGCAAATCTTCACCTTGCAAGAACAGTTTGCAGAAGAGCTGAAAGAGAAGTAGTTTCGTTAAGTAAGAATGAAGAAATAAATTCTGAAGTAGAAATTTATTTAAATCGTTTATCCGACTTACTTTTTGTTTTGGCACGTTACCAAAATTTTATTACCGGAACAGCCGATATTAATTGGCAAAAATAATTTGTTCTTTTAACCCATTTATATTCTCTACCCCTTGTTATTTGATTGAAGAACTCTACACTCTTTGTTCTTCACTCTACACTCTTTTTGGGGGTGACACTGGTTTCGACGGGATTATACGTTCTTTGAACTGCGCACCGTGTTCCCCGCAGACACGTTAAACGGCGGAAAAAACTGTAACTGGCGAATCTAATTACGCCCTAGCTGCTTAATAATATAAGCAGCCGTTCACCAAGTTCTCTCATATCGGGACTTGGCTGAGCGCCGACCTAGATATGATTGCTGAATCATTTTTCCCGGCTTGATTCAGTGAAATTTAACGGGATAGTTCCGGCATAATTTGTCTATCAATGCTGCCGAGGATGAAACTAAAAGATAGACTATGTGTGTAGACGTTCATAGAAAGGTAATTTCGGACCCGGGTTCGACTCCCGGCACCTCCACTTCCTTTGCAAGCCGCCAGCTTAAGCGGCTTTTTTTATTTCGCTATGCTAAACTTTTTCATTAATTAAATAAAAGGTGACCTCTGAAATATTAAGACTAAGTCATGGTGAGCTTGTCGAACCATGACACTACAAACTAAATTGTCACACTTCGATCCGTCAGCCGACGGACACTAAATTAATTATTCCGAGGTCTCTGTTACATATTAAACCTATTTTCTTTACATTACTTAAGTATAAAAACATTGATTGCGAATCTATTTAGTTAGCTATTCCCAAATCCTTTGAGAGACAAAATGGGGAAGAAAATGGAAACTGTTGATTGCACTATTCAAAGACCCGCCGCAGAACTATTTAACGAAAACATAGAGTATTATAAACTACTTTTCGAGAACATCGGAATTCCAATATTTGTATTTAACATAGAAGGTATAGTGATTAGCTGTAACAAGGCAGCTAATTATATTCTGGGAGGAAAAACTTCGGGATACATCGGGGGATCTGTACTAGAAATATTTGGTGGGACAGCCGGTTCAGAATTCTTGAAACGAATACAACTCTCAGCAGCAAACGATGTCAATATAGAATATGAAGATTTTGTTCAATTACCTACCGGTAACTTTTGGTTTCTTTCGAACATTACTAGGATAATAGACAAGGATGCTTCTGTAATTGGGGTGCAGGTTATATGTAATAATATTACTAAACGTAAAGAGATTGAAGAATCTATAAAGAAGAATGAAGAAAAATTTCACGCACTATTCTCAGCATTGACAGATATGATAATCGAAATTGATAATGAAGGACGTTTGGTTGAAGTACTAACATTGAATCCTTCTCTTCATTCTAAGACTTACATGGAATTGGTTGGAAAAACTCTTCACGAAATATTTCCTAAAGCGCAAGCTGATTTTATTCTTAGCAATGTTAGACGAACTTTGGAAAAACGTGAAGCTGTAGATATTAACCACTCGTTAAAAATCAATGAAAATGAATTACTATTTGAAGGGAAACTCTCACCCTTAAAATCCAATTCGGTTCTGCTGGTTGAGCGGGAAGTAACTGAACATATTAAAGCAGAGGAAGCTGTTCGTTTCGCTAATTCATACAACCGTAGTCTGATAGAAGCCAGTTTGGATCCGTTTGTAACTATTGGTCCCGATGGAAAAATCACCGATGTGAATAAAGCGACTGAATTAGTAACCGGGTTCTCGCATAAACAACTTATAGGAGATGATTTTTCAAATTACTTTACTTATCCGACTAAGGCTAGAGCAGGATATAAAAAAGTATTAGCCGAGGGTTTCGTAAGAGATTATCCGTTAACAATTAAACATGTTTCGGGAACAACCACCGATGTACTTTATAATGCAACTGTTTATAAGAATGAGAAAGGTGAGATACAAGGGGTCTTTGCAGCAGCTCATGATATAACAATTAGCAAAAGGGCAGAAGTAGCATTGCGCGAAAGTGAGGAAAAATACCGCAAGCTAGTAGAACAGTCCCCTGATGCGGTGCTTATACATGTGGATGGAATTATACATTTTGTAAACACATCCTCAGTTAGATTATTTGAAGCCGCAAGCAAGGAAGAACTGATTGGTAAAAAAATAATTGATCTCGTACATCCGGATTTTAAACAAGTAGTTAAGCAGAGAGTTAAGAAAATAATAGAAAAAGAAGTTAACGTTCCAACAATTGAAGAAAAATTAATTTCATTAAAGGGAAAAATCTTCTATGCCGATGTAACTGCCACACCGATAAATTTGAGCGGGAAAAATAGTGTGCAGGTGGTTGCCAGAGATATTACAGAGCGTAAAGAAGCACAAGAAGAAATCCATAATTCTAAAAAGCAATTAGAACAACTCTATAAACATCTTAATGATGTTAGAGAAAACGAACGAGCTGAAATTTCTAGAGAAATTCATGATGAGCTGGGTCAGTCTCTAACAGCACTCAGAATGGATTTAAGTAGTATCAAAGAAAAGGTTACAGATAAAATATTGGTTGATAAAAAAATTAATGATATGCTCGGCATAGTTAACTACACTTTAAAAAAGGTACAAAAGATTTCCGCTACTTTGCGACCAGGAATGCTGGATGATTTGGGACTTGTTCCTTCCGTTGAATGGTACTGTCATGAATTTCATGAAAGAACTGATATTAGCTGCAATTGTATTTTAAAAGAAATTCCTATGCTTAACCAGAACCTTACGTTAACATTATTCCGAATATTGCAAGAAGGGTTGACGAATATTATCAGACATGCAAAAGCGAAAAACGTTGATGTTGAACTGTTTGCTTCCGATGGGACAATAATCTTAAAAATTATTGATGATGGAGTGGGGGCCAGCCAGGAGAAGCTTAACTCTAAAAATTCACTTGGTCTTATGGGTATGAGAGAGAGGCTGAAACAATTTAACGGCGCTTTGGAAATAATATCATCACTAAATAAAGGCACCACCTTAGTAGTCTCTGTTCCTATAAATTAAGAGGAGGGAAATATGAATGTGTTAATTGCGGACGATCATTCCATTGTTAGAGAAGGATTGAAACAAATTGTAATGAAAATGGACGAGGTTTCAAATGTAGAGGAAGCTAGAGATGGACACGAAGCTCTTACTAAAATTGAACAAAGTAACTATGATTTGGTAATACTAGATATTTCAATGCCCGGTTTGAGCGGTCTCGATATTCTTAAGACGATAAAGGATAGGGAAGAAAAAGAAAACGTACTAATATTAAGTGTACACCCGCAAGAACAGTATGCTATTAGAGCATTTAATTTAGGTGCATCCGGTTATTTGTGTAAATATAGCGTCACGGAAGAACTGGCAGTAGCAATTAAAAAAATTGCCGGCGGTGGAAGGTACATTACCCCGGTTTTAGCTGAGAAAATTATTTTTGATGAAAAAAATGGTATTAGTAAGCTTCCTCATGAAAAGCTATCTCAACGTGAATTTCAAATAATGTGTATGCTTGCAAAGGGAAGATCGGTTAAAGAAATTGCGCGCGAATTATTTTTGAGTGATAAAACAATCAGTACCTACCGAACCCGGGTGCTTGAAAAAACCGGCTTAAAAAATAATGCGGAATTGACTCATTACGCTATCAAAAATGATTTGATAGAATGAGAACACGATAAACAGCAGCTAACCATAACATACAGCCTAACAGCCTATAGCCTAATAGCCTACTACCTAAGTACCACAGCCTAATTCATGTCAGGCAAACACCTACAAAGAAATCAGCAATTGACCTACACTTTTTTGAATCATTCTAATCTATATTTAGCCGAGTTGCTGCAATAGGGGACACAGTGAAAATAGTAATAGCTGATGATTCGGATATGGTTAGGGAGAGAATTAAGGAATCGCTGAAAAACATTAGCACGGTTGAAATAGTTGGTGAAGCTACGAATGGGAAGGAAGCTGTAAAAATCATTCATGAAGTAAGTCCGGATTTTGTTTTGTTAGATATTAGGATGCCTGAACTAAATGGCATTGAGGTATTAAAAAAAATAAAAAGCCGAGACAACAAAATAAAAGTTTGCGTTTTCACCAATTTCCCATTTCTTCCATATAAGACTAAATGTGCGGAAGAAGGAGCTGATTACTTCTTTGACAAAAACGAAAACATCCAGGTAATTAGAAATTTGATAGAACAACTTTCGTTAAACGGACAGGTAGGCAAGGATGCATAACATAGACATTAGTGATATAGATAAAATAGTTTTATTTAATCTTGATGACATCAAATACGCGTTTCAATTATCGGCGGTTGAAAGAGTGGTCTCTTCGGTAGAAATAACACCTTTGCCTAAAGCCCCGGATATAGTATTAGGCATTGTGAATTATCAAGGATTAATTATTCCTGTAATAGATATCCGCAAACGATTCCGCTTACCAACTAAAGAATTATCCTTAGAAGCGCAATTCGTAATTGCAAAAACATCCAAACGTTTAATTGTAATTGTTGTTGATTCAGTTTCGGGTGTATATGAACTTGGCAAAAGCCAAATTGTAGATTCTGCAGAGGCATTTCCATACACAGTCTATCTTTCCGGCATAAGCAAGATTGATAGTAACATCGTATTAATAACCGATCTGGAAAAATTTCTCACTAATGAGGAAGAGAAAATATTGGGTGAAATAGTTTAAAGAAGGGTGGGATGAAACATATTTTGTCGGAACATACTCTATTAAAACTTAGTGATTTTATTTCGTCAGGACTTGGGTTGCATTTTCCCAAAGAAAGATGGAATGACTTAGAACGAAAATTAGTTCCTGCCGCAAATAATTGTGGTTTTAATGATATTGAGCAATTTGCGCTTCATCTTATCTCTGCCCAACAACACTCGCAGAGCTTGGAAGTCTTAGCAGCGCACCTTACAATTAACGAAACATTCTTTTGGCGTGAACCGGAAACCTTTGAAGCTCTAATGCAAAAGATTCTTCCGGAACTTGTAAGTTTGCGGCAAAAAGAGAAATGCATCAGAATCTGGAGTGCCGGTTGTTCTTCAGGTGAAGAGCCCTATTCCATTGCCATTGCACTTTCGAGAGTAATTCCAAATATCAGCTCTTGGAACATCACTATTCTGGCAACTGATGTTAATCTACATGTTTTGCGAAAAGCTGCTGAGGGGGAATACAGCCACTGGTCATTTCGAAATGCCCCTAAATGGTTAAGAGAAAATTATTGTGTGCAGAGAGAAAAAAATAAATACTCAGTTATTCCCGCTATAAGAGATATGGTGAAATTTGAATATCTCAATTTAGCGGAAGATGTTTTCCCATCTCCGCTGAATAATACGAATGCGATGGATATAGTTTTTTGCCGTAACGTGCTGATGTATTTCACAAATGATTGCTCTGGAAAAGTAACGAATAGATTATATAACGCTCTCCAACATGGGGGCTATCTAATAGTTTCGGCGAGTGAGCTATCTGTTCAGAACTTTTCGGAATTCACCCATATTAACTTGCCGGGAGCTGTGGTTTTTAGGAAACCTTTTACTAAAACTAAAAGGAAAAATAAGATCCCGGTTATGGAATCGCCGCGTGAAGAGTTGTCGTTTCAATTGCCGGTTAGCCCGAATTCTATTTATCATCCAATTACTTTGCCGCCGGATAAAATAGAAGAAAAAGTTACTGATACTTACGAACTGCTTCCATCATTATCATCTCCGGTAGAAAACAGCACAGTGATACTTGATGAAGTTCTAAAAGAAGACCGCACGACAGAACAACACATAATTGAAATTCGTGATTTAGCTAACCGGGGAAAACTTAATGAAGCGAAGGCTGCTTGTGAAGAAGCAATAGCCACTTATAAACTAGATCCGCGCTTATATTACCTTCAGGCAATAATCCTTCAAGAAAACAATCAACTAAGTGAAGCTATAGTTTCGCTGAAACGGGCAATGTACATAGACTCTAATTTTGTTCTCTCATACTATGCTCTTGGAAACATATATAAGCAGCTTGGGAAGACAAAAAGCGCCCAAAAGAATTATAAAATAGTTCTATCACTTTTAAGTAAGTGCAAAGTTGAGGATATACTCCCCGAATCGGAGGGGTTAACTGCCGGAAGATTCAAAGAAATATTAAGTGCGTCTATACAAGCGGGAGCTAATTATGACGGCAACTAAATCTGAAATTGGTGAACAGAAAAATTCAAAATATGATTGGGAAGGCATAAAAAATAAAATTGATTCGCTGCAAGAATCTCTTAATCAAAAAATAAAAATATCTCCCGAAGAGAAACGAGCTATACTAAAAACAAGAGCCCAAAACTTAGCTGTGGAAATTAAAGATGAGTCGGCTCAAAAAGATTTCATCGAAATTATTGAGTTCAGTTTGGCTTACGAAAAGTATGGAATAGAAACATCGTTTTGCCGCGAAGTATATCCGTTAAAGGATTTTACAATTCTACCCGGGGTGCCTTCGTTTGTAATAGGAATCATAAACATTCGTGGACAGATTATTTCTGTAATTGATCTGAAAAGATTTTTCAATTTACCGGAAAAAGGCTTGGGGGAATTGAACAAAGTTATAGTACTTAGAAATGAGCAGATAGAGTTTGGTATTCTGGCGGATGTTATTCTCGGAACCCGTTCAGTTGCAGTTGATGAGCTTCAAAGTTCGCCTATTTCGGCAATAGGAATTGGGGCAGAGTATTTGAAAGGAATTACCGGTGATCATACAATCATTCTTGATTCAGAAAAAATATTAAGGGACGAAAAAATTATCGTGCATCAGGAAGCGGAATAAATGGTCATTTATTATAGGAGAAAACGAAAAATGTTTAAGAACATGAAAATAGGATTAAGATTGACATTGAGTTTCGGTCTCTTAATTATTCTGATGATTGTCATTATTGTAATAGGATTGGATGCTGTGAGTAGTGTTGATTCCGAACTTAAAACGATTGTTGGAGTTGAAAATGTACGAACGCAGCTGGCTAATAACATGATAGATAACGCAAGAGAAATTGCATTGGCTGTAAGAGGTACGCTGCTGTTAAAATATAATAATGAATCAAATGCGAGCCTCCAGAAAATGAAAGACAACTGGACCGACAGCTGGAAAAATTATCATAAGAATCTTGCAGAGATCAAAAAACTAATTACCGGCAACGACTCAACTGGATTGATGCTTCTTAATAAAATTACACTTACTGCTGATAGCGCTCAACAGCGTACAGGAGAAGCAATTGATATGGCTTTTAAGGGTAATACCCGCGTTGCAACTGTTTATGTATTTACCAAAGCCTACCCCACCGTTAAACGACTTATTAATAATTCAAGCACACTGATTAAACATGTGGAAGGGCAAACACTTCTCCGCTTTCAAGAGGCGGAAAGAGTATATCGTGCAGGGCGTACAACCATACTCATTCTCGGAATTTTGGCTGTAGTTCTATCTGCGGCGATTATTACTTCCCTTACACTGAGTATAACAAAACCTCTGAATCTGACAGTTAAGGCTGCCAATCGAATTGCTGCCGGTGATCTCACTAACGATCTTTCTACAATAGCAATTAGAGCCGATGAATCAGGTATTCTCATGTTAGCATTTCGTCAGATGGTTGAAAAAATGCGCTCATCAATAAAAGATATTATTGAAGGAGTAAATTTACTAGGTTCTTCAGCGAGTGAGATCTTAGCAGCAACGACACAAGTTGCATCGGGTGCAGCGGAAACAGCATCTGCAATCAGCGAGACTTCAACAACGGTAGAAGAAGTACGACAAGCAGCGCAGCTATCAAGTCAAAAAGCAAGCCGTGTTGCTGAGAACGCTCAACAAGTTTCGCAAGTAACTCAGAGCGGACAGAAAGCAGTTGATGAAACGGTAGCCGGGATGAATAATATTCAAGTTCAGATGGAATCCGTTGCAAATACAATTGTGCGTTTAAGCGAGCAAAGCCAGCAGATTGGCGGAATCATTGCATCAGTTAACGATGTAGCAGATCAATCAAATCTGTTGGCAGTAAATGCATCAATTGAAGCAGCAAAGGCGGGCGAACAAGGAAAAGGATTTGCAGTTGTGGCTCAAGAAATTAAGAACCTTGCACAGCAATCAAAACAAGCAACAATATTGGTAAGAAACATTTTGATTGATATACAGAAAGCAACAAGTGCGGCGGTAATGGCAACGGAACAAACCAGCAAAGCAGTAGAAAATGGAGTGAGGCAATCTTCCCAAGCCGGTGAATCAATAAAAAAGTTAGCAGAAAGTAGCAGCAGAGCAGTAGAAGCAACAACTCAAATTGTAGCGTCGAGTCAACAGCAAGTGGTTGGTATGGACCAAATTGGCTTGGCAATGAATAATATAAACCAAGCCGGTGCTGAAAATGCAGCCAGCATGATACAAGCTGAAAAAGCAGCTAAGGGTTTGAATGAGTTGGGACAAAAATTAAAAATACTGGTTGATCAGTATAAATTATAAAAATCTTTTTCATAGAAAGAGGAACAATAAACATGAAATATTTTATGAATCTAACAACACGCACTAAACTGTTATTTAGTTTCGGATTGATATGTTTAATGTTCATTGCAGTAATTTTTATTGCTTACCGTGATCTACAGAATATCACACAATCTGAAAAGGAATTGTATGAAGTAAATTTTCAGATTGCACTCGAGCTTCGGCAATTGAGATCTCACCAAAACTATAACAGAGCCGCAATTTTGGATATGATGTTGACAAAGAATAAAAAAGAACAGGACGAATTTGAAAAGAGTATAATTGATAGGAGACAAGAAATTAATGACATTATTGAAAAACTTTCCAAACTTAATACTGATTCTGAAATTCAAAACCGATTGAAAGAATTGAAAAATGAAATTGACTTGTATCGGCTTACTAGAGATGAAGAGATATTGTTAATACAAAATGGAAAAATAGTTGAAGCGCAAAAACTCGGAACAACAGTTCAGGCTAATCGCTTTGAAAAAATAAGAGTCCTATCAACTGAATTAGGTGATAAAGCCACAAAAGATGCTGAAGACCAGCTTATGATTGATCAGCGAGAAGCTAATACTGCAATTCTTCTCTTTTTTGTCTTCGGTACTTTAGCGCTTTTCTTCAGCGTTGCAATGGTAATGGTGTTAAACAAAACAATTGCTAAACCACTCAACGAGGTTACTGAAGTTGCCGCGAGAATTAGTGAAGGCGATTTAAATATTGAGCTGGCAACCACTGATAGGGAAGATGAAGTTGGAAGACTTTACCAGACATTTGCAAAAATGGTAAATGTGTTAAAAGAAATGGCGGAAGCTGCAAAAAAAATTGCTAACGGAGATCTAACATGTTCTATTGTCCCGCAATCCGACAAGGATGTTTTAGGAAATACATTTCTGCAAATGCTTAACAATCTCCGGCGCATAATGAAAGATATTATTGAAGGAGTAAATTTACTAGGTTCATCAGCCAGCGAAATTTTAGCAGCAACAACACAAGTTGCATCGGGAGCTGCGGAAACAGCATCTGCAATCAGCGAAACAACAACAACAGTAGAAGAAGTGCGTCAAGCAGCACAACTATCCAATCAAAAAGCCAGCCGTGTTTCAGAGAATGCACAGCAAGTCTCTCAGGTAACGCAGACCGGTCAAAAAGCAGTGGATGAAACTGTAAGTGGAATGAATAACATTCAAGTTCAGATGGAATCTGTTGCAAATACAATCGTTCGCTTAAGCGAACAAAGCCAGCAGATTGGTGGAATCATTGCATCAGTTAATGATGTAGCAGATCAATCAAATCTATTGGCAGTAAATGCATCAATTGAAGCAGCAAAGGCGGGCGAACAAGGGAAAGGATTTGCAGTTGTTGCGCAGGAAATAAAAAGCCTCGCACAGCAATCAAAACAAGCAACCATATTGGTACGAAACATTTTAGTAGATATACAAAAAGCTACAAGCGCGGCAGTAATGGCAACAGAGCAGACCAGCAAAGCAGTAGAAAATGGAGTAAAGCAATCTACTCAAGCGGGAGAATCAATAAGAAAATTGGCAGAAGGAAGCAGCAGAGCAGTTGAAGCTGCAACTCAAATTGTTGCTTCAAGTCAGCAGCAAGTAGTTGGTATGGACCAAATCGGATTAGCGATGAATAACATAAATCAAGCTGGAGCTGAAAATGCAGCGAGTATGTTACAAGCGGAAAAAGCAGCGAAAGGTTTGAATGAGTTAGGACAGAAATTAAAAGCAATGGTGGAACAGTATAAAATTTAGGATAATAGGCTGTAGGCTATTAGGCAGTAGGAAATTAGACTTTTAGGTGGATAGACTGTAGGTGCTTAGGCTAACAGCATATAGCCTAACGGTCTTCAGCCTAAGCAACCTAACTCAACTAGAAAGGATTGACGGGATGGATAAAAAAGATGAAGAGTTTTTACAACGGCTTCAAGCTACTTTTCGGATTGAAGCAGAAGAGCATATACAGAAATTAACTGCCGGTTTAATCGAATTAGAGAAGCTGCCGATAAGCGCAAAGAACAATGAAATAGTTGAAACAATTTTCCGCGAAGCACACAGCTTAAAAGGTGCAGCCCGCTCTGTTAATAAGAAAGATGTTGAATCTATCTGTCAGATTTTAGAAAGTATATTCGGGAAAATAAAAAATGAGGGAATGAACTTAGTTGCTTTACAGTATGACCTTATTCATAGCGCCATTAATTGTATTTCCGGCATGGTTTCGGACAGTGAAACAAAAACTTCCGTTGAATGCAAAGAGTTATTGGAAAAAATAAATTCTATTCTTGTAGAAAAAACCAAAAGTGTCACTGATGATGTAAAAGAAATCCCTACTCTAAAATCAGATGAAAATATTTCGAGGAATGAATCCTTAGCCGGTGGCGCAGCTGCTGTAACTTCTTTTGGTGAAGAAAAATTACAACAATTTGAAACAGTAAGAATACCAACCTCAAAATTAGATCCCCTTTTTCTACAAGCGGAAGAAATGATTCAGAGTAAAATTGCGGCTGTGCAAAGAACCTCCGAATTGAAAACGATAATAGATTTTATTGAAACGTGGAAAAAGGAAACTAGAAAATGGGAGTCTCATCATTCTGTGGCAAAAGGAATGCAATTAAAAGAAATAATTGATCATGAAAAAGGAAAACTAGACGAGCTTACCGGCAAAATTAGTAATGTATTCCAAGCTTTGGATAATGACCAGCGCATACATGGACGAATGATTGATTATCACGTCGAATCAATGAAAAGTATTTTGATGCTTCCAATATCTACGATAGTTGAAGGTTTCCCGAAATTCGTAAGAGAACTTGCGCGGAGTAAGGGTAAAGAGGTCGAGCTAATTATAAATGGAAAAGAAGTAGAAGTTGACAAGCGGATTTTAGAAGAATTGAAAGTTCCGTTAATTCATCTTGTCCGCAATTGTATTGATCATGGAATAGATAAACCTTCCGAAAGGAAAAAATTAAATAAGCCTGCCCATGGTAAAGTGACGCTAAGTTTTAATACTACGGAAAGCCGCCATATTGAAATTATTGTCTCAGATGACGGTTCGGGCATCGAGCTAGAGAAAGTTCGCAATGCTGCACTAAAGACCGGGGTGATAACTAATGAGACTTCCGAAAAACTAAGCGTACAAGAAACTTTGTTGCTGATATTCCAATCCGGCATTTCTACAAGTCAAATTATAACAGACATTTCGGGACGGGGTTTAGGTTTAGCCATAGTGCGTGAGAAGGTAGAAAAACTTGGCGGTTCAGTCACAGTTGAAAGTCAGCCGAAAATTGGAACAACGTTCCGTCTAATTCTACCTCTCACACTCTCAACTTTAAGGGGCGTTATAGTTAATGCATCTGAACATTTGTTTGTAATACCAACCATAAATATTGAACGCACTTTAAGAGTAAACAGTGATACGATTAAGACTGTTGAAAATAAAAAAACAATAATGATTGAGGGGAAAATTCTTACCGTTGCCAACCTTAGCAAAATATTACAGCTGACAAACGGGAATGGTAAGAACAGATCAAAAAAGAATGAGGAAGATAGTCAGACAAATATCGTTCAGTTAATAGTTCTTAGTTACGCAGATAAAAAAATAGCTTTTGAGGTTGATGACATAGTAGAGGAATGCCAAATTCTTGTTAAAGAATTGGGAAAACAATTAAGCAGAGTTAGAAATATAAACGGAGCCACAGTGCTGGGTTCGGGTAAAATTGTTCCGGTTATTAATGTCTCTGATCTATTGAAATCGGCAATCAATGCAGACTATTCATTTAAAGTGGCACGGGAAGTAGAAGCCGAAACATCAAGGCAATATAGAATCCTTGTTATTGATGATTCTATTACATCAAGGACACTTATAAAAAATATAGTTGAAACTGCCGGTTATGTAGTTGAGACGGCTGTTGATGGCATTGATGCATTTACCAAAGCATTAGTAGGTAAATATGATTTGATTGTTTCTGATGTAGATATGCCGAGGATGAACGGATTTGAACTTACAGCAAAAATTAGAAAAGAAAAAAAACTTAGCGAGTTGCCGGTGGTTTTAGTTACTGCTTTAGAATCGCGGGAGGACCGTGAACATGGAATAGATGTTGGCGCCGATGCTTATATAGTAAAAAGTAGTTTCGATCAGAGTAATCTTTTGGAAGTAATTAAAAAACTTTTGTAACAAGAGGCTAATAGGTTGTAGCCTATTAGACTATAGGAGAAAAAGATGAGAGATCACACTAAACTCAGAGCATTTGAACTTGCTGATGAAATTGCAGTTTTAATCTATCAGATAACAAGAGAATTTCCGAGAGAAGAAATTTATGGCTTAACTTCTCAGATGAGAAGGGCAGTGGTTTCCGTTCCATCAAACATCGTTGAAGGATGTGCTCGCGAAAGTCAAACTGAATACCTTCGATTCCTTGAAATTGCTTTCGCGTCATTAAGAGAACTGCATTATCAGTTTGGGTTAGCAATCCGCTTGGGTTACGTAAAAGAATCAATCGCAAACGAGAGTAACTTAAAGTTATTGGAAACTGAAAAAGTATTAGGAGCTTTAGCTCGAAGTATACGCAATGGAAAATAGGCTTGTTGGTGGATGGACTATAGGTGTAAAGCTAACAGTCTACAGCCTAATAGCCTATTGCCTAACAGTTTACAACCTAAACCGCTACTAACAAATAGGTGAAAGACGATGATCAAAGTCCTTATTGTAGAAGACTCGCCGGTAATGCAGCAATTATTGATTCATGCAATAAGCTCCGATCCGGATTTTGTAATTGTTGGGGCAGCATATGATGGCGAAGAAGCAGTTGAAGCTGTTAAAGAATTAAACCCGGATATAGTTGCAATGGATTGGCAAATGCCGAAATTAGACGGCAAGCAAGCAACTCGTATTATAATGGAGACTTGTCCCACACCAATTGTAATTGTTACTTCTAGTTTAGCTGCTAAAGATGTAGTCTTCTCATTTAGTATGATTGAAGCCGGAGCTTTAGCAATAGTGAAGAAGCCTTCAAGTGTAGATCATCCCGATTATGAAAAAGATAAACAAGAACTGATACAGACTTTGAAATTAATGTCTGAAGTGAAAATCGTTAGACGCACCAAACGAGAGTTTGAAAAATATACCCATACTGTAACGGCGATAGAAAATAAAATAAAGGAGGAAACCTCTATACAAATTATTGTTATAGGGGCTTCAACCGGCGGACCTCTTGTATTACAAAAAATTCTTAATAAGTTACCCAAGAACTTGCCGGTACCACTACTAATTGTGCAGCATATCTCGCACGGATTTACCGAAGGCTTTGTAGAATGGCTAAAGAGCTCTACTAACTTTCAATTACATATTGCATCTGATGGAGAAAAACTTTTGCCTGGTCACGGCTACGTTGCCCCGGATGATTTTCATATGGGAGTTGAAAGTGGACCAAGAATAGTTCTTAGCAATCATAATCTGGAAAATGGTTTGCGTCCCTCTGTAGCTTATCTTTTCCGGACAGCAGCGCAAGTATTTGGACATAGAGCTGTTGGAATATTACTGACGGGAATGGGGAGGGACGGCGCCGATGAACTAAAATTGTTGAAAGAAAAAGGCGCTGTTACTTTTGTTCAGGATAATGAAAGTTCTGTTGTGCATGGAATGCCGGGTGAGGCTATTAAGTTGGACGCAGCTACATATATTCTTTCTCCGGAAGATATTACAACAGCCCTTATAACATTAATAAAAAAAATGAACGGGGAATTCTAATGAATGTAAAAATGAATCATCCAAATAATGTTGACTATATACTTGTAGTAGAAGACAGCCCGACACAAGCGGAGCAGTTAAGCTATCTTTTAGAAAAAAATGATTACGTAGTTGTAGCAGCAACTAACGGAAACATTGCGCTGGAATGCATTAATGAACGTAAACCCATGCTGATTATTAGTGATATTGTAATGCCGGAAATGAATGGTTACGAGCTTTGCAAAGAAATAAAAGCCAGTGAAAAAATGATGGATATTCCGGTTATTCTACTGACTGCTCTTACCAGGACTGAAGATGTTCTTGAAGGAATATCTTGCGGCGCAGATAATTTTATTACAAAACCCTATAGTGAAGACTATCTCATCTCCCATGTTCAGCATATTCTATCTAATAGAAATATTTACAAAAATGAAAGAGTAAGAATTGGCGTTGAAATAATGTTAGGAGGCAAGAGACGGTTTATCACAGCAGGTCAACAGCAGATGCTTACATTGCTTCTCTCTTCTTATGAGGCTGCCGTACAGAGAAATGAGGAACTGGTACAGACGCAGGACGATTTAAGAAAAATAAATGAGCATCTGGAAGAATTGGTGGCTGAAAGAACAGCGGAACTTTCTTCTGAAAATGCAATCCGTAAACGTGCTGAAGAACGAATAATAAAATTAAACCGTGTGTATGCCGTACTAAGTAATATCAACCAGGCAATTGTTAGAATTCACGATCCCAATCAGTTGCTTAAAGATGCCTGTATGATTGCAATTGATGTTGGGAAATTTCAGAGTGCTTGGATTGGTATTATAAATAATGATACGAAGAAGATTGAAACATTTGCAACAGCCGGTTCGGTAAACAATTTAATAGATGTTGATTATAACTCTAATCCAATAGTTAACGCTTTGAACATAGGGAATTGCTTTATTTCGAATGATATAAAAAAAGACAAATCTCTAACGGAAATTTGGAAAAGAAATTCATTGGCATATGGTTATCAGTCATTTGCGGCATTCCCGCTTAAAGGTGATGGAAAAATAATTGGTTGTTACTGTATTTATTCAAATGAAGTCAATTTCTTTGATGAACAAGAAATTAGTTTACTTTCCGAAATGGCAACAGATATATCTTTTGCGCTCGAATATATACGGAATGAAGAGAAGCGGAAACGCACGGAGGAAGAACTTAGAAGAAGCGAAGAGAAATTCTCATCAGCTTTTAGATCTGCATCTTATGCCCTAACAATTACCAGATTATCAGATGGGAAAATAATAGAAGCAAACGATAGTTTTTATTCTATAACCGGTTACACAACAGAAGAAGTCACAGGAAAGACTTCGGTAGAATTAAATCTTTGGGAGGACGAAAACAACCGCAAATATGTTATTTCGGAATTGTTGAAAGGAAATAGCATTTCGAGTAAGACATTCTCGTTCAATAAAAAATCCGGTGATACAATAGTAGGGCTGTTTTCTGCGGAAATAATATCAATACAAAATGAAAAGTGCATTCTATCAAGTATAAATGATATTACAGACCGTAAACAAGCAGAAGAAGAAATTATTTTTCAAAAAAATAAGTTTGCGCAATTATTTGATAATTCTCCTATTGCTATTGTTCTGCTGGATGATGAAGATAGAATTGTACTTACTAACGAGTCGTTCACAATTTTATTTGGATATTTTCTTGATGAAATTAAGGGAAAGCCATTATCGGATTCAATCGTTCCACCCGAATTGAGAGTGGAAGCTAAGAGTTATTCCGATTTAACTCGCGGCGGTAACTATATTAACAAAGAAAGCTACCGCAGAAAAAAAGATGGCTCTAATGTGTACGTGCAGATCATTGGCGTCCCCGTTACTCTAAATGATAAAATAATTGGCATATATGGCATGTATGTAGATCTTACTCAGAGGAAAAAAGTTGAGGAAGAACTTATAAAAGCAAAAGAGCATTCAGAGGAGATGAATAAACTTAAAAACTGCTTCCTTACTAATATGAGCCATGAATTGAGAACGCCGTTAATTTCCGTATTAGGCTTTGCAGAATTGCTTCAGAATGAATTGGAAAATCAAGAGCATTTGGCATTTGTAAATAACATTATTGAAGGAGGGCAAAGATTAAACAACACTCTGTGTGAGATCTTGGAAATTTCAAAGCTTGAGACAGCGAAATCGTTTTTAAAGTTGAAACCCTACAACCTTGCAAACGAAATTAAACAAAGGGCAATATCTTTTACACCTATGGCTCAGGCAAAACGGCTATTTTTGAAAACAGAGCTCAGTGATACATATATGATGGCTCAGATTGACAGCGAACTATTTGGTAAAGCAATCTTTCATTTGGTTAACAACGCAGTCAAGTTTACAAAAGTTGGAGGTGTCTTTATCTCTTTGCATCACGAAAGAAAAGAAGATTTAGATTGGGCAGTTATTACAATCATTGATACCGGAATTGGAATATCAAAGCATAATTTAGAAAAAATCTTTAGCGAGTTTAGACAAGTTGACGAAGGTTACAGCAGGGGTCACGAAGGAACGGGACTCGGGTTAACAATTGCCAAAAGAATTGTTGAATTAATGAAAGGGTTTATCCAAGTAGAAAGTGAAGTAGGTAAAGGAACTACTTTCTCAATTTGGCTGCCGGCGATTTTGGATGAAAACCAAATTAAAATGAAGGTAGAAGAAAGGAGTAAAACAACATTTGTTAAACCTCCTACTACAGGTGAAAAAGGATTAAAAACTGCATTGATAGTTGATGACAATTCTTCAAACCGCTTATTTATGAATCATTGCCTGGCGGCTCATCTAAGAATAATAGAAGCTCAGGACGGAATTACAGGAGTAACATTGGCTTCGAAAGAACAATTCGACTTGATACTAATGGATATAAATCTCGGGGAGGGAATAGATGGTGTTGAAGCAATGAATCAAATAAGAAAAATTCCGGGATATATGCATGTTCCCATAATTGCCGTAACAGCTTATGCTATGATAGGCGATAGAGAACGTTTTTTAAGTGAAGGATTTGATTTTTATTTAGCTAAACCTTTTACCAAAAATACACTGCTTAGTTTAGTAGAAAATTCTCTTCAGGAAATTAAAAAATGAAAGTGAGTTTATTTTGAAAAGTACAAAAGCAATTACAAACCGGTTGGCAATGGCTGCTTAGCTAATACTTACTGGTTTGAAAAAGGTCGTATGAAATTTATTAATGTCCTCAAAAAATTGATTCGAGAATTGTCGCCTCGGGTTCACTTCATTTTTGGAAACCGCCATCTTAATTAGCTTTATAGAAATTAGCCAATAATATCATTCATAGTCGCATCGTTTTCTAGTTGGATCGAATCATCTCATATAGTTTTCCACTCAGCTTCCACTTTGAAAATTAATGGATTTTTAACGCTCACTTAACCGTATAGTAAAATCGAACTGTTAAGTTTCATCAGAACAAATTGAGGTGCTGTATGGAATTATCAATTGGTAAACTTGTTAAATATAATTTCCCGCTTCCCAAACATTCTGATAAACAAAGTTTCATAGGAGTTGTGGAGAATATCGGAGAAACATTTCTAACAGTTCGTAACGAACAAAACACTCTTCTCAAAATTTCCTATAAGAATTTTGACAACGTAGAACTTATAGATATCCATAGCAGCCAATATTCTCTTTACGCGGCTTTTTCCCTTTTGTAGCTGGATAAGGCATTGCGGCAATCATTTAACACAAACTTAATGATTCGTTCATCTTCAGTTAATACTCGTTATATAATATTGTTCAACATTATTAGAGGAAGTTATGTTTGGACTTTATTATGCAATCATTGGGTTGGTCTCCGGTACAATTTGTTCTCTTATTGCAAATAAGAAATCGAGAAGCCAAAAGGATTGGTTTACGATGGGACAAGTTTTGCCGGGACTTTCAATTTTAATTCTTCTTTTGCTTTCAACTAAAGGCGCTAAGTACTCTAATCCCGATGCTGAGAAACTACCGGTCTATCCTGCCGATATAGATTCTTTGGCTACGCTCTGATATGAAACTTGCGGTGAGTTTTAATTGTCTCGGATAAATTTCGATATCGTCTTATACAATTCTCCATTTTTTGAAAATCTGGTGAATGAGTTTCACCGTATCAGTAAATACAAACGGAATATTTATAGAAAGATAAAAAATGAAGAAGAATATTCTAAAAAGCTTTCCAATGAAGAACGGTTTATACTAAAGGACTTATCCGACAAAGAAAACCGCATCCTATTAGAAATACTTGCAAACAAACAATGGCTTAAGAGTACCGAAGACATCAGCTATGTTTTTATCAACGAATATAAACTGGAATTAAATCCGGAAAGATTTGAGTTGTTAAACTCACTCCATGATGAAAAACTCATCCAACAAGAAATTAAGGATTTATGAAAACTGAACTCACTAACGTTATTTCGTTAAAGCTAAAACTTGGCAGCTCACGCCTTTCAATTGCTATTGAAAAGGTTCTTGCTAAAATAGTTTCGAAATTAATTTACCTGAGTAGAGTTGAAAGATTTATCAAAAATTACTCCCATCTGGATGGCAAGCAGTTTATCAATCAGTTGTTTGATGAGCTGAACTTTTCTTACCTCATTTCCAGCAGAGATCATTATAAAATCCCATCACATGGCAGAGTAATTTGTGTAGCCAACCACCCGATTGGCAGTTTAGACGCTCTCTCGCTTCTCAAGGCGGTTTTAGAAGTAAGACGCGATGTGAAGATTGTTGCGAATGAAATTCTATACAACATAGAACCAATACGCAATTTACTTATACCGATTAAACTCGATAGTAAATCAGCACAGAAAAATTCAATTAACGAAATTCGGCAAGCGCTGCAAAATGAATTTGCAGTAATTCTATTTCCGGCGGCAGAAGTTTCCCGCTTAAAGGGACTTTCCATTGTTGATTCTAAATGGCATAAAGGGGCGGTACATTTTGCAAATAGATTCAGCTCTCCTGTACTTCCGGTTTACATTGAAGCGCGCAACTCGTTTCTGTTTTATTTTGTTTCTTTACTGAACAAAAAAGTCTCGATGCTGCTGCTTTCTCACGAGCTATTCAACAAGACAAATCATGTAATAAAATTAAAAATTGGGGATATTATTCCTGCAAAGGTTTTTTCTTCAGCTCTAATTGATAATGAGTATCAGACAAAGTTGCTGAAAAAGCACGTATATCTGATCGGCAAAAACAAAAAAGGAATTTATACGACTGAGAAAAACGTAATTCACCCGGTAGATAGAAAGCTTATCAAAATGGAGCTTCTTAACTCTCAGTTGCTCGGTATAACCAAGAACAACATCCGGATTTTCTTAACTACACGAAATGAATCTCCCCACACCGTAAATGAAATAGCTCGTTTGCGTGAATTAACGTTTAGAAAAGTAGGTGAGGGAACCGGGAAAAACTACGATCTTGATAAGTTCGATACGCACTATTCACACTTAATCTTATGGGATGAAGCAGAGTTGGAAATTATTGGTTCTTATAGAATAGGCTCAGGAAATCAAATAATGGAAAAAGTTGGGAGCGAAGGCTTTTATACTTCAACTCTGTTTAATTATAGTCCAACTTTTACTGAAAACTATTTAAGCGATTCGATAGAACTTGGAAGAAGTTTTGTTCAAAGTAAATATTGGAACACAAACGCTCTTAATTACCTTTGGCAGGGTATAGGCGCTTATCTTCAGCATGATAATTCCGTTAAATATTTATTCGGTGGTGTTAGCATAAGCAATAACTATCCGGCTGCCGCCAAAGAAATGATTGTCTATTACTTTAACAAATGGTATGGAAGTAAAGAGCAGCTTATTGAATCCAAGAGAAAGTTTATCATATCAGAAAATAGCTCTGCAGAGCTTGCAAATATTTTTACCGGAGAAACAACAAAGGATGATTACAAAATATTAAAAAAGATACTTAAGCCATTCGGGTTTACGGTGCCGGTTCTCTATAAACATTATTCTGAATTATGCGAGACCGGAGGGGTAAACTTTTTAGATTTTGGAACAGACCCGGATTTCGAGAACTGTATTGACGGTCTCATATTGGTTGATGTTAATCTCATCAAAGAAGAAAAGAAACAGAAGTTTATGTTGTCCAACAACTATGCAAACCTCAAAGCAACTGCTTAAGCTCTCATGCAAAGCTGTCATTGAATTTTCTATCTAATCTATCTGCCTAAATAATTCATAAGTAAGTATAAGTTTTATGAAATGAACACTGCCTATTACAGACAATACGAAACTTATTAGTATAAAGAGTTGAGAGATTAATATTTTTTTCATTTTATTTCCTTCTCGTGTTTAAAAGAAATCCCCTTAAGAGGGGATTTTGAGGAGGGCTGTGGAACCCTTTAGCAGTGCCGGAGATAAGGGCATTGCTTACTCACCACCACATAAAACTAACCAACTAACTTTTGAGAGTTTTTATACTTTCTCATCTTAGTAAGATTTTTTAACTCGCCTGAGTAAACTTTTTTTTTGCCGTCACCTAAAGATTTTTCAATGTCTCTGATATTTCTTACTAACTGAAACATTCCATTAACTTCAACTGAAGCCGCCTGATCCGTTCCCCACATTGCCCGGTCTAAAGTGATATGTCTTTCTACAAAAGTTGCACCTAAAGCTACTGCTGCTAATGTTGGTGCTAATCCCGTTTCGTGACCGCTGTAACCAATTGGAATATTCGGGTACAACTGCTTGTAGGTTTCTATCATTCTTAAGTTCAACTCACTTTCTTTACAAGGATATGTAGAAGTTGATTGAGCGAGAAGTAAGTTATCTTTATCAAGGTTGTTAACTGCTTCATCAATTTCTTCCATTGTGGACATTCCGGTTGAGAGTATCACCGGTTTTTGGGTTTGACGAATTCTATACAGTAAATCTTCATCGGTAAGAGTTGCAGAAGCAATTTTGTAGGCTATCGGATTGAACTGCTCGATAAACTCAACAGACTCTTCATCCCATGCGGAAACAAACCAGTCAATTCCCTTTTCTTTGCAGTAAAAATCTATTTGCTCATACTCGGAGAAGCCAAATTCAATTTTATGTTTGTATTCCAGATATGTAATTCTTCCCCAGGGAGTATCCCGTTCAATATTCCATTGATCCTGAGGAACACATAATTCCGGAGTTCTCTTCTGGAATTTTACAGCATCGCATCCGGCAAAAGCAGCTCCGTCAATTAACTTCTTTGCCAACGCCATTGAACCATTATGGTTTATTCCAATTTCTGCAATAATATATACCGGCTCGTCTTCGCCAATTAAACGCGAACCAATTTTTACTTTTGTACTCATTAGATAGCTCCTTAATTACAGCACAAATATCGTGTTCTATTGTTACCTCATAATTAACCTACAGTTAAGTAATTGTTAAAACTGGTTCTGAATAGTTAATAGTTTGTTAACGCTGCCTTAATAATCTGATAATATTGGTAATATATTTTTGTACTTCAGATTCTAAAGGTAAAAATGAGAATTGCTCATCTTTCTGATTTACACTTGTGCTCGAATTTTAAGAAGAGCAACATTGCTAAGATTAAAGGATTAATAGAACACGCGTTAGAAAATGGGGCTCAACACTTCGTTTTCACCGGAGATATTTCCGACAATGCTGAAGAAAAAGAATTAATTCAGTTTAGAGATTTACTTCAAAGTTTCAGCCTTCTGCATAGCGAAAAATCATCTATTGTGATTGGCAATCATGATATTTTTGGCGGACCACAAACTGCTCAGGATGTTCTTAACTTCCCTTTTAAGTGCCTTAATGTTAGCTACAAGGAAAAAGTTATGAGATTTGCCGGACACTTTCATGAATTATTCGAAAACACTATTCGTCCTCACGAAGAAGTGTTTTTCCCATTCATAAAGGAATTGAAAAATATAGTGCTGGTAGGATTGAACTCGATAGATGAATATTCAAGATTTAAAAATCCATTTGCTTCGAATGGAAGAATTAGCAAAGCCAACCGCAATATTATAAGAAGTTATCTAACAAGACCAAAGTTTAATGACAAAGTTAAAATCGTATTGATTCATCATCATTTCTATCAGAAATCGGAAATCTCAACCAGTTCTGAGAATACTCTTTGGAATAAAATCGAGAGCTACACGATGAAGCTACGCGGCAAGAAAAAACTTCTTAACCTTTTTTCCGAGAACAATGTTAAACTGGTTTTGCATGGGCACAGTCATGAAATGCGTGAATACTTCAGGAAGAAAATACGTTTTGTAAATGCCGGTGCATGCACAGAAGAAAAACAAGCTTCCTATTTTATGATTGACGCATTTCCTTTCGATATAAGTGTAAATCTTCATAAGCTGGATCTGAAAGAAGAAGTATTAGTAGGTAACGAGGGAAGCATCACTTCAATTGCAGTATAATCACTTACTCCAGCGAGTAGTTGAATAAAGAATAAAATCCTTCCTCATCAATAATCTTTTGTCCTTTTGCGCTTAATACCCAGTCAATAAAAATCTTTATTTCACCTTCGGGCTGTTTCAGTGTATAGAAATGTAAATAGCGGGAAAGAGGATAATAACCGCTTACAACATTAATGTTAGTAGGTTCGATATTTTCGATAGAAATTATTTTACACTTTGTATCTTTAACTAAACCGGAAAACGTAATAGAATATTCGTTCTTCTCTACCGCGCTTTGCAGTTCGGCAATCGTATCATATGATTTTGCTGAGTTTGCAAATTGACTCTCCTTTAATACGAGCTTCTTGAATAACTGTAATGTACCCGAAGAATTATTTCTTAAGTAAACATTTATTGTTCTGTCGGCAAAGCCAAGCATTTTCCAATTTGTAATTTTCCCGGAGAATATTCTTACTAATTGTTCTGTCGTTAAATTTGTAATTGGGTTAGCTTTGTTCACATAAATACAAAGTGCGTCTTTAGCTATTGAAGTTGAAACGCCAACAGTTCCATATCTCTCTGCAACAAGTTTAACTTCTTCGGGTTCTAAATTTCTTGAAGCGGTTGAGATCAAAATTTCATTAGCAACAAGAGAAATAATGCCCGCTCCTGTTCCGCCGCCTTCAACAATAAAACTGGTATTCGGATTCTCCTTGGAATATTCTTTAGTCAATCGCCTTGTTAAATTTACCATTGTCTCAGAGCCCTTTATTTTTATTACCGTATTACTCGGACCCAGGATGCTGCATCCGCTAACAGCTAAAATTAAAATTGAGGCAGATAAGAATATTTTCACTTCATAGCCTTTCGAGATAGTATCCTTGCAAATCTAAACGGAGATGATGCATTCCATTCCGGTTCGGTCTCGGAATTGACAAGTTCATCTATAACCCCAAATAGTAAATCAACATGCTGTAAAGCTGCATCAAGATTTAATGGCAAGCTAAGATCATCCGCCGGCGAATGATATACATTGCTTGCAAAATCTATCATTTTCTTAATGCCTTCTTCTCGCGTTATGCTCATATAATCGGTTCCCTCTGTTATCAATAACGAGGGAATTCCGGCTTTAGCAAAAGTAAACTGATCCGACTTTGTGAATGTATTTACCGAATTAAACTCTTCGGGAATTTCAGCTTCTTTTAAGTTTCTTGCCGCCGCGGCATTTCTCATAAAGTTAATTAGTGTTGAATATTCTTTTCCAACGGCAACAAAACTTTTGAAGTTATCAAAGGAGGCAATTCCATCAATATTAATATTAGCTACTGTTTTATGTAGTGGTCTAATGGGATTATTGATGTAGAACTCTGAACCCAGCAAACCAAATTCTTCCGCGGTAAGAATTACAAATATGATGGAGCGGCGATTATAAAATTCCGGATTTGAAAACACTCTCGCGATTTCAAGCAATGCCGAAACACCGGCAGCGTTATCAAAAACACCATTATAGATTGAATCACCATTAACAGCAGGACCAATCCCAAGATGATCGTAATGCGCGGTAATCAAAACATAGCTGTCGTTATATGTAGAATCATCTCCTTCAATAATTCCAACAATATTTGGACTAACGAAATCTCTTTGCTTAAAACTTCCTTGGAAAGTTAGGACTCCATTTAGAGGAAAAACCTTCAAGTTGTTTTCTTTTTTCATCGTGTAAATATCTTCAATAGTAAACCCGCTGTCGGTAAACAGTAAATCTGCAATTTCCGGATTGATCATAATATCGAAACTTGTGGAAGGTGTTGAAGCCAAAGTTAGATTTTCAAAAGCAAAATCTTGTATTGCTTTTTCCCAATTGAATCCGCCTGTTTCTCTATTTGGAATTAAAATACTTCCCCTAGCTCCATGTGCAAGTGCGATCCGTTGTTTCACTTCAGGAGCGCTATATATAGTTGGCGTTTCTCCATTAAAGTAATTCGGATCAATTGAATGCGGTTCACCATCAAGAAACACAACAATTTTTCCCTCAACATCTAAATCGTGGTAATCGTTATAATCAAATTCATTGGCGGTTATACCATAGCCAGCAAAAACCATTTGCGTTTCAGTTGGAATAAAAACGGGATTGTTTGTTTGGTACATCAGGAAATCTTCTTTTAAGCGGAATCCTATTAGTTCAGAATCAAACTTGATACTTAGCTTTGAATTGTGAAGTGGCTTACTTCCGTGAAAAGGAATGTATTGATAATACTTTTGCTCTTTTCCAGTCGGAGTCAGCTTTAATTTTTCGAACTCTTTGGCTAAATACTTTGCAGCTAAATTTCCACCATGTGTCCCCGGAGCTCTTCCTTCCAAACTATCACTTCCAAGATAGGAAAGGTGGTTCTTAAACAATTCTTTGCTAAACAGTTCTTTTGTTTGATTGTTTTGCCCATACAAAAATGGGCTCGCTGCTATAACTGAAAACGCAATGATGTATTCTTTAATTTTCACACCAATCCTTATTTGAGTAAGGATAATTCCTCACGTAAAACATATAAATGCAAAAATGATTTACCAAGTCGTTTTCAGCCTATAAGAAAAACTTAACAATTCCTTAACCGTCCTTTAACTCACAGTTAATACTTGAAATCTAAATTCGCACCAGTAAATAAAACAAAAAGAGAGAGAAATTAAATGTATTACCAAATTAAGAACTACACGAATAGCTCTTACAAATTATTATTTACCTTATTAGTAATTCTATTCCTTTCAGCAAGTTCAATTGGATTTGCTCAAGCAAAAGGAACAATTAGCGGAAAGGTAACAGACAAATCAACTAACGAAGATTTAATTGGCGCCAGCGTATTAATTGTTGGAACAACAACCGGAGCTTCAACAGATTTAGATGGAACATTCGCTCTGAAATCATTAGTAACCGGTAAGTATCAATTACGCGTTTCGTATATCTCATATCAGACATTAGTTGTTAGCAATGTAGTCGTTACTGCCGGTCAGAATACAGTGGTAAACATTCAACTAGAACCGGCAACAACTGAATTAAATGAAGTAGTTGTTTCCGCTGAAGCACTAAAGGCAACAGAAGCTAGCGTGCTTAATATCCAGAGAAACTCACTAAATATAGTTGATGGGCAGAGCGCAGAATTGATTTCAAAGAATAATAGCTCGGATGGTGCTGATGTTCTGAAGCGAATGACCGGAGTAACAATCTCCGAAGGCAAGTACGCGTATATCCGTGGAGTTGGTGATAGATATAACAATACTATGCTGAATGGTTCAAACTTACCAAGCACAGACCCGGAAAAAAGAACTTTCGCTTATGATATCTTTCCGGCAAGTTTGATGGAAAATGTTTTAACATCAAAAACTTTTATTCCGGATAAACCGGCAGATTTCACCGGCGGCTTGGTTGAAATAAACACAATTGAATTTCCATCAAAATTCATTTTCGATTTAAGCGTTTCCAGTTCGGTAAACACAAACACAACATTTAAGAGTTTCAATTCATACAACGGCGGCACGAGAGATTATCTTGGGGTTGATGATGGAACTAGAGACTTACCTTCATTAATCAACGGTGAGAAAGTTAATAAAACAAATTATACAAGTGAGCAGCTGCAAAATATCGGATTATCCTTTAAAAATAACTGGCAGACCAAATCTCTAAATGCGCCTCTCAATTCAAGCTTCAGATTGAATGTAGGAAACCAAATAGGATTTGATGAAGGAGTGCTCGGCTACATTGGTTCCTTAACTTATTCCAACTCAGCAGAGAACAAAAATTTAGAACAAGCTTCTTACACTTTTGAAGGTCCGCGTTTTCAATATTCCGGAAGTAACAACACAATGAATGTAAACTGGGGAGCCTTAGTTAATATTAGCTACAAGCAAGGCAAAGATCACAAAATCAGTTTGAAGAATGTTTACAACAATTCCAGTGATGACGAGACTACAGTTTATGAAGGTTTATATAATTACACTCAACAAACAAGAAAAGTTACAGCACTTCGTTTCGTTTCTCGCTCGCTTCAATCTCATCAATTAATCGGCGAACATCATTTCGATTTTCTAAGAAGCTTAAAAGTTGATTGGAATCTGAATTACGCTAAGTCCGAAAGAAACGAACCGGATGCGAGAAGGTATATCTACGCAAGGGGTATTGAGGATACGGATCAACCCTTTCGCTTTCTGTTAGATCAATCAATAGGTACGCGCTATTTTGGAAATCTCGGTGATCAATCATACGGCGCTAATCTAAATTTCAAAGTGAAGCCATTTGAGGCTGCCTCGATGCCGACTTTTAAGTTGGGATACACTTTCGATAAAAAGGAGAGGGAGTTTACTGCAAGAATATTTGGTTTCAGAAATATTCCGGGTGGAAATTTTTCTGAAGAAGACCAAATACTTCAGCAGTCGGTTGATCAAATATTCGCTGCCTCTAATATCAATCCAACATTTATTGAAGTAATTGAAATCACTCAGCCGACCGATAGTTACAACTCGAACCAAACAATTTCTGCCGGTTATGCAATGATGGACTTCCAGCCAATCAGTAATATTAAAGTTATTACCGGAATTAGATATGAGAATTCTAAGCAAAATCTTTTTAGCCAAACCAGAACCGGAGAAAGTGTAGAAGTACACACTGACTATAAAGATTTATTCCCAAGCCTCAACCTAACATGGGAAGCTACAGAGTCTATTAATTTCAGATTGGCTTATAGCAGAACAATTGCACGACCGGAGTTTAGAGAAATAGCACCTTTCACATATTTCGATTTTGTTCAAAACGAATTGGTGATTGGCAATACGAATCTCAAAAGAAGTTTAATCACAAATTACGATGCAAGGTTAGAATATTATCCGGCACCAAAAGAGTTGTTAGCCGTAAGTGCTTACTATAAAAAATTTGCAGACCCAATTGAGCAAGTTTTATTGTCGTCATCATCATTCGAGCCTTTAAGGTCTTACGAAAATGCTAAGACAGCCAAAAACTTAGGTGTTGAATTTGAAGCAAGAAAGTCTTTGGATTTTATATCTAACTCGCTTTCCGATTTTTCATTCATAGGCAACCTTTCTTGGATAGATTCCAAAATAGAATTAGAAGATGCGGGCTTTCAACAATCTGAGCGACCTCTGCAAGGTCAGGCAGATTTCATATTAAATGCCGGTCTTTACTATGAAGGTTTTAATAACGGCTTTACAGCTTCAGTTATTTATAACAAGGTTGGAGAAAAGATTTCCAAAGTTGGTTTTGGCGGGTTGGGCGATGTAATCGAAAAACCAAGAGACCAGGTTGATCTTTCATTCTCTAAAAAAATATTTGAGGCGTTAAGCTTAAAAGTTGCCGTAAGAGATTTACTGGCGCAAGATTTCAAATTTGTACAAAGAACTCCCGATGGCGACAAAGTTTCTGAGTTATCTAAGAAAGGTCAAACTATATCCGTCAGCTTATCGTATAAACTAAACTAAGATTTAATAACCAAAAAGGAGAAGGTATGAAGTTCTTTTTAAGGACAGTTGTTTTAGCTGCTATTTTAGTTTCAAATATTTCAGCACAAGAGGCGCTTAGCGGAAATATTACTACGAATCAAACACTTACATCCGATAAAACATATTTACTCAAAGGAATAGTAAGAGTAATGCCCGGTGCTACGCTAACCATTCAGCCCGGAACAATTATATACGGAGAAAACACCTCGCAGGGATCTTTGATTGTAAAGCCTGGCGGTAAAATTATGGCAGAAGGCACCGCAGATAAGCCAATTGTATTTACAAGTGAGTTCAAAAAACCGGGTGCTACAAAAACTCCTAACTATGGTGACTGGGGCGGCATAATCATCTTAGGAAACGCGCCGATAAACGTTGCCGGCGGTAAAGCATTAATTGAAGGTCCGGGAGACGAATATGGCGGAACTGTTGCAGATGATAACAGCGGCGTTCTTAAATATGTACGAATAGAATATCCCGGCATTGCATATTCATTAAACAATGAAATAAACGGTTTAACACTTGGCGGCGTTGGAAGCAAGACAAAGTTAGAATACATTCAAGTAAGCTACTCAGGAGATGATTCATTCGAGTTTTTTGGCGGAACTGTTAATGCAAAATACTTAATTGCTTACCGCGGTTGGGATGATGATTTTGATACAGACTTTGGCTATTCCGGTAAACTTCAATTTCTTTTAGGTGTTCGCGATCCGGCAATTGCAGATGCTTCACAATCAAATGGATTTGAAAGCGATAACGACGGAAGCGGTTCTACAAATTCACCCAGAACATCACCAACCTGGTACAACGTTACATTAATTGGTCCGGCTGCAACAACTACATCAACAATTAACAGCTTATACAAAAGAGGAATGCATCTACGAAGATCATCACAAAACAAAATTGCTAACGCATTAATACTTGGCTGGCCGGAAGGTTTATTGATAGATGGAACTAACACAGTAGCGGATATGAAAACCGGAACAGCAGCATTTGTTAAGAACAGCATTATTGCCGGTTCAACAACAGTAACATTTAAATCAACAGACGCGGCATTCCAAACTGATATGCCAACTTGGTTTACAGGTTTAGGCGGTAAAACATTTACTGCTAATGCAGATGTAAAACTTGCTGATGCATATAACCTTGCTAACCCAAATCCAATGCCAACAACCGGTTCGCCGGTTTTCACCGGTGCAGCTAATCCACCGGCAGATGGTTTCTTCGATGCAACTGCAAATTATATTGGTGCATTTGGTTACAGAGATTGGACGGCTGGTTGGAGCTCATTATCAATCCAAGTTCCAGCTAAACCTTCCGAAATTATTGCCGGCGATATTACTACACATGTTACCCTTGCAAAAGGAAAAGATTATACATTAAAAGGAATCGTGCGAGTTCAATCGGGTGCGTCTTTAACAATTGAACCTGGTGTAAAAATTTATGGAGAGAATGCATCGCAAGGTTCTTTAGTTGTTAAACCTGGCGGGTTGATCTTTGCTGAAGGTACTAAAGATGAACCGATTGTATTTACAAGTGAATTCACAAAAGCCGGTTCAACTAAAACACCAAACTACGGTGACTGGGGAGGAATTATCCTTCTTGGTAAAGCTCCTATAAACGTTGCCGGCGGTAAAGCATTAATTGAAGGTCCGGGCGATGAATATGGCGGAACCGATGTAGAAGATAACAGCGGTGTTATGAAATATGTCCGTATTGAATATCCAGGCATAGCATATTCATTGAACAACGAGATAAACGGTTTAACGCTTGGCGGTGTAGGTAACAAAACAAAATTAGAATACATACAAGTTAGTTATTCCGGCGACGATTCTTTTGAATTCTTTGGCGGAACAGTAAACGCAAAGTATTTAATTGCTTACCGCGGCTGGGATGATGACTTTGATACAGACTTTGGATACAGCGGAAAGCTGCAATTTCTATTATCATTACGTGACCCTGCAATCGCAGATGCATCACAATCAAATGGATTTGAGAGTGATAACGATGGAAGCGGATCAACAAATTCACCAAGAACATCTCCAACATGGTACAATGTAACTTTAATTGGACCGGCAGCTACAACAAGCACAACGTTCAATTCATTGTTCAGAAACGGAATGCATTTAAGAAGATCATCACAGAATAAGATTCACAATGCATTAATAATGGGCTGGCCACAAGGATTGTTGGTTGATGGGACAAATACTGTTGCGGACATGAAAGGCGGAACGGCAGCTTTCATAAAGAATAGCATAATTTCCGGTTCAACAACAGCAACATTCAAATCAACAGACGCAACATTCCAAACAGAAATGCCAACTTGGTTTACCGGATTAGGCGGAAGAACATTTACGAATAATGCAGATGTAAAGTTATCAGATGCATTTAATGTAGCTAAGCCAAATCCAATGCCGTTAGCTGGTTCACCGGTATTCACTGGTGCGGCAACACCGCCTAACGATGGCTTCTTTGATACAACGGCAAACTTTGTTGGAGCTTTTGGTACACAGAATTGGGCAGAAGGATGGAGTAGCTTAGTATTTACGGCTACGGATATTGAAGAAGAAACGAATCACGCTCTTCCAACTAAGTATGAATTAAGCCAGAATTATCCGAATCCATTTAATCCAAGTACAACAATCAAGTTTTCAATGCCGAAGGATGGTATTGTAAAATTGAGTGTCTTTAATGTACTTGGTCAAGAAGTTGGTTCATTAGTAAATGGATTTAAGCAAGCCGGCAGTTATTCAGTATCATGGAATGCCGGAAGTTTTTCAAGTGGTATGTATTTCTACCGCTTAGAAACAAATAACAATGTTATAACTAAGAAAATGGTGTTGGTAAAATAATTTCTCTCTCACTCTAGTCACTGGGCGTCTTTCGTGGGGCGCCCTTTGCTTAAACTGATTAAGGTGCAAAATGAAAAAAATAATATTAGCGGCAATAACGTTTATAACACTCTTTGGTTTCTCCCTTCCGGAAGAAACAATAACAGTAAAAGGTTCGGATACCTTGGTAATTCTATCTCAACGCTGGGCTGAGGTTTTTATGAAATCGAATCCCGGTATAGCTGTTCAAGTTACAGGCGGCGGCTCAGGAACAGGAATTGCAGCTTTGTTGAACGGTTCAACAGATATATGTAATGCTTCAAGACCGATGAAGCAAAGTGAAATTGAAAAATTGAAAGATAAGTATGGTTCTACCGGAGTAGAAATAAAGGTTGCAATAGATGGCTTAAGTGTGTACGTAAATAAGGCTAACAAAAAAGTAAATGATCTCACACTTGTACAAATCAAAGGCATCTACACCGGTGAAATAAAAAACTGGAAAGAAGTTGGCGGCTCAGATGCTAAAATAATTATGTACGGTCGGGAGAACAGCTCCGGTACTTACGTTTATTTCAAAGAACATGTTTTGGAAAACAAAGATTTTAGTTCCGATGTACAGAGTTTGCCCGGTACAGCTGCTGTTGTTAACGCTGTAAGCAAAGATAAAAATGCTATCGGTTTTGGCGGCGCAGCATATGCCAAGGGAATAAAAGACATTGCCGTAAAAAAAGATCCCGATTCGAAAGCCTTCTTACCAAACAAAAAAAATATTGAATCCGGTGAGTATCCTATCTCACGTTTTCTATATATGTACACAAGAAAGAAGCCGGAAGGAAACATAAAGAAGTTCGTTGATTGGGCATTAAGTAAAGAAGGTCAGAGAATAGTTGCAGAGGTTGGATATTTCCCGGTGAAGAGATAAAAGGAACTGCAAGATGCCGCATCAATTTCAAAGAGATATGGAAGAATTAAAAACTAATTTAGTCAGGATGGCATCTATTGTGGATGATCAAGTTGGCAAAGCAATAAATTTGATTGAAACCGGGGATGATTCCTCCATTAAAGATATTAAAGCCAAAGATGATGAAGTTGATGCTTATGATGAATTGCTGCAGATTCAATGTGAAAATATATTAGCTCTCTTTCAGCCTATTGCATTCGACTTACGATCAGTGATTTCGACACTGATGATTAATAATCAGCTTGAGCGATGCGGCGATATTTCTGTTAGCATTTCTAACAGAGCATCAAAGATTACTCAGTTTAGAAATTTAATTGATGAATCTGGGATTGCCGGCATGGCGAAAGAGGCGCATACAATGGTTAGCTGCGCTATTGATTCGTTTATACATTCCAATGGGGAACTAGCGCATCAGGTGATTAAGAATGATAAGAAAGTTGACGACTTAAATAAATTTTCATTTGAATTCATCACAGGTAAAATGAAATCTGACCCGCAGTTGATTGAGCCGCTTGCACACATGCTAATTCTTGCACGACAAATTGAAAGGCTGGCAGATCATGCAACAAACATTGCAGAGCATCTTCTTTTTTTAACGGAAGCAAAAATTGTTACACATAGAAAGGTTCTGGAGAATTAACCGGTGAGTTCCAAGATATTAGTAGTAGATGATGAAAAAGATATTCTTGAGTTATTGAAGTATAACCTTACTCGTGAAGGTTACTCAGTAATTACAGCTCCTAATGGATTAGTTGCACTTGAGAAGCTTTCGCTAAACCCGGATTTGGTAATTCTTGATGTTATGATGCCTCAAATGGACGGTTATGAAGTGTGTCAACGAATTAAAACCATAGAGAAATTCAAAAACACGCCGATACTTTTTTTAACTGCCAGAACATCGGAGGCAGACGAAATTCGCGGGCTGAATTTGGGCGCAAGTGATTTTATTCAGAAGCCAATTTCAATTAATAAAATTCTGGCGCGAGTTAAAGCGAATCTCAGAAATGCGGAACTGCTTTCCAACTCAGTTGAGAAGTCCGGCGAAATTAATGAGGGACCAATTTCAATCAGCCGCGAAAAATATTCTGTAGAAGTTGAGAGTAAACCGGTTGACCTGGCGCGCAAAGAATTTGAAATATTGTTTTTGCTTGCATCCAATCCCGGCAAAGTATTTAACAGAGAAAAAATTTTGAATGAAGTTTGGGGCAACGAAGTTTTTGTAGTAGAAAGAACCGTTGATGTACACCTTCTCAATATCCGCAAGAAATTAGAGAAATACGCATATCTAATCGAAACAATTAAGGGCGTAGGTTACCGCTTTAAATCTACTTAACTGGCTCAAAATTGTTTTCTCATGTCCGCATTTTTGGGGTAACCGGATACTTCTGTTGTAAGAATAACGATATAATTTTTGCTACGTAGATTTAACCAACAATAAGTACTTCAGATTGTATGGTGACTTGTACAACTTATTATAACAATTGAACTGTAAGAGCCAACCCCAAGCGCGTCGGGCAAAACATTAGTTGTTGCCACTACGCACGGAAATATGACAACGCAATGCGTCATAAATGGTAAAAATGTTGTTATCGGCTTAAATGCTTATATCGAAAAATAAAAATGGTTCGCGCCTATTCAACTTTCCTTAATAGCAATTCGGCTTCTTCAAGGGTTGGTACATAGCTAATTTTGTATTGCTCAATTTGAAGCGAATTATTTGCGAACTGCAGCAAACCGGTTTTGGAAGTTCCCACAACCCTAACAACTCTGTTTACTCCCTTTTGAATAAGAAGAATTATTATTTCTTTAAGGACGCCTCCAGCGGCATCATCACCCCTAATAAATTTGGATAAGTCATTAATTACATCAAAACCAATTTTTAATGCAGCAACCGAAGCTTCAATTGTAAGTTTTGATTTTTGCGCTTCTTCAAGAGTGACTACTCCTATCATAGAGATGTACAGCCTATTCTTAGCCGCGTTGGTGGTTATTTTAATCATTTTACTCCTCCCAAGGTTTCAAATGGAAAACTTTAAATTGTTTTTGTGGTTGTTTGTAAAGACCATATAATGCACTATTTAAAATTAGTATAAGCTATTTCATTATTAACCAAATGAAACTTAACGTGCGTCATCATATCTTTTACTTCAAATAGCTTGTCTTTTATTTTGATAATAGTTCCGGGGAACACTTTATTTATAACGAAAATAGATGGATTCTCTACTGCATAGTAAGCGGTTTCAATTTCTTTCAAATCATTTTTAATCTTAATTAGCAAAGCTGTATACTTGCCCCAAACTTCTTTATAGTTCATCAATTGCATTGCCCTTGCATTATTATCTGGTTTTTGTGCAATGTATGAAATTTGCTTCTTCAGCTCTTCAACATTCTTTTCGATATCATTTTTTTCTGTTTGCTTACGTATATATTTTTCTTTGTGTTTTAGTACAACTCCAACTTCAATTTCTGTATTAACGCCGTAATCATTCCCAATTATTGGTGAGGTAACTTTATTTGTCGCAGTAATTTTTCCGCCGATAATTACGCCGTTATTTTTAACTACTATAACTTCATCATCGCATTCGATTGAGGAATTTCGCAATTCGAAGGAAACATGAACTGTTCCGCTGCATTTTATTATTTGGTTCGATATATACCCCGAATGAATATCCTCACCAACAGTAATGATATTTTTCCCATCACCGTTAATCCCTTCTTTCACATTTAATGTGCCGCCGCAAATTACAACAGCTTGCTCTATCCCACCTTTAACATCAATGTTATAAGGAGTTTCTACGGAGAAACCGGCTTTGATATTCTGCTTAATTTCTACCGAACTTTTTACATGCAGATTTCCGGTTGAATAGTCAACGGAACCGGGCACAACAAAGAGTTTTTGAACTTCAAGAGTATGAGATTTTGCATCATAAAAAATAATTCCCTCAATAGATGCTCTGAACAATGTGTTTTCCGCCGGGTCTCTGTAGGTACCTTGCCCGGCTGTAAATTGAACATCTTTACCGTAGAGACCCGGTATTTCGTTACCAAAAAGATCTTTGCCGGGTGAGCCAACAGTAGCAATTATTTTTTTTGCGAGCGGTGCATCTTTGGCAACACTTTCTACAATTTTTACTTCTTTGTAATCAATGTGCCCGTCTTCTTGCAATTGTGGTTTTAAAGATTTTTCCACAGAAATGTAAAACTGAATTGATGAATCGTTACCGGGTTGCGGATAGTCTCCCTCGGCTACTAAAACTCTATCTTCATTAATCTTTCCTTCAAGAATATCATTTATAACCTCATCTTTAATACCAATTTTAATACCCGTAGAAACAAGTAGATCTTTAATGTATTCTTTTGATAATGGGATTGAGTTCTCCGGGTCAGCATTTTTCAAAATCAAAAATGCTTTCATCTTCCTATCAACCACTTCTACTTTAGCGGTCTTAAATAGCCCTATTGAGGTTTTTTCTTCCATGCTAAATGTTTTCTTTAGTTACAAAATCGTCAAAGGAAGAAATAAATAGTTCTTCGCTATTGATTATCGTTTCAAACGAGTTATTTTCAAGTCAAAAAACCATGCCAAATCATCTTTTTCGTTGCTTAAGGAATCCTATTCCCGTAAATTTGAACTCGAAATGGAGAAGTATTTCTTTACAAAAATGAGCGGAGCGGGTAACGATTTTATCCTTTTTGATTCAAAAATCAACCCGAAACTTGAGTTGACACACGAGAAAATCGCTCAAATTTGCAATCGGCGAACGGGCATTGGTGCTGATGGTGTATTGGTACTCGAGCCGGCTAACGAGGTTGCTTTTGGAATGAAGTACTTTAATGCCGATGGATATAGCGGTTCACTTTGTGCCAACGGCTCAAGATGTTCTTTACTTTATGCAGCAGAAAATGGCTTGGCAAGTAATTCTGGTATCAGTTTTCTTTTCAATTCGAGGCGCTACACCGGTGAAGTTTTGGCTGACGGAAGGGTGAAATTCAATTTACTTCCTCCCTCGCAAATCAAGCTTAATTTTAAGGTTAAGTTTGCCGGGCAGTTAGTTAATGCTTCGTTTGCAGATACCGGTTCGCCACATGTTGTGATAAGGATTGAGGATGTTCTAAGAAATCCGGCGGAACTTAAATCCGGCTTCAGTTCGATTGATGATTTTCCGGTTTTTGAACTCGGCAAAGAGATTAGGTATCACAAGGATTTTGCACCGGATGGAACTAATGTTAATTTCGTTCAAGTTGTTGATGGACTGGTGAAAATTAGAACCTATGAGCGAGGTGTTGAAGATGAAACTCTTTCTTGCGGAACCGGATCGGTAGCTTCTGCTGTTGTGTTGTATAGAAATGGTTTGATTAATAAGCCGGTAAAACTTTCGGCTAAAAGTGGAGATCAACTTGTTGTTGATTTCAAATTTGACGGACAAAATTTTGATGATGTCTCTCTTACTGGTCCGGCAAAAGTAGTTTTTAATGGTGAGATAACAATTTAAGAGGAAATAAATGAGTAGAGTTGTTTTTTCAATCAAGTACAGCGTTCACCCGGAACGGAGAAATGATTATTTAGATGTAGTGCGTGAATTAAAAAACTTGGTAAAAGCAGAAGGTTTGGAAAGTTATTCTGTTTTCGAGCAGAAGAATAAAGCAAACAATTTTGAAGAAATTTACATCTTTAAGACACAAGAAGCATACGATAGTTTTGAAGATAACACTGACGAGAGAATTGATATCCTTATGACGAAGCTCTCCGATATGATTAAAGAACAAACCACCCAGTACACTACTTTGTTCGAAGTTAATAACGCTCAATAATTTTGTGATTGTCTCAAGAGAAGATGAGAGTAAGATTAATAAACTTATTTAGCTTCTTTTGAGACAACACCCTCCACGCTAAAATTTCTTGGTAGAATATGTTTGAATACATCGGTGTTATACATATTCATTCCGTTTTTTCAGATGGCTCCGGCGAAGTGCCGGAAATTGCCGAATTTGGTAAAGAATGCGGATTGGACTATTTAATACTAACCGACCATAATACATTGCGCGCATTGCAAGAAGGTTATGAACGTTGGTATGATAACACTTTGCTTCTGGTTGGATGTGAAATAAATGATAAGATGAATCAGAACCATCTATTGGCGATGGGAATTTCGGAAACGATTAGTACAAGAATACCGGCTAAAGAGTACACTAAAAAAGTTAAAGAACTTGGCGGAATTAGTTTTATAGCTCACCCGCATGAGAAAAGAAGTTCTATGACTCAGCATCCGCCGTATCCATGGACAGAGTGGGAATGCAAAGATTTTGATGGTATTGAAATTTGGAATCACATGTCTGAATGGATGGAGGGATTAACCGAGCAGAATAAGTATAATTACATCATTCATCCGCTTCGCTCGATAGTTGGACCGACTGAAGAAACTCTCGGAGTTTGGGACAAGCTGAATCTGGAAAGAAAAGTAGTTGGTATTGGCGGCGTTGACGCTCATGCTCATAAACTAAATTTGCTTGGCTTTTTTGAAATGGAAGTTTTTCCGTATAAAGTTTTATTTAAGTCTGTTCGTACTCATGTTATCACTGAAGAAAAGCTAAATCCTTCAAAAGACAGCCGGGATATAGTCCATGCAAAGAATCTTATTTATAAGGCTCTGCGAAACGGAAGCTGCTTTATTTCAAACTATTACTATGGCGATGCAAAAGGCTTCCGCTTTTTTGCCGAAGATGGAGAGCATATTCATCAAATGGGAGAATCGCTTCCTTTTATTGAAAAAATTAAGCTGCGGGTTATTTTGCCTAATATTTCCGCCACAATTAAACTGGTTAGAAATGGTGAACTTGTTGATGCAATTGATGGATTTGACGCTGAATTTAAAGTTAAAGAGCCCGGAGTTTATAGAGTCGAAGTTTTTCTAAATCAGAACGCGTGGATTTTTTCAAATCACATTAGAATAGGTCTATAATTTTTCTTAGATTTTCGCCCGAATTTTACAAAGAATTATCAAAAACAGAGGTTAAAAGTGTTAGAAGCAAGAAAAAAGATTTCTAAAAGAGAAATGAAAGAAGACAAACTTGTAACAAGCTATTATAAGTTCCATGACTTTTTTATGGCTAACCAAGCAAAATTCTTGATTGGTTTAGGTGTAGTTGCGGTTATAGTTGTTGCTTATATCCTCTACACAAACAAAATTTTCAATGATAACAAAGCTGCTGCTGCTCTCGTTGCCAAAGTAACTCCTTTGATGGAGGCAGGCAGTTATAAGATGGCAATTGATGGCGTTCCGGCTCAGAATATTACCGGCTTAAAGAAAATTGTTGATGAATATGGCAGCTCAGAAGAAGGAGAGTTAGCAAAAATCATGTTAGCCAATGCTTATTCAATCACTGGAAATTCTGAAGAAGCTTATAAGTTATATAACGATTATTCCGGTTCTAACTATTTATTGAAATCAAGCGCGCTTGCCGGCAAAGCTGGTGTTCTTGAAACAAAGAAAGAATATGAAGACGCTGCCGATTTATACCAAGAAGCTGCAAAGATTGGTAAAGCAAATCCTTCTAATCCGGAATTTCTCCTAAAAGCGGGAATTGCATATTTGAAAGCCGGAAAGAAAGAAGAAGCAAATGCTCTTTTTGAGACAATTAAGAAAGATTACGTTACAGCAGTTCCATATATGGAATTAGAAAAATATCTTGTTCAAGCAGAATAATTAATTAAATTGATTACCTTGCATTAGTAGCAAGTGGTAGTTATTTTTTACAAAGTTTAATAGGTGAAACATGGCTGATACCTCAGATTTCAGAAATGGTCTGATAATAAAATATAAAGGCGACCCATTTGTAATTACGGAATTTCAACACGTAAAGCCTGGCAAAGGCGGTGCTTTTGTTCGTACAACTCTAAAGAATATGAGAACCGGAAAAGTTTTGGATAACACTTTCCGTTCCGGCGAATCTGTAGAAGTAGTGCGTGTTGAAAGAAGGAAATATCAATTCTTATATAAAGAACAGAGCGGTTTGGTTTTGATGGATAACGAAAATTACGAGCAGTTCACCGTTCCCGCAGAACAATTTGGCGATGGCGCTGATTATCTGAAAGAGGGAGATGAAGTTGAATTGTTAAGAGATAACGACGATCAAATTATTTCCGCAGAAGTTCCAATCTTTGTATTCTTGAAAGTAGTAGAGACAGAACCCGGCTTCAAAGGCGATACTGCAAACAGTGCCTTGAAACCGGCAAAACTTGAAACCGGCGCAAAGGTTCAAGTTCCTCTTTTCATCAATGAAGGTGATGTTCTTAAAGTTGATACCCGCACGGGCGGATACGTAGAACGAGTTAAAAACTAATAGAAGATAAAGATGGATATAAACTTAATTAAGAAGCTCATCAAAATTGTTGAGCAAAGTGAGGTTACCGAATTTTCCGTTCAAGAAGGTGAACTCAAAATAAAAATTTCTAAAAATTCTCATCAGACTTCGGTTCAATTGCAGTCAGTTCCAGTTGAGGCTGCACGTCCAGCTGTATCGCTTCAGCAAGCTGCCGATATAAATGCAGCAATTCCAACAGAACCGGCAAAGTCTAATCATCACGAAATACGTTCTCCAATTGTTGGAACGTTTTACCGCGCTCCTTCACCGGATGCAGATTCTTATGTTCAAGTTGGAGATTCAATATCTCAAGGTACTGTTCTTTGTATTGTTGAAGCAATGAAGCTTATGAATGAAATAGAAAGCGATTGCAGCGGTAAAATCTTAAAGATATTGGTTGAGAACGGAACTCCAGTAGAATATAACCAGCCACTATTTTTAGTCGAAAAGAATTAGTGTTATCATTTTTATAAGAGGAAATCTTGTTTAAGAAAATCCTAATTGCTAACCGAGGCGAGATAGCACTAAGAATCATTAGAACTTGCAAGGAGTTGGAAATTCCAACTGTTGCAGTTTACAGCGAAGTTGACCGCGAGTCTCTTCATGTGGTTTTTGCCGATGAAGCCGTTTGCATTGGTCCCGCCTTAAGTAGTCAAAGCTATTTAAAAATTTCGAATATACTTTCTGCTGCTGCAATTACTGGCGCAGATGCAATTCATCCCGGTTACGGCTTTCTTGCAGAGAACGCAGACTTTAGTGAAATCTGTGCGGACAGCGGAATAAAATTTATTGGTCCTTCTGCTGATTCAATACGTAGAATGGGCGATAAAGCTTTTGCAAAAGAAACAATGAAGAAAGTTGGCGTTCCAGTAGTTCCCGGAAGTGAAGGAATAGTAAAAGACGTTGATGAAGCGAAGAAAATTGCTGCTGAAATTGGTTATCCTGTAATGCTAAAAGCCTCTGCCGGCGGCGGCGGAAAAGGAATGCGAATTGTTTGGAAGGAAGATGAAATTGAAAAAGCATTTCAAACGGCCGGCAACGAAGCAAATTCTGCATTCTCGAATCCCGATCTTTATATGGAAAAGTATATCGAGAATCCGCATCATATAGAAATTCAAATTATGGGCGATACCTTTGGTAACGTCTATCAATATGGTGAGAGAGATTGTTCAATTCAGAGGAGGCACCAAAAGTTAATTGAAGAATCTCCTTCACCATTTATTACTGATGAAGTACGCAAGAAGATGGGTGAAGCGGCAATACTCGGCGCAAAATCTGTTAACTATGAAGGAGCCGGAACGATTGAGTTCTTAGTTGATAAGCATATGAATTTTTATTTCATTGAAATGAACACAAGAATTCAAGTTGAACATCCGGTTACGGAAATGGTTAACCATGTTGATTTAATTAAGAATCAAATTTTGGTAGCTGCCGGTAAAAGAGTTGAAGATATACCGGAAAAACCGCACGGGCACGCTATAGAATTTAGAATTAATGCCGAAGATCCCGATGCAAACTTCCGTCCTTCACCCGGCACAATTGAGTACTTGCACTTCCCGGGCGGATTTGGAGTGCGTATAGATTCACACGTTTACACAGAATATGTTATTCCACCAAATTATGATTCACTTATTGCGAAGATGATTGTTTGGGGAACCGATAGAGCTCATGCAATTAAACGAGCAAAGCGCGCTCTTGATGAATTCAAAATAGAAGGGATTAAGACAACAATTCCGTTCCATCAAAAAGTTTTAATGAATAAAAAGTTTATTAAAGGTGAGTTTGATACATCTTTTATAGATCATCACTTCAAAACAAATTGACGAGGCAAAAATGAATATTCCGGCTAATCTAAAGTACACTAAAGATCACGAGTGGATTAAAATTGAAGGTAATGTTGGAACAATTGGAATAACCGAGTATGCTCAAGGCGAACTCGGAGATATAGTTTACGTTGATATCAATCCGGATTTAGCGGAAGTAACAATGGGCGAGACTTTTGGAACGATTGAAGCAGTTAAAACTGTGAGCGATCTTTATGCGCCGGTAACTGGAAAAGTTATCGAGTTGAACAAAAGATTAAATGATGAGCCGCAGCAAGTAAATTCCGATCCATATGGAGAAGGCTGGATTATTAAAGTGGAAATTGCTGACGCAAGCCAGTTAAATGAATTGCTTGACGCTGCCGGTTACGAAGCTCAGATAGCTCAATAATATTTCTAAATTATTTAGAGGTTGTCTTATAAATACTGATTGTCATTTCGAGCGAAGTCGAGAAATGGAATATTAGATTATGTCGCACTTCGACTCCTTGCTTCGCATGACGCGATAGAAGCGGGCACTCAGTGTGACCAAGAAAAAATTAGACAACCCCTTTTTTATTCAAGACCATCCTATGCAACATCAACAAAATATTTTAATACTTGATTTCGGCTCACAATACACTCAACTAATAGCCCGCCGCATTCGCGAAAGCAAAGTGTATTGTGAAATTCATACTCACAGTTTTCCCGTTGAGAAAATTAAAGAACAAAACCCAACCGGAATTATTCTTTCCGGCGGACCAATGAGCGTTTACGAAGATGATTCGCCAAAGGTTAATCCCGAGATATTTAATCTTGGTATTCCAATTCTCGGCATTTGCTATGGGTTGCAGCTTATTACAACTAACTTTGGCGGAAAAGTAGAAGCAGCAAAAAGCCGCGAGTATGGCAAAGCCAACATAGAATTGGTTGATGATGATGTTTTGTTGATGGGCGTGAACGATGGTTCCGTTATTTGGATGAGTCATGGCGATTATGTAACAGATATGCCAAATGGTTTTACTGTTACAGCAAAAACAGAAAACTCTCCCCTTTGTGCTATCTCCGATCCCAAAAGAAAAATATTTGGAGTGCAGTTCCATCCCGAAGTTGCACATACGCAATTTGGGAAACGAGTTTTGGACAATTTCATCTTTGAAGTTTGCGGCTGTAAGGCTGATTGGACTCCTCAGCATTTTATAAGTGAAGAGATAGAAGAAGTAAAGGCAAAGGTGGGAAGCAAAAAAGTTATTTGCGCTTTGAGCGGCGGCGTTGATTCTTCAGTAGCGGCTATCTTGATTCACAGAGCTGTGGGCGAGCAGCTTGTCTGCTTTCATGTAGATCATGGCATGATGAGAAAGAATGAAAGCGAAGCAATCATTAAAATGTTCGATGATCATTACAATTTGCATGTTATTCATATTGATGCTTCCGAGTTGTTTCTTTCCCGCTTAGCCGGTGTTACTGAACCGGAAAAAAAGAGGAAGATTATTGGTAACTCATTCATAGAAGTCTTTGAGAGCGAAGCAAAAAAATATTCCGATGCTGAATTTTTAGTTCAAGGTACTTTGTATCCGGATGTGATTGAATCGGTTTCGGTTAAAGGTCAATCGGTTACAATTAAAACTCATCATAATGTTGGCGGATTGCCGGAGCGAATGAATCTGAAACTCATCGAGCCGTTCCGCGAACTTTTTAAGGATGAAGTTAGAGCAATTGGTCGTGAACTAGGTTTGCCGGAAATATTTATCAAACGTCATCCGTTTCCCGGTCCCGGATTAGCTGTTCGTGTGCTTGGCGAAATAACAAAAGAGCGTTTAGATATTCTTCGCGAAGCAGATGATATTTTCATAAGTGCGCTTCACGAGTTTCATCTGTATGATAAAATTTGGCAAGCGTTTGCAGTTTTGCTTCCAGTTCAAACTGTTGGTGTAATGGGGGATGCACGAACATACGAAAACGTTATTGCGTTACGCGCAGTTACTTCTACCGATGGTATGACTGCCGACTGGTTCCGCTTTGATGGAGATTTCTTAGAAAATGTGTCAAACAAAATAATCCGCTCGGTTCGCGGCGTGAATAGAGTTGTTTACGACATTAGCTCGAAGCCGCCGGCAACTATTGAGTGGGAATAAAACCCCGAGGGGGAAAAATGAAAGTAAAGGAACTTCCGCTTGATGACCGTCCGCGAGAGAAATTGATTCTTCGCGGAGTGCAAAGTCTTTCCAACGCAGAACTAATTGCAATACTTTTACGCACCGGTACAAAAGGCCAATCGGTGATTGAAGTTGCGCAAAACCTCATCAACAAGTACAACGATCTTAATTTTCTCACTTCACAGACTCACGATGCTCTAAAGAGTTTTCATGGAATCGGGAAAGACAAAGCCGCCACACTTCTTGCTGCGTTCGAACTTAGCCGCAGAGTTGATTCTGAAAAGAAGTGGAAATTTTCGAACAAGATTACTTCTCCTGGTGATGTAGCAGAGATTTTCATTCCAATGTTAAGAGATGAGCTGAAAGAGATGTTCTTTGTAATTTGTTTAAGCTCATCCAACAAGATTATAAAGTATGAAAAAGTTTCTGAGGGAAGTTTAAGCAGCAGTGTTGTTCATCCGCGGGAGGTTTTCAAAGTTGCGATAGAAAGCAGCTCGGCAAATATCATTTTGCTGCACAATCATCCGAGCGGAAATTCTGAGCCAAGCAATGAAGATATATCGTTAACAAGAAAATTGGTCGAAGCCGGAAAACTGCTGGAAATTCAAGTTTTTGATCACCTAATTATTGCCGGGAACTCATATACAAGCTTAGTAGAGAAAAGAGTTATATAATTAAAGTCTAAATTGGGTTTATGTTTTACCGTTTCTCTGGACGAAAAAATCTTTATATTTCGATCCAGAAAAAACTCATTAATCAAAGGAGTAAGTAATGAAGAAACTAATCAACAAAGCCCTTGTGGCAGTGCTGATTGCCGGTGCTATCGGTTTTACTGCATGCAGTGGTGTTTCTGAGGAACAAATGGCTCAACTAGACGCTCTCCGTTCCGAAGTTAAAGCTTTAGAAAAAGAAGTAAATGGTTTGAAATCTGAAAAGGCTGCTCTCGAAAGAGAAATAGCTGAAAAGAATTCTAAATTAGAGCAATGCAATAAAGAAAAAGCTGAAACAAAGAAGAATCTTGAAAAAATTGGTTTGTAAAAAGAACAAAGGAGAATAAAATGAAAACAATTAGATTATTAATGCTGGGTTCTTTCTTCTTTGTTTTTGCTGCAAATATTTTTGCTCAAGAAGAAATGACTAAGGAAGAATGGCAGAGCGAAATCAACCGCTTAACAGAAAAAAGAATTGCGCTAACTACAGAATTGAACTCGCTTAAGAGCGAAGTTGCTAACTTGAAGAAAATGCGCGATGGTCTTAAAACTTTTGATCAATGCATAAATGAATTATATACAATGCTTGGTGCTACAAAAGCTGATATTGACAATTTCAGAAAACAGTTGAGCGATTTAAGTGCAAAGATAGACGCACAAGAAGCTCCTAAAGCAGACCGCCAAGCTGAACTTGATGCAATGAAGAAGAACAAAATTTCTGCATTGCCGGAATTCTTTGATATAGTTCATAACCAACTCCAAAGAAAGCTTGATGCCTGGATTGAAAAACCTAAAGAAGTTTCTTACGAAGTTGTAAAGGGTGATCATCTTTGGGGAATTGCCAAGAAGAAAGAACATTATTCAAATCCATTCGCTTGGCCAATGATTTATAAAGCTAACCGCGACCAGATTAAGAATCCGGATTTGATCTTCCCAAAACAAATGTTCCAAATTCCTAATTTGACTGAAGAAGAAAAATCTAAGTACGAAAAGATTAGAAGAAACTATAAACCGGCTCCAGCAACACAAACTCAAACACCGGTTAATTAAGGGAAACAATATTAAGAAGTGAAAGCAATTTATACGATAAAGCCCTTTTCATTTCGGTGAGAAGGGCTTTCTATATTTTGTGAACAAGTAACGGAGGTTCTTACGCAGCACGAAAAAGCAATAAAACTTGAAGGCGTTGATTTAATGTCATTTCTTGGATTCAATGACAGCAACATTAAGCCGATTGAAGAAAGATTTTCTGCCAATGTAATCGTTCGCGGGGATAATGTTTTTGTTCAAGGCGTTGTTGATGAAGTTGAGGCAATTGATAAAATTATTAAGGAAATGATTTTCGTTCTCAACACAACGGGTAAACTTGCCCCAAATGATGTCTATACGATTATTGACCTCACCATTCAAGGCAAGGAAATAATTAATGGCAATGAGTTTGACAGCATCGTTCTTTATTCTAAGAAGGATGTAATCAAAGCAAAGACGCCAAATCAGGTTGCGTATTGGAAGGCTGTTAGAGAGAACGATATTTGTTTTGCAATTGGACCTGCCGGAACCGGAAAAACATATTTGGCTGTTGCGTTTGCAGTTGCATCGCTTAAAAAAGGCGCTGTTAGAAAAATTGTTCTAGCTAGACCTGCTGTAGAAGCTGGCGAAAGTTTGGGCTTTCTTCCCGGCGATTTCAAAGAGAAGATTGATCCTTATCTTCGTCCGCTTTACGATGCATTGGAGGAAATGATTCCCGGTGAGCAGCTTAGAAATTATCTTGAAAAGGGGATGATTGAGATTGTACCGCTTGCATTCATGCGCGGAAGAACATTGAACAACGCTTATGTTATTTTAGATGAAGCTCAGAACGCTACCGCAATGCAGATGAAAATGTTTTTAACAAGACTTGGACCAAACTCTAAAGCAATTATTACCGGAGATATAACTCAGATTGATTTGCCCAGCTATTCTCAAAGCGGATTGGTGCATGTGAAGGAAATTCTAAAGCACGTAGATGGCGTCGCATTCATATACTTTGAGAAAGTTGACGTTGTGCGCCACAGATTAGTAAAAGATATTATTGAAGCATACGAGGTACATTATTCCAGTAACAACAAAAATTCTTAATCGTACTTTTTACTTTCTTCCCAGTACTTATCCATTTCGGTAAGGTTAGATTCAGAAAGTTTTTTCCCGAGCCCGGTAATCTTTTTCTCTACGTAAGAAAACCGTTTAGTGAATTTTTCATTAGTTAGGCGAAGAGCATTTTCAGGATTAATACCAAGAAAACGCGCATAGTTCGTTAAAGCAAAAAAAACGTCACCAAACTCTTCTTCAAGTTTGGTCATGTTACCTTCGGCTTCCATTTCGTGCATCTCTTCAATTTCTTCAATCACTTTTTTCCAAACATCTTCCTTCTTTTCCCAATCGAAACCAACTTTGGAAGCTTTCTCTTGCAAGCGGTAAGCGCGTGCTAAACCGGGTAGTTGTTTGGGAACACCTTCCAAAACGGATTCGCGTCCCTCTGTTAATTTTATTTCTTCCCAGTTCTTCAAAATTTCTTTTGTGTCTTTGACTTCAACATCGCCAAAAACGTGCGGATGGCGACGTATAAGTTTCTCGCAAATCGAATCAATAACTTGTTCTGTGTTAAATGTTTTATTGTCTTCACCAATAGCCGAATGAAAGACAATATGGAGAAGCAAATCACCAAGCTCAGCTTTGAGCTCCTGATAATCCTTCTGGTCAATGGCTTCAATCAATTCGTAAGTTTCCTCGAGAGTAGCGGCTTTAATAGAATCATGTGTCTGTTCCATATCCCAAGGACATTCTTCACGCAATTTTCTCATTATCTCATAAAGCTTCTGAAATTTCTCGCCGACCATTACTTCTCCTTTGTTTGTGTGCAAAGATAAGTCATTGATCTATTCGTTAAAAGTAAAACGTGACAATCAGCAGCATTTGGTTTTGAACTCAAGTGTAAATAGTGATTAGTCTCTTGATCTTATTCTTACTCATGATCTTGATCGCTCTTCCTTTTTGCATTTTAACACGATCAAGATTAAGATTATGAGCAAGAGCAAGTGATCTAAAATGAATATATTTACAGCAAAAATTGGAGTGAAAATGTTCGAAGAGAAAATAAAAGAGATTATTGGGCATGAATTACCAACTGCGCCCAAACCGCTTGCAGCTTACATCCCGGCGCAAATTTCCGGAAATCTTGTTTATACATCCGGACAGTTGCCAATTAAAGATGGTAAATTGATTGCAGAAGGAAAAGTTGTTGAAACTGTCGCTGAAGAAACAGCAATTCTTTGTGCCCGCCAAAGTGCGGTTAATTGCTTAAGCGCTGTTAAGAGTGTTATTGGTGATCTTGAGAAGATTGATCAAATTGTAAAATTGACTGTCTTTGTGAATTCTTCAAACGGATTTAGCGGACAGCCAAAAATTGCCAACGGTGCTTCCGAGTTTTTGGTACAAGTATTTGGCGAGCAAGGTAAGCATGCAAGAAGCGCCGTCGGTGTTAGCGAATTACCACTTAATGCACCGGTTGAAATTGAAATGATTGTCCGCATAAAATAGCTTTATATTTGACTTGAACGCTTGTGAAAAATGAAATATTATTCCAAGTGAGTTTGGAAACCAAAGCGCTTCCTTCATTGTTAAAGACAAAAACTGGTGAATAAATGAAAAAGACCATACTGCTATTATTTCTGATTTCTCTTTCGGCTTCGTTTGCTCAGTTTAGAGATGATCTTAATAAATCTGTTGATGTTAAAAGCGGAATATTTAATAAGAACAACTCGGCTTTTCCATTTGGACTTCTTGGAATAGAAGACTTCCAGATGCGCCATAGTTTTGGTCTCTCATACTCCGCATTTGGCAGCGGTGGCGGAATGGCTCTTGGTACTTACACCAACAGTATGCTTTTTCAATTTAGCGATAAACTAAACCTTGAAACCGATATAAGCGTGCTAAACTCACCATATAGTTCTTTTGGAAAAGATTTTGCTAAACAGATTAACGGAGTTTATCTCAGCCGCGTTCAGATGAATTACAAAGTCAGTGATAATATGTCTGTGATACTTCAATACCGCAGTTCACCTTTCGGATACTACAATCCTTATTATTCCAATGGGTTCTTCTCAAATTCCAGAGATTATTTCTTTGGAGGAGATGAATTCGGGAAAGAGTAGCGCATTTTTATTAAATTTGGCTTTGAAAGTACAAGAACTTTTTTTTACGGGAAAAATTGGAAAAGTATAATCCAGCAAAGCCAAAACAAAAACCGGCAAGCCTAAAATCTCCAACAGTAAACATTCTAATAAATGTTTCTATTTTCTTACTCTCTGCCGTGATCATTTTCATGGTTTATTCGCTTTATATAAAACTTTCGTATAAAGAGGATCAAGAACTTTTGGCGCCGGATGCCAAAGGTGCGGAAGATATTATTCAAGTGGATGTAAGAAACGGCTGCGGAGTAAGCGGCGTTGCAGACCGCTATACTGATTTTTTAAGAAGCAAAGGTTTCGATGTCGCCGACATTGGAAATTATGTATCTTCAGACGTTGACGAAACTCTGATTATTGACCGGATTGGAAATATGGCGAACGCTTACAAAGTTGCTAAGTCGCTTGGAATCAAAAACGAAAATGTGATTCAGCAATTGAACAAAGACTATTTTATTGATGTAACAGTAGTGATAGGTAAAGATTATTTTTCATTGACACCATTTAAGTGAGGAAACATTGGACGCACTAAAATTTGCTAAAGAGATTGCAGAGCTTACTAAAGAGAAAAAAGGTTACAACATTAAGATTCTTGATCTTAGAAAACTCTCCGGCGGAATTGCTGATTTGTTTGTTATCTGTTCTGCCGATTCCGACCGACAAGTAAAAGCAATTGCAGATGACGTTGATGAGAAGCTATTAGAGCGGGGAATTAAGTGTTACCACCGTGAAGGTTTTGAAACGCTTAATTGGGTTTTGATGGATTACTTTGATGTTGTGCTTCACGTGTTTAAGCACGAAGCGAGAGCATATTATAACTTAGAAAAGTTATGGGGCGATGCGCCGGTAATTACCGTTGCAGAAGACAAATAATTACCTTAACGGAGAAAAGATTGAAAAAATATTTAATAGATTTATTCAGCACGACTTCAGAAAAACTTCCTTACCTAAAAGAAATTGATTACGTTCTTAGCGTTCCGAATCAGAAAAGTCATGGCGATTATGCAATTAACGCGGCAATGATTCTTTCCAAAAAATTGAAAAGAAATCCTCGCGAGATAGCAACAGAAATAATTGAGAATCTTGAATACGACAAATCGGTAATTGAGAAAGTAGAAATAGCCGGTCCCGGATTTATTAATTTTTATTTCACTTCGTCATACATTCCTTCCATCATAAAAGAAATTTTTGAGAAGAAAGAAAATTTTGGCAGATCAGAAAAGTACGCCGGTAAAAAGGCAATGGTGGAATTCATTTCCGCAAATCCAACCGGACCGTTAACAGTCGGGCATGGAAGAAATGCGGTAATTGGAGATACAGTCGCAAACTTGCTTGAATGGATTGGCTACGATGTTGACCGTGAATACTACTTCAACAATGCCGGAAGGCAAATGCGTGTTCTCGGCGATTCAGTCCGCCTTCGCTATTTAGAGTTACTTGGTAATGAAATCACTTTTCCGGAAGATTATTACCAGGGCGAATACATTAAAGAAATTGCGGCAAAACTGATTAGTGAGCATGGTGATAAACTAACAAGCGAAGATGCTGAGGGAATTTTTAAGCAGACTGCCGAAAAAGAAATCTTTGCCGATATCATCAAAACGATGAATGCAATTGGCATTAAGATGAAAAACTTCTTTAATGAGCATACTTTGTACGAAGATGGAAGGATTACAGCTCTGCTTGAAGAGTTCAAGAAGAAAAATCTTTCTTATGAAAAAGAAGATGCTATCTGGCTTAAACTTACCGAGCTTGGCAACGAGCAAGATAAAGTTATTGTGAAATCAACCGGCGAGCCGACTTACCGCTTGCCCGATATAGCTTACCACATTACCAAATTTGAACGTGGTTATGATTTAATGATTGATTTGTTTGGCTCGGATCATAACGCAACTTACCCCGATGTACTTGCCGGTTTGCGCGCCTTAGGTTACGATTACGAAAAAGTGAAAGTTCTTATTCATCAGTTTGTTACAATTATGCAAAAGGGTGAAGTTGTAAAAATGTCCACCCGCAAAGCTAATTACATTACTCTGGATGAATTAGTTGATGAGGTTGGCGCCGACGTTGTGAGATACTTTTTCAATATGCGAAGCATTACAAGCCACTTAAATTTTGATCTTGAGCTTGCTAAGAAGCAGTCGGATGAAAACCCGGTTTTCTATTTGCAATACGCTCACGCCCGCATTGCTTCAATTCTAAGAATGGTTAAAGAACAAGGTTTGGATTCTTCGCTAGAACATTTGGATTTACTAACCCAGCCGGTTGAGCAAGATTTGCTGAAGAAGTTTTTTGAGTTCCCAAATGAAGTTTTGTTAAGCGCAGAAAATTATGAAGTACACCGGATTGCAATTTATCTTGAAGAGTTAGCCGCATTGTTCCATAGGTTTTATACTGAATGCAGAATTATCGGCAGCGAAAAGAACTTAGCTGAAGCAAGAATTTCTCTCAGCATTGCAACTCAAACAATATTGCGAAACGGCTTGTCAATTCTTGGTGTAACTGCGCCGGAGAGAATGTGATCATACGTTAAATTAATAATGGAAAAAACTATTCTTACATATTCTGGTTTCATCCTTGCATTAATATCATCATTCGTTGCTGTATTACAGTTTAAGGCAAAGAAGAAATTGGAGCTAGATAAAATTAATCTTCAAAAGAAAATTAATGATGAGTCAAATAAGCAAAAAATCAGATATGAGACTTATAAAGAATATCTTTCAAAGTTGGATGACATTAATAGTAATCTAATGAAAAATATTTCAGGGGAAGAAATGCAAAGTGCAATATCTGAAATGTATGAAGGGATCTTAAAGAACCCAAATGATCAACAACCGATTAAAGAATATCTTGATAAAATGAATAAGTTCTTTTCCGGTTGGGCTAGAGAGCAAGCAAGAAACGCGGAAGAGCTGAATGGTTTGAGATTAGTTTGCAGTAATGAAATATTGGGGTTACTTGATAATTATGAAAGTATGGTAAAGAACTATCTCAATGATGTTGCTGAGGCAATGAAAAATCCAGATATATTTTTAAAACCGGATTTGAATTCACCCAATGTTTCACATCAAAAAACTAACTATCAAAAAATGCTTGAAACAAGAACTCTTATTGAAAAAGCAATGAGAAAGGATATTGGAGTAGAGTAATCGTCTCAATTGTGTACTAGACGTTATAGTTCAGAAGTTTAGATGCAATTTCCTTAATCCGCAATTGCCACCGAGAGCGCGTAAACTTCCTCAGCTCCATTTTCTTTAAGGACTCTGCCGCATTCTGTAATTGTAGCTCCTGTAGTCAGCACATCATCAACAATAATTATTCTTTTGCTGATTACGTTTTTCTTTTTCCTCAAAACAAAAGCTTTGTGCACGTTTTCTTTTCTTTCTTCAAGCGTCATTGTGGTTTGTGAAAGTGTGTAGCGGGAACGCTTTAATACGTTTGGCTTAGTAGGTATAGAGAGCACTTTACTTATTCCTTTACAGATTAACTCAGCTTGGTTGTAACCTCTTTCAGCTTTCTTTAGAGAATGAAGTGGTACCGGAATAATCATATCGGCATTCCAAGTTTTAACTTGTTCGCCAACTTGGTTTGCGATTAATCCGCCAAGGAACTTACCGACTTGAAATTTATTGTTGTATTTGAGAGCATGAAGAATGTCTTGCAGTTCTTTGTCTTTTTCGAAAACGAAAGCAGATTGGAAAGCGCTGATAATATTGCTGTGAGAAAACTTACGATGAAATTCCCGCTCCATTCGTTCGGGATCCGCAATCTGGTTTTTACTAATACATGACTTGCAGACACACTTTTCAGTATCAGCTAATTTGGTTTTGCAAGCTGTGCAAAAGCTTGGGAAGAAAAATCCGAGCAATTGATTGGTTGCGGTTTCAAAAAACTTATTTGATTCCATTCCTCGCAAAATGACCCCCGCATATTTTGTCTTTTATTTCTATATGGTTATAGAACCAATTTTTTACATCTTCAAGACCTTCAAGTGTAAGGATTGGCTTCTTAGCGACATATGAACTGAAAATGCTTTCAACTTTTCTAAAAAATCGGTCGTGCTCAAGTTTGTGGGAATAGTAACCTTCAAACTTGGTTTGTTTCATCAAACCTTCTTCGTAATCAAAATGTTTGCGTAAGAGTGCAAGCAAAATTTTCAACTGAGAATGTACTGTGCGGCTTTTCTTCAATATGAATGCAGTGTAAATTTTATTGATAACGTGCGTCATCTGCTCATGTTGTTCATCCATCAAAGAAATTTTTACTTCTTCATCAGCGGTAAAGGTAAGAAAATCCATTTATGTCTCTAAAAGTTAAATCATCCCAAAACGCTTTCGCAAAAACCATTCAAAGCCAAATAAGAAAATCACAGCGCCAAGCATCCAAGAATAATTCCACAATTCAAATTCACTTTTCGTCAGAATGCCTTCATCACGTTTCTTTGCGGCATCAATCAAATTTTTTAGGAGGTTGCTCTGTTCTTCAATAGAAAAATACTTACCGTTAGTTGAATTAGCCAGAAGTTTTAAATAATCTACACGCATTTTTGTATCTAATAATTCTAAAGAAGACGCAATGACCGAAAATCGTGTTGTCGCTGGCGCCATTGAAAAAGAGTTTACTTTTGTATTTGCGGTGGAAACAAAATCTCCTTGAGAATCCGGGGTGTAAGAAGCAGTATAAATTCCGTTACCTTGAGGAGTCATAATTAATTCGTTCTTATTACCAGCTTGAGAAATTGATAATGCAATTTGCGCTGTGTCTATAGGGTTGAAAGCGTTATCGTAAAGTTCGGCTGTTAAATCAACATGCTCGCCCGGAGAATAAATTTTCTTGTTAGTAGATAGTATAAACTGCTTTTTGTTACCCGAAAGACTTAGCCATTTAACAATTTCATTAACAAAGTTTCTGAAAAAATCCGGATTGTTTTCGGAAGTTTGCAGCGACCAGCGCCAATAGTTGCTTGCATTAATGCTGAATGATCTCTGGTACCCAATCGAACGGACAATTATTAGTGGGGAATTTAATATTGCATCACGAACCTTTGATTTCACAATAACTTTACTTTCCGGCTTTGGAAGAATCTCTGCAGAAGATTGATAAACCGGTGGGAGATTATTCCAGACTGCTATCGAGTTCCCTATTTGAGAAAAGCTAGAAACAAATTCATTCTTCTGTATTTCCGGTTGGACTTGAAAAGCTTCTTGTGAAATGTTTCTTATGAAGAACGGCAGATGCTTTTCGAAAAGTTTCAGTTTCCCAAAATCGTTTGCTAATGAAACAGAAATAAAAAAGGGAGTTCCCTTTTCAATTTTAGCTAATACTTGGTTCATCAACTGCTGAGGCGTATTTGTAGAAGGGAAATCAATAAGAAATAGAACTGAAGAACTGTCGAGTGAATTTGATTTCTTGTTATCCCAAAGTTTATCTCTGGAAATCTGGATAAACTTATTCACTTGAATGTTCTTGTCGCTTTCCAACGCTTTGGCAATTGCTGAAACATCGGCTGAAGGGGAACCGGAGACAAGCGCAATTTTTACTTTTGTATCTAAAACAGTTATAAAAAATGTCTTTGAATTATTTAGCTGCGAAAACTCTCCTGTAATCGGAGTAAGAGAAACGCTCAGCTTTTTCTCTCCGCCATCTTTCGGCGAGTAAAGAAACTCAATTTGATTAATGCCGGAATTGCTAAGCAATATATCTTTGGAGTCAATCAATTTGCCTTCTTCAAACAAACTGGCTCTTGTTTGTTTTCCATCAAAACCATTCTGCCGAATAACAGTTTGAATTTTAGTTTGTGAACCGGCATAAATGAACTGGTTGTGTTTGATGTCGAATATTTCAACGTCATTTTTAGTGGTTGAATCGCCAATCCCAACCGTGAACAGTGGAAATTGCATTTTCTCGAATTGGTAAGTCGGATCGGCTCCTTCAGTGATAATTCCGTCGCTGACTAATGCAGCGGAATTGATAGTGGCTTCATTCCTCTTAAACAAATCAATTAGAGAGGAATAGTTTGTCAGTGGTTCATCAAAACTGAGCTTTGGGTTTTCTGATGAGAGCGAATCAATATTCTTTCCAAATGAAAATACCTTCAAGTTCAGTGCTTCTTCAGAATTTAACTCACTGATTAAATTTTGAATGGCTTCACTTCTTTTTATGCTGTCTTTGGCTGAAATGGATTCAGAGTTATCAACCAAAAGAAATGTGCTCCTTTTCTCGAAAGTGCGATTTGAGATAGATAGAAGCGGTTCAAAGATTAATAGTAGAATCAAAACAAAAATTAACGCACGGATTATTGTGAGAGTTAATTTTAATCCTTGCGAAACTCTCGGCAAAGTGTATCTGTAGATGAAAACAGAAAATGCAACCAATAAGACAGCAAGAAGAAGGTAAACCCAGAGATTTCCGGAAAGTGAAAGTCGAATGTTTTCTAAGCCGAGCATGGTTTTGTTTAACTCTTCTTAAAGGAAGTTTCCAGATTCCAGCTCTTCATCGTTTCATAAGTTTTGTAATCTGTTAAATCAAAATGGATTGGCGTAACAGAAACGTAATCGTTTTTCAAGGCAAAATGATCCGCCTCGAGAGAGTTATCGGTTTCAATCAAATTGCCGGTTAACCAAAAATATTTATTTCCGTAAGGATCATTCCGCTCCTGATAAATATCATCCCACTTGGTTTTTCCTTGCTGGGTTACAAGAATTCCTTTTATTTGTTCTTCCGGTAAATCGGGAACGTTTAGATTAAGAAGTGTTCCGTTCGGAATTCCATTCTTAACAACCATCTCGGCAAGTTCACCGGCATATCTCGCGGCAAATTCAAAATGTTTTGCATTATGACTTGTAACGGAAACAGCAATTGCCGGAATATCCATTATAGCAGCTTCACGTGCGGCAGAGACAGTACCGGAATAAATAATATTTATTGCCGCGTTAGAGCCGAGGTTAATTCCGGAAATAACTATATCCGGAGTTTGCTGCAGAATGTTGCGGACACCCATTTTAATACAGTCGGCTGGAGTTCCATCAACAGCATAGCCGAAAAATTCTCCATCCTTATAATATTCTGTTACTCGCAATGGATATTTCATAGTAATAGCGTGACCAACTGCGCTTTGTTCGGTTAGAGGTGCAACAACTGTAACTTCACCAATTTTTTTGAGAGCATCGGCAAGTGCCCAAATTCCCGGGGAGGAAATGCCGTCGTCGTTCGAGACAAGTATTTTCAATTTCTTTCCGTTAGTTTTTGAATGATATTGCTGCAAATATAGTCAATTGCCCTGAAGCATTGAAGGCGATTTACAAAAGGAAAGTGATAATTATTAGAGTAAAAAGAATTATTTTTTGCCTACAAAAATTCCCCCGAAGAAATGAAACGACTGATATTAATTTTCCTGTTTTGCATAACATTTCAGCTAATGGCACAAACTGAACCAACAGAGATATACGTAATAGATTCTTATATAACTCCGGAAACACCGCACCGGCTAATTGTTACATTCTCTACAAGTGAAGAATGTACTTCGGTGATAAAAATAAAATCCAGCAAGACTTTTAATGTTTCGGACTCGCTTACCGATAATCATCGTGTTGAAATTGACCTGGCAGACTTGTTCAATCTTACTGAAATCAAATACAGAATTCTTGTTAAGAATAATAAGAAGAAAGAAACAACAAGCGAGGAATATGAGGTTGCGTTGCCGAGTGAAGCATTGCTTACAACTACTTCCGATAATAATTGGTATCAGATGTGTATTGGCGGATTGGTTTTTGCAATTCCTTCAATGGAATATTTGGTTATGGATGGAAAGGATTATATAGGTTTGAGCAAAGAAATTCCACTTCTCAATTTTTATGGGAATGGTTACAACTATCCGGCTGGCTATATTGGCTTGGAATATTCACATTACCTAAATGCACCGCACAAGAATTTTCTAAGGTTGGGTTATAAGCACATGTTTCAATTTAGAGAGATTAAGTATATCTCTCCCGGGCTTTCTTTCTTTGGAGATTTCAAAGGCTACAATGGTTTGAGCGCTGAAGTATCTCTCGGGCTTTTCCAGATTAGAAATATTTTTACTGTCTATACACGATACCGTTATAATTTTCAGATAAAAAGCGGCGGCAAAGATTTCTATGAATTTTCACTTGGGCTGTACTCTAACTTCTTCTCAATTAACTTGTAATCCGCTTAATGAATAAGAAAACTGAATTTTTGGATTTAGGTACTCGCGGTCGTTACAACACCAATAACAAGTTGAATGATCTTACCGGGAAAGAATGGCTGAAGTTTACGAAGAGCTGGTTTATTCACCGTCCGCCAAGAAGAAAAGAAAACGAGGTTCTTCATCCGGCAAAATTTCCGGAAACGCTTGTTGAAGAATTCATTTCATTTTTCACAAAGAAGAATGCCTGGGTGCTGGATCCATTTTGCGGAACCGGAAGTGTGCTGGTTGCATCGGCATCGCTTAAAAGAAAAGCTGTTGGTGTTGAGCTTAACAAAAAATACTTCGGCTTAACCAAAAAGAGAATTGAAAAGCTTGAAGACACGAAAGGAATTTATCCTTTGCTCGGTAATTCGTTGGTGCTGAAAGATTGTTTAGAAAACACAGAGCTTCCCAAAGTTAAGTTTGATTACACAATCACTTCGCCGCCATACTGGAACCAACTGATTCGCAGTAACATACGCCAAAGTGAAAGGAAACGAAAAGGTCTCGACACACGTTATAGTAGTAAGAATATTTTAGATTTGGGCAACGTTAAGGATTACGAAGATTTTTTAGAGAAGCAGGCGCTTGTGTTCGATCAAGTTTATGATGTAACAAAAACAAACGGTTACTTAACAATTATTACAAATAATGTTTATGCGGATGGAAAGCTCTTTCCGCTTGCGTTCGATACCGCTTCCTCACTTACTAAACGAGGCGGTAAAAGCTGGACCTTGAAAGATGAGAAAGTCTGGCTTCAAGATGATAAAAAACTAATTGCACTTGGTGTAAACAACGCTTGGGTCGGTAACAGGCATCATCAATACTGTTTAATTTTTAGAAAGGAAAAATGAGCGAAATACTTTCTGTAAGCGAAATAACCGGACTTGTAAAACAAACTTTAGAAGACGAGTTTGATGAGGTAAGCGTAATTGGAGAAATCTCAAATTTCAAAGCACACGTTTCCGGGCATTGGTATTTTACACTCAAAGATTCTAATGCGCAGATTAATTGCACAATGTGGCGCGGATTGAACAGCTACGTTTTCTTTAGTCCGAAAGATGGAATGAAAATTATTGCTAACGGAAAAATTACTGTTTATCCGCCGCGAGGCAGCTACCAATTAGATGTGCGTTCTATGAAGCCGGCTGGTGTCGGGGAACTTCAAGCAGCATTTGAAAAATTAAAGCAAAAACTCTTTGAAGAAGGATTGTTTGATGAAGAGAATAAAAAACCAATACCAAGATTTCCGCAAAAAATTGGTGTAGTTACTGCAATTGATGGCGCTGCTTTCCAAGATATGAAAAGTATTTCATCACGAAGATATCCTTTGGCTGAATTAGTTATTGCCTCTTGCCGCGTTCAAGGAGAGGGAGCTGCCGAGGAAATAGTTAAAAGCATTAAGTTGTTAAATCAACAGAATGATATTGATGTAATTGTTGTCGGCAGAGGGGGCGGCTCTCTGGAAGATTTATGGGCGTTCAACGAAGAAATTGTTGCGCGGGCTATTTTCGCTTCCAAGATTCCGGTTATCAGCGCCGTTGGTCACGAAGTTGATTTTACAATTTCGGATTTTGTTGCCGATCTACGTGCGGCAACTCCTTCAGCCGCAATTGAACTTGCGACTCCAAACAAAGATGACCTCTTTGGTTATATAAGTGAATTTTCCTATTATAATTCGCAGAAAATGTTTGAGATTCTAAGAAGCTGCCGCGATGAAGTCACTTCACATATTACTTCTTACGGATTCAGAATGCCTCAAGATTTTATCAGAAATAAAACGCAATATTTGGATAGCGTTCTTTACAAGTTTTCCAATTTGGCAGATAACAAAATTGTTAGCGGTAAAACCCGGATAGATTTACTTGAGAGCAAAATAAATGCAATGAGCGTGGATAGCGTTCTAAAACGGGGCTTTTCTTATATCAAACAGAATGAAAGAGTTATAGCAAGAATGAAAAACTTTACTACTGAAGAATCATTTTTAATAAAATTTTATGATGGAGAAGTGAAGATAGATGGCAAAGAAGAAAGAAAATAATTTTGAGAGCTCGTTAGCCCGGCTGGAAGAAATCTCCGCGCAGTTGGAAAGCGGCGATGTAGGTTTGGAAGATTCAATCCGTCTTTACGAAGAGGGAATAGAGCTGGCAAAGATTTGTTATTCTACTTTGAAAGACGCAGAGCTAAAAGTAACTGAACTAAAAAAGCAGCTTGAAGAAAACATAAAGCAATAGCGAGGAAAGTTTAATGGTTGATGAATCAAAGTACCAGGTTCTGTTCAAAGTAAATTCACCTAAAGATATTCGCACGTTAACAGTTGCTGAACTAAAAACTTTGTGTGCTGAAGTCCGCGAATATATGGTGGATGTTATTTCGCAAGTTGGCGGACACTTTGGCGGCGGACTTGGAACTGTTGAGTTAACAGTTGCACTTCATAAAGTATTTGATACTCCCAACGATTTAATTGTTTGGGACACCGGGCATCAAGCTTACCCACACAAGATTCTTACAGGCAGAAGAGATCAGTTAAATACTATTCGGCAGTTGAACGGGTTAAGCGGTTTTCTTAAAAGATCCGAAAGCGAGTACGATGCATTTGGCGCCGGACATGCAACCACTTCGGTTTCTGCTGCACTTGGAATGGCTGAAGGAAGTAAACAGCAAGGCACAAACAAAAAAGTTATTGCAGTTATTGGTGATGGCGCTATGACCGGCGGCATGGCTTACGAAGCGATGAATAATGCCGGAGTAAAAAACAGCAACTTAATTGTTATTTTGAATGATAATAGAATGTCCATAGCGCCAAACGTTTGGCAGATACACAATTATTTTAACGAAATGATTGCACATCCCGAGTATAATAAATTCAAAGGTGCGGTTTGGGATTTAACCGGTAAGCTCGATCAGTTTGGAGATCGAATCCGAAAAGTTGCTTCAAGACTTGAACGCGGAATTAAATCTGTTATAACTCCGGGAATTTTATTTGAAGCGCTTGGCTTCCGTTATTTTGGTCCAATCAATGCGCACAATCTTGTTCAGTTAATCAAAATTTTTGAACACATTAAAAATCTTAACGGACCGATTCTAGTTCACGTGTTGAGCGAAAAAGGAAAAGGTTATACACCGGCAGAAGAACATGTTCAACGTTATCATGCCGCAACACCATTTGATAAAGTTACCGGGCTAGCCTATAAAAAATCTTCTTCGGCGCCGGCTTACACTACCATCTTTGGTAAAGCTCTTGTTGAAATCGCTAAAGCGAATGAAAAGGTTGTTGGTATTACTGCCGCTATGCCCGATGGGACCGGAATGGATCATCTTCAAAAAGAATTTCCAACAAGATATTATGATGTTGGAATTGCTGAAGAACATGCTGTAACATTTGCGGCTGGTTTGGCAACGCAAGGTGTAATCCCAGTTGTTGCAATCTACTCTACATTCTTACAGCGCGGCTTCGATCAAATTATTCACGATGTTGCTCTGCAAAAACTTCATGTAGTATTTGTTTTAGATCGTGCCGGTTTAGTTGGCGCAGATGGACCAACTCACCATGGCTCTTTCGATCTAAGTTACCTTCGCTTGATTCCGGGCATGGTAATCATGTCTCCTAAAGATGAATCCGAATTGAGAGATATGCTTTACACAGCAGTTAATTATGAAAAGGGACCAATAGCAATTCGCTACCCCCGTGGTTCTGCTCTTGGCGTGGAAGTAAAAGATGGTTTTTCGAAACTTGAAATTGGAAAAGCGGAAACTTTGCAAACCGGAAAAGATGTTGCTCTTTTGGCTGTTGGCAATATGGTTGAATATTCTAAGGCAGTTGCAGAACAATTATCCGCTGAAGGTTTAAGTGCAGAAGTTGTTAACATGAGGTTTGTAAAACCGCTCGATTCTGATTTACTAGATTCGGTTTCTAAACGATTTACCAAAATTGTAACTTTGGAAGAAAGTACAATAGTTGGCGGGTTTGGTTCTGCCGTACTAGAATATTTTGCTGAAAAGAATTATAAGAATGATATTTTACGTATAGCACTTCCGGATAATTTTGTAGATCATGGTACGCAAGAAGAATTGCATAAGATCATCGGGATTGATCCTGAAGGAATCTTCGAAAAAGTTAAAGCACTAATTCACTCAAAATAAATTTCTGCTACGTTATGGAAAAAACAAAAATAGCTATAATCGGTCTCGGTGGTATTGCGCAATTGGCACATCTGCCAATTTTAACTAAGCTGCCAAATGTTCAAGTTGTTTCAATTGCAGATACAAGCCGTACCCGCCTAAAAGTTGTTGGCGAGAAATATGCAATCGAAAGTCAATATCAAGATTATCGTGAGATGCTTGCTAAGGAAGAAATTCACGGTGTAGTTATAGCAACACCAACAGACAGCCATGCTGAAATTGCTGTTAACTGTTTGAAAGCAAAAAAAGATATCTTAATTGAAAAACCAATCGCACGTAATTTAGAAGAAGCAAAAACGATTCAAGCTGCTGCTAAAAAGAACAAGAAACAAGTAATGGTTGGAATGAAATTGCGCTACCGTCCGGATGCAATGTTAATGCGCAGCTTAGTTAACAGCGGTGAACTCGGTGATATCTTCTATATCCGCTGCGGCTGGCTTAGAAAACAAAGTAGCGAGCAGAAGTGGTTCCTAAACAAAAGCCAATCGGGCGGCGGTGTTTTGATTGATCTCGGAATTCTTGTTCTTGATCTAGCACTTTGGATAATGAATGATCATAAACTTAAAAGCGTATCAGTTGAAACATTTTCTCATACAACAAAAGATGTTGAAGATACTGCTGTAGGTTTAGTTCGTTTCAGCGATGAAAGAGTAATCTCGTTTGAAGTTAGCTGGGGCTTGCATGCCGAGTGGGATAAATTTCATTTAGCTGCTTTTGGTACTAAAGGTACTGCACATTTAAATCCACTTAAAGCGTATAAGCGTTTGGAATCCGGGCATATTGATTATACTCTTCCGACTAGCGCAACTGCATCAAATTTGTATAAGAAAGCTTTTGAAAATGAATTGAAGCATTTTGTTGCCGCTGTAAGAGATAACTCTCCAATGGTTTCTTCCGGTGAAGACGCTTTGATGCTAATGCAATTGCTTGAAGCTATCTATAAATCTGCTGAACTAAAAAAAGAAGTTATGCTCTGATGAAAACCAAAATTCTTCTTGTAGATGATGAAAAAGATATAGTTGAGTTTCTTCAGTACAATTTATCTAACGAAGGCTTTAAGGTGATTACGGCATTCAACGGGCAAGAAGCGTTAGATAAACTTTCTCAGAAGCCGGATTTGATTATTCTAGATGTAATGATGCCTAAGATGGATGGCTATGAGGCATGTGGCCGCATTAGAGCTATTGATGAATTCAAAAATACACCTGTAATTTTTCTCACGGCAAAATCTTCGGAACTTGATGAAGTTCACGGCTTAAATATTGGTGCGGATGATTTTATTCAGAAACCGATTTCGCCAAAAAAATTGATTGCGCGTGTAAAATCAAACCTCAGAAAAATTGAATCAGCCCAAGCAGAAACAGTTGGAGAAAGCGAAATTGTTATTGGTCCTTTGGTTATCAATCGAGATAAATATGAAGTTACAATAAAAGGGAAGCTGGTCTTTTTCCCGAAAAAGGAATTTGAGATTTTATATTACCTTGCGTCAAATCCCGGCAAAGTGTTTGATAGAGAAAAAATTCTAAGCGATGTTTGGGGAGATGATGTTTATGTTGTCGCTCGCACAATTGATGTTCATGTTAGAAAAATCCGTGAGAAGCTTGATAAGTTTGCAGATATAATTGAAACGATTAAAGGTGTTGGCTACCGCTTCAAAAATTTGGAGTAACTTGAAAAAAGTTTTATCAATACGGAACATCACACTTCTAATCTCTTCGTTTTTCACCATACTGCTTTTTTTTATACTAGCTGTTTTTTCGCCATCAGCTTTGGAAGTCATCCTTCTAATCTCTCTCTTCCTTCTATTTAGCATATCAATACTATTGCTTTTACGGTACGAACGGAAACAAGAGCATAATGAAATAAAACAAGTAATTAAGAAAATTAGAGGGAATGAATACAAATCTTCCGATGAAATTTCTCTAAGCAGCAATCTCCGTGAGCTTGAAGATGAAATAAAAGCAATGTTCAGCCGAACTCAGAGCGATATTCAGAATCTAAAAAAATTAGAGCAAATTAGAACTGAGTTTCTCGGTAACGTTTCTCATGAACTACGCACTCCAATATTTTCGATTCAAGGTTACATTGAAACGCTACTTGATGGCGCTTTGGAAGACCCAAAAGTTAACAGGGCATTCCTTCTAAAGGCAAATAATCACACACTTAATCTGAATAATTTGTTGAATGATTTGATTGACATCTCTATGATTGAGTCCGGTCAAATGAAGATGAGCTTCCGCTATTTCAACATTCATGAATTGCTTAAAGTGATTGAAAACGAGTTTAAGCCGGAAGTAGTAAAGAAAAATTTAGTACTCAGTATTCATTCCCCAAATCCCAAATTGGATTTATATGGCGATAAGCAAAGACTTAAACAAGTTCTCTCAAATCTGATTACGAATGCGATTAAGTACACAGAATCCGGCTCGATAGAAGCCGGTGTAATCGAAGAGGGGAACTATGGTAAGATTTATGTTAGGGATACCGGCTTAGGCATCCCTGAGGCTGATTTATCGCGCATATTCGAGCGCTTTTACCGTATAGATCGTGATCGTTCCCGCGAGATGGGTGGAACGGGGCTCGGATTAGCAATAGTTAAGCATATAATTGAGGCGCACGATTCAAAAATTGAGGTTTCCAGCAGACTTGGAATAGGCAGCGAGTTCATTTTTAGACTAAAAAAGTAGAAAAGGCTCATTTCACAGAATAAATTTTAAACCAACCTTTTATTGACTACATAGGCTCATTTCCATATATTTACGCCTCAAAATTTGATACATCGGAGGAATGATGTTTGCTGTTGTTGATATAGCAGGACAACAATTTAAGGTAACCGAGAATACAAAGTATTACGTACCTCATCTTAAAGCTGAGCCGAATTCTGAAATCGTATTTGATAACGTACTTCTCTTTGGTGATGATAAAGCTACTAAAGTTGGCGCGCCAACTGTTAAAGGTGTAAAAGTTCATGCAAAGGTTCTCGAACACACACAAGACGATAAAGTAATTGTCTTCAAAAAGAAAATCCGTATCTCTTACAAGAGATTAAGAGGGCATAGACAACAATTAACAAGAATTGAAGTTACTAAGATTGCTTAGTAGCTGGAGGTAATTTTAATGGCACATAAAAAAGGTCAAGGTTCATCCCGTAATGGTCGCGATAGTAATCCGCAGTTTCTTGGTGTTAAAGCATTTGGCGGAGAAAAAGTTTCTGCCGGATCTATTTTAGTTAGACAAAAAGGGACAAATTTTCATCCCGGCAAAAATGTAAAATTAGCCGGTGATCATTCTTTGTTTGCTGTAATTGATGGTTTCGTAAAATTCGAAAGAGGAAAAAACGACCGTCAGTTTATCAGCGTTTTGGAATCACGCGCTTAAAACCACATTAAGTATAGTTGAAATAAAAACCCCGGTTTTCGCCGGGGTTTTTTGTTTTAAAAATTTTGGTCCGATGAATCAAACAGCAGCAAGAAAATTTACAGTATGTAAGTTCCTACGGATCCGGCTTGCAAATAGGAAGAATAAATTGTTGTTCCAATTTTGATTCTAAATGTCTGTACTGATTGCGAATCATTGAGAACTAAAACTGCAATTCTTCCATCCGGAGTTTTGAACGCAACATTCGGCAGAGTAGAGAGCCATGTTGAAGCGATTCTTACAGAGCCCGGACGAACAAACTTAGCCGCGTGAGCAATAATATAATAAGCCGGATTACGAACTACAGTATTACCGCTAAGAGTTATAGCTCCTAAACATTGGGTGCATCCGCCTTGTGTATGCGGCTCTAAATTTGGATCGGAAGCTAAATTCCACTCAATAATATTTTTGCACCAGTTGAGAGTTCCGCCAATAAACAATGTTTTGATATGCCAGCTCAGATCCCCGGAAAAATTACCCGGTGCGCCAATCCATTGTTCGGTAAAGTATAATGCTTTATCCGGATGAGCATCATGTACTTTCATCAAATCTGTTATTGAGCCGCCATATAAATGGAAAGCTGAACCATCAACATATTTTTTTGCTTCGGGATCGTTAAGAACCGTTATTGGATAATCGGTTCTATCCGCATTATGATCATAAATAATAATCTTAGTATCAATTCCGTTTGAAGCGAATGCCGGTCCCAAATTTTTCTTGATGAATGTGGCTTGTTCTATTGCAGACATTAGCATACTTGGATTATTGCCGCCATAAAGTGGTTCATTCTGAATAGTAATAGCGTCAATTCTAATTCCTTCAGCTTTCATTTGCTGGATATACTTTACAAAGTATTTTGCATAAGCAGAGTAGAATTGCGGTTTCAAACTCCCGCCAATTGAAGAATTGTTCGTTTTCATCCAGATTGGCGCGGACCAAGGTGAGCCCATAATTTTTATGTTAGGGTTTATAGCTAAAATTTCTTTCAGAACCGGTATCAAATCTTTTCTTTCCGGCTCTATACTAAAGTTTGCCATAGATGTGTCGGTTTGTCCAGCAGGCAAATCATTGTAAGTGAAAACACGGTCGCTTAAATCGGAAGCGCCGATGCTGATTCTTAAGTAACTCATTCCAATGTTAGTCCCATCAGCAGCGAATAATTCTTTTAATAACGCTGCTCTGTTGCTCGCACTCATTTTGTTTAGCAAAATTGCGCTTCCGCCGGTAAGTGCACATCCAAATCCATCAATAGATTGATATTTATCTGTTTCATTAATCTCAATAGTTTGGGTGTTAGCATCTGTAGTAATATTTTGAGGAAAGGTTTGCTTTTTGAACAATACAGATTTATCAGCATTGGTAAGCCAAAATTCCGGTGTAGTTGAAGAGTTGTTGTTCTTGCTTTCCGGTTCGGTTGAGCATGACAAAACAAGAATCAAAATTGTAGTAAGTGTGGCAAACTTCTTAAGCGTAAATCGCATTGGTATTTCCTTGCTTCATTAATAATAAATAAGAATTCACTGCATCAAAAATATGTTGGAGAGGTTGATAAACCAATTAAAAATCAAGTTTAATTTATTGACCTTGAGTGAGCGATATAAAAAAACCCCGCTGGTAGCGAGGTTTCATAAAAAAGAGTTTATTCAAATATTAAAAACCGAGTCTCGTCATAGCTTCAACCAATTCCTTTACTGAAGCAACGGATTTATCAAGTGCTGCTTGTTCTTCAGTATCAAGAGAAAACTCGACAACTGTTTCGACGCCGTTTGCACCGAGTACGGTAGGAACACCTACGTAATATCCGCTAACGCCAAACTCACCTTGTAAATAAGCGCAAGTTGGTAGGACTCTCTTTTCATCAAATATAATTGCTTCTGCCATTGCAATAGCAGAAGAAGCCGGTGAATAAAAAGCCGAGCCGGTTTTGAGCAATTCAACAACTTCGCCGCCAGCCATTTTGGTGCGTTTAACCATAGCTGCCATAACTTCTTTCGCTTTTACGGAATCTTTGTATTTGCGTTCAAGTAATTCCATTACCGGAATACCATTAACATTTGCGTAGCGAACGATAGGAACCATCGTGTCGCCATGCCCGCCGAGAACCATTGCGTTAACATCCTTAACCGAAACACCTAATTCCCAAGCAATGAAAGTAGAGAAACGGGATGAATCTAAAACTCCGGCTTGACCGATAACACGGTTGTGAGGGAATCCGGTAATTTTTTGGAAAAGTGTAACCATTGCATCGAGTGGATTTGAAATTACAATTACTGTAGAATTTGGAGCGAACTGTTTAACATTTTCCGCAACGGACTTCATTATTTTTGCATTAACAGTAAGAAGATCGTCGCGGCTCATACCGGGTTTGCGCGGCAAGCCCGCTGTAATGATTACTAAATCCGAACCTTCCAAATCTTTGTAATCATTTGTTCCTTTAACGTTCACATCAAAACCATCAACGCGTGATGCTTCAACAATATCAAGCGATTTGCCTTGCGGTAAACCTTCAACGATATCAAATAGAACTACATCACCAAGCTGGCGTAGTGCAATTAGTTGAGCTAAAACGCCGCCAATCTGACCGCCGCCTATAAGGGCAATTTTTTTTCTTGCCATAATTTTCTCCGAAATGTTTAATTAATGTTTCCGGTGAAAAATAGGAAGTTTGCAAACTAATTCATATAAGAAATTTTGAAAAGATTAGTGAAGTGAAAGCTCTAAAATCACTTCTGTGCCGGTAGGAGTAAAGTTGTAGCGAAGATCGTCCAAAAAGTTTTTCATAATATGGATACCGCGTCCGCTGTCTTTTAAAATATTTTCCGGTTTAGTAGGATCGGGAACAGCTTTCAGATCGAAACCTTTGCCTTCATCTTTCAAAACGATAGTGAGTTTAGAGTCATTAATATTAACTGTTATACTAACTGTTTTGGATTTATCAAAGCGGTTACCATGTTTCATGCAATTAGAAATGGCTTCAGAAAATGAGAGTGCGAGATTATTAATCTTGCTGTCATCAAGATTAACTTCTTTTGCTATCTTAATAATGTATTCTTCAAGCTCAGGAAGAATTTCCGGGTCACTTGAGACAACTCTATTGTAAGTTTTTTCAGCCAAACTCTCTATTCTCATTTTCAACTTCGGTTAAAATAAAACTACACATATTTATGTGCAAATAATGAAGAAAATAATTTAGAACTGATAATTCATTCTAATGCTCAAATTTGCCATTTCTCGGGTAGAATTGTCTTCGGCTTTTATGAATTCGAACCAGCCCAAAAATTTGAGAGAAATTTTTTCTGCGATCAAGTAGGTCAGTTCAGCCATTGGACCAAAGCTTTGATATTCTGACGCTTTTGTTTTAACTACACCATTCCTAAAGTTGAATGTTGATAGTGAAAAATAACGTACGCCGACACCGAAAATAAAACCGTAATAATCATAGGTGAATTTTGGCTCTGCAAATACTTCTTGAAGATAACGCTGCGGCTTACCGGAAAAATTAGACCACTTGAAATCACCTTGCTCGCTCAACTTCAAATATCCGGCAACAAGAAAGTTTGTTGAGCGGGTTATTTTATAAAGAGAAGAATCGCGAAACGCGAATTGCCGGAATGAGTAGCTCCGGAAGTTTGGATTCAATTCTTCGTAATCGAATACAGTGTAATTTGCAGAAACTTCTGCTGAATTCATTGAGAGTAGTTTCCCGGTCTTAAATGTTCCTCCGGAGGCAAGTTTAAGTGTGCGCTTAATATTATTGTTTGAACTGCGCTCTGCCGAAATGTAAACAGTCTTGTTTAAGCTTCCTTCCAAATTAATAAAAGCAGTGAATAGAGAATTAAATTCATGCTCATACATAATATTCCCAATCGAAAGCAGCTCATCGCGGTCATCAAAATTATCTTTGCCGGGTGTATCGTACTTAAGTTTTCTGTGAAATAAGTTAAGAAGAATTTTATCAGATGACCCGATATTCCACAAACCGGTTACTGAGAGATTTGCGAGCTGAGAAGAATTATTTTTTTGTTCTTCCAGTCTTCCGCGCTCCTCAAAAATTGATGAGCTAAGTCCATCATATCTTACCGGTTGATGTTTTTCGTTTCTTTCTGAAAAAGAAAAGCGAAGTGATAAGGCTAATTCTGTAGTTGTGTATTCTGCCAGCGAAGCAAATTCTAATTTGAATTCCTCAATCTTAGTATCGTAGTTTGTGTTAGCAATGCTCTGCGTAGATATAAAGCGAGTTTCTCGGTCAATATCGCGCCATGCAACCCTACCTTGTAAATCAAACGAAAAGGGAGTGCCGACCGGAAGGAAGCGGATTTTATCTTGTATGAAATAACTTGACTCTGTACGGCTCTGAATATTATTGGTAATATCGAATTCATTAGCGGTTGTTTTATCAGCTAAGAAGTAAAAGTCTCTCCGCTGCTGGGAATAATATGCCGAGATAGTATTGGAAAAATCTGCTTCAAAATTATTTTTTAGGTCGAAGCTAAGGACGCGCAGAGAATTTCTTCTGGGACTAATATCCTCATTGTGAAATTTGAATATTGAGTTCACTTCGAAATCACCAAGTTCGTAGCGGTCAACGTTGGCTTCGGAACCATAAACTAATCCAATATCGCTCACCCCAATTTGATTGTTCTGCTCAAATCCGGCAAAAGGTGTAATCTGAATTTTTTCTGTCGGAATATATTTCAGAAAGAGTGAAGAGGTTAGCAAGGACGCCTTGCTTAAGCCGATGTTTCTATCGTCGGAATAAATATTGTTGTTGAAGTGGAGCCCAAGTTTTAGCTGCTTATCAAATGTGTATTGTCCCATAGCCCAAAGATATTGCTCATCTTTAATATTTCTGGTATTGGTCTTAATAACTGTTGAGATGAAATTTTCTTTAACACCGAAAAAGAAATTGTTCCCGGTAAAAAAGTATTTCAGCAGCGTATTATAGTTGTGAGTGTTTAACTGCTTTTCGTATGAATTTGTAATTAATTTTTCTGAATAACTTTGAGAAGAAAATAGTAGGCTGTCCTTGCTGACTTGAGCTTGGATAGAAATGAAACAAAAAATTCCAATAGTAAAAACTATTTTCTTATTCATGAAGTCTTTTCATTGTGAACTTATTCCCTACAATAAAATCTCTGTCTGTCCGCGTGAAGGTATAATTACATTCTTGAATCCGGAAGATTCCAAATTGTTTTTGTATGCTTGCTGTTGTTCAAGCTCTCCATGGACAAGAAATATTTTTCTCAGCTGAGATTTATCAAAGCGGTTAGTGTAGCCGAGAAGTTCATCGGAATCAGCGTGGGCGCTGAAAGAATTGAGAACAATGACTTCGGCTTTAACATCGTAAGCATCGCCAAAGATTTGAACATTCTTTTCTCCGTCAATCAATTTCCTTCCGAGAGTGTGTTCTGCTGCGTAACCAACAATCAAAATAATATTCTTTGGATTACTGATGTTGTTAGCCAAATGATGAAGAACCCTTCCGGTTTCAGCCATTCCGCTGCTCGAGATAATTATACATGGTCCATCAACAGAATTTAGATTTTTGGAATCCTCTACATCTTTTATATAAGTGAGCCGGTTAAAACCAAGAGGGTCTTCGTTTTTTCTTATGAATTGCATGGTCTCGGAATCGAAACATTCCGGGTGGAGCCGGAAAACTTCTGTTGCGTTTACTGCAAGCGGACTATCAACATAGACCGGCATCCTTTCGGCTTTATTGCTTTCAAAAATTCTATGGAGCGCATAAACTATTTCTTGGGTTCTACCAACGCTAAATGCCGGAATAATAACTTTAGATTTTTTCGAGTGCGCTTTTTTCAAAACATTTGTAAGCTGCTCTTCGGAATCCGTAGGATTATCGTGGTCCTTGCCGCCGTAAGTGCTTTCGCAAATCCAGTAATCAACATTTGGAATTTGTTCCGGGTCTTTAAGAATAGGCAAGTGTGGTCTGCCTAAATCGCCGGAAAATCCGAGAGTAATTTGTTTTCCGTTTTCTGTTATTTTCAAAAAAACAATTGCAGAACCAAGAATATGTCCGGCATCGTAAAATGTTAGTGAAATTTCCGGAGTAATCTTAAACTCTTTGCGGTAATTAATTCCAACAAACTTTTCCAGAGTTTCGAGCGCATCGTCTTGAACATAAAGCGGCTCAAAAAGCTTTTTGCCGTCACGTTTTCTTTTTTTATTAACATACTCAACATCTTTCTCTTGTATATGCGCGCTGTCTTGCAGCATTATCGTGCATAGGTCGCGCGTAGCAAAAGTTGAATAAATTTTTCCATCGAAGCCGTTCTTAACGAGCGTAGGCAAATTTCCGGCGTGGTCAATATGCGCATGAGAAAGAATAACAAAATCAATTTCGCCCGGGTTAAAGTGATCGAAGTTTCTATTAATCTCGAATGCGTCTTTACGTTTACCTTGAAACAGTCCGCAGTCTAAGAGGAATGTAGAATTTTCTGTTTGTATGAGATGCATTGAGCCGGTTACAGTTTGCGCGGCTCCAATAAATTTAATTTTCATATATCCACGAATTGTTTTTCAAAAGGTATCTAAAGTAGGTCTGATATTCAAAGTGAAGAATCAAAGGCTAATGATTTTATAATTCTTATAGCCAAAATAAATTTCTTTAACGGCGGTTTTAATTACTGTTGCAACCGGAACAGCTAACAGCATACCGAGAACGCCAAGAGTTTCACTCCCAACTAAAATTAGAATGATAATCATAAGCGGATGCATATCCGTACTTTTGGAGAAAATATTTGGCTGAATGAATCCGTTATCGAACGTATATATAATTGTGAACATGAGCAGCAAACTTGGAAGCATTGATAGATCGCCAAACTGAATAATTGAAATGATAATTGCCGGAAGCCCACCAATTACAGGTCCGAAGTAGGGAATCAGATGTCCCGCGCCGGCAATAAATCCAATTGAGATTGCGTTGTTTATTCCAAGAAGAGCCAAACCAGATCCGGAAAGAATTCCAACTATTGTTGCATCAAGAATCCAGCCTCGGACGTATCTGCCAAGCTGAAAGCCGATTTTAGTTAGCACATTGTAGGAAACTTCGAAGCTTTTGTTGGGCATAAAATTAATAATGCCGTGGAGAAGTTTCTTGCTGTCTTTTAGAATGAAGAAAGTCATAAACGGAATAATTACAATCACTGCAAGAAATGAAAAAATACCTTGAACGATGTTGCTGAGATTATTTATCCATCCTAAAATTGTACTGTTAAAAAAAGAGGAAATTCTTTCGCTCAAATCAAAAGATGCCAAGAATGGAAACTTTGTTTTGAGAGTTTGTTCAAACTGTGCTAATGATTGATTAACAGCCTCGTCGCTAAGCGAATTTGCTATTGTCTCTAACTGGTTTACAAGCTTTGGTAAAAGAATTGAAACTAGTGAGAAAAGAAGTAAGCCGGTAAGAACAAAAATTGAAAGTACTGCAACTACCCGTGGAATTTTGTTCTGCTCTAAAAAATCTACTACCGGATTGAAAATCAGTGAAATTAGAATTGAGACAGCCAACAACGCCAAAACATCAATGTAGATATAAGCTAAAAATAAACTTATAACTGTGGCTGCAGCTAAACCGGAAATGAACTTCAGATTTCTATTTTGGGACTCGTTCAAAGTGTTAGCCAAATCGTGTGGTCAAAATATTCCTAAATCCCCAACCAAATTCAATCTTATATTTTAGTATGCTTAATTTGGAGAGCGGCATTTTCTTTATATTTGCGGTGCATTTATAACAATTATGGAATGAAAATGGCTGAAATTTTATTACTTAAACAAATCAGAGAGAAAGCGGCACAGAGAAAAAGAACTTTAGTTCTACCGGAATCGCATGATGAGCGTGTTTTGAAAGCTGCCGAAATTTTAACGAAAGAAAAAGTTGCTTCAGTAATTACCTTGGGAAACGAGGATAAGATTAGAAGCGATGCTTCAAAACTAAGTGTTGATCTCCAGGGCATACGAATTATTGATCCGGACAAATCTGAAAAGCTGAGCGACTTTGCAAACATTTTTTACAATCAGAGAAAACACAAAGGTGTAACAATTGAACAAGCCCGCGAAACTATTCGTCGCGATATTTTCTTTGCTGGAATGATGGTGCGCGAAGACTTAGCACACGCAAGTGTTTCCGGTTCCTTTGCTACAACCGCAGATGTTACTCGCGCTTCAATATTCTGTGTTGGACTTCAGCCTGGAATGTCTATCCTATCAAGTTTCTTTTTGATGGCGTATCCTGACAGAGCTTACAGCTTTGCTGATTGCGCTGTAAATCCAAATCCCGATGCGGGCCAATTAGCCGATATTGCTATTTCCACTGCAGACAACCACAAAAAACTAACCGGCGAGGAAGCTTACGTTGCAATGCTTTCTTTCTCAACAAAGGGAAGCGCTGAACATGAACTTATTGATAAAGTCCGTCAGGCAACTCAGTTTGTAAAAGAGAGAAGACCGGATATTAAAGTTGATGGCGAATTACAATTTGATGCTGCTATAGTTGAAAGTGTTGGCAAGAAAAAATCTCCCGGCAGCGAAGTCGCCGGTCGTGCAAACGTTTTAGTTTTCCCGGATTTGAATGCTGGAAATATCGGTTACAAAATTGCTCAGCGCCTCGGCGGTGCAGAAGCAATTGGTCCGGTAAATCAAGGATTGAAAAAACCATTCTTCGATCTCAGCCGCGGCTGTTCTGTTGAAGATATTGTGAACACAGCAGCAATCGCTTGCTTAATGGCTGAATAAATTTCCCCTTAAAGATAAACTCTTAAACCCGATCTGAATGATCGGGTTTTTTATTGAACTAAATCTGTAGGTGATTATGTTTTACTGTTATCAAACGAAGGGAAAAAAATGAAGATTATTCAAGCGTTAAGTTTTATAACAAGTATTACAATTCTATTTGCTGCAACTATATCAGCAAAGATTAACCCTCCGGCGAATGGAGAATCATCCGGTAATATCCAGGATGTTACAGTAAAAGATATGAACGGGAAGGAAGTAAAACTTTCTGATTATAAAGGGAAGGTATTGTTGATTGTGAACGTAGCCAGCAAGTGCGGCTACACAAAACAGTATGCCGGATTGGAAGCAATCTATGAAAAATATAAAGCCGAAGGTTTTGAGATTCTTGCTTTCCCGTGCAATGATTTTGGCGGACAGGAACCTGGAACGAATGAAGAGATTCAAGAATTTTGTTCAAGCACATATAGCGTTAAGTTCAAACTCTTTGATAAAATAAAAGTTCTTGGTGATGAAAAAGCTCCTCTTTATGCACTTCTCACAAACAATAAAAATGTTGAGCAAGGCGATATTAAGTGGAACTTCGAAAAATTCTTGGTTGATAAAGAAGGAAACATTGTCAGCAGATTCAGAAGTAAAGTAACTCCGGAAAGTGAAGAGTTAACTAAAGCAATAGAAAAAGAACTAAGCCCCAACCCAAACCCTTCCCCAAAGGGGAAGGGCTTTTAAACTGGATTCGAATAACCCCTTTCCTTTGGAAAGGGGTTTGGGGATAGGCTCTTATTCGTCAGCAATTTTGAGTATAGCATTCTCGTTTTTCTTTAGAGGCGGGCGTTCAAACATTATCGTCATTTGTTTATACCAGGAAGCCAAATCATTAGAAACTTGATTCCATGTAAAGCGCCAGGTCCAATTTCCGCCAGGTCTTCCCGGATAATTCATTCGCGCTTCATTGCCAAGATTCAAAATGTCCTGCATAGGTATAACACAAATATTAGCCGGTGATTGATAAGCAGCGCGGATTAATTCGTAGGTCAAATTATCACCGTAGTAATTAAAATATTTTTGAGCCCATTCATAGACCCCGGAATTCTTATGTCTTTCACTTTCCAAAAATCCGTGTGTAGTTTCATTATCGTGAGAGCCGGTGTGAACTACACAATTCCTAATATGATTATGGGGCAAGAATTTTTTATCGCCTTCTTCGCCTAAACCAAATTGTATAATCTTAATTCCCGGAAAGTCGAAATGATCGCGTAACTCTTCAACAGAATCTGTAATCACTCCTAAATCTTCTGCAATGATTGGAAGTACTCCAAGTGATTTCTTGATAGCATTAAAAAATTTGTGTCCCGGTGCTTTTACCCAGCGACCGTTAATGGCTGTTTCAGCGTCTCCGGGAATTTCCCAGAAAGCGTCGAATCCTCTAAAGTGATCTATGCGAACAATATCAACCATTGTAAGCAAGTTGCTGATTCTTCTTCGCCACCAAAGAAAATCATCTTTCTCCATTTCTTTCCATTTATAGAGGGGATTTCCCCAAAGCTGTCCCGTAGCGCTAAAATAATCCGGTGGAACGCCGGCAACAAATTCGAGTGAACCATCTTTGCGCACAGTAAATAATTCTTTGTTAGCCCAAAGATCAGCGCTATCGTAAGCAATAAAAATTGGCAAGTCCCCAATTATCTTTATTCCATTCTGATGAACAAACTCGCGGAGTGACGTCCATTGTTTATGGAAAGTATATTGAACAAATTTTTGATACTTAATTTCATCGGCTAATTTTTTCTTCCAAGAGCTTAAATCCTTTCTGAATGCAATTGAGGCATCCCATTCAGTCCATTGTACGCCGCCATGATGAGATTTTGCTGCCATAAACAAAGCATAATCTTCTAACCAATATTCATTCTTAGAACAAAATTCTTTGCACTCATCAGAAATGTTTTTCGATTTCGAAAAGTTATGGAAAGCTTTACGAAGCAATTTTGTTTTGAGTTCAATTACAGAACCGAAATCAATTTTATGAGCATTATACTTATGCGGGTGGGCTAAATCTGCGTCGGAGAGTAATCCATCACGATGCAAAAACTCCGGACTGATTAAAAGTGGATTTCCAGCGAAAGCTGAGAAACATTGATAAGGCGAATCACCATATCCTGTGGGTCCTAATGGAAAAACTTGCCAAAGTGTTTGTCCGGCAGCTTTTAAAAACTCAACAAAATGATAAGCGCTTGGTCCTAAGTCTCCAATTCCAAATTTTCCGGGCAAAGAGGTAGGGTGAAGCAAGATTCCGGCAGAGCGTTCAATGTTCATAAAATTCCTTACATGATTGTGATTAAAATCGCACTTAAAAAAATAAAACAAAAAAACAATATTTTCTTAAAACTATTATTCTCTATATTGATTTTAAAATTGATAAAACAATTGAACAATTTTTTGATAAAGCATTCAACTGATTGCTTGAAAAATAAAAATTCTTTATTGTTGCCATCGCCCTCACAAAGAAGTTCCATACAGAACTTCGGAAAGAAATTAACTGTTTAGATATAAATTTTAACGTTTACCCGAAACGGAGTTTGAATGAAGATTAATCGTCTTTTTACTATTTCCGGGCACGACCCGCTTGAGTCAATTGAATTTACAAAAAGAGTTTCAGAAATAAAGAACCCGGATGGCTCCATTGTATTTAGAATGGAAGATGTTACTGTTCCAAAAGAATGGTCGCAAGTTGCTACAGATGTTTTAGCTCAAAAATATTTTCGTAAAGCGGGCGTTCCAAAACTACTCACCAAAGTGGAAGAAGAAGGTGTGCCTAAATGGTTACAGCCAAGTCAAGCCGATCCAAAACTTTCAGAGCTTTCGGAGAAAGATAGATTGTCTTCGGAAACAGATTCACGCCAGGTATTTCATCGTTTAGCGGGAACATGGACTTACTGGGGCTGGAAAGCCGGTTATTTTGATTCTGAAGAAGATGCAAATGCATTTTATGATGAACACATGTATATGCTCGCAAGTCAATTTTGCGCTCCTAATTCTCCGCAATGGTTCAACACCGGTTTGCATTGGGCTTATGGAATAAATGGACCAGCGCAAGGGCATTATTATGTAGATTATAAAACCGGTCAACTAACAAAATCGGAAGACGCATATACTCATCCGCAGCCGCATGCTTGTTTTATCCAATCTATAAAAGATGATTTAGTGAATGAAGGCGGCATCATGGATTTATGGGTTCGTGAAGCTCGCTTATTTAAATATGGCTCCGGAACCGGATCAAATTTCTCCGATCTTCGTGGTTTGAATGAACCGTTAAGCGGAGGTGGAAAATCTTCCGGTTTGATGTCGTTCCTTAGAATTGGAGATCGTGCAGCCGGTGCAATTAAAAGTGGTGGAACAACCCGCCGCGCTGCTAAAATGCTAACGTTAGATGTAGATCATCCGGATATTGAAGAATATGTAAATTGGAAAGTTGTTGAAGAACAAAAAGTTGCAGCTCTTGTTACCGGTTCTAAGCTTCTCAATTTTCATCTTAATAATATTATTAATGCTTGTTTTGCAGAGCATCCGGAGAATGAGCGCTTCAACAAAAAGACAAATCAATATTTACGCAAAGCTATTCTTGAAGCAAGAAAAGTTGCTATCCCGGAAAATTACATTGACCGAGTAGTTAAGCTTGCTAAACTTGGTTTCAAATCAATTGATATTCCGGTTTACAATGAAGATTGGAATTCTGATGCTTATGCCACAGTTGCCGGTCAGAATTCAAACAATTCAATCCGTGTAACAAATGATTTTATGCAAGCTGTTATTAATGATTCAGATTGGAATTTGTACTGGAGAACTGAGCTTAAGAAAGCAAAAAAGGAAGAAAGAAAACCAAAAGCTTGCAAAACAATAAAAGCTAAGAATTTATGGGATGATATTGCTTACGCAGCATGGGCAAGTGCCGATCCGGGAATTCAGTATGATACTACAATTAATGAATGGCATACATGTCAAGAGAGTGGAAGAATCCGTGCATCCAATCCTTGCAGCGAATATATGTTCTTGGATGACACAGCGTGCAATCTCGCTTCATTAAACTTGGTAAAATTTTATGATGATGATAAACAAGAATTCAATATTGAGGCTTACCGCCACGCAACTCGTCTCTGGACAATAGTTTTGGAAATCAGCGTGTTGATGGCCCAATATCCATCTAAAGAAATTGCACAACTCAGTTATGATTTTAGAACTCTTGGTTTAGGTTATGCAAATCTTGGTTCACTTTTAATGAGACAAGGAATTGCATACGACAGCAAAGAAGCATTTGCAATTTGCGGCGCACTTACAGCAATTATGCACATGAAAGCTTATGCTACATCTTCGGAAATGTCCAAGGAACTTGGCTCATTCCCGAATTATGAATTGAATAAAGAATCAATGCTGCGGGTAATTCGCAATCACCGCCGTGCCGCTCATAATGTTCCTAAAGAAGAATATGAAGGATTAACAATTTACCCAATGGGAATTAATCCGGAATACTGTCCATCGGATTTATTGCAGGCAGCAAGAGAAGATTCAGATAACGCTTTAGAACTTGGCGAGAAATATGGTTTCAGAAATGCCCAAGTAACAGTAATCGCTCCAACCGGTACAATCGGGTTGGTGATGGATTGCGACACTACCGGAATTGAACCGGACTTTGCTTTAGTCAAATTTAAGAAACTTGCCGGAGGCGGATATTTCAAAATTATCAATCAATCAATTCCGCCGGCGTTAAAGAAACTTGGCTACAACGATGATCAAATAAAAGAAATTGTAAAGTATGCTAAAGGTGCCGGAACGCTTGTTGGCTGTCCTTACATCAATCACGAATCGCTGAAAGCAAAAGGTTTTTCAGAAGATGTTCTCAACAAACTCGATCAGATTCTTCCATCAGTATTTGAGTTGAGTTTTGCTTTTAACAAATACACCTTAGGCGAAAAATTCTTAAAGAACCAATTAGGATTCACCGACGAACAGATAAACGATTTCAGTTTCGATTTGCTTACAGCTCTTGGTTTTACGCGAGATGAAATTGCTTCGGCAAATGATTATGTAAGCGGAACAATGACGATTGAAGGCTCGCCATTCTTAAAGCACGATGACTATCCGGTATTTGACTGCGCAAATAAATGCGGCAAAAAAGGAAGCCGGTTTATACAAGCTGAAGCACATATTTATATGATGGCATCCGCTCAGCCATTTATAAGCGGCGCAATTTCGAAAACAATTAACCTGCCAAACAATGCTTCCATCGAAGATATTAAATACGCTTACCTTCAATCGTGGAAGTTGGGAACAAAGGCAAACGCATTATACCGCGATGGTTCTAAGCTTTCTCAACCATTAAATACAATGACTGAAGAAGAAGTTGAAGATTTGATGGAGAAGAAAGAACAGAACGATATAGTCAAGATTGCCGAAAGAATCATTCATAGATATATTGCAAAGAGAAGGAAACTTCCGGATCGTAGAACCGGATATACTCAAAAAGTTAAGATTAACGGACAAAGCGTTTACATCAGAACCGGTGATTATGATAACGGACAGCTTGGTGAAATCTTTATAGACATGCACAAAGAAGGCGCAGCTTTTAGAAGCTTACTGAACTGCTTCGCGATTTCTATTTCACTCGGATTGCAGCACGGCGTTCCTCTCGAGGAATTTGTGGATGCGTTTGTATTTACCCGCTTTGAACCGAGCGGAGTTGTTAGCGGACATAAGCGAATTAAAATGTCAACTTCAGTTATTGATTACATTTTCCGTGAGCTTGCTGTAACATATCTCAACAGAAACGACCTTGCCCATGTTGAAGAAGATGAACATGTTAAACAAGACCATCGCTTAAATATTGAACCGGATTACATCAGTGAAGAAATAATCAGCGAGACAGTTATTCAGAAGGATGATATGCTTCAGCCAATAGACAAAATACAGCTTGATGTTTCCTCTGAAAGAACTACTGCCGCTATGACTCAACATCAGAAAATTATGAAAGCGCGCGAAGCCGGCTACACCGGCGATATCTGTCCGGAATGCCAAAGCATGACAATGGTGCGCAACGGAACTTGCTTGAAATGTACAACTTGCGGTGCTACAACCGGATGCAGTTAATCTGAAAAATACATGTTAATTGACTTATGAAAGGGGGTTTTCAAAGCCCCTTTTTCGTTATATTAAACTGTGATTTCGTTGACTTTTATAACTCAAAGGGATAGATTTTCACCCTCTTTTTACGATATGATTGCGGAAAATCTTAAAAAAGTAGAAGAAAAAATTGCCAATGCTTGCATAAACTGCGGCAGAGAGCGTTCTTTAATTAAACTGATTGCTGTTAGCAAAACTCAGCCGGTTGAACGGATTGAAGAAGTTTTGGATTGCGGAATAATTCATCTTGGCGAGAATAAAGCTCAGGAGCTACGAGACAAATCCGAAATTGTAACTGGAAATTTCTCGTGGCATTTTATCGGGCATCTGCAATCAAATAAAATTAAGTATGTGATAAAATCCGCCGAGTTTATTCATTCTGTAGATTCTATAAAACTGGCTGAAGAAATTAATCTGAAAGCTGAACAGATTAGTAAAAAGCAAAAAGTTCTTTTGGAAATTAAAACATCCAGCGAAGCAACAAAGTTTGGACTTGAGACAGAAAAAGAAATTTTAGAGACTGCTGAGTTTTGTCTGACTCAAAAGAATTTAGAACTTACCGGCTTGATGACGATGGCTCCTTATTCTGATGATGAACAGTTAATCCGTAAATGTTTTTCTTCTTTGAGAGAAATGAAAGAAATGTTGAGTTCAAGAGGAATAACTCTTAGCGAACTCTCGATGGGAATGACGAACGATTTTGAATGGGCAATTGAAGAAGGTGCAACGATGATCAGAATTGGAACGGCAATATTCGGCGAACGAAATTATAATTAACGGCGGAAAAATGAAGTTCACTCCGTTTGGTATCAGAAGTCAAGAATTTAATCGCACTGTTAGAGGTTACGACCGTGACGAGGTGAAAGCATTTCTTGAGAAGATTGCGGATGAGTTTGAGCGGATGGAGAATGAGAACGATAAGTTCAAACACGATCTTGAAAAAATGGATGAGCAGCTTAAAGAGTTTAAGCGTCTTGAGAAGAATTTGCAGACAGCATTTTTAAGCGCGACTGAAACTTCATCTAAGGCTGTTGAATCAACTAAGAAACAGACAGCGCTTATACTGAAGGAAGCTGAACTAAAAGCTGCCCAATTAGTTGAAAACGCTAAAGAGGCTGCTAATAAAACGCGAGACTCGGTTTTGAAACTTCGAGAAGAGAAAAAGCTTCTTGTTGCTAGAATAAAAGCATTGATTGATACACAAGCTTCTATGCTCGAGTTCAACGTTGAAAATATTGAGACGAAACCAAAAAAGAAGCAGCCTACAAAAACTGAAGAACTATCTGACGATCAATCGGAAATTAATGTTGATGACATTTTGGAGAAGCTATTATGAGTTCCTTATTAAGTATGATAAATGAAACTTTAGAAGTAATACGTAAAAAGACTACCAATGAATATGAAGTTGGAATTGTACTTGGAACCGGCTTAGGCGGATTAGTACGTGAAATTGAAGTTGAGCATGAAATTGAATATGGAGATTTGCCTCACTTTCCCTTATCAACTGTTGAATCGCATCAAGGTAAATTGATATTTGGAAAGATTAACGGAAAAAATGTTGTTGCGATGCAAGGGAGATTCCATTACTACGAAGGTTACACGATGCGGCAAATTACTTATCCAATTCGTGTGATGAAATTTCTTGGTGTAAAGACTTTGCTTGTTTCAAATGCGTGCGGAGGAATGAACCCAATTTACCGCCGCGGCGATGTAATGATTATGCTCGACCATATTAATTTGCTCGGCGATAATCCGCTCATCGGCAAAAACGAAGATGAACTTGGACCAAGATTCCCGGATATGAGCGAGCCTTACAATTTAGAACTCATTAAACTTGCTGAAGAAGTAGCTTTGGAAAACAAAATCAAAGTTCAGAAAGGTGTTTACGTTGCAGTTCCGGGTCCTAATCTTGAAACGAAAGCCGAGTATAGATTTTTAAGAAACATTGGCGCTGATGTTGTCGGCATGTCAACTATTCCGGAAAATATTGTTGCTAACCACATGGGAATGAAAGTTCTCGGATTCAGCATTATTACAGATGAATGTTTCCCGGAAACTTTGAGAGCAGTTGATGTTCAAGAAATAATTGCTACAGCTATGGGAGCGGAACCAAAGATGACTTTGATAATGAAAGAAGTGATTAAAAAATTATGATAGACAAAAAATCATATTATTATTTAACTCCGGCACTTCTGGTTGTTATAATCTTCTCCTCAAATTTTTTGAGTACTGATTTGTTCAAAGCCGGATATTCAAACTTTTCTGTTTGGTTTGTACTCTCGCTCTTCTCATTTGCGTGCGGCTGGCTTATTAACAAAACTCTTGGTTACATCTACGGCGGGAAAATCCTCTTTGCAGTGATTGTGGCTTCGGGTTTTATTAGTGTTCTGTTAGTCTCAATTTTCAAAGAGTATTTTGGAATGAGCGACTTGATCGTAGAGAATATGATTCTTTACATACTTCGTAATATTACACTTGGCGCAATGTCTTTCTTTGGAATGGCTGTCTGTGAAGTTATGATTTTGCAGCGGGAGTCGGTTCAATCTAAACCCAAACAAGACGATATTAAGAAATATGTTGAAAACGCTAAACGGGAAGCTCAATTAGCTGTTGATGAAGCAAAAGTAAAAGCGGATAGAATGCTTACTGATGTTCAGCAGACGATGAATGAAATGATCAACCGGAAAGAACAAGTCGAACGCCGCTTAAAAGAATTTATTCAAGCCGAGCGTGAGCTAATTAAAGCTTACGAAAAAGAGGACGAAGAATAATCTTCGTTCAGTTAATTATAGTTATAAATCATTTACCGAGATAAGAAATGTTTAAGCAGTTTGATGAAAAAATAAGTTATCCAAAGATCGAAGAAGAAATTCTGAAGTTCTGGAAAGAGAATAACATATTCGAAAAAAGTATATCCACACGCGATGAGAAAAAATCGTTTACGTTTTATGAAGGACCGCCAACTGTAAATGGCCGCCCGGGGATTCACCACGTTATGGCGCGCGCGTTAAAAGATTTAGTTTGTCGCTACAAAACCATGACCGGCTACCAAGTTCACCGTAAAGCCGGCTGGGATACACACGGACTTCCGATAGAAATCGCTCTTGAAAAACAACTGGGCTTCAATCAGAAAAGTGATATTGAGAAATATGGCGTTGCAGCTTTCAACCAAAAAGCTAAAGATTTGGTTTACGATCACATTGAAATGAAAGAAGGCTGGCAAACACTTACCGAGAGAATGGGCTACTGGATTAATCTCGATGAAGCGTACATTACTTGCACAAACAATTATATTGAATCAATCTGGTGGTCGCTTTCTGAGTTGTACAAAAAAGGATTGATTTACAAAGGATTCAAGATTGTGCCGCAATGCCCGCATTGCGAAACTCCGCTTTCATCGCACGAACTTGCACTTGGTTACGATGATGTTAACGATCCAAACGTTTATGTAAAATTTAAGCTGAAGGATGAAGACGCGAGCATTTTAGTTTGGACTACAACACCCTGGACATTGATATCTAACGTTGCACTTGCTGTTGGACCGGAAATCGAATACGTAAAAATAAAACATGAAAAACATGGCGTGATGTATCTTGCTAAAGCGAGATTGTCTGTGATCAAAGAAGAATATGAAATTCTTGCGGAGCTGAAGGGAAGTGATCTTCTCGATAAAAATTATGAACCGCTTTACTCATTCGTCCCGGTTGATAAACGAGCTTGGTATGTAATCCCGGGAAGTTTTGTTAGTACAGAAGATGGCTCCGGCGTTGTGCATATAGCTCCGGCTTTTGGCGCGGACGACTATGAAGTTTCCAAAAAATTTGATTTACCTTTTGTTCAACCGGTAACTAAGAGCGGAAGATTTACAGATCAAGTTACACCTTTCGCGGGCAGATTGGTTAAGACAATCCAGTTTCAAACACATGAAGAAAAAGGTGTTGACCCGGATGTGCTTCGTGATTTGAAAGAGCGCGGCTTAATTTACCGTGCCGGCAACGATTACAAACACTCTTATCCTCACTGCTGGCGTTGCGATAATCCACTCATTTATTACGCACGCGATAGCTGGTATATCCGCACTACAGAAATTGCAAGCAAGATGATTGAGCTTAACAAAAAAATAAATTGGTGCCCACCGGAAGTTGGTGCCGGGCGTTTTGGAAACTGGCTCGAAGAAAATAAAGATTGGTCGCTTTCACGTGATAGATATTGGGGGACGCCGCTTCCAATTTGGTTGAATGAAGATGGCGAGATGCATGTTGTTGGCTCTATCGCAGATTTGAAAGAAGGATTTGTTGAAAGAGACGGCAAGAGAGTTTCGGTAGAGGATTTGCCGGCTGAAGAAATTGATCTTCACAAACCTTTTGTTGATGGTGTAAAGTTTGAGAAGGATGGAAAAATATTTACACGTACACCGGAGCTCATTGATGTTTGGTACGATAGCGGCTCAATGCCTTTTGCTCAGTGGCATTATCCTTTTGAAAACAAGGAAATCTTTGAAGCGAATTTCCCTTCTGATTTTATTTGCGAAGGTATTGACCAGACACGCGGCTGGTTCTATACGCTTCATGCAATTTCCACTATGGTTTTTGGAAGTGTGGCATACAAGAATTTAATTGTTAACGAATTAATTCTTGATAAGAATGCGCAGAAGATGTCTAAATCCAAAGGCAATGTTGTTGATCCTTTCTTGATGTTTGATAAGTATGGCGTTGATGCGACTCGCTGGTATTTAGTTACAACAAGTCCGCCATGGAAACCAACATTGTTTGATGAAGATGGAATTACCGAAGTACAGCGTAAGTATTTTGGTACACTCGTTAACACTTATAACTTCTTTGTGCTTTATGCTAACATTGATAAGTTTGATTTCAGCGAAGCGGAAATTCCGTATGAAGAAAGACCGGAAATTGACCGTTGGATTATTTCCAAACTGCATTCAGTGGTAAAAGAATACCGCGAGCTGATGGAAAATTATGATGTAACAAAAGCTGCACGCGCAGTTTCCAGTTTTACAATTGATCAGCTTTCTAATTGGTACGTCCGCAGAAGCAGAAGAAGATTCTGGAAATCGGAAGTAAATAAAAACAAACTTTCGGCATACCAAACTTTGTTTGAGTGCTTGCTCACTGTTTCAAAACTTACAGCGCCTTTCGCACCGTTTATTTCGGAAGAACTGTATTTGAATCTGAATAACGTTGCTAAGAAAGATGAACATGAATCGGTTCACTTGGCGTTGATTCCGGATGCAACTTATTTTGATGCTGAACTTGAGGCGAAGATGGATGTGGCTCAGAGAGTTGTATCTCTTACTCGTGCAATTCGTGCGAAGCATAATTTAAAAGTCCGCCAGCCGTTGTTAAAGATGATGGTTGCAGTAGATAAGAGCAAGCGTGAAGCGCTTCAGAAAATGGAAGACGTAATCCTTGAAGAAGTGAACATCAAGGAATTGATTGTACTTGAAGACGATTCTTCGATTGTGAACAAATCGGCAAAAGCTAACTTCAAAGTTATTGGTAAAAAGTATGGAAGGTTGGTTAAGTCGCTGGCTAACGCAATTAAAGATTTAGATAAAGCCGCTATTGTTGAGTTAGTAAAAAACAACGAGTATGAACTTTTGGTTGATGGCGAAAAAGTAAAAATCACAAGTGAAGATGTAGAAATAATTAGCCACGAAATTGAAGGCTGGTTAGTTGAAACCGAAGAAGGTGTTACTGTTGCGGTTGATACCGAACTTAACGAAGATTTGATTGCAGAGGGTTACGCCCGTGAATTTGTAAACCGTGTTCAGAATATGAGAAAGGATGCCGGCTTTGATGTGATTGACCGTATCAAAGTTTTTATTTCCGGCGACGAAAAATTAATCACTTTTGTAAATCAGTTTAATGATTATATTGCAAACGAAGTATTGGCAGATCAAATTATTCCCGGCGAGAGTGCCGAAGGCTTCAAACAAGAATTTAAGATTGCCGATTACAATTGCACAATTACAGTTTCGAAATTATAGTATTTAAATAGAACGTCGGAGGCATTAATGGCTAAGAAAGCTGTTAAAAAAGCTGCAACAAAAAAATCTGCTGCTAAACCGAAAGCGGTTAAAAAGACTGTTGTAAAAGCAAAAGCAGCAAGTAAACCAGCTAAAGTTGTAAAAGCAAAAGCGGTAAAGGCTAAACCGGTTGAAAAGAAAAAAGCTCCGGCCAAAACTACCAAGCGCACTCATGTTGAAGTAATTTCGCCAACTAAAAAAGTAAAAAAGATTCAAGGATATTCCCGTAAGGATCTTGAAGAATTCAAGAAAGTAATTCTTGAAAAGCGAAATGAAATTATTGAGCAGCTTCAGGTACTTAAAGACCAAATGATGGACCCAACTACCGGTCAGTATGTGAACGAAAATTCTCCTTACTCACTTCACATGGCAGAGCAGGGAACTGACGCTATGGAACGTGAAAAATTATATCTCTGGGCTCAGCGCGAAAATAAATTTCTCGGCTATCTTGATGACGCTCTCCAGCGCATTGAAAACGGTACATTCGGAATTTGTATTGAGTGTATTGATGAGCCGCAGAATCTTTGCCCAACTTGTCCGTTAGTACCAAAAGAAAGATTGATGGCAGTACCGCATACTCAGCATTGTCTTCAAGTTAAACAGAAAATGAAATCGTAAGGATTAGCAAACTTGGTTGTTCTTTATATATCTCTAATTATCGTTATTCTTGATCAGCTGACGAAGTTTTTGGTTAAGGGAGGAACAATTCCTCTCTTAAACCTTCATGTTCAAGGAATGGATTACGGCAGCAGCATAAATGTTTTCGGGGATTTTTTCAAAATTACTTTTGTTGAAAATCCGGGACTTGCTTTTGGAATTGACGTAAACGAAACTTCAAAATTATTTCTATCGCTTTTCTCTCTTGCTGCCAGCATTGGAATTCTGTATTACATCTACAAGTCGAAAGAGCAGAAGCTAATTGTTAGAATAGCGCTTGCATTTATTCTTGGCGGAGCGGTTGGTAATTTGATTGATAGAATGTTTTACGGCGTTTTCTACGGATACGCGCCGGTTTTTTACGGCAAGGTTGTGGATTTCTTTAACGCAGATTTTTTTGATTTCACAATCTTCGGCAGAACGTACGACCGGTTTCCAATTTTTAACATAGCTGATTCTTCAGTTACTGTAGGCGTTATTCTACTCATCCTTTTCCACAAAAGTGTTGAAGAGAAAAAAGAAATTTCGGTTGAAGCAAATTCAGTTGTAGTAGAAGGTGAGACTAATCCCGAGTTACCAAGCGAAAATAATAACCAAGAAATGATGATTGATGGCGAAGATAGTAACAGAAAAAAAGATAAGGATTGATGTTCCGGAAGGAAAGAAGAAAGAACGACTAGATGTGTTCCTTGCTAATTCTGTTGAAAACGCTACACGCTCCCGCATTCAAAAATTAATTAAGTTCGGCGGTGTAACCGCAAATGGTGTTGTTGTAAAACCAAATTACCAAGTTTGCCCAAATGATGTAATTGATCTTACAATTCCTACCAATCCACGCCCGGATGAAACAGAAGCCGAAGATATTCCGCTCGATATTGTTTATGAAGATCCATATTTGCTCGTAGTAAATAAACCGGCGGGAATGGTTGCGCATCCTTCTCTCGGCAATTACACAGGTACACTCGTTAATGCGCTTCTGCATCACACTAAAAGACTCAGCGATTTAAATGAAGATTCTTTCCGTCCCGGAATTGTTCACCGCATTGATAAAGAAACAAGCGGCTTACTTTTAATTGCTAAAGATGAATGGACACACGCGCAGCTTGCTAAACAGTTTTATCACCACACAATTGACCGCGAGTACTGGGCTGTTTGCTGGGGAAGATTTAAGCAGCAAAAAGGGGAAATAGTTGGCAACATTGCCAGATCGAACAAGGATAGAAAAATATTTACCGTTAGTGAATTGGAAGGCAAACACGCTCATACTTTTTATGAAGTGATTGAAGAATTTGATTTTGCTTCCTTAGTTAAACTAAAATTAAAGACGGGAAGAACCCATCAGATTCGTGTTCATCTTAATCATGTTCATCATTCAATCTTTGGCGATCCAACTTACGGCGGCAGAAAAATTGTTTACGGATTGGAATTGCCCAAAATAAAAGCCCGCGTAGAAAACTTGTTAGAAATTATGAAGCGTCAAGCACTTCATGCAAAAACACTTGGCTTCATTCATCCACATACAAAAGAAAAAGTTTTTCTGGAATCTGAACTGCCGGAAGATTTTGTTGAATTACTAAATAAATTAAATATTTAGAAACTCAAGAGTTTTTATATGGTTAATGAATGAAAAACTTAAACCCTGTTAAAGCGCTTCGTTATTTTACATATTCTCTCTTCATCCTTTTCTTAACTAGCTGTGAAGTTGCGCGAGAAGGTCCACAACATCCATCTGTAATAAATGGACTACTTGACAAAGCTAAGCTTTTCATTGATTTAGCAGTTATTATTTTTGCTCAAGATTCTAGGTATTGGGGAGATGCATTTAAAAACATTTATTATGCTGCGCTGAGCTTAGGGCGCATAAAAAACATTAATACTCTAGTAGTGCCTTCTAAAAAATTCCATCAAAACGTTTGGAAAATTTCACCCATCATTGTGAGGAGATACTTCAATGATACACTCCGACTTATTAGAATTAGATTTGATTATAGTGTTAATATGGGTGAAAATATTTCATTTCTAGAAGAAGCTGAACAATTTCGAAAAGAAGCAAAGACCCCTTTTGCAGTCTTAATAGAAGTAACGAGAGAGCAAATCAAAAAAAACTATAAAAATTGTAATGGTATAACTACATCTTGCATCTATTGTAGCATCACGCCTAAAAATGATTGTCAAAAGAAACGTGCGTTAGAAGATCTCAATATTATTCAAGGGAAAATTGAAGATCTAATTGATAATAAATTGCCAAGTTATATTGATAAAGAAAAAGTAAGTATGTAACAACTATCCATTCGAATTAGTTAAGTTGATTGCCTTCCCTGACTTTAGTTTATTTCATTCCATTCCACGCAGAAATAGCTTCATCAAATGGTTCGAGCGCTCTCGGAACTGCGCCATGCATATAAGAAATTGCCACTCCGTAATTAACAATAGGCACACCCACAAACTTAGCTTGCTTAATTCGCTGCTGCATCATTTTGCGTGTTAACATGCACCCGCCGCAATGGACAATTAGTTTGTACTCGGAAAGATTCTCTGGGTAATCGTGTCCATTCACAACATCAATAGTTAAATCTTTTTTAGTGTGAAGCCGCAGCCAGCGGGGAATTTTAACTTTGCCGATATCATCTTCCTGCGCGTGATGAGAGCAAGCTTCGGCAACTAAAACTTTATCGCCGCTTTGAAGTTCCTCAATTCGTTTTAAGCCTCGCACATATTCCGGCAAATCTCCTTTGTAACGTGCCATGAGAATTGAGAAAGTTGTAAGTGGAATTTCATCCGGAACATCAGCCGCCACGCGCATAATTGCCTGGCTATCTGTTACAACTAATTTTGGAGGCTGAGCCAGTTTACTTAATGCCGCGCGAAGTTCTTTATCCTTAGCAACTACAACAATAGCATCAACATCAAGAGATTCTCTGATTGTGTTCACTTGAGGCATTATCAATCTGCCTTTTGGCGCGCCAAGATCAATAGGAACGACAAGAACAATAACATCGTGCTGTTTCAGCAAATCACCAACTAAGGGAATATCTTCGTCGCTTGGCAAGAGCCTAACTATTTTTTCTTTAAGCTCGTGTATTCCTTCACCAGTCAAGCATGAAACTGAATGAAACTGAACTTCAAATGAATTTAATTCTGCAACAAGTTCGTAGTTAATTCCCAGTTCGGATTTATTTATTACAGCGAGAAAAGGAATTTCAAGCTGCTTTAGATGTTCTATTAAATTTCTTTCTTGCTCACTCAACTTTGCTTGCGAATCCAAAACGAGCAGCGCAAAGTCCGATTCGGAAATAACTTTTACAGTCCTGCTAATTCTCTTCTCACCGAGTTCTCCAACATCATCAATGCCGGCTGTATCAATTAAAACAACCGGACCGAAAGGAAGCAACTCCATCGCTTTGCGAACTGGATCAGTTGTGGTGCCGGGAGTTTCACTTACAATCACTAAATCTTGCCCAATGATTTTATTCATCAAAGAAGATTTACCAACATTTCTTTGCCCAACAAAAGTTATATGTATTCTTTCAGCTTGTGCTACTTTACTCAATTTTAATTCCTAAGTCTTTAGAGATTAGATTCAATAATTCATTTTCATCGAGGAGTTTACTTTTCATCAAAGCTTTTACGAATGGTATTTTGTTTACTTCTGCATATATCACTAATTCTTGAATTGTCTCGTAGCCAAATGCAGTTATTAATGATGCGGCAATTGCCGTTGAGTTAATCAAGTTTTCTCTGCACCGTTCAATGTTTGCAGTAATTCCATCAATACATTTTTCTGAGAGATTAATATTGGAATCTTTCAGCATTGAAAATGATTTCAAGAATGTGTGTGCAATCATTGGCATAAATGCATTCAGCTCAAGGTTTCCGGCAGAAACCAAATTTGAAATTATTACATCGTTGCCTTTAACAAGTTCACAAATTTGTATCGCGTTTTCGAGAATTACCGGATTCACTTTACCGGGCATAATGCTGGAACCGGCTTGCATCGGCGGAAGATTAATTTCTCCAATCCCGCCGCTCGGTCCGCTCGACATGAAGCGCAGATCGTTACACATTTTTATGATTGAGGTAGCGCCGGCTTTTACAATTCCGTGAACCTCAACGAACACATCAAGGTTTTGTGTGGCATCAATAAGGTCTTCGCTTTTGGCAATTGGCAGCTTTGTAATTTTTTTAAGAATGCTGTTTACGTTTAGAACATATTCTCTTGAAGTAGCGATTGAATTTCCAACTGCAGTTCCACCAAGATTAACGGAACGCAATCGTTCTTCGGCATTGTACAAGCGCCATCTATCGCGCGATATAGCTTGCGCGTAAGCGCCAAATTCTTGTCCGAGTGTAATGGGAACTGCATCTTGAAATTGTGTCCGTCCAATTTTAATTACGTTTCTAAACTCTTCTTCTTTTTTCTGAAGTGAATTTTGCAAGCGCGCAAATGAATCTTGAAGTTCGCGCAGAAGGTAAATGCTTGCAATTCTTAAAGCAGTAGGAAAAGTATCATTAGTTGATTGGCTCATGTTCACATCATCAAGCGGATGAACATGCGAGTAATCGCCAAATTCTTTTCCCATGTTTTTCAATGCAGTGTTAGCTATTACTTCGTTTATGTTCATGTTCAACGAAGTACCGGCGCCTCCTTGGTATGGATCAACAATCATCTTTTCATAAATACTGGCAAGGGTTCCCTTAATACACGCTTCTGTTTCCGAAAGCAGCTCATTAATTGCTTCATCAATTGCAGTGTATTTGTCCTTGAAGAGAAGTCCGCATTTGTAGTTTGTTTCAGCCGCGGCAAGCTTAACTTGCAAAAATGCTTTGATAAGATACGGGTGAATTTTTTCTCCGGAGCGGGGAAAGTTCTGCAAACTTCTAAATGCATGAATTCCATATACAGCATCATCCGGTAATTCAATTTCGCCGAGAGAATCTTTTTCTATTCGCATAACGCCATAAAATTTTCTAATCAAATATATCAAAAAGGGAAATAAGAGAACCGGCATAAAAAAACCCGATCCGTTATAAAACGAACCGGGCTTTTCTATATACTCAATACTAAGTACTATATACTTATTACTGTTACTTCATCAACAACATTTTGTTTGTTTTAACAAAGTTATTTGTTTCCAATCTGTAGAGATAAATTCCGGAAGCTAATCCGCCGTTGGCGGAGCTTGCATTGAACTGGAAGTTATATTCGCCGGCATTTAAGAAATTATTAACTAATGTTGAAACTTCCTTACCAAGAATATCATATACAGTCAATTTCACGTTTCCAGCTTTTGGAATAGAGAATTTAATTGTTGTAGATGGATTGAATGGATTCGGATAATTTTGTTGTAATGCGTATGTAGTTGGAACTGATCCGTTTTCTTCTTCATTAATGCCAACTGGAATTCCAAGTACAGCCATAGCACCTCTTAAAGCTGTTATGATATACTTTGGATTATGAATGCCACCACTCTTATCATTATGAGCAGTATTAGCGTTCCAATAAGCTTGCAATTGTGTCTTTGTCCAAGTTGTTTTGGGTACCGGGAAAGCAATAAATTTACCTGTTGCGTCGTACTGTCCATATTCTGGGCTGAATGTAGAACCCGGGATTTTTCCTAATTCTTTCATGATCTTGTTAATCATACCCCAGACTTCTTCTTGCAAACCTTTCACTAACCCATCATTATCATGATCGCCTTTTCCATTCATAAAGAATTTTGCATCTCCAAAAGATCCGCCAAATGTAGCACCATGACATTGTGCACAAGCATCCATGTTATCTTCTGCTTTTACTCTTCTATGGTCCGGTCCTAAAACGTAATCTCCTTTAGCATCTTTCTTAAATTTACTCATGCTAAAAGAGTGACCGCCCCACTGATTAACAGTAGTGCCAGTTAAAGCATTAGCACTATACATATGACATCTAACACAAGCATCTGCCGTGGCGCCAAGATGACCGGTTTTCAATAATTTAACTCCACCTAATTCGAGCATATTACTTGAGAGCAATATATCACCTTGAGGACCGTAATGTGGACCAAAGCGAGATGAAATAGAAGTAGCAGCAACGGAAGCATTCGCTTCGGCTCTTGATTGATGGCAGTTTATGCACATAGCTCCCAATCCGGCACCTTGAACAGCAACGTATGTAGGCTTAGTTACATCAACTGTATTTACTGTATAAATTTCTGCAGAAACTTTTCTTAATTGACGGGTGTTTGTTGCATCGTGAGGATTATGGCAGCCTGCACATGTTATAGCTGAATATGAAACATCAAAATAAGGGTCTGTGCTAGGAATTCCTCTTGTGTATTGAGAAAATCCAGCGCCGGTATGGCATCTTACACATGATTCACGTCCAGCACCTGTTGGGTATGAAGTAGCCCCTGAATGTAAAGATGCATCCCATTGTTCCGGGAAAATATGATGTGTTCCTGAATCATGACAAACAGCGCAAGGAGCCGGATCATAAGTTGCGTCAATTCTTTCATCAGTAACTGCACCCATGTGTGCGCTTGCAGGACCATGGCAAGATTCACATTGAATGTTTGATCTCATCATCGCATCCGGGAAATCCTTATATGCTTTTACAGCATTGCCGGCAGCTAAAACAGTTGGAAATGTAAAAGGAAAATCATCAAAGCCATCGTTTTTAGCTGTTACGCTTGCATCATAACCTGTTGAATGGCACCCAACACAGGATGCTTTATAAGTTGGTGCATTGATTCCATCAAGTTTTTCATCGTTACCAACGGCATGTCTCGTTTTTTCATAAGAGGTAACAATTGTTGAGTGACAAGTTTTGCAACTTAATTTTGTATCAACGCCATTAACAATAGTATTCTTGTAACCAAGATACTTTGCTGCATTGAATGTTACAGTTGTAGTATAAGAACCATCAGTAACAGTCAATTCATAAGCCCCGGCTTTATCAGGTACAAATGATGCAACTTGTGTAGAATCATTTTTAATATGTTTTACAGCACCTATTGTGGCTGTTGAACCGGAAGGTTTTCTAGTAATTGTGTAAGTAACAGCGGTTCCGAATTTCTTACCAATTAATGAAGCTTGAAAGTACATCTTTGAACCTATCCCAACATTTTTTAATCCACTAGCAGCAGCAGTATAAATATCAGTATTAGATTTTACAGAATCTCTCGGCGAAATACCCAATGGGGCTACGCGAAATTTTACTACAGTTTGTGCGAACACTGCAGTTGAGAGCAGAACAACAGCTAAGACTAAATAAGTAAATCTAAGTCTCATAATGAATCCTCCAGTGATTTGATTTTTTGTTCGACATAAAAGTCTTAAAAATTTTTAGATAAAAAGACATCGGACAACTTTATTCTTTTTTCCGATAGTAAAATAAAAAGTTTATTAAAGATGTCAAAGTCTTTATAAAAAAAATCTCATTTTATTGTCGAATATTTAAATAGGATGTTTAGTTGATATACCGTCCGTCGAATGCTATTTTTGCTTGAATTTTTAGGAAATTTTATGCTGATCTACAATACTCTGACTCGCAGAAAGGAAGAATTTAAACCATTAAACCCGCCAAATGTCACAATGTATATGTGCGGACCTACTGTTTACGATTATTTTCACATCGGAAACTCGCGTTCTTTTATCATGTCGGATATTGTGCGTCGTTATTTGGAATACAAAGGCTACAAAGTAAAATTCGTAATGAACCTTACTGATATTGAAGATAGAATAATTAAAAAATCTAACGAGCAGCAAACAACAGCAGAAGCGATATCGCAATTTTATATAGATGCTTTTTTTGAAGACATCGAAAAATTAAAAGTTAGAAAAGCTGATTTCTATCCCAAAGCAACCAGCCACGTTGAAGAGATGATAGAATTAATTAGTGATTTGGAAAGGAAGGGAATTGCTTACAATGTTGATGGAGATGTTTTTTACAACGTTAAAAAGTTTGATGGCTATGGAAAGTTAAGCGGGAAAAAGATTGATGAACTTGAAGCCGGCGCACGAGTAGAAGTTAATGAGCAGAAAAACAGTCCGCTTGATTTTTCGCTTTGGAAAAAAGCCAAACCGGGAGAACCAAGCTGGGATAGTCCTTGGGGAAAAGGAAGACCCGGATGGCATATTGAATGTTCTGCTATGAGTACAAAACACCTTGGCAAGACGGTAGACATTCATGCAGGCGGCAACGATTTAATATTTCCCCACCACGAAAATGAAATTGCGCAAAGTGAAGGTGTAAACGAAAACCAGTTTGTAAAGTATTGGATGCACTTCGGCTTTCTAAATATTCAAAACGAGAAAATGTCTAAATCGCTTGGTAATTTTTTTACAGCACGTGATGTGCTTGCTCGTCACTCTGCCGAAGCTGTAAGATTATTTTTCTCGCAAACACATTACGGCGGACCGCTGAATTTTAGCGATGAACTTTTAACTTCAGCCCAGAAGGGAGTGGATAAAATTATCAACCTTGCTGAAAGGTTTGAAGAGTCAATTGCAAAAGCTGATGAGAATGGAATTCAACCGGAGTTTGCTCTCAAAAATTTTTATAATGAATTTGAAACTGTAATGGATGATGATTTCAACACTCCGCAGGCTGTTGCCGTAATTTTCGATTTTGTACGAGCGGCAAATAAAGTGATCGATGAGAATCCAAATCTGACCAAATCATTCTTGCTGGAACTGAAAAACTTTTTAGCCAAAACTGCTGAGGATGTTCTTGGTGTAATTCATTTTGCAGATTTGAGGAGAGATTTACACTCTTCATTAGATATAGATGCAATCAATAAAATGCTGGAAGAACGGGAAGCAGCAAAAAAGGAAAAAAATTATAAATTGGCTGATGAAATCAGAAATAAACTGAACGATCTTGGGCTGATAATCCAGGACAGCAAAACTGGACCAACTTTCAAGAGAAAATAAAATCTGCGGTTTCACTAATTAATTATTTCTAAATTGAAAAGAAAAATTTCCGCGGAACACTAATGAAGAAATCAATACTTACAATAAGCTTATTACTTACCTCCGCTATAAATATTTTTCCTCAAGGGACCAGCGGTTCAAGTGCAAAATATGAATACCGCTATCTCATTGATATGCCAACTACCGGAGTTATTGGTCGCGGTTTTTCCGGGATAACAATGGAAGCTATGCCGTACGGCGTATTCATAACAAAGATAGAGCTTGGAGTTTTTGACGGAGTTAGTTTTGGTCTTTCTTATGGCGGTGGAAACGTTATTGGTACTGGAAAAATAAATTGGTACAAACTTCCCGGAATAAATTTTAGAGTAAGAATAATTGAGGAAAGCATAGTTTTGCCGGCAATTGCTGCCGGATTTGAATCTCAAGGGAAAGGATACTTTGACAAAGCTCTAAATCGTTATGAAATTAAGTCGCCGGGATTTTTTGTTGCAGCATCCAAAAATTTTGATCTATTGGGATACTTCAGTGTTCACGGAGCGCTCAACTATTCGCTCGAACGGGATGATAACGATAAGGACCTCAACTTAGCATTTGGTTTCGAGAAAACTTTAGGTGAGATCTTTTCGATTCTCGGAGAATATGACATTGCTTTCAACGACAATACTCTTACGTCTATCGGTAAGGGAAATGGCTATATGAATTTCGGCATACGTTGCGCAATCGGCGATGGTTTGACAATCGGGCTCAATTTGAGAGATATGCTTAAGAACAAAAAGATTGATCAAAACATTGCCGACCGTGGTTTGTTTGTTGAGTTCATCAAAGGAGTATTCTAGACTGTCTTATTAATTGAACAAACCAGTTTACACAAATAGACACACCATCATTCCGAATCACTTTTTGCACTTCTTTAAGACATTTTTTAGGTATAATTTTTGAACAACAAGTTAAAACTCATTGAGGTGTAGCCATGAAATCATTAACTAAATTATTGTTGATCATCCCGCTGCTATGGCTGGGAGGTTGTTACACGCAAATTGCTGTATATGAACGTGACTATCCGCAGTATGCAGAACAAGGGGAGGAAGAATATGCTGAAGATGATTCTTTAGCGTACAATGAACAAGATGATTACTATTATGATGACTATAGAAATTACGGCTACAGGAGATTTCTTTTCGGTTATGTACCTTCTTTGTATTTAGGATATAATTATGGTCCTTGGTACAATAACTATTGGTGGACTGACTGGTACGGCTACACGTACTACGGAAATTACGGTTACTTAGCCGGCGGATATTACTATCCTTGGGGTTATTACGGTCCTCACGTTTATAATAACTGGCCTTACTATGGAAACTACTGGAATAATAACTACGGGCCATACTATTCAAAGTACAGAAACAATGTTGCATCTCGTTTAAGAGATAAAGCCACGGGAGAAAGAAACGGCTATACAAGTTCCCGCTCTGGCGATAGAACTGGCCGTCCATCTGCCTCATACAGCGATAGAAATAGAAACGACCGGGCAAATGAAGTTGATCTAAGCAGAACAAGAGTGGGTAGAAGTAATGATGGTAGCCAAAGCGGATCCCGTGTTTCTAAACAATCGCCTTCTAATTCATCCGGTAGAAAGTCTTCAGAAGCAAGACCTCGAGAACGCAGTAGTTCCGGTAGAAGTGAAGTCTCCAGACCTAGTCGAGGTAGTTCCGGCAGTTCATCACAAGGAAGAGAAAGATCTTATCAAGGCAGTTACGCTCCAAGACGTGAGAGCGGTAGTTCATCACCAAGCTACTCACCCCCATCAAATTCCGGTAATAGTGGCGGCGGTTCTCGTTCAAGTGGGTCAAGTTCAAGCGGGTCCAGCTCTAGCGGTTCCGGTTCTAGTTCAAGAGATGGCGGCGGAAGGAGCAGATAAAAATGAAATTACTCAAACTAATAATCAGCGAGGGGAACATGGAAAAAGGATTTAAGTTATTACTCGTTTTGGCTTTGATAAGCTGCACTACCTTAGCTCAAAATTTTAATGATGCATTAAGATTAAGCGAGAGCGGAATTTCTCTAAACGCGAAAGCATTAGGAATGGGAAATGCTTTCATTTCCCGTTCAAGTGGAGTTTCATCATCTCAATTTAATCCTGCGGCAATTGCCTTTACAAAGAAAGCTCAGTTTGATCTAAGTCTGGATTACAATAGCAATAAAAATGGTGCAACACTTTTTAATAATCTCTACAATGCTGATCAGTCATCTACCAATCTGAATGAAGCTGGAGTAATACTTCCGGTTCCAACAATACAAGGAAGCATGGCTTTAGCAATTGGATTTAATCAACAGAAGAACTTTAATAGAGTTCTTAGTTTTTCCGGGTTTAATTTTAGTAACAATTCTATGATTCAAGACTTAACAAATTACAACGAAGATTTAGCTTACAATCTCGCGCTCAGTTATCCAGTTTACGATAATACCAATAAGTACTTGTATGATACTACAAGGATAAACGGCAATCTTAATCAGAGCGGTAAAATTTCGAGTGATGGCGGAATCAACAGCTGGTATTTATCCGGCGCATTAGAAGTTGAAAAAGATGTTTTTGTTGGCGCCACATTAAATTTGCTAAGTGGTACATTCAATAGAACTAGAATTTATACCGAAGAAGATTCAAAGGACAAATACGGCGCAAATTTATTGCTCGATCCACTTGAGCCAAAATCCGCGGATTTTCAATCATTTACTACTACAGATAAAATTGCGTGGGATATCGCCGGTTGGGATTTGAAACTTGGTTTGATTGCAAAAGTTAATGAGTTAGTAAATGTTGGTTTTACAATTCGCCTTCCAAGAACATTTACTATTAAGGAAACGTATAGCGTTTCCGGTAGAAGTGTTTTTGGTACTGGAATGATTTGGGATTCAGAATATTCGGATAGTAAAATTGAGTACGATGTGAAGGCGCCTGCTGAATATTCTGCCGGAGCTTCTTTTGGAGAAAAGAATTTTACATTATCCGGAGAAGTAAAACTAATTGATTTTTCTTCTATGGAATTCTCTTCCGGATTTGACGGAATTGCCCGCGATGATAAGAATAGAGACATCAAAGAGTTGATGAGATCTGTAATAAACATAAACGCCGGTGGAGAATATGTTTTTACAAATCTTGGTTTAGCTGTACGCGGCGGATTTATGTACATGCCTTCAGCTTTCAAAGATGATCCAAGTGAGTATGATAAAAAGTTTATCACAGCCGGTATTGGATATAATCTTGCTAAAGGAATGCAGTTAAACATTGGTTACGCTTATGGTTGGTGGGATGATTTTGGCGATAATTATGGAAGCGGCGTTAGCAGAACACTTCAGCAAATAACTGCTAGTAACTTAACCACCTCAATTAAATTTAATTTTTAATCCTTACTTTTGATTGACTACAAAAAAGCGCCACATAGAAGGCGCTTTTTTTATTAAGTATAGTAAATTGCCAGTTTTCAAGAAAGAACAATGAAATGGCTGCGTTAATTATTTAGTAACAAAATTTCTTTCCTAATTCCTCCGGAACTATTTATAAATATCTTTTCTGTGACCAATACGTATCACTAGAATCAACAATACCTCATCTTCAATTTTATAGATTACTCTATAATCACCAATCCTAATCCTGTAAAACTCGGTACCTCTAAGTTTTTTACAACCAAATGGTCTTGGGTTTTCTGCAAGTTGACTAATCTGTTCAACAATCTTTACTCTCTCTTTTCGCGCTACATTTCTTAAAGTCTTATCAGCTGATTTCAGAATCTGAATCTTATACATAATTTTGCGGGATAAAATTCAATACATCTTCATTTTTTTTAACTGCCTTCTGTGCAAACTTGATATCTAATTGTTCCTCAAGTTCCTCAATTTTCCGTTTATTCTTTCTCGATTCTTTAATAAACTTATTGTATTCATCTATTGGAACAACAGCATATATTTTTTGTCCATCTTCATTTATAACGTAATTAGGTTTTAATTCCACGCTTCACCTATAAATTAAATTGTTAGTACTATGTAATTTAAGCTATTTTGAAAAAAATAAAAGAATTTTCAATTTGTCCAATTGCATCTAGTATATCTCTAAGCCACTCAATATCGTTTCTCATAAAGGAAGGGATTCCTTAAGTATGTTTTCTTTTAATCTGCCCCGTATTGCTTTAATAGAAATAACATCAACTTTCTGTTGTAGCAGTTGTTCTATTTCATGCTTGAAATCGAGCCGGTCAAATAATGATTTGTTCTTCTCCATTTCAACCAATAAATCAATATCGCTGTTATCATTCTGTTCGTTTCTCGCAACGGAGCCAAAAACCCGAATTTCTTTTACACCGAAAATGTAAGCTAATTTTAGAATGTCTTCTTTTTTATTTCTCAGTTCGGCAATATGCATCAATAATCTCTTGTTTTATCTAGAACTTCATTACAAATTAATTTATAAAATAAAAATGATTGGAAATGAATTTAATCTCAAATTCCCAAGCGATTGCGTCGCGGGTTACAATTTTATGACGAAGGTCGAGTATAAAATACTTTGCCAGGTTTATATAAAGCCCTTCCCTTCGGGAAGGGTTGTCCGAAGGACTCCTTAGGGAGGGATGGGCTTTTCTTATTCTAATTTTGGAAAGCATAAATACCCCTTTTACTTTTTGCAAGTTAACTTTAGAAGGTAACTTTGTCAAGTTCATGAAAGCAAATCCAAAATCCTATGCCCAAAATCCAAAAAATCCAAATTGACTACACTGTACTAGCCGCGTATCTTTGAAATGGTTTTTAAAGCTAAAGGAGCTGCCAATTCAAGGAATTATCTACAAGATAGAAAGTAAAGATTATTATCTCTACGATGAACACGGCAAAAAAGTTCGTTGTTCGTTACGGGGTAAGTTTCAGAAAGAGTTCAATTTGAAACGCGATAAGCTTTACGAAATTGACATTGCTATAGTTGGCGATAATGTCCGCTACGAAATGAATCATGACGGCAGTGGTGTAATTGAAGAAGTTTTGCCGCGTGTAAATCATATCTCCCGTAAAGCTCCGAGCATAAAAGGCTCCGGCACACGCGGCGAAAGATTAGAACAAAAAATTGCAGCTAACATAGATAACCTTGTAATCGTAAGCAGTTGCAAGAATCCAAAGTTTAATAACCGCGCGATTGATAGATTTATCGTGGCCGGCGAAAGCTCGCACATTAATTGCTGCATCATCATAAATAAAACTGATCTTGACGAAGAGGAGAACTACAAAGAATATTCTTCTCTCTACCGTTCGATTGGTTATGAAGTTGTTGAATCCAGCGTAAAGGAAAATATTGGTGCAGAGCAACTTCACAAAGTCTTCGATGGAAAAACCAGTTTGGTTTGGGGGCATTCCGGCGTTGGTAAATCATCTTTGCTAAATTGGATTTACCCTCACCTAAAACTTAAAACCGGCGAGGTTAGCGATTTTTCTTCTAAAGGGAAGCATACAACTGTTACCAGTTTATTAATGAACATTGACAAGAATACAAAAGTTATTGACACACCGGGCATACGTGAAATTGATCCTTACGGAATTCGTGAAGAAGACCTCGGACATTTTTTTAAGGATTTTGATGAGTTTATCAATGAATGTAAGTTTAACACGTGCACTCACAAACATGAGCCGGGCTGCGCTGTAATTAAAGCTGTTGAAGATGAGTTGATCAATCCGGAAAGGTATGTGAGCTACTTGAACATACTTGAATCTATTGAAGACGATATGAACTTCTGAAAGATAATTTCTCGCAAAGACGCTAAGACGCAATCAAAGCGAAGCAACTTTGGCTAGCATTCTTTGAACGAACTGCTTTACAAGTACGTCAGGCACACCGTCGGGATGATTTGATTTGAGCCTCATATCGCACTGATCATTTACGTAATCAATCAAATAAAAAGTGTGATCTTTTGTTATCGCGATTTCAGACGAGAAGTAATCGAGTCCGGTAAGTTTAGCAACGCGTGCTGTTATTTTCTTCAAAGCAGTAAGATTGTACTTCTCTAAATCTTTTCTTGTTACCGGGAAGTAGATATGCGTGTGATCATCCCACCAAGTTGGAATGGCTTGATCAAATGCCCAAATGACACGGAACCAAGCGCGCCTACCGTGAATTCTTTTGGGATGAATTATTTCTTGTACTAAGTATTTTTCGGTTGGACTCTTAATGCGTTCGCGTCTTATTTCATCAAGTGTTTCGGCGTTTTTTATTACACCTTGTCCACCGCCGCTAAAATAAGAGGGCTTGATAATGAACGGGCGCTTTAAGAAATCTAAATCAGCCGGATTAATATGAGGGCGAAAATCATGATCGAAAGCCGGAAGAATAAACGTTTTTGGTAGGCGGAATCTTTTTTGCTGAAGCCGTTTATGTATGATGGCTTTATCAACTGATTCGTTTACACGTTGGTATGGATTAATGATGTAACTTTTTCTCCGCTGAAGAATTTGAGCTATCGGCATGAATGCCGGATCCTCATCGGAAGCGCGGTCGAGATAAGCAGAGAAATAAAGCTTACGAGTTTCAAGAAGATGGATTACCTCTTCGTAATTAGTGGGCTTAATTAAAAAAGTGGTATATCCTTCTGATTGAAAAATTTTCTCGATCAGTTCGATAAACTCTTCATCATATTCCCAAGTATAAGCTATTGCTAAATCGAAATGCCGCATTGTGCCTAGAATTTTATGCAAAGATAGAGAATTGCCGCAGACGCATCAATTCTTACCCTTGTGATTAAAAGCGTTTAGAACTATTTTTTGCCACAAAATAAGAGCCCATCCCCACCCTTCCCAAAGGAAAGGGCTTTTTTAAATTAGGTTGAGTATTTAATACTCGACGTTCATCATAAAAAATTGTAACCCGCGATGTTACGAAGTAGTCCTTCGGACAAGCATCGGTGAATTAGCGAATAAAGAGTAAGATGAAGAAAGCCATACTGATATTGTTAGCCGCTTTAGCCTTAAGCGCGTGCAGCACTGAAGAAGCTGTAGTGAAGGATCAAACGAAAGTTATTCGTCCGCTTGATCTAAAAAAAGCTGCACAAGCCGCTTTTATCGAAGGCTCGGTTTTCGAGTTAAAGGGACAGCTAACAGACGCAATTAAGCGTTACACAGAAGCCTACAGCCTCGATCCTCAGCCGGGAATTTCTTACACACTTACAAAGAATTATTTTAAGATAAATAAACTTGGCTCTGCGCTGGGATACTCTAAACTTTCAGTTGAAGGAGACCACCGCAACGTGGAATACTTGCTTCTGCTTGGTTCCATTTATGATGCCTCACATTTCCCCGATTCATCCGACGTAGTTTATCGTGCGGTTCTCGCGCTTGATTCGACTAACATAACTGCTTACTTCAATCTTGCGCAAATTTCGGAAGCCAAACGTCCTTCCGAAGCGTTGGCTCTTTATAAAAAAGTTGTTGATATAATTGGTCCGGAGTGGACAGTTCTTGTCCACATTGTTGATCTGAATGAAAGACTCGGAAACATTGACGCGACAATTTCCACAGTTGAAGAATTGTTGAAACTAAATCCGACTGACTTAAATCTGCAAAAAGTATTGATAGACTCTTACATCAAGACTAAGAAGTTTGATAAAGCTATTTTGCTGATAGATGAATCTTTAGCCAGTTTTCCGGATGATCTAAATCTTGTCGAGTTCAAAGGTATTGCTCTTGTTCAAAAGGGGGAAATGAAACAAGCGCTTGGTGAGTACATGAAGTTGGTTAAGGATAAATCAATTCCGTTCGAAAATAAAATTAGAGTTGGTCTATCTTATCTATCTGCGGCGGAAAAAGATTCTTCCAATCTGTTATTGGCTAAGAGTGTATTCGAGCAGATAAATAAAGACACAACCGACTGGCAAGTGAAATCTTATCTTGGTGAGATTGCGATACGCCGGAATGATGAAGCTGCTGCAATAAAATATTTTGAAGAAGCAACTCAGCTTGCCGAGTGGAATCCGGATGTTTGGGTCAGAATGGGCGGGCTTTTGTTTGATTCGCGCAAATATAAAGATGTTATTCGTTTTATGGATCAAGCTGTGCAGAAATTTCCAAATAATTTCCCGATTAATTTGATTTATGGTTTGGCACTCTCGCAAAATAATGATCACGAGAAAGCGAAAGAAATTTTGAAGCGTGCGTTGAACCTCAATCCAAAGGATGTAAATGCTCTTGGCGCGCTTGGTTACACGCTAAATCAGCTTCAGCAAGATGAAGAGGCTTTAATCGTTCTTAATAAAGCGCTTCAATACGATCCGAATAATCTGCAAGTGTTAAGTGTAACTGCTCTCATTCACGAAACAAACAAGAACTATTCTTTGTCGGATTCGCTCTACGCACACGCGCTTAAGATTGATTCTGCAAACGTGCTGATTCTGAATAATCTTGCTTACTCTTGGGCCGACCGCGGAATTAAGTTGCAAGACGCATTAAAGATGGCAAAGAAAGCTATCGAAACTGAGCCGAAGAATTCATCTTATCTTGATACGATTGGCTGGATTTATTATAAACTTGGCGATTATAAAAAAGCTAAAGAAAGTATTGAAGAAGCCGTAAAGATGGAATTAGAAAACGCTACTCTGGTTGATCATCTTGGCGATGTGTATTTTAAGATGGGCGATAAAAAGAAAGCCATGAGCAACTGGAAAAAAGCATTTGAGCTTGATGGAACTAAATTGGAAATAAAAATTAAAATTGAAAAAGGGGAGTTGTGAAAAAAATATTATTGATTTCTTTTTCAGCAATACTTTTGTTTTTGGTTGGCTGTACTGCAACAAAACCTCTAGAAGAAGAACAGACAATTTCTGCCGAGAGGATTGTAAAACGACTTGAAGCTAACCGAAGGAAAATAAAATCGTTTGTTGGCAAGGGAACAATCTTCGTTATTACAAAAGAGCTTAACACACGAAGCAGTTTTCAAGTTGAAATTAAAAGACCGGACTCGCTAAAAGTTTCTTTCTTTGGTCCTTTCGGGATTGATTTGGCTTACTCGTTAATTTCTCAAAAAGATTTTCAGTTCTACGATGTAATCAACAATAAGTATTACAAAGGGAAAGTTAGACCGGGAATCATCAAAGACTTGATGAAGATTAACGTTCCGTATGATGAACTAATGGATGCAGTTACCGGCTCTGTAAATCTTACAAGCAAACTTCGCATAGAACCGGTTGCCAATCAGAAAGACGACGGCACTTACGAATTGATTTATTCAGATTCTACGAACAACACTGTTAGTACAATTATAATTGATGCAAGCAACTTGCGTATCATTCGTTATTTAATTTCCGATATGCGAGGCAAGGTTTCCTATCAAGCAGATTATGATGGGTTCAGAAAAGTTGACGATGTTTATCTTCCGTTTAACATCAGTATTAACGATAAAGCAAATGATCAGAAGCTTAGAGTGGAATACAGAAGTGTAGAACTGAATAAACTAACCGAAAAGTTAAAACTAGATATCCCGGATGATGCGAAAGTCACCGATCTATAAATATCTTTTCATATTTCTTTTTCTATTCTCTTCCGGTTTGTTCTGTCAAATCAAGGACAGCATAAAGCAGAAGAACCAACAGCTACAATCAATACGAGACGATATTTCAAATCTTGAACGTGAACTGAAGTCAAAATCACGCAAAGAGCGGGAGTCGCTTCAATCGCTTGAGAATATTAACAAACAGAATTTGCTTCTCGGCAAGCTCATCAACAATCTTCTTGTTGAAGAGAAGCAGAAAGAACAAGCCATTGGCGGGATTGAACAAGAAGTCCAAACGATAGAAAAGCGAATTAAAAATCTTAAATCTCAATACTCACGGTACATAGTTTGGTTTTACAAGAATTCCGGTTTATCAATGTGGCGTTTTATTCTCGACGCTGAATCATTCAACCAAGCTTTGGTACGCTATCAATATCTAAAATATATCTCGCGCCAAAATAAAATTACTCTCGATAAACTTACTGCTGGCAGAGCTAAACTTTCCGGCTTGCAGAATAATTTGGAAATAGAAAGAAAAGCCAAAGAAATTTTGGCCAACAAAAAATTGAAAGAGCAAGATGTTCTTGAGAAAAAAGAAAAAGAAAAGAAAGGATTGATTTCTGTTCTGAAGAAAGATCAAAAAATGATTGCTGATGAGATTAATCTAAAACGCAGAGCGGAAATTTTAATTAAGAACATAATTGCCAAGTTGATTGAAGCAGACCGTGAAGCAAAGAAACGCTCGCTTGAAAGCAAAGTTAAGAACGATAAGAAAGTAGCATCGGGTAAACTTCCACAATCATTTGATTATTCTTCGTTCCAAAATTTCGCGCAATTGCGCGGCAGTCTTGGCTGGCCCGTGAAAGAAGGAAGAATTGTCCGCAAGTTTGGCGAGAACAAGAATGAAAGATTAAAAACGGTTACACTCAATTACGGAATTGATATTGGCGTAGGCGCATCACAAAATGTTCTCTCTGTTGCAGAAGGAATAGTAAGCGCAATTGATTGGATTCCCGGCTACGGCAGCATTGTTATTGTTACGCACAGAGATGATTTCCGTACGGTTTACGGGCATGTAACCGGAATTGCAGTTAAAGAAGGCGATAGAATTAAAGCCGGTTCTACAATTGGAAAAGTAAGTGAAAGTTTGGAAGGAAATATCGTTCACTTCGAAATCTGGAATGAAAGAAATTACCAGAATCCGGAAGCCTGGCTTTCTTTAAGATAATTACTTGTTAACATTAAGATTATTAAAGGTATTTTCTCTGTGGATCTCAGTTAGTACTCAGTGGCTCTCTGTGTTATTAATTTCACAGAGTATCGCAGAGAGGCACAGAGTTACACAGAGTATAACTTTTGTGAGTTGAAATAATAATAATCTTATATTAATAATTTGTACGTTTAACTAAGAAGAACGTTTTGTAGAAAACAATCCGTTCTATCTGAAAAACAAAATTTGAGCTCCCTTCGATATACTTGCAAAGACAATAATTCAAAGGTTCGTTTAAATATTTTCTTCCAGAAATTTCATAAACTCTTCAACCGTTTCGAAAACGTAATCGCTGTTCATCTGCAAAACCTTGTCGCGTGCGTAACTATCCCAAAGTACCGAAGCCGCTTTAACGCCAGCTCTATGAGCTGCAATAACATCAGCCGGCGCATCGCCAATCATCAATACTTTGTTTCTATCCAAATTAAATTTCTCGACAAACATATCAACTCCTTCGCGGGAAGGTTTGCTTTCCTTTACGTCATCGCCGGTAACAATCAAATCAAATAGATCATAAACACCGATTTCTTTTAATGTAATTCTTGCAGAGTCTTTCCCCTTGCCTGTGTAGATGGAAAGTGGAATGCTTTTCGACTTAATGAATTTGAGTACATCAATCATTCCCGGATAAATATCCGCCATTTTCTGATGCTGAGAAGAGTAGAAATCAAAATAATCTTTTCTTGCATCTTGGTAATCATGCTTCATCCACTCTTGAAGAATTACATCTTCTGTTGGACCAAACATAGCAATGATTTCTTCATTTGAAACTCTTTTGTTTAGATACTTTTGCGTTACATGATTAAAAGAAGAAAAAATAAGTTCGTTAGTAGAAGTAAGCGTTCCGTCAACATCAAAAATAAATCCGTCAAAATTTCTCAACATTACCTCATTATAAAAATTGTAAGTTTTCCGTTATAGCTTAACGCCGCAAATTTATTTTCACCGAGTTGGTAAAATGATTTTACATCTGCAAAATCCAGTTTAAGAACTTCTTTCAGTAATTGTTTCTCTTCAGCTTCATAAATAATACCGTTATAAACAAAAAACACTTTCTTTTCGAACTCGAAAAAATTATACGAATTATTTGGCAGATTATACCGCAGCTTAAAATCATCAACTGTTACCTCATCTTTAACAGAAAAGATGATTAGCTTTTCGTTACTTGAGATCAAGTAAAGGTTCTTTTGGCTTGTAGAGTAGAAGAATTTTGAATCCACCTTAATATTTTCAAGGCGCCAGTTTAGCCGTCCCAGCAAAAAATTGATCGAGTGGAAAACGCTGTCTGCCGATACAACAAAAATACTTTTGCCGTCGGTTTCCAAATTTGCTTTAGAAAAATTAGAAAGTTCTTCTTCTTGCCAGCGCCAGATTAGCAATCCGGTGTTTGCATCAATGCTATTAAGTGAGCCGTCGCCGCGTGTAAAAACCAATTTATTATTTAGCAAAATCGGTTTTGTATATAAAGTGTCTTTCTGATCGCCATTTTGCCAATACTCTTGCAAGGTTTCTAAATCAAGGCAAGAAATTTTCCCGCTTGCCATTCCAAAAACTACTGCCGCTTTTGAATTGGTTTGTTTTGGAATCATCAATTCATTAGTGCCGGCATAATTAAATGCGAATAGTGGAGTTGTAATTTTGTCTTCAACACTAATTGATTGCAACTGCGAGCCGGTTTTAATATCGAAAGTATTGATGTCGTTGTTATCAGTCGCAATTACAAGAATGTTTTCTACAATAACCGGCTCGGCAGAAATATTTCCGGGGATTTGCTGTTTCCATAAAACTTTTCCCGTTGTATCGGAGCTTACAATTACGCCTTCTTTGGAAAAGGAAAAGAATTTTCCTTCAAAGTAATTCGTAAACGCGGCAGTGGAATCTAATTGAATTGTTTTTGTAATCTTTGCCGACAAAATAGACTGAGATGCAATGCTGCCAGCCTTCTTCTGCTGTGCAAAATTCAATACAACTAAACCAAGTAAAGCTATAGTGAGTAATTTGTATTTCATGAGTTCTTCAATTTTCGGTTTCAAAATTAAGCAATTCACCTCCCGATTTGAAATGTCTCAATTTTGGGTTTGAGAAAACGTTAAATTGTAAAGCCAGCCTCATTTTCATATATTTTGCCCGCTAATTTCAAAGAGTTTATGAATAATATCCGCAATTTCTGCATTATCGCTCACATAGATCATGGTAAATCAACTATCGCTGATGGGCTGCTAGAGTTTACGCATACAATTTCTAAGCGTGAAGCTAAGGAACAACTGTTGGATAGTTTGGATTTGGAGCGTGAGCGCGGCATTACGATTAAGTCGCATGCAATCCAAATGAAGTATGAATCCCAAGACGGCGGGCATTACACACTTAATTTAATTGATACTCCCGGTCACGTAGATTTTTCTTACGAAGTTTCCCGCTCGCTTGCTGCTTGCGAAGGCGCAATTTTAATTGTTGATGCCGCTCAAGGCGTTGAGGCTCAGACAATAAGCAATCTTTATATGGCTATTGATGCCGGACTCGAAATTATTCCGGTAATTAATAAGGTTGATCTTCCAAGCGCGATGGTTGATGTTGTTAGTCATCAGATAATGGATTTGATTGGCTGTAAGCAAGAAGAAATAATTTTAGCAAGCGCCAAAACCCGTTTAGGTATTGATCTGATTTTGGAAGCCGTTGTAAAACGTGTCCCAGCTCCAGCTGGCGATGAAAACGCTCCGCTTCAAGCTTTGGTTTTTGATTCTGTTTTCGATTCCTACCGTGGCGCTGTTGCTTATGTTAGAATTTTTAACGGAGTTTTGAAAGAGAAAGATGAAATCAGATTCTTCATTAATGATAAAAAACTTTTAGCCGAAGAAGTTGGAACGCTTAAACTTGGTAGAATAAAAGCCACAGAATTGAAAGCCGGAAACGTTGGTTATCTTATTGCCGGAATAAAGGAAATTCACGAAACCAAAGTTGGTGATACAGTTACGCACGTAAAGAATGGTGCTGAGCATCCGCTGCCTGGTTACAAAGATATTCTTCCAATGGTTTTCAGCGGATTGTATCCAACGAATACAGACGAATATGAGAATCTTCGCGAAGCACTTGAAAAATACCGCTTGAATGATTCGTCTGTTAGTTATGAGCCGGAAACATCTGTTGCTCTTGGCTTTGGTTTCCGATGCGGTTTTCTCGGGATGCTTCACATGGAAATTGTTCAAGAGAGATTGGAACGCGAGTTTGGTCAATCTCTTATAACAACACTGCCAAACGTGGAGTATTGGGTTTACAAAAAGAACGGTCAAAAAATTGTTGTTGATAATCCAGCCGATATGCCGGCTGTTGGCGATATTGAAAAAGTTGAAGAGCCTTATGTTAAAGCACAGATAGTTACTCCAAGTGAATATGTTGGCAATTTAATGCAGCTCGCAATGGATAAGCGCGGCATTTACAAAAATACAACTTACATTGATCCAACCCGTGCGGATTTGTCTTACGAGTTTCCACTCTCAGAAATTATTTTTGATTTCTACGACAAGTTGAAATCAATTTCGCGAGGATATGCTTCGTTTGATTACGAGTTCATCGGCTACCGAGAATCTGATTTGGTGAAGATTGATATTCTTCTCAACAACGAAAAAGTTGATGCGCTCTCAATCATTGTTCACGAAAAGAAATCTTATGATTGGGGGAGGAAAGTCTGCTCTAAGTTAAAGGAATTGATTCCTTCTCAGATGTTTGAGATTGCCGTGCAAGCAGCAATCGGTTCAAAAGTAATTTCAAGAACCAACATCAAAGCGCTTCGTAAAAACGTTTTGGCTAAATGCTACGGCGGAGATATTTCCAGAAAAAGAAAGCTTCTTGAGAAACAAAAAGAAGGTAAGAAACGTATGAAGCAAGTGGGAAATGTTGAGATTCCACAAGAAGCGTTTTTAGCTGTATTACAAATAGAAGATTAATTATTAATGTAGGGATGGCTCTCAGTGCTATCCGAATTTTAGAACATTTAGAAAAGCATTACATGGAATTTTTTAAGAAGAAAGAAGAAAAACCGGAAAAGAAAGTTTTGCCAAAAACCCAAGCACAAAAGTTTTGGGATTTCTGGAAGAACCTTTTCTTTGCAGCAATTGCAGCATTATTAATCAAAACATTTTTAATCGAAACTTCCCGCGTTCCTACCGGCTCGATGAAAACTACAATTGAGATAGGCGATTTTTTATTTGTGAACAAGTTTGTTTACGGCTCATCATCGCCAAGAACAATTCCTTTTACGAATGTGGTGCTTCCATATTTTCAATTGCCGGCAATTAGCGAACCGGAACGTGGCGATATTGTAGTCTTCGAGTATCCGGGCGACCGCGATGAACTTCAACCGGAAATAATTAATAATTATGTTAAACGCTGCATCGGCATTCCCGGAGATACAATTTCTATAAAAGAAAAAGTAGTTTTTGTAAATGGCAAAGAGGCCAAACGCCCGCCGAACATTCAGTACATAAATAATTATGTTACACCCGCCGGTGTTGCTAATCCCTCAATTTTCCCAAAGAATGCTCAATTTAACGAAGATAACTATGGTCCTATTGTCGTTCCAAAGAAAGGTGATGTTATAAATCTCTCGGTGGAAAATGTTGAGGCATGGCGGACAATTATTGATAGAGAGTTTGGACGACGTGTTGTAACGGCTGAAGGCGATCAAATTCTTATTGATGGTAAGGTTGTTACTAATTATACTCTTACAAAAGATTACTACTTTATGATGGGTGATAACCGCGATGACAGCGCCGACAGCCGGTTCTGGGGCTTTGTTCCTCGCGATAAAATAGTTGGACAAGCATTTATGATATACTGGTCTTGGGACCCGGAAATTCCTTTCTCTGATTTTTTCAAATTACTTAGTACTGTTCGCATAAACAGAATCGCAAAAATTGTTCATTGATTTTTAACCTATAAATTGATTACTTCTAAGTGCAGTTGAAATTTTCTCTGCACTTTTTTGTTTAATGAGATATCAACAGAAAATTCCCGGAAGGACAAAGATGAAGTTAAGACTTGCATTCATTTTTCTGCTTTTTGTTTCGGCTCAATTGTTTTCTCAGACAAAGTATTACATCTATTTCAAAGATAAAGGTGTTTCTTCAGCCACTAAACTGAACAAAACTTCTTCTGAGTACGTTGCTGCGGAAAGGGAATTAGCTGCAGCAGCAATAGAGAGAAGAAAGCAAGTTATGGGAGATGACTATTTAACATTTGAAGATTTGCCGATTAGCTCTTCTTACATTTCTCAACTGGAAACGACCGGAATTAAAATTGAGAACAAACTAAAATGGTTTAACGCAGTTACAACTTATTTAACAGATGAACAAGCTCAAGCAGTTGCGGCACTTCCGTTTGTATCTAAATTAGATAGAGTCCGTATTGCCAAACGTTTTGATCCGATTGAATCCAAAATTATTGCTGCGCCAAAAACAATTTCTACAGTTCAATCAACTACGGGATTAAATTACGGCGGCTCATTAAATCAAAACACGCTTTCCGAAGTTCCGGCTGTTCACGATCTTGGAATAACCGGTAAAGGCGTTCTAATTGGGATTTTGGATACCGGTTTCCGATGGAAAACTCATCCGGCATTAAAGGATTTGAAAATCGTAGCTGAACGAGATTTTATTCAGAACGATGATATTACGGAAAACCAAGCCGGTGATGCTGGAAATCAAGATTCGCACGGGACAAATGTTCTTGGATTGATGGCTGGATACGACCCCGGAAATTTAATTGGTCCTGCTTATGAAGCTTCTATTATTCTTGCAAAAACTGAGTATGTCCCAACAGAGACACGTGCCGAAGAAGATAACTACGCAGCAGCGCTCGAGTGGATGGAAAGCCTTGGAGTGCATATAACAACAAGTTCTCTTGGTTACAATCAATTTGATGGCGGTGTTGGAGATTATCCTTGGTCTAGTTTTGATGGTCAGACGACAATAACTGCCAAAGCAATCAATCTTGCTTTTCAGCGTGGTGTAACAACACTAACTGCTGCGGGAAATGAAAGAGCATACGCCTGGGGGAAAATTATTACTCCGGGAGACGCATTAAATGTTATTACAGTTGGCGCTGTAGATTTTACAAATAAAGTTGCTTCGTTTAGCAGTCCCGGTCCAACGTTTGATGGAAGAATCAAACCGGAAGTAGTAGCTATGGGAGTTACTGACTACGTTTCAAACACTAGCGGAAAGTACAACTACGGCAATGGGACTTCTTACGCAACACCAATTGCTACGGGTATAGCAGGTTTGCTAAAATCCGCCTGGCCACATTTAACTAATCAGCAGATTAGAAAAATATTTTTGGAATGTGGCGACAATGTTGTAACTCCAAACAATGACCGTGGCTGGGGATTAATTTCAGCTAAACGAGTGATTTCTTATCCAAATTTAAGCAGGGTTAATGGATATTTTAGAATGAATAAAATTTTTCTTGAACCAAATAAACTTGATCCTACTAAAGTTGTATTAAATTATAAAATAGGTACTGGTTCGTATAAGGGTGCAAACATGCAAATCAATGGAGATATCAAGTTTTCTTACTTGTTTGCAGATTTGGCAGATAATAGTTCGGTTGAATTCTACTTTACTTACAAAAAAGATGGTGCTGAAGTTAGAGAACCTGCTCTTGGCTCTTATAAAATCAATGAGCTAAATATTGTCGGTAATGAGATTGGAGAATTGCCAACAGCAATTTTGCTATATCAAAATTATCCTAACCCGTTTAATCCGGAAACTACCATTAGATATTCAATTCCCGTAGAGACGAGGCATTCCGCCAGTGGCGGATCGTCTTTACAGCATGTAACGTTGAAAATTTATGATGTGCTGGGAAGAGAAGTTGTAACGCTGGTAGATGAATACAAACAAGCCGGAACGTATAATGAAAAGTTTAACGTAAAGACGCGCCATGGCGCGTCTCTACCTAGCGGTGTTTATTTTTACAGATTACAAGCCGGCGATTTTTCTGAAACTAAAAAAATGTTGCTGATAAAATAGTATCAAATGATACCAAAGGAAGGGTGAAATAAAATTAAGAGTCGTAAGGTAATAAGTCAATATACTGGTTAACGACGGATTTAGATAAACGAGTAATCAAAGAGATAGTGTTGATGTCATC